>OKWK01000007.1_pt1 | contig 459423 bp, 431 predicted proteins | sample 1607181 | NCBI WGS metagenome assembly OKWK01 (sample SAMN07501053, study PRJEB24779) | human gut metagenome | isolation source: stool | host: human infant | place: USA: Pittsburgh, PA | reverse complement strand
GAAGATACGAAGAGCAAGACTAAAAAGATGAAAGAGAAGATGATAGGGTAGTATAAGAATAGATATAAAAGAGTGGTTAAATAGGTGGTTGCTACTTTTAATGTTTGTTTTTAGGTATTTGTTGGTAAAAAATTAGTGTAAGTGTTGTGTGTAAATCTAATAAAACGATCTATATAAAAGGAGCCATTATGCAAAATGAGATAGAGTTAAAACAGCAGGGGAAGATAAAGAGGCTCACGAACCAAACATTTAGACTAGATAGCAAAATAGCCGACGGCTTTTACACTGCTAAATATTTTTTGAAAATAAATAAGATAATCAGTGAAAATTTACCAAACCAGCATGTCACGATGCAGTTTTTTCAGCGAAATGATAATATCGTATTATGCGGTATAGACGAGGCCATCGCGGTTTTACATACCTTTGCCAAGCACCCTGATGAGCTTGAAATTTTCGCGTTAAACGACGGCGATATCATAAATGCAAACGAACCTGCGCTCAAGGTCAGCGGCAAATATGAAAATTTCGGCTTTTTAGAAAATATCATAGACGCCGTCCTTACGCGTAGGAGCTCGGTAGCTACAAACGTGCATGACATTTTAGTGGCTGCAGGCGATAAAGCCGTCTTTAGCATGGCCGACAGACAAGACGACATAGCGACGCAAATAGGCGACGGATACGCCACTTACGTTGCCGGCGTGAGCCGAGTCTCTACCGATGCGCAGGGACTTTGGTGGGGCGGTAAGGGCATGGGCACGATGCCTCACGCGCTCATTCAAATGTGCGGAGGCGATGTCGTGAGGGCATGTGAGCTTTATGCAAAGACCTTTCCTGACGAAAAGGTAACGGCGCTGGTTGATTACAACAACGACGTGATAGCAGACGCGCTAAAAGCGGCAAATGCGCTTGGAGACAGGCTCGCAGCGGTCAGGGTCGATACGTCTAAAAATTTGATAGATAGATATTTTGAAGGCAAGGACACTGGCGGATTCGATCCGCATGGAGTTTGCAAAGAGCTTATCTTTGCACTGCGCAAGGCGCTTGATGGTAACGGCTTTAAATATGTCAAGATCGTCGTTAGCTCGGGGTTCGATCCTAAAAAGATAGCTGATTTTGAGAGGCATGATACGCCGGTCGATATTTACGGGGTGGGAAGCTTTAGCGTCATAAACAACAGATGTGACTTTACGGGCGATCTAGTCGAGCTAAACGGCAAGCAAGAGGCTAAGGTTGGGCGTAAAATTTTGCACTCTTCGAGGCTGGAAAAAGTAGAATTTAAGGGCTAAATTTAGCTACTAGAGGGTGCAAGCAGGAATAGCTGGAATTTCATTCCGATGATTTTAAGAGGCTCTTTTTAAAATTTTGGCTCTATTTTGACAAAATATTGATTTTTAAATTTCAAGAGCAAGGGAATGTGAACAGCATCCCTGTAAAAACCTTGCTAGCGAGCTTATTGCTGCCGATTTTTACTTTGTGCTACGCGTTTGCAACGAGATTTGGCTACAAGGGCCAGGAAGCGGTAGCTGACCGCCAAAATCGTGCTATATGTTCGGCTGCTCGCTCCTGCACAAACTCTGTTCGCGTCTGTGCTAGGTCGCTCTGGAGCGAACAGAGTTTTTCTGCTTCGCTTTGCTTGCAGCTTTTCAAGACGCTTCACTTCGTTCGCAACTGCAAAGCAAAAACAGCCTTTTAAAAATAAAGCATTTTTGGGCTATAATCCCCCTAAAGGATGAAATTTGAAAAATATAAAGCATATAGATGTAGCCCACTCGCCCGATGCAGACGATATTTTCATGTATATGGCTATAAAATTTGGCTGGGTCGGCAGTAAAAATTTATCATTTAGCAATATCGCTTTAGACATCCAGACGCTAAACGAGAAGGCGCTAAAAGGCACTTATACGGCCACTGCTATCAGCTTTGCACTCTACCCGCTCATAAGCGATGACTACGCGCTTTTAAGGTGTGCCGTTAGCTTTGGAGAGGGTTACGGACCAAAGCTCATCAAAAAAAGAGGTGTAAATTTAAAGCGAAATTTCAAGGTCGCACTCTCTGGCGCTCATACTACAAACGCCCTTCTTTTCCGCGCGGCATATCCCGAGGCGCGTATCGTTTATAAAAATTTCTTAGAGATCGAAAATGCCGTGCTTAGCGGCGAGGCCGATGCCGGCGTGCTTATCCACGAGAGTATTTTAGGCTTTTCTAGCGAGCTCGAGGTAGAGCGCGAGATCTGGGACGTCTGGCGCGAGCTCGCGGGCGAAAATTTACCGCTTCCGCTTGGCGGTATGGCGCTTCGCCGTTCATTGCCGCTCACTGACGCGATAGAGTGCGAGCGAGTGCTGACAAAGGCCGTTGCTATCGCCACAGCGCACAAGCCGTTTTTATCGCACATGCTGATGGAGCGAAATTTGATCCGTGTCGATAAAGAAAAGCTTAAAATTTACCTCGATTTATACGCCAACAAAGACTCGATCAGTATGAACGAGACGCAGTTAAAGGCCCTAAACAGGCTCTTTGAGATAGGCTACGATCAAGGCTTCTACCCACAGCCCATAGACGCGCACGACTACCTGATCCCGACTGAATACAACGACGCGAGGTTTAGCTGATGCAAAGCACGCTAGTCGCCCTTGGTATCGAGACGTTTAAGGTCGCGCTCTATCTTAGCCTGCCGATGCTTTTAAGCGGGCTCATCGCAGGCCTTATCATCTCGATATTTCAGGCTACCACGCAGATAAACGAGACTACGCTCAGCTTCGTGCCAAAGATCATCCTAGTCGTCGTCGTGATCATATTTTTGATGCCGTGGATGGTCTCGATGATGGTGGAATTCACCACGCGCATGATCGATTATATCCCGGAATTTATCCAGTGATCAAGACGGTGGATTTTGCTAAATTCAGCTCCGTCAAGATCGGCGGCATACACGAGGTCTTGATCGTAAATTTCACCGATGAAAATTTTGATGACAGAGTGATCATAGGCGGCGGCAACAACATCCTCGTCTCGCCGGATCCGCCAAAACTAGCGATGCTGGGCGAAAATTTCGACTACATAAAAATAGACGGCGAATCTCTCGAGATCGGCGGCGCGACAAAGAGTGGCGCGATCTATAACTACGCAAAAAAGCACGATATAACGGGCTTTGAGATGTTGCGAAACATCCCGGGCACGCTTGGCGGACTAGTCAAGATGAACGCCGGACTTTGCGGGTGCAGCATAAGCGACGCGCTCACGCATGTGCTCTTTAAAGACGGCTGGTGCGAGCGAGAGCGGATAAATTTCGCCTACCGCACGAGTAGCATAAAAGAGCCGATATTTGGGGCGAGATTTAAAATTTCACGTGGATTTGATGCGTCGCTTGCGGATGAATTTGCCGCTAAACGTGCAAACCAGCCAAGCGGGGCCAGCTTTGGCAGCTGTTTCGTAAATCCCCCCGGTGATTTTGCCGGGCGGCTCATCGAGGCTGTCGGGCTAAAGGGATACGCGATAGGCGGGGCGAAATTTAGCGAAAAGCATGCAAATTTTTTGATAAATTTTGATCACGCGACCTTTGAGGATGCGACTGCATTGATAGGCCTCGCTCAAAAGCTCGTAAAAGCAGAATTTGGCACCCAGCTTAAAACTGAGGTCGTGATACTTTAAGGGGTAAGATGAAAGAGCTGATGAGTGAAATTTTGACGATGTCGGTAGTGTTTGCTTGCATAGGATTTTACGCGATCTGGCGCGCCAGAAAGGCTCAAAGCGAACATGAAATCTCGCTGGTCGATCGTGATAAAAGCCTATTTGCCTTTGCGCGCGAATTTGACACGGAATTTGAGCCTGATATAGTAAATTTTAAGGATCTTTGCGACTATCTGGCGGGTAAAAATTTGATACTGAAATTTTCAAAGAAAATAAGCCAAAAGGCATTTGTCGCGCTGATAAAAGAGCAAAATTTAAAGCAGCGCGTGACGGCTGGCGGGGAGGCTATCTCGCAGGATTTCATAAGCCTTTGCGCGCGAAATTTAAACCCTCCTCTCGCTCTTGGATTTTACATCGCAGGCGATGAAATTTTCGCATTTTTATGCGAAGAAAAGAGGCTTTTTAGGCTCATAGATCTTGCCTCAAAGCTTGGCGAGGACATCATAATCTGCGATTAAATTTCGCCTTTAGCCGTCAAAATCGCAAAATCAACAAAAATTCATCTGTTTTTGGATAAAATCAAGCCAAATTTATCACAAGGTAAAACATGGCAAAAGAAAAAGACAGCGACAAAAAACTAGTCCCTTTGGAGCTTGAGGCCGACAAGAAAAAGGCCATAGAGCTGGCTTTGAAGCAGATCGATAAAGCATTTGGCAAAGGCACGCTTTTAAGGCTTGGCGATAAACAAGTCGAGCCGATAGAGAGCATCCCCACCGGCTCGATAGGGCTTGATCTAGCTCTTGGTATAGGCGGCGTGCCAAAGGGCAGGATAATCGAAATTTACGGACCTGAGAGCTCGGGTAAAACGACGCTTACTTTGCATATCATCGCCGAGTGCCAAAAGGCCGGAGGGATCTGCGCGTTCGTCGATGCCGAGCATGCCCTTGATGTAAAATACGCTTCGAATTTAGGCGTGGATACGGACAACCTTTACGTTTCTCAGCCTGATTTTGGCGAGCAGGCTCTCGAGATCGTAGAGACCTTAGCCAGGACGGGAGCGGTCGATCTCATCGTAGTCGATAGCGTCGCCGCACTCACACCAAAGAGCGAAGTAGAGGGTGACATGGGCGATCAGCATGTGGGGCTTCAGGCGCGTTTGATGAGCCAGGCGCTAAGAAAGCTCACCGGCATACTAAGCAAGATGAAAACTACGGTCATATTTATCAACCAGATCCGCATGAAGATCGGCATGATGGGTTATGGCACACCTGAGACCACCACAGGCGGAAATGCACTGAAATTTTACTCCTCCGTTCGTATCGACGTGCGAAAGATCGCTACGTTAAAGCAAAATGAAGAGCCTATCGGCAACCGCACGAAAGCTAAAGTCGTCAAAAACAAGGTCGCGCCTCCATTTAAGGTCGCGGAATTTGACATCATGTATGGCGAGGGCATCAGTCGCGAAGGTGAGATAATAGACTACGGCGTCAAGCTCGATATCATAGATAAAAGCGGCGCGTGGTTTAGCTACAAGGCCGAAAAGCTCGGGCAAGGTAGAGAAAATGCGAAAGCTTATCTAAAAGAGCATCCGCAAACAGCCGATGAGATCGTCGCCTCCATCAAGGGCTCGATGGGAATAGACCATCTGCTTAGTAGCGGCAAAGACGATGATGACGATAAACAAACAGGAGAGGAAGAATGATTTTTATTGAAGACGTTACGGCTCACGAGGTTTTAGACAGTAGAGGCAACCCGACTGTTCGTGCGAGTGTGACTCTCAGTGACGGCACGGTAGCAAGCGCGGTAGTGCCAAGCGGAGCCAGCACGGGCAAGCGCGAGGCGCTGGAGCTTCGCGATAAAGAGGCTAGATATGGTGGCAAGGGCGTATTAAAGGCCGTTGCAAACGTAAATGAGCGTATCGCGGAGGTCGTCATCGGGCTTGATGCGTTCAATCAAAAAGCCATCGACGATGAGATGCGCGAGCTAGATGGTACCGATAACTACTCAAATTTAGGCGCAAATGCCGTGCTTGGCGTGTCTATGGCCGCTGCACGCGCCGCTGCAAAGAGCCTAAACATACCGCTTTACCGCTATCTTGGCGGTGCGAACGCCAGCATCTTGCCTGTGCCGATGTTTAACATCATTAATGGCGGTGCACACGCAAACAACAGCGTGGATTTTCAAGAGTTCATGATAATGCCGTTTGGATTTTCAAATTTCAGCGACGCACTCAGGGCGGCTACTGAAATTTACCATAAACTAAAAGCTATCTTAAACGCAGCAGGTCATAGCACGGCTGTAGGTGATGAGGGTGGATTTGCACCGAATTTAAAGGACAACGAAGAGCCGCTAAAGCTCATAATGCAAGCGATCAGCGAGGCCGGATATGAGGCTGGAAAGCAGATCAAACTAGCTCTTGACGTGGCTTCCAGCGAGCTTTATAAAGACGGCGCTTACGAGCTTGAGGGCAAGAAATTTTCAAGCGAGCAGCTCATAGAGTATTATGCTAAGCTTTGTGAAAAATATCCGATATTTTCTATCGAGGACGGCCTTAGCGAGGATGACTGGGACGGCTGGGCAAAGCTAACGGCAAGGCTTGGAGATAAAATTCAGCTCGTAGGCGATGATTTGTTTGTCACAAACGAGAAAATTTTACGCGAAGGCATCCAAAAAAACATCGCAAACGCGATCCTCATCAAGCCAAACCAGATCGGCTCCGTGACTCAGACGATGCAGACCGTGCGCCTAGCGCAAAGAAACGGATATCGCTGCATAATGAGCCACAGAAGCGGCGAGAGCGAGGACAGCTTTATAGCTGATTTTGCTGTGGCGCTAAACACCGGCGAGATCAAGACTGGCGCCACATCGCGTAGCGAGCGGAACGCGAAATACAACCGCTTGCTCGAGATCGAGCTTGAAAACGTCGAGTTTTTAGGAGATGATATTTGAGCGAAATTTTAAGAGAGTATGATAGGAAAGTCAAGAAATCATACCTTTTGAAATCATTTTTACGCCACATCATAGCCGTCATTTGCGTCATCGCATTTGGGATATATATCGGTAATATGATGTTTGGCAAGCGCTCTTTGGACGTGATGCTAAGCTTGCAGAGCAAAAAAGAGCGCCTCAGCGAGGATGTCGAAATTTTAAAAAAAGTAAATGCACAGCTTCAAAAAGAGTATTTCGAGCTAAAAGAGCTCGAGCCCGAATCCAATAAAAAGTAGAAACGATGAGAAAATTTTGGCTTTTGTTTTGTATGTCGGTGGCTATCTTGAGCGCGCGGGAGAATCCATTTGTTCCTATCAGCGAGCTAAATACCAGCGTGATGACGACGAATATCGTCGAGCAGTATCCGGAATTTGACAGGCAAGATATAAAATTCCCCAGCGATATGAGCCTGCTTCTTGGCATCACGATAAGATACCGCGCAAACGACGGCAGCATAAAAGAAAAGGTCATCTCGGACATTAATAAGACCGTTGACTGGAAAAACGAATACGTTATCGAAAAGCTCAAAAATCCGGAGCCAATGGTTGCTAAAAAGCTCGATGTCTCGGTCACTATGCCGGAGCTCGCCCTGCCAAAAGTAGCGACGCCTGTTAAAATTTCAGACAAAAACGACACCAATCTAACCGCTAAAAAAGATATAAATAGGACCTTGTCGATGAGTGCGCCAAGCGTCGTCATGATAAATCTCGACACTCAAAAATCAAACGAAGTCGTAAAAGCTCAAAGCGCGCAAGAGCCCGCAAAAACGCCCATAGATGTAAAGATAACGCCTAACGTAAAGCCTAAGACAAATATCCACAGCTCATCAAAGATCGTAAATTTCATGAATTTCGTGAAATTTGACGCTAATGATGGCGAGCTCAAAATTTTGACGAAAAGCAAAAATATCAAGCATTTTGCGTATGAGGACAATAAAATCGTCATGGATTTTTCAAGGCCGCCAAGAAGCTTTAAAACCAGGGCTTTGAAATTTGAAAACGGCGTATTCAAGGGTGCGATCATCGGCTGGCACGATAGCTACTACCGCGTCGTAGTCATGCTCGATAAAAAGCGCAAATACAAACTAGAAGCTCTCAAAGACGGATACGAGCTTAGAGTGGAGTGAGCGCATTTCTTTTACTGGCAAGTAAAATAGCCGCCTCAAGATCGGCTTTGATTTATCAAAAATAACCTCACGGCCTGATTTGCCGCCATTTTTAAATTTTTGATCGCGATATCTTTTCTCATAGCCTCTTCAAGGCTTATAGGCTCGTTTAGGATACAAAAAAATGCGTCTATGCCGCTTTTGTTGCACTCTTGCGCGCCCTCGCACACGCAGCCTGCTAGCGCGATGACAGGCTTTTTGTGCTTTTTAGCGAGCTTCGCTACTCCGGTCGGAGTCTTGCCCATAGAGCTTTGAAAGTCCATTTTACCCTCGCCGGTTATGACTAGATCGGCTTTTTTTATCTCGTCTTCAAGCCCGATCTCATCGGTTATGATGTCGATGCCCGGCCTTAGCTTCGCGTTTAAAAAGCTTACAAAGCCAAACCCCAGCCCGCCTGCAGCACCTGCGCCTTTTAGTTTATAGTGTTCAGTATCAAAGTGCGCTTTTACCGCGTTTGCAAAGCTTTTTAGCCCGTCGTCGAGCTCCTTTACCATGCGGCCGTCAGCGCCCTTTTGCGGAGCGTATACATAGGCTGCACCGTTTTTGCCAAAGAGAGGATTATCCACGTCACAGGCGATCAAAAATTCGCACTGTTTTAGCTCTTTTAGCGAATTTTGAGTAGAAATTTTAAAAATTTTGGCTAAATTTTCGCCGATACCTGCTAGAAGATCCCCGTTTTCATCGTAAAATTCAAACCCAAGAGCGCTTAGCATGCCAGTTCCTGCGTCGTTTGTAGCGCTACCTCCGATACCGATGATAAATTTCCTAGCGCCTTTACTTATGGCGTCTTTTATCAAAAGCCCAAAGCCATAGGTGCTGGTTTTTAGCGGATTGCGCTGTTTTTCATTGATGAGCGTGAGCCCGGAAGCGCTAGCCATTTCCAGTATGGCCAGATCTTTTATGAGTGCATATCTGGCTAAAATTTTGACCCCTAAAGGATCTTGAGTGATAGCGTCGATATAGGTAGCCCCCAGTGCGTCGGCTAGCGCCTCCACGCTACCCTCTCCGCCGTCAGCGATGGGCTTTACGACGACATCGCAAAGCCCTTTTAGCCCATCTTTGACGGCTAAGCCTGCCTCGAGCGAGCTTAGAGAACCTTTAAAAGAATCAATGGCTACCAAAATTTTCATAATAGCACCAACGACAATACATAAACGCTTAGCATGCCTACGATGCCCATGATGAAAGTCAGCATGGTCTGCGTGCGGTAGCCTTGCTGAGCCGTCATCTTACTAAAATTCGTAACGACCCAGAAGTAGCTGTCGTTTGCATGCGATACGCACATGGCGCCGGCAGCTATGGCCATGACGCAAAGTGCCGCCGCCATCTCGCTGGTGAGGCCAAGTGCCATCATCAGCGTCTCCTCTTGTCCCGGTGAAACGGTGAAAGCGCCCATGATGGATGCGGTCGTGATGATAGCTACGGTCGAGCTTCCCTGCGCTGTTTTGATGATGGCTGAGATGATGAACGGAAAGAAAATTCCAGCCGCTTTGATGACCTCTGCGTTTTGTTTGATAAACTCGACAAATCCTGCCGCTGTTATGACCTTGCCCAAAACGCCACCCGCAGCCGTGATAAAGAGGATAGGTCCTACGATCTTTAGCGACTCGTTCGTCATGTCGCTAAATTCCGCGAGCTTGTTGGTCTCAGCCAGCAAGAAAACGGCAAATACCACACCTATGGCAAGGGCGATGATAGGGTTGCCCAAAAAGCCAAGCAATGTCCCTAATACGCCGCCGATCTTTAGGATCGCGCTTATAGAGCCAAGCGCCATGAATATGATCGGCATGATGATAGGAGCGATGCTTAAAAAGCCGCCCGGGAGCTTGCCGTATTGTTTCAAAAGATCATCGTAGCTTTTTGTTATCGTAGCGTTTGCCTCTTCGTCGCTTATCGTGACCTCTTGGCCGATCTTTTTAGCAAAAAAATACACTGCAACGAGCACAGGTAAGGAGACCACGACGCCCATCATTATGACAAGTAGTAAATTCTCGCCAAGCCCGAGCGCTCCGGCTGCGGCGATAGGTCCGGGAGTCGGTGGGATGAAAACGTGTGAGGCGTAAAGTCCGCCGCTAAGAGCGACCGCCATGCCGACCGGGCTGGCTGAAATTTTCTTATAAAGCGCCTCTCTGATCGGGTTTAGCACGACAAAGCCGCTGTCGCAAAAGACCGGGATACCGACGACCCAGCCCATGATGAGCATCGCAAGCTCGGGACGCCTTTGCCCTACGAGATTTACGACCATGTCGGCTAGCTTCAAGGCCGCACCCGTTTTTTCCAGCACCGTTCCGATCAGCGCGCCAAAGATGATGACGATGCCGATGCTCTTAAATGTGCCGCTAAAGCCGTCGCCTATGATGCCCGGGATCTTGCCCAGATCGATGCCAGCGACGATAGCCAGCAGCAAGGATATGATCATCAACGCCAAGAAAGGATGGACTTTAAGCTTTGAGATCATCCATATCATCACGGCTATGGCGATCACGAAGCTTATGATTAAGAAAACTCCGTTCATAAAAGCTCCTTGAATTAAAGTGTCGATAGGGTTATATTAGCAAATTTTTCTTATGAAATTTATAAAAATACTTAAATTTTAATATTAAAATTTTTTGCAAGCTTTCACGCCGCCAAAGGCTCGTTTTTGCTAGATTTTACATTTTTAGACAGCTAAATTGAGACGATCGATATCTATGATAAAGGCTGAATTTATCGCGCATTATCAGTTAAATTTAGCCTTTTTATACTCAAACGATATGCTAAATCTCATCATTTAAGCAGCGTAAAGCCGATGCCGATCTTGTTGGTGTGCCTGTTGTAGTCGATCAAGCTCTCGTCGTATCCGTTAAAATACTGCAAATATCCGTAAAGACCGCTTGAAAGTATCGGGAATAGCCAGCTAAACTCGGCTGCACCGCGATTTGTTTTATCAAACTGCAGATTGTTTCGCACCATTAGATTAAATATCTGCTCTTTATATGTAAAAGCTATGTTTATATCGGCTCTGCCAGCGTAGTTTTCTATATTTTTGTTGTCGCTCTTATCGCCTATGACGGTCCATATCCTAGGTGTCAGGCTTAGGTTCGCAAAGTCGAATTTAGCCTGCAAATAAAGCCTGTTCCAGCTACGCGAATTTTCACCGTCACGGCCGTTTGACTCGTGTAAAATTCCGCCTCTTACATTGCTGATATGAGCGGCTTTCAGGCTATCTTTGGTGTCAAAATCGATAAAAATTTCAGGTCGGTAGTTCGTCTCTCGAAACGGCGCAGATATCTTGTCTGTCTGCCACCACGACGTCTGCGAATACGCTATACCGATACTCTCTTTAAGCCCCCAAACATCGTAAAAAAGAGGCTTTTGCACGCTGAACTGAAATTTCGTCTCAAACCTCTTTCGCCCGTCGTTTGGCACATTTTTAGCGTATGTCGCGGGCAAGAGATAGTTAAAATGATAAAGCTTGATGCCAAGTGGGTTGCTTATGGCTTTGTCTAAATTTGCCTCGCTTTTATCGCTGCTTGGCTCCGGCTTTGCCGGGTAATTCGCCTGGATCGGCGCACCTTGCGAAATTTCGTTTTCCAAATTTTGCGTAAGGGCGGCATTGTTTTGCTCCATGGCGGACATGGCAGCCTCTTTATAAAATTTCATCGCTCCTGCTGTGTCGCCCGCATTTTCTAGCCGCTGCGCCTTTTTAAAGAGCTCGCTCGCGCTCCCAAATAGATCGAGGCTAAGAAGTATCACAAAAAAGGCGGCTTTGATGGTGTTATTTTTATTTTTCATTGGCGGCTCATTTTCAGTGCGAGCTCGTACTGCTGGGGATCGTTGATGTTAAAAAACTCTTTTGAGCCCTTAAAACCAACTTCCTTGCACCTGCAAAGGCTACGTAAAATTCCGATCTTATTTTCATTTTCTTCATAAAGCTCCTTTGCTTTTTGAGCTAAATTTGCACTGAAAAATCCGCATAAAGAGTGCGTAAATTCGCCGTCTTTTGGCACGACCATGTCAAATTCGCCTGTAAATTTAAAGAGCTCTCTTATCGTGCGTTCGCTAAGAAATGGCATGTCGGCCGGGATTATGAAAACGTGCTCGTCTTTAAAATTTAAAAGTATGCTGTAAAGTGCCAGCATCGGCGAAAATTCGGCTTCTTTCAGGTCTTTTATCAGCTCGAGCGGAGGGTTGAATTTATCAAATTTCGAACTGATGAAAACGCGCTCAAAAATTTGAGCGAATTTATATGCTTGAAAATGCGTAAGCGTCGCAAACCCGCCAAAGGGCAGCAGCGTTTTATCTCGCCCCATGCGCGAGCTTTTGCCACCGGCTAGTATCACGCAGGTTTTCATTTTTTTTCCTTAAGCAAAATTATAAGGCTAACTTTAGCTAAAAACGGCTTTGATTTACCAAAATGCGCCCGCCGCGCCCCAAAAAATAGTATAATGTGGATTTTTAAAGGAGAAAAAATGAGTGAGAAAAATTTGCAAATTTTAGGCTGGATAGGCACGTGTCTGTCGGTCATTATGTATATTTCTTATATCCCGCAGATAATGGGCAACCTTGAGGGCAACAAAACGCCTTTTATACAGCCTTTGGCCGCGGCGATAAACTGCACGATCTGGACTAGCTACGGCCTGCTAAAAGCTAAAAAAGACTATCCGCTTTCTGCTGCAAATTTGCCCGGCATCATCTTTGGTCTTTTGGCGACGATAACGGCGTTTTAAAGGATAAAAGCCACTAAATTTGCCGATACGGCGAAGTTAAATTTGATACTTTTTGACGCTAGTTTCGGTGGCTCAAATTTACAAATTTAACCTCAAATTTGAATGCAAATTTTCTGCACCGCTTTACTGCATTTTTAATATCTTGATTTTCTTGTTAAGGGGGAGGGGGCTTGAATTACGCTCTGCTTTGCAGCTCTCAAAGAGAGTGGAAGCACAAGGCGAGCATAGCGAAGCAAAAGAGCTCCCTTTTTCTTTTCTTTGGGAGAGGAGGTTCTACTTACGCTCTGTTTGCAGCTACGAGCGAAGCGAAGTAGAGCGTCGCCCCTTTCTCTCCCAAGCCCTCTCTAACCCCACTGCACGTTATAAGTTGCTACGCTATGCGCAGGTTTAAATTTGCATTTTTCAAGATGCGGGTCTCGGTGGGTAAAATTTGAAGCTGAAATTTGTAAATTTGACTTCAAATTTGAATAGAAAAATCAAGGCGACTTATTTTTTCTTTAGACGAGGCGGAAATGAGCCGAGCGAGGGCGCATACAAAGTAGTATGTAACCGAGCTTCGGCGAAATTTCTAACGAAGTATAAAGGAAAAAGACAAGCCGCCAAATTTTAAAGATCGCGAGGGTCGGCGATCTTGCCTGCGACCGCGCTTGCTGCGGCGACGGCGGAGTTTGCCAGATATACTTCGCTCGTGCGATCCCCCATGCGCCCGACGAAATTTCTATTCGTCGTGCTGACACAGCGCTCGCCAGCCCCCAAAATGCCCATATATCCGCCCAGACACGCGCCGCACGTCGGGTTGCTCACCACCGCGCCCGCCTCGACGAAAATATCCATCAGCCCCTCTTTTTGCGCGGCGAGGGCGATCTTTTGCGTCGCCGGCGTGATGATGAGGCGGGTCTTGCGCGAGACCTTGCGCCCTTTTAAAATTTGCGCCGCGATGCGTAGGTCGCTTAGGCGTCCGTTCGTGCATGAGCCGATGAATGCCTGATCGATTGCGATGTCGTCTTTCACGGCTTCACGCACGGATTTGCCGTTACTTGGTAAAAACGGATACGCGATCACGGGGTCGAGCTTGTCTGCGTCGATTTCCAACACGCGCTCGTAGCCAGCCCCCTCGTCGGAGTAGAAAAATTTCGGCTCGGCACGCAAATTTTTACCTTTTAAAAATTCCTTCGTCGTCTCATCAACCGCGATGATACCGCTCTTGCCGCCCGCTTCGATCGCCATGTTACACATCGAAAATCGCCCGTCCATATCAAGCGTATCGATCGTCTCGCCGCAAAACTCCAAAGCCTTGTAGCGCGCGCCATCGACGCCGATCTGGCGGATGATTTCAAGGATCAAGTCCTTGCCATAGACATGGCGACCGAGCTTGCCGCGAAAGATGACCTTGATCGTAGGCGGTACTTTAAACCAGTTTTTGCCCGTTATCATCGCGTAGGCCAGGTCGGTGCTACCCATGCCCGTGCTAAAAGCCCCGAGCGCGCCGTGCGTACAGGTATGGCTGTCCGCGCCGATGATGACATCGCCCGGCACGACGAGCCCTTTTTCAGGCAGCAACGCGTGCTCGATGCCCATATCTTTTTCGTCGAAGTAGTATTTTAGGTCGTGCTTGTAGGCAAAGTCGCGCGAAATTTTGGCTTGATTCGCACTTAAAATATCCTTTGCCGGAATGTAGTGATCCATCACGATGCAAAAGCCCTCGGGATTTGCGAGCTTCGTCGCGCCGCTTCGCTCGAACTGCTTGATGGAGATAGGCGTCGTGATGTCGTTGCCGATGACCATATCGATGCCGCTTTCGATGATCTCGTTTGCGAAGACCTCGCGCCCTACGTGGTCGGAGAAAATCTTTTCCGTGATGGTTTGGTGCATTTTTTGTCCTTAGTTTATTTTTGTTATAAAAAATTAAGATCCGTTTTAACAAAGTATTTGTTTTTAAAATTTTAAATATTCTGGCAAAGTCAAATCTTATAAAGCGACGCTATCGCCGCCGATTTTCAAGGAAGCCGTAAGGCTGACTGCGAAAATCGTGCTATACGTTCGGCGCCTTGCGGAGCGAATAAGATTTGCGGAGCATTAATTTAGCGCATCAATACTTTGTTAAAATAGATCCAAAAAAATTAGAAAAAACTTAAATTTCCGCGATTTTATCAAAAAATATATAAATTTTTCATTGATTTTGATAAATGTAGCGCCAAGCTAAGAGTAAATTTAAAGGAGCGAGCGCCCCTTTAAATTTAAAATTTCACCGTTGCCGTCAGCATAAACTGGCGTGCGTAGCCAGGTATTATCGGTATGACATTTTCTGCGGTCGTTGATGAGACAGCCGAGATATAGTAAAGTTTGTTGGTTAAATTTTTAGCATTAAGTGCGAAATTTACATCTTTACCGCCGATCTTTGTATCATAGCTTACAAATGCATCGTATGTGATTGCATGAGGTATTTTAAAGTCAACACTATTTCGATATCCATACACATGCCATGTTCCTAAGTATCTTGCTCCTGCACCCATTCTAAGCCCCTTTATACCTAGAGTATCGAAATTTAGTGTGCCAAATAAGCTTCCTTGATGTTTTGGTATGGATTCAAGCTCTTTACCGACTTTCCACTGATTTTCCGCATCTTCTCGCGTCTGTGTCTTTGTATATGTGTAGTTTGTTATTATGCTGGCATAGTCTGTTACACGGCCGCTAAAATCTAACTCAAGTCCGCGTGATCGTTGTTTGCCGGCTATATATAGCACGTTATTAGCTGTGTAGCTGACGTTCTTTTTGTTGATGTTGAATAAAGCTAGACTGGCTGTTATGTTGTCGTTTTGAAATTTAGTTCCTATTTCGACGGACTTGCCTTCTTCTGGTGGGATGGATGAATTTACGGTCGCATTTAGTGCGCTTTGCGGTCTAAAGCTCTCGGCGTAGTTTGTGTAGATCGACCATTCAGGAGTTAGCAGATATAAAAGCCCTGTTTGCAATAAAAATTTACCATCGTGTGAATCAGTATATGCCTTAAACGGCACCCCTTTGCCAGCTAGCTGATCGTAGTATTCGTATCTTAAACCTAAAACATAGATAAGATTGTCTGTTAAATTCATACTATCTTGTGCATAAAAGCCAACAGTTTTTAGTTTGTCTAGCTGATCAAAATTTGTAGTGTACGCCTCGGTAGGCCTGGAAAGAACGCCATAGACGGGATTATAAATATTTATATTCGCCTTAAAATTATTTGCATTATTTCCGCCTGTTCTGTAGTATCTAGGATTGTTTCTGACCGTCTTTGATGCATCTATACCAAAAAGCAAACTATGTTCTATCTCACCGGTTTGGACTATACCACTTAAATTTAGCGAAGCTGAGTGCGTGTAATAATCAACATCTTCCAAATATTCCGCTCGTCTTGAAGCGTATCCGACAGGGAGACGCCCGTTGTTCATCGCCGAATTTCGTAAATTTATACTGATGACTCTAGCCTGGAAATAGTCATAATTTGTCCTGGACCATGCGTAGTTTCCCTTTAACAGCCAGTTTTCACCGAAATTTTTCTCAAAGCTAAGATCAAATGTATCGATGTTTCCTTTTATCTCATCCATATATTCGCCAAGGCGAGTTTTCTTATCGATAGGTGCAAATTTACCGTGATAGGCATACCCAGGATCGTTTATGAGATAAAGTCCTCGGTCAAATGGGTCGGTGTATTTTGTATGTGAGTATCCCATCGTGATCTTATAATCATCACCCTGATACGATATAGACGGAGCAACGACAAGGTTTTTATATTTTCCAAATTCACGCCAGTAATGTTTTCCTGACTGATCGAATATCAAACGATAAGCAAAGCCACTATCTCCTAACGGGCCTGTCGTGTCAAAGCCTACATCCCAGTAGTGGCGGTTGCCCACGCCTGCCCAAATTTCATTTTGAAAGCTATAAAGCGGCTTTTTGGTTACCATATTTATGACTCCACCCGGGTCTTGTATGCCGTAAAGTAGGCTCGCTGGACCTTTTAAAACTTCTACACTGCTGACGGTTGCATTAAAGTTATGCGTTATGCCACCAGTTACGCCGTTTCGCATTATCGAGCCGTCTCTGTTTGCACCAAAGCCGCGCTTGAAAAATGCATCGAATAATCCGCCCGTCGAATTTGCGTTGCTGACACCGCTTACGCCTTGTAAAGCTTCGGTCAGGTTTTGAGCCTTTTTATCTTTTAACTGCTGAGCCGTGACGACATTTACCATTTGTGGTATCTCAATGATCGGTGTCGTCGTCTTGCCGACCTCGCTTGTCTTTGCGCGGTAGCCGTCATCTGCGCTGTCTGTGACCTCCACGCCTTCAAGCTTCACGTCCGAGGCATAAATTTGCGTCAAAAGTAGCACCGAAGCTGCTAAACTTATGTTTATTTTATTCATTTTTTCACCTTAAATCTTAAAATGGTTATCATTATATTATTATTAAATTTAAAATTATATGAATGATATTTATGCATGATTTTATATTTTATTAAATATAATTATTTACATTTGGTATAAGGATAAAAATGCGTGAGGAGATATACGTTTGTATCGATGATACTGATGAGATCGGATATCCAAAATCAACAGGCATGCTGGCTCAAAATATAGTAAAATTTATAGATGAAAATTTCGCACCTTGCTCTTTTATCAGCCGTCATCAGCTGTTGCTTGACGAGCGCATAAACTACACCTCGCACAACAGCTCTATGTGTTTTAGCACGGTACTAAGCCCTTTTGAGCGAGATGAGGTCGTGAAATTCATACAAGAATTTTTACTCGCCAAAAGCGCTCCTAGTGCCGAGCCTGGCACCGCAGTAGCGTTTAAAGGCGATATCACCGATATTTCGGGACTGATAAATTTTGGTTACCGCGCCAAAAGCGAATATTTAGACAAAAGCGAAGCCTACTCGCAAGCAAAGAGGCAAAATGTCTATCTAAAAGGGCTCAAAAATGGTGGACGCGGCGTCATTGGAGCGCTGGCGGGACTGGGGCTCAGACTAGGCGGCAACGACGGTAAAGTAAGAGGCTGCATAAAGATGACGCAAGATGAGATGAGGGCCGCAGAATTCTTAAATTTAGGCTATGCAAGCGAAATTTTAGATGAAAATTTTAATAAGATAAAAAACGACGAAGCGATCGTTTTTGGGCGAAATTTAAAGCTTGTGATCAAAAATTCCATACCCGTTTTGCTGGTCAAAAAAGATAGCAACGGTAGATTTAGAAGTCTTGATGTAGAGGAGCTACGAGGGTTTTGATGGGTGAGGGTTTCGATACGAACGGTACTTTTTTATATGGGAAATTTGCATACGAAGATGCTAAATTTTCTGCTTTAAATTGTAAATTTTTCATGCTTGATAGCGACGAAGACGAGCTTGTTTGTGATTATGAGATCAGCTGCTATAACTGCTTATTTAGGCGATGGAGCGAGCAAAGCTTTGAGTGTTTGAAATATGAAAATTTATAAAATATTTCCTATCGATTTAACTTTAAGTGTAGTTTAAATATTTCTCAATTAAAATTATTTTCTTATATAGATATAAAAGTATAGCGCTCAACGGCGTTTATAAACAATATAAAAAATAAACTTTAAAGGGGAATTCATGAAAAAGTCGCTTTTAATGGCATGTAGTGCGGCTCTGGCGCTTCACGCACAAGTTTTCCAGCTAGGAGAGGTCGAGATAATCGCAAACAAAGACGGCAGCAAGAGTAGCGATAACAACGTCGCCGTCATCACGCAAGAAGATATGCAAAGAAACGAGATAAAGCGCCTATCCGAGGTCGCGCAGATGACGCCTGGCGTGTATGTGGATAAAAAAGGCCCGCGTGCCGAGCAAAATTTCTACGTTCGCGGTTTTGACGCGCGCCGAGTACCGCTTTTTATCGATGGTATCCCCGTTTATATCCCGTATGATGGTAACGTAGACTTTGGGCGATTTACGACGTTTGATCTAAGTCGTATAGATATCTCAAAGGGCTCAAGTTCTGTGCTTTACGGCATGAATACTATGGGCGGAGCGATAAATTTGATCACCAAAAAACCGACAAAAGAGCTTGAGGGTAGCATAGGATACGGCTTTGAGACAGGCAAAAATGCTAAAACTTACGGTAACAACATAGACTTTAACATCGGCAGTAAGCAAGAGCTATTTTACGTGCAGGCTGGAGGCAGCTATATGGAGGACATGGGACAGCAGCTCTCGCATAAATTTACGACTGACGTAAATAAAAACGAAGACGGTGGCAGACGCGAAAATTCAGTCCAAAGAGATAAGAAATTTAACATCAAATTTGGCTTCACTCCAAACGATACCGACGAATACGCCATCAGCTACATCAATCAAAAAGGCGAAAAAGAGCAGCCCTACTACGCTGGTAGATATTTGGCGTATAATCAAGCTTCAAGATACTGGGACTGGCCAAAATGGGATAGAGAGAGCCTTTATTTCTTATCGCATACCGATTTTGGCGCAGTATATTTAAATACCAAAATTTTCCACGATACATTTAAAAACACACTTTATAGTTTTAACAATAAAGAAAAAACGATATGGGAATTAGATAGAAACAACAAAATATCTTCAAATAGTCGAAGTAACTATAAAGATACCGCTTATGGCTTTGGTATGGAAGTCGGTGGCGATATAGGCGATAACGATACTTTGAAATTTGCTACTAATTATAAACACGATAAGCATAAAGGCGCTAAATATCAAGAGCCAGAAGAGTTAATGAAAGATAAGTCATACTCCTTTGGACTTGAAAATACATATAGATTTAGTAATATGACGAGACTTATCGTCGGTGCTAGCTACGAAGTAAGAGATGGCATAAGCGCAAAAGCTTGGGCGACATATCCTGTACCCAACTCAAACAACACCGTGCAAAGAATGGAAAATTATGACACGTCCAAAGAACATGCCTTTAACTATCAAGCAGCTATCAAGCATAGCTTTGACGGTAGTGACGAACTAAGCATTAGCTATGCTAAAAAAAGCTATTTTCCTTCTATGAAAGAAAGATACAGTACAAGGTTTAATCGATATATTTCAAATCCATACCTAAAGCCGGAGATAGCAAACCACTATGAGCTTGGCTATCAACGAAATTTTAGTGATACGCTAAGACTAGAGACGGCTGTATTTTACTCAAAAGTCAAAGATGCTATCGGAGATATAAATACAGGGCTTTATGCAGGAACTGGAAGGCGTAGGACCGAGCTTAAAAAGAGTGTCAATATAGAGAAGGCTGAATATAAAGGCTTCGAGCTTGGTGCGACATACTTTGCGACATCAAATTTGGAGCTTGGCGGCAACTACACATATATGAGCGCAAAATATAAAAACACCGACGATAGCAGGGTCTATGACATACCAAAACACAAGGGCTTTGCGTATGTGGATTTTAAATTTATGCCAAAATTCAGCGTCTATATGTCCCAAGAGCTGGTTTCAAGCAGATGGTCGAATTCTAAAGAGGTGACAAAACTTGGCGGCTTTGGTGTGACAAATCTTAAATTTACCTACAAACCGACCGAAAATTTAAGCATCGATGCTGGCGTTTTAAATCTATTTGATAGAAATTATGAATACCGAGAGGGCTACCCTGAAGAGGGTCGAGTATTTTTCTCGAACGTTCGATATAAATTCTGATATTTAGGCAAATTTGGGTAATATAACAATACCTAAATTTGCCGCTTCCTTTAAGCTTAGCAAAATATCCTAAAATAACAACGGAGCTAAAATGCTTAAAAAATTTATACTTTGTCTTTTGAGCTGCGTCTACCTTACATTTGGCATGAGCGAAGCTGAAATTTCAAAATTCATTCAGGAAAACAGCAGCGATTTTGCCGCGCTAAAAGGCGTACCAAGCCGCGTGTATGCGAGCTCGCCACCGCTTCTTTATATCCTTTACGCGCTCGCTCCCGAAAAGATCAGCGGCGTAAATTTTGAGTGGAACGACTACGAGCGACCATACATCAAGCAAAATGTGCTGAATGAACCCGTCGTGGGCGGCTTTTTCGGGCAGGGCAAGATACCAAACGTCGAGATGCTTTTGCGCCTTGACCCCGAGCTCATCCTGGTAAATTTAAGCTCCAAAAACACGAAAAAAATGAGCGAAGTTTTTGGCTCGATAAAAAAACCGATGCTTTATCTAAACGCCTTGCGGCTGGAGGATTATCTGCAAAGCTTTGAGGTTTTGGGCAAAATTTTAGGTAAAGAAGCGCGCGCAAACGAGTTGATAAAATACGCGCAAAGCTCGCTAAATTTAAGCGACGAAGTGGAAAACTACATCAAAAATAGCGGCGCAAAACGCGCGCGAATCTACTACGCGCAGGGTAGCGACGGACTATCGACGGAGTGTGCGGGCTCGTGGCATGCGACCCTCATCGAGCGAAGCGGCGCGCAAAACGTGCATACGTGTAGCGAAGACCCCAACGCCAAGGCCTTTGGGCGCGTGAAGATCAGCTTCGAGCAGCTGGTAAAATATGACCCTGACATCGTTCTTATCTACGAAAAAGAGCTTTTTGATAAAATTTACGCCGACCCCAAATGGCAGCTGCTAAGCGCGGTCAAAAACAAAAAGGCGTATTTCATCCCGCGCGAGCCCTTTTCGTGGTTTGACCGTCCGCCTTCGTTCATGCGCTTTTTGGGACTAAAATGGCTCATAAATTTAACCTACCCTGAGGCGTTTAAATTTGATATGGTGAAAGAAACTCGCGAATTTTACAGGCTGTTTTTGGATATTGACCTTGACGAAAACGCTGCGAAAAAGATACTTGGTGAGTAAAAATTCCTTCCTGTTGTTGCTATTTTTGCTCGCTCTTTGCGTCTTTGGCTCGCTGCTACTCGGTAAATACGGCTTCACTGCGCGCGACTACATCGACTACTTCGGCGCCGCAGTGCGCGGGCAAAATTTAGACGCCTACAAGATCATCCACACGCTCGTGATGGAGATTCGCCTGCCGCGCATCATCGCCTGCGTGCTTATCGGCGCGTCGCTTGCTATCTCGGGTGCGGCGTATCAGGCGATGTTTGTTAATCCCCTCGTCTCGCCCTCGATCCTTGGCGTGCTATCAGGTGCCGGCTTTGGCGCGGCGGTCGGGATGTTTTTCGGGCTTAGCGAGGCGCTCATCCAGCTTAGCACCTTTGCGTTTGGCTTTGCGGCGGTCGTTTGCGCGCTCGTGGTCTCGGCGCTTTACTCGCGCAGCGGCAGCGTCATCGTGCTGGTCCTTGGCGGCGTCATCAGCGGCTCGCTTTTTACCTCGCTGCTTTCGGTGCTAAAATACGCCGCAGACCCCAATGACACGCTGCCTGCGATCACATATTTTTTGATGGGAAGCCTAGGCTTTGCCTCAAAGAGCTTTTTGCAGATCTCGATCCTGCCGATGTTTGCAGGCATTTTGCTGCTGGCATTTAGCGGCAAATACCTAAACGCGCTAAGCCTGGGTGAAGAGGAGGCCAAAAGCCTAGGCGTGGATGTGCGGCGGGTCAAAATTTTCGTCATCTTGACGGCGACATTTGTGAGCGCGCTAAGCGTGACGATCGCAGGTATCATCGGCTGGATCGGGCTTATCGTGCCGCATATCGCGCGCTTTATCTACGGAGCGGACAACCGCGCTGTGCTCGTTAGCTCGGCGATGATCGGCGCGATATTTTTGCTGTTTTGCGACAGCTTTTCGCGGCTCATTTTTACCTTTGAAATTCCTATCGGCATCGTCACTTCGCTCTTTGGAATCCCGATGTTTATCTTGGTGCTTCGCCGTGCAAAGAAGGGGTTTTAACGTATGCTGATCGAAGTTAAGAATTTACGCTTTGCATACAAAAAGCGCGTGGTGCTGGACGGCATCGGCTTTGGACTGGGGCGGGGTGATACGCTAAGCATTTTGGGCGCAAACGGTAGCGGCAAAAGCACGTTGCTTCGCATTATGCTTGGCTTTTTGAGATTTGAGGGCGAAGTCAAGATCCTGGGCAAGGACGTGCGCGCATACGCTAAAAACGAGCTCGCCAAGGCGGTCGCCTATATCCCGCAGACGCACGAGCCCTCATACGATTACACCGTGTTTGACGTGGTGCTGATGGGCGCGCTTTGCAGGACACCGCTGTTTTCGAATTTCAGCGCGGCGGACAAGGCTCTGGCGGAGGAGGCGCTGGCAAAGATGGGCATCGCTCGCCTAAAAAACGAGCCATATACGCGCGTGAGCGGCGGCGAGAGGCAGCTTGCCTACATCGCGCGCACGCTGGTGCAGGGCGCAAAGATTATCTTTATGGACGAGCCCACGAACGGGCTTGACTTTGGCAATCAAATCAGGCTGCTTGAAATGATCCGCTCGCTCGCGGACGAGGGCTATACGATCGTGCAGACGACGCACTATCCGCGCCACGCGAGGTTCGTATCAAATTTGGTGATATTTTTAAAGGATGGCAAAATTTTGGATTTTGGCGAGAGCGGGAGGCTCATAAATGCGGAAAATATCGATAAGATTTATGGGATAGAGTACGAAAAATACGAAGATAAATTATAATCTGGCTCGTCTCGTGAGCGTCTTAAAATGAACTTGCAAATTTTTCGCTACGGCAGACTTCGTGTCTAGCCTTTCTCAAATTTGCTACGTAACATTTTAATCCGTCTCGCGATACTTCGCCGTTTGTTTTGGTGCGGCTTGTAAAATTTCGTGGCGTTTTGCTCGCAACCGCCTCGCCTAAAATCAAAAAAAGGAAAAACCATGATCTTAAAATCAAACTTCGACGAGATCGACTTTAACGAGCTTTATAAAGTCCAGCGCGCAAGAAGCTCATTTGGCGCAAAGACCAAGATCGACTGGGACGCAAAGGCGGCTAAATTTAACGACGGCATCTTGCAAAGCGACTACATCAAGGAATTTTTAAGCCGTGTTGATTTTACGGGCGTGCGCTCTGTGCTTGACTTTGCGTGCGGTCCTGGCGGGCTTAGCTGTCTTGCCGCACAAAGGGTGCAGCGCGTGGTGGCGTGCGATTTTTCGCAGCAGATGTTAAAATTTGTCCGCGAAAATGCCGCGGATCTGGGGCTTACGAACGTAACGACGCTGCAAAGATCTTTTGATGATGATTGGAGCGACATCGAGCCAGCCGACGTCGTCTTTGCCTCGCGCTGCCTTGAAGTGAGCGACATACGCGCCGCGCTGGCCAGGCTCATCTCAAAGGCAAACCGCGCGCTTTATCTCACGTTTAAAGTGGGCGGGACGTTCGTGGATAGCAAGCTTCTAGACGTCATAGAACGAGACGTCGCGCCGCGTCCGGACTTTATCTACGTCATAAATATTCTGGTTCAAATGGGTTATCATCCAGAAATAAGCTATATAAATAGCTGCTGCCGTGAGAGCGTACAGAGTGCCGAGGAGCTGATAAAAAAGGTCGAATGGGGACTGCACGATACGCTAAATGACGCTGAAAAAGCGCGGCTAGAGCGGTATTTTGAGCGCGGCGGTAAAACCCACAAAAACGTGATGAATTGGGCGTTTATGAAGGTAAATACGATCTAGTGCACCTTTTTTGGTATGATTTTTGCTCTATATATCTAAAACGGCACTAAATTTAGTAAGGGCAAGGTCATGAAATACGCGCATTTGGTCCAGATAGCGGCCTTTTTGTCGAAATTTAAAAAGATAAATAGTATAAAACGCGTCGGCGATATGCTGCTCTTGATAGAATTCGAGCGCGAAGATATCTTTTTTGACCTTGCAAAATCGGGCTCTGCGATATATAAAGACGAAAATTTCAAGCAAACTAAAATTTATCAAGCGCCGTTTGACAACGTCCTTAAAAAACGGCTGAATTCCGCCCATATCCAAAGCGTAGAGTGCCTGAAAAACAATAGAATTTTAAAATTTACCTGCACGCAAAGCGGCTCATACAAGAGCCTCGTCACAAAGCTCTATCTGGAATTTACCGGTCGCTTCACAAACGCCATCATCACGGACGAAAAAGACATCATCCTAGAAGCCCTGCGCCACATCGACAACAGCTACCGCAAGATCGAAGTGGGCGAGGTTTTAAAAGAGCTTGAGCCCATAGAGATAAAGGAAAAACCAAGCCAAGAGATCGCGGACTTTGATAAATTTTTAAAAGATGAATTTGCTAAGATCAATGAGCAAAATTTAGCGAATTTAAGGGCGATCAAGCTAGCCGTGGTGCAAAAAAAGCTTGAAAGCTTGGAGCAAAATTTACGCTCTTTGGAAAAAAAGGACGAGCTGCTTAAACAAAGCGAACATTACGCGCATATAGGCTCGCTTTTACTGGCAAATTTATCGCATTTTAAGGGTTACGAGCGCGAGATAACGCTGAGGGATTTTGACGGTGAGATTTTAAATCTAAGCCTCGAAGACACACCCAAAAATAGTGCGAACGACTTTTACGCCAAGTCTAAAAGGCTTAGGGCAAAGGCGCTTGGCGTGCAGCTAGAGGGGCAAAATTTAGGCCAAAAGATAGAATTTTTAAACGGACTAAGATCGCTTTTACAAGAGGCTAGCAGCGTCGGAGAGCTTGAAATTTTAAGCCCTAAAAGACCAAGTCGCCAGAGAGAAAAAGAGGCTAGATCTCAAAGCGAAAACGTCCAAAGCTTTTATGTGAAAGATTTTAAAATTTTAATAGGGCGCAACGAAAAAGGCAATGTCGAGCTTTTAAAAAATGCCAGGAAGGATGACGTTTGGCTGCATGTGAAGGACGTTCCAAGCGCGCATGTCATCATAAAAACGAATAAAACGAAGCTCGATGAAGAGGTGCTTAGATTTGGCGCTAAGATCTGCGTGGAATTTAGCGTAAAAGGTGCTGGAAGCTACGAAGTGGACTACACGAGGCGCGAAAACGTGAAGATACTAAGCGGCGCTAATGTAAACTATATCAATTTTAAGACGATCATAATAAATAAACGATGAAAGGTGCAAAATGTCAGTAACACCGATAGGAAATACAACTTTTATCAACCAAAACGCGCCGGTCGTCTCGCAAGTGCAAGCGAACAATCAAGCCAGATTTGACATGCAAGCGGCCCTGGCTACGCAGCTTGCCGGCGAGCAAGAGGGCGAGATAAAGCAGATCCGCCCTGCTGAGGAGACATACAAAATAGACCCGCAAAATCAGCATGAAAAAGAAAAGGGCGAGCAAGAGGCGGGCGCTTTCGAGCAAAGCTCGCAGCAAGAAAGCCAGCAAAACGAGAGCTACGAGCAAAACGAACAACAAGAAGGCGAGAGCCTTAGCGAAGGGCATATGCTTGATATAAAGATATAAATTTTGCTTCACAGACCGCTCAAACACTATTCTTTTGAAATTTCAAACGCTTGGGCAAACGAAACTTCGCTTGAAAATTTCGCTCGTATAAATTTGGTAAATAACCTCTTAAAATTTAAATGCTATAATGCGCTTAAATTTTAGGCAAATCAAGGAGATAAGATGACATCTCGTATCGTAACGGGCGTGCTTATGCTAGCGGCTGTCTTGATAGTATTTTTCATAAACAGCTATATTTTAAATTTCGTCCTGCTAGGCATCGTGCTTTATTTTGCATTTTGCGAGGCGCTCAAGCTCTACGGTATCGAGCATAAGCAGCTAGTTTTCATAGCGCTTGTTTTTTATTCGCTTACGTTTTTTACGAACCCGATATTTATCGCGATGCTGGCTATCATGCTGGTAGCCTCGGTGCTGGCACATGTCAAGAGCCAGAGTTTAAGTAGCGTTTTGCCTTTCATCTATCCGACGACGCCGATATTTATGATGTGGATGCTTTATTCGGAGTATGGTTTGGGGTATCTAGTATGGCTCATTTTGAGTGTCGCAGCCAGCGATACTGCGGCTTATTTTACCGGTAAGGCCATCGGCAAGCGCCCCTTTAGTCCAAGCTCTCCGAACAAAACGATAGAGGGCGTCGCAGGCGGCGTGATAGCCGGTACCATAGTCGGCACGATATGCGGCAATCTCGTGATGGACGGCTTTTTACAGATCATCTTTACTAGCTTTTTAGTCTGCGTTTTTGCCATTTGGGGCGATCTTTTCGAGAGCTATCTAAAGCGCGCCGGCGGGGTCAAGGACAGTGGCGGGCTTTTCCCGGGACATGGCGGTATGCTTGACAGGATCGATGGATATTTATTTGGCGTCGTCGCACTTCTTTGGGCGCTTTCGTGGTAATACTAGGCTCTACGGGCTCTATCGGTACGAACACTCTTGAAATTTGCTCTCGCCACGGCGTAAGCGTCGAGGCGCTAAGTTGCGCTAAAAATATCGCTCTTTTAAACGAGCAGATCGCTAAATTTAGGCCTAAATTCGTCTGTGTAGCAGATGAAAGCCTGGCTAGCGAGGTCAAAATTTTAAAAAAATCTCAAATTTTTGTAGGCGCAGGGGGTCTGCTTGAGATGCTTGAAGCCTGCCACAGCCAAAAGGTGGTGAATGCTCTCGTAGGCTTTGCAGGACTAGCACCTAGTCTAAAGACGCAAGAGCTTGGTAAAAGCCTTGCGCTGGCAAATAAAGAAAGCCTGGTCGCAGGCGGCAAATTCCTGGATACAGCCAAAATTTTGCCTATCGACAGCGAGCATTTCGGGCTTAAATTTTTACTGCAAAACCGCACCGCACCAAGCCGCCTCATCATCACCGCAAGCGGCGGGGCGTTTTACCGCACGCCGATGAAAAATTTAGCCAAAGTCACGCCAAGTGATGCTTTGAAACATCCAAACTGGAGCATGGGCGCAAAGATCACGATAGATAGCGCCACGATGGCGAACAAACTTTTTGAAGTCATGGAGGCCTTTTGGCTTTACGGCACGAGCAGGATCGACGCTCTCATCGAGCCTACGTCGATGGTGCATGCCTTGGTGGAGTTTATGGACGGCTCTTGCACCGCGCATATCTCGCGTGCTGATATGAAGCTGGCTATCGCGCACGCCGTGCTTGAAAACGTGAGCGAAAATGTCGTAGCGCACGCTGATCTGCTGGCTCTTAAAGACATAAAATTTCACAAGATAAATTTAAAAAAATATCCGATCTTTTCGCTAAAAGAGCAGGTTTTGCAGCACCCCGATCTTGGCGTGGTGATAAATGCCGCAAACGAGGTCGGAGTGTTTGCATTTTTAAAGGGCGAGTGCGGGTTTTTGGATATTTCGCGTATCGTTTTGGCTGCGGCGGAGAGATTTGCCGATGTGAAAATAGAGACAAAAGATGAAATTTTTGCGATCGACGCAGAGGTTAGAAAATTTGCAAAAAGGGGACTAAATGCAAAAATATGAGGGCTATCATTTCAATCTAAAAGATAGCATCATCGGCGTTCAGTTTTTGTTCGTGGCGTTTGGCGCGCTCGTGTTGGTGCCGATACTAACGGGGCTTGACGCAAACGTAGCGCTTTTTACGGCGGGTCTTGGCACGCTACTTTTTCAGATAATAACGCGCAAGAACGTTCCGCCTATATTTTTAGCGAGCTCGTTTGCATTTATCGCGCCGATGACTTTTAGCATAAAGGAGTGGGGCGTAGCTGCCACCATGGGTGGCGTGGTGTTTGCCGGGCTTTTTTACGTGATGCTAAGCTTTGTCGTGCGCTTTCGCGGCGAGGGCTTTTTGCATAAAATTTTACCGCCCGTAGTTGTGGGCCCCGTGATAATGACCATAGGCCTCATCCTCTCGCCAGCAGCCGTGAATATGGCGATGGGTAAAGGCCAAAGCGCCTATACTCAGACCGAGGCGCTCATAGTAGCGGGCATCTCGTTAGTAGCCACGATAATCGTGATGATGATAGGACGCGGTATCTTGCGCCTGGTGCCGATACTTTGCGGCATACTCGTGGGCTATGTGGCGGCTTATTTTTTCGGTATGGTAAATTTCGCCCCGATCATTGAGGCGGCTTGGTTTAAGCTGCCAAATTTCAGCGCCCCAAGCTTCGAGCTGGACGCGATCCTTTACATGATACCTATCGCGATCGCCCCTGCTATCGAGCATATCGGCGATATGCTAGCTATCTCAAACGTAACGAAGGAAAATTTCCTCAAAAACCCGGGGCTTAAAAACACGCTGCTTGGCGACGGGCTGGCGACATCGCTGGCTGCCTTTTTCGGAGGCCCGCCAAATACGACATACTCGGAGGTAACGGGCGCTGTCAGCATAACGAAAGCCTATAATCCGGCGATCATGACATGGACATCGATAACGGCTATCGTGCTCGCCTTTGTCGGTAAGCTAGGAGCTGCGCTCTCTACTATCCCGGCCCCAGTCATCGGCGGTATAATGCTACTACTTTTTGGCATAATCGCAAGCGTAGGCATGGAGACGCTGATAAAAAACAAAGTCGATCTGGCCGATCCTAGAAACATGATCATCGTCGCACTCATATTTGTTTTTGCCATTGGCGGCATGGTGCTTGATTTTGGAGTGGTGAGCTTTACTGGTATCGGACTTGGCGCGGTCACCGGCATAGTTTTAAATTTATTCTTGCCAAAGAGCAGGCATTACGAGGGCTACTAGCTATCAATGGGGGATAGGGTGAAAATTTTAAAAATTTTGGCTATTTTGGCGCTATTTTGTGCCTTTTTGGAGGGTAAAAATTTAGAATACGCGCTCATCAAAAAGGGCGTGCCAAGCGACAATACGATGCTTTTGATAGGCGGCATACAAGGCGATGAGCCGGGAGGATTTCTAGCCGCTTCTATCGTGGCGACGGACTACAATATCACAAAAGGCAGCCTCTGGGTCGTGCCAAATCTAAATTTCCCAAGCATCATCCAGCGAAGCCGCGGCACTAAAGGCGACATGAACCGTAAATTTGCACACATCGACAGGGGCGATCCCGACTATGACGCGGTGATGCGCATCAAAGACGTGATAACGGACAAAAACGTATCCATCATCTTAAATTTACACGATGGCAGCGGCTATTACCGCGATACGTTCGTAAATAAGGACGAAAATCCTGACAAATGGGGCAACACCTGCATAATCGATCAAAGCAGTCTAAAAGGCGCCAGATATGAAAATTTAGAGGGCGTAGCGGCTAGGGTGAGAGACGTCATAAACGCTCATTTGCTCGACGCCAAGCATGCTTATCACATCAAAAACACACACACCGCACTTGGTGATAAAGAGATGCTAAAGAGCCTCACGTATTACGCTGTGACACAGGGCAAGTCGGCATTTGCAAACGAAGCGAGCAAAAATTTAAACGCCGAGCAGCGCACCTACTATCATCTGCTGGCCATCGAGGAGTACATGCGCGTAGCGGGAATAGAATTTACGCGACCTTTCGCGCTGAACGTAAAGGAGGTGAAAAAGGCGATAGAAAAAGAGATCCGCCTGAGCCTCTTTGACGATGCTTTCGTGCTGAATATCCACAACCTAAAAGGCAGTCTAAATTTCGTCCCGCTCAAAAAAGGCGAGCTAAAATATAGCTCGTCAAACCCTCTCATCGCCGTTTTAAAAGACGGTAACGGCTACAAGGTGCAGTATGGAAACCGCTTCGTAACAAAGCTAAACCCGCAGTATTTCGAGTATGCGCCAGTTTTAAAAGATATCGCACTGGTCGCTGACGGTAAGCAAATTTCAGCCAAAAGCGGGGATAAAATTTCGCTCAAAAACAGCTTTAAAATTTTAAAGATCCCGGGCGTGCGCGTAAATATCATCGGATACAGCGACAAGAGCGGCGACGAAGCGGGCGAGGAGATAGCTAAAAAGCAAATGAGCGGCTCTTACGCTGTCGATAAAGATAACAGGGTCTACCGAGTGGAATTTTACCGAAACGATGGCGGCGCCGATAAATTTGCCGGCATGATCTTGGTGGAGTTTAAATGATACTTGGCATAGAAAGTAGCTGCGACGATAGCTCGATCGCGCTTTTGGATATCAAAAATTTAAAGCTGCTTTATCACAAAAAGATCTCTCAAGAAAGCGAGCACAGCCCCTTTGGCGGCGTCGTGCCCGAGCTTGCCGCGAGGCTTCATACCAGAGCGCTGCCGGCGCTACTTGAAGAGATAAAGCCAAAATTTAAAGACATAAAAGCTATCGCCGTCACAAATGAGCCCGGTCTTAGCGTGAGCCTGATAGGGGGCGTGAGCATGGCAAAGGCGCTTAGTGTGGCGCTAAATGTGCCGCTCATCGCCGTAAATCATCTGGTGGGGCATATATATTCGCTATTTTTGGACTGCGAGGCGAGATTTCCACTTGGCGTCTTGCTGGTAAGCGGCGGACACACGATGGTGCTTGATATCGACGCAGTGGGCAAAATTTCACTGCTTGCCGGTACTAGCGACGATAGCTTTGGCGAGAGCTTTGACAAGGTGGCTAAGATGATGCGGCTTGGCTATCCTGGTGGCGTGGCGGTGCAAAATTTAGCTCGGCAATGTAAAAATAAAGATAGGTTTAAATTTACGATCCCGCTTTTGTACGATAAACGGCTGGAGTATAGTTTTTCCGGGCTTAAAAACCAAGTGAGGCTCGAGATAGAAAAGATAAAAGGCGAAAATTTAGTGGACAAGACAGATCACGAGCTCTCAAACGACGATATGGCGGATATCTGTTATGCCTTTGAAAATGCAGCCTGCGCGCACATCATGGATAAGCTGGCTAAAATTTTCAAAGAGCATTCATTCAAGCGTTTTGGCATCGTGGGCGGAGCGAGTGCGAACCTGAATTTACGCTCTCGTATAGAGCGGCTATGTCTTGAAAGCGGCTGCGAGCTACTTTTAGCTCCGCTTGAATTTTGCTCCGATAATGCCGCGATGATAGCACGCGCGGGCCGCGAGAAATACCTAAAAGGCGAGTTTGTGAAGCATAACGAGCTAAACATCAACCCGCGTGTGAAATTTTGATCATCGATACTACCGATCCTTTCGTAATTTATAATAATTTATTTATCCAAAACTAATCAATTTTTTTTATTTTTAATAAAGTTTTAATAATTTTCATTTTAAAATACGCTCAAAAATTGATAAAGATTATATAAATTGCTATATATCGTGTAATCAAAATTTTTAATAAATTCAAGGAGTTTTTATGAGTGGCAACAGATTAAAGTTGTCTTTGATTGCTTTACTGATTCTAAACACAGGAGGGTTATTCGCAGCAGACGAAAAGGATGTAAAGCTAGATAGTATCGAAGTTATCGGCACGACGCCTGATGACGATGTGAAGACCAAAAAGGTCGGGGAGACTAAGAAAAGTGCTGAGACGCTTGAAAGGCAACAAGTAAGCGATAGTAAAGATTTGGTAAAGTACGAAACAGGCGTAACGGTAGTAGAAGGGGGAAGATTTGGTAATAGTGGATATGCTATACGCGGCGTAGATGAAAATCGTGTAGCTATCATGATAGATGGTTTGCGCCAGGCCGAGACATTATCATCTACTGGATTTAAGGAGCTTTTTGAGGGATACGGAAATTTTAATAATACTCGCAATAGCGTAGAGATGGAAAACGTCAAAATGGCTACCATAACAAAAGGAGCCGACTCTATGAAAACTGGCTCAGGTGCACTTGGTGGCTCTGTGATGTTTGAGACAAAGGATGCTAGGGATTATCTGATAGATAAGAACTGGTATTTTGGTTTTAAAAATGGTTACCAAAGTAGAGATAGTCAAAATTTTAGGTCTATTACAGCCGCTGCTAGGCTCAAATGGTTTGATATATTGATTGTAAATACATTAAGAGATGGACACGAGACAAAAAACTATTTTTACGATATTTACAATGGTGACGAGGATAGGACTCATGTAGGTAGAACTCGCGAGAAAGCCGATCCTTATAATATACAAAGAAAAAGTACTATGGTAAAGGTTGGTTTTCAGCCGAGCGATGAGCATAGGTTTAGCGTTATGCATGATGACTCCACTCTTAAATCAAATGGAGAGGACCTATCGTATGCACTTCGTTCATATAGCTACTCTTTGCAAGATACTGCGTTAGGCGAGAGACTTACTAATGATAAATCCACTAGGAAAAATATCCAAGTCGCTTATGAAAATTTTGTAGAGACCCCGTTTTGGGATAGTTTTAAAATTTCTTACTCAACTCAAAAGATAAAAAATAAAGCAAGGACGGACGAATACTGCAATAATGACGGGTGCAATAACGTAAGAAACCCATCAGGACTAAATATGGTATATGATAAAGATGCAGGAGTGTATAAGATAGTAGATAAAAATGGCAAAGAGCTTACGCCCGAATCTGATACCAATGAATGGCTATCTGATAGTAGAGTTTTTAAGGATAGTAATGGCAATAAGGTAGTTTGGCAAGATAATGGTGGTGAAGTCAATTATATGTTTTTAAACTGCTCAAAAGTAGATTGCACTAAAAAATTTAGAGTTTCTAGAGTATATGAAGATGGCTTTGGACAATATCATCACGATTATGTAGATAGAGACATAGAGATATTGACCGCACCAGATGGCACAAAATATGGACGAGTAAAAAGAGAGTTAGACCCAAATGGAGATATAGAAGATTTAAGAATCGCGAGACCAAAATCGGCCGGTTATGTAGAAGATCAATATCACGATAGGGATCTCAATACAGATACGAAACAATTTGATATAAATTTTGAAAAAGAATTCGAACTTTTAGGCATGGAACATTCTGTAAAATATGGTGCACTTTTTGAAAAAACTAAAAAAAGTATGGTAGATCAAGATGGCTTTAAGGGGGCAAATGAAAAATGGTGGGCGGATAAATTTTATGGATATAAGTTTGATCCGAGCAACCCCAATGCTGATGCAAATGGTTACGTTTTGCATCCAGATTGGTACCCTAGAGCTTATAGCTCAAAAAGTAATACTAATGCAAAGCAGACATATCTCATCCCTGTTGAGACTAAAACAACGGCATTTTTTGTTGGAGACAATCTAAAGCTTACTGATTGGCTGGGATTTGATTTAAATTATAGATATGACAAAGTAAAGCATGTCCCAAAATATGATACGAGCGTTCCAGTACCAAAAGGATTGATTGCCGGTATCTTTGTTCCTCTTCCTGGTAATGCTTACGGTCCGGGGGCTACTTGCGGATATAATACAGATTGTATGAATGAAAATATTAGACAAAATTTGGATATATTGTTGCAGAATAAGGAATTTAAAAGTGATTCTTATATCTTTGGATTAAATTTAGATCCATTATCGTTTATGAGATTTCAAGTTAAATACTCAAAGGGCTTTCGTGCGCCTACATCAGATGAGATGTATATGACGTTTAAGCATCCTAGCTTTTCTATTGCACCAAATACAAATTTAAAGGCTGAGATAGCTAAGACCAAAGAGGCTGCACTCACTTTTTATAAAAATCAAAGTTTTATATCATTTAATGTTTTTAAAACGGATTATGAAAATTTTATAGATTTGGTATTTTTAAGGATGAAAGCCGTTGAGGTTGGAAGTGCTTTACAGTATCCTTTTTGGCAAAATATAAATAGAGATAGCGCTAAAGTTAATGGTTTTGAGATAAGCTCTCGTGTAGAATTAGGAGATGCTTTTTCGTCGCTTGAGGGCTTTAGGATAGGATATAAATTTACTCATCAAAAGGGTAGAATGGACGGAAGTATCCCTATGAATGCTATTCAGCCTACGACCTCTGTGTATACGCTAGGCTACTCAACACCGGGTGATAAATATGGTATAGACTTTTATATAACGGATGTCGGAGAAAAAAAGGCAGAAGATACCTACAATATGTATTGGAAGGATCAAATGGAGCACATAGACCCTGATAGTGGTAATTTAGTCCCCGGCAAAATGATAAAAGGTAAACCTGTAACAGATAGCAAGATGGCATGGAGGAGCGGAAACTACACCGTTTTTGACCTGATAGCCTATGCAAGACCAGCTAAAAATTTTGCCTTTAGCTTTGGACTTTACAATATAACTGATGAAAAGTATATGACATGGGATAGTGCAAGGTCGATACGTGGTTTTGGAACAACAAACCTGATAGATCAAAACACTGGCGCTGGTATCAAAAGGTTTTACGCTCCTGGTAGAAACTTCAAATTTACATGGGAGATCAAATTTTAAAGTATGAGTAGGCTAGCTTTGGCTGGTCTACTTTACAAATTCGGTATATCTGTAGTGGTTGGAATTTTGGCGAGAGGATGAGAGAATCGAACTCCCCGCAAGACGGTCAACCGCCCCGCCATCGGATTTGAAGTCCGTGAGCGCCACCAGATCACTTTATCCTCCGCAAGCGAGCGTATTTTAGCAAATTTTATGTAAATTTTACTTCAAATTTTTATTAAATTTAAATTTTTAATAAAAATAGCCGCCCCGAGCCCAAAGCATGGCTTAAAAATGCTATAATTCGAGCAAAATTCATAAGGATCTTACCATTTTAAAGGTCGTTGTCGCTATGGTTTTGATATTGTCGCTCTCTGGTTGCTCGGCGCTACTCACCCCGGCTACCGCACCGCTTAACGTCTACGACGCCTACTCCATCTCACGTGATCAGCGCGGCATCTACTCTATCACGCGAGATAAATTTATCCAGAGCAAACTACGAAGCAAAATTTTCTTTTCAAAAGGATTTAGCAACCTTGACATCGAGATCGAGTGCTTTTACGGCGATGTCTATCTCATCGGGCTCGTAGATGATATGAATATGCGAGATAAGCTCATAGAACTCGCCAAAGATACGGACGGTGTGCGCAAAATTTATACGTATTTGCAGATAAAAAAGCAGGACTATCCCTGCGATAGCCTTAAAATTTTAGCCGATTTGAAGCAAAATTTATTTAAAGACAGCATCGTCGAGGGCACGAACGTCAGGGTCAGTATCGTGGGCTGCGATGTCGTATTTAGCGGAGTCGTGGATAGCATCGAGCAAGAAAAGCACGCTATATGGTACGCCAAACACATTGACGGCGTAGCTGATGTTTATTCATTTTTAAAGATAATGAAATGAAATTTTATTTCACCTTCTCACAAAGCTTATGATGAGGCTTGGCAGTATTATGAGTGCGCCAAGTAGCATAAAGACCATGACCAGATCGGTCAAAAGTCCAAAATAAATAGTCGGTATGAAGTTGCTCGTTATCATCACGCTAAAGCCCAAAAATATCGTGAACGAGGTGTAATACATCGCGTATCCGATACTGGCGTGACTGGCTTCTATGCTCTCTACCACGCCTTTTGTGAGGCGCTCCTCGCGGAAGCGGTGTATGTAGTGGATGATGTCATCGACACCGATACCGATACTGATGGCTGCGATCGTGATACTCATGACATCAAGCGGTATGCCAAAGACGCCCATCACACCAAATAGCGTGCAAAGCGGGATGATGTTTGAGACGATGGCGATCGTGGCTAGCTTGATACTTTTAAATATAAAGCAAAATACGACAAACAGCATGAGCACGGTCAGCCCGAAAGTATCGACCTGCGAGCTTAGCAAATTTTGAAGCATGTTATTGTAAAGCACCATCATGCCGACCGTCTCGACCTTTACATCGTCGTTTTTGCTGATCTGTTCTACGCCGGCTTTGAGCTCTTTTAAAAACTCATCACGGCGTAAATTTTTATCGCTGTCGATGATGCGCATGCTAAATCGCAGCTGGTTGTTTTCGACGCTCACGTATGGAGAGAGGAGTATGTTTTTGTAGTTTTGCGGTAGCTTTTCATACATCGCCGCCAGTAAAAAATCATCGACTTCGCCGTTGTTTAGCTCTTTCATGACTTTTATAAGAGTGCCCAGCGAGCTTACGTTGCCGATAAAATTTTGCTTTTTTAGATGGTCGTGGACCTTCTCCGCTACACGCATGTGGTAGCTATTAAACCAATACTTAGCGTCGTTTGCATCCGCGTCGAATTCACTTTCAAATTCGTCCTTTTGCCCGCCATCGTCTTTTGCCCGCGCGCTATCCTTAAAGGTCACGATGATGTCTACCGGGATCGTGCCGCCTAGCTTGGTGTCTATGATCTGCATGCCTTGGCGGATCTGCGTGTCTTCTTTGAAGTAGCCGATGAAGCTGTTTTCGACCTTGAGCTTGCTGATACCATAAAGTCCGAAAACTACGACCAAAACGCAGATGCCGTAGACAAATTTACGCGAATTTATGGCGATAGCGGCGCATTGTTTGGTAAAGTGGAATTTGTTTTCAAATGTCCTCACAGGCGGAATTTTGCTTAAATTCACGACTATCGCGCCAAACAATAAAAACGCAAGCACAAGCGATACCGCGATGCCTGAGCTCATCATCACGCCTAGCATTATGACGGGCTTGATGTCAGCGGTCACTAGCGAGCTAAAGCCGATGATCGTCGTAAATATCGCCCAAAAAGATGGGCTGAATTTATCGCACATCGTGAGATAGACGAGCTGCTTTTGACTGTATTTTGGGTGCTTTATGTAAAATTCTCGGTAGCTTACGATGAGGTGGATGACCGTTGAGATGGTGATGATGAGCTGAAGGGCGATGTAATTTGAGCTGATCACCGTCACCTCCCAGCCAAAGAGCCCGAATATCCCGGTCGTGAAAACGACACTCACCGCGCAGATGAATATCGGCAGCACTATCCAGCGTATCTGCCTGAAAAATAGCCACAAACTAAAGCCAAGCAGCAGTAAAACGCTGATACCGTAGATGTAAAGATCGCTTTTGACAAAGCTTATCATATCATCGGCTATCATATTTGCGCCGCCCAAAAATAGGCTGTTTTGGCTGTTAAATTTTGCTATGCTGGCTTTTATACGTTCTAAATTTTCATGCTCCTTGATCCTTAGCTCGTCTCGGTAGCGCTTAAACTCGGCCTTCACTTCCTCAAATTTCATATTTTCGGCTGCGCTTATGGTGTCGTTTTGCTCTTTTAAACTAAGCTCGTTTCGCTCGTTTAAAAGCTCGTTAAATTTCTCGTCGCCCTTTAAATTTAGCACGATCGCCGTGGTTTTTAGATCTTTGCTGATGAGGTTGCCGCTATAAAGGGGACTACGTGAGAATTCCTGCCTCGCCTTGCTTTTGTTTATATCTGCATCCATCAGCGTCGGAGTATGTTTGAAAATGCCTGTCAGCCCGCCATCTACGCTCTCAAGGAGCGGGACGTTCAGGATAGAAAGGACGTTTTGAACCATGTCGTTTTTGGCTAGTTCGTCGCTTAAATTTTTGATGAGCGCAAGACTTTCGCTGGCTAGCAGATCGCCATTTTTTGGTGTATAGGTCACTACAAGATAGGTCGGCGAGATGTATCGTTTTGAAATTTCACGCCAGGCCTCAAGGTCCGGGTCATGCTCCAGTAGTAGCGTCTCTGCCGAAGCGTCTATGCTAAGCTTCGTGCTAAAGTAGCCAAATAGTGCACTAAAAGCCAAGACAAGCGCGATGATGAGCTTGTCAAAGGTCAGGATAAATTTAAAAATAGCACGCATCAAGGGCTATTTGTCGCCTTGATTTGGTAGGGTTGTTTGATTTAGCTTTGCTATCAGTGTCGCAAAGTCGGTGTTGTCAAGCAAGTCGGCGAACTGACTGCGGTATGTCTGGATGATGCTCACGCCTATGATGTCAAGATCGTATATCAGCCAGCCGCGCTCCTTCGCGTCGTAAAATTTATAGACAAACTCATAAGGCTTGCCCTCGCTTATGAGCTCAGAATTTAGCCAGTAGCGATTTGGCTGAGGTTTGCTCGCGTCTTTTATGTTTATTTCTTGATTGGTGTAGCTAAGTAGCTTATCGATGTATGAGCTTTTTAGCTTTTGCTCGAAAGCCTCATCAAACTGCTTTTGCTCGCTGGCACTTAGGCTGTTGTAGCGCTTGCCAAGGCTGATTTTAGCCATTTGCTTAAAGTCAAACAACGGATCGAATATCGCAAACAAGGCCTTACTTTTTGCTGCATTGTCTAAATTTGCGTCTTTTAGTACCTTGATAGCTTCGTCCGTGCGCTTAGTCACCTCTTGCTTGATCTCGTTTTCAGAAACCGCCCAAAGGCTACACGCAAATAGCGCCGCAGCGAGTAAAATTTTAAAAATTTTCATATTCATTCCTTGATTAGATGTTCGCGTCTTTGCTCGTAACCGTCGCGTAAAAACGGATAAAGATCGATCGCATCTTTTTTGAGCTTATCGTATGCCGTCGGATCGTGCGAGAAGTCGTTTAGGTATTTAAACGCGCCTATACCGATGGATAGCTCTCTTGGCTTCACGTAGCTGATAGGATTTGCGAAATAATCTCCCACCATGCCCGCAGTATCTCTTAAATTTGAAGGTCCTAAGATCGGCCAAACGATATGAAAACCGCTGCCTACGCCCCAGTATCCTAGCGTTTGCCCCAGATCCTCGTCATGCTCTTTTAGTCCGTAGTATTTTGCACCGTCGGTCAGTCCGCCAAAGCCGATTATCGTATTTGCAAGAAATCTCAGCGTCTCCTCACCTGCATTTTGAAATTTAAGCTGTAACACGTTATTTACGAAGCGGATAGGGAACATGAGATTGTCAAAAAAGTTTGAGATCGCGGTGCGCGCAGGCTCTGGAACTACGTAAGCATAGCCCTTGGCGGCAGGAGTGAGCATGTTTGAATATATAAAATCGTTCACATTCGTCATCACGCGGTTGTAGCCGCTAAGCGGGTCAAAGGTGTTGGCTTTGGCGTCAAATTCCACGTCGAATTCGTCCGCTTCGTTTGTGCCCTGGTTTGCAAAAGCTAGTAGCGTGCTAAAGAAAATAGCCAGCAAAATTCTCATAAAATGTCCTATAATAGCCTAAAATTTTAAAAATTAGTCTAGATTTTATCCTTTTGAAACTTTAAAAGAATTAAAACACTTTATTTGAAATTTTAAGTAAATTAATATATAGCATGAGCTATACTTACGAAATTAAATTATTATATAGAAAGGAAAAAGGTGAAAGCGGACGTAAATTTAGAGCTGTTTTTGAGCGAAGATACACAAGTTTTAGCAAAGCATATACAGCTTCTTAAAGCGGTGAAAAAGACAAAAAGTATAACCAAGGCGGCCGATTTTGTAGGCATCTCGTATAAAAATGCGTGGGATAGTCTCGATACTCTTAATAACAAAAGCCACAAGCCTCTCATAGTTCGCGCGGACGGAAACAAGAAAAATAGCGGCTCGGAGCTAAGCGAATACGGCGAAAAGATGATCGAAATTTACGATGCGATACTTGAAGCGCAGAAAGATTTTTTACAAAGGATCTGCGAGAAGGTCGATTTTAACGACATAGATATCGTGAATTTACAGCGCATGAGTATGAATTTAAGCGCTCGTAACCAGCTATGCTGCGAGATAACGCGTATAAACTCAGGCGCGGTGAATACCGAAGTCATCGCTCGCCTTAGCAACGGTAGCACTCTAAGCGCGACCATCACGCTCGAAAGCGAGAAAAATTTAGCCCTAAAGGTCGGAAAAAAGGTCGTTTTTATATTCAAAGCCCCGGCTGTCATCCTGGTAAAAGGCGACGAGAAGCTTAATCTCAGTACGCGAAATCAGCTAAAAGGTAAGGTCATAGAGGCCAAAATAGGGGCGGTTAGCGCCGAGATAACGATGAAGCTAAGCGACGAACAGACCCTGACCGCTATAATCACAAAAGATAGCGCTATGGACATGCAAATAGGCGTCGGCGACGAGCTGACGGCGGTAGTAAAATCATCACAAATCATAATAGGAGTGTAAATGAAAAAATTTCTTTCTTCAATAGTTGCGAGTATAACGCTTGCTATCAGCGCATTTGCGGGGGGTATAACAGTCTATGCGGCTGCAAATACGACATACGCTTTCCCTGAGCTCATCAGCGAATTTGCCAAAGTCAGCCCGCAAACAAAGGTAAATGTGACACTTGGCGCGAGCGGCGGCCTCACTACGCAGATACAAAACGGCGCACCTGCCGATATTTTCATGGCTGCTGATATGGGCTTTACTCAAAAGGTATATGACAGCGGATTTGCAGCAACCAAGCCGGTAGTTTATGCACAAGGCGCGCTTGCGATGTTTTCTATCAGAAATATCGACTTCAAAAAAGGACTAAACGTAGTCGTGGGGCTAAAATCCATCTCGATAGCAAATCCTGAGACCGCACCTTACGGCAAGGCAAGTATCGAAGCGCTCAAAAACGCGAAATTGTTCGATAAAGTCGAAAAACATATCGTCTATGCACAAAAAATTTCAGAGACCCTCTCTCAGGCTCTAAGCGCTGCTGATGTCGGATTTATCGCGGCTAGTGCGCTGTTTGACGAGAAAATGTCAAAATACAAAGAGGGCGTGAACTACGCATTTGTAGATCCAAAGCTCTACACTCCGATCGATCAAGGTATCGTGATAACTAAACGCGCCGAAAATAACGCGGAAGCAAAGGCATTTTACGACTTCGTTTTGGGTGATAAAGGTAGGGAAATTTTCAAAAAATTTGGCTACAACGTCCCGGCTAAATGATAAAAGCGCAAATTTTACAGATACTTGAGCGTGATGGCGTCGGTTGCTATAAATTTCAAATTTCAGGCACCGATGCCGTCATCTATATGCTAGCCCTTGGCGATCACAGCCATTTGCGCGAGGGTCTTAACGTCAGGCTAAATTTCAAAAGCTCCGATGTGATAATCGCTACTTCAAAGCTTCAAAACTGCTCGATACGCAATGAACTTCCATGCAAAATACTTAAAATTTCAAAGGGCGAAATTTTAAGTGTTATTCATCTGAAATTCGCTCAGTTCGAGTTTGAGAGCATAATCTCCAGCCTTTCTTGCAATGAGCTGAATTTAAACGAGGGCGACAGCGTCTTTGCCTATATCAAATCGACCTGCGTCCACATAAGCGGCATCGATGATTGAAATTTCGTGTAAAAAAGAGCTAAGCGGCGCTAGCGGGAGATTCGTCCTTGATGCAAATTTACAGATAAATCGCGGTGAATTCGTCGCGCTTTACGGCAAGAGCGGCGGCGGTAAAACGACTATCTTGCGCTTGCTTGCGGGCTTTGAGACCCCTGATAGCGGACGTATCAAGGTCGGCGAGCGAGTCTTTTTCGACAAAAACGTAAATTTACCGGCACAAAAGCGAAATATCGGGTTTTTGTTTCAGGATTACGCCCTATTTGAAAATATGAACGTGCTTGAAAATTTACTCTTTGCAAACAAAGACAAGCAGCTTGCGGATAAGCTTTTAGCCATGTGCGAGCTAGGTAGCTTAAAAGATGCGCGCATCTCAAAGCTCTCCGGCGGTCAAAAACAGCGTGTGGCGCTCGCTCGTGCGTTGATGAGACGGCCTGAAATTTTACTGCTTGACGAGCCGCTAAGTGCGCTTGATAACGACATGAGAGGCAAGCTACAAGACTATTTACAAGCGCTTCACGCCGAATTCAAGATGAGTGTAGTGCTCGTCAGTCACGATGTGGGCGAGATCTATAAGCTTTGCTCGAAAGTTTTCGTGCTTGATGGCGGTAAGGTAAGCACCGCGGCGAGCCCTGCGGAGGTGTTTTTAAAGCAGTCCGGCTCTCAGAAATTCGCATTTAACGGCAAAATTTTAGAGATAAAACGCTGCGACGCGATATTTGTAGCGCTTGTGCTCGTGGGCCAGCAGCTTTGCGAGATAGTGCTAAGCTGCGACGAAGCGGCCGGGCTAAAGGCGGGCGATATCGTCACCGTGAGCGCAAAGGCCTTTAATGTAAATTTGCAAAAGATAGAGGGCGAAAATGCACGCTAGATCGGACGTAAAATTTAAATGGGATTTACCCGCAAACGATGAGAGCGAGCCATGTTTGATATAGATTTCTCGCCGTTTTATCTATCTTTAAAGCTCTCTTTGGTTTCAAGCGCCATACTCTTTTTCGTAGCGCTTGCTTTGGCTTATGCGATGTCGCGCAGAGATTTTTGGGGCAAGCCCGTCATCGAGGCCGTCATCTCTTTGCCACTCGTGCTGCCGCCTAGCGTTTTGGGCTTTTATCTGCTCATATTTCTTTCGCCCTATTCACCTATCGGTAAATTTTTCGAGAGCGTGTTTGACGTCAGGCTCGTTTTTAACTTCACGGGACTGGTCGTAGCAAGCTGCATATATTCGCTTCCTTTTATGTTTCAGCCTATCTACGCGGGGCTAAATAGCCTCAGTAAGAGCTTGTTCGAGGCTAGTTATTCGCTTGGCAAGGGTAAATTCGAGACGCTTTTTCGCGTGATTTTGCCAAATATCAAGCCAAGCTTATTGACGGCGATCGTCGTTAGTTTCGCGCATACGATGGGAGAATTTGGCGTCGTGTTGATGATAGGCGGAAGCGTCGCCGGTGAGACGAAGGTCGCTAGTATCGCGATATTCGAGGCGGTCGAGATGCTTGATTATACCAAGGCGCACGTATATGCCGCCTTGATGCTTGCCATCAGCTTTGGCGTGCTATTTTTGGTATATTTTTTCAATACCAAGAGCAAGTAAGCTAAATTTATCGGATAAAATTTCAAAATTTTGTTGTTTATGCCTTATTATAAGCGCTTCGCAAATCTTACTCGCTCCACAAAGTGACGAACGTGTAGCACGATTTTAGCGCTCACTTCGTTTCGCTGAAAATCGGCGGCGTCTGCTTGCAGTTGCGAAGCAAAATAGTGTCGCTTCATAAGACCTTGACTATGCTAGACAAAAACCAATATTTTAAATGTTATAATGCGCTTAAAATTTCATTAAAATTTTACAAGGATCGATATGATCAAAATTCCTACGAGCATACATTTAAAGGGTCTAAAGGGCGAGGATTTTCGACTTTTCGGCGTTTGCCAGGACGCATGATTGCGTCGTGTTTTTGTATCCTAAGATGGGTGAGAGCGGCAAATTTTTAAGCGAACAGCTCAAAAACACCGAGGGCATGACCGGCTGCACCGTGCAAGCGGGCGAATACAAAAGACTGATGAGCGAATTTAACGAGCTTAGCTTTATGGTCGTAGCTATCGGGACGCAAGATCTTGCGGAGCAGATAAAATTCAAAGAAGATACCGGCGCGCAATTCATGTTCTTAAACGACGCTGATTTCGCCCTTGAGCGTGCGCTGGAGCTTCCCGTGTTTTCAAGCGGGGACGGCAAGAAATTTTATTTTCGCCAGACTCTCATCATAAAAAGCGGCAAGATCGTGCGCGCAGATCTGGTGCTAAAGCCGCAAGACGACGCCAAAAATGCGCTAGAGCTCATAAAAAATAGGGCGTTTTAGTCTAAAATTTGCCAACTAAAGTAAATTTAAAGGACGAAGATGAGCGACATACAAAATGACATAAAAAGATCATACGACGAGCTGACCTACACCTCTAAAGCTTTTCCGCAGTGTTCGCCTCTGAGGCTGGAGGCATGCGCGGCGCTGCTTGGCATCGAGCCCGCATCCAGTCAAAACGCCAGAATATTAGAGATAGGTTGTAGCTTTGGCGGTAACCTCATACCATTTGCCCTGCACAATCCAAACGCAAAGCTGGTCGGTGTCGATCTAAGCGGCGAGCAAATAAGGCGCGGGCGCGAAATTTTGAGCGAGATCGGTATAAAAAATTTAACCCTCGTGCAAAAAGATATCTGCGAATTTAGTGCAGCTGATGTGGGAGTGCAGAAATTTGACTACATCATCGCTCACGGCGTTTATAGCTGGGTGCCGGACTTCGTCAAAGAGGCGATCCTACGCGTCGTAAAAGAAAATTTAAACCAAAACGGCGTGGCTTTCATCTCTTATAACACCTATCCCGGCTGGAAGGTCAAGGACATCTTGCGCGATTTGATGCTTTTGGCGTCCAAGCACGAGCAAAGTGCGCAGGGCAGACTAAGAGCCGCCAAAGAGGCGCTTAAAATTTACGAGAAACACCTGCAAGATAAGGTGCAAAGCGGCAGCATAGAAAAACAAATGCCGGCTTTGGCGCTTTTAAGTTGGCTAGATATCATCAAAACGCAAGAGGATCATTATATCCTGCACGAATACCTCGAACATGTAAACGATCCTTTTTATTTTAAGGATTTTGCTAGCGACCTTGATAAAAACGGGCTTGCTTATCTTTGCGAGAGTGATCTGTCCGATATATTTAGACCGGACCTTGGCGCTAGCGATGTCGATACGTATAAAAATGAGAAATTTAAAGACAGGATAGAGTCCGAGCAGCTTTTAGACTTTCTCACAAACAGAGCGTTTAGGCAAAGTCTCATCGTGCACAAGGACGCTTACGCCAAGGTCGCCGATAAGCAGATCGGACCAAGTGACGTCAATAAGCTTCATATCATGATAAATTTTAAAAAAGAGGACGACTCCTGGCTAAATTCTGACGATAAATATATGCCGGAAAACATCGGCTGGCTGTGCGAAGTCTTTCACAAAATGTATCCTGCCAGTATAAATTTGTCTCAAATTTTAGAGCTTTTGCCCGAGCAGAAGCTAAATGTATATCTGGCGTTTGTAAAACTACTCTCTGCAAACGATAATGCCGCACTGGCCGTGAAGGAATTTAAAAATATCGAGTATGAGCCGGGCAGATCGAGACTAAAGCCTTATGTAGCGGATTATTTGAGGTATTTTTTAAATCACGAAAAGCCCGATATCGCCTTTGCCAGTGAACTAAATTTCAATGAAAATATCAAAAATACGGACTATCTCATCGGACTTGAATTTGACGGTAAAAATTCTCTCGAGCAGATAGGTTTGATGTTTGCGGCGTATGTAAAGAAAAATAAGATGAGAATTTATGACAACGACAAGGAGATCAAGGGCGAAAAGATAAACAAATACGCCCTCAGGCTCGTAAAAGAGACCGCAAAGCTGTTTAGTGCGTTGTTTCTTTTTGAGGAGATTTGATTTTGGCTCTGCTAAAACACTTCATTGATTTTCAAATTTCAAGAGCGAAGTCAAACCTTGTGAAGCGACGCTATCACCGCCGTAAGATAAACCACGCGTAAGCCTCATTTTGCTATACTCACGCATTTAAATTTAGGATAAAAGATGACCGAAAAATTTTTGCTGTTTCTTGGCTTGATCTCGTTGATCGTGGCCTTGATAATGCTCGCAAACCGCCTAAAGATTGCTTATCCGATCTTGCTCGTACTTGGTGGGCTGGCGATCAGTTTCGTGCCAAATTTACCCCACATCCGTATCGACCCCCAGCTCATTTTCATCGTATTTTTGCCCCCGCTTCTTTATGAAGCCGCATGGGCAGTGTCGTTTAAGGAGTTTTGGAAGTGGCGACGCATCATCGGTAGCTTCGCGTTCGTAGTGGTTTTCATCACCGCTGCCGCCGTTGCACTCGTCGCAAACTGGCTGATACCGGGCTTTTCGCTCGCACTTGGCTTTTTACTGGGCGCCATCGTCTCGCCGCCTGATGCCGTGAGCGCAGCTGCGATATTGAAATTCGTCAAAGTGCCAAAGCGCGTCTCGGCGATACTGGAGGGTGAGAGTCTGCTAAATGACGCCTCCTCGCTCATCATCTTTCGCTTTGCTGCAGTCGCGATCACGACGGGGCAGTTTGTCTGGTACGAGGCGGCGGGCAGTTTTATCTGGATGATCGCAAGCGGCGTGGGAGCGGGGTTTGTGGTAGCGTTTATCGTTTGCAGGCTGCATAAAATTTTACCTTTTGATGCAAATATGGATACGATCCTAACGCTCATGACGCCTTATGCGATGTATATTTTGGCCGAGGAGATCCACGCCTCGGGCGTACTCGCGGTGGTCGCCGGAGGGCTTTATCTCTCTGCTAGGCAAAACGAGATGTTCGACGCTGCCACGCGCACTCATGCCGTGCCGGTGTGGCGAAATTTCATATTTATCTTAAATGGATTGGTGTTTGCTCTCATCGGGCTTGATCTGCCTCAAATTTTAGAAGGGCTGCAAAGAGAGGGCGTCTCGCTAATGACAGCCACAGGATATGGCTTGCTCATCACCGCCGTGATCGTTGTAGTGCGTATCATGGCTTCTTATGCAGGTGTAGCGGTAACGATGCTGATGAGAAATTTCATCACGGTCGCCGATGACAAATACCCCGGTAAAGGCGCGCCACTAGTGATCGGCTGGGCTGGTATGCGCGGTGTCGTATCTCTCGCGTCTGCGCTATCTATCCCGATAATGGCGGGCAGTGAGGCGTTTCCGCACCGCGATCTCATCCTTTTCATCACCTTTGTGGTGATAATGATGACGCTCGTTGTGCAGGGGCTCACGCTGCCATTGTTGATACAAAATGTAAAGATCCCTGGCGGTGATGACTACATGCAGCACACGCAGGCGGAGACACTGATACGAAAGACATTAGCGCACTCGTCGCTAAATTTCATGCAAAGCCACTTTGAAAATGATGAGAGCTTTTTGCTGCAAAGCCTAAAAAAAGTTTGGGACTTTAGGCTATCAGCCGATAGCTGCGGTATCACTGCGGACGCAAAAGAGAGGTATTTTGCTATCCTAAACGAGCAGCGCCGCGTGCTAGCGCAGCTAAACAAAGATCCGCGCATCGACGAGGAGCTGATACGTAGATTTTTGTATCAGATCGACCTTGAAGAGGAGAAATGGCGGCTTTCAGACAAGCACGAGTGATCGAAATTGGCAGTCAGCCGATCTGTCTAAATTTTATCCTCACAAAGGTCTAAGATAGGCTCTAAAAGGCCTAAATTTTCGCGGCTTAGAGCTATGAAGTGAGGACTGGAGAGCGTTTTTATGTCGTATCTTGGCGGCAGATGCGTGCTAGCGTCCACGACTGTCCCGCCGCTAAAGCAGACTATCGCGTCGCCCGCGGCATTGTCCCAAAGGCAGCTGGGGCTAAATCTCGCATAAACGCCGCCACTTCCCTCCGCCAGACGGCAAAATTTTATCGCAGAGCCTATTTTAGCGTGATTTAGACTGAGTTTTGCGGCGATAGATTTTGCCTTGAGGCTTTTGCTCCTGTGGCTTAGCAAGATGAAATTTTTGCCGTTTTGCCTGCTTTGGTGTAGGTTTATTTTGGCTAAAATTTTACCCTTCGCGTCCAAAATTTCTTTAAAAGCTCCGCCCTCGCTTGCGTAAAAGAGCTCGTTCGTGTGAGGGATAAATATCACGCCAAGGGTAGGGCGTTCGTTTTCTATCAAGGCGATGCAAACGCAAAATTCTCCGTTTTTAGCGATGAATTCTTTCGTGCCGTCAAGCGGGTCTACTAGCCAGAACCGCTCTAAATTTTCGCAGCTTTTAGGCTCTAAAATCTTCTCCTCCGAGCAAACGGGCAGACCGCTTTGGCTTAAAATTTTGATGATAGCCTCGTTTGCGGCCAGATCGGCGCTAGTGAGTGGTGAGCGGTCGGCCTTTAGCGTGAGCGTGAAATTCTCATAATGCTCTTTTATCTGCTCGCCTGCAGCCAGTGCGGCGACCTTGGCAAGGGTTAGTAGATCATCTGTGTTTTTCAAAATTTAAATGCTTCTCATGATTTTGGTGTGCGGTTGGTCTCGCCGACATAGAGCTGGCGTGGACGCACGATCTTGATGCTGTCTTGCTCTTTTAGCTCGATCCACTGGCTGATCCAGCCCGGTGTACGGCCGATGACGAAGATCACAGCGAACATATTGTTTGGGATGCCAAGGGCCTTCAAAATGAGCCCCGAGTGAAAATCGACATTTGGGTAGAGGTTGCGACTGACAAAATAATCGTCATTTAGGGCGATCTCCTCGATGCGGTTGGCTATCTTTATGAGCCCCGAATTTATACCGATCTCGCTAACTAGCTGGTCGCGCATCTTTTTTAGCACCTTTGCGCGCGGGTCGAAATTTTTATACACGCGATGCCCAAAGCCAAGCAGCCTAAACGGATCGTTCTTGTCCTTGGCGCGGGCGATGTAGCGATCGACATTTTCGACCGAGCCGATCTCCTCTAGCTGGCGGATGACGCCCTCGTTGGCGCCTCCATGTGCCCAGCCCCAAAGCGCGCCGATGCCAGCCGAGATGCACGCATACGGGTGCGCGTGCGTCGAGCCCACGGTGCGCACGGTCGTGGTGGAGGCGTTTTGCTCGTGATCGGCGTGTAGCATGAAGACGGTGTCAAGCGCCTTTACTTCGATAGGCTTTAGATCGACGTGCTCGTAAGGGTAGCTGCGCATCATGTAAAGGAAATTTTCGGTAAAGCCGCGGTCTAAATTTGGATAAATGATCGGCAGTCCGCGCGAGTAGCGATAGCTGAATGCGGCGATGGTCGGGATCTTTGCAATGATTCGCATCGCCATCTCGCGGTATTCTTCTGGCTTGTCCATATTGAGGTGATCTGAGTAAAAAGCCGAGAGTGCCGAGACTGATGCCTGCAAGATCGCCATAGGGTGCGCTTTGTCAGGGAAGGCGTCAAAAATTTTCATCATACCCTCGTGGATGAAGCTGCGCTTTTTAAGCTCAAGCTTAAAGGCGTCGTATTGGGCTTTGTTTGGTAGCTCGCGATTTAAAAGCAGATACGCCACGTCCAAAAAGGTCTTATTCTCGGCAAGATAGGCGATGTCGTAGCCTCGATACATCAGCTCGCCTTTTAGCCCGTCGATGTAGGTGATAGAGGAGCGACACATCGCAGTCGAGGTGTAGCCGCGGTCAAAGGTGAACATCCCCGTGTCGCTAAAAAACGTCGAGATGTCGATCACATCGGGTCCCATCGTGCCTTTTAATATCGGGAATTCGTAGCTTTTGCCCGTTCTGTTGTCCGTGAGTGTCGCGGTTTCGCGCATCGTTTATCCTTTCGTTTGGCTTTTAAGGCTCATTAAAATTTTGATTGCTATCGTTGATATTATAGCTTGCATAAGGCTTGCTAGGATGAAAGAGGTGTAAGAATTTTCGCTTATCTCACCCGTTTTGTGTGCTATCGTAGCAACGGCGATGAGAAGCGTCAGCGGCATCGACTGAGAAAGTGCGTAGAGCACGATACCTTTAAATTTAAGCAAATTTAAAAATACCACGCTCGCAACGAGCCTGCAGCCAAGCATCGCGGCAAATATGAACGCCGCTTGCTCGAGCACGTCAGGCGAGGATAAATTTGCAAGCTTGAAGGTCGAGCCGATATGCACGAAAAAGGTCGGCACCAAAAAGCCAAAGCCAAAGCTGGCTAGCTTGTGGGGCAGGTCTTTTTTGTGATCAAAAAACGTCGCGATGAACATACCTGCGATAAACGCACCAAACGCCACCTCTAAATTTAGATATATCATGAGTGCGACCATGGCGAAAAACACGGCGATACTAAGGCGGATGTCCTTTTCGTCCTTGTCATAGTGAGGCATCAGCACGACTTTAAGGCTTGGATACCACCAAAATATGACGTTTAAAAGCTTGAAGCCAAGCACGCTAAGTGCTAAAAACGCGACTAGATAGGTGATAGTAAGCCACAGCTTCACACCAGCGCCAAACTGCAAATAAGCCGCCGCAAACGTCAAAAGCATGATACTTATGAGCTCGCCGATAGTGGCGATCAGCATGCTTAAATTTAGCCACTCTTGCTGCTTGCCATACTCTTTAAACAGCGTAAATATCATGCCTACAGCCATTATCGGTATGATGATGATATAAAGCGTACTAAGATCTAAACTAAAGGTCAGCACGGCTGCTAGCAGGTAGATGAGTGCTAGATAGATGCAACCTAGCCTTAAAATTTTGCGGTCGATGTTTATCAGCATCCTTAGATCTATCTCCATGCCCGCTAAAAACATCAAAAAGAAAAAGCCCACTTCACTGATGAGCTCGAAAATTTCGTTTTCGCCGATGACGCCGATGTAGCCTGCGAGCGCGCCTAGCATTATCTCGACCGGAGCTACTTGCACGCGCAAGATCCTAGAGATATAAGGCGATGCGAAAATGATGAAAGCTAGGGTGACAAGTATGCTAAGCTCGCTTGCGACGTTGGTTTGCAAATGTATCCTTTTAGCTCTATTACAATATTTCATTGATTTTCAGCTTTCAAAAGCGAAGCCAAACCTTGTGAAGCGACGCTATCGCCGCCGATTTACAGGGAAGCGACAGCTGACCGCGTAAATCGTGCTATATGTTCGGCGCCTTGCGGAGCGAACAGGGTTTGCGAAGCAAGTGTCAATGATTTATTATAACAGAGCCATCCTTTTTAAAATTTTTTGATTATATAAAAAGCTTGGTTACGATTTGATTAATGCTCCGTCGCTCGCATAGCCATGTTAAATACTAATGGCATTTGCTGGCAAATTCAAATCCCATTTGCTTAAATTTAGCGATATCTTTGCAGCTTTCTTCGCCCTTTGTCGTGAGGTAGTCGCCTATCACGACCGCGCTTACGCCGTGATCAAAAATTTCGTATTGACGCTCACCAAGCACGGCCTCGCGCCCACCAGCGATCATTATGCGTGCATTTGGCAGAGCTAGCGCGGTATCGTCTACGATCCTTAGCGCCTCATCTACGCTTAGCTTTGGCGTATCGATCTTGAGCGCGGGATTGGCGATGAAAAAATTTATCGGACTTGAGAATGGATCTAGCTCTTTTAGACTGGCTCGAAAGCTAGTGCGATCGGCCTCACTCTCGCCGATGCCGTAGATACCGCCACAGCAAAGCTGTAGCCCCGCAGCCTTGGCGTCTAAATTTGTCTGCCAGCGCTCATCCCAGCTGTGCGTAGTGCAGATTTTCGGGAAAAAATCCCGCGAGGTCTCGAGGTTGTGGTTGTAGCTAAAAACGCCGGCATTTTTGAGCTCTTTTAGCTGCTCATAGCTTGCCATACCGTTGCAAGCTATGATCATGAGCTGGGGCACCTCTTTGCCGACGGCTCTTGCGATGCGGGCGACTTGCTCGGTCTTTTGATCATCCAGTCTTGCTCCGCTAGTCACCAGACAAAAGCCAAGTGCGTGGTTCGCGTATGCCTTTTTGGCCTCGTCTACGACTTGCTCGGGAGATTTTAGTTTGTAGCGCTTGATGCCAGCCTTAGTGCCAGCGCTTTGCGTGCAGTAATGGCAATCCTCCGAGCAGTTGCCCGCACTCAAAGATGATATGGCGCATAGCATTATGGTTTTCATTGGAATTTCCTTTTTACTTGATTTTCTTAATCGCTCTATTATAATAAACTATTGACACTCGCTTCGCAACTGCAAGCAGACCGCGGTCAGCCTGTGGCTTCTCTGCTCGTAGCGCAGTCTCGTCACGAGCGATAGCAAAGTGAAAAATCGGCGGCGATAAGCTCGCTAACAAGGTTTTACTCGAATGCTGTTCGCATTCTCCTGCTTTAAAAACTGAAAATCAATGAAATATTTTAACAGAGCCTTCTTAAATTTTACCAGGTTCGTCTAAAGCAAAATTTATTAGGTTTTTTAAAATTCTAGCTTCTGCTTTGCAAATAAGATGAGCAAAAGGCAGAGTACTTAACGTTTAACACGTTTTGCTCGCAGTTGCAAAGCAAAAAATCGTGCTACAATTCGGCGCTTTGTAGAGCGAACAAGATTTTTGCTTCACTTCGTTCGCAACTGCAAAGCAGAAGCGAAGCACTCGTTTAAGAAATCAACACTATACCAAAATCCCACCCGTAAAATTTAAGCACTCTCTATCTTTATCGTTTCTTTATGCCACCGGCTCTCGTTTGGCGATCTGCTAAACCTTGCGGCGATAAATTCCTGATTTTCATAGGCTAGTAGCATGAAGCTGAATTTACCGAATTTCCGTCCGCAAATTTCACCCGGGTTTATAAAAAGCCTGCCATCCTTTATGATCGCGCCAAAGCTATGCGTATGGCCGAAAACTACGATATCAGCATCGATATTTAGAAATTTTGGATGATGCATGAGAGCGATTTTCATATCCATAATTTTAAACTCGTAAGGCTCGTCAAAAAGCTCGAATTCGCCCTTAAATTTCGCAAGCTCGTCGTCGTTGTTGCCAAGCACGGCACGATACGCCAGTCCGCTTTCACGCAGAGCCAAAAGCGTATCAAGCTCGACGATATCTCCGGCGTGAAGCAGCATCTGCACCCCCTCGCGCTTTAAAATTTCGATCGCCTCGCGCGCGACGTCAGGCTTAAAATGGCTATCCGAGATCAGTCCAAGCTTAAGAACGCTCAATCAGTTTTCGCCTATCTGGACTTTGTGCTTGCACTTCGTGCACTCTAAAAACGTCCCTTTTTTGAGCTCTTTTTTTACCATCATCGACCCGCATTCGCTACATTTATGCTCGGTCGGCTCGTAGTTGCTGATAAAGTCGCACTTTGGATAGTTGGCGCAGCCGTAAAATTTCCCGCGTCTGCTAAACCTTTCCACAATGACGCCGCCACATTTTGGACATGGTACGTCTAGCTTTACTAGCTCTTTTTTGGCTTTTGGCTCGGCTGTTTTCGCGCCTACGTCGCTTGCTTGGCTTGCGATGTTACGTGAGTATTTACATTTTGGGAAATTGCTACATGCGATGAATTCGCCGTATCTGCCCTTTCTTTTTACCAGCTCGCCGCCACACTGAGGGCATTTCTCACCGATCGGAGTGGCGACTTTGAGGCTTTTGATGCCCGTTTTGCCTTCTGAAATTTTATCCATGAAAGGATAGTAAAATTCGCTCAGCACCTTTTGCCAGTCGGCCTTGTCCTCGGCGATGAGGTCGAGCTTCTCTTCAAGATGCGAGGTAAATTCGCTATCTACGATGTCGTTAAAATGCTCCTCCAAAACGCCTATCATGCTAAAGGCTACGTCGTTTGGTATGAGTTGCTTTTTCTCGACTCTGACGTATTCGCGAGAGGTCAGTAGTGAGATCGTAGGGGCGTAGGTGCTAGGGCGTCCTATGCCAAGGCTCTCTAGCTTTTTGACAAGCCCGGCCTCCGAGTAGCGAGCAGGTGGCTCGGTGAAATGCTGGCTTTCTTTGATGCTTTCAAGCTTCATCTCATCGCCTACATTTAGATTTGGTAAAATTTTATCCTTATCCATATCGCCATAAACGCGGTAAAAGCCGTCAAATAGCACCTTTCTGCCGCTTATCTTAAACTCGCCTTTGTCGCTTACGACGAATAAATTTTGCGTTTGGCTCACGCACGCGCTCATCTGACATGCTAAAAATCTATTGTATATCAATGTATAAAGGCGCAGCTCGTCTTTTTGTAAAAATTTCGCCGCGATCTCGGGCGTGAAATTTAGATTTGTCGGGCGTATGGCCTCGTGCGCTTCTTGCGCACCCTTTGAGCTAGTGGCGTAGTGCACGGCTTTTGGCGGTAGATAGTCTTTGCCAAACTCGCTTTTTATCAGCTCGCGCGCGGCCTCGACCGCCTCTTTGGCTAAATTCAGACTATCCGTCCTCATATATGTTATCGCGCCCATGAAGCCCTCGTGCGTCTGTACGCCCTCATAAAGCGTCTGAGCCAGCATCATCGTCTTTTTGGGGCTAAAGCCCAGGCGGTTTGAGGCGCTTTGTTGAAGCGTAGAGGTCATAAATGGCGGGCTTGGCTGGATCTTTCTATCCTTGCTCTCTATGTCGCGGACGCTAAATTTCTCGTTTTTTAGGGCGTCTACGATGTATTTGGCGCGATCGGCGTTTGTAATAGTGAGCTTTTCTATTTTTTTACCTTCAAATTTTACCAGCTCGGCGTCAAGATCGGTTTTAAATTTCGTATCGATACTATAATACTCGACCGGCTTAAACGCTCTGATCTCGCGCTCACGATCGACGATGATCTTTAGTGCGGCGCTTTGCACGCGTCCTGCGCTTAGGCCCTTTTGTATCTTTAAATTTAAAAGAGGGCTTAGCTTGTAGCCTACGATACGATCGAGCAATCTACGCGCTTGCTGCGCATTTACGCTATTCATATCGATCTTGCGTGGGTGTTTTAGGGCGTTGTCGATAGCGGTCTTTGTTATCTCGTGAAAGACTATGCGAGGTAGCGCGGAGGCCTCTTTACCGATGGCGTTTGCGATGTGAAATGCTATCGCCTCTCCCTCTCTATCCTCATCTGTTGCGAGGTAAATTTCGTTTGCACCCTTGGCGAGCTCTTTTATCTCTTTTACTATCTTTGAATGATCCAGGCTCACGCGGTATTCTGGCGTAAATTTCTCATCCTCGATCTTTATGCCAAAGCTGGTTTTGGGCAGGTCTCTTATGTGCCCCTTAGATGCGATGACATCGTAGTTTTTGCTTAGGAAATTCTTGATAGTTCGTGCTTTTGCAGGCGACTCTACAATGATTAGATCTTTCATTCGTAGCCTTTTAAAATTTTTGGCGTAATTGTAACAAAAAAATCTGATATTACAATAATGAAAAGGAAAATTTAGGGTAGTCATAAAATTTTTAAAATTTTTTCTTTTTAGCTCTAAAGTTTTTTTGAAAGCTTCCGATATAGTTTTTGTGCGACAAGAAGTCGTAACTAAAAACTAAAAGGATTTAAAATGAGTTTTCGTATTAACACTAACGTAAACGCCCTCAACACACACGCTAACGCAGTTAGCAACAACACTGACCTATCAAAGTCTCTAAACAAACTTTCTTCAGGTCTTCGTATCCAAACAGCTGCTGATGACGCATCTGGTCTATCTATCGCTGATAGCCTTCGCTCACAAGCAAGCGCTCTTGGTCAAGCTATCGCAAATGGTAACGACGCTATCGGTATCATCCAAGTAGCTGATAAGGCTATGGACGAGCAGCTTAAAATTCTTGACACTATCAAAGTTAAAGCTACTCAATCAGCCCAAGACGGACAAACAAGCCAATCACGTCAAGCACTTCAAGCTGACATCGTTCGCTTGATGGAGGAGCTAGACAACATCGGTAACACTACGTCTTTCAACGGACAACAACTTCTAAACGGAACATTCTCTAACAAAGAATTCCAAATCGGTGCTTACTCAAACCAAACAGTTAAAGCAAGTATCGGTGCGACTACATCTGACAAGATCGGTCTAACAAGATTTGAGAGCTCAAAGCTTTTGACGGCTATGGGAGCTGTAAATCTTAAATTCTTGAACGTAGATGGTGTAAATGATGTAGGTGTTACAGCTGCTACTATATCAACAGGTATAGGTAAAGGTATCGGTGCTTTGGCTGAAAATATCAACAAAGTAGCTGATAAAACTGGTGTTCGTGCTACTTATGATGTTACTTGGAAAGCTTCAAAAGCTATATCTGGAGGTTTAATTAAAAGCCTTACAATAAACGGTGTAAAGATTGGTGATCTTGAAGTAAAAGCAAACGACAGCAACGGCGCTCTTGTAAATGCTATCAACTCTGTAAAAGATCAAACCGGTGTTGAAGCATCAGTAGATGCAGAAAGCGGCAAAATGGTCCTTACCAGCCGTGACGGTCGTGCTATACAGGTAAAAGGCGATAAGATAAGTGGTGGTCTTGGTGGTAAGGCCCATTTAAGTGGCTTTGTAGGTAGGCTAAACCTAGTTAGACTTGACGGACGCGATATAAAGATAAGCACTAGCGGTGCTGGTAAATTTGCTGATGATGCATTTAGTAAAGATGGCGGTTCTCAACAATCAGTATCTCTAAGAGATGTTCGTGGACAAATAGAAGGCAAACTAGCTACTGCTATGGGCTTCCAAAGAATGAGCAAGATCATAACTGTCGCTCAATCAGCAGGCGTTATGACACTACGCGGTGCTATGGCTGTTATGAGTATAGCCGAGTCAGCTCAAAAGACACTTGACTTAGTTCGCTCTGACCTTGGTTCTGTTCAAAATCAGCTCCAAGCAACAGTAAATAACATAACTGTTACTCAAGTAAACGTTAAGTCTGCTGAGAGCCAAATCCGTGACGTTGACTTCGCTAGCGAGTCAGCTACTTTCTCTAAGCATAATATCCTAGCTCAATCAGGCGCTTATGCTATGAGCCAAGCAAACAGCGTTCAACAAAACGTCTTGAAGCTACTTCAATAATTTAGTTAGTGCATTGCGGGTCGGCGGGCTTTCCGCCCCTTGCGCAAAGGTGTTAAACTCAGGGCTAAGGTCGGCTAAAGCTGCCTTAGCCTTTTTTATTTCTACGAAATTTTTCTTGTTTTATGTATTAAAATTTATATATAAAAATTTTTGTGTATAATAATTTGCAAATTTTGATATACAAAAATAAAAATCGTAAGAGTTTGAAATTTAAAGGCAAACTCTATGCTCGCCTTTAAATTTTACTCCTAGCGAAATTGAAATTTATCTTTTAGCTTTGGCAGTGAGTATCCAGGCATGATGCCACGTTTTTTTAGCTCTTTTACTAAATTTTTAGAGGCTTTTTTCGTCGTTTCTATCTCGGCGTTTATGCCTCCTGCAGCTGAAAATAGCCAGTATTTATGCATTTCGATCCATTCAAGCAGTTTATTGACTTTTTGCATAGTCGTATCGCTTGGCGCGACGGAAATTTTAGCTAGCTCAAGCTCTTGAAAATATACCGATATAGTCAAGATATTTTCGATATACTTTTGAAATCTTTTTGATGAGACAAAATTTTTGACTTTGTCTATTTTGTTTGAAATTTTGACAAGCTTGCCAAACATTTTTTCATTTACCTTGCCTTCATCACGTAGCTTTAGCATCGCATCGATATCCTTTACGACGCTTAAAAATCCTTGCTCGATCTTTGATTTGACGGTCTCTTGGGCTTGCAGTTTTTTATATATGAAATCATAGGCTTTGAGTAGATTTTTATTTGCCATTTTTCCATTTACTATGTTGATGTTTGGGAGGTTTTTTATTTTTTTGTCTTTGCAAAGTTCCTTCATCGTCTCTAAAAATGGCTTTTCTGTTGCTCCCGCGATCCTAGCACCGCCCTCGGTGCAGTTATAGGTGATTACTCCCTCTTTGCTAGACTCTTCTATATCGTTTTCAAATTGGTTTTTAAATTTATCCCAAACGTAGGTCGTGCGCACCTCACCCTCGCCGCCGTACGCGGGAACGTAAAGATATTCGTCTGCCTGGGCGAACGCGTGACCTTTAGCATGGCTAGAGCCATCGGGAGCGAAGGCTAAGTCTTGGCCGATGAGCACTATATTTTTATGTCCTAAAACATAGGCTAGTTGATAGGCTTGATTTGCCGTGGAGTGACCTATGCCAAGGTATCCGTAGTCATCGAGCTTAAATATAAGCTCGCTTTGCTGCGGCCGCATAGTAAGCACCAGTCTTCTTGGCTTGATGTTTTCTATGGTTTGTCTATGCGTCAGTGATGCCACGATAAAGTAGATATCTTTATCAAATTTCCCGTATCGTTTCTTAAAAAAGCTCGACGTAGCTTCGACGCGCTCGATCGAGGTGACATAGTCTGGCACGATGCCGTGCTTTGCTAGTATCGGATATGATGCGTCTAGGCTTATGATGGTGGCGTATGGAACGAATCTCTTGAGTGTAGCCAGCTGTTTATCTAGGCTTGGCCCTGTCGAGACTATTACGGCCGTGTCCATGAGCTTGTAGCGTTTTTTGATGAGCTTTGTATATGAATATCCCGTGATCATATCAGGTAAATTTTTTATATTTTGCTCTATTCCTTGTAGATTGTCATCTATGCTGTTTCCTTGGCTTACGACTACTTGAGATATCGCCCTTGTAAAGTCTTTATTCACTTTTTGATAGTCCTGCGCAAACTGATCGTAAAAGGTCGTGTGGATATGGAGGTCGTAGATTTTGGCATATACGCTAAATTCCTCATTTGAAATCATATAGTAAAACTGCGTATATGTGCTGAATTTTGAGTAAAACAACAAAAGACGCTCGCTTGCTAGCTCCTCAGATAGATCTATCATGTTTAAAACTATATAAATTATCTCAAGCTCCGGCTCGACTACAACGATCTTCTTGTGAGTTTGATTGTATAACAAAGCCTTGTAAAGCACCCCGTTTCCAAGCCCGTAAAAATACATTATCGGATAGCGCTTATACTCTTTTTCTAGTGTATCTAGCATATCGTAGATATCTTTTGCGGGATTGTCGTAGATGTATTTTAGTGTTTTTTTATCGATGATGTTTATATCGATGATGTCTTTGCTACTTATGAAAACTTCGTATTTTTCCTGCTCTTGCATGCTAAATAAACGAGCGGCTAAAATTTCATCTTGCTGAAAGAGCGCTTGAAGATTTTTCTTAAATATAGGATTGATTATATCTTGTGAAGCCTTTGTTTGCTTTGCTTCGTCCTGCTTTTTATCCATTTTGTATCCTTTTATAGATCCTTTTTCGTTATCCGTTCGCCAAATTCGATGTCTCGTTTTGCCGTTTTGCCAAGTAGTCGGGGTATAAATTTTGGCTCTAATCCAAAGCCCGGGCGCACTGATTTTACGTTATTTTCGCTAAAAATTTCACCTTTTTTTATGTCCGCACTAGCATAAAGCGAGCGAGCGAAATTTCTATTTTTTATCGATTTTTCGCTAAGCTCGTAGCTCGTCTCACCCAAAAGCGCCTCCGCGTCGCGCACCGCTTTTACCATTTGAGCGAATTCCGCCTCGTCAAGACTAAACGCCTCATCGACGCTTCGCACGCTTTTATCAAGGATAAAGTGCTTCTCCACGATACGCGCACCAAGACTCACGGCGACGACAGGGGCGAGTGAACCAAGCGTATGGTCTGAAAAGCCCACCTCTACGCCAAATCGCTCTTTCATATCCGTGATCGTGCGCAAATTCATCTCATTTAGCGGGGCGGGGTAACTTGACGTGCATTTTAAAAGCGCGATCTGATCGTTGCCATTTTCACGGCAAATTTTTACCGCGCGCTCTATCTCTTTAAGCGTGGCGATGCCCGTTGAGATGATGACCGGCTTGCCTTTTTTAGCCACGTGTGCGATAAAATTTGGATCGTTTGCCTCAAAGCTTGCTATCTTATAGGCCGGCGGATCAAACCGCTGTAAAAAATCCGCATCCGCCGCACAAAACGGGCTGGAAAAGCAGATGAGCCCCTCCGCCCGTGCCGCCTCAAAAAGCTGCTCGTGCCACTCGTAGGGTGTGAGAGCCTCCGCGTAGAGCTCATATAAATTTCGCCCGTCCCAAAGCCCGCCACGCACCATGAAATCCTCTTTTGCGCAGTTTAGCGTGAGGCTATCTGGCGTGTATGTTTGCAGTTTTATCGCGTCCGAACCCGCCCGCGCCGCCGCCTTTATCGTCGCAAGCGCGGTTTGCAGGCTGCCGCTATGGTTTGCCGAGAGCTCGGCGATGATGAAGACCTTTTTTGCAGTGTCGAAATTTGAAATTTTCATGAGTTGCCTTTTGCGGTATTATAGCTATTTTGCGTGATTTTTAGGTATAAAAATTTTTCATCTTCGCCGCACACTTTAAGATCAAATTTTTCGTAAAGCCTGAGCGCGGCGACGTTTCCCTTATACGCGCATGCTCGCAACTCTTTGACGTCCAAAACCTCAAAAGCATATTTTAAAACGGCTGACATCAAAATTTTCCCGACCCCTTTAAGCTCGGGGTTTGCGTAAAGTCCGAATTCACAGCTTTCCTCTATGATGTCCGTAAAGTCGATCACACCGATGTATCCGCCATCTTTTACTAAAAAATATCGCTTGTCACCGCTATCTTTTAAATTTTGTAAAAATTTAAAATGGCTCTCACGGCTGATAAATTTCGTTTTCATAAATTTCGCCACACGCTCGTCGTTGCGCCACGCGAGGATCATTTCGGCTTCGTCGGGGCTTAGCTGTGTGAAATTTATAAGTTCGCACATATTTGACTCGCGTCAAAAATTTCATAGCCATTTTCGTCTAGCCACTGCGCCATTTCGTCTTGATTTTGCGCGGTTTTTACGGCTTTAAATTTAGCGCGCAAAACTATGGCTTCATTTACGAGCGAGCTTGCTTGGATGATGAGCTCGCGGCTCTCGTTCATCAGCTTTGCGACCTCGTTTGAGCCGATAAAAAGCGATAAATTCGGGTAAATTTTGGCTAGTATTTTTAGATCTTTTAGATTTTCATTTGCGCTTGTCGTGATGATGGCGAGTTTAAATTTTGCGTTTTTGTGAAGTAGCGCGAGTGCCGTTTTTTGGCTTAAATTTAGCGTATCCGTTCCGCCAAATGCGATACAAAAGTCATAAATTTTCTCCCGCTTTTTCTCCCGCTCGGCGTAAAACTCATCGCGCACGAGCATAAAATTTTCTCCGTAAAAAACTTCACACTGCGCGGGAAGCAAATTTTGATATTTTTTCGCGTCGGCGTATAAATTTACATTTAGCACGAAGTCGCAAAAATGCGGCTCATACGTATCGTCAAAGCAGCAGATTTTGGCACTCGTGTGCTCTTTTATCGCTTTTTCGTCTTTTGGTGTGAAGCCGTAGTGATCGATAAAAACAAGCTCGAAATTTTGCTCGTTTATGATAGCGACTAGCTCGTCTATGCCGCCGTTTTGTAGCGTAAAAACGGGGTAGGGTATCTGGGCTATGAGATCGCCCGCCAGCGGCAAACAAGCAAAGCTCACGTCTTTAAATTTTTTAGCTAGAACGAGGTCGCGCCTGATGTGTCCGTGCCCGATCGATGCGGAGCTGTCGGCTCTGATGAGGGTTTTTAGATTTGCCAGCTCTTCAAATTTCATGATTTATCTTGTAAAGTTTTTGGGCGAATTCAAAATCGTCCATCGTGTCGATGTCACAGACTAAATTTCGCGGCAGCAAAAACGCCCTAGAATGCGGCGCAAATATCGCCTTGCCCGCCAGCCACGCCGCACGCTTGCCAAAGTAGAACTGCCCAGCGTCGTGATACGCACGCTCTAAGTCCTGCGAGCGCGTCCTCTCAAACTGCGGGTAAAACATACTCACCGCGCCCTTTTCATCCAGCCTCACCGCGCGTTGTATTGGGAAATCAAACTGTGTCGCAGCAAATAAAAACTCGCACCCGGCCGCCTGAAATCTCTCATTCGCCTCGCGCAAAATCCCACTCGTCAAAAGCGGTGCGGTCGCATAAAGGCAGCATATCGTCTGAAAATTTTCACTCGTTTTGAGCGCGGCGTCTTTCATCACGTCGCTTGTCGTGGCGAAGTCATCGCTTAAATTTGCCTCGCGCATAAAGGGTGTTTTCGCGCCAAATTCTCGCGCTATTTTGGCGATATTTTCATCATCTGTGCTGACGATCACTTCGTCAAACACGCCCGAATTTACCGCCGCTTCGATACTGTAAGCGATCAGCGGTTTGCCGCAAAAGTCTTTGATATTTTTGTGCGGGATGCGCTTGCTACCGCCGCGAGCCGGGATGACGCAAAGCCTCATACTCTGCAACCGGTGTCAAATTTAGCCAAAATTTCCAGCAAATTTTCGGCGACAAATTTCGCGTCCGCGTCGCTCATACCCTGATGGCACGGTATGCTAAGCTCGGCGTTATAAAACTCATCCGCGCCCGGTAGCAGGGTCTCGCCGTAGCGGTCGCGGTAGAAGCTAAATTTGTAAGTTGGCTTGTAATGCACCTGCACGCCGATACCTCGCTCGTGCAGCGCGGCAAAAATGTCCTCTTTGGCGCACCAAAGCTGCGGAAAAAGTAAAATAACGTAAAGGTGGCGCGAGCTTATCGTGCCGTTTGGAATTTTGATAGTGCTAAAATACGGGTTTTTGGCAAATTTTTCGTCGTAAAATGCGGCTATTTCGTTGCGACGAGCTATCATCGCATCAAGGCGTTTTAGCTGATTTAGCCCCAGCGCGCAGGCGACGTCGCTTAGGCGATAGTTGTATCCTAGCACACTCATATCGCTGTTCCAGAGGTGTTTTTTCGTGATGCCGTGACTGCGGTAAAGGCGGGCTAAATTCGCCAGCTCATCGTCGTTTGTCGCGATCGCGCCGCCTTCAAGTGTCGTAAGGGGTTTGACCGGGTGAAAGCTAAAAATGCTAATGTCAGCCTGCGCGCCCACTTTCGCACCGTTAAGAGAGCTGCCAAGCGCATGTGAGGCGTCGTCAATGACCTTTAAATTTCTCTCTCTGGCGAGCTTTAAAATTTGCTCTATGTTTGCTGGATTGCCGCCAAAATCGACCGCAGTGATGACCTTTGTGCGCGGCGTGATGAGTGCGGAGATCTTGCTCTCGTCGATGTTGCCGTCCGTTTTAATGTCGCAAAATTTAACCTCCGCTCCCGCCATCAAAGCCGCATTTGCCGTCGCTGCAAACGTGATCGGCGTGGTGATGACTTCATCACCCTCACGCACGCCAAGAGCCAGATACGCCGCATGCAATGCCGATGTCGCCGAATTCATCGCTACAACGTGCTTTACTCCGACGTATTCAGCGATCGCTCGCTCAAATTCATTGACCTTCTCTCCGCCCGTTAAAATGTCGTCTTTTAGCGCGGAGACGACCGCTGCGATGTCGCTCTCGTCGATACTTTGTCTGCTGTAAGGTATCATTTTATCATCTCCAAAAGCCCCTCGCGGTCGAGCCAAATTTTATTTGTATTTGAGCTATACTCGAAGTCGTCCGCCACGAGCGCGCCCTTTTCGCCGAGCATATTTTGCGAGAAGTCCTGCGCGGTCTGAAACTGAATAGAGGGGCTGATGACGTAGTGGTCGGCGAATTCATACGTCAGATGCGCGTCGTCCTTGCCGACCATCACCTCGTGCATCTTCTCTCCCGGGCGGATGCCGATTATTTTCACGCCTAAATTTGGCGCGAGCGCACGGGCAAGATCAAGCATCGTCATCGATGGAATTTTAGGGATAAAAATCTCGCCTCCGCGCATACGCTCGAAGTTTTTCAGCACGAAATTTACGCCTTGCTCTAACGTGATCCAAAAGCGCGTCATCTTTTCGTGCGTGATCGGTAGCTCCTGCGCGCCCTCACTGATGAGCTTTTTAAACAGCGGCACGACCGAGCCTCGCGAGCCCACGACGTTGCCGTAGCGAACGACGCTAAAACGCGTTTTTTTACTGCCCGTGATGTTGTTTGCCGCGACAAAGAGCTTATCGCTGGCAAGCTTCGTCGCGCCGTATAAATTTACCGGATTGCACGCTTTGTCCGTTGAGAGTGCGATGACCTTACTCACGCCGCACGCCAAAGCCGCGTCGATGACGTTTTGCGCGCCGTTGATGTTGGTTTTGATGCACTCCATCGGGTTGTATTCGGCGATGGGCACGTGCTTCATCGCTGCTGCGTGGATAACGTAATCAACGCCGTTCATCGCGGTTTTCAAGCGGTCTGCGTCGCGCACGTCGCCGATGAAATATCGCATCGCTTTGTCATTAAAAACCTGCGCCATTTCGTATTGTTTGAGCTCGTCGCGAGAGTAGATGATGAGCCTGTTTGGCTTAAATTTGGAGAGCAAAATTTCGGTGTATTTTTTGCCGAAACTGCCGGTGCCGCCGGTGATTAAAATATTTTTACCATCAAACATCTTTTTCCTTTGAAACGGCTTGTCTTTTGATTTGATACTTCGTTGATTTTTCATTCAGTTCACACACTATTGTGTATGCTCCCTTGCTTCAATCAAAATCGCCTCGTCTGAAACCAAAATACTTCACCTTACTTTATTTTAAATTTGCCTTATCTAGTATCTTTATTAAATATCAGCAAAATCTATACCAAAGATTTTTCAAATTTAGCCTTTGCAGCTAAAAATTCAGCGATATTCGTATCCCAACCCTTATCTAAAAGGTGCATATACTTTTCTTTTTGGGCTGATTTATGGTAGGACCCCCCCCCATTTTGTGCATGGCTATTTGCGCGCAGGCTTTTTATATCACTCCAAACATCCATAAATAGCCTTTGTATCGTTGCTTGTAGCACGTTGTAACTACTCGCGAACGTTTCATTTTGAATGTCAAATTTGACCTCTTTTTGTGCGATTATCTCGCCCGTATCAAGCCCGCTATCCATATAGTGGATACTCACGCCCTTTGGTGTATCTTCTACAAACGACCAGAAATTCGGGTCTGCACCTTTATTATAAGGCAGAAGTGAGATGTGTAAATTTACCGCTCGTTTTGGGAAGTGTCTTAAAATTTCGCCGCTCACGATATATCTGTATCCGTAGCTTACGATGAAGTCAATGCCCTCTTTAAGGACAAAATTTTCGTCGATTTTATCCATAGTTTGGAGTAAAATTTGCCCGTCATTTCGCAAGAAGTCAGCTAAAACTTCACTTTGGCTTAAAAGTAAAATTTTCATTTGAGTATCCTCGGTAGCGTTATCCCTTCTTGCGCTTGATATTTGCCCTTTTTGTCGGCATACGTCACCTCGCAAGGCTCGTCACCCTCGATAAACAGCACTTGCGCTATACCCTCATTTGCATAAATTTTAGCCGGCAGCGGCGTCGTGTTTGAGATCTCGATCGTGATATGTCCCTTAAATCCGGGCTCAAACGGAGTTACATTTACGATGATGCCGCAGCGCGCGTATGTACTTTTGCCAAGGCAGATAGCAAGCACATTATCAGGCATATTAAAATACTCTACCGTGCGCGCGAGAGCAAAGGAATTTGGCGGCACGATACAGACATCCCCGACGAAATCGACTACATTTCTCTCGTCGAAATTCTTGGGATCGACGACCGTTCCGCCTACGTTTGTAAAAATTTTAAACTCGTTTCCCACGCGGATGTCGTATCCGTAGCTGCTCACGCCGTAGCTCACGACCCCACGCCCGACTTGTTCCTCGCAAAAGGGCACAATCATTTGCTCATTCAAACTCTTTTCGCGTATCCACCTGTCGCTTTTTAGCCCCATTTTTTATCCTTAATTAAATTTAAGCGATTATAGCATAATTTAAATTTAAGCATAAATTTTACTCTACGTGCGCTACTATCTTTTATTTCTATGTGATATTTTTATTTTGCAAATTTTGCACTTAAAATTCCTAAATTTATCAATATATAATAATATATTTTATACCATTAAAGCCAAATTCTATTTAGGAGGGACAATGAAAAAGTTATTGTTTTTATCGCTGGCAGCGGTATTTGTTTTTGGTGCGGATAGCCTTCTAATCGGCGCTGGTGGCGGTTTTAAAAAGCCTGTGACCGCGGTCATCGAAAATCTCAAAAAAGATGGCGTGAATGTCGAGGGCGCGTTTGCAAATTTAGCCCAGATCACGGCTCAGGCAAAGCAAAGCGACATGGCACTCATCGTGGGCGACGAGGCGTTTTTAAAGAAAACCGACCTTGACATCAAGGGATATGAGCGTATCGGCAAGGCAGGTCTCGTGCTCGTCACGCCAAAGGGCAAGCAGATCAAAGACGCGAGCGAGCTTAAAAATTTAGCCAAGATCGCGATGCCTGACGCTAAAAAGGCGATTTACGGCATCCGCACGGTGGAATTTTTGAAAAACGCAAAGCTTGAAAGCGAGCTTGCACCTAAAATTTTAGCCGTCGCCGGCGTGCCGCAAGTCGTTACATACGTGCTAAACGGCGAAGTTGATGCGGGCTTTATCAACTCGACCGAGGCGGAGGCTAGAAAGGGCGAATTTGGCTCGGTCATCTACATCGACGAGAGCCTTTATAGCCCCGTTTTCATCAGCGCGGCAAAGCTTGCTAGCTGCGATAAAAATGCTAATTGCGCTAAATTTTTGGACGAGCTAAAAACACCTCGTTCAAAAGAGATCTTTGCTAAATTCGGGCTAAAATAGATCAAAAGCACGCCTAGCATTTGAAAGGGAAATTTTGCAGATCGTTGATCTAAACTGGCTGATACATCCTCTTTTTCTTAGTGCAAAGACGCTATTTGTGGCGTTTTTGCTTTTTATCTTCATCGGCTTGCCGATAGCTTATTTCCTTGCGTTTTATAAAGGGAAATTTAAGGCGATTTTAGAGGCCGTCACAATGTTCCCGCTCGTATTTCCGCCCATTGCGACGGGGTTTTTGCTACTTTATCTTTTGGGGCGAAACAGCTTTATAGGAAAGGCTCTTGGGCTAAATATCGTATTTAGCTTCAACGCTCTTGTCATAGCGGCGTTTTTAGCGGGCTTGCCGCTTTTGGTAAAGCCCGTTCAAAGCGTGCTCGAAAGCTTCCCAAAAAGTCTCATCGAGGCTGGTCTTAGCCTTGGCAAGAGCCGCTTTGAAATAGCCATTTTCATAATGCTGCCGCTAATCTTTAAAAGCGTGCTTTCGGCCCTTATATTGTCCGTCGCAAGGGCGCTTGGCGAGGTCGGCATCACGCTCATGCTAGGTGGCAATATCGTTGGTAAGACGGATACTGTTTCGCTTGCGATATTCAATGCCGTTTATGACGGACAAAATGAAAGAGCCTTGATCTTGAGCCTGATTTTGGTCGTTTTGAGCGTTGTTATGTTTGGATTTATAAACTTTTTAGACGGGGCTAAAGCGGCGAAGTAAGTTTTAATTTCACTAAATTTTGCTACAATACGCCAAACTACTTATAAAATTTTAGGAGAACTAAATGAAAAAAGAAGATATTAAGGAGCTGATGCAGATCTTTGATAGTATGACGATGAATAAAATTCGCATCAAAGAGGGCGATTTTGAAATAGAGCTTGAGAAATTCGCCGACTGCTGCGAGCTGCCCGCTCCTGCGCCAGTAGTGCAAGCCCCTACGCCCGCCGCTCCGACTCCGGTAAATGTCGTCTTAAGCACCGAATCAAAACCGAGCCAATCTCCAAAAGATAGCATCAAATCGCCTATGGTAGGCACGTTTTACATGGCTCCAAGCCCTGGTGCAGCACCCTTTGTCAAAGTAGGACAAAGAGTCAGGAAGGGCGATGTTATCGGCATAATCGAAGCTATGAAAATAATGAACGAGATAGAGGCTGAATTTGACTGTCAGATCACCGAGGCTCTCGTAGCCGACGGACAGCCGGTGGAATTTGGATTGCCTCTATTTGGCGTGGAGAAAATTTAATGGAGCTAAAGCGAATTTTAATCGCAAACCGCGGGGAGATCGCTCTTCGAGCGTTGCGAACGATAAAAGAGATGGGTAAAGAAGCCATCGTAGTGCATTCGACAGCCGATGCCGACGCACTTTACGTTAGATATGCCGACGCTTCGATCTGCATAGGCAATCCCCGCTCAAGCGACAGCTACCTAAATATCCCGGCCATCATCAGTGCAGCCGAGATAAGCGAAGCGGACGCGATATTTCCGGGATACGGCTTTTTGAGTGAAAATCAAAATTTCGTCGAAATTTGCTCTCATCACAAGCTGAAATTTATAGGACCAAGCGTAGAGGCTATGGCTTTGATGAGCGATAAAAGTAAGGCCAAGCAAATGATGCAGCGTGCCGGTGTGCCGGTAATCCCCGGCTCTGACGGTGCGATAGCAGACATCAAAGTCGCCAAGGATCTAGCTAAAAAGATCGGCTATCCGGTCATTTTAAAAGCAGCTGCAGGCGGTGGCGGTCGAGGCATGCGTGTAGTTGAGAAAGAAGTCGATCTTGAAAAGGCGTTTTGGTCGGCCGAAAGCGAGGCGATGAGCGCATTTGGCGACGGCACGATGTATATGGAAAAATACATCCTAAACCCGCGTCACATCGAGGTGCAGATCATAGGCGACAGCCACGGCAACGTCCTTCACATCGGCGAGCGCGACTGCTCGATGCAGCGCAGACATCAAAAGCTCATAGAAGAGAGCCCTGCCATATTGCTTGATGAAAAGACGCGAAAAAGGCTTCACGAGACGGCCATAAAGGCGGCAAAAGCTATCGGCTACGAGGGAGCGGGGACGTTTGAGTTTTTAGTCGATAAAAATTTAGACTTTTACTTCATCGAGATGAACACTCGCTTACAAGTCGAACACTGCGTGAGTGAGATGGTGAGCGGACTTGACATCATCGAGTGGATGATAAGAGTCGCGCAAGGCGAGAAGCTGCCAGCTCAAAGCAGCATAAAGCTAAAAGGACACTCGATAGAGTGCCGCATCACCGCAGAGGATCCAAATACCTTCGTGCCAAGCCCCGGCAAGATCACAAAATACGTCTGTCCTGGCGGCCGCAACGTGCGAATGGACAGCCATATCTATCAAGACTACTCCATACCGCCGTTTTATGACAGCATGATAGGAAAGCTAGTCGTCTGGGACGAGGATAGAAACAGAGCGATCCACAAAATGAAGGTTGCACTCGATCAGCTCATCATCCAAGGCATCAAAACTACGCGTGATTTTCACATCGCGATGATGGAAAACCCCGACTTCATAAACAACAACTACGATACGAACTACCTATCAAGGCACTAGAATTTACATTTAGACCCGCTCTGGCTGAAATTTAGCCAGAGCGGGCGAAATTTACGTTAGCTACGATTTATCTTAAAATTTGCACTTTCGCTTTTGCGCGTAGCTTATCGAAATAATCCTGCATGGTTTTTTGCTGCTCGTTTTGATAAAGGCTGTTTATTATCTCGTCTTTAATCTGATCAAAGCTTGGCGTATATGAGCCGATCTTGTTTTTGACATAAAACATGTCAAAGCCCTCTTGTGTTTTGAAAATTTGCGTGAAGTCACCGATCGCGGTATTTGCTATGATCGAGGCTAGCTGTGGGTTCGTGCTTTGATACTCAAGCGTTAAATTTTGCGCCTGGACGCCTTTTAGCGGGCTTAGTTTGCCTTTTTGATTTTCTAGCTCTTGCATGCTGGCGGCTCTAAACAGCACGATCTCAGCGCTGTTAAAGATATTAAACTGCTCCTTGTTCGCCTCGTAATACGCCTTTGCACGCTCGTCAGTCACGTTTTTACCGGCTTCTGATGCGATATTTCTATATAGTTTTTCTTGAAGCATCTTTTTTTCGACTTCGTTTTTAAAGTCCGTAAAGCTCGTTCCTTGCGACTCTACGGAGCTTCTAAACTGAGTGCTCGTCATGCCGTTTTGCTTTGCTATCGCGTCTATGCGCTCATTTACTTCAAATGGCGTCACGCTTATGCCTAAATTTTTGATCTGAGCTTGCTCCAGGCGGTCTCTGATCAGTAAATTCAGTGCCTGCGATTCATCTGTTTTTAGCTGTTCTTTTAGCTGATAGACTTCATAAAGTGTGATCGGTTCGTTTTCGACGATAGCGGCGATCCCGTTTACCATTTGGGCTGAAAATAAATTTAAAGCGGCGCACACACTAGCGGCGAAAAAGAGCTTTTTTGTCATAATAAAACCTTTATTTAAGTAATTTGTAAATATAATTTGAGCCATTATAACATAAAATCAAGGCACGAAATGTTAGTCACCAGATTCGCCCCATCTCCTACGGGGTATTTACATATCGGCGGTCTTAGAACGGCACTTTACAACTATCTCTACGCCAGAGCAAACGGCGGAAAATTCCTGCTTCGTATTGAGGATACCGACCTGAAACGAAACTCAGAAGAAGCCACGCAAGCGATAAAAGAAGCCTTTGCGTGGTGCAAGCTTGACCACGACGGCGAAGTCACGTATCAGTCGCGCCGCTTTGAAATTTATAAACAATATGTCGCAAAGCTCCTAGCTGAGGGCAAAGCCTACAAATGCTATATGAGCAAAGAAGAGCTTGACGAGCTGCGCAAAGAGCAAGAAGCGCGCAAAGAGCGACCAAAATACGACAACCGCTATCGTGACTTCACCGGTACGCCGCCAGAGGGCATAGAGCCCGTGATCCGTATCAAAGCCCCGCTAAGCGGCGAAATTTTGATAAAGGATGGCATCAAAGGCGAGGTCAAATTTAAGGTCGAGGACATACTTGATGATTTCATCATCGCTCGTAGCGACGGCACACCGACGTATAACTTTACGGTCGTGGTCGATGACGCATTGATGGGTGTCACGCACGTGATCCGCGGCGACGATCACCTCTCAAATACGCCAAAGCAGATCGTGCTTTATGACGCGCTTGGCTTTAAGCAGCCGGAATTTTTCCACGTCGCGATGATAAACGGCGAGGACGGCAAGAAACTTAGCAAACGCCACGGCGCGACTGACGTGATGGAGTATAAACGCATGGGCTATTTGCCCGAGGCGCTTTTAAATTTCCTCGTGCGGCTTGGCTGGAGTCACGGCGACGATGAGATTTTTAGCATCGAAGACATGCTAAAATACTTCGATCCGCACGATATAAACAAGTCTTCAAGCACCTACAACGCCCAAAAGCTCGACTGGCTCAACGCCCACTACATCAAGACCTTGCCGTATGAGAGGCTGGCTGACGAGATGAAGGAATTTGGCGTGGATTTTAGAGCGTTACCTAAGGGCGAGCTGCTGCTAAATTCGCTTCGCGAGCGTTCCAAAACCTTAGTCGAGATGAGCCAAAGCGCAAAGGCGATCATCGACGCACCTGCCGCATACGACGAGAAAGCGTATGCTAAATTTATCACGCCGGCTAGCCTTGAAATTTTGGCTAAATTTAGCGAAATTTTGACGCTAAATTTAGACGCGGCGGGCTATGAAAAGATCACGAACGAATTTTTAGAGCAAAACGGACTAAAACTAAAAGACTTGGCGCAGGCTTTGCGCGTGGCACTGACCGGCAGCAGCGTGAGCCCGAGCATATTTGAAGTGCTTGAAGTGCTTGGTAGCGCAGAGATCAAACAACGAATTCAAAATATTTTAAAGGAGAGAAAATGACACACGTGACAAAAGAAGAGGCGCTAAACTACCACATCGGCGGCAAGATCGAGATAAAGGTCAAGACCCCGTGCGAGAGTGCAAAAGACCTATCCATGGCCTACACACCGGGCGTGGCTGAGCCTTGTAGAGAGATAAACAAAGACAACGAACTAGCCTACAAATACACGAACAAGGCGAATTTAGTCGCCGTTATCACTGACGGCACGGCTGTGCTGGGGCTTGGCGACATCGGCGCGGTAGCGGGCAAGCCCGTAATGGAGGGCAAGGCGGTGCTGTTTAAAAAATTTGCAAACGTCGATGCCTTTGACATCGAGCTTGACGAGCACGACGCGGATAAGATCGTTGAAATTTGCAAAGCCCTTGCGCCTACATTTGGCGGTATAAATTTAGAGGATATCCGCGCTCCAAAGTGCTTTGAGATCGAGCGGAAGCTACAAGAAGCGGTCGATATCCCTGTCATGCACGACGATCAGCACGGAACGGCGATGATAACGAGTGCGGGACTCATCAACGCGCTTGAAATTTCAGGCAAGGGCATCGCTAAAATAAAAATCGTCGTAAGCGGCTCGGGAGCTGCTGGTATCGCGTGCGCGAAGATGTATAAAGCTCTTGGTGCGAAAAATATCGTGATGATCGACAGCAAGGGCGTCATCCATGACGGGCGCACCGACCTCACGCCCGAAAAGGTCGAATTTGCCGTCAAAACCACCGACAGGACGCTAGCAGACGCGATGAAAGGGGCGGATATGTTTTTGGGTCTTAGCAAACCGGGCGTGCTCACAAAAGAAATGGTGCTAACGATGAATCCGGAGCCTATTATTTTCGCGCTTGCCAACCCTGTGCCTGAGATATTCCCCGAAGACGTGGTCGCCGTGCGAAGCGACGTGATGATGGGCACGGGCAGGAGCGACTATCCAAATCAAGTAAATAACGTACTTGGCTTTCCGTTTATATTCCGCGGGGCGCTTGACGTGCGCGCAAAAAAGATCACCGAAAATATGAAGATGGCGGCGGCGCGCGCGCTGGCAAATTTAGCCAAAGAGAGCGTGCCTGCTGAGGTTTTAAAGGCTTCTGGCGTGAGCGAGCTAAAATTTGGCAAAGACTACATAATCCCTAAGCCGTTTGACAAGCGCGTGCTCACAGCAGTCGCTCCGGCAGTCGCAAAGGCGGCGATCGAGGACGGCGTCGCTCGCGTAAAGGACTTTGACATCGCGGCCTACACGGCAAAACTCGCAAAAGGATTTTAAATGAAAAACGTCAGGCTCATCTCGCACCCCTTGATCGAACACAAACTCGCCATTTTAAGGGACAAAAACACGCAGCCGTTTCAGTTTCGCATGCTCGTTGATGAGATAAGCCACCTGATGATTTTCGAGGCCACGCGGGATCTAAATCTGCGCGAGATCAGCGTGCAGACCCCCGTGGCTACAACGAGGGCGCGAAAGCTCGCGACAAAGGTCATGATCTGCCCGATCCTGCGCGCCGCGCTTGGGATGCTCGATAGCGTTTTTACGATCATTCCTGATGCGAGTGTCGGGTTTCTTGGCTTTCAGCGCAATGAAAAAACCGCGCAGGCGGAGTTTTTCTACGCGAAGCTGCCAAAGGACGCTAAAAGCCGCCTTGCCATCATCATCGATCCAATGTTTGCCACCGGTGGCACGGCGATAGACGCGGTCAAATTTTTACGCGAAAACGGCGTCAAGCAGATCAAATTTATCTCCATCATCGCCGCTCCCGAGGGGCTTAGGCGTTTTAGCGAAATTTACCCTGACGTCGAGGTCTATACCGCTGCGATCGACGAGCGGCTAAACGAGAAAAACTACATCGTGCCGGGACTTGGCGACGCAGGCGATAGGGTGTTTAATACGCTGTAAATTTACAAAACCAAAGCAGCTCTTACGGAAACGATGCTGTTTTACTGTGACTTCGAGCTACGCTTCATAGCTGAAGCATCCATGAGATAGAGTAGAAAGTGCAGCAGAGCGGTCATCGCCCAAGATAACTACTATTATTTACCATTACACCGCACTTTGGCTCATCAATGCCTGCACCCTGGACATTATCTTATCAGCTTGCTTTTTGGCTTCATCATCGCTTAGCAAAATTTTATGCGACATACCCTTGCCTCTATGCTTTAAAAGCTCGTATATCAGGGTCTCATCCTGTGCTATTTTGTCGAAATTTATATCGTTATAACGTGGCAATGAAAATTTTGGCTATATAGCGATGAAATAGGCTAAAGATCGCTTAAAAAGCATTAAAATTTTTAAGCAAGTTTGAGTATAATTTTGAGAGAAATTTTTAAAATCTACAATCAAAGGAGCAGGTATGAAGACTACCTTGATAATGTCGCACCCGTATTTTGAGGATTCGCGTGTCAATCGCGCTTTGTTCGAGGCGGCAAAGGCTGTGCCTGATGTTAGCGTGCGTCATTTGGAGGCGATTTATGGCAGCGATACGCGCGCATTTGACGTAAAAGCCGAGCAAGATCTACTGATCGGTGCAGACAGGATAGTGTTTCAGTTCCCGATGTTTTGGTTTTCCGTCCCGCCTATGCTAAAGGCCTATATGGACGAGGTTTTAAGGGGCAAGTTCATAAACGATAACGGCAACAGCAAGCTTGATGGCAAAGAGCTTCAAATAGCCATAAGCATCGGCGCTCAAGAGTCCGAATACTCCAAAAAAGGCTCGGTCAAATTCACGCTGGGTGAAATTTTGCTTCCTTTGCAGCTTGGAGCGTATTATTGCGGTATGACCTTCAACCGTATTTTCGCAGCCGGCGGTGCTTTAGGCGCTACGGAGGCTGACATCAAGGCCCACGTGCAAAGATATGTGAAGCTGCTTAAAAACGAGCTGGAAGAGGATGAATATCAAATTTAAGCGAGCAGACGAGATATGATATTTGGTAAGATAGACTATCTAAATTTGCTCCCTTTCCATATATTTTTAAAGCGCTCTGCGCTTACCAGCTATGTCAAAAAGGCGATCGAGTTTAAAAAAGGAGTGCCAAGCAAGCTAAATCGCGACCTAAGAAAGGGGCGCATTGACGCTGCGGTGATATCCAGCGTCGAGAGCAGGCGAAGCATCTATAAGAAGCTTGATCTTGGCATCGTCGCCAAACGACAGGTAAAAAGCGTGCTGGTGCGTAAAAATAGTGCGCCAAAGCTTGATAGCGCAAGTGCCAGCTCAAATATGCTAAGCCGAGTTTTAGGGCTAAAAGGCGAGGTCGTCATAGGCGACAGGGCGTTAAAGGCTTATATAAACGAAGGCGCGGATAGATTTCACGATATGGGCGAAATTTGGCATGCCAAAATGCACCTACCGTTTGTTTTCGCCAGGTTTTGCTACCGAAAAAACGGCGAATTTTATAAAAGATTGGCCCGAAATTTCTTACGTCAAAACGTAAAGATCCCGGGCTATATCCTGCAAAGCTACTCGAGATCGCGCCAGATCCGCCCGCAAGAGATCAAATGGTATCTGAAATTTATCAGCTATAAGCTCACGGCCAAGGAGAAAAAGGCGCTTTTTGTATTTTTAAATCGTGCCAGAAGGCTGAAATTTAAGCCCGAATTTAAAGAGGCGAGCAAAATTTAGACTAAAGCTCGCCTCTTGGGGTTATTTTTTAGTAAGTATCGTTTCGTCGACGAAGAAAGGAACGCTTCTAAGGCCGGCTAAGAGGTATTTGCGTCTTAGGTTGTCCATTTGAGCGACTTGCTCGTCAGTGACGCTATGCTCCGGTACTTTGAAATTCTCTGCGAAATATTTCCTTAGTACTTTGACCTTGTCGCTGTCTGACTTGACCGATTTTAGGTCTTTGTAGATGAGGTAGCTCTTTTCAAGTGCGCTTTTGTCGTGTACAGGTGTCAAGATGATCTTTAGATTCTCATTTTGCAGCGTTTTTTCGATATTTTTTAGCTCCTCACGGCAGTAAGGGCACTCCGGATCGCTAAACATCACTTTCGTGGCCTTTTTGCTATCGTTGCCAAGCCTTATGATATTTGCCGCATCCTCGTTTTTATAGATGGCTGATAGCTTGGTGATCATCATTTGCTCTTGAAGCTCGCCTTTATAGCTTTTGCCGGTTTTAAGATCGAGGATGTCAGGTAAGAGCAAATCGCCTTTCGTGAAGATTATCTCGTCTTGACTAATGCTACCGTTATTTAGCGTCAAGACTACGGCTTCGTATTCTTGGTGGTCGCTTAGTTTGTGACGAGATGAAATTTCGACATTTACGCCTTTAGGGACGATTTGCTTGTAAAAGCCCAAAATTTGCGCATCTGTTGCGGCAAATAGTGCGCTAGCCGCGATCATACTCGTTAATACGATTTTTTTCATTGATTTACCTTTTTAAAAATTTTTTGCGATTATATATAAAAAATATAAAATAGCAGTTAAATCAGCCCTTAAAAATTCGGTTTTGCCCGTCTTTTGCTATATCGCTTGCGCGGTCGAGGTTCTCAAGATAGGCTATGACATATTTTCGGCTTAAATTTAGAGCGTCTTTGGCGTTTTGCACATTTGCGAAGCCGTCTTTTTTAATGAGCTCTCGCAGCCTGTTCATCGCATCTTCAAGCGATTTTGCCGTGATGAAGAGATTGTGCGCCAGCCTTACGACGCGACCGGCGGCGGTAAGCTTTTTTAGCGCATTATCGCCGCTAATGCGGTCTATCTCGAGCTCGTCATAGATGTTGTAAGGGGCTTCTGGAGCGAGCTTGGCAGCGTCTAAAATTTTGTAAATTTCATCCTCCAGGCGTATCTTTAGCTCACTGAAATTTACGCCGTTTTTAGTATAAACGCCCTCATTTTTGACGATAGCGCCTTCATCTTGCAGCTCATCTATGGCCTTTTGGGCTAAATTTTCGCTCGCCCAGCCAAGCTTTAACGCGACTGAGGAGGCTGAAAATATGGCGAATTTATTTTTTTCGAGTATGAATTTCACGAAGCTTTTAATGCGAGAGACAGCGCTTATGTCGTAGATATTCAGCGCTTTTTCATCGACAAAGACGTTGTTTAGGCTCTTTGCCACGCCAAGTGCATCTTCATGCGTAAGGCCGAAGCGCTGATACGAGCCTATGATGCCAAAGCCGTTTTTATGGATATCTTTTAGCATCGTAAAGGCGCTTTTAAAGTCGCTTTTGTTAAGAGCGTTTAAAAATGCTATTTTGATCTGCTTTTTCATCGGCTCCATTATCGGATTTAGCACGCGTCCACCGCCTATGACACGGCCATTTGAGATGAGCACGAAAGGCTCACTGAATTTTAAAAACATCTCTTTTTCAAATTTAAATGTAACAAAAAGGCTGTCGTTTTCTTTGCTTAAAACTAGCGCTTTTGCCGCGCACTGCTTGCTTCCTACGCAAAATGTCACGTTTTGGTTATGCGTAAGGTCTGCAAAAATGACCGCATCGGCTTCGTTAAAACCCCTGAAAAAGCCCTTTTTGCTAAGTAGCTGACCCTTTTTTAGCTCGCTTAGCTCCACGCCTGTTAAATTTAGTGCCACACGGTTACTGGCACTAGCGCTCTCTACGAAGCTATCGTGCATTTGCACGCTTCGCACGCTCACTTCTTTGCCAAGGTCGCAGTCAAAGAGCTTTTCGTTTTTACGCACGCTGCCCTCTATCACGCTACCAGTCACTACCGAGCCTATGCCCTTTAGGCTAAAAACTCGGTCTATGTAATAGCGAAAAACGCCGTCTATATCGCGCTTCTTAGGCTTTATGTTAAAAAGATAGTTTTTTAGCTCCGCGATGCTTTGCTCGTCTTTTATGCTGGTCGCAAAGACGTTTAGGATCTGTAAATTTGGAAATTTTGCGATGTAGTCTCTGATCTCGCGCTCTCTTTGGGCTAGCTCCTGCGCGCCTACCAGATCGCTTTTTGTTATGGCTACTATGATGGAATTTACGCCAAGTAGGCTTAGGATATTGATGTGTTCTTTGGTTTGAGGCATTATGCCTTCGTTTGCCGCGACCACCAAAAGACACGCATCAAAGCCAAATGCACCGCTGATCATCGTTTTAACGAGGCTTTCGTGCCCTGGCACATCGATGAAAGCGATATTTTCATCGCCTCTTTTTAGGTTTGAAAAGCTAAGATCTATCGTGATGCCACGCTCTTTTTCTTGCGCCATCACATCGCCCTCAAAGCCGTTTAACGCCTTGATCAAAGCCGTTTTGCCGTGGTCTATATGCCCGGCGGTGCCGATTATCACGCTCATTTTGTCACCTCGTTTATGACCTTTGTGAGTTTGGCTACGTCTTTTTGCAGCACACAACGAAGGTCGAGTAAAAATTTATCATTTTCTATGCGGCCGATGACCCTTTTGGCTCTGAAATTTCGCTCGTTTGTCTGTGCGTCGCCCTTTAATGCCAGTGCGATGCTTGGTATGCGCTTGTTTGGCATCGTTCCGCCGCCTACGAAGGTCTGCGTGTCTAAAATTTCAAGCGGGCGGGCTAAATTTTGATTTATCTCGCCGGCTAAAATTTTAAGCTCATCTACGCTTTTATGTAGCTGATTTAGCATCGTGATGAGAGAAAATTCTTTGTTTATGTAGGCCTTTATGCTCTCGCAAAGTAGCGAGATGATGACTTTATCGATGCGCAGCATCCTTAAAAGCTGGTTTTTGCGAAGCTTTGCTATGAGCTCTTTTTTGCCAAGGATTATGCCGCATTGCACCGAGCCAAAGAGCTTATCGCCGCTAAAGCTGACTAGGCTCGAGCCGCTTTGTAAAATTTTACTCACGCTAGGCTCGTCTTTGTCTAGATTATACGGTAGATCGCCGATGTGTCCGCTACCAAGGTCGTAGTAATCAAGCAAGCCTTTGCTTTTGGCTAAATTTGAAATTTCGCCGATACCCACATCCTCGCTAAAGCCCACGATGTCAAAATTCGAGCGATGCACCTTTAAAAGCATTTTTGTATTTTCGTTTATCGCGCTTTCGTAGTCGCCAAGGCGCGTTTTGTTCGTCGTGCCGATCTCTTTTAGACTGGTTCCCGATGCGCTCATGACTTCTGGAACGCGAAAGCTACCGCCGATCTCGACTAGTTCGCCGCGGCTGACTATCGTCTCGCCCCCTCGCGCAAAGGTGTTTAAGATCAAAAACACGGCGCTTGCGTTATTATTTACTATGAGAGCGTCCTCACTGCCAAAAAGTGTGGAAAGTAGCCTAGCCGAGTAGTCGTAGCGGTTGCCGCGAGAGCCAGAAAGTAGGTTGTATTCGAGGTTTGAATACGAGCAGATTATCTCTTTTGCCCGCTCATAAATTCGCTCGTCTATGACGCTTCTGCCAAGATTGGTATGGATGCTCACACCGGTTGCGTTTATAAGCGGTGCTAGCTCGCAAGCCTTATATTGCTCATATTTTTGAGCGATCTTTTCTATGATCGCCTCTTTGCTTAGCGAATTTTGCCCGAGCTTTAAAAGCTCTCTTTGCTCCTTTAAAACGTCTCGTGAAATTTCGCTAAGGACGGGTTTCAAAGCGTCTTTGAAACGCTCAAGGTTTAAAATTTTATCTATTTGCGGGAGGTTTTGAAAGCTCATGTTTTCTCCAAGTAATTTTTGTTACTGGCGCAATTGTATCACATTTTTACTTACTTTTAAAATTTAAAATTTTAACTTAACTGAGCTTTAAACTCATTAATAGTAATATGTGAAAATTTTAAAAATCAAGGCTGCAAAGATGAAGGAATTTGGCTTTTACAACCCTAGCGGCGAGGCCGTGATGCTAAACGAGCAGATCGAAGTGACCACCGATGAAAACGCTCATTTTTTAGTGTCGAATTCGCCAAGATTGAGCGCGGATATTGTCGCGCCTGAGATCGATTTTTATCTTAAAAATTCAAGTGACGGCGTCCTTGAAAAGGCAAAAACCGCCCTCATGCTCTACGAAGCGCGCGCGACCTGTTTTGATCTGGCAAAAGACATCGACTACGAGAAAAAGGTCGGTAAGAACGTAGTCGTTGTAAGTAACGGCGGACGCGAAAATTTAGCTCAAATTTTAAAAGATAACGGCTGCAAGGTGATCGAGCTTTCTCATATCGAAGTGAAATTTGTCTACGGCGCGGTCGGAGAGCTTAGCGTCATCGTCACTCGCGAGGAGGGCGAGTTTGAGATCGATTGTGACTTTTTGCTCGCTCAAAACGCCCGCGAATACATGCTAAAACAAAGCGGTTGTATCGAGATAGCGCACATGAGCGACGATGAAATTTTAGGATTTTTAGACTCTCACTCGCCAAGCTATCCTTACAAAAGCTTCATCACTTATGATTCTAGCATTTGCCAGTATCACGAGCGCAGAGAGGAGATCTGCGGCAGATGCGTCGAGGTCTGCCCTAGCGTAGCGATACTAAAAGAGGACGAGACCAAGCATCTTGTGTTTTCGCACATCGACTGCGTGAACTGCGGCGAGTGCGTGAGCGTTTGTCCTAGCGGTTCGATCGATTATTCGCTCATGCCTAGGGCGGCGTTTATCGAGGTGGCTAGGATGTATAAGGGTAAGATCGCCCTTGTAGTGCCGCGTGCGAGCGATCTTGAAAATTTAAACGTAAATTTGCCTGCTAATGTAGTGCCGTTTGCGATAGAGGGCGAGAAATTTTTGAGCCAAACGCATCTTTTGACCCTGCTTCAAGAAAGTGGCGCAAATGTTATCCTCTACTCGAGCGCCAGACTAAAAGGCACGAGTATGGCGATTGATATCGTAAATCAAATTTACGAGCTGAAATTTAAAAAGACCGCCGTTTTCGTCGCCAAAAACGAAAGAGAGCTAAAAGAGGCGCTTTTGAAGGTGGAATTTATCGAAGGCAGCGAGCACCACATCAGCGAATACGCCCTAGCCAAACGCGAAATTTTCGCTAAGAGGCTGGAGCTTTTAGTCGGCAATGAAAATTTAGGCGCGATTTATACGGACGAGCCGATAAGATATGGCTACGTCACGATAAATCAAGACACCTGCACGCTTTGCGCCAGCTGTGTGGGCGCTTGTAACGTAAATGCCTTGATAGCCGATAAAAATGAAAATTCTATCAAATTTAACCCTAGCGTATGCACGGCGTGCGGATATTGCGAGCTTAGCTGCGCTGAAAAAGATACGATCAAGCTAAACGTCGGTAAGGTCGAGCTAGAGCCAAAATTTTTCACCTATAACGAGCTTGCCAAAGACGAGCTATTTAAATGTATAGAGTGCGGTAAAGAGTTTGCGACCAAAAAAGCGGTCGAAAAGATAGCCACGATCATGGCGCCACGCTTCGCCTCGCAGCCAGATAAGATAAAGACGCTTTATTGCTGTGCCGACTGCAAGGCAAAGATAATGGTAAGAGCCCAGCTCGCGGCCGTCCAAAGAGGAGAAATTTATGAGTAAAAACGTCGAAATTTTAAAGGCGAGGTCTTATTATTACGAATTTTTAGCTATGCCTTTTTTCTTCTACGAGACGGCGGATAAATTTAACCTTTGGCGCGCTCAGCTTGACGAGCTAGCGACAAATCCGCTAAACGAAGAGAGCGCAAACGCCTTTGCAGAGCTTAAAAAAATTGACTTTAAGGCGTTTAAAGCCGAGCAAAATTCAGTGCTATTTGATCTAAGCTACATAAATGTGCCTCTTGGCATCAGCTTTTATGAAGAGGGGCGAGACGAGGGCGCGGCTAGGTTGCGTGCCATCGAAATTTTAAAGAAGAGCGGTTACCGTCGAGACGTGATAAAATGCAAAAGCAGCGAGGATTTCGTCGGGTTCATCTTTCTTTTGATGGCTACGTTTTTAAGAGATGAGATAAACGAGGAGATAAGCGAACAAAGCTTTAGCACCGAGCTTTTTGAGAGCTTGGTAAACGGCTTTATAGATGAATTTATACAAATGCTTTACGATCATGAGAAGGCGGAATTTTTTAGGTCGCTAGCCTTAGTGATGAAAAGCTTTTTTGCGCTTGAGCGCTCGCTTTTAGCGATCGAAGCCCCGCAAAGAGATAAAAGCGTGCAAAGCCCGGCCGAGGCGGCGCTTAACCGCAAACCTTATCAAACTAAAATGCCGACTGCAAAATCTAAAATCCACTGGGACGAATTTACTGCATTATAAATTTCAAATGATCCGAGTTTTCTTTGGCTCGGATCGGAATTTTTAAATTTCATTAATAAAACATTATATATTTTTAAAAATTTATAAATTTAAAAAAGTTATTTTTAAATTTTAAATCGTTTTTCTACTAATTATGATACATTACTCGTATTTAAATTTGTAAGGTTTATTATAGTTGCCCAAAAACGGGCTGTTGCGAGTAAATTTTGCTGTTTTGCCTGCGTTTGCGCTGAAGCGGGATAAAAACACGCTGGATTTATACATTTCAGAAAGGTTGTCCGGAATGAAACAAGACAGACGGGAATTTCTAAAAAAATCCCTAAAGGCTACGACGATAGCTGGTACTGCCGTTGCCGCGACGTCTCTTGCCGCTACTTCAAAGTCCGCTTTGGAGGCTGATGATAATGGCGTAGTGATCGGCAAGTCGAACAAAAAAGAGGTGCTCTATAGAAAAACACAAGCTTGGGAGCAATATTACAAGGTCGCTTATTAGGAGATAAATTATGAGTGATGCAAGAGTTGCGAGACGTTCGTTTTTAAAGCTTGCTGCGCTTGGTGCTGGTAGCGCCGTCGCTTTTGGCAGTGAAAACGAAACTATCAAGAAAAAAGACGAGTTAAACGGGATACCAGATCCGTATCCTGGTTCAAAAACAGTAAGGACGATATGTTCGATATGTTCTGCCGGCTGTGGTATCGAGGCTGAGGTGCATGATGGTGTTTGGGTTCGCCAAGATATGGCTGTGCATCATCCCATCTCACAAGGAAGCCACTGCTGCAAGGGAATCGATCAGATCGATTTAACAAAGAGCAAGCAACGTATAAAATATCCGATGAAAAAAGTAAATGGTAAGTGGGAGCGCATCAGCTGGGAGACTGCCATAAACGAGATCGGCGATAAGATGCTCGAGATCCGTAAAAAACACGGACCAGATAGCGTCGAGTTTTTAGGTTCGGCTAAATTTAACAACGAACAATCATATTATTTTAGAAAATTTGCTGCTTTTTGGGGCACTAACAACAACGATCACGTAGCACGTATCTGACATAGCGCAACAGTCGCCGGTGTGGCGAATACTTGGGGTTATGGCGCGATGACGAATCACTTTGGTGATATGGCTGCGAACTCAAAAGCTGTTTTATGTATAGGTGCAAATTCTGCCGTAGCAAATCCTGTCGGCGGTATGAAACACATGCTTCAAGCTCGCGATAGAAACAACGCAAAATTAATCATTGTAGATCCTGTGTTTACAAAAACTGCTGCAAAGGCTGATTATTTCGTAAGGCTTAGACCAGGAACGGATATAGCATTCATATACGGTATGCTTCATCTTATCTTTAAAAATGGCTGGGAAGACAAAGAGGTCATCAGGACTCGCTCTTACGGTATAGATGAGATCAGAAAAGAGGCTGAGAAATGGACTCCTGAAGAGACCAGCAACGTCACTGGGGTACCAGTCGATCTGCTTATGAAAGTTACTGAAATTTTTGCTAAAACTAAACCAGCTACGCTTATCTGGGCTTTGGGCATCACTCAGCACTCTGTAGGAAGCTCAAATACTAGAATTTTATCTATTTTGCAGCTAGTGCTAGGAAATATGGGTAAACCTGGTGGAGGATGTAACATCATCAGAGGACATGACAATGTTCAAGGCGCTACCGATATGGGCAACCTTGCCGATACATTGCCGATGTATTACGGTCTTGCTGATGCTGCGTGGAAGCACTACTGCAAGGGCTGGGGCGTTGATTTTGATGAATTCGTAAAACGCTTTGCGGTCTCTACCAAAGAGCCAAAGCAGGGCGGTGCACCGGTAAAAGGCACGAATTTTGAAGAGTATTATTATCACGATCCAAAAAATCCGGAAGATAGAAACTGGCGAAATGAAAAAGGCTGGTCGCTATCAAAATGGTGGCAGGGCGTGCTTAAAGAAGAAAAGACTTTCTCTAGCGGCGAGCTAAAGGTTCTTTGGGTCCAAGGAACGGGCCTAACGTCTATGGCTCATACGGTCAAAATTCAAGAAGCTCTTAGTAAGCTTGATATGCTTGTCGTTGCAGAGCCGTTTGTCAATGAGATCGCAATCCTTAGCGATAGAAAAGATGGAGTTTATATCTTACCGGTCGCGAGCGCCTTTGAAAACGAGGGCAGCGTAAGTGCGACAAACCGTGCGAGTCAGTGGAGGACTCAAGTCGTAAAACCTTTATATGAGAGCAAAGGCGACCATGAGGTCATGTTTGAGTTTGCAAAGAAATTTGGCTTTTACGAGGAATATACCAGAGGCCTTCGTATGAGGATCGTCGATGGCGAACCAAAAGAGGTCAATAAAGACTTCGTATGGCCTGACGACGCCACTCGCGAGATATGTATGACCGGCCACTCTATCGGAGAGCAAGGACGAACTCCTGAAAGACTAAAGAGGCATCAAGCAAACTGGGAAAATTTCGACCCTGATACGCTTATGGGCATAGGCGGAGAGGTCAAGGGCGAGTATTATTCGCTTCCATGGCCTTGCTGGGATGAAAAACACCCTGGCACCCCGATACTTTATGATATCAGCAAGCCTTATGCCGAGGGCGGAAGCGGCTTTAGAAATCGCTTTGGTTTGGAGCATAACGGAGTTAGCCAGTTGGCTGATGAGAGCGTGACTGTAAAAGACTCTAAGATCAAAGGTGGACACCCTCAGATCACAAAAGATAATATCGAAAAAGTGCTTGGTATCACTCTTACAGAAGAAGAAAGAGCAAAGATCGGAAATAGCTGGAGCGATGATTACAGCGGTATCATCAATGCAAAATGCCGTGAATTTGGTATCGTACCTTATGGTAACGCAAGAGCACGTGCGATCGTTTGGGAATTTACGGATCAAATTCCAAAACATCGCGAGCCTATCCACTCTCCGCGCTGGGATCTGGTCAAAAAATATCCTACGTTTGACGATCAAGCGCGAAATTTCCGCGTTGCAAGTAGGTTTATCAGCGAGCAGCAAAAAGAGGACTGGAGCAAGGACTTCCCGACTATCATCAGCTCTATGCGCTTAGTAAATTTAAGTGGTGCCGGAATGATCGAGAGAACTAGTAAATATCTATCTGCGATCACACCTGAGATGTTTGCCTACGTAAATCCTGAGCTTGCGATGGATAAAGGCATAAAAGATGGCGACATGATATGGATACATAGCCCGCAAGGCACAAAGATAAAGGTAAAATGCTTCCATAACCATACGGTCACTCCAGATCGTATCTGCTTGCCTTATAACTTTGCTGGTATCATGCAAGGCGTAGATTTATCAGATAGATATCCTGAGGGAACCAAGCCTTATATTATAGGTGAGAGCTCAAATACTGTCACAAACTACGGCTTTGACCCTGTTACTCAAATTTCAGAATTCAATGCCGGACTTTGTAGGATCGAAAAGGCCGATGAAATGGGCTTTAAGACAAAATTTTATAACGAATACGGCGAATCTGATCCGCACAATGGCTAGGAGGTAAACAATGGCAAGAATGAAATTTTTCGTAGATGACAGCAGGTGTATAAGCTGCTTTGGTTGCCAGTTGGCGTGCTCCTCGGCTCATGAGCTTCCAGTTGGTCTTTATCGCCGTAAGGTCATAACATTAAATGACGGTATCGAGGGCAAAGAGGTTTCCACTACTATCGCTTGTCAGCACTGTACTGATGCACCTTGCGAGCAAGTATGTCCGGTGGATTGTTTTTATATCAGGGCTGATGGCATCGTCCTTCATGATAAGCATAAATGTATAGGCTGCGCATACTGCCTATATGCTTGCCCGTTCGGCGCTCCGCAGTTCCCGCGCGACGGAGCGTTTGGTATAAAAGGCAAGATGGATAAATGCACCATGTGTGCAGGCGGTCCTGAGCCTACAAATACCCACGAGGAATTCGAGCTATACGGACAAAATCGTATAGCGGAGGGTAAAGTGCCTATGTGTGCGGCTATATGCGCCACAAATGCACTCCTAGTTGGCGATGCTACGGACGTTTCAAACATTTATAGGAAACGTGTGATGCTCAAGGATGTAGGTATCGTTTCAAATACGGTACAATAATCAAAAAGAGGGCGCCAGCCCTCTTTACTGCGAAATTTGATCCCTTTTCAAAAACTATTGCTTTATGATAATCATTTTTATTTTGGTTAAAGCCAAAATATGGTATCTTTCCACTCAATTTGTTATTTTAAATTCATTGGATTTGTAAACATGAAAAATTTCATAAAATTCCTGCTCATCATGCTGTTGCCTTTATGGCTAAACGCAAAGAACGAAGACTACGCCCAGGTAGCCGAACAGATCAAAACTTCACTCGAAAAGGTCCTAGCCGAATACAAAGCCGGTAACACCCAAGATGCCGTCACTCATACGCAAGAGGCCTACTTTGGCTTGTTTGAAGATGTCGAAGGCGCTATACGTATAAATTTAGGTCAGAAAAAGGCCTATGATATGGAAAAGCAGTTTGGCGAGATCAGAAAGGCTATCAAGGCCGGAGAATCGGTAGATGATATCACTGCCAGGATAGAAAAGATAAATTCTCAAATCGCCGAAGTCCTACCTGCGATCATAAGCGGACATAGACTTGTAGGAGAGTATTCGGATACTCCCGCTGCACCGGCAAGTAGTGGCTTTGACACGTCTAAATTCGTGCCTGAGTGGAGAGTAGCGTTTGAAAGTATGTCAAAGGATATAAATAGCGCTATTGATGCTTATGATAATGATAAAAAAGATGACGCTCAAAGAGATGTAGAGAATGCTAAATTCGTAGATTATCGCAATACAAAACTCGAGATCGCCGTGCGTCAGCATATAGATAACGGCAAAAGCGTAGATGCCGACATACAAAGAAAGATGAGCGAAGCGATAAGCGGCATAAGTAACGGCATCAGCAAAGACGATTTTAAAAGCAAACTAAATGAAGTGATAAAAATAACCTATGATGCGGTAGCTAAACTACCTGCAGATACCGCTAAGATCGCTGCAGTGGATATGAGTAACGAAACTAGCGACGAGGCAGATACCCAAACCGACTATACACCGGTCGTTAAAAATATCAACGATAAAATCGCTGCTGCGATACAAACCTACAAGGCAGGAGACGCTAAAAAGGCGATCGCTGACGTGCAGGATCTATATTTTGACGAGTTTGAGGGCAGCGGTATGGAAAATAGCGTCGGAGCTCGCGATGTAAATTTAAAAACCGCTATCGAGGGAAGCTTCGGTGCTATCCCGGCTTTGATGAAGTCAGGTGCGAGCATAGATAAGATAGAAGCCGCCGCAGCTACTATGAGTGATCAGCTAAATACGGCACTAGGCAAAACCAGCACTCCGACTTCACCTTGGTTTTTATTCATCTCGGCATTTACCATCATCTTGCGCGAGGGCTTTGAGGCTCTCATCATCGTAGCAGCCGTGGTCGCATACTTAGTAAAAACCGGCAATGACGCCAAAATGGGCAAGGTCGTATATAGCTCAGTCGGCGTAGCAGTCGTTTTGAGCTTTGTTATGGCGTGGATCATGAACCTCATCTTTGGTCAAGCAGCCGGTCAAAAGCGCGAGCTGATGGAAGGTATCGTCATGCTCATAGCCGTGGGACTGCTCTTTTACGTGGGCTTTTGGCTACTATCAAATGCGGGTGCTAAAAAATGGAACGAATATATCAAGTCTCATGTGACTGAGTCGCTAGCCAACGACTCGGCTATGGCGCTTTGGTGGACGGTATTTTTAGCCGTATTTAGAGAGGGCGCAGAGACAGTGCTCTTTTATCAGTCGCTTATCTTTGATGCCAAAGATAGCAGCGGCTACTCGGCTATCGGTGCTGGTTTCATCGCCGGTCTTGTGATACTGCTAGTCGTATATTTTGTATTTAAGAAATTTTCTATTAAAATTCCTATCAAGCCGTTTTTCGTCTTTACATCAGCGATCATATTTTATATGTCGATCGTCTTTGTCGGTAAGGGCGTGATGGAGCTGGTCGAGGGTAAAATTTTCGTTCCGACTATCATAAACGGACTAGAATTCCCGCAATGGATGGGCGATTGGTTTGGCTTGAAGCCATACTATGAGAGCTTGATACCGCAAATTTTGATGATCACGGCTTTGGTCGTTGGCATAATCATAATGAAAAAAAGAAAAGAAAAAACAAACTAATCTTATCAAAAGGAGAAAGTATGAATAAAATTTTAAGTTCAGCTTTGGCGTTCAGCCTTGCTGCAAGTTTCGCGGTTGCGGGGGAGCACCCTATCGGTGAGCCTGTTGAGGCTAACGGTATGGAGATCGCCGCTGTTTATCTACAGCCTATTGACATGGAGCCAAAAGGCGTAGATCTAGCTCCAAGCTTAGCCGACATGCACATGGAGGCTGACATCCACGCTATCGCCGGTAACAAAAACGGCTTTGGTGAGGGTGAGTGGATACCTTATCTAAAGATCAACTATGAGCTAAAGAATCTTGATAACGGCAAAGTCAAAAAAGGAACATTTATGCCTATGGTCGCTAGCGACGGACCACACTATGGTGCAAACATCAAAATGGATACCGGCGTGGGCAACTATGAGCTAAAATTCCACATCGACAATCCTGAAAAACAAGGCTTTGGTCGCCATGCGGACAAAGAGACAGGTGTTGGTAAATGGTTCGAACCTTTCACAACAACTTACAAATTCCAATGGACAGGCGGTCCTGTCAAATAATTTTAGGGCGAGCGATCGCCCTTTTTCAAACCAAATTTAAGAAAATTCCTAGGGTTTAGTTATGTCAATCTACTTCGTTCAGGTCCTTTCCGCCCTGCTTGGTTTTGTCCTTTTTGCTGCTTTAAACAACAAAGATAAAAGCCTAAAAACCATATTTTTGCCGTCATTTTTAGGTATCGTCGCCGGTATCTTGATCTTCAAGGTCGCTAGACATGCGCTAGTTGACGATCGTGTGAAAATGGTGTTTGATTGTATCACGCTTGGATTTTTGTTTTTGAGCCTTTTGTGGATATTTTTTGAGTTTAAACCAGCAAAAATTCTCACGTTTTTTGCATTGGGCATCGGATACGGGCTAAATTATAGCGCCATCAGCGCGCTTTTCCCGCTGTTTAGCGGTGAGCTTTTGGATACACAGTCTGTTATCAGCTTTTTCTTGATGCTTTTTGCGATGCTTTGTGTATTCGTTTTATTCTTTTTGATATCGAATTTAAAGAGCTCGTTAAAGCCTTTAAATTTAAAAATTTTTAGCCTGCTGGTCTTGGCATGCCTTGTGACAGATAAGCTCTCAAGTGCTGCGCTCGAGCTAATGCGAGCCGGGTCTTTGCAGACGCATCCGCAGATGCTATCTATCGTGGCAAAAGGAATTTACGTCGCTACGTTTTCGGCGTATTTTTATGCTTTTATCATCCTTGTCCTGGCTGTTTTAAATTTCGCCTCTCGTCCTGCTATGACTGATAAAAACGCGGTCGGCTCGATATCTTTTCGCTTTACGAAAGCCGCTAGAGAAAAGATATCGACAAATGTAAATTTTGCCACCGTCATCATCGCCGTGTCGCTTGCGTTCTCGCTTTACTACGACCTTTACGCATCTCGCCCGCCTCAAATTTCAGAGCCGGTACTAGTCGAGCCACAGGGAGATAAATTTATATTTGATGTGGATATGCTAAAAGACAATGCCCTGCACCGCTTCGCATATATCACGGATGAGGGCAAGCAGGTGAGATTTTTCTTGCTAAACCGATTCCCTGATCGCCCGTCGCCGGTCATCGTCTTTGACTCGTGCATGATCTGCGGCGATATGGGCTATATCAAAAAAGGTGACGATCTTATTTGTATCTCGTGCAATGTCAGGATATTTTTGCCGTCAGTGGGCAAAGAGGGTGGCTGCAACCCGATACCTATGCCGTTTACCTTTGACGGTAAGCATGTCATAGTCGATTATGCTACGATAGTCGGCGGCTCGAACTACTTTAGCAAGGTCGTCGAAAGGATGGTCTTAGATCCCGTAAGCCGCAAAAAAGTGAGCAATCTAAGCTCAAGGTCTTATCTATATTACGGCCACACATACTTTTTTGAAAACAACGAGACTCAGGCGAAATTCGAAGCCAATCCTGAAATTTATGTAGATACGAACGGAACACTAAAATGAAAAATATGCAATTAATGCTGATAAAAAGCTCGATCACCGGCTCGAAAGTGCAAAAGACGATGGCGTTTATCACGATACTGCTCGCTACGATCCTTGTTGCTTGCATGCTAAACATCACGCTAAAGATCGGCGATCAAGTCGCGGGCGAGCTTAGGAGCTACGGCTCCAATATCGTGATCTTGCCACGCGGTGAGAGCCTAAGCATCGAGATAGAGGGCAAAAATTTTACTCCGCTTAAGTCTCAGAATTTCTTGCCAGAGTCAAATCTTTATAAGATAAAAGAGATATTTTGGCGAAACAATATCGTAGCCTTCGCTCCGTTTTTAGATGTGGACGTCAAAGACGCGAGTGGTAGGGCATTCGTGCTTGAGGGGACATATTTTGATAAAAATATCGGGCTTAAAGACGAGCCGGAATTCAGCACGGGCGTTAAGAGCCTTTATAGATTTTGGGGAGTCGAGGGCACTTGGGTCAAAGATGACAGCGAGGATGAAATTTTAGTCGGCGACGCCCTAGCTAGCCGCGAAAATTTAAAGCTTGGAGATACTTTGAGGCTAAGCGCCAAAAACGGCAGCAAAGAGGTCAAGATCGTTGGTATCTTAAAAGGAGCCGGCGAAGAGTCGCATAAATTAATAAGCTCGCTAAAGCTGGCCGGCGAGCTCTCGGGGCATGTGGGCGAGTATTCAAAAGCCGAAGTATCGGCGATGACCATACCTGAAAACGACCTATCGCTAAAGGCCAGGCGAAATTTAGACAACCTAGATAGCGCCGAATACGACTTGTGGTATTGCTCGGCTTATGTTAGCTCGATCGCCTATCAGATAGAGGAGGGCATCCCTGACATCAGCGCTAAGGCCAGCCTTCAAGTAAGCGATGCAGAGAGTAATATCGTGAAGAAGATCCAAAGCCTGATGGGTATCGTGAGCATTTTGGCGCTCGTGGTTTCTGCCATAGGCATAACCTCTTTGATGACTAGCGAAATTTACCGCCGCAAAAAAGAGATAGGACTTTTAAAGGCCATAGGCGCCAGCAATTTTGAAATTTATACGCTTTTTGCGAGCGAGAGCCTGGTGGTAGCGTTTGTAGCTGGTATCTGCGGTGCGTTTTTAGGATACGCACTAAGCTACGTGATGGCTTATACGATATTTGCTCACGGCATCGGCATCGCATGGATCGTGCTTCCTATAAGCGTAGCCTTTGCATTGCTCATTTCAGTCGTCGGCTCGCTCATACCGATGAGGAGCGTCGTAAAATTATTACCGGCGGAGGTGCTATATGACCGTAAATAGCAAATTCTTTTTCAATATTATTTATAAAAGCTTAAGGAACGGCTCGTCTCGCGTGATGGTCATCGTAGTCTCGATACTTCTTGGCGCTTGCGTGTGCGGTGCGTTCATCAACGTATATCTTGACATCGACTCTAAGGTCTCGCGCGAGCTAAAAACGTATGGAGCAAATATGATCTTCGCTCCGGCAGATATAGCCGCGACTGATGATATGAACGAGACGGAATATAGCTCGATGATAGCTAAGATCCCCTCTGATAAGCTGCTTGGAGATAGCGGATATATCTTCACTCAGGCAAACATAGGACCGACAAATGCCATCATCATGGGGGCTAAATTTAGCAAGCTTAAGGTCGTAAAGCCATTTTTAGAGGTTCGCGACGGAGATATGATAAATATCGATTTTGACGATAAAAACGTCTTAATAGGCGTCGATCTGGCAAGACAGGCGGGCTTTAAAGTAGGCGACAATATAGAGATAAGAGCTATCGGTGCAAACGACAGTCAAAACGTAAAGATCAAAGGTATAGTAGCAAGCGGCGATAAAGAGGACGCACTACTCATCACCTCTTTGGCGCTGGCTCAAAAGATAGCGAACAAACAAGGTGAGATAAACTACGGTGAGGCTGTCGTACTTGGGAATTTCGACGAAATAAGCGCTATCTCGAAAAACATAAGCAACGCCGATATCGCAGCAAAACCGGTCGCAAAGGTCTCGAAATCAGAAGGCTTCATATTAGAAAAAATCAAGCTTTTGATGGCGTTAGTGAGCCTTGTCATCTTGCTCATCACGTCGATGTGCGTAAATACGACGCTAAGTGCGATCTTGCTCTCTCGTTCGCGCGAGATAGCGCTGCTTAGAGCCATAGGTGCGAGCAAAAGAGATGTGCTAAAGCTCTTTGGCTACGAGACTTTCGCCACGGCTTTCGTTTCAGCGCTCATAGGCGCATTTTTGGGCTACTTGCTGGCTCAAATTTTAGGATACGCGATATTTGATTCGAGTATCGATTTTAGAATTTTGAGTATCCCCACAGCCGTCGTCATATCGCTCATTTTTGCTGCGATCGCAGCATTTTACCCGATAAAAAGGGCGCTTGATAATAAGATGGCAGATACATTAAGAGGAGAATAGTATGTCAAACGCATTGGAACTTAAACATATTTGTAAGAAATTTGGCGACGTAAGCGCGCTTGATGATATAAATTTCGAGGTCAAAAAAGGCGAGTGGGTCAGCGTGATGGGCCCAAGCGGTAGCGGTAAGAGCACGCTTGTAAATATACTCTCTTTGATGGATACACCAACAAGCGGTGTTTATATGTTAGGCGGCGATGACGTGAGCAATCTAAACGCCGAAGATACGCTTAAATTTAGACGTGAAAAGATCGGGCTTATATTTCAGCAGTTTCACTTGGTACCCTATCTTAGCGCACTTGAAAATGTGATGATAGCGCAGTATTATCATAGTAGCGTCGACGAAGAGGATGCTAAAAAGGCACTCGAAGCGGTCGGTCTGGCTCATCGCTTGACGCATAGACCAAGCCAGCTAAGCGGTGGCGAGCAGCAACGCCTTTGTATCGCACGCTCGCTCATAAACGATCCTGAAATTTTGATAGCCGATGAGCCTACGGGCAACCTCGACGAAGCGAACGAAAAGGTCGTGCTTGAGCTATTTTGCAAGCTAAGAGAGCAGGGCAAAACGATACTTCTTGTCACGCACAACCCGGAGCTTGGCGAATACGGCGACAAGATCGTCTATCTAAGATACGGTAAGCTTGAAAATATCCGCATTCTAAAAAGAGACGCATGATGAAATTTTGGTTTAAAATTTTTATCTTTTCGGCGTTGCTTTTTGCCGGATGTGCAAAAGAGTATGAGAAGCATCACATAACACTAAACGATCCAAGAGGCATAGATACGCAGTTTTTCCCTAGCCAGCAGCGCCTAAAAATGGGCGATAAACCCTATATGCTTTTCTTTTTTGGCACGGATTGCGGAGTTTGTAAAAAGCAGATCCCAGACCTCAACGAGCTATATAAAATTTACGGTGACAAGATGGAATTTATCGGAGTTTTAGGCCCTAGCAAAGGCTTTGACAAAGATATGGCTTTGCTAAAAGAGCACGGCATAGAGTTTAAGACTACGAGCGATAAAGTTTCGGTTGATTATTTCAGTAAAGCCGTAGGCGGCGTCATGGGGGTGCCCGTTGTATATTTTTTCGATAAAAGTGGTAAAATGTCTGGTAAATTCATCGGACTTACACCAAAGAGCGTATTGGAGAGTGCTATAAAGTCCGCTTTATAAGGAGCTTTTATGAAAACTTTACTCGTCATATTTGCTGCGATTTTGTTTGCAGGATGCGCTTCTAACGTCCCGACTATCTCCTCAAGGACCAGCGCACCGATCTTCATAACCATGAAAGACGCTAACGCCAGCGTCTTTGTAAATTTTAAAAATACCGCGACCGGCGAGGACGTAAATTCTGAGATAATAGCCGAATTCGTAAAAAACGGCTTTATTTCTACATCAAATATGGCCAAGGCTGATTTTGTAGTGCTTGGTGACGTTCAGGGCTTTGATCGCTTGATAAGGCGCGATTTTGACTCCAGGTTTTACATGGGATACGGCTTTGGCAGGCGACCGTTTGGGATGTTTGGCTACTCTTTTGGCTTTCCGTTTGATGACGATGACTTCGTGACTAACAGCTACTTTTACACCATGCAAGCAAGTGTCTTGATACGCCAAAAGGGATATCCTGATAAAAGTACGAACATCACGCTCTATCAAGGTGGCAATACCTATTCCAAGAGCTACATTTGGCCGTATTTTAAAGAGCGTCTGGCTAGGCAGATCGTCGGATTTTTCTACAATACCCAGCAAAGGTAGCTAAATTTTAAAGGCTCTGTTATAATACATTGACACTTGCTTCGCAAACCCTGTTCGCTCTGCAAAGCACCGAACATATAGCACGATTTTCGCGTTCAGCCTGTGGCTTCTCTGAAAATCGGCGGCTATAGCGTCGCTTCACAAGGTTTGACTTCGCTCTTGAAAGTTAAAAATCAATGAAATATTGTAACAGAACCATTTTAAAAATCAACACTGTGGCAAAAAGCTAAATTAGAATATTATTTAGGATAAAAATCATCTTGATTATTGTCAATCGTTTTTAAACGATTTAATGATATACTTTCTCATATTCAATTTAAAATTTAAGGCCAAACATGAGAAATATCTTATTTTCAGGCGCGATCGCGGTATCGCTTTTGGGTGTTGACAATATAGCTTCCAGCGCGGTCATAGCCCCTATAAAAGAGTTCGCTCCTCCGCCTTTGATCACTCCAAATATCGCTCAAAGCGCATTCTTGGAAAATCAATTCGACAAAGCCGATCGAAGCAGATACTACTTCGTTACGAACAAGCTCGACGAATCTATGGATAAATTTCACCTAAGCTCGGGCATATATGGCGGCAGCTTTTACGGCTCGGCATTATATCGTTACAGAGGAGCGAATTTTTATACGATCTTAAACGCTCACTATACCAAAGCTAATGACTACAAAGACGGTGAGGGCGATAAAGTCGGCTTTGGCTATAAGCGCTACGGGCAAAATTTCATCGTAGGCTACTTGCCAAACGATATCAGCGAGATTAGAGCTACGTTCTTGCACGACAAGATGGATGACGACAAGCAGCCACAGCACCAAATGGACGCGGTAAAGACCGAGCGATACGCGACGAAGCTTGATGCGAGGATCGGCGACGAGGCTCTTGGCAATACGCTAAATTTAGAATTCATGTATAGGCAAGTCGAGCGAGAGGCAAACAACTACGCCCTTCGCAACTCCTCGTCAAAGGCTCGCGTCGAGATAAAGCGTAAAATTTTTGATTTCGGTGCGAAATACGACACGGATATTAGCGACTTTCATAACCTCGCAGGCTTTAAGATAACCCGCGACAGACACGAGGGTAAGCGCTATACTCTGACAAACGCGGGCTTTGTGCATACGGGAAATAGATTTCCAAAAATCGATACTAAAATTTATCAAATTTATGACACCATAAGCTACGATCTAAACGAGCAAAATAGGCTGAGCTTCGGGCTTGATTACGTTTGGAACAAGAGCGAGACAAAGAGCCTTGACGAGGTTTTCGTAATGCCGGGCATGCCTGCTGCCATGTCAAACAACCTAAACACCACGAGGAAGCTTTGGCGAAGCATTTACGGCAAGGACTTTGATGGCAGCATAGATCACGACGGACTAAGCGGAGCGCTCAAGTATGAATTTAAGCCTAATGAAAAAGATAGCTATTCGCTTGCCTTAGAGAGCCTTTATAGAGTGCCTTCAAACATGGAGCGCTTCAACGCGCTATTTGGAGCGGGCGATAATGGCTGGATATCAAATCCTTTCCTAAAGCCGGAGCGCCACAACCGCGTGAAGGCTGACTTTAAATTTGCGAGCGAGGCCTATAAGAGCTATCTAAATTCCATGTATGGCGAGGATTCGTTCGCTTTAAAGGGATACCTCATAGCAGACGATGCGAACGACCTCGTGATATATGACCGCAGACACGGGGCTGTGAGCACACCGACCGTAAATAGGAACGCCGTCACTTCGCGCAACGTCGATGCCAGACTGTATCTTGCAAATTTGGGCGCTGAGCTAAATTTCGCTAGAAATTTCGGAGCTAAATTTAACGCGTATTACAGCTACGGACAAAACAAAACCGACGACAGGCCTCTTTATCAGATGAGACCGTTTGAGGCCAATTTGCAGCTTGATTACCGCGACTACGCCAGCTTTGGTAGCTTCAACCTAGGCACGGCGCTACGATACGTAGCCAAGCAAACCAGAGGAGACTTTGATAAGAGCACGGGATTTGGCATCGATCTAAAAGAGGCGGCGAAGTCCTTTACGACGATGGATATTTATAGCGGGATCGAGTTTAAAAATAAGGTCGGCATCAGGCTTGGCATGAATAATATCTTTGATAAAAAATACGCCGAGTTTATCAGCGGTGCGCATGTGGGTGCGCTCGCTCCGAATTTAGTAAATGCACCGGGAAGGACGTTTTGGCTAAGTGTGCATGCTAGTTTTTGATAGTCAAATTTTACGCCTCGCAGGCTAGTAACTGCCAGCCAATTAGCCACTTTGCGTAGTGCATAAACCTAAAACGAAGTCCAAAATTTAATAAAGGAGAAACGATGAAAAGAAGAGAATTCTTAGCATTAAACGCTGCGCTTGGTGCGAGTGCTTTTGCTCCGAGCTTGTTTGCCAAAGAGAGCTTTGAGATGTGGGGAGCGCCCGCGATCCCAAGCGTCATAATGGCGGTCGCTAGCCAGCAAGGAGAGCTTGCTAAAAGCCATGATGTGAGCCTTAAAATTTGGCGTAGCCCTGACCAGCTAAGAGCCGGCGTGGCTAACGGCACGATCAAAGTCACGATGGCGCCATCTAACGTAGGCATAAATTTAGCCAACCAAGGGCTGAATTTTGCCATGTTAAACATCCTCACGACAGGGCTTTTAAACATCCTCGTAAAAGACGAAAAGATAAAAAGCCTCGAAGATCTAGTGGGCAAGAAATTCGTCATGCCGTTTAAAAACGATATGCCAGACCTCATCGTCCAAGCCCTATGCAAGAAGCGCGGGCTTGACTTTAATAAGCTAAATATCACCTACGCTCAGACTCCGCCGGAGGCTATCGGTATGTTTTTGCAAAAGGACTTTGACGCGGTGCTTTCCATTGAGCCGATGAGCTCTGCTGCCATACTTCGCGGTAAAAAAAGCGGTATAGAGGTGATAAGAAGCTTCGAGCTACCTAAAGTTTGGGGCGAGACGTTTAACACAAAGCCTTTCATACCGCAAGCTGGCATCATCGTAAATTTAGAATTTTATGAGCAAAATCGACCGCTTTTTGATACGCTTGATAGCGATCTTAAAAACGCTTTGGCTTGGATACTTGCCAACAAGCAAAGTGCCGCAGAGATCGGTGCAAACTATCTGCCGGCTCCGGTGCCTGCTCTTGCAAACAGCTTTGAGCGATCAAACCTGGCCGTCATCAAAGCAAGCGAAATTTCAGATGAGCTGATGAGCTTTTTTGAAATTTTATTCGAGCTAAATCCAAAGGTACTTGGCGGCAAAATGGCTGAAAAGAGGCTCTTTTTATGATACTAATCGACGGCATCAAGGCTCCTCGCGCCGCTATTTGGCGAGTGGCGGATTATCTGCTCTCGGGCCTTAGCGGGCTTGGTGTCATCTGCCTGGCTATCGCGCTTTGGCAGCTTGGCTCGCAAATTTTCGGGGAGTTTTTGTTGCCGTCTCCAAAGGTCGTTTTCGTGCGGGCGTATGAAATTTTAGCGAACTATAAAAGCAGCGATATCCCCGTGACACTCTTTCGCGCGGTCGTTGGCGTCGGGGTTTCTTGCGTAGTGGGCATCACGCTGGGGCTGGTCGCCGGATACTACAAGAGCTTTGCAGCGTTTTTAAAGCCCTTTATCACGATACTTTTGTCGATGCCACCGATCATTTGGGTCGTGCTCGCGCTGTTTTGGTTTAGTTTTGGCAATGTAAGCACTATTTTTACGATCATAATCACCAGTATACCTCTTACATTTGCTAGCTCGATGGTGGGCATGATGAGCGTGAACGAGCAGCTTAAAGAGATGTTTGACGCTTATGATCTTGGGATTTTAAAAAAGATCCGCCATCTTTACCTGCCTCATCTTACCAGCTATATCATCAGCTCGCTAAGTGTAGCGGTCGGCATGGGCGTAAAGATCGTCATCATGGCCGAGCTGCTTGGTGCTAGTGACGGTGTGGGCTCAAAGATCGCCGATGCCAGAGTGATGCTGGATACTCCAAGCGTGATGGCTTACGTAGTGCTCGTCATTACGCTTGTGATGCTTTTTGAATATCTCATCATCGAGCCGCTTAAAATTTTACTGATGCCGTGGAAGAGGTGAGATATGCTGGAGCTTAAAAATTTGGAGTATGAAATTTTAAGAGACCGCGTCGTGCGAGACTTCAGCCTTGAAGTAGGGCCAGGCCATGCAGTGACGCTCTTTGGGCCAAGTGGCTGTGGCAAGACCACGATACTACGGTTGATAGCCGGGCTAAACGACGCTAAACGGGGCAAAATTTCAAACGATTTTAAAAAGACGACCTATCTTTTCCAGGAAAATCGCTTGCTTGAGTGGAGGAACGCCCTTGAAAACATCAAGCTAGTCGCCGATGATGCGAGCTATGATGAAATTTACGCATTTTTGGCGAAATTCGGACTCTCAAAAAGAGACGCACTAAAATACCCAGACGAGCTAAGCGGCGGTATGAGGGCTCGCGTGAGCTTTGTAAGGGCGCTTGTGACAAAGCCTGATTTGCTGCTGATGGATGAGCCTTTTTCGGGACTGGACGCTGATATGAGAGAGATAATGATCGATGAAATTTTATCTCGTAAAGAGCGAGGCATGAGCGTCGTGCTCGTTACTCACGATAGATTTGAGGCTGTTAGGCTAAGCGATGAGATATATTTTTTAAGTCAAAAAGGCGCAAATGTAGAGCAAATTTTACGTATCGACACGCCGGCTTGTGAGCGCGATTTTGATTTTATAAGCCGCATGGCTACTGAAAATTTTGGCTCAAGGATATATTTTGATTAACGATTTTTTCACTCATCCTATGCGGATATTTTTTTTAAGTAGCGTATTTTGCGTGGTGCTTGGCTGTATTAGCTTTTTCGTGGCGGGTGACTTCGTCAGCTTTCATAAATTTGCCTTTTTGGGGCTCGTTTGCCCTTTGGCATACGGCGGGTTTTTATTCACGGCCGTGCCTGACTGGACGAATTTCCCGGGCGATCTTAAAAAGCACAGCGTGGCTATGTTCACGCTCTTTGTCCTCTCGCTTGTAGCGATGTTTCTTGATCTAAAATTTGGCTATTTTTTCATGGGCTGCTTTTGGCTTTATCTTACTGTATTTAGCCTCGTGCTCATCATCCGCGATAGGAACGATCAAAATTTCAGCGTCGCTAGCATCTTGATCGCATTTTGTGCGTTTGATTTTTTATACGTTTTTAGCGGCGATGAGAAATTTTTAAACGCTCAGATCCACCTAAATATGATCGCTATCTTGGTGGTGAGCTTTCGCGTGAGTATCGTGATGGCAAAGGAAGCTTTCAAGCTGGAGCCTGACATGAACGAGGCGGTGTTTGCGCCGAGCTTTGTTTATAAAAATTTAGCCATCAGCGCATTTGTTTTGCTTATCGTCGCACTCTTGCTGGACGCTTCGAGCCAGATAGTGGGCTTTTTGGCTCTTGGGTGCGGATTTATTTTGCTGGCGCGCCTTAGCGAGTGGCATCATCTTTGCCTTTTGAGGCATCATTTCGTGATATTTTATTATCTGATTAGCCTTTTTTCGGGGGTCGGTTACGTTTGGCTGGGAGCTAGCGAAATTTTGGATCTAGCCCTTAGTAGCAACGCTATCCATCTCATCGCGCTTTGCGTCGTCATGGGCGTCATCATGCTTATATTCAATGTCGCAGGGCTTCGTCATAGCGGTCAAGAGCTCGTATTTTTACGCCTTTCGCGCCTAGGCCTCGTGCTGCTTTTTGCTGCGGGCGTCTCGCGCTCGGTGCTAGCGATCTTTAGCGATAAATTTTATATCGGCGTACCTGCGGTTTTGTTTGCCGTCTCTTTCGTGCTTTGGGCGATAAATTTTTACGCGATATTTAGAGACAACGAATTCACCGAAGATCCGGAGTAAAGGGCGGTCAATCCAGCGTCCTTTTGTATCTCCAAAGCGAGATAGCCGTGCTGGCGCACAAAAAGGCGAATATCGCCGCGATGTCGTAGCTAAATTCCATCGCGGAGGCGTTTTTGAGCCAGATACCGCGAATGATACGTAAAAAATGCGTGAGCGGAAAAATTTCGCCAAGCGCCTGCGCCCAAAGTGGCATGCCATAAAACGGAAACATAAATCCCGAAAGCAAAAGCGAAGGCATAAAGAAAAAGTAAGTCATCTGCATGGCTTGGAGCTGATTTTTCGCGAGCGTGCTAAATGTAAAGCCAACGCCAAGATTTGCGAGCATCAGCAGCGTCGCAGCGACGAAAAGCGAGCTCCAGTCCGAGATAGGCGGCAGTCCGAAAAGGTATCTGGCGATGAGAAATATCGCGTAAATTTGCCCGTAAGCGATGAAAAGATAGGGCAAAATTTTGCCCGTCATCACTTCAAGCGGGCGCAGCGGCGTGGCGAGGAGATTTTCCATCGTGCCGCGCTCATACTCCCTGGTCATCGAGATCGAGGTGAGTAAGATAGTCGTGAGCGTGAGCAGTATGCCTACAAGCCCGGGTACGATCTGATAGCGCGTGAGCAGCTCCGGGTTGTAGCGCGTATGCACGATTAGCTCGAATTCGCCCTTATCTGCACTTTGGTTCGCGGCCGAGTTAAATTTATCCCTCGCTAGAGCCTGAGCGAGCGCGATGTCTAGCGCCTGCGCGACCTGTGCCGAGGCGGAGGGGTCGGCTCCGTCGATGCTGATGAGTAGTCTTGGACGCTCGTCTCGCATGAGTGCGCGCTCTAAATTTGGCGGGAAATAGACGATAAACTGCACTGCGCCCCTTTTCATCAAATTTTGCGCGTATCCTTCGTCGGCGCCGATGTATTTTAGCGCGAAATACTGCGTATTTTCAAGCGCTTTCGTCATCGAGCGCACGAGCTCGCCGCCGCCGTTTGTGATGAGCGCGGTCGGCATGTGGCGCGGGTTCGTGTTTATCGCGTAGCCAAAGAGCAGCATTAGCAGTAGCGGCATCGCCACTATCATCGCCAGAGTGCCTTTGTCTCGTAAAATTTGGCGAAATTCCTTTTTTATCATCGCTGCGGTGCGTGAGAGTGAAAACGCCTTCATCTAGTACCTGCCGTCGCTACTGGCGCTCAAAAGATGTATAAAAACGTCTTCGAGGCTGGTTTTTATCCTGCGTAAATTTAGCCCCGCTACGTTAAAATCCGCCACCGCTTTTTGTAGCCCGTCAGCGTCGTTTGCCACGATGTGATAGCTGTTGCCAAAGACAGAGACATCCTTCGCGCAAGGCTCGTTTTTCAGCAAATTTGCAAATTTTGCCGCGTCCTTGCCGCTAAGCTCCCAGACGTCAAGCTCGCTGCTTGCTATGATCTCCTCCTCGCTGCCCCGGGCTAAAATTTTGCCGTAGACGATGTAGATGAGCTCGACGCAGCGCTCGGCCTCGTCCATATAGTGCGTCGAGACTAGCACCGTGATGCCGCCGTTTGCCAGGCGATGTATGATGTCCCAAAACTCGCGCCTGGCCTTTGGATCCACACCCGCCGTGGGCTCGTCAAGCAGTAGTAGCTTTGGTCTGTGGATGAGACACATAGCAAGGGCAAGCCGCTGCTTGCAGCCGCCTGAAAGTGCGCCTGCAAGCTGGTTTGCTCTTTTTTCCAGTCCCATTTGCTCTAAAATTTCACTCACCGCGCCCTTGATGTCAGCCATGCCAAAGAGCCGCGCGATAAATTCTAGATTTTGCCTGACGGTCAGGTCGTCGTACCAGCCAAATTTTTGCGTCATGTAGCCCGTGTTTAGGCGGATGAGCTCGGAGTCTCGCCGAAAGTCAAAGCCAAGACACTGTCCCTCGCCGCTATCTGCGCTCAAAAGCCCGCAGAGCATCCTGATCGTGGTCGTCTTGCCGCTACCGTTTGGTCCTAAAAAGCCGCAGACCGAGCCCTTTTTCACGCGGATATCGACGTTGTCGATTATGATGCGTTTGCCAAATCTCTTTGACAGTCCTCTAACATCGATCGCAAATTCGTCTAAAATTTGAGCGTGTTCTCTTGGCTGGGTCGGCTGGGTCGATGCGGTGTAATGTAACATCTCTTTCATCTTAACCTAACTTCGACCGGCTGAGATGGGTGTAAAAACTCGCTTGGCTCGTCCGGTACGGCCTCGATGCGGTATGTCAGCGTATTTTGCTGGTTTTGGGTGTAGATGACCGGCGGGGTGTATTCGGGCTGGGTGGCGACGTGACTGATGGTGGCGCTAAATTTCGGGCAGTTTTGGCAAGAAAGCTCCACTTTTTGCCCCTCTTTTAGTGTAGGCAGCACCGAGGCTGGCACGAAAAACCTGACTTTTAGCTCATTTGGCGGTAGCAGCGAGAGTACGGGATGGGTGTTGCTCGCCCACTCGCCCTCTTTGTAAAACACGCGCTCTATTAGCCCGCTCTCATTAGCGGCGAGCCTCGTTTTGCTAAGCTCGTATTCGCAGCTTTGCACGTTAGCCTCGGCAGCTTTTATCTTTGCTTCGAGGCTTTTTATTTGATTGATACGCGCAGGTAAATTTGCCACTTCAAGGCTTGCGCCGAGCTGTTTTACGAGCGCGTTTTGGCGGTTGAATTCCGCCTTTGCGGTGTCAAATTCTTTTTGCGAGATGGAGCTTTGCTTTTTTAACGTGACGGCTCTTTTGTAGTTTTGCTCCGCCGCCCAAAGCCCGCTTTTTGCCTCGGCGATCTGCGCACGGATCGTCTCTAGCTCCTGCTCGCGCTTGCCTAAATTTAGGTCGGCGAGCTCGGCTTTTAGCGCGTTTAAATTTTCATTTGCGGCGCTTAGATTTGCTGTTTGTGCGGTATTTTCTAGCTCAAAAAGTAGCTCGCCTGCCTTTACGTGCTGGCCCTCTTTGACGTTTATTTTTACGATACGGCCGCTGGTGGAGGGCGATAAATACCGATAATCGCCCTCCAAATAGCCGCTAAAATACTTGCTTTCATTTCCGTTACCGCAGCCTGCAAGCAGCAAGCACAGGCATAAAATTTTAAAATTTACGCTCATATTTAGGCCTTTTAAAATGATGTAACAATTATATCGTTTTTAGTGCGGCGTTTGGGCTTTGGCGCTAAATTTAAGGTATAATCAGCGAAAAAATAAAGGAAAAATATGCGAATAAACGAGAACAAAAAGGGCGCAGTGGCCGTGCTGGCGCTGTCTGTGGCGCTATTTGCGGCGGGATGCGCGGGGTATTTTTACTACCAGCTTGCGGGATCTGGTATCTTTACGATGGTAATGGGGCTGCTTTGTGCGGCGTTTTGCGTGAAAAAGATAGCTCAGGTGAGCTTTTTACAGATAGATGATGATGGATTTGGCGTGCAAAAGGGCGCGAAATTTGCCAAATTTTACTTTAAGGATATAGAAGAAATCAGCGTCAAAACGATCGACGCCAAACGCAAGATCGATGTTTTAAGCGTCAAATTTAAGCGCGCTAAACTCGACCGAGATGCCGCCTACGGGCTCATACAGCCTATCGGCGACAATGACGCCGTGATCTTAGACAAATACGAGCTTTCAAAGAGTGAGATTTTTAGGGAGTTGAAGGGGAGGTTTGAGAGTCAGCTTGGATAAATTTGAAAACAAATTTATAATAAAATCCAAGAATAAGGCAAGAATAAATCCTACCTTATTCTTTTAGCAGAAATCAAATTTTATATCTCATTCCACGAACGATGGTCGAACTATATAATACTAGTATTTAAACTATGCTTATTTTAAATAATTAATAATTCTGGTACAGAATCTGAAACGAGCCTTTATAAGGATATTGTTTTTATAAAATACCTTATTTCTTAAAAGCCTTTTTGTTAAAAGTTCTACTAGCTCTATATAGCAATATTTTTTCATATCTTTACTTTTACAAATTTCATCATAGACAAAAAGTAGTGTTATGAAATCGTTGATTGTTTGATTTTTAAGATTGTTACTTATACCTTTTGGTGTTAAATTTTTAAAAATCTTTTTATTAAAGATTTTATCTATTGTTTGCCTTTGTGGCTGTGAAATATTATCTTTTAGATCAGCCAATATGCAATTGTTATGAGCACAAGCATTTCTTATACATTTTATATTAAATAAACTATCTTTTATTTTATTAAAATCATTATTTGTATATTTCTCATAAAAGAATTTTGCAAAATTTATAAAATACCCAAACTGAATGACTTCTATAAAATTCCAAATCGCCAAATCCTCTTTTTTGTAGTCGCGTAAAATAAATTGTGCGGGTGTCGTTGGTTTAGATGATTTTTTAATTTGCTTGTCAATAAAATTATCTACATAACTATCTTTTTTTAAAAATTCAGCCACTATATCATAACCATCACTAGCACTATTATTGAAATCACGCATAAGTTTCGTTTTTAATATATGCTCCATATCTAAAGTAAGTCTTATGATAAATCTCCTTAAATGCATATCTATTGTAGAGAGATCGACCAAATATGCAAAATCTAAATTTTGATATGGAAGCGTTTTACCATCTTTGTCTTTTTGTTTGTAAGTATTACAATATGCTTTTACTTTAAATAAATAGCTGTTATTTTGTAAGAATTTGGTGGCTTTATCCTCATTAAAAATTTCAAATTTAACACCTTTTTGTTTAAGTTTTTCTATTTGGTTTTTAATGCTTAATTTTGGTTTTTCTTGCTTGCTCATTTTATTTTCCAATATTAAATTTTAGGCGAATTCCGCCTAAAATTTACTCTACCTCATACCTCTCACCAGGTTTCATCTCGATGATCTCCCACGGCAAGCCTTGTTTATTCAGCTCGTCCATGAATGGCCTCGCGTCAAAATTCTCCATATTAAACACGCCCTTGCCGCTCCACACGCCCTTTGCAACCATCATCGCTCCGATCATCGCAGGCACGCCCGTCGTGTAGCTCACCGCCTGCGCGCCCGTTTCGGCGTAACACGCTTCGTGGTCGCAAACGTTGTAGATATACACTTGTCTCTCTTTGCTGTCTTTTACACCGCGGATCACGCAGCCGATGTTGGTTTTGCCTTTCGTGCGAGCCCCCAGCGACGCAGGGTCGGGCAGCAGCGTTTTAAGAAACTGGATCGGCACTATCTTTACGCCATTATGCTCGACCTCGTCAATGCGCAACATGCCGACGTTTTCGAGGCATTTCATATGCGTGAGATAGCTCTGCCCAAATGTCATGAAAAAGCGGATCCGCCTTAGCCCCTTGATGTTTTTCACGAGACTTTCGAGCTCCTCGTGATAGAGCAGGTAGCTGTCCTTTACGCCAACTTTTGGGTAGTTCCATTTAAACGAAATCTCCATCGGCTCGGTTTCGATCCAGCCATTTTCACGCTCCCAGTAGCGACCTTTTGCGCTTACTTCGCGCAGGTTGATCTCGGGGTTGAAATTCGTCGCAAACGCGTAGCCATGATCGCCTGCGTTGCAGTCTAGGATGTCGATCTCGTGAATTTCGTCAAATAAATAATGCTCGGCATAGGCGCAAAATACGTTCGTCACGCCTGGGTCAAACCCGCTACCAAGCAGCGCCATCGTGCCAGCCGCTTTGAAGTCCGCGTCCTTCGCCCACTGCAGCTTGTATTCAAATTTCGCGGTGTCGGGGTGCTCGTAGTTTGCGGTGTCGATGTATGGGATGCCAGCCCTCACGCACGCGTCCATCAGCGTCAGGTCTTGATACGGCAGCGCGACGTTTAGTAAAATTTGCGCACCCGTTTCGCGGATCAAATTTACCACCGCGTCCGTGTCGTCAGCGTCGATCTGCGCGACCGAAATTTCAACGCCAAGTCGCTCTTTTATAAATTTTGCGATCGCATCGCATTTGCTTTTCGTGCGGCTTGCGAGAGTGATTTTCGTGAAGACGTCCGCGTTCATCGCGCATTTTACGGTCGCGACCTGACTCACGCCACCCGCTCCGATTATCAAAATATTTGCCATTTTCGCTCCTTAAATTTTTGCGAGATTATAGCAAATTTGCGCTAAAACTTAATTTTCGCAAGGTATAACCATGGCTAAAATTTAAGGAGTCCTTATGAATTTCAAAATTTCCGTTCTTTGCGCCATTTTAGCGGCAGCTTTTGGCGGTTGCGGCTGGGTTATGGACGATCTAGCAGGACGTGATCCTAGTGAGCCGGCCGAGTGGATAAGCTACGTCGAAAACAACGGTTCAAAAGAGCAAATGGGCTTTGTCGCGCTATACACAGCGTATTCGCAGGGGCAGTCTTCACAAGGAGAGCTCGTCGGTAAGGCGTTTTTAAAGAAAAAAGATAGCGTGAAATTTTTGGGACATATGTATTCGCTGGCACCCGATAAAAGCAGCATCATTATAAATTTAGATACGCATAAAAACGTCGTGCCGCCAAATAAAGACGATATGGCGGAGCTTCGTGCGGCAAAGAGCTTTAAATTTTACGACATCGGTCTAGGCATAATCGAGTCCATCGTCTATGCCTCAAATAGCGATAAATCCGTCTGTACAGCGTTTTTGGCAAACGAAAAAGTGAGTGCAAAAAGCGTGACGAACTACTATGTTAGTGACGATAAAAAAGAGTATTTTACGACCGATATAAGCGCGACGCTAGCTGCAAAGGACGGCGTTGATATAAAATCCGCGGCTTTTTTGACGCCAAACTTAACGAGTGAAACTGACAAAAAGGACTTTGAAAACGTAAAATCAAGCAAAGAAAGGCTTTTTGAAAGCGATACGAGAAAGCAGGGCAGGATACTTTTCATGTTTTGCGATGAAAGGGTGCAGTAAAATTTAAAATCGCTAGCGATTTAGCCCGTGCTACTTGTTTAAAGGCAGGTTTTGGGCTAAATTTATAAATTTTCTATTACAAATTTCACGAGCAGTGCGCCAATGTAAAACATTATCGCCGCTGTCACCAGATCTAAAATGCGCCATGTTTTGGGACTTTTAAAAAGTACGGATGCTGCCTTTGCGCCGTATCCAAGCGCAAAAAACCACGCAAAAGACGCTACTACCGCACCCAAAAGGAAAAACGCCTTTTGCGATGCCGGGATAGTCGCGGCGATACCGCCTACGATGACAACAGTGTCGATATAAACGTGCGGGTTTAGTAGCGTAATGGCAAGTGTTTTGGCTAGCGTCGTTTTTAGCGTGGCTCTTGCTTTTTGTACGTTTAAATTTATTTCACTCTGTGCCTTGAACGCCGATCTTAATGCGAGTGCGCCGTAAGCGAACAAAAATATAGCGCCCAAAACAGCGATGATGATGCTAAAAATTTTACTGCGCCCAAGCGTTTCGCCCACACCATACACGCCCATGCTAAGCAGCACCGTATCGCACAGTGCGCACGTCAAACAGATGGCAAAGATATGATTTTTGCTTAAAGATTGCTTTAAGACGAATATGTTTTGCGCACCGATAGCGATGATGAGACTAGCTCCCAGCAAAAAGCCACGTAGTAAGATTTCGCTCATTTTATCTCCAAATTCTCGCGGTAGTGTTTCGACGCATTAAAGTTGCCGTTTGCCTATGCCCATAGCTCACACACTTGCTTTACGTTTGCCATCAGTGACTTGATGTCTCGCACCTTGAAGGCTTTTGCGCGCTCAAAATTTAAATTTGGCTCTACTTGTGGCCGCCAGGTTGGCTGATTCAAATTTTTGCCGCAAATTTTTAAGTATAAATTTTGCTAAATTCAGCCCCTTTGAGCGGTGAGAGATTTTGAGCTTTGTCTCGTCGTCAAGCTCGCCAAGCGTCTTATCAAAGCCTTCCGGGATAAAAAGCGCATCGTAGCCAAAGCCGTTTTCTCCGCGCTCGGCCGCTATCGCCGACCCGTGCATGAAGCCATGCGCGCTAAACTCACCAAATTTTGACGCGACCGCGATACAAGCGGTGTAATGAGCCTTTGAGCTGTCTAAATTTAGCTCTTTTAGCTGCGCTATGAGCTTTGCTCGGTTGTCCGCATCGCTCGCACCCGCACCGCTAAAACGCGCCGAAAAGATGCCTGGCTCGCCGCCAAGCGCATCGACACAAATGCCGCTGTCATCGCTAAGCGCGATAAACTCGTCCTGCAAATTCAGCTCGCAAATTTTGCTATAAACCGCGCGCGCCTTGATGAGTGCATTTTGCTGAAACGTCGTGCCGTCCTCGACGATCTCAAACGGTTCGCAGATCTCGCTTAGAGCGTGGATGTCGTAGCCTCGCAGGAAGTCTTTGATCTCCCGAACCTTGCCTTGATTGCTCGTTGCCAAAACTATTTTCATCTTTAAATTCCCATATCGGCTGGATTTTGAATAAAATTTATACGCTTGCGGCGGTCACGTATAATGCATACGCTCCCTTGCCAGCGCATAAATTTTATCCAAACTACACACAATCTGTCTGGAATAAATTCCCAGCCATCTTGTACAAAATTCATCTAAAATTTTGCATGATTCTACCTTAAAGCCGTTTAAAAACATAGGTGTTTTAAATTTATATTAGCGTTTTGATGATAAAATTTGCACTCTTAGCAAAAGGAAATTCATGTTAAAAAGCGTTTTGCCGTTATCATTTATAGTTGGCAGCAGATTTTTTGGTATCTTTATCGTTCTGCCGGTACTTAGCCTTTATGCGCTGAATTTAAAGGGCGCAAATGAGTTTTTGATCGGGCTTTTGATCGGTGCGTATGCGATCATGCAAATGATCTTTCAGGTGCCTTTTGGCACGCTATCTGACAAGATCGGACGCAAAAAGACCCTGACAGTAGGCCTTTGTATCTTTATCGTCGGCTCATTTGTTTGTGCAGGGGCTCAGGATATCTACACGATGATAGCCGGGCGTCTACTTCAGGGCGTGGGTGCCATAGGTGCGGTGGCTACGGCGATGATAAGCGACTATACCAAGGAGGAGATCAGGTCGCGAGCGATGGCGATCATGGGCGCTTTCATAGGGCTTAGTTTCGCGCTTTCGATGGTGCTAAGCCCGATCTTAAGCGAGAGATTCGGCCTTGATAGCCTGTTTTATATAAGCGCCGCTCTTAGCGTATTTTGCATCTTGCTACTTTATATGGTCGTGCCAAGCGAGCCTATATTCGTCCATCACGATGAGAAAGTCCCGCTTAAAAAGCTTATTTTTCAAAAAGATCTGATGCTTATGAATATCACCAGCATGATGCAAAAGATGCTCACTAGCGTCGCATTTTTGGCGATCCCTATCGTGCTTGTCAAGGAGCTTGGCTACGAACAGGCGCATCTGTGGAGGGTCTATGCCGTAAGCACGAGCTTTGGCTTTGTAGCGATGGGGCTTGGCGGCTTTTTAGGCGATGGCAAGGGTCTTAGTAAGGGCATTTTGATCGTTGGAGTGGCACTTTTTATCCTTTCTTACGGCGTTTTTGCGGTCAGCGGCACTGCCGGCATTTTTATCGTTGGCGTCGTGATATTTTTCATAGGTTTTAACCTACACGAACCGATAATGCAGTCTTGCGCAACGAAATTTGCCAAATCAAATCAAAAAGGCGCGGCTCTTGGCGTGTTTAATTCGTTTGGATATTTTGGCAGTTTCATGGGCGGGGTGATCGGCGGACACATACTTCACGAGCACGATTTCAAGGTACTGGCGGTGATTTGCATCGTGCTTTGTGCGGTGTGGTTCGTGCTACTTTTTAGGCTAAAAGATCCGCGTGCGTTTAAAAATATCTATTTTGACGCCTCAAACGCGCCTGATCTTAGGCTTCTTGACGGTGTCAGGGGCATCGTAGAGTGCTACAAGTCCGGTAAAAACCAAGTCGTGAAATTTGATAACACCATAATAGACGAAGCACACATAAGAGATATCTTAAAAGCGTGATATACGATGTCTTGATCGTAGGAGGCGGAGCGGCCGGGCTCTTTGCGGCTGCGAATTTACGTGGTAAAAGTATTGCGATACTCGAGAAAAACGCTACCGCCGGCAAAAAGATCGTCGCAAGCGGTGGCGGACGCTGCAATATCACAAACCGTCACATCAGCGCGAAAAACTACGTAGGCGATCACGGCTTTATCTCAAATATCTTAAAAAATCTCGAATTTAACGACGTGCTGAAATTTTTCAACGAGCTGAAATTTAGCGAGCAAAAGCAAAGCCAGTTTTTCTGCGATAGCGGTGCGCGCGACGTTTTGAGCGTGCTTTTAAAGCGCGCTAGACAAAGCGGGGCGGAAATTTTTTATGGCATGCAAGTGGTGGCGGTATCTCAAAGCCAAAATTTAAACGAAATTTTTAAAATTTTGACCGCTAGCGGTGAGAAATTTCACGCTAAAAACGTCGTCGTCGCAAGTGGAGGCGCGAGCTACAAATCGCTTGGAGCAAGCGATATCGCGCTTAAAATCGCCTCAAATTTTGGGCTAAATTTTAGCCCGTTTGTCCCCGCACTCGTGGGATTTACCGTGCAAAGAAGCGAATTTTGGTTTAAAAATTTAAGCGGCGTTTGCTTTGGTGTGCGGGTGCGTGTGGCGGAGCGTGAGCTCGATGGCGACGTGCTTTTCACGCACAAGGGCATCAGCGGGCCAGCGATGCTAAATGCCTCGCTTTTTTGGCAAAATGGCGTGATAAGCGTGAATTTCGCGCCTAAATTTGACCCGCGAAACCTGCGCGGCACGAAGAAGCAAATCTCGACGCTCTTGCCATTGCCGCGGCGTTTCACGCTCGGGTTTTTGCAGGCGGTTGGCGTCAGCGACGGTGCGTTTGACGAGCTTAGCGAGGCACAAAAGGGCAAGGTTTTGCGGCTTTTTGACTACGGCTTCGCACCAGCCGGGACGTTTGGCTTTGAGCGGGCTGAGGTCAGTCGCGGCGGGGTCGATACGAGCGGGCTTAGCGCAAATTTAGAGTGCAAAAATGTGCGCGGGCTTTACTTTGTCGGCGAGGCGCTGGATGCGACCGGAATGCTTGGCGGATACAATCTGCATTTTGCCTTTGCAAGTGCGCTCACTGCGGCAAGGGATATAAATTTAGGCTCTGTTACAATAAATTATTGACACTTGCTTCGCTTCTGCTTTTCAAGACGCTTCATGCTACGCGTTCGCAACGCTCTGCTTGTAGGTAAAGCACAAACAGCGTTTAAGTAGTGCAAAGAAATGAAAAATTAAGGAAGCCCGCAGGACTCGGTCGCTTCGCTTTCATTAAAATGCCCTTTGAGTATCGTTGTTCATCTTGCGAGGGGCTCGTCTGAGACATTAAAACAGAGCAGGTCAAAATTTAGCCCTATAAAAGCCGTAACAAAGCCTCTTATGGATCCCTTTGCAGCGCGCTTTGAAGCAGTTTTAGTCCAATCAGTCCCAGTAGCACGCCGACAAGCTTGTCTATGTAAAACGCCGCCTTGCCAAAGGCCGCTCGCACGCGCCTACCGGAAAGTACCAAAACTATCGCCGCATTCCACAAAGATACGAGCAGGCTCATCCACACTCCAAGCACGATGCTAAGAGCAGGGCTCACATTTGGCGTTAGGATGACCGAAAATAGGCTAAGATAAAAGATGATACTTTTGGGATTTGACAGACCCGAGAAAAGCCCTAGTGCAAATTCTTTCGCGAACGAGTTTTGTGCTTTGCTGCCAGTCTCAAGGTCCGTTATAAACGTGTAGTCGCTCCGCCTTGCTTTTAGCGCGTGATATGCGACGCTTAGCAAAAACGCTCCGCCAAGTAGTTTTAGCACACTCATCAGCACAAGCGAGCGAGCGATCACTGAGCCCACGCCGATGATACAAAGTGCGATGTATAGGGCGTTTGCTACGGCGATACCAAGTGCGGTGGCGATAGCGACCGATTTTTTTGTTACGAAGTGAGCTTCTAACCATGAACAAAAAATTAGGTCCGGGGCTGATGAGAGCCAGAAAATGCGCTATTAGACGGTCAATACGATCGGCAAAATTTCATTCATTTTGAGACGATTTTGCTAAATTTCATCTCTATCCCGTCGCAACCGTCGTCGTAATATCCTGGCAAAATTTTGCCTTTTTTAAAGCCAAAGCTTTCGTATAAATTTATCGCTTTTTGATTGTCGGTGCGCACTTCCAGCCTAAGCGCATCAAATTTAGCTGTGACAGCTGCTAAAAGGGCTTTGCCAATGCCTTTGCCTCGGGCTTTTGGGCTGACGGCTAGTGAGTAGATGCGCGGGACATTAAGATAGGCAAAGACTAGGATGTAGCCCAGGATTTCGCCATTTCGTCTAAAAATGAGGAGCAAATTTTTACGTGCGTGATAGATGAAGCTGCGCTTTGAAAGCGGGCAGTTAAATTTATCAAAGACCTCGTTTTCAAGGCGGCTAAGCTCGCTGGCATCGCCTAAATTCGCCCGTTCTATCATCTAAATTTCACTTTTGAAAGATCGTGTATTTGATATCAAGGCGCTCGGGGCGGTAGCTCATCTTGACCTTTTTTAGGTTTTCAAAGCCCATATCATCGCCTACGTTGATAAATTCGCAGCCGTATTCGCTCTTTAAAATTTTGCTAAATTCCCTGAAAATAAACTGCGCGCAACCTAAGATCTCAAAATTTGTCTTTTCTAGGATGACGCTCGCCACGCCCTCATTGATACGCTCACCGACCGTAAAGCCCTGCATGACGCCGTCGATGTAAAGCACGATGCCGATGAGCTCCAGCTTGTCGTAGTGATCTAGCATGCGTTTTATCGCGGCGTGCTCTTGATAGATGCCCTCCATAAAGGCGTCGGCTTGCTCTTTTGGCATGTATTTCATGCGCTCCTTAGCCCATTTGTTTGAAAGCTCGATGATCTCGTCCTTGTGCTTTTCGGGTGCGAGCGTTTGGATGCTGAAATTTGGGTATGTGTTTTTAAATTTATTGATCTCGGTGCGCTTGGTGTGATAGGAGTTGCCTTTTAGCTCGATCAGGTTTTCGGCCTTATAAATGTAGTCTGCCAGCCGCTTTTCAAACAAATAATCCTCGAAAACGTCAAAGATATTGGCACTCTCGTCGATCGAGACGGCAAATTTCTCCAAAATACACTCCGCGACGTAGTCGATGTGCGAGAAATGCCGCGAGCTGTTGTTTTGATTCATTATCTCAAAGCACTTTTCTATCGCGGTTTTTAGGTTTTTGAGCCTGCCGATAGGCGGAAGCAGCATGCTTAGTTCGCTGCCACTCATCGCAAAGAGACAAAAGCAATCGCTCACGATCGCGTAAAATCCGCTGACGTTTGAGAGCCAGATGTAGTTTGCGGCGAAGGTGTAGTCGCTGATATCGACCTCTAGCTCCTCGCCGAGCTCGCAGAGGTATTTTTCCATTATCTCTTTTGAATCGATGTCGAATTTATAAAGGGCGTTTTCGCCGATGACGAGCATTTTTGTTCCTTGTGGTGAAATTTCGGTGTTATTTTACTGCGATTTTTGCAAATTTGAGTTAAAAATTCAGACCATTTTCAGCACTTCGACCACTTCGCCTTTGGCGAGGAAGTCCTTCTCCTGCGGGATGATTAAAAGCGCGGCGTCGTTTAGCAGATTATTTACGATCGCCGAGCTGCCAAGCCTTTTGCCGTTTAAATTTACGAAATTTTTGCCCTCACGGCTTGTTAAATTTACCGCCGTAAATTCCAGAAACGGCGAGCGTTTTTTGTAACCCTCGTCCATGATCGCCGTGAGTATGTGTTGCTCTTGCCCCAGCCACGCCTCCACCAGCACCCGCACGTAAAGCGCGCACGTCACCATCGCCGTGTAGGGAAAGCCAGGCAGCGCGAAGACGTATCGCTCACCGGCTTTTGCGACTTTGATGTGTCGCCCGGGTTTGATCGCTGCGCCCGTGATGATGAGCGTGAAATTTTCACCCAGCGCGCCTTTTACGAAGTCATAATCGCCCATGCTCACCCCGCCCGTGGTGACGAGGATGTCGGCGGTTTTTAGGGCGTTTAGCATCGCCGTTTTGACCGCGTCCGCCTCGTCGCGCACGATCTCGCACAGCATCGGCTCGGCGCCCATTTTGCGCACTATTGCAGCGATGCCGATGTGGTTTGAGCTGTGGATCTGCGCGGCGTTTAGTAGCGGCTCGCCAAGGTCTTTTATCTCGCTTCCCGTGGCTAATATCGCGACCTTTGGGCGCACAAAAACGCTGATGTGAAACAGCCCGAGCTCGGCTAAAAGTGCGATTTCGCCGTAGTTTAGGCGAGTGCCGCGTTTTATCAAGATTTCACCTTTTTTGTAGCTCTCCCCGACTTCGCGCACGGCAAAGCCCTTTTTGACGGGAGTTTTGATGATGATTTTGCCACCCGCAATTTCCACGTTTTCGACCGGGACGAGCGTGTCCGTGCCCTCGCTCATCAGCGAGCCCGTGAAGGTCTTTACGCATTCGCCGTGCCCTACGACGATACCCTTGTCGCTGCCTGCCGGTAGGTCGGCTAGCGGTGTAAGTTCGGTCAGATCGTCGCTCCACGCAAAGGCGTATCCGTCCATCGCCGAAGTCGCACGCGCAGGGTAGTTGTCTGCTGCGATGACGTCAAATGCGATGTGGCGGTCAAGTGCGTCGGTGATAGCGACCTTTTCTACGCGCTCCCATGGCGTGATAGTGCTTTTTAGCGTTTGTAGCGTCTCTTCGTAGCTCGGGAAATTTTGCTTCATTTTCGCTCCTAAATTTTTGGCTATTTTAACATTTTTGCATTAAACCCTATTGATGATTTGGATGCGGTCTAAATTTTAGGCTTGTGCTATGATTTTTCGTCACTAGTCTGCCAAAATAACGCTCGATTTATTACTTTTTTATTTTTGGCGTATTAAAAATCGTTTAAGAAATCAGGTTGATTTTACTTCATTTTTAGGAAAATTTCATGAATTCTACAAAATGGTATGTGATCTCGGGCGGTGCGCTCGGGGTGTTCGGTGCGTTGCTCGTATTTGCTGGAAACCCCGGTAATATGGGCGTTTGCGCGGCTTGCTTTTTACGCGACATCACGGGTGCGTTAGGCTTTCATAGAGCCGGCGTCGTGCAGTATGTGCGCCCGGAGATCATCGGGCTTATTTTAGGTGGCTTTTTAGCGAGCCTTTTTTGGACGAAAGAATTTGCGCCAAGCACGGGTTCGTCGCCTTTTACGCGCTTTTTTCTAGGCGTTTTTGCTATGATAGGCTGCCTGGTTTTTCTTGGCTGTCCTTGGAGAGCGTTTTTGCGCCTAGGCGGTGGCGATATGACGGCGATAGCGGGCTTTTTGGGGCTATTTGCGGGCGTGGCGATCGGCGTTTTTCTCAAAAAGCGCGGCTATGAGCTAAGCGATGGCGAAAGGGCGAATTTTGCGGTCGGTATCTTGCCAGCAGTAATTGGCATTTTGCTACTTTTGGCGCTTGTGTTCGGACTAAAAGTCGGTGAAAACGGCGCGCTATTTACCTCCGCAAAAGGCCCGGGAGCTCAGCATGCGGCGGTATGGGTCTCGCTCGTGGCGGGCATGGTCGTGGGCGGGCTCATGTATAAGAGCAAATTTTGCAGTGTTGGCGCGTTTGGCAGGCTTTTTAAGAGAGACTTTTCGATGTTTAGTGGCATCGTCAGCATAATCCTTTTTGCCAGCATCGCAAATTTGGCACTCGGGCAGTATAAATTCGGCTTTGAAGGCCAGCCTATCGCACACAACGACTTCGTTTGGAATTTCCTTGGCATGGTGCTTGCGGGACTTTGTTTTAGCCTGAGCGAAGGCTGCCCGGGAAAGCATCTGGTGCAAATAGGTGCGGGAAATCTAAGCTCCGTGATCTTCATCATCGGTATGATGGCCGGTGCGGCGATCGCGCATAACTTTTTACTGGCAAGTAGCGGGGCAGGTATCACTGCTACGGCTCCGTGGGCGGTGGCGGTAGGGTTTATTTTTGCTCTATATGTCGGGGTTTTTAACCGCAGAATTCCCCACAAATGACGGATTTTAAATTTTGATTTCGCTCCCCACGTCAGTCACGTATAGAGCATACGCTCCTTCGTGGGGACAAAATCAAAAGTCAAACTACGCTGATTGTGTCTGGAATATTCAAATGTGCTTTTATACCGATAAATTTTTGCATTCACCACAGATAGCAAGTCGGCTCATTTGCAAGGAGTAAAAGGCTTTTTCAAGCGAAGTCAATTTTGCGAGGTGATCGTTCGTGCTAAATTTAGCCATTATTTGATCTTGATCGCCTCGTCAAATATATCTTTGAGCTCTTCTTGGTGCAGTATCGCCAGTACGCCAAGCTCGTTAAAATCGGCCTTTAAATTCATCAAAAGCTCGCGCGCAGAAGGCGAGTCCAGAGCCGAAGTCGCCTCGTCCATAAATAAAATTTTAGGCTCGTGAAAATAGATCCTCGCAAAACCTACGCGCTGAGCTTCGCCGCCGCTTAAAATTTTGGCGTAGTCTTTACGCTCGTTTAGATCGCTTTTAAATTTCGCCAGTCCCACGCGCTCTAAAATCCGCTCGAATTTCGCGTCCTCATCGCTTGGATCTTGCGGGTAGGCGATGAGCGCTTTTAGGCTCATCTTGGCTAGATACGGCTTTTGCGGTAGGAACATCACGCCATCGCGCGGCATCGCCACCAGGCCGTTACCAAACTCCCAGATGCCCGCCAGATACCTAAATACGCTACTTTTGCCGGCTCCGCTTTTGCCGCTTAGCATGAACCATTTACCGGGCGTGAGCGTGAAATTTAGACCGCTAGTGAGTACTTTTTGATTTGGCGTCCTCACCTCTAAATTTTCACATTTGACACCGTTTTGAGTATGCTTAAATTCCAAAATTTTATGGCTTTGTTGCGTTGCGTGAGTGAATTTATAGATCCTCTCCACGCTCGCCGCGCAGGTCATGATCTGCTTGTAATAGTCCATAAACCACGCCAAGCCGTCTTGGACACTATAAAACGCCGAGCGTGCCTGCATCATATCGCCAAAGCTCATCGTGCGCGCGAAATATAGCGGTAGCGACGCAAATATCGGGATCAGGTTCGTGATCTTTAGATAGCTGGCAGAGAAGCACTCGAGGCGAAATTCCGTATTCATTATGACGCGCCAGTTTTTCACGATGTCTAAAAAGCCACCCCTAAAGCGCTCTTTTTCCGCTTTGCTGCCCTTTAAAAACGCGACCGCTTCGGCATTTTCACGAGTGATGAGTAGATTTGCACGGTAGTTCGCCTCGACTTGTTGCTTTTCATAGTTGAGGCCTTTTAAATTTTTACCGATGAGGTGCGTTATAAGCGAGCAAACGAGCGTGTAGATGACGGCGATATAGACTAAAAAGCCGCTCATTGTTATGTCGTATCCAAAGAGGGTGAAATTTACGACCTTTGACGCCTCCCACAAGATCGCGGTAAAGGCGACCAGCTTTGAGAGGTTGTAGACTAGGGACTTGACTAAATTTACGCTCATATCGGCTAGAAGCAGGCTATCTTCGGCGATACGCTGATCCGGGTTGTCAAAGCTTTCGTTTTGTGATAGACGGTAAAAATTTGCATTTTGCAGCCAGAGATTTTCCATTTTGTCACTCAGGCTCTCTCGCCACGAGATCACGAGTAGCTTTTTAAACCAGCTACCAAGCACTATGAAAAGCACGATAAATGCGGTATAAATGAGAAATTCGCCCACAAGCGGCAAGATGAGTTCTTTTTGAAAGTTGCTCAAGGCGTCGTAAAATTTCTTATCCCATGCGTTCATGAGGGTGGCGACCTTGACGATAGCGAGGCTAAAGCCAAGTGTTAGAGCGAGCATGAGCCATGCTTTTATCGCGTCTTTTTTAAACCAATACCAGCTTACGATCTCGAAAAAATGCTTTAATGTATCCAAAATTTGACCCTGAATTTAGCTTTGGGATTTTACAACCCCAAAGCTAAAATTTTAGTAAGTGTAGTTAAGAGTAAGCATGAAATTTCGCGGATCGCCGTAGAAGTTGTTTTGCCCTGCCACTCTATTATTTTGATTGATGAAGTACTTTTTATCAGTTATATTTTTAACAGATAAATTTACATTAAAATGCTTATTATAGTAATACGCTATGTTTGCATCCCAAAGCGTATAAGCCTTTTGGTCTGGTATGTCGTTTGCTGGGTAGTAAGCTCCTGTGGTTATATTATATCTTGTGTATTGATTGTTTGTTTTACTCTGATAGCGGATCCCTGTGCCAAGCACTAGCTTTTGTTGTGCGACCAATGGCATCTCGTAGCTTGTGTAAATTTTAAATAGATGCTTTGGTATCCAAGGTTTTGCGTTTGCACCTTTGCGGTAATCTACGTTAGTAGGATTTCTCGACTCATCTTTGGTGAACTCGCTTTTATTGTATGTATAGCCGCCAAATATTTTCCACCTATCGGTTATCGCTCCGTTTGCCTCTAAGTCTAAGCCACGAGATCTGACCTTGCCTTCTGGTACATATCTATATAGACCAGTGGCATCATAATATTCATAGTCTTGTATCGCTCTATTTTTTTGCTCAATTTGAAAGAGTGCCAATGTAGTATTTAGAGCCCCATCAAAAAATTCAGATTTTATTCCCCATTCGGCGTTATATCCGATGACTGGGTCTATGATATTGTCATTTTTGTCTCTGCTTGTTTGAGGTTTATAAATTTCAGCATAGCTGACGTACATAGAGTGCTCTTTTGCAAAATCCCAAGTAAGGCCGATATAAGGTGTCAATTTATATTTTTTCACTTCAGGAGATATAGAATGTGATCCTCTTCGGTAATTATCAGTAGTTGATGTCCTTTTTAGCCATGAGTATCTACCTCCTACTAATAAATGCCAATCGTTATTGAAGTTATATCTAGTGCCCATAGTAAACATTTGTTGATAAATTTTTGTAACATAATAAAGATTATAGCAGGTTGTGCCTAACGAGCATAAAGATGATATATCGTTCCAGTTTGGCTCATTATTTATAAGGCTTTTATTGAATGTGCTATATGTAAGACTTGCTGCACTAGTAAATACATCTCTATCGTGCTGCGTAAATTTTTCTCTTGACATCGTTTGACTGATAAAAAAGTCGTGTGTTTGACCAAAAAGATTATATGTTGCATCGATTCCTGTTTTTAAGCTGATCTCTTTACTTGTATTGTCATATCTATCATAGCCTATATATCTAGTTAGTGGGTCTCTACCTGTACCATGCCACCCACCAAATTTCAATGTACTTTCGCTGTCTGTGTAGTTTAACTTCGCATAAGCTTTGATGTTGTCACTAAAATAGTGATCTATATCCAAAAAGACATTATATTTCTCATAAATAGATCTGCTCCAATCAGATATAAATGTAGTCTTTCTATCTAAATTAAGCTCATTCCCATTTTTGTCTACGACAGGAACGCCAAAAGGATCGTAGACACCTCTTGTTTTTTGATAAATTATACCTGTTAGGATATTTGTAGAGTCTCCTATATCCGCCTCTATCGTAGCTGAAACACCACCTCTTTTAGAGCCTTTCATGTCCCTAAATGTGCCGTCTCTTCCTATTACACCTATCACTCTAGAGCGAATGCTGCCGCTTTGGTTTAGACCTCCTGTGACATCAACTACACTGCGGTAGGTTCCCAACTGCCCCCCTCCCAGTGATAAATTCGCCCCGAATTCTCTTTGTGGTCGTTTTCTTGCTAAATTTATCGTTCCACCAGGTTCGCCGTTGCTTTGTGTCAGTCCTGCAACTCCGCGCAATACTTCAACACGGTCATAAAAAGCCATATCGGTGTGCTCTTTTGACTGACCGTAAAGTCCTTGAGCCGCAAGTGCGGTGGTTGACTGCATACCGTCTTCTTGAATGTTGTCGATATTAAATCCTCTTGACATAGGAAGACTCATACCAAATCTGCTTGTTGTAGTAATGCCAGGCGCATAGCTCAAGGCCTTATCTACATCGTTTAAATTTAGGTCTTTGACTAACTGATCCGGTATTATTGTTACGGATTGCGGTGTTTCGCGGATACTTAGATCAAGACCCGTCGCAGTATTCATGTTTTGTGTTGTATATGAGCCCGTCCCCTCTGTCGCGGAAATATCGCTTGTGCCATAAGTCGTTACCTCGCTTAAATTTACATCATCGGTAGCTAAAGCGAAATTTGACATCAGGCAAATCGACAGCGCTAAGGATAATTTGTATTTCATATTTTCTCCTTTGATTTTAATAATGATTATTGACGGAATTATATTATTCCCAAATTAAATTTCAATAAAAAATTAACTTTAAATTTACACTAGATAGTAAAATAGCTTAAAAAGGCGATTGAAGCTTCGTTTTTAAAAATTTTGAAATGATGAAAAATGATAAATTCGTGTCATATTGATAATCGAAATTTTATGCTCTGTTGCAAAAGCATTGAAAATTTTACTCGCTCGACAAAACACCAAACATATAGCGTGATTTTAAAGCAGAGTCTATTATGAAAGTGTGAATATGAAATATCTAAATTTAAAGCCAGCTTGGTAGGCTGGGTTTTGCTGCTTTAAGCTAAGATCCCAGCCCCTTTTATCATGTGGCTACGCTCTTTGGCGTAAATTCGCTCGCCACCCACGACGTCGTATTTCCAGATCGGTGCGTTTGCCTTGAAGTCCTCGACAAAGTCATTTATGAGCGCGAGCGCGACCTTTCGTTGCGGGCTTACTACGCCCGCGACGTAGGAGCTCGTATGCACCGCCACGTCGCCCTTTGAGTGAGCAAAGAGCATCCACGCGCCCTGTGCCGCCGCCTTTTGCTCCCAGCCCTTTAGCCACTTTTGCAAGATCGGCTCATAAATGTCAAAGCTAAGCGCGCTGATGCCGCCCTCTTCGCGTACGATACCCACAAACGTGATGAGTGCGCCGCAGTTTTTATCTTTAAATTCGTCATACCAGCGATTTGTGATCGCTTTTGCGTCGAGACTGCCTTCGTAAATTTCCATCTTAGCCCCCGCAAACCGGCGGTAAAATCGAAATTTTGTCCCCGTCTTTTAGCGGCGTCTCGAGCGATGTCACGACCTCGTCATTCACGGCTACGGCGCAGATTTGTAGCCACTCTTTGATATCAAGCTCGTTAAAGCCCTTGAGCGCTTCTTTCAGCTCGCCTAAATTTGCCGCCTCAAGCTTAATGTTTTCAAATTTTATCGGTCCTAAAAACTCGACTTCGACCATAAATTTACCCTCGTTATTAAAAATTTTTCTTGATTTTACTTAAAAAAAAATTTAGATATACTTATTTTCTATTTTTATGAGAGAAAGTGGATAATGAACGAAATTTTAAACGACATCAAAACCCCGGCTTACGTTTGCGAGGAGGTGAAACTTCGCGCAAATTTAGAGCTTTTAAAGCACGTCAAAGACGAGAGCGGGGCTAAAATTTTAGTCGCCCTCAAGGGCTTTGCGCTAAGTGGCGTGATGAATATGATCAGCCGTTATCTCGACGGAGCGACGGCTAGCGGGCTATACGAGGCGAAATTTGCAAAGGATTTCATAAAAGGCGAGATACACACCTATTCGCCGGCGTTTAAGGACGAGGAGATAGATGAAATTTTAAGCCTTTCAAAGCACATAGTCTTCAACTCACTAAATCAATGGCATAAATTTAAAGACAAAGCCCTTGCCAGTGGCGTCTCGTGCGGACTTCGTATAAATCCTGAAAGCTCGGCCTCACCGACAGACGCGTATAATCCTTGCGCGAGATTTAGCCGCCTTGGCATCACAAGGGCAAATTTTGATAAATTTGACAGCCTTGATGGCATCGAGGGGCTGCATTTTCACGCGCTTTGCGAGGAGAGCGCAGAAAGTCTGGAGACTGTGTTGATGAGCTTTGAGGAGAAATTTAGCTCTGAAATTTCAAAGATGAAATGGATAAATTTTGGCGGCGGACATCACATCACGAGGGCTGATTATAACGTGCAGCTTTTGATAGATCTGGTCAAAAAATTCCGCGAGAAATATAGCGTAGAGGTCTATTTGGAGCCCGGTGAAGCGGTAGGCTGGCAGACCGGATTTTTGATAGCTAGCGTGCTTGACATCGTGGAAAACGAGAAAAATATCGCGATCCTTGACACCTCGGCCGAAGCGCATATGCCAGATACGATCTTGATGCCATATCGTCCGGCGGTGCGTGGCGAAAGTAGGAGCGGTAAATTTAGCTACCGATTTGGCGGAAATACTTGCCTTGCAGGCGATATCGTAGGGCAAGATGCCGGAAATGCGGACTATAAATTTAACGAGCCTCTAAATATCGGCGACAAGATCATCTTTGAGGATCAGATACACTACACGATCGTGAAAAACACGACTTTTAACGGCATAAAACTGCCTGACCTGCTACTTTTGAAGGAAAACGGCGAGATCGAAATTTTAAGAAAATTTGGCTACGACGAATACAAAAGGCGAAATTAAGTTTAAATTAAATTTACAAAGTAACATTTTTTACTAAAGATTTACTTGTGGTAACATCTGATATAATACACAAGATTTGTCGAGTTCGGTCAGCGCAAGATCATGTAATGCAAAGACATTAAATAATCTCCGACTTGAAAGATCGCTATTTACAAAGGACAGAGTATGAGAGTATTTTTTGCTTTTATCTCCTGTATGATGAGCCTTTTTGCCCACGAAATGCCAACGGGAACTAACCAGTACGACAGCAATGTCTGGGCGGCGGCGAGGATCGAGAATATCAAGCCTTATGAAGACGGGCTTGGGCCGATTTTTACTTTTATTCAGGGGAACGACTACTTCGCTTACGGCGTTGTAATGCTTATTTTGGCGGTTATTTGTGCATTTACCTTGCATTTTTTGATAATCGGACCAAAGCACTTCAGCCACGACGGCAAAAAGGTTTATGCCTTTAGCATGATAGAAAGGATCGCTCACGGTATGGCTGCGATCTCGTGGATAGTGCTCGTGCCGACTGGTATCATAATGATGTGGGGCAGTACATTTGGCGGTGGAACTTTTGTTGACACTATGCAAAATTTACACGTTTTTGCTACGGTTTTGTTTGCGATCTCTATCAGCCCGATGCTACTTCTTTGGACTAGAAGGATGCTGCCGGCTATATACGACATTAGATGGATGCTGATCGTAGGCGGCTATCTTTCAAAGAAAAAGCGCCCTGTGCCGGCAGGTAAATTTAACGCCGGACAAAAGGCGTGGTACTGGGTAGCGATACCTGGTGGCCTAGTCATGATAGCAACCGGTGCGGCGATGTATTTTCTTGATTTTTCGACGCCAAACGTTTCTACTTGGGTTGGAACGGCGCAGATAAATATCCTTCGCTGGAGCGTTTTGATCCACAATGTGCTTGGTATCGTGTGCGCGGTCTTTTTCCTGGTGCATATCTACATGGCGGCTATCGCGATCCATGGGGCTATTTGGTCGATGATCAACGGCTACAAGGAAGAAGAAGAGGTTTATGTACTTCACCACTACTGGTATCAAGAGCTTATAGCTAAAAACAAGATACCGGTATCAGACTACGAAAAAGTCTATAACAAACTAAGCTAAATTCTAGGCTTCGTCTATCGGGCGAAGCCTTTCTTTTTTACTGCATTTATTTAAAAATTTTTACTATCTTAATCGCGTAGTCAAACTCTAGAAGCGACGACTTGCAATATAGCTTCATCCTTATCACAGATACTGCTTTGCTCGAATGCTGCTTATTTTCTAGATATCAATCACTCCTGAAGCGAGTGAAATTTGCGAAGCTGTCATGATAAAATATCGATATTTTCGTGCAAAAGAGCTAAAATTTATAAAAAATGGCGTAAAATTCGCTCTAGATTGTCGTGTGCCTTTTATTTTCGGACAAAGGGGAGAAAATGATAGTAAAGACGAAGACCTGGATAGAAAACAGCGAAGGGGAGCTGCTGTTTGGAAAGGGCAAAACGCAGGTGCTTGAAGTCATAGCGCAAGTTGGCTCCATAGCCAAAGCAGCTGAAATTTTGGGCATGAACTACAAAAAATGCTGGACGCATCTAAAAATTTTGGCTCAAAATTTAGACGAAGAGCTAGTAAATACGAAGCGAGGAGGCAAAGAGGACGCCGGCACTACGCTAAATCCTCGCGCCTATGAGCTCATAAACGCTTATAAACAGCTTCAGCGTGATATCGAAGAGTATGCAAATAAGCGCTTTAAGGAGCTGTTTTTGGATAAGCAAAAAGCCAAAACAAACGAATAAAACGACTAGTCAAAGCCGCTAAATTTTCATCATTTAGCGCCATTACTAGCACCAAAAAAGAGCAAAATTTAAAATTTTTTTGGATATAATCACGGCAAGTTTCAAGGTTTGAAAAACGAAAACATAAAGGAAAAACATGCAACTAGACTGCAGAAATTTGGCTTGCCCAGAGCCTGTCATCAAAACCAAAAACGCTATCGGCGGACTAAAAGAGGGCGAAGAGCTTGAAATTTTACTAAATTCCGTAGCTTCTTTTGAAAACGTCTCGAAATTCTTGTCCTCACAAGGGCAAAATTTCAAACGAGAAGAGCTTGGCGGCGGCGAATACGTCATCAAGGCCGTCAAAAGTGGCAAAATAAGCGAGCAGATCGACACTAGCGAATACGTCTGCGAGCCGACCGGCAAAAATGCCAAAAAGGTCATATATCTAAACGAGGATCGCGCGGGTAGCGGAGCTGTAGGCGAGGTGCTACTATCAAAGTTCTTAGGCGGATTTGCTCAGATCGACAACAAGCCTTACGCCGTAGTCTGCGTGAATACGGCTGTCAAAATGACTACCGACAGGTCTCATCCTAGCTTCAAGCCGCTTCGCGACCTTGAAAGCCTCGGAGTCAAGATATTTTCTTGCGGTAGCTGCTTGGAGGCTTACGGACTTGTCGATAAACTAAGCATAGGCGAGATGACCAACGCTTATGAAGTGGCTGAAATTTTAAGTAAATATGACGAGATAAAGTTGTGATCTACACGAACAAAAAGCTGACAAAATTCGTCCGCGCTGCGGGTTGAGCTGCCAAACTTGACCCGGCGGGTCTACACAAAAGCATTGGCGGACTGAATTTATCGCACCCGGCTCTACTTACTAGGACCGACACCAACGAAGATGCGAGTGTTTTTAAACTGACTGACGACCTCGCACTCGTGCAAACGCTTGACTTCATCACTCCGGTCGTTGACGATCCGTATCTTTATGGACAGATCGCCGCGGCAAACTCGCTAAGCGATGTATTCGCGATGGGCGCACAGGTCATAAACGCACTAAATATCGTGGGCTTTGACAGCTGTAACCTTGATAGTGAAATTTTAAGCCAGATCATGCAAGGCGGGCTTAGTAAAGTGCGTGAGTGCGGTGGCGTCATCGTCGGCGGCCACAGTATCGCTACGCCCGAGATGTACTACGGACTTAGCGTCACGGGCCGAGTACATCCTAAGAAATTTTGGGCTAATTATACCTCTAAGGTAGGTGATACGCTCATTCTTACAAAGCCGCTTGGCATGGGGGCTTTAAGTACTGCAATAAAGGCTGATATGCTAAATTTTGAGCAGATAAAAGAGGCTGCGGGGTATATGTCTCAGCTAAATTTTTATGCTGTGGGCGCGATGGAGGGCATAAGAGTAAATGCTGCAACCGATGTCACCGGATTTGGCTTTTTGGGCCATCTTAGCGAGATGGGACGAGATGATATAAGCTTTGAAATTTTTACTGGCGATGTGCCTATTTTAGTCAGTGCACGCGAAGTCGCGTCGATAGGGCTACTGCCTGAGGGAAGCTACAAAAACCGTGAATTTTGCGCTAAATTTTTAAACATAGATGCAAACGACGCTGATATGCTGCTGTTTGACGCGCAAACTTCGGGCGGTCTGCTTCTGGCCGTAGACGCAAACGATACCCAAAAAGCGCTAAAGCGCCTAAAAGAGGCAGGATACGAGATGACCAGCGTAGTCGGCACCGTAAATGAGCGCAAACTCGGTCAAAATCTCATAAATTTAAAGCCTTAAAAACCCCTATAAGCTAAAACAAGCAAAATTTCGCTAAAATCCTCGCTTAAAGCTTAAGTTTAACAACAAGGTTTCGGAGTCTATGCTACAAAATAAAAAAAGCAGACCTAGCTCTTGGATAATCAAAAATTTTCACGCTAAAAATTTACTCGCTTTACTCGCCTTTTTAGCCCTCGCATCGTTTATATATAGTGCTGCAAAAAGCGACGTCAGATACGAGGTGAGCACCCTAAATTCAAACATCCAAAGCTCTATCAGGCGAAATTTAGACATCATCCAAAACGACCTTTACGTAAGGGCTCAAAAGATAGATATCGGCCTTTTGAGCGAAGAAGCAGCCATGAGCGATGATAGCTTGAGCGAGCTATATAATGCCGTTTATATCGTAGATGCGAACTCTACTCTGCGCTACTCGCGCGAATTTGCGGGCACTCACGAGCTTAAAAATTTCGATCTTCCTTGGCTCGATGCGCTTGCTAAAAGGCCTTTCGTGGTCTCTAGCCGTGCGTATAGGGGCGGACGAGCCGAGGCGGTGTATGCGGCTTTTAGGTTGAGCCACGGCAAAAGATTGATCGTGGAGCTAAATTTAAAACTTTTAAGCGTCAGCATAAGCAACGCCATCAGCCAAAGCAGCGATATCGCCTTTTTATGTGATAAAAACGGCAACCTCTTAAGCGATGAATTCAGCAGATTTTTCAAGCGAAGCAAATACATAAAATATCTTAGCCTGGGAGATGAATTTGGCGAGAGCAAGACGATATTTTCGCCAACGGATATGAGCCTTGAGGTGATCGATTATATGAAGGATTATGAAATTTTCGTCATCACCGGCTCTACTAAAAATAATGAAATTTTAGCTCAATGCCTGTTTTTGGCCGTATCGATATTTTGTTTCGCGGCTTTTGTGCTGCTTTGGATCAAGGACACGGCATTTACTAAAAAAAATATATCGGCTCCGCTGCAAGACATACTGGAGTTTTTGAGAAATCGGAGCAAAAAGGCAGATGCTAAATTCGCCGTAAGTGAGCTTGAGGAGATAAATGAAAGCGTAGAAGCGCTTTATGAAAAGATAGACGAGGCGAATTTAGCCCTTGAGAGCTACAAAAGCAGGTTTGGCTATGTGTTCGAGCAGGGCTCTTTAAATATCCTGGTCTACGACGCATACACGGGCGATATAGTCGATGTCAGCAGCAACCTGCTAAAAGCGACCGGCTACACGCGCGAACAGATACTAAATTTAAACATAAAAGACCTCGTGTATTCTAGCTTTAGCGATATGGTCTATTATAGAAGAGAGGCCATCGAAAAGGGCAAGCCTTTTAAGCTAAAAGCAGTGTTCAAAAACGGGCAGATAAGAGACATAAGCGTCATGGACTCGCCCATAGAGCTAAAGGGACAAAGGCTAAATTTCGTCGTTGCCAAAGACATCACTGACGAGCAAAACGCGAGCAGGAACGACGAGATCATCAAAAACTATATGTTCGTCTCTCCTAGCGTCATCATGATCGCCCAAAAAGACGAGCCTTTCATCATCACTCAAAGCACAAATAACGCAAATTTGGTATTTGGCATAAAAGATGACGCACCTATCGATCTAAGAGCGCTTGTCTGCGGCGAGAATCTCAATGAATTTATAAATGCCATAGAGGTCGCCAAAAAGCTCTTCGTGATGGGAGATGGTAGCAAAGAGACGCTTGATTTCATCGTAAAAATGACCGGCAGAGGCGGCCAAAAGACGCCTTTTAAGGTTTATGTGAAATTTATCCTAAACGAGGAGAACGAATTTGACAAGATCGTCTACTCTTTTAGCGATCTAAGCGATCTTGCAAAGCTTCAAGAAAGATACGACGCCGATCAAAAAAGCTTTAAAAACATACTCTGGGCGAGCGAAGCAGTCGTCTTTTCATGGAGTAAAACAAGCGGTGTCATGCAGGTGGACGATGGATTTGCAAAGATGCTGGGCTTTAACGACGCGAACGAGCTTGGAGTGCTTGATTTCAAGCGTTTTAAGGCCTTGCTGGCAGGTAGCTACGCGAGTTTCGAGAAGCTTTTTGAAAGCATGAGGTTTGATGAGAGCGTCTATTTTGGCGAGTTGAAATTTCACGCTAAGGATAAAAGCGCAGTTTATATCGGCGTGAGGGCGCGGGCTTTAGAATTTGACGAAAACGGCGAAGCGTGTCTGATCAAGGGTGCGTTTAAAAATTTGACCCAGCAAAATCAAGCCCTCATCTATCAAGATCTGCTTTGCAAGCTGTTTTCTTACGCCAAAGAGGGCGTGGCTACTTTAAGCACCGATCTTAAGATCATAGACGCGAACGATGCGTTTTGTCAGATGTGCGGCTACGAGCGAGATGAAATTTTAGCCAAAGACGTAGCTTTCATAAAGCCTGGGCTAAGAGGCCTCACGCAGGATATGACAAAGGCGGCCAAAGGCGGCTTTTGGCAAAGTAAAATTTTAAACAAAAACAAAAATGGCGAGAATAGATTCGAGTTAGTGCGCCTAGCACCGCTAAATGACGTGCAAGGAGGGCTTTTTTGCTACGTTTTACTGGTCTCAAATATAAACGATATCGAGTCAAATCAAGACTACCTCGAATACATCGCCTATCACGATCCGCTAACCAGACTGCCAAATAGAATTTTATTTACGCGCAAGCTTGAAGACATGCTGGCTAAAAATGACAAGCATATCGCGATCGCCTATCTTGATATGGACGGATTTAAGGGCATAAACGACACATACGGTCATCAGGCCGGAGATAAATTTTTGACTGAAATTTCAAGCGGCATCGATAGGCTCTTTGACGAGAGAGATATGTTTGCGCGTATCGGTGGAGACGAGTTTGTGGCTATCATCGTCTATAAAAACGCGGGCGAAGTATATGAGATCGTGCAAAATATGCTACGCATCGCCTCAAGCGAGGTCTGGTATGAAAACGTGAAGCTTCAAATCAGTGCGAGCATAGGCGTTAGTATGGCGAGCTTAGCGCAAATAAGTGCCGAAAACCTGCTCGAGCAAGCAGACTGGGCGATGTATCAAGCAAAGCTTGGCGGGAAAAACAGATACTATGTGTTTGACGCGAGCAAAGACAGGAATTTCAAAAACCAATACGAAGAGGCCTCAAAGATACTAAAAGCGCTTAGAGACGATGAAATTTTCCTCGAATACCAGCCCGAGATCGACATCAAAACGAGCAAAATTTTAAGCTACGAGGCGCTTATCAGGTGGCAAAACGAGGGGCGCGTCATCTATCCGGACGACTTTTTGCCACTTATCAAAAAGCAATACATCATCGACGATATCGCGCTTTTTTCTATCAAAAAGGCGCTTGAAGCGCAAATTTTATGGAGTAAAAACGGCAAAGACGCCAAGGCTTGCGTGAATTTAAACATCGAGCAGCTTTGTTCGGATGAATTTTTCGCAAAATTTAAAGAGTTGGCAAATGCCGACAAGAGGCTGAATTTCAGCGAGCTCGTCATCGATATAGTCGATGCTAACGCCGTAAAGGACCTACAGCCCGCTCAAAAGGCGTTGCAAAGATATAAGCGCTTTGGCGTGCGCTTCGTGCTTGATGACTTTGCGTCGCATTCAAGCTCTTTTGAGGCTCTTGGTTTGCTCAAAGTCGAGCGCTTTAAAGTCGATAAACAGCTCTCGCGTCAGGCCTTTGACTCTAAAGCTTCGATAATGACGCTACGCATGATAAAGCAGATCTCGGATGTTTTTGGCCTTAAGGCGACGATCAAGAACATCGAGGATAAAATGACGCTTGAAATTTTATGCGGATTTGGGTTTGAGTGCTTTCAGGGCAACTTTTTCACAAAGCCGCTTAGACTGGATGAGGCGCTAAGGTATGAATTTAAGGGCATCAGCGGGCTAGATCTAAAGCGTCATATCGATGATGCGCAGTTTGAGCGGCTAAAAGAGTGCGTAGAGCTAAAAGAGTGCGCTCTCGAGATCGTCTCGTGGCTACAAAACGAGGAAAATTTAAACGAGGACATAAAAGACGAGATAGCTAAAAAGATACGAAGTCAAAATCCATACGAGCGAATTTGCGCTTTGTTAAAGCGGGCTTTAAGCGCTCAAAACAAAGACGAGGCGCTTAGGCTAGCAAACGAAGCAAATGCGATGTGTGATGAAATTTTAAAGGATATGAATGAGTGAAAATATACAAAATTTAAACGTTTATGAGCATGAGATCCCGGTGGGTAGTCGGCTTTATTTTGGCAAAAGCGCGAAGCTAAAAAGGCGCATCGAGCAAAAGGCGAGCGAAATTTTAGAAAACGAGGGCTTTAGCGAGATAGTGACGCCGTTTTTCTCGTATCATCAGCACCTTAGCGTCAATGCCACGCAGCTGCTGCGCTTCAGCGACAGTGCAAACCACCAAATAAGTCTACGCGCCGATAGCACCGTCGATGTCGTGCGTATCGTGCTAAGGAGGCTAAAGGGCGATATCAACAAAAGATGGTTTTACATCCAGCCCGTTTTTCGCTATCCAAGCTCGGAGATCTATCAGATCGGAGCCGAGCTGATCGGTGAAAGCGACGTTTCAAAGAGCGTAAAGATCGTCGCGCAGCTACTAGAGGAGCTGAAATTCGAAGCGTTTTTGCAGCTTAGCAATATAGAGATCCCGCGTGCGGTGTGCAAAATTTTAAATTTGCCGATCGAAATTTTTGAAAAGGGGCAGATAGAGCAAATTTTAGCTCAAGATGTCGCTTGGCTGAGCCGTTTGGCGCTATTAAAGACCCCTGGCGAGCTTAGCGAGATGATACCTCTCGTGCCCGGTGAGTTGAAAGCGCCGCTTGAAAGTTTAAAAGAGCTTGCAAATTCGCTGAAATATAAAAATTTAAGAATAGTTCCGCTATATTACTCGAAAATGAGATATTACGATAAGCTGTTTTTTAGATTTTTAAGCGCCAACGCCATATTGGCAGGCGGCGGAAACTATGAGATAGACGGCATTTCAAGCAGTGGCTTTGCGGTTTATACCGATGCGTTGATAGAACAATCAAATTAATCTAAGGATACAAGATGAGGAAAGCGGATTTAGTAGTAGGAGTTCAATGGGGCGATGAAGGCAAGGGCAAGATAGTCGATATGCTGGGGCTTAACTACGATATGATCTGTCGTTCGCAAGGCGGTCATAACGCGGGTCATACGATATGGGTCGATGGCGTGAGATATGCTATGCACCTCATACCAAGCGGAATTTTACACAAAAATATCGTAAACGTCATCGGTAACGGCGTCGTCGTCAGTCCCGATGTTTTGATAGACGAGATGGCGCAGTTTGACCATCTTGAGGGCAGATTTTACATAAGCGACAGGGCGCATTTAAATTTGACTCATCACGGCTTGATAGATCAGGCAAAAGAGCGTCTAAAAGGCGATAAAGCCATCGGGACTACAGGCAAAGGCATAGGGCCTACGTATGCGGATAAAATAAGTCGCAGTGGTCATAGAGTGGGCGAACTACTCGAGCCCGAGAGGCTTTGCGAGGCCTTGATGAGCGACTTTGAGATGAACAAAAGCCTATTTAACGCGCTTGGAGTGAAGATACCAAATCACGACGAGCTTTTAGAGGAGCTGAAACGATATAAAGAGGCGCTGGCTCCGTACATCACGAACACCACAAGAATTGTTTGGAAGGCGCTTGACGATGGTAAGAAAGTGCTGCTAGAAGGCGCTCAAGGCACGTTGCTTGACATCGATCACGGCACATATCCATACGTCACCAGCTCAAATACCATAAGTGCCGGCGCTTGCACCGGGCTTGGACTAAATCCAAAAGAAATAGGCGAAGTCATCGGCGTCATCAAAGCCTATACGACTCGCGTGGGTTTTGGGCCGTTCCCTACCGAGGATAAGGGTAGCGACGGAGATAAAATGTGTGAGGTCGGTAAAGAATTTGGCACTACGACAGGTAGGCGCAGGAGATGCGGCTGGTTTGACGCAGTCAGCGTAAAATACGCCTCAAGACTCGATGCGGTCGATAAATACGCGCTAATGAAGCTTGACGTGCTAGACGGCTTTGAGGTGGTTAAAATTTGCAAAGCCTATCAATACAACGGCGAGACGATAGACTACGTCCCGACCGATCTTGAAAACGTCACTCCGATCTACGAGGATCTCGAGGGCTGGGATAGTGTCAAAGGCGTGACAAGGTATGACGATCTGCCAAAAAATGCCAAACGCTACATAGAGCGCATCGAAGAGCTAACGGGCGTAAAGGTGGGACTGATATCGACAAGCCCTGAAAGAAGTGATACTATTATTAGATGAAGAGCAAATTTTCCAGTGTTGTCCGCGTCAAAAAGCAGATGATGGACAAGATCGAAGTGAGACTCGTCGCGGCTCGGCTAAATGTGCGAAGGCTGGAGGCTAGCCTCAAGGCGGTTCGCGACAAGCTAGATGAGTTTGACCTGCCAAAAAGCGGCAATACAAACGATCTAAAAGGGAATTTGGAGCTTTTAAAGATCATGCGAGATGAGCTTGCTTCATATAAAGAGCAGCTTGAGCTTGCCAAAAAAGAGGTGGCTCACTTCGAGCACCAGTATAAAAATGCAAATTTAGAGTATGAAAAGATGAAATATCTGGAAAAAGAGGACTTCAAGCGTGAGATAAAGCGCATCGAAAGAGCCGAGTCCTTGGCGCTTGATGAGTTTGCGGTCATAAAATTTGCCACCAAAGATAAGGCCGTAGATGCGTAGATTGCTTGCATTTTTGCTTGTTTTAAATTTTGCTTTTGCGTATGATGTTCCGGTTGATTGCACGCAAATTTTTGAAGCCAGGAAAGATGAAATTCTAAAAGAGCTCGAGGTCATCGACGAGCAGCGTCAAGCGCTGGAAGCGTTTCGTGCCAGCGCGCAAGCAGCCTACGAAGAGGGGCTAAAAAAGCTCGCTCAAAAAGAAGCCGACATAAACGCGACCATGAAAACGCTGGAGCAAAAGCGTAAAGAGATAGACGATCAAGTGGCTAAAAACGATAAAATTTTGACCCAGCTTCGCACGATGACGACCGATAAAGTCAATGAGTCCTACTCTAAAATGAAAGATCAAGCCGCCGCGGACGTGCTCTCACAGATGAGCCGCGCACAGGCCGCTAGCATAATGTATGCGCTAGAGCCAAAGAAAATTTCGACCGTCATGGCAAAAATGGATCCCAAAACCGCCTCCGAGATCACGACTTTGCTGACTAAAGGGCCGCCATTTAACGATGATAACGAGTCTAGCATAGATACACCGGCCGGTAGCCTCAATATACGCTGATCACCCCTTTTGCAGGGCGATATCTAAAAATTCTTTCTCGATACGCGAAAGCTTTTTATCTTTTTTATATGCCAGCACGAGCGTTCTTTTGAGCAGTGGTTCATCGATATCAAAAGTAATTATGTCGGCTTTTCTGCTTTCTTTTATTGATTGAGGTAACATGAAAGATATGCCGATATTTGAGGCTATCATGTCGCTTGTAATGTCTAGCGTATCACTCTCGCAAAAAATATTTGGCAAAAAGTCAAAATTCTTAAAAATTTTATTATATGTTGGACAGGTTTTATGTACCTGATTTGGTATTATAAATTTTTCGTTTCTTAAATCCGTTATAGAAATTTTCTTGTTTTTGTCTATTAAAGCTTTGAAATTTTGTACGAGCGGGTGTGATTTAGACATCGCTAAAACCATGTTTTGCTCTTTTATAGCCTTATATTTAAGTCCGTCTAAATTTGTCGGCAAAACTAAAAATCCGATATCGATATCGCCATCAAGCAACATCTTTTTGACTTCTAATGTCGAATTTACCTGTTTTATTTTGATATTTGCACTGAGAAATTTTTTATAAATTTTGGGCAAAATATCCGACATTAGAGCGTAAGCGAATTGAGAAATGCCTATGTTGATGCTATTTCTCGTTTTTATATTGGAATATTTATTTAATTGAGCCATTAAATCGTTATAAATTTCAAGTATAGATTTCGTTTTTTTATAATACATCTCTCCTGCATCGGTAAGGTTTATAGGAGACTGTGAACGATTAAATAATGTCACACCAAGCTGCTTTTCTAAACTTAAAATGCTTTTACTAAGTGTCGGCTGAGAAATTTTAAGCTTTCTTGCAGCCTTTGTAAAGCTCTTTTCCTCGGCTACTTTTATCACTATTTGCATTTGTTTAAAATTCATTTTTATCCTTTCGCGCATCATAGCTAAAAAGCTATCGAGATATGATAAATTCGCATTTGACATAAAGTAAAATTTGAATTATTATCCATGTAAATTTATCTTTTTATATCTTAAAGGAGTAGTCATGTCAAGTATCTCTAGGAGAAATTTCGTCAAAATGAGTGTGGCTGGTGCGGGCATGCTTGCATTAAGCGGGCTAGATACGCAAGCGGCATTAAATCAAAAAGACGTCAAATTCGATGAAGAATTCGACGTTGTTATTGTTGGCTCCGGTTTTGCAGGGCTTGCTGCGGCAATATCAGCCGCTAAAAGAGGTAAAAATGTATTAGTGGTCGAAAAAATGGGGCGAGTCGGTGGCAACTCTGTAATAAATGGTGGCCAAATCGCTGTGCATAATAACGATCTTCAAAAACGTGATGGGATTAAAGATAGTAAAGAGCTATTTGTGAAAGATATTTTAAGTGCTGGCAAGGTAAACCATCCCTCTCTTGTAAACGTTTTAGTCGATAGAGATATGGATGCTTTTAAATTTGCTGTAGAAAACGGGACTAAATTTTCGGATAAGCTTTATTTTGCGGGAGGACATAGTGTGGCAAGGTCGTATCATACCGAAAATGAAAGTGGTTCTGGTATCATACAGCCTTTTGCAAATGTCATAAAAGATATGCCAAACGCACAGATAAGAACCAGAGCTAAATTTGATAAATTTATTGTTGATGAAAGTGGCAAGATCGTAGGCGTAGCCATAAGAGAAAATTATAAATTCGATGCCAAACTTTTCCATGACGATACGCAAAATTTAGAAGGAGACAAGAAATTTATAAAGGTAAAAAACGGTGTTATCCTAGCAAGTGGTGGATTTTCAAATGATAAAATTTTTAGGCAAGTTCAAAATCCTGCGATAGTGCCGACTACCGATAGCACAAATCACCCGGGATCTAGTGCAGGAGCGATGATGGAAGGGTTTAAGTTGGGAGCTATGCCGATTTTGGTAGGTCAAATTTTATATAGCCATGTAAAATGTCCCGATGAAAAAGGTAATGGCATAGGAAGCCCGTTTGCTTCGGGTTGCTTTACTTATGGTATGTCGGTAAATGCAAAAACGGGCAAGCGATATGTAAATGAGCTTGCCTCAAGAAGGATTGTTAGCGAAGCGATGTTTAATGTGATAGGTAGCGATGAAAATTATCCTATACACATAATGGATAGTGATGGTGCAGCTATGCTAAAAGATGGCGTTTTAGAAAGAACTATGCAAAGTGGTATAGTAAAGAAATTCGATACGCTTGAAGCTTTGGCGAAAAATTATAAGATTGAAGTTCAGCCATTTTTGAATGAGGTTGAGCGGTATAATGGTTTTGTAAAAAGCGGCAAAGATGATGACTTTAAAAAACCAATAGAGATAACAAAAGGTATTACGATAACCAAGCCGCCATTTTACGCTATGCGTGGTACTCCTAAGCTTCACAGCACGATGGGCGGGCTAACGATCAATGAAAAAGCTCAAGTCCTAGGTTTTGATAATAAACCTATAGATGGTCTTTATGCAGCCGGTGAAGTCACAGGTGGAGTTTGGGGACTTAGCAGACTCGGAAATATCGGTACGCTAAGCTGCCTAGCCTTTGGTATGATAGCTGGAGAAAATATATAACAAGAGGCGTAAATCGCCTCTTGATAATTAACCGTCCAAACAATTAAACTTACTGATCATCCCTTTTTGCAGTGCAATATCTAAAAATTCTTTCTCGATACGCGAAAGCTTTTTATCTTTTTTATACGCGATAAATTTAAACCATTTTTAACATTTGAGTGCTAGACTTAGCTTTAAATTTGATACAAATTTTCTCATAAGGAGCGGATTATGAAACGAAGCGATGTTTCAAGGCGTGATGTGCTAAAGATGAGCCTCGTAGGTGCCGGTGCGCTAGCACTTGGCAGCGTGCAGGCCGGAGCGATAGAGAGTGCAAAGGACGTGAAATTCGACGAAGAATATGATGTCATCGTCATAGGCTCGGGCTTTGCAGGCTCGATGGCGACGCTTCAGGCTTTAAAGCGCGGCTTAAAAGTGCTGATGGTCGAGAAAATGGGGCGTGCAGGCGGAAATTCCGTCATCAACGCGGGAAATATGTGCGTGCCAAACAGCGAATTTCAAAAAGCCGCAGGCATAAAGGATAGCAAAGAGGTCTTCATCGCCGACTGCCTAAAAGACGGGCTAAATTTAAACCATGTCGATTTGCTGAGCGTGATTTATGAGCGCGCCAACGACGCTTTTGAATACCTAAAAAGCATCGGCGTCGAGTTCTCAGGCAAAGTGATATCCTCCAGCGGCCACTCGCTAAAGCGCGCCGTGCAAGCCAAAAACTCCAGCGGCTCGGGCTACATCCAGCCTATGCACAAGCTAATAGAAGAAAACGCAAACGCGACCGTGAAAAAGCGAACGAAATTTGACGATTTTATCGTTGATGACAGCGGCCGCGTCGTAGGCATAGTGGCGAGGGAAAACTATAAATTTGAAAATAACGCGGCAAGTGACGATAAGGAAAACAAAAGCGGCGACGTAAAGCGCTTCGGTGCGAAAAAGGGCGTCATTTTAGCCGCCGGCGGATATAGCTCGGATAAGTGGTTTCGCGCGCAACAAGTGCCGTATCTAAAGACCAATATCGATACCGTGAGCCAACCGGGAGCCACCGCAGGAGCGCTCATAGCCGCTATGAAGCTTGGTGCAAATCCCTTGCAGCTAAGCTGGATACAGCTAAACCCCTACACCAACCCGACCGAAAAGGGCTTTGGTACCTCGGCGCTCTTTACGAACCACTGCAGCAACGACTACGGACTAAGCGTCGATGCGAAAACGGGCAAGCGCTTCATGAACGAGCACGCAGGGCGCAAGATCAAATGCGACGCGATATTTAAGGTGATGGCTGAGAGCGAGAAAAACGACAACTATCCGGTAAACATCTGCGATCAAGCAGCAGTCGATATAAATAGCCTCGCCTATACCTCAAAGGGCGTAGAGGCGGGCTCGATAAAGAAATTTGACACGCTCGAAGAGCTCGCCAAAGCCTACAACATCCCGGTAGAGCCGTTTTTAAAGACCGTCAAGGACTTCAACGAATACGTAAAAGCGGGCAAAGATCCGGAATTTGGCAAGCCGCTTAAAAAAGATGACGTGCAGGGCATCGATGTTTCAAAGCCGCCGTTTTACGCCAGCCTAAGCACGCCAAAAATTTTATACTGCATGGGCGGCGTGGAGATAAACACCAAGGCACAGGTCATCTCGGCAACTACGCAAGAGCCGATCGCGGGACTTTACGCGGCGGGCGAGATCACCGGCGGCGTGCATGGAGCTAGCAGGCTTGGCACGATGAGTATGGCTGATTGTATGGTGTTTGGCATGGTCGCAGGGGAGAATATCTAAATTTAGTTTGGCTTGGGCCGGTCTCAAGCCAAATTTAAAATTTTCCTTACCGCAAGGCTGGCTAAATTTAACCCGAAGCACGCAGTCACGCCCATGAAGCTGCCAAGCGGCTTGCAAAGCGGCGCTTCGGTCGAAAATACCACCTCAAAATCCCCCTTAAAGCCCGATCTTTTAAGCTCGTAGCGGTATTTCCTGGCGAGTGGATCGACCGAGGTCTTCCACACGCTAGCGATCTTGATCTTGGCAGGATCGATCCTCTTAGCCCCGCCCATTGAGGCTATAAATTTTGACGTATCTACGGCGTTTGCCAGCGCGATCTTTGCACTCATATCATCGATCGCATCGATGATTACGTCAAATTCATCAAAGCTGAATTTTGCTATGAATTCAGGCGTCATCAGCTCTTTTACGGCACGCACGCACTCATATCTTTTTGCAAATTCGCCGACCTTGACCGCACCTACGGTCTCGCTATAAATTTGACGATTTTGATTTGTCACGTCAAATACGTCTTTATCGATCGCCGTTATCTCGCCCACACCGCTTCTAGCAAGCGCGTCCAGGCACATACCGCCCACACCTCCCACGCCGCAAACTAGCACCTTTGCACGCCTTAGTCTGTCAAAATTTTCATCACCAAACAGCCAGCGCACGCGTGTGTATCTATCGATAGTCTCGTTCATTGAAAGCTCTTTTTTAAATTTTCCAGGCTCGCATGCGCCGTCATGTCAAGCTGTATAGGCGTGAGGCTGGCAAAGCCGTCGTTTATCACGCTGATGTCGCTTATCTGCCCCTCTTCGTAGTCAAGTGCGGCGTTGCCCAGCCAGTAATACTCGACTCCGCGCGGGTTGCGATTTAGCGTCGCGTGAGTGGCGTAGCAGCGACGACCGGCAGGCGCTACCTTGTATCCTTTGAAGTCTCTGGCCGCCACGGCCGGGATATTGACGTTTAAAAACTGCCTTTGCGGTAGGCAAATTTCACCCTCCAGTACGCGCGGAACGATAAATTTAACGATCTCGCAAGCTAAAGAAAAGCCAAGCTCTTCGATGGAGTTGTTTTTATAAAATTGCGAGAAAGCGATGCTCTTTATGCCCTGTAAAACGCCCTCCATAGCCGCTCCGCAAGTGCCCGAATAGGTGATGTCCTCGCCTAAATTTGCGCCGTGATTTATGCCCGAGATCACGAGATCGGGCTTTTTTTGATAGAGTGCGTGGAGTGCCAAATAGACGCAGTCGCTGGGCGTAGCGTCGTCAAGCTTGAAAAAGTTGTCGTCGATCTTGATGAAGCGAAGTGGCTTTGTGAGTGTGAGAGAGTGAGCGCAGGCTGATTTTTCGGAGCTTGGAGCGACTATCGTCACGTTTACGTCAGGGATCTGCCTTAGTGCATCGGCAAGCTCGTGAAGCCCCTTAGCCTCGAAGCCATCATCGTTTGTGATTAAAATTTCTTTCAAATTCCGCCTTTAAATTTTTGGGGATTTTAGCACAGCTTTTGTTAGGTCTGGGTAAAACAAAGCAAAAACGTAGCTAGAGCTGATTTTTAGAATGCTTCTGCTACAATATTTCATTGATTTTCAGCGTTCGAAGCGAAGTCAAATCCTGTGAAGCGACGCTATCACCGCCGATTTTTCACTTCGCTACCGCTTGTGACGAGACTACGCTACGAGCAGAGAAGCCATAGGCTGAATGCGTTCTGCTTGCAGTTGCGAGTGCAAAGCACGAAGTAAAAAATCGTGCTATATGTTCGGTGCTTTGCGGAGCGAGCAGGGTTTACGAAGCGAGTGTCAATGATTTATTATAAAAGAGCCTTTAGAATTTAAAGAAAATTTGCGTATAATCTCGTGAAATATAACGGAGAGCTTTATGTTTAAAATTTTTAAAATTTTGCTTTTTTGTGCGGTCGTTTTTTGTGGCTGTGGCGGCGAGAAAAGCACGATGAACTACGATAAAAACGCTATCCCGCTTGACATCGCGAGCGTGGATATGAAATACATAAAATCTAAAAAAATGCCCGCTATCTTGGACTTTGGCGCTGATGATTGCGAGTATTGCGTAAAGATGAGGCCCACTTTAGAGCGGCTGAACAAAGCGCTTCAAGGCAAGGCGATAGTGCATTTTGCGGACATCGGCAAGAGGCCGGGGCTGGCAAAAAATTTACCCGTCAAATTTATCCCTACGCAAATTTTTATAAATGCCGACGGCTCGGCGTTTGAACCTAGTGAAATTTTGGAGCGTTCTTTAAATTTACAAAAGATCTACGCTAAAAACGACCCCTCAAAGCATCTTTACACCATCCACGAGGGCGAGCTAAAACAAGAGGATCTGCTCGATATACTCGCTCAAATGGGCGTCAAGGTGAGCTCAAGCGAGGATCTTTGATGAGAAAAATTTTAGTTTGCGCCCTTGAGCCCTCGGCAAATTTACACCTCAAAGAGATACTTGCAAATTTTGACGAGCCTTACGAGCTAGTCGGTATCTTCAGCGAAAATTTAGGCTCGCCATATATGAAAAGCAGCGAGTTTTCGGCGATGGGCTTTGTCGAGATTTTGCCTCTCATCTTTAAAGCCAAACGTGCGATGAAGCAAATGAAAGAGTTTGCCAAAGAGGTCGATGCGGTGCTGCTGATAGACAGCCCGGCCTTTAACCTGCCTCTAGCGCGCGCGATAAAGGAGGCCGGCATAAAAACGCCGATCACATACTACATCTTGCCGCAGGTTTGGGCGTGGAAGCCTAAACGCGTAGCGATCGTGCAGAGGTATTGCGATCATTTAGCTTCGATCTTGCCGTTTGATGCGAAATTTTACGACCGTGCGACATACGTGGGGCATCCGCTGCTTGATGAGATAAAGGTGAGAAAAACGGCGCTTGAGCGAAGCGGCAAGGTCGCGTTTTTGCCCGGTTCAAGAAAGTCCGAGATCACGCGACTGATGCCTGTTTATAAAGAGCTGGCAAGAGATATCGGCGCTAAAAAGCTACTCGTCGTGCCGCCGTTTTTACTGGAAAAGATAGACGAGCTTTATGGCGATGTGAGCGGGTTTGAGATCGTTAGCGACACGCCAAGCGCGCTTATTGAAAGCGAATTTGCCTTTATCTGCTCCGGGACGGCCACGCTTGAGGCCGCACTTATCGGCACGCCTTTTGTTTTAGCCTATAAAGCCAAGGCTATCGACGTTTTTATCGCGAGGAGATTTGTAAAGGTAAAGCATGCCGGGCTTGCCAACATCATGTTTGACTTTATGCAAAAGCCCGCCTTGCACGAGGAATTTATCCAAGAGGACGCGACCGCACGGAATTTACTGAGTGCTTATGAGCGTTGCGATAGGGCGAAATTTTTAAGCGGCTGCGAGGAGCTGCGGGCGTATCTAGGCCATGGCAGTGCCAAAAACGTGGTCAAAATTTTAAAAAATCAAAATTTGGAGTGAAAAATGAACGAACCGATGACGATTTACGGATATGAAAAGATAGAAGCCGAGCTAAAGAACCTGCGCCAGGTGCAGCGCCCGCAGATCGTGATAGAGATAGATATCGCCAGAAGCCACGGTGACTTGAAAGAAAACGCCGAATATCACGCGGCAAAAGAAAAACAAGCCTTCATAGATACGCGTATCGCCGAGCTTAGCACCCTGTTAGCAAACGCCGAAGTCATCGACCCGAGCAGCTACGAGCATGATCGCGTGCGCTTTGGCTCGAGCGTGACAATAATGGACGTAGAGACCGAGATAGAGCATACTTACACGATCGTAGGCATCTCTGAAAGCAACCTTGATCGCGGGCTGATCTCGATAAATTCGCCCCTTGCCAGACAGCTCTTAGGCAAAGCCGAGGGCGATGAGGTCGCGCTAAATTTACCAAACGGCAGGAGCGATGTAGAGGTCGTGGAAGTTTGCTACAAGCCTATAAATTTCGGAGACTAAGATGCGAGCTATCAACGTCGGTATAATCGGAGTCAGCGGCTATACGGGCTTTGAGCTTATCAGGCTGCTTTTAGCCCATCCAAATTTCAAGATGAGCTATCTAGCTGCCAGCAGCGAAGCTAAAATAGATGAAATTTTCCCGTCGTTAAAGGGCGTTTTGGACCTTGACGTGCATAGAGCCGACGCAAAAGAGGCCGCCAAGCGCTGCGAGGTAGTATTTTTAGCCCTACCTCATCAAGAGGCGATGAGATACGCCAAGCAGCTTTTGAGCCTTGGCGTGAAGGTAGTTGATTTGTCGGCGGATTATCGTCTTAGCCGCGAGCTTTACGAGAAAAACTACTGCGAGCATTTGGACGTGCAGAATTTAGCCCGCGCCGTTTACGGGCTGGTGGAGCTAAACCGCGAGCGTATAAAGGGCGCGAACCTAGTCGCAAACCCGGGCTGCTACCCGACCGCTTCGATACTGGCGGTGTTGCCGTTTTTAAAATTCATAGATCTTGATTTTGGCGTCGTGATAGACGCAAAAAGCGGCGTGAGCGGAGCCGGCAAAAAACTAAGCGCGAGCAGCCATTTTGTGAGCGTCAATGAAAACGCGAACGCTTATAATCCAATAAACCACAGGCACGCCGACGAGATAAAATTTCATCTTTCAAATGCCGCTGGAAGCGATATCAGCACGCTTTTCGTGCCACATCTCTTGCCTATCACCAGAGGCATGCTAGTAAGCGCGTATGCAAGGCTCGTTAAAGACATAAAGCCGCTTGAGGTGCTGAGAGAATTTTACAAAAACGAGCGATTTATCCGCGTAAGAGATGAAGCCGTGCAGATAAAAAACGTGGCGGGAACGCATTTTTGCGATATCACGGCCTTTACTCACGAGGGCAAAATTTTCATAAATTCAGCCATCGATAATCTGCTAAGAGGCGCCAGCTCGCAAGCGATCGCAAATGCAAATTTGATGTGTGGGCTCGATGAAAATTTGACGCTTCCTATGATCAGCCAGTTTTGTTAGGAGCGTATTTGGACGCGAAAAGGCAAAATTCACAAAGCGAGCGTTGCATAAAAGAGGGCGCGGTATTCATCGCGGACGCTCATGAAAATTTAGCCGCAGGGCGGGACGGCTTTTTAGAGTTTTTGCGCGCGGTCGATGAGGGGCGCATCATCGCTTCGCAGCTTTTTTTGATGGGCGATATGTTTGACTTTCTTTGCGGCTATGCGGACAATACGGTCAAAATTTACGCCGAGCATATCGCGCTTATAAACAAGATCGCGCAAAAGATCCGGGTATTTTACATCGAGGGCAATCACGACTTTGGCCTCGCGCCTATCTTTAAAAACGTGGAAATTTTCCCTATCCAAAAGCAGCCGGCAAATTTCAAGACACAAGATGAAAATAGCGTCGCTATCGCGCACGGAGATATTTTTTTGCCGCCTATAACCAAATATGCGCTACTGTTTTTGAGGCTAAGATGGTTTTTGAAAATCATGAATTTCATCGATAGGATATGTAAATTTAAAATTTCAAATGCCATTTTAACCAAGCTTAAATTTAAAAAGCTTGACTATGAAATTTCAAATTTTTCGGGCTTCATAGCGCCAAAGATGCGCCATTACGAAGCTCGTATCGTGATAGAAGGACACTATCACCAAGGCAAAATTTTTAACATTAACAATAAATTTTATATAAATTTACCTGCTTTTGCATGCGACCGAAGTTTTTTTGTAGTAGAATACGCCAATGAAAAAATTCAATTTGCTCGAAAGAGTTTGAAAGGACATTGATGTTTGGAGACAGCGTATTGAAAACGGGCTCAAACGAGATGGAACTTGTCGATTTTCGTATCTTTAAAAAGACTGATAACAAAGTATATGAGGGAATATACGGTGTCAATGTCGCAAAGGTGCGCGAGATCATCAAGATGCCAAATCTCACTGAGCTTCCGGGCGTTCCGGAGTATATCGAGGGGATCTTCGATCTGCGCGGAGTCGTGATACCGGTTATAAACCTGGCTAGATGGATGAATATAACCGAGCCTACCGAGGGCGTCGTGATAAAACCTCGCGTGATAATCGCGGAATTCAGCGGAATTTTGATCGGCTTTATAGTGCACGAGGCAAAAAGGATCCGCAGGATCAACTGGGGCGATATCGAGCCTGCAAATTTTGCAGCCGGAGCCGGAGCGCTCGATAAAGGCAAGATAACAGGCGTAACACGTATAGAAAACGACGAAGTGCTATTAATACTCGATCTTGAGAGCATCGTCGAGGAGCTTGGAATTTACTCTCCAAAGATCGATGTCGAGATAGACGAGGATAAAAAGCTAAAAGGCATAGCGCTCGTGCTAGATGACAGCTCAACAGCCAGAAAACTCGTAAAAGACGCGCTTGAAAAGATGGGACTAACAGTAGTCGAAGCTAAAAACGGAGTCGAGGGCTTAGAGCGCTTGGACGAGCTTTATCAAAGATTTGGTGAAAATATCTCGCAAGAGCTTCGCGTCATACTAAGCGATATCGAGATGCCGCAAATGGACGGATATCGCTTTGCCGCGAACGTTAAAGACGATGAGAGGTTCAAAGATATCCCGATAGTCTTTAACTCGTCGCTAAGTAACGAATTTAGCGAGATGAAGAGCAAAGAGGCCGGCGGTGCGGCATATCTTACTAAATTTGATGCAAGCGTATTTTATCAAGAGGTGCTCAAAGTCATAGAAGCACACTCCAAATCTGCGAAATAGAGGTGAAACATGGATGATATGAAAGAAATAATGGAAGACTTCTTGATAGAAGCTTTCGAACTTATTGAGCAGATAGATCACGATCTCGTCGAGCTTGAGGCCAACCCTGAAGACCTCGAGCTTTTAAATAGAATTTTCCGCGTGGCTCACACGGTAAAAGGCAGCTCATCGTTCTTGAATTTCGACGTTTTGACCGAGCTTACGCACCATATGGAGGACGTGCTCAACAAAGCTAGAAAAGAAGAGCTCAAGATGACGCCTGATGTCATGGACGTGGTACTCGAGTCTGTCGATATGATGAAGGGATTACTACATAGTATCCGCGATCATGGCAACGACACTGATGCCGGCATAGATATCAAAAACATATGCGCCCGTTTGACGCAAATTTCAGAGGGCGAAGCGCCGTCTGCTGCCGAACCTAGCGCTCCTACCGCGCCGTCCGAGCCGACACCGGCACCTGAGGAGCCGGCTCAAGCGACGACTGAAGAGCATCACGATATCGACGATGCTGATCTCTCAAAGCTTAGCGACGATGAGGTCGAGGCTGAGATAGAGCGTCTTTTAAAAGTCAGAAAGGCCGAGGATCAAGCACGCCGCGCATCTAAAGCAGGAGGCGCAAAACCTGCGGCTACCGCAGAAAGCGCAGCGCCAAAACCGACTCCTGCGCCAGCACCTAAGGCCGCACCTGTGTCAAAAGAAAAAGACGCCGATAAAAAGGTGCCTGCAGTCAGCGGCGGTGCGATAGCTCAAGAGCAAACCATCCGCGTCGAGGTCAAACGCCTCGATCACTTGATGAATCTCATCGGCGAGCTGGTCCTTGGTAAAAACAGGCTGCTTAAAATTTATGATGATGTCGAGGAGCGCTACGAGGGCGAGAAATTCTTAGAGGAGCTAAACCAAGTGGTCTCCAGCCTAAGCCTCGTGACTACCGACATCCAGCTTGCGGTCATGAAAACCAGGATGCTTCCGATCGCCAAGGTGTTTAATAAATTCCCGCGTATGATAAGGGATCTTAGCCGCGAGCTTGGCAAACAGATCGACCTTGAAATTTCAGGCGAGGAGACCGAGCTTGACAAGTCTATCGTCGAAGAGATCGGCGATCCGCTGGTGCATATCATCAGAAATTCATGCGATCACGGCATCGAAGATCCTGAGACCAGAAAGGCTGCCGGAAAGAGCGAGAAAGGTACCGTTCAGCTAAAAGCCTATAACGAGGGCAACCATATCGTTGTCGAGATCGTCGATGACGGTAAGGGACTTGACGCTGATATGCTCAAGGCAAAATCTATCGAAAAAGGCATCATCACAGAGCGTGAGGCCGATGCGATGAGCGAGAAAGAGGCGTTTGGTCTCATCTTCAAGCCAGGCTTTTCTACGGCTGCCAAGGTCACGAACGTTTCCGGGCGTGGCGTAGGCATGGACGTCGTCAAGACTAATATCGAAAAACTAAACGGTATCATAGATATCGAGAGCGAGGTCGGTAAAGGCACTGTGATGAAGCTTAAAATTCCTCTCACACTCGCGATCATCCAGTCATTGCTCGTGGGAACTCAGGAAGAATTTTACGCTATCCCGCTTGCGAGCGTTCTTGAAACGGTTCGTGTGCCGATCGATGATATCTATACGATCGACGGTAAAAACGTCCTTCGCTTGCGAGACGAGGTGCTTTCGCTCGTGCGTCTTTCGGATGTGTTTGGCGTTAGCAAGGTCTTTGACGGCGGAGATCAAACCTATGTCGTCATCATCGGTGTCGCCGAGGCTAAACTTGGTATCATCGTAGATACGCTCGTAGGACAAGAAGAGATCGTCATCAAGTCAATGGGCGATTATCTACAAAACATACCTGGCATAGCAGGAGCTACGATCAGAGGCGACGGACGAGTCACTCTCATCATCGACGTTGGCGCTATGATGGAGATGGCTAAGGATATCAAAGTAAATATCAGAGCCGAGATGGACGAGGCGTCAAAGGTCAAAGAAAAACCGAGCGATTACAAAGTGCTCATCGTAGATGATTCAAAAATGGATAGAAGTATCATGCAAAAGGCTCTAGAGCCGACCGGAGTGACCGTAGTCGAGGCGACAAACGGCGTCGAGGCGCTTAACATCATAAAATCCGGCGAGCATGCTTTCGATGCGGTGCTCATAGACATCGAGATGCCAAGGATGGACGGCTACACGCTAGCAGGTGAAATTCGCAAGTATTCAAAATACCGCACGTTGCCGCTAATAGCCGTTACTTCAAGGACGTCAAAGACGGATAGGCTTCGCGGCGTAGAGGTAGGCATGACCGAGTATATAACCAAACCTTATTCGGCCGAGTATCTTGAAAATGTCGTTAGAAAAAATATAAAATTAGGTTAGAGGTGAGCTATGAATGATAAATTAAGTCAAGTTCTAAGTAAACAAAAGGAGCAAATAAGCGGCCCCGAGACGAAAAACAGCGATGATATAGTTCAGCTCGTAGGCTTTGTCGTAGGCGAAGAGGAGTATGCTATACCGATCTTAAATATCCAGGAGATAATAAAACCCATAGAATTTACACGCGTTCCTAGCGTGCCCGATTATGTCCTTGGTGTATTCAACTTGCGCGGAAACGTCATCCCGCTAATAGATCTGCGTAAGCGCTTTTCACTGAATGTGACGAAGCAAAGCGCCAGCACGCGATATATCGTGATGAAAGACGAGGACAACATCGCGGGCTTCGTGATAGACCGCCTAACGGAGGCCATCAGGATAAACAGAAACAGGATCGATCCGCCACCAGAAACCTTAGTAAAAGATAAAGGCATGATATACGGCATCGGTAAGCGCGATCAAAATATCCTTACTATCTTGAAAGTAGAAAGCCTTTTAAAGCGTGATTTTTAGGGCTAAATTTTGATAAAGCTTTGCGTCTTTGACTTTGACTCGACGATAATGGACGGTGAGACGATAGATAGTCTCGCCGGTGCTTACGGCGTGGGTGATGAGGTGTCAAAGATAACCAAAAGAGCGATGGCGGGCGAGCTTGATTTTTTCGAGAGCTTGAGTAAACGAGTCTCTTTTTTAAAAGGCATGCCCCTTGCCATGGCACGTGAAATTTGCGAAAATTTACCGCCGATGAACGGAGCGGCGCAGCTTATAGCCGAGCTAAAAAGCAAAAATATCAGAGTCGTTATTTTTAGCGGCGGTTTTCATTTAGCTACGGATGCGATGCAAAAAAAGCTAGGCTTTGACGAGAGCTTTGCAAATATCTTGCACCATAAAGATGGCGTCCTAAGCGGTCTTGTAGGTGGCGAGATGATGTTTGGCAGCTCAAAGGGCGATATGCTAAAACGCGTGCAAAATTTACTAAATTTTAGCCCGAGTGAGACGATGTGTGTCGGAGACGGTGCGAACGATATCTCTATGTTTGAGCGCTCAGACCTGAAAATAGCCTTTTGCGCGAAAGAAATTTTAAAAAGAGCCGCGACTCACTGCGTCGATGTAAAAGATTTACGAGAAATTTTAAAATTTGTAAGGTAAAGATATGTATGACAAAAATGTGAAATTTTCACTTTGGTGCGATTTTATCGAACGAGAATTTATTGACGGCGAGTTTTTGAGGCTACTTGCAAACGGTATCATAAACGGTGCGACCAGCAACCCGGCTATATTTAAAGCGGCCTTTTCGACCTCTCAAGCGTATAAAGACGTCATCCTCGCAAGCGGCAAGCGACATCCTAAGGATATGTATGAAATTTTAGCCACGCAAGATATAAAAATGGCAGCTTGCAGGCTACTTAAAAATTTTGCCGACGATGACGACGGCTTTGTTAGTATCGAGGTCGATCCGAATTTAAGCGGCGATACGACAGGCACGATAGAAGAGGGCGTGAGGCTTTATAGTCTGATAAGCATGCCAAACGTGATGATAAAAATCCCAGCCACGAAAGAGGGCTTTGAGGCGATGAGCGCGCTGATAGCTAGAGGCATAAGCGTGAATGCGACGCTTGTTTTCTCACCAGAGCAGGCTAAATCTTGTCTTGATGCCTTTGAAGCGGGTACTAAAATTTATGAAAAACGCTTTATTGGCACGACCTTGCCAAAAGGCGTGATAAGCGTGTTCGTTAGCCGCTTTGATAGGCTCCTTGATGAAAAAATGGCTCAAAACAGCCTTCCTACAGCACAAATAGGCATAATGAATGCGGCAAATATCTATCATATTATCGAGGATAGAGCCCTAAATAACGTAAGAACGCTTTTTGCAAGCACCGGAGTAAAGGGCGGTACGCTAAGAGCCGATCACTACGTAAGAGAGCTGATGTATAAAAACTGCATAAATACCGCTCCGATCGATACCATAAGAGAATTTATAAAAGAAAAAGCCACCCCTAAAGAAGCTCCCGGTAAAGAAAATATCGCAAGCTTTTTTGAAGTGGTAAAAAATACCGGTATCGATATGAACGCGGTTTATAAAGAGCTTTTAAACGACGGGCTAAAGCAGTTTGTCGCGGCATTTGACGATATCATGAAAACACTGCAATGAACGCGCAATCTGCTGAGATCAATATAAATGAGCTTGACTTCAAGCTTCGCGATAAGCTAAATGTATATTTGCAGCGCCTCATAGATAATGGAGGTAGCGATCTACATGTTAAATCCGGTAGCTTCATACGCGGGCGGTTTAACGGCGAGATCGTCACGATGAGTGATGAAATTTTGAGTAAAGAGGACGGCCTGACGCTTGCAAAGGAGCTGCTTAGGACAAATTTTAAAGACCTTGTGACAAACAGAAACGTCGATTTTACCTACAAGCTAAATGACGATTATCGTTTTCGCGCGAATATGTTTTTTCAGATGGACGGAGTCTCGGCGGTTTTTAGGGTCATCCCGGCTAGAATTCCACAGATTAAAGAGCTACACCTTCCAAGGGTGATAGAAAAAATTTGCGATAACGCAAACAGAGGCATCATCTTAGTCACAGGGCCTACTGGAAGCGGCAAGACAACGACGCTTGCCAGCATGATAAACCGCATAAACAAGACCAAAAAGCGCCACATAATCACGATAGAAGATCCGATAGAATACGTCTACAACGACGAGCAAAGCATAATCAATCAGCGCTCCATCGGGCAAGACGCGCTAAATTTCTCAGACGCCCTGCGAGCCTCGTTAAGAGAGGATCCTGATATCATATTAGTAGGCGAGATGCGTGATCTTGAGACGATAGAGACTGCGATGCATGCGGCCGAGACCGGACACCTCGTGCTCTCTACGCTACATACGTTAGATGCTAAAGAGAGCGTGAATAGGATAGTTAGTATGTTTGGTAAGAGCGATCAACACCGTGTAAAGGTGATGCTGGCTTCTGTTTTGGACGCTATCATCTCCCAGCGTTTGGTGCGAACCACGAATAACACTAGACGCCCTGCAGTTGAGGTGCTCATAAATAACGCCCGCATAAAAGAGATCATCACCGAAGGCAAGAGCGATGATATCTATACAGCGATCGCAGAGAGCAAGAACACTTACGGCATGCAAACTTTCGATCAGCATTTATTGGAGCTTTACGAAAGCGACACTATCAGTGCCGCGGAGGCTTTGGAAAAGGCTACGAAACGAAGCGATCTTGAGATCAAGATCAAAAATGTGAATTTAGCCAGAGAAGAGAGCGCTCAGACCCAAAATAGCAAAAATCCGTTTGCCAAAAGCATACAAAGAGACGTGATCGCGCTAAAAGAGATAGATTGAAGCTTTATCTGAAATTTATAAAGTTTTAGCTACAATCAGCCTCTATTTTTTACGAAAGGACAACGATGTTAGAAGGTATCGTTAGAGAGAGTATCGGTAAGAAGTCTGCAAAGGCTTTGAGAAGAGATGGTTATCTAATCGCGAACATTTACGGTAAGGGATTAGAGAATGTTGCGGCAGCTTTTAAAGTCAACGACTTTATAAAAGAGGCTCGCAAGAAAGAGACCCTTGCGTTTGACGTAAAGGTTGGCGGCAAAGTTTATAACGTCGTCATCGTTGATTATCAAAGAGACGTCGTCACAAATGACCTTAAACACGTCGATCTAAAAGTGGCGCTTCCTGGCGTTTTATCAAAATATATGATCCCCGTAAATCCTATCGGCACGCCTGTCGGCCTTAAAAATAAGGGTGTTTTGATCCAGTCAAAAAGAAGGCTTTGCGTAAAATGCACTGCTGAAAATTTACCAAATTCATTCGACATAGATGTCAGCAAGCTTGATGTCGACGATACTATTTTGGTTCGCGATATAACAGCACCTGCCGGCGTCAGCATAGTAGATGCCGATCGTGTCGCCGTTCTTGGGGTCATAAAAGCTAAGTAAAAGGGCTTAGATGACGCTTATAGTGGGATTGGGAAATCCCACCTCAAAATACGAAAACACACGCCATAATATAGGCTTTATGCTTATAGATGCGCTTAAAAATTCAAATTTCACCGATGTTAGCTCCTCTAAATTTCAAGGCGAGCTTTTTAAATATTCAAATTTACTCCTGCTAAAGCCGACTACTTTTATGAATTTAAGCGGCAATAGCGTCAAAGCCGTCAATGATTTTTATAAACCGCAGCGTATCATCGTTATACATGACGATATCGATCTGCCTTTTGGCGCGATGAAATTTAAAAAAGGCGGTAGTAGTGGCGGACACAACGGCATAAGATCCATCGATGCTTTGATAGGAAACGACTACGAGCGCGTTCGTATCGGCATCGGACGAAGCGGCAACGCGGCAAATTTCGTGCTTGGCGAATTTAGCCCCGAGGAAAAAGAGCATTTGGCTGAAATTTTAGAATATGGCGCACAAGCCGTAAATGAACTCATAAAAAGCGACATCGAAAGCGTAGCTCAAAAATTTACTATCAAAAAGGGTATTTTGTGAAACTAAACCTCTACGCAAGATACGTCGGCTGGGTCTATCTAAAGTCGTTTTTGATAGTATTTTTCGCGCTCGAGCTTTTTTACGTAGGCATCGATCTTTTGACAAATTTAAAAGACCTGCCAAATTCTGCGAACCTTCAGCTACTTTATGTAGGCCTCACTTCGCTTTCGGCGGTATCTTACGTCATGCCTATCTCGCTCGTGTTCGCGCTCATCATCTCGCACATAAACATGGTACGATCAAACGAGCTCGTGAGCTTTTATGCGTTAGGGGTCAGCAAAAACGGGCTCATCTTGCCACCATTTTTCATCGCCCTTGCCGTCACGTTTTTGTATGTCGGGCTAAACTGCACGCCGTTTGCATACGCTTATGATTATCAAAAAAGTATCGCCAAGAATACGAGCTTTTCAAAGAGTACGACGGACTCTTTTTTGAAGTTTGAGGGCAAATTCATATACATAAAAGAGCTCAGCGCCTCGCAAAAAAACGCAAAAGACGTCAGGATATTTGACATAAACGGTACCGATCTCTTATCTACCACCTTTGCGGACGGAGCTAAATTTAAAAATAACCACTGGCAGCTGCAAGACGTGAATCAAACTCTGCTTCCAAAAGATCTGCGTCTAGGGCAAAAAGGGCTTAGCGTGCAAAATTTTGACGAGCTCGACGCGCTTAGCGGCTTTAAGCCAAAAAGCATCGAAAGCGCGAACGCCGCTGACGGTGCAAGGTTTAGCATACCAGATACGCTTGATTTCATCTTTACGTTTAAAAACGAGGGCGTCGAGCTTGATAGCGTAAAATCAGCCTTTTACAGCCTTGCTATCGCGCCCTTTTTTGCGCCGTTTTTGATACTCATACTTTACTATCATCTGCCTGTGACCGGACGATTTTTCAACCTCGCATTCGCTAGCTTCATCTTTATCGTCATTACGCTCGTGATCTGGGGCATTTTGTTCGTTCTGGCCAGATTTGCGCAAAGCTCGGTCATCTTGCCTGAATTTGGCATCCTTTTGCCTGTGATTTTGCTTTTTGCATACGGCATATATCTCTTAAAAACCCATCGTTAAGCCAAATTTTGGCATTTTTTTTGTAAAATCAAGCCATTTTAACAAAGGCTGTTTTTATGGATTTTAATGAGCTCGCTCGCGAATATGGCACCCCGCTTTACGTTTATGATTTCGACTACATAACAAACCGCTACAATATGCTAAAAAACGCATTTTCAGCTAGAAAATCCCTGATCTGCTATGCCGTGAAGGCAAATTCGAATTTAAGCGTTTTAAAGCTTTTGGCATCTCTTGGGGCGGGATTTGATTGTGTCAGTATCGGCGAGGTCAGGCGAGCGCTCTTAGCCGGGGCTAAAAAATATCAGATTATCCTAAGCGGCGTAGGTAAACGCGATGATGAGCTAGAAGAAGCGCTAAAAAGCGATATCTTGATGATAAATTTAGAGAGCGAGGCCGAGATGTATCGCCTCGAAGATATCGCAAAAAAGCTAAATTTAAAGGCTCGTATAAGTATCCGCGTAAATCCTGACGTAGACGCCAAAACTCATCCTTATATCTCGACAGGGCTAAATGAAAATAAATTTGGCGTCGATATAAACACCGCGAAAAAAATGTATATCCATGCGAAAAATTCAGCCGCTCTCGAGCCCGTGGGAGTGCATTTTCACATCGGCTCACAGCTAACAAATATCGAGCCTATCATCGAGGCTGCAGGCATCGTGAGCGAGCTGATGCGCGAGCTAAAAGCGCTTGAGATAGATATAAAATTCTTTGACGTGGGTGGCGGCATAGGCATCATCTATCAAAACGAGACCGACATCAGCCTATACGACTACGCGCAAGGGATATTAGCCAAGCTTGGTGGCCAGGACGTGACGATAGTTTGCGAGCCAGGACGCTTCATCGTGGGAAACGCCGGATATTTTCTAACCAGCGTTTTATATGAGAAATTCAACAAACAAAAGCGCTTCATCATCGTAGACGGAGCGATGAACGATCTCATACGTCCAAGCCTATACGGCGCCTATCACGGTATAAGCGTTGTGGGTAAAAACACTAGTGCGGGGGCTTGCGACGTGGTCGGACCTATCTGCGAGAGCGGCGATTTTTTCGCTAAAAATTTAAATTTGCCCGCTTGCGAGAGCGGCGATATCATCGTTATAAAAAGTGCCGGAGCTTACGGATTTAGCATGAGTTCAAACTACAACTCTCGTGCGCGCGCAGCCGAAGTCGCGGTGCAGAACAAGACTCACAGGCTGATTAGAAAGCGCGAAAATTTCGACGATATAATCGCGCTTGAAAAAGAATTCATATAAGGGCGAAAATGCAAGAGCTTAACGACTTGCGAAAGCAAATTGACGTGATCGACGATCTTATCTTGACGAAGCTCAACGAGAGGATGGAATTCGTTAAAAAGATAGGCAAACTAAAACAAACCAGTGGTGCGCCCATTTATAGGCCAGAACGCGAGCGAGCCATCATAAGCCGCCTCGTAAACGAAAGCAAGGACGGCTCGCTTAATAAAGCCGCCATCGAGGCCATCTATCTTGAAATTTTTGCCGTCAGCAGAAACCTCGAATCGCCTCAAAAGATAGCCTACTTGGGGCCGGAGGGCACATATACGCATCAGGCCGCGGAGAGTAGATTTGGTGCTATGAGCTCGTATCTGCCGCTAGCTACTATCGAGGCTGTATTTACGAAGCTCGTGCAAAAAGAGGCTAAATATGGCGTCGTGCCGATCGAGAACAACACTGAAGGCGCAGTAGGCACTACGCTTGATTGTCTGAGGAAATTTGAAGGCATCAAGATAGTCGCCGAGCTTTACCTCGATATCCACCATAGCTTCGTTAGCATCAGTGAAAATTTAAAGGATATAAAGCGTATATATTCGCATCCTCAAGGCTACAATCAATGTCGTAAATTTTTAGACGATCATATGCTTTCTGATATAGAATTCGTCCCTGCCAGATCTACCGCCGAGGCTGCACATTTAGCGTCTACGCAGGCTGATTCGGCTGCGATTTGCTCCAAGATAGCGGCTAAAATTCACAACGTGCCTATCCTTTACGAGACGATCGAGGACAATATGGCCAATAGGACGCGGTTTTTCATCCTAAGTGACTTTAAAAACGCAAGGAGCGAAAATTCAAAGACCTCGATCCTGGCAAAGACCGATCATAAGCCGGGCAGTCTCGTGGACCTGCTGCAAATTTTCAAAAACGAAAACATAAATATAACAAAGCTTGAGTCGCGCCCTATCAAGCAGCGAGAGTTCAAGTCCGTGTTTTATCTGGATTTTGAGGGACATATCGATGACGAGAGGGTGCGAAACGCCTTTGAGGCGATAAAAGAGTGCGGCGCTGAAGTGACTTGGCTTGGAAGTTATCTAAACGGAGATGAGTGATGAAATTTAATGAAAATTTAGCTGGACTTGTGAATTACGAGGCGGGCAAGCCTATTGAGCTTGTCGTTAGAGAATTTGGCATAGAGGCCAAAGACGTGATCAAGCTTGCCAGCAACGAAAACCCTTTTGGCACCAGCCCGCACGTAGTAGAGGCGATAAAAAGCGCAGCCTCAAACGCGTTTTTGTATCCTGATGACAGCTATTTCGAGCTAAAAGAGGCGCTTGGAGCTAAATTTGGCGTGGGTGCTAAAAATATAATAATCGGCTCGGGAAGCGACCAGATAATAGAATTTTGCCTGCACGCCAAGGCAAATCCTAAAAGCGCCGTCTTGATGGCTGGCGTGACCTTTGCGATGTATGAAATTTACGCCAAGCAAGTGGGCGCTAAAATTTACCGCACGAGGTCGCAAGAGCATGATCTAGCTGAATTCTTAGAAATTTACGAGGCGCATAAAGATGAAATTTCGGTGATATTTTTATGCCTGCCAAACAACCCTCTTGGCGAGTGTCTGGATACAAAAGAGGTGTATGAGTTTTTAAAGCGTATCGATGAGGACGTGCTTGTCGTGCTTGACTGCGCGTATAATGAATTCGCAAAATTTAAAGACGCTAAAAAAGGCATCGAGCCAAGTGAAATTTTAAAATTTAAAAACGTGATCTACCTCGGGACGTTTTCAAAGGCTTACGGGCTTGGCGGCATGCGCGTAGGATACGGCATCGCCAAGGAGAGCATCATAAGCGAGCTTGGCAAGCTTAGAGCGCCTTTTAACATCACGACCCTTAGCCTAAAAGCCGCGATCGAAGCACTAAAAGATGAGGAATTCGTCACCAAAACGCTTGAAAACAATCTCAAGCAAATGGCGCGCTACGAGGCCTTTGCACGCGAAGCAGATATAGAGTTCATTCCTAGCTATACGAATTTCATAACGTTTAAATTCGACAAACTAAGCGCGAGCGAAATTTCTCAAAACATGCTAAAAAAGGGTATAATTTTGAGGGATTTAAAAAGCTATAAACTAAATGCGTTTCGTATCACGATCGGTCAGTCGTGGCAAAACGATAGGGTTTTTGAAGAATTAAAGCAAAATTTAAAGTGAAGATATGGATTTTAAGGCATTACTTCATCAAATCAGTCAGGTTTATCAAAAGCTTTCGCTAAGGCAAAAGATAGTCGCGGCGGGCTCTATCGTCGTTGTCGTCGGATTTTTGGTGTTTTTGAGCATCTATAAGGATATGAAAGGCGACACATACGCTGGTTATAGCGTTTTGTTTGAAAATATCAGCCCTAACGACTCGGCTCTTATCATCGATCAGCTAAACAAAGACAGCGTCAGCTATAAGCTTGCCAACGAGGGCACGATATTAGTGCCTACGGGCGATGTTTATAAAGAGCGCATCGCCGTTGCCACGCTGGGTATCCCAAAAGAGAGCAAGATCGGCTTTGAAATTTTCGATAAACAAGAATTTGGCTCGACAGACGCCGAGCAACGCGTAAAATTTCAGCGTGCTCTCGAAGGCGAGCTGGCGCGTACTATCGAGAGCCTATCCTCCATACAAAAAGCGACCGTTCGTATCGCCATACCAAAAGAGAGCGTATTTACCGAGCGTCAGTCGCCTCCGACCGCTTCTATCGTAGTTGAGCTAAAGCCCGGTGTGAGCCTTAGCGCTAAGCAAATTTTTGGTATCAAAAACCTCGTGGCCGCCGCAGTCACTAACCTAAACACCGAAAATGTCAAGATCGTAAATCAAGACGGAGTCGCACTTGGCGAGGAGGACGGCGAATTTGACAGCGATATGATAGCTCAGCAGATCCGCTATAAAAGAGAATTTGAAACCAACTACGAGCAAAAGATCATAAACGTCCTAGCCCCTATCGTAGGCGGCACCGACCGTGTCGTAGCTAAGGTGAATATCGACTTTGATTTTGACAAAAAAGACAGCCAAAGCGAGACATACGATCCTAACAACGTCGTAAGAAGCGAGAGCAATATCGAAGAAAAGCGCCAAGGTAGCGCACCAAACGAGATCCAAGGCGTGCCCGGTGCGGTGAGCAACATCGGCCCGGTGCAAGGGCTAAGCGACAGCAACATAAAAGAGCAATACAATAAAAGCTCGCAGCAGACTAATTATGAAATTTCAAAGAAGATAACCAACATCAAAGGTCAGTTCGCAAGTATCGTTAGAGTAAGCGCAGCCGTAGTCGTGGACGGACTTTATCAGCCTAAAAAGGACGAAGCTGGCAACCCGACTAGTGATATCGAATACGTCGCTCTAACGCAAGCGCAAAAAGACTCCATTACAAACCTCATCAAGCAAGCCATCGGCTATAGCGCGCAGCGCGGCGATGAGGTGACGCTTGATAATTTTGAGTTCAAGCTGGCTAAGGACGTAAGCACCAGCCAGAGGATGGACGGCTTTATGCATAACTATATCCTGCCGTTCGTGCCGCTGTTAAAATACATTTTTGCCGCGTTGCTGCTTTATATCTTTTACAAAAAGGTCATCGTGCCGTTTATGCAAAAAATGCTTGAAGAGGCCAAGGACGAGGACGAGCCACTACCTCAAGACGAGCTTGAAGAGATCGAGATCGACGCTGAGGATACGCTCGAGAAATTTAAGGCCGCTCGCAAGAAGGTCGAGGAGCAGCTTGGCCTTAGCGGTGACTTTAATGAAGACGAGCTACGATACGACGTGCTGCTTGAAAAGATGAAAACAGTCATACTTGAACGTAGCGAGGAGATAGCTAATTTGCTTCAAGAGATGGTCAAGAACGATAACGATTTTAATCTGCATAAGGAAATTTGATGTCTATAAAACTAACCGATCAGCAAAAAATCGTATATGACGATCTTTCGATGCCAGAAAAGATCGCTATTTTGCTCATACAGCTCGGCGAGGAGGCTACGAGCCTTATCTTTTCGCATATGGATGTCGATGTCATCACTGAAATTTCAGGCTATATAGCGACTGCCAGAAATATAGATAAGCAAGTAGCCGCCGCCGTTTTGGAGGAATTTTACGCCCTCATGCAGTCAAATCAATACATGAGAAGCGGCGGTTTGGAGTATGCAAAAGAAATTTTATACCGCACATTTGGTCCGGAGGCTGCGCAGAAAATTTTAGACAAGCTTGCCAAAAGCATGGAAAACACCAAAAGCTTTGGCTATCTTGGCAAGATAAAGCCTCAGCAACTAGCCGATTTCATCGTCAAAGAGCACCCGCAGACGATCGCGCTCATCCTAGCTCACATGGATGCGACTAGCGCGGCCGAGACGCTTAGCTATTTTTCAGACGAGCTTAGAGGCGAGGTGATCATCAGGATGGCAAATCTAGGCGACATCAGCCCTTCAGTCATCAAGCGCGTTTCTACCGTGCTCGAGGGCAAGCTCGAGAGCCTCACCTCCTATAAGGTCGAAGTCGGCGGTCCAAGAGCGGTGGCGGAAGTACTCAACCGACTCGGTCAAAAGGCCAGTAAAACGACTATCGAGCGCATCGAAGCGGCCGATGATAAGCTCGCTACGACGATCAAAGAGCTCATGTTTACATTTGAAGATATCATCAACCTCAACGCGACTGCTATCAGAGAGATACTCAAAAATGTCGACAAAAAGGATCTCATGGTCGCATTTAAGGGCTCAAGCGACGCTATAAAAGAGAAATTTTTAAGCAATATGTCTCAGCGCGCCGCCGAAGCCTTCAACGAGGAGATGCAATACCTCGGCGCCGTTCGCGTAAAAGATGTCGAGGAGGCGCAGCGCCGCATCGTCGAGACCGTCCAAACTCTAGCCGATCAAGGAGTCTTCCAAGTCGGCGAAGCAGATGAGATGATAGAATGAAAAGCAGCGTCATAAACGGCGAGAATTCGTCGGCACATTTTATAGAAAACTATAGGTTTAAGGTGCTTGGAAGCGATCAAAGAGCCGAGCAAATTTCAACGCAAAAAAGCGATGAAAACGGCGAAGATATCCAGCATGAAAATACCAAACAAGAGCCTAAAATTTCACCGAATTTACAAAATCAAATGCCAAGCTCGCAGCCCCAAAGCCAAAATCACGGCGGATTTGACTCGAATTTCGTAGAGGAGCTACTAAAAAAGACCGACGAGCTAAGCGGCAACATCATCAAGCTTCAAATGCAGATCGAAAATCAAGAGAGTGAATTTAATAAACGCCTCGAAGTCGAAGTCGCGCGCGCGAAAGAGGACGGCAAAAGCGAGGGCCTGGCACAGGCCAATGAAGCTTACGAAGCGCGGGTAAAAGAGCTAGAGGCTCGTTTTAGCTCGTCCGTGCAAAAGCTCAGCGATCAATACGATAAATTCGACGAATTTTTAAAAAAGAGCGAGGATGAGCTTGGCGGGACTGCGATAAATATCGCAAAAGAGGTCATATCAAAGGAAATTTCGGCAAATTCAAGCGTGATAGCTCATACTTTGGCAAGCTCGCTCGTGCGCGATCTAGGCGATGCGAAAAATATCCAGATCAAGGTAAATCCCAGCGATAGCGAGTATCTCACGGCTCGGTTTGCAAAAAACGATCACATAAAAATAAGCCCGGACGATGCTATAAGCAAAGGCGGCGTAGTCATCATCAGCGAAGGCGGAAATATCGACGCTACGATAGAGACGAGGTTGGAAAAGCTCAAGAGCTTAGTTGGTGAGTGATGACGGATTTGAACGTTAAAAATTTGGATATAAACGGCCTTGAGGAGCTTTGTCATAAGCTCAGGGATAAAATTCTGACCACTGTGAGCAAAAACGGCGGGCATCTTAGCTCAAACATCGGTGCAGTCGAGATCATCGTGGCTATGCACTATGTTTTTGACGCAAAAAACGATCCTTTTATATTTGACGTGAGCCATCAAAGCTACGCGCATAAGCTCTTAACTGACCGCTGGGAAAGCTTTGAAAGCCTTCGTAAATTTGGCGGTATAAGCGGCTACACGAAGCCAAGCGAGAGTAAATTCGACTATTTTATCGCAGGGCATAGCTCGACCTCGATCTCTCTGGCTGTCGGAGCGGCAAAGGCTATAAATTTAAAGCACGAGCAGCGCCTGCCAGTAGCTGTCATAGGAGACGGCTCTCTTAGCGGAGGCATGGCTTACGAGGCGCTAAACGAGCTTGGAGACCGTAAATATCCGTGCGTGATAATCCTAAACGACAACGAGATGAGTATCTCAAAGCCTATCGGAGCGCTCAGCAAATACCTGAGCCAAATGATGGCGGGACAGTTTTATCAAAAATTTAAAGGCCGTGTCGAGAAATTTCTAAGCTATATGCCAGACTCCGCCGCATATATGGCGCGCAGGATGGAGGAGGGCATACGCCTCATCACGCCCGGGATGTTTTTTGAGGAGCTGGGGCTTGAGTATATAGGCCCGGTGGACGGGCATGATCTTGGCTCGCTTATCAGCACGTTTGAGACCGCAAGATCTATGAAAAAGCCGGTCATCGTGCATGTGCAGACCTTAAAGGGCAAGGGATACGAATTTGCCGAAGGATATTATGCCAATTGGCACGGAGTCGGGCCGTTTGATCTAAAAAGCGGCGAATTTATCAAAAAGCAAAGCAACAAATCAGCCACCGCCATCTTTAGCGAGCATTTGCTTAAAATGGCAGGCGAACACGAGGATATCGTCGGAGTGACGGCGGCGATGCCCACGGGCACGGGCATGGACGCGCTTATAGAAAAATTTCCCGATCGCTTTTGGGATGTGGCTATCGCCGAGCAGCACGCCGTAACATCGATGGCTGCGATGGCTAAGGAGGGTTTTAAGCCCTTTGTAGCGATCTACTCGACATTTATGCAGCGTGCTTACGACCAGCTCATACATGATGCTTGTATAATGAACTCGAATATGACCTTTGCGATGGACCGCGCAGGCATCGTAGGCGAGGACGGCGAGACGCACCAAGGAGCTTTTGACATAAGTTTTTTTAACGCCATACCAAATGTAGTGATGTTTGCACCAAGGTGCGAGCGGAGCATGAAAATGGCGATGGAATTCGCCTACGCTTACAAGGGCGTCAGCGCGTTTAGATATCCTAGAGGGGCGTTTATTTTAGCAAACGAGTTCGAGGCTAAAGATCTAAGGCTTGGCAAAGGCGAAATTTTAGTCAAAGGTCGCGGCGAAGTGGCGCTTATAGGCTATGGAAACGGCGTAGGCAAGGCAAATACGGTGCGAAATTTAATAAGCCCCGGCATCGATGCGACGCTCGTTGATCTTGTATTTGCAAAGCCGCTTGACAGTGAGCTTTTGTTAGAGCTGGCGGATAAATGCAAAAAATGGTATGTCATAAGTGACAGTGCTAAAAAAGGTGGTATCGGTGAAATTTTGAGTGCATTTTTGCAAGAGAACAAAATTTTAGACGTCAGCGTGAAAAGCTTTGAATATGACGACGCTTTCATCCCGCATGGCAGCACCGCCGATGTCGAGCGAAATTTAGGCATAAGCGCCGAACAAATAGCCCAAAAATTACTAGACGATAATTAATATTAATTAATAAAGTAACGTTTAAAGTTAAATTTGCTAATATTTGCCTAAAAAAAGGAAAATTTATGCAATACGTATCATTATTGAAACAGTCCGGGCTAAAAGTCACGCCGCAGCGTCTAAGCGTCCTTAGGATATTAGATCGTCACATGCACCCCACGATCGACGAGCTTTACGACGAAATTTTAAAAGAAAATCCGTCCGTTTCCTTGGCAACCGTTTATAAAAATTTAAACACTTTAAAGGACGAAGGGCTCGTCGTCGAGGTAAATATCGTCAATCAAAAACCGCGATACGATATCTACGAATATCCTCATATCCATGTAGTTTGCGAGACTTGCGGGCATGTAGAGGATCTTAGCTACGAGGATGCCGAGCTTGGCAAATATCAAGAGGCGCTGGAGCGAAAGCTAGGCAACATAATAGATCGCTTGAACGTGGTCGCCAGCGTTAAAAGTTGTAAACACTGCGGATAGCAATTTAAGCCACAACCTGATAAAATATACAAGCCTTTTTAACAAAGCATTGATGATTTAAAATAAGCGCTTTGCAAATCTTATTTGCTTCACGAGCGATAGCGAAGTGAAAAATCGGTGGCGATAGCGTCGTTTCGTAAGATTTGACTTTGCTAGAATATTTAAAGTTTTAAAAATCAACACTTAGTTAGAAAAGAGCCGATATAAAAATTTCAGGAGATGGCTGTGGGTTTGGAGATAGAGCGCAAATTTTTGCTTAAAAATTCGCAGATCCTTGAATTTTTAAGCACCGAGGGTGTTAGCTTTAAACGCCTTGAAATACTTCAGTTTTATACGAAGATCACTGATAACGAAGAGATCCGCTACCGAAGTGAAAACACGAAATTTATCAAAACGATCAAGATCGGCAAAGACCTTGTTCGAGAGGAAAACGAGTGCGAGTGCGATAAAAAGGAGTTCAAAAACGCATTTAAAAGCCACATTGGCGCGCCTATCTACAAAGACCGCTATCTTTTTAAACTAAACAACAACCCTTGCAATATTGACGTTTTCAAAGGTGCGCAAGAGGGGCTTTGCACGCTTGAAGTCGAGTTTAAAGACGAGGCCGAGGCGGTTTATTTCAACCTACCGAAATTCCTGCGAAATTTCATTGAGGCCGACGTTACCTGCGATCAAAGATATAAAAACAAGTATATAGCCCTTCACGGCAACGCAGCGGAAAATTTTGACGCAAATGCCGCATTTAGAGTGATAAAAGAGCACGATATAGAGCTAAATTTCATGCCAAATATCAAAGCCGCCGATGCGCTACGGGTATTGTTTTTTAAAATTTTAAAAATCATCGAGGATCACAAAAGCGGATATCTAAAAGGCGGCGATGACGAGGCGCTTCATCAGCTTCGCGTGAATTTGAGGAAAACTCGCTCCTTGTTAAAAAGCTTTGAAGGGGTTTTTGACGAGAGAGTGAGCGGCTTTTTTAGTGAGAAATTTAAAATTTTAGCCAACTCCACCAACAAAAAGCGTGACCTTGATGTGTTTTTGGAATTTTTAAAGACACAAAAAAATGCGGACGAGCTCGTTTATCTCGTCTCAAAGGCAAGAGATGTCGAGCACGAAAACGTCAAAAAGCACCTAAACGACGAGTCGAATACTGATTTTTTAAGAGAGTGGGAGCTATTTTTAGCCGAGGAGAGTGACTTTTATAAAGCAAAGCTCGCAAACGCCGCTTTGGCGAGGCTTGCCGCTTATCGTATAAGGTCGCAGCTAGTGAGCATAGAGCGTAAAATTTGGGTGCTCAGCGATGAGAGCGTGAACGAAAATTTTCATAAGATCCGCATCGATTTTAAGCGTCTCAGATACGTTTTGGAGAGCTTTTCGGGCGTTTTTGAGATAGCGGGGTTTAAAAAATATCAAAACCGCCTAAAGCTCATGCAGGAGCTCTTTGGCGAGCTTCAAGACCGCGACGTTTGGCTTGAGATCTTGGACAAGATCCCTCAAAGTGAGCCCTCAAGCAAGATCCAAAACAAAATTTACAAGCAAATCTATAAACTGCGCGAGGAGATATTGAAAAAACGGGTAAAATTTATCCGTCAAACTCGCAAAATTTCACGAAATTTAAAAATTTATTATATTTAAAGGTCATAAAAACTTATGCAAAAACAAGAAAAAATCGTCGATATGTTCAATCAGATCGCACCTACTTACGACATCGCAAACCGCGTCTTGAGCCTTGGCATAGACGTCAGCTGGCGAAAATACGCGTGCAAATACATGCTGAGCATTTTTAGAAATAAAAATATAAACATCATCGACGTTGCTTGCGGTACGGGCGATATGATGGGGCTTTGGTCGCAGATGTCCGCGGAATTTGGCGTGAAGATCGATGAACTCGTGGGCGTAGATCCATCAAGCGGCATGCTAAGCAAGGCCAAAGAAAAATTCCCAAATTTTAAATTTATCGAGGCTTACGCGGATGAGACCGGGCTAAAGAGCGGATTTGGCAAAATTTTAAGCATCAGCTACGGCATACGAAACGTCGTCGAGCGAAAGGCGGCGCTAGCTGAATTCAACCGCATTTTAAAAATGGGCGGATATGTCGTGGTCTTAGAATTTACTAAACGCTCCAAAAAAGGGCTGATCACGAGCCTAAGAGACTTTTATCTAAGCAAAATTTTGCCTCGTATCGGCGGTGCGATCTCAAAAAATAAAGAGGCCTACCTCTATCTGCCAAGCTCGATAGAAAATTTCCTGGACGCCAAAAGTTTTTGCGAGGAGCTCGAGGAAGCCGGCTTTGAGATGCAGCTTTGCAAGGGCTTTAGCATGGATATCTCGACGCTTTTTATCGCTAAAAAGGTGTGCGAGGCGTCGCTAGATACGAACAAGAGTGCGCGATGATAATACGCGAAAATTTAGCCTCAAAGGTCGTTTCATGCTAAGTGTCAGCGAGCTTAACGAACAGGCCAAAAGCCTGCTTGAGACGACATTTGACTATGTCGAGGTAAAGGGCGAAATTTCGCGCCTTACGAAGCATAGCTCGGGGCATTGGTATTTCACGCTAAAGGACGAAAAAGCGGCCGTTTCGGCGGTGATGTATAGGATGAATAACGCGAAGCTGAAATTTGACGTGACAGACGCGATGAAGGTCGTGATCTACGGCAAGGTCTCGCTCTATACGCCAAGCGGCTCGTATCAGCTCGTAGCTACGACGTTGCGTCCTGACGGCGAGGGCGAGCTCGAGCTTGCTTTTAGGCAGTTAAAGGAGCGTTTGGAGCGCGAGGGGCTTTTTGAAATAAGCCATAAAAAGCCTATCCCTCGCTTGCCAAAGCGTATCGCGCTGGTGACCTCCTCTACGTCCGCAGCGCTACAAGACATGCTAAAAGTCGTCTCGACGCGCTGGAAGCTCAGTAAAATTTTGATCTTCGATGCGCTCACACAGGGCGAAAATGCGCCGAGCTCGCTTATTAGAGCGCTTAAAAAGGCCGATCTTAGCGGAGCCGACGTGATAGTCTTAGCGCGCGGCGGAGGCAGTAGAGAGGATCTGTGGTGCTTTAACGACGAGGGGCTGGCTAGAGCCATATATGACGCCGCCACGCCCGTCGTAAGCGCCATAGGGCACGAGATAGACTACGTCATAAGCGACTTCGTGGCTGACCGCAGAGCCCTAACGCCAAGTGCCGCGATGCTTGACATCTTGCCTGATAGCGAGGCCTTTTTGCAGTATATCGATAAGCTCGAAGACGAGCTTAGAGGCGTTATCGGTCTTAAACTCGCAAATAAAAAAAGCCGTCTTGAAATTTTAGCCTCTAAATTTTCCACAAACGCCATCAAAGCGCGCATAAAGCTAAAATTTAGCGAGATAAAAAACAAGCAAACGGTGCTAAATAGCCTCATTTCAAGCAAAATTTTAAAGCTGGGCTCTGATCTAAAATCACTTGAAAAAGCCTATGAGATGCGCGAAATCTTCTTTGAAAGCACAAAAGATCTCATTGAGGTAAGGATGGACGGCAAAAACGTAGCGCTTGAGGCGCTAAAATCGGGCGATGAGGTGCGACTGATATCTCAAAGCACGCACAAAACGGCTAAAATTTTATAAAAGGAGTGAAGATGAATAGGAAAATAAACTTTAGCGCAGGACCTAGCGCATTACCTTTAGAGGTGCTAGAGCACGCACAAAGCGAGCTAACAAACTACCAAAACAAGGGCTTTTCTATAATGGAGATAAGCCACAGGAGCAAAATTTTTGAGGAGGTGCATTTTGGTGCGATGGATAAGATCCGCGCACTTTACGGCATTGGCGAAGAGTATGAAATTTTATTTTTACAAGGTGGAGCGCATCTGCAGTTTTCGATGATACCGATGAACCTCTATCAAGGCGGCAAGGCCGAATACGCAAACACGGGCGTTTGGACGAATAAAGCCATAAAAGAGGCGCAGACTCTAGGCATCAGCCCAAGCGTAGTGGCGAGCAGCGAGAGCGAGAATTTCGCCATGATCCCCGAGGTGAAATTTAGCGATGATGCCGATTTCGCCTACATTTGTAGCAACAACACCATCTACGGCACGCAGTATAAGACCTTGCCAAAGACCAAATCTCCCCTAGTCATCGACGCTTCGAGCGATTTTTTTGCTAGGCCGCTTGATTTTTCAAACATCGGCCTACTTTACGGTGGAGCGCAGAAAAACGCCGGTCCTAGTGGAGTCACTATCGTGATAATAAGAAAAGATCTGATAGATCGCACGAGCAGCCCGAACGTGCCGATATTTTTACGTTACAAAACGCACGCAGAGGCTAAATCGCTTTACAACACGCCTCCGACATTCGGGATATATCTGCTAAATTTAACGATGCAGTGGCTACTCGATCAAGGTGGTCTTAGCCAGATACAAAAGAAAAATGCCAAAAAAGCGGCGCTCATTTACGATACCATCGATAGCTCTGGCGGCTTTTATAAAGGACACGCAAGGCTCGATAGTCGCTCTGACATGAACGTGAGCTTTAATATCGCGGCCTCCTGCGAGCTCGAGCCAAAATTTGTCGCTCAGGCCGAAGAGGCGGGCATGCTAGGCCTTAAAGGACACCGACATCTTGGCGGTATCCGCGCGTCTATTTACAACGCCGTGAGCGAAGAAAACGTCAAAATTTTAGTGCAATTCATGAAAGAATTTGCTAGAAAAAACGGCTGAAATGGAAAATCAGGAGTATCTAAGCAAGCAAATCCTCACGTATCTTGGCAACAAACGCGCGCTGCTTGGCTTCATTGAGCAAGGCCTCAAGCGCGCAAAAGACGAGCTTGGCCGCGATAAGCTAAGGTGCGTGGACCTATTTTCGGGCTCTGGCATCGTGGCTAGGTTTTTAAAACGCCACTCTAGCTTTTTGGTGGCTAATGACCTTGAGCTTTACTCCAAGATAACAAACGAGTGCTACCTCGCAAACGTAAGCGCCAGGAAGCTAAAAGAGCTTGGCAGGTGGCATGAAATTTTGCTTGAAAATATAAAATCAAATCCGCAAAGCGGCTTTGTAAGCGAGCTTTACGCGCCAAAAGATCAAGACGATATAAGGCGCGAGGATAGGGTCTTTTACACCAAAGAAAACGCCCTTTATATCGATACTGCAAGGGCGCAGATAGAAAATTTACCAGAAGCGATCAGGCACTTTTTCATCGCTCCGCTCTTATATGAGGCGAGCACCAAGGCGAACACGAGCGGCGTTTTTAAGGGATTTTATAAAAACAAAAGCGGTATCGGACAGTTTGGCGGCGAGGGCAAAAACGCACTCGGGCGCATAATGAGGCGCATATCTTTGCCGATGCCGATATTTTCAAAATTCAACGTGCCTTTTGCGGTCTGTCAAAAAGACGCGAACGACCTGGCGGGCGAGCTAGAGCAAATGGACGTCGTATATCTCGATCCTCCTTATAACCAGCATCCTTACAGCTCGAATTATTTCATGCTGAATTTGATAGCAAAAAATGAACGCCCACGCAGCATCTCAAGGGTATCTGGCATCGCAAAGGGCTGGAACAAGTCTGTGTATAATAAAAAATCCGCTGCCGAGCAGAGCTTTTTCGAGCTTGTGGGCAAGCTAAAGGCGAAATTTATCATCATCTCGTTTAACTCCGAGGGCTTCATCGAGCGCGAGAGCTTCGAGCGAAACCTCACGAAATTCGGCGAGCTCAAGGTCTTGGAGCAAAGATACAACGCTTTTCGCGGTAGTAGGAATTTAGGTAGTAGAAGCCTGCACGTGACGGAATTTTTATATATTTTAAAAAAGATCGGATCAAAATGAGCGATGTAAAAGAATATTATGACGAAGTGCCGTATTTCTCGGCCGCTTTTAGCGACTGTTCGCCTGTTAGGATATACGCGATAGCCCGGTTTCTTGGGCTAAATCCGCCTGCCCCGGAGGAAGCTAGAGTGCTTGAGTTTGGCTGCTCGTATGGTGGCAACATCCTACCCTTTGCCGCTCACAACGAGCGCGCCGATGTCGTTGGCATCGATATCTCAAGCACGCAAGTAAGCGTAGGAAACAAAATCGCCAAAGATATGGGGATAGGAAATTTCAGCCTCATGGAGCTTGATATCTTAAAGCTTGATGAAAGTGAGGCGAAAAGGCTTGGGAAATTTGACTACATCATCGCTCACGGCGTTTATAGCTGGGTAGATGATAGCGTCAAAGAGGCGCTTTTGCGCTCGGTGAAGCTACTATTGTCCGCAAACGGCGTGGCCTATATCTCTTATAACATCTATCCAGGCTGGAAGAGCCTCGATGTTTTGCGCGATTTCATGCTCTTTGCAAGTGACTCTCAAACAAGCGGGGCAAAAAAGCTTGAAATTTCAAAACGAGAGCTTGATTTCTTGCAAGATTATCTGAAATTTAACGCTCAAAGCGCTACGGACAAGGTTTATCGCGACAGCACTCAGCTGCTGGCTACGCAGCTAAATTTCTTACAAAATATCATGAAAAAAGGCAATGATTATTATGTTTTGCATGATTTTTTAGAGATCTGCAACGATCCGACATATTTTTATAAATTTGCCAAAAAGCTCGAGCAAAACGGCCTTTACTACCTGCTTGACTGCTCGCTTGATGATATATTTAGAAGCGTGCTTGGCATCTACCGCTTTGACGCGCATATCGCCAGAAACTACCCAAGCCGCATACAAAAGGAGCAGATGAACGACTTTTTGCTCAACCGCTCGTTTAGAAAAAGCCTAGTGATACATAAAGAGCGCCTTAACGGCAGCGATGATCTTGATATCGAGCTTGGCATGAAAGAGCTTAGCAGGCTAAATTTCGCGCTGAATTTAAGCGATCCTGCAAATGAAGTGCAAAAGGCCCTGGCTGACGCATATCCTGATAGTCTAAATTTAGACGATCTGCTGCAATGCACGGGTCAAGACGCTCAGACTACGTTCATGCAGCTCATGGAGGTCTTTGCGACTCAAAATGTAAAAATCTCTGCAAACGCCCTAAAAAGCGTGAGATACCAGGACGGTAAGAGCAGGCTAAGGCCTCGCGTGGCGGGCTATCTTAGCTATTTTGCAAGCACCGATGAGCCTGTGATATTGCTAGCTGACGGGCTAAATTTAAAGGTCGCACTTGATAGGCTTGAAGCGAGCGTGGCGCTTAAATTTGACGGGAAAATCAGCCTTGAGGACATCGCAAACGAGCTTAACGTGCCAAATGCGCTTAAATTTGTGAGTCAGCTTGAAAATAAGCTTAGCAAAGCGTATTTTTTAGAGGAAATTTAGAGGTTTTGACTCCGGGGGAGCCTTTAATTTAAAAGCATCTTTTTAAGCATCAGTGCGATCATCACTATATAAAGCAGTAAAAACCATTTTTTAAGCGCTTTTTTGTCCGTTTTGTGAGTCGTTTTCGTGCCAAAATATACCCCCGCAAGCGCTCCGATCCCTAAAAATGCGCCCTCAAGATACTGCACGTGCCCGTGATACGCCATGGAGATAAACCCTGATAGCGACGCGAACATAACGAAAAATACGCCCATCGAGATGGCCTTTTTCATATCGTATCCCAAAAATCCAACGAGTATAGGCGTGATAAAGACCGCTCCGCCTATGCCTACGCTAATGGCGATCGCACCTACGAAAAAGCCGACTAAAAAGAGCAGGAATTTCGAATCATTTGGCGTTTGTGCCTCGTTCGTCGGCGTCAGATAGAGTCTGATGATAGAAAAGATGAAAGTGGCTAAGAGTATGCTTTCTAGTAAAATTTCAGGCGCTATGCTTATGATATAGCCGCTCGTGCTAGCTCCAAAAAGCCCGCCAAGCCCCAGATAAACGCCTCTATCTATCTTTAAAAGTCCTGCTTTGTAGTTTATGAACGAGCCAAAGATCGCACCAAAGAGCATCTGCATGATACTGATGCCTACGGCTGATTTTATGTCATATCCCAGTGCTAGCATCACAGGAACCACGACCGTGCCGCCTCCGATGCCAAAAAATCCCGAGATGAACCCGACTACCACGCCAACGACGAGCAAACCGACAAAAAGCATAATCCATCCTTTAAAATGTCAAATTTTATCAAAACGAGTTTGAAACTTGTGTAAAAATCGCAGGCAAGGCAAAAATTTTTAAAATTTAAAGGCTTTTTTGCCTATAATAGGCAAAATCAAAATTTAGGACGGACATGCTTTTATACGAACCGCTGTTTTATTACGAGGCGATAAGGCGGAAATTTAAAAATAGCTATCTGGCGGAGGACAAGACGCAAACGATCGTCGGCATCGACTGCGAGTATATAGATGCAGACGATACCGATCTGGATGGGCTTAGAGTATATTTTGACACGAATCGTAACAAAAATATCGCTCCCTTTGGCGGACTTTTTGGCGTATTTGCCTATGAGGGCGTGAGATATTTTGAGGAGATAGGCGAGCAAAAGCCGCCTTTGTATAAATTTCCAAGATTCATATATGCCGATGCAAAGGCGTATTTACACTTTGATAAGATGAGTAAAATTTACACGTTTTATGGTGATATGGCAAGGTATTATGACTTTTTACTCACTTTAAAGCCGGTCGATACGCCAAAAAAACAGAGCAAATTTAAGATAAAAACCGACCTAGAGGCAGAAAAGAAACACTTTGAAAGTATCGTAGGTACTGCAAAAGAGTATCTAAAAAGCGGCGATATATTTCAAGTCGTGCTTGGCAAACAGCTAGAAATACTCACTGATATGAATAGTTTTGAATTTTATAAAAAGCTAAGCGTGGCAAACCCAAGCCCCTATATGTTTCATTTTCCTACACCTTATGGCGATGTCGTGGGCTCATCTCCCGAGCTTGTTTTCGAGATGAGAAATTCTCAAATTTTCGTAGCGCCGATCGCGGGTACAAGACCTCGCGGTGTCGATGCTAACGATGATGAGAGGCTAAAAAATGAGCTGATAAACGACGAAAAGGAGCTTGCCGAGCATAAAATGCTAATCGACCTCGCCCGCAACGACATCGGACGCGTCTCAAATGCAAAAAGCGTGGTCGTGAAAAATCCTATGCATATTCAGTATTACGAGAGCGTGATGCACATCGCAAGCGAGGTTTATGGCGTGAAAAAGCAGGAGCTTGACGCGTTTGACGTGATAAGGAGCGTATTTCCTGCCGGTACGCTTAGCGGGACGCCCAAAATCCGCGCCATGCAGATCATAAGCGAGCTGGAAACCGGCGCTAGAAATATCTACGGCGGAGGTATCGGGTTTTTGCATTTTAACGGCGACGTGCAAATGGCGATCTTGATTAGAAGTGCGATCTTTGTGCCGCGTGCTGACGGTAACAGCGACGTGTTTGTAGGGGCTGGCGCAGGTATCGTGTATGACTCGCAAAGCGAGCGCGAATATGCCGAAATTTGCCATAAACGTGCGAGCGTGGTAAATGTGTTTAAAAATAATGCGAGAAAGATCGTAGGTCAAGATAAATTTTAGCGCGAATGCGATATTAAAAATATAAAGCTCTATTACAATATTTCGTTGATTTTCAGATTTCAAAGCGAAGTCAAACCTTGTGAAGCGACGCTATCACCGCCGATTTTTCACTTCGCTATCGCTCGTGACGAGACTGCGCTACGAACAGAGAAGCCGTAGGCTGAACGCGGTCTGCTTGCAGTTGCGAGTGCAACGAAGCAAAAAATCGTGCTATATGTTCGGTGCTTTGCGAAGTAAGCAAGGTTTTTGCTTCACTTCGTTCGCAACTGCAAGGCAGAAGCGAAGCGAGTGTCAATGATTTATTATGACAGAGCCTATAATAAAAATGATTTAAAGGCGAAATATCGTTAGTCGGTATGAGCCAAAAGGAGAAAATTTGATATTACTTATCGACAACTACGACAGCTTCGTCTTCAACGTCGAGCAATACGTGCGCGAGCTGACAAACGAAGAGGTATTGAGCGTGCGAAACGACAAGATCACGCTCGAAGAGATCCTCAAAATGCGCCCTAGCAAGATAATTTTAAGCCCGGGACCAAAGCACCCAAAGGATAGCGGCGTTTGTCTTGAAATTTTAAAAAGCGACCTTGACGTACCTATTTTAGGCATTTGTCTAGGACATCAGGCGATCGGGCTCGTGGCAGGAGCTGCGATAAAGCGACTGGAAAAGCCCTATCACGGCAAAACCTCAATGATCGAGGTGAGCGAGGCAGAGCCCTTGTTTTCGGGCTTGCCGGCTAAATTTGAAGTCATGCGCTACCACTCGCTTTACGTGGATGAGCTGCCGTCAAATTTAAAGCCACTTGCGATGAGCGATGATGGCGTAGTGATGGCACTTCGCGAGGCCAACCGACCCGTTTTTGGCATCCAGTTTCACCCCGAGAGCTACTTCACGCAATACGGCAAAAAGATCATCGAAAATTTCATAAATTTAAAAAGCGCGGAGGAAAAACCTGCACCAAAAGAGCCGCGAATAACGAATTTATCGCCGTTTATGACGAAGCTACAAAAGGGCTTTCCACTTGAAAGTAGCGATTATGAGGTGATTTGCCGCGCGATAAACGACAAAGAGTGCGACATCGTGCAGCTGGCGGGACTTTTGGTGCTCATTAGCGAAAAGAGCCTCTACGCCGACAGTCTCGCGGCTTTCGTGCAAAATATCCTAAAATACTCGACGACTTACGTAGATCGCGGCGACATCTTCGACATCGTGGGCACAGGCGGCGACAAACTAAAAACGATAAACATCTCAACGACTGTCGCCTTCATCGCAGCAGCCCTTGGCGTGAAGGTCGCAAAGCACGGAAACAAGGCGATCACGAGCCAAAGCGGTAGCAGCGACGTGCTGAAAATTTTAAACGTGCCGATCACCGGTAGTATCGAGGAAAACCGCGCGAGGCTACGCGAAAAGGGACTGACGTTTTTTCACGCGCCGCTTTTTCACAAGATCACAGCCGAGGTCAAAGAGGTGCGCGAACGCCTAAAAATCGGCACTGTCTTTAATATGCTGGGACCCCTTCTAAATCCAAATTTAGGACTGAAATATCAGCTTGCCGGCAACTATCTAGAAGAAGTAAATGAGCTGATGGCGCAGACCCTGCTGCGACTTGGCAGGCAGCATGCGCTCGTCGTGCATGGCATGGACGGGATGGATGAGATCACGCTGTGCGACGAGACGCTGATACACGAGGTGAAGGGCGGTAAAATTTTGGAGTATAAGATCACGCCCGAGCAGTTTGGCTTCAAGCGCGCATTTCACGGCGACATCGAGGGTGGCTCGCCAGAAGAAAACGCCGAAATTTTAGTGCGGATATTAAAAGGCGAGGAGAGCGGGGCGAAATTTGACATCGTGCTGCTAAATGCGATGTTTGCGCTCTATACCGCAGACATCGTCAAGACGCCAAATGACGCGAAACCGCTCATCATAGACGCGATAAAAAGCGGTAAAATTTATCGCTATTTTCAAGAGTATATCGGGGGCTAAATTTGAGACCGCTTATTAAAATTTGCGGGATAAAAATGGCTAGCGAGGCGGCAAGCGTGGCGGCTTTGGCGGTAGAATTTTTAGGCGTCATCTTTGCAAAAAGCCTGCGCCAAGTGGGTATGAAAACGGCTCGCGAGATAGCGCATATAGCACACGAAAATGGCAAGCTTTGCGTCGGGGTCTTTGCCGGACAAAGCGAGTGCGAGATAATGGAAATTTGCGAATTTGCAGGGCTTGACGTGGCACAAATTTATGACGAGCCAAGCGAAAATTTGCACGCGAATTTAAAGGATTTAGGCGTGCAAATTTGGCGGGTGTTTAGTGTGAAAGATGAGCTGCCAAAGCTGGATTTTAGGCATTATGACCTGCCACTTTTTGACTGCAAAGGCGAAAATTTAGGCGGAAACGGGGTCAAATTTAACTGGGAAATTTTAAGGGGCGTAAAGCCATTTAGCTTCGCGCTGGCTGGCGGTATCGGCGAAGATAACGTGCTCGAAGCGATAAAATTTAAGCCTAAAATTTTAGATATAAACTCTCGCGTGGAAGATGAAAATCTGATGAAAGTTCCAAGCAAGATAGAGAGGATTTTGGGGTTGATAAATAATTCTGAAAAATAATGTTTTGCAAGCAGTTAAATATCGTGCTGTGCGTAGTCAAATCTTATGAAGCGACGCTATCGCCGCCGATTTTTAGGGAAGTCGTAAGACTGACCGCAAAAATCGTGCTATATGTTCGGCGTCTTGCGGAGCAAATAAGATTTGCGAAACATTTAAAAGACACAAATTCAAAAAGGACAAAAAGTGAATAAAAAAGCATATTTTGGAAAATTTGGCGGGCAGTTTGTGCCCGAGACCGTGATGTTTGCACTAAACGAGCTAGAAGAGGCGTATGAAAAGATCGCTAAAACGAGCGAGTTTAAGGCGGAGCTGGATGATTTATTGAAGCACTACGTCGGTCGCCCAAGTCCGCTATATCACGCCAAACGCCTAAGCGCGCACTACGGGCATGAAATTTATTTAAAGCGCGAGGATCTAAACCACACGGGCGCGCACAAGATAAATAACGCGCTGGGGCAAGCCTTGCTCGCTCAAAAAATGGGTAAAAAAAAGGTGCTGGCTGAGACCGGTGCGGGGCAGCATGGCGTGGCGAGCGCGACTGCGGCGGCACTTTTGGGCTTAGAGTGCGACGTGTATATGGGTGCGACCGATGTGGCGCGTCAGCAGCTAAACGCGTTTAGGATGCAGCTACTTGGTGCAAATGTCATCAGCATCGAAGAGGGGCTAAAAACGCTCAAAGAGGCGACCACAGCGGCGATACAAGCGTGGGTGAATGAGATAGAAAGCGCCTTTTACATCATCGGCTCGGCGGTCGGCCCGCACCCGTATCCAAAGATCGTGCGCGATCTGCAAAGCGTCATCGGGCGCGAGACCAAAGAGCAGCTGGCTGAATTTGGCGTAAAGCCCGACTATATCGTCGCCTGCGTGGGCGGAGGCAGCAACGCGATAGGCATTTTCAGTGCGTTTTTGGACGACACGGACGTCCATTTGATCGGCGTCGAGGCGGCGGGGCTGGGAGCGGACACGCCATATCACGCAGCCACGCTCACAAAGGGGCGCGAGGGTATCATTCACGGGATGAAAACCATCGTCTTGCAGGATAGCTACGGCATGATCGCTCCAGTGCATAGTATCTCGGCGGGGCTTGACTACCCGGGTGTGGGCCCTGAGCACTCGCACCTGCATGACATCAAAAGGGCGCATTATGAGGGCGTGACGGATGACGAATGTATCGAGGCTTTGAAGCTTACTAGCCGCTTAGAGGGCATCATCCCGGCGATCGAGAGCTCGCACGCGCTGGCGTATCTAGCCAAGCTCTGCCCGACGCTAAGCGGCAAAAAAACGATCGTCGTAAATGTCTCCGGCAGAGGCGACAAGGACATGAACACCGTGATGAGCTACGAGAAAGGAAAAATTTATGGATAAGATCGCACGCGCATTTGAGGGCAAAAAGGCAAACATCGGCTACATCGTCGCTGGCTATCCAAGCTTAGAGCACACGAAAGAGTTTTTGTTAAATTTAGACGCCAGCTCGCTTGACCTATTGGAGCTTGGCATACCATATTCCGACCCGCTAGCAGACGGCAAGCTCATAGCCCAGGCGAGCTTTGAGACCGCGGCAAAGGGCGTAAATACCGATACGATCTTTGAAATTTTGAACGAGGTCAAGGCAGACGTGAAAAAGCCGATCGTTTTTTTGGTGTATTACAACATCGTTTTTGCTTATGGCGTGGAGAAATTTATCAAGCGTTCCGGCGAGGTCGGTATTAGCGGCTTTATCATCCCCGATCTGCCCTTTGAAGAGTGCGAGGAGGTGCGAGCGCTGTGCGATAAATTTAAGCTTGATCTCATCCCGCTCATCAGCGTGACATCAGCCGGCAGAGCGGATAAAATTTTAAGCGTGGGCTCTGGCTTCATCTACGCGCTGGGGGCTATCGGCGTGAGCGGGTCGCAAAGAGCCAGTGAGGAGCGGCTAAAAAGCCTAGTCGCTAGCTTAAAGCAAAAAAGCGATCTGCCCGTGGCTGTGGGCTTTGGCGTGAAAAATGCGCAAGACGCAAATTTAGTCAAATCCTACGCCGACGGTGCGATCATCGGCACGCAGATCGTAAGGCTCACGGCTAAATTTAGCGGAGACGAGCTAGTTAGCCAGATAGAAAAGCTTTTTTGAAAACGTTTATAAATTTTAGAGCGAATTTAGTAAATGCAAAGTATAATAAAAGCTAATTTTGGATTTTAAGGAAGGACATGAAAGAGGTTATAGATGCCGCGACTAGGTATCTTTGCACGGACACTTTGGGGTTTGAGGTAAAAAGCGGTGCGAGCATCGGTAAAGGGGTCTATGGTGCTAGCATACCCGTTTATAAGGGCAAAAGCGAATACCACTTTTATCTGTTTTTCAAAAAAGATACGCTAAAGCTTTTTATGGAGGCTTTTTTTGGTCATAGCGATATCGACGGAGGCGATTTGGACGATCTTTGCAAAGAGATAGCAAATCAAATCATCGGTAAAGCCAAAAACCTGCTAAACGAGCGTGAAAACAATGCGTATAAGCTTGGGACGCCGGAATTTTTAGGCGAGGTCGATGTGTTTCGCATCAAGCTTGAAGAAAAATTTGTGTATAAAATGAAAAATCGAACATTTCAAATAGGCTATAACAAAGCATGAACGAAGACGGTGCGATAGAGACTTTAGAACAGCTGGGACTTTTCAAGAGCTACGACGAGCTGATGGATATCAGTGTGGACTTCATCGCCGAGCTTGGTACGACCACGATCAGCATAAACGAGCTTTTGAAATTTGAAGCGGGCTCGGTCATCGACCTTGAAAAGCCGGCCGGCGAGAGTGTCGAACTTTATATAAACAATAGAATTTTCGGTAAGGGCGAAGTGATGGTCTATGAGAAAAATTTAGCCATAAGGATCAATGAAATTTTAGACTCCAAATCAGTAATACAATACTTTAAAAAAGAGCTTTTATGAAATTTATTTTATTATTTTTGGGTGCGATGCTGCCGATATTCGCCTCAAATTTACTTACTTACAACATCTACGAGCGCACGGACCGCGTAGATATCATGCTGAGTTTTGACGCACCTTATGAGGGCAATATCTTTCAAAAACGCGAGAAGAACACGACTTCGCTCATCTTAAATTCTCTAAGCTACGAGCAAAGCGTCAATAAGAATATAAATTCTAAAATCGTTCAAGAGTTAGACATCGAACCAAAGCAAAATTCACTGATCCTAAACCTAAAATCTCAAGATGCTATCATCGTAAACGCCTCTAAAACGACCGATGGATTTGGGCTTCGTATACGAGTAAGCCCTAAAAATACCGCCTCTCAGGTCGCAAATATGCCACAAGCCAGCGCAAAGATCGAGCCGCCGACTCAAGCACTGCAAAGCGAGCCCGAGCCTATCGTCGATGCGAGATATTTCATCGTGCTTGGCGTTTTACTAGCGCTTTTGATATTTTTGTTCATATTTAAAAAGATCATGGTCAGTAAGAGCGAATTTAGCGGCTTTGCAAATACAAAAAACAGCGAGCCAAACAGCACGAAATCTATAAACTGGCTACTAAAAAATCAAAACAACGACGTAAACGTCATCTATGAAAAACCGCTCGATCGCGTGAACAAACTCATGCTCCTAAGCTACGAAAATAGGCGCTATTTGGTGCTTGTAGGTAGCTCAAACGTGATGCTTGATAGCTTTGGCGAGGAAAAGATACAAAACGAGCAGGACTTTACGGCGTTTTTCGAGGAAAATAAAAAGAAACTGGGCGCGTTTTTACAAGAGCGTCAAAACAGCCTCAACAACTACAAAGATAAAATGAGCATGAACTAGGCGCCGCTAATTAGACCTTGTTGAATTTAAACAAACGAGATCGCGAAAATTTCAGGCTTTGCTATCTTTTTTATCTCATCTTTAGCCATCGCTAGATTTTTAGCTCCATAAATTTTAAGCGTATGGCCGGTAAATTCAAACCCGAGCTTAGCCGCGGCACAGTTTATATTAAGTGCCTTTGCGAGCGAGAGCATGAAGCTTAACCATCTTATGCATTCTGGTTTTGGGAGTAAATTTTTATATCGCTCGAATTCATAAATGATCTTTTTGCCGTTAGTGCCGATTATCGCTGCGATCAGCGCCTTTTGCTCGTGTGAAAACCCGAAATTTAAGCCATTTAGGATGATGTATGCCGAGTTTTTGTGATCCCCGTAAAATCCTATGTCTTGCCCGACATTGTAAAGCTTTGAGGCCACTAGCAATGCGTTTAGATGCTCGTCTTTTAGCTTGTGGATCTTGCTTAGGGATAAAAATATCTCTTTTGCGTACCTTGTGACGGCTTTGTTGTCCGTGAGCATAAAGCGATCTTGCAGGCTTTTTACGCTCGGGTTGAAATTTTGCGGGAATTTCATGCTAGGGCGCAAAAAGTCGCTCAAAAATACCCCTTCTCTTACACCAACACCGCTAGTGTAGATATTTTTAGCCTCAAGCGCCCCGCTCATAGCTAAAAATATATGCGCTCCTTCGCGTATCGTATCGTATCTGTCCTTTTTGATTAGAAATTTATTAAGCTCCAAGACACTCGAGTCGGCGATGCTTTGGATGAAATTTTTTTGCTCGCTAAGCTTATAGCAAAAGCCGTGAAGCGTCGCTAACGGATAGCCTGAGCCGCTCATTATGGCGCCTGAGATGGCCCTTAAGCTTCCGCCGATGGCTATCAAATTTTGGCATTTGAAATTTGTAGGTATTTTTGCTGTGATTTGCGCCAGGAAGTTTGGCAGTTTGGCGGTATTTTTACTGTCAAAAAATAACTCCTTTACACGCACTGTGCCCACATCAAGCGACACAGTATCTACTATTTTGCCGCCGCTTATGCGGGCTAGCTCAGTCGAGCCGCCGCCGATATCTATCGTGACGCCCTCGTCTAGGGGACATAGCAGATTTTTGGCTGCGATCGCTCCGTAAGTGGCCTCGGCTTTGCCGTCGATGACCCTTATGCCGATGCCCAGTTTTTTGCGTATCATTGAGATAAACTCGGTGGAATTTGGCGCGTCTCTAAGCGCTGAGGTGCCGACGCATAAAATTTTGGTGCATTTGTAGCTTTTTGCGATATTTTTAAATTCCGCTAGCGCCTCGTAAGCCTTTTGCATCGATTTTTCGGATATTTCGTTGCTGCTATCATAGCCGCCTTCGCCTAGGCGCACGCGCATTTTGTATTCGCCTAGTATGAAAAACGCCCAGCGAGATGTGCGCTCAAATATCGCCATTCGCATAGAATTTGAGCCTAAATCTATTACAGCGGTGCGTTTTGCCATGAAATTTCCTAGTTGATTTTTATAGGTAGCGTGAGGGTAGAGACTGCGCCGCTTTTGCCGTCTTTGCGGTTTTTGATAGCGACGCTACCGCCAAGAGCTTGCGCCGCCCCCTTTGCTAGAAATAGCCCAAGCCCGGCTCCGCCTTTATCGCCAAATCTCTTAAACGGTGCAAAAAGATCTTTGCTCTCGTCTATGCCGATGCCTTCGTCGATGACCTCGATGATGAAGCTGTTTTTCTCGGTCCTTGAAAGGATAGTGATATTTGAGTCTTTGGGTGAAAATTTTATAGCGTTTTGGACGAAATTTTGTATGACGTGAGTGAGTAGCGTGGTTTGGATCTTCATGTTCAAAATTTCAGGCTGCAGGGACATGATGATGTTCTTTTCCTCTGCACGAGCCAAAATTTGAAAGTTGTTGCCAAGCTTGTTTAAAAAGCCGATGATGTCTGTATTTACGGGCTCTTCAAACTGCGCTCCCTCCTGACGTCCGATCTCTAGCACCGAGCTTATCATGCTGTTCATATTGTTTATCGCTTCGTTGTTCGATCTTAGCGCTTCGATATATTTTTCGCTCTCTCTTGTTTTTATGAGAGTCACTTCGTTTTTGGTCTTCATTACGGCAAGCGGCGTTTTCAGCTCGTGTGCGACGCCGACAAAAAGCTCTTTTTGATACTCTACGAACGTTTGGATACGCGATATGAGCTTATTTATGCTGTTGCCAAGCGGGTAAAATTCATCAGGCAGGCTTTTGATATCTATCTCTTTTAAAAATTTCTCGTCAAGCTTTGTCAGCTTCGCAGACAGCGTCCTTATAGGTAGCAACAACATCCTTGATAAAAATAGTGCGTAAAAAAGCACGAGCAGTATCGCCGTGGCATTTACGATGATGATGTCTACGAAAATTTGCTCGACGATCTTGCTTTGCAATGTCGTCTCTTTTTTAAGTATCATATAAGAATCATCGTTGATGTACGGAACCGCTAGCGTGGTAAAGCTTTGCTCTCCATTTTGAAATAGCGAGAAATAGGGCTTTTTCTGAGTAAGCTGACCTTGCTTTATTTGCACTAAGGTTTCGGTTTGATTTGGCTCTTGTATGATAAAATTTTGCAAATTTAAAGGATTGTATTTTTGAGGATTGGTTATTATTTGGTTAGCTTCGTGGCTGAGCTCTTGGATGACCGTCTCAAAGACGGTGACCCTGATGTAGTAATATAACATTACTGAAATAACTGCAATCAGCATCATCGATGCGGAGGCTAATTGCAGTATAAATCTATTTCTTAAGCTTTTTTGGGAAAGCAAAATCTATATCCGCGTCTTCTTACTGTTTCGATAGTTGAGATATTTAGCGGTTTGTCCATTTTTTGGCGGATTTGATTGATCGCTACTTCGATCACGTTTGGAGTGACTAGCTCAGGCTCTTCCCAGATGGCGTCAAGGAGTTGCTCTTTAGAGACGATCTGATCGGAGTGGCGAGCAAGGTGTGTCAAGACCTCGAACGGCTTGCCTTTTAGCTCGATGTCACGGCCAAGATATGTGATCTTTTCCTCGTCAGGGTTGATTATAAGATCGTCGATTTTTATGATGTTAGTGCCGCCAAATCGTAGTCTGGCCTCTAGACGCGCTACCAAAACATCAAAGTCAAACGGTTTTCTGATGTAATCATCCGCCCCGGCGCGAAGCGCTTTTATTTCGCTGTCTTTATCGTCTTTTGCGGAGATCACGACTACGGATGTGCGTGGAGATTTATGTTTTATGACGTTTATGAGATCGACTCCGTCACCGTCTGGGAGCATCCAGTCTGTCAAAACCAGGTCGTAATTTCTTATGCCGATGTAGTATTCGGCATCCTTGAAATTCTCCGAGCTATCCGTCTGGTAGCCGAATTCTTGCAGCCCCTCTGCAATCGTCTTGTTTAGCGTCACTTCGTCTTCTACTATCAAGATACGCATTTTTTTTCCTTAAACTAAAATTTGTAGGGGATTATATCATAAATTAAGCAGGACTTCAAGATACTTTAATAAATTTTTAATAAACGGATTCTATTTTCGCACCGACCGTCGCATTTTTCAGGATTTCGATTTTTAAAATTTCTAAATTTAAGGAAATCAGATCCTTAAAATTTTCTTTTAAAGCCTTTGAAGTAGCTTCAAGCGACTCTTCGACACTTTTAAATTTTCGCTCGTTGTAAAATTTTTCTATAAATTCTATCACGCTGACATAGTCGATGAATCCGCTACTGCAAAAACTGGCGTTCATACGCACTTTTTGAGGAGTAATGCGCTCAAAGTCAAGCATCCCGATGATCGTTTCAAACTCATGATCTTTGATGAGCGTCGTGATTTTTTGGCTCATATCACTTTTTGTTCCGTCCCGCTTAATAGGCGCTTGATATTTGGTAGGTGTTTATAAACTACCAAAAATGCGATGATCAAAAGCGGTGCATGGCTATGAATGCCGTTCATCTCAGGATGCAAGATGAAGCTAGCGATGATGAGCGCCGCAAGTGCCCCGAGCGAGGCGAGGGAGCTTATCTTTAAAATTTTACCGATCAAAAACCACGCCAGAAGGGCTATCGCGATCTCGAGAGGCAAAAAGCAGGCTATCACGCCAGCGCCCGTCGCTACACCTTTGCCTCCTTCAAATTTCAAAAACGGCGAAAAGCAGTGCCCGACTACACTAAGCACCGCCATGCCCCAAAGCACGCTTTGGCTAACATCGAAGGCGCGAGCGATCAAGATAGGCGCTACGCCCTTTAGGACGTCAAAAATGACAGTCAAGATAGCTATTTTTTTGGCGAGTTTTGGATCGTGCTGTTTTAATACGCGCAAAACGTTCGTCGCGCCGATACTGCCGCTACCCTCGGTAGTTATATCCACTTTGGCGAAAATTTTACCAAATATCAGCCCAAACGGCACTCCGCCGAGCAAATAGGCTATCAAATAAAGCATCAAATTTTCATTCATTTTTTACCTTTTTACGCATTTTAAAGTCGTGATGATAGTAAAATTTCACTGACGTTTTTATAAATCATCTCCACAAGAGCACGACTTTCTCGTCGTAAATATCGCTCTTTTTGGGTGAAATTTGCACCTCGTTTAGCGTGATATTTTTGATATCATTGGCCTCTTTTAGAGCCTGCGCTTGCTGCTCGAAAGAGCCTGCTAGCTCGTCTATTTGCGCGTTTATCTCATTTACGCTTTGCTCGCTGAGCTTCACGTCACTTCGCTCTTTTAGCACGCGGTTTGCGCTTCTTGCGCTTGAGGCGATCTTGGTGGCATTTGAGCGTGAAAGTAGCTTGTTGCCAAAAAGCGCGCCTATGATGCTAGCGCCGATATTTATTGCTGCATCCAGCCCGCTTGCGGTCATATCTTTTTGCTCTTTATCAAGCTTGGCTAGGGCTTTGTTCAGCTTTTCTTCGAGTTTAGCCTTTTCTTTTTCAAATTTTGCCGTAAGCTCGGCGGTTTTTTCCTCCAAAATTTCATTGCAACGATCTTGCAGACGCACGAAAAACTGCTCTTTATCCTCTGTCGGTTTTGAGCTGATGCCCATCGCCTCGAAAATTTTAAGCTTATAATTTCTAAATACGAATTCCTTAAAATCGCGTTTTATATCGTTGAAATTTTTAGCGTTTGCTACAAAGCCGGGCAAAATTTCATAGCTGGCGTCCTCTTTGGCGTCAGTCCTTAAATTTAGCTCGGTATCTTCGCTAGCTTGCGTCCAGTCCGCGCTCTTGTCGTTTTCATCCAGTGCGTAAAGATATGAGATTTGCTTCACCGCATCAATGCCTTTTTTTGTGTCGTAAAAGCGCACTTTGGCGGTAGCCAGTAAATTCGGGGTCAAAATTTCGCTCGCTTGGGCGCTGTAAATTTGCTCGATCTCGCTTGATAGTATCGGCTTTGGCGCGCTTTTTAGATCTGCTTTTTTGGCTTTTATGACCTGCAGGCCGTCTTTTTTCTCTCGCATCAAATTTGAAATTTGCTCGCGGCTTAAAGGGCCTTTTAGATAGCTCAACGCCCAGCGCGTGCCGATGATGTTTAGACCGTCTTCGTTGATGTTTTTGAGCAAAAAGCTTCGCTTGGCTAAATTTGAGATCATATTTTCAAGCTGCGCCTTATTTGCCGCTGAGCCCGAGATGCCGGTAAGGCCGTCTATCACGCGGGCTTTGTCCTGCGCGGTTTGGAGCCTACCGATAAACCACGTGCCGATGTTGCTAAGGCCTTTGTAGTCAAGATCGACTGGGTTTTGAGTGCTCAAAACGCAGCCTATGCCAAAAGCGCGAGCTTGTTTTAAGAGCGTTAGCATCGGCGTTTTGGACGGCGGATTGCCATTTGGCGGGAAAAAGCCGAAAATTTCATCCATGTAAAGGATCGCTCTTAGCGAGCTCGTGCCCTCGGTCGTTCGCATCCAGGCGATGATCTCGTTTAAAAGAAGCGTCACGAAAAACATCCGCTCGCTATCGCTTAGGTGCGAGATGGTGAAGATATTGCATTTTGCCTTACCGTTTTCATCAAAGAGCATCTTTGAGATATCAAGCTTCACGCCCTCGCTCCAGCCCTTGAAACTAGGGCTTGCTATGAGCGTGTTTATCTTCATTGCAAGCTTCATGCGCTGATCGCCGGGATAAAACGTATCTACGTCAAATACGCCGATCTTTTTAAACGGAGGATTAGCGATGAAGCCGATTAGCTCCTCTAGCGTGACATCGCGACCTTCTTTAAATTTCGCGTCAAATATGCTAGCTACTAAAAGCTGCTCTTTTGAGCTCATATCCTCGTCGCTTATACCGATCAAAGATAGCACCGAAGCGGCGAGCGAATTTATATAGTTGCTAAAGCTCTCCTCGTCGCTTAAATTTGGGCGAGCAAAGTCGCTAAGCAATGCTACGCCCACGCCGGCGGAGCTTTTTGGTGTATAGATGGTAAGATCGACGCTGTCTTTTAAGAGCTTCACGCGTTCTAAATTTTGATAGCTCGCCTCTATGCCCTCTCTCCAAATTTCACTCTCTTTTTTGGCGCACTCATCTACGCTTAGTCCCTTATTTGCCGCATCGTTTTCATCGATATAAGGTCGAAAATCATCAGCGCTCATATCAGGGAAGGTGAGGGCTAAATTCGTCATATCTCCTTTAGGATCGATGATGATGGAGGAGATGTTGTCTATGCAGGCCTCTTCTAGTAAAGTGATGCCAAGCCCGGTCTTACCGCTGCCGGTCATGCCGATGATGGCTGCGTGAGTCGTGAGGTCTTTGTTTTTATAAAAAAACGGCTCTTTATCTTTTAGACCGATGTAAAAGAGCTTTAAATTTTCTTGTATGCTTTTCATTTGGCGTCCTTATTGATAGAGACTGATGCGCGCTCGCAGCTCGTCTAGCGTCTCTTGGACGCGTGCACTCGTAAATTCCTGCACTATTTGGCTCTCGCCGATTATTTGCATGCAGTATCTGATGTAGCCTTTGTATGCCAGCTCGGTGATGAGGCGTAGCTTTAGATGGACGTTTTGTGGCGTAGTTTGAGGTATCATAAGCTCGAAAAACGCTTCTATGTCTTCGCCGTCTTTAAAGTCCGCCGACTCGGAGCTAAGCACGCTAAGTCCACCGTCCGAGATATCGTAGAGGTTGCCGTGAAGCTCGGCTCTATCGTTTTTTAGCAGGACTTTTGTAAATTTGTTCGGATGGACGCGCTGGAATTTTCGTAAATTCGCGTTCATTTTGGATATGCGGGAGAAATTTGAAAGCGTCACGCTTTTATCGGCTATGCTAAAGTCCGAGATGTCCGATTTTAGATGCTTGGGGAAATATTCGTTTGGCAGGATGAAGCCGTTACCCTCTTGCTTCATGGCTAAAATCTGCATGATATCGACGCCAAAGACGACGCTGTCTTCTTGCACGTCTAAAATTTGCGCCTCGTGTTTTATATTGACTCCGTCGTATAAATTTAGAAATTCAGGCTTTGCTTTGGCTGTTTTCATCCGCGAAAATGTGTTTATAGGATCTTCAAATAAAAACGAATTCGTTTGGCCCATCGCTACATAGCTCGTTTCATCCTTTGGCGAGGCGTGATTTAGGATGTCTGTTAGGCGTTCTACGGCGTAGATGAAGTAGCTTAGGTGTACGGGGTTTTGATGACAGTCGTTAAATTTTAAGATCAAATTTAAAAATATGAAATTTAAAAGATCGCTGCGTTCACACTCCCCTTTGACCGCATTTTCGAGCTCTTTATAAAGTGACTGTGCGTTTGGATCTTGCAGTAAAAGCGAGTCAAATATATTTTCAAGCGCTGCTTTTAGTTGCTCGTTTGAAACGTCCAAATTTGCCCTTTTGCAAAAATTCACGCCGTCATTTATAAAGTCGCTTTTAAAATTTGAGATGATCTCCGTGCAGCTTGTAGCAAGCTCTTGTCGTCCTTTGAATTCCATAAATTTCTCCAAATCGATTATTCATGAAATGGTATCATATTGAAATTTATATTAAAGATTTATTTGGTGAATTTGGTTTAAAAGGCGGAGAGCTCCGCCTTTTTGATTAAAGTTTGTTTTCGTTGTGTGAAAGATAGTCGGCTACGCCCTCGGTGCTTGGTTTCATGCCCTCATCACCTTTGTGCCAGCCTGCAGGGCAAACCTCGCCGTGCTCGTTCGTAAATAGCATCGTATCGACCATACGGATCATCTCGTCGATGTTTCTACCTAGCGGAAGGTCGTTGATGACTGCGTGGCGGACAGTGCCGTCTTTGTCTAGCAAAAATGAGCCGCGAAGTGCGACACCGGCGTCCTCAAGAAGCACGTCAAAGCCGCGAGCGATAGACTTTGTCATATCGGCAACTATCGGAAAGCGCACTTTGCCGATGCCGCCTTTATTTACCGGAGTTTCTTTCCACGCAAAGTGTGAGAATTGATTGTCGCATGAAACGCCGATTACCTCGATACCGCGAGCCTTAAATTCGTCATATCTTTTATCAAACGCGATTATCTCGCTTGGGCAAACGAAAGTGAAGTCCATCGGATAGAAAAATACGACTGCGCCCTTTTCGCCGATGTTTTTATATAGGTTGAAATCATTTACGATTTGATTATTGCCTAAAACTGCCGCAACTGTGAAATCAGGTGCTTTTTTTGTTACTAACATTTCTGTTCTCCTTATAATAAAATTTATTAATTGCAAAATTATATCGCTAAAACTTTAAAATAAGATAAAAATATTATAAAATTTTAGATAATCCTAGTTTGTTTTGAAATTTTGATGACCGGATTTGGTGAGATTTTATGTTTTGGCTAAATTTCAAATTTGATCGAAATTTTTGCCGCCAAATTTTAGTATAGCCGAGCCCCAGGTGAAGCCGCCTCCAAAGGCGTCAAGTAGCAAGGTCGAGCCGTTTTTGATGCGGCCGCTTTCGTAAGCGTCGTTTATCGCCATCGGGATCGATGCGGAGCTAGTGTTGCCGTATTTTGCTATCGTCAATACGCACTGCTCGTCCTTAAAATCAAGGCGTTGTTTGACCGCTTCGATGATACGGATATTTGCCTGATGAGGCACGAAAAAGTCTATATCGCGGCTTGTCATATTGTTTTGTTCTAAAATTTCGATGACGCTTTTTGTCAGTGTTTGAACAGCGATCTTAAAGACCTCGTTGCCGGACATATGTATGAAATTTAGCCTTTTTGCCAGCGTTTCATCGCTGGCCGGATATGCGCTGCCACAGCCAGGAGTTATCAAAAGATGAGACTGCGTCCCGTCGCTTGCGGTGTGGATGTCGATTATCTCGTTTTCATCGCTTGCGCTGATGATCGCCGCACCGGCACCGTCTCCAAAAAGTATGCAGGTGCTTCTATCGGTGTAATCGACTACCGAGCTAAGCTTCTCGGCTCCCACGATCAAAACGTTTTTTTTCGCTCCGCTTTTAATCAATGAATTTGCAAGCTGTAAAAGATAGATGAACCCCGTGCAAGCCGCACTTATATCAAATGCCGTTATGCCGTAGTTTAGGCCTAAATTTGCGGCTATCTTACAAGCGGTGGACGGCATACAAAGATGATCCGGTGACATCGTAGCACATATGATCGCATCTATTTGGGACTTTTCTAATCCTGCCCGCTTTATGGCTAGTTTGGCGGCTTTAGTGCCAAGATCGCTCGTTATCTCGCCTTCTGCGATATGACGCTCTTTTATACCTGTGCGTTTTACGATCCATTCATCGCTTGTGTCGACCATCTTTTCAAGATCGAAATTCGTTAAAATTTTTTCAGGAACGTATGAAGCTATGGATATCAGCGAAGCTTTTAGCATATTTTATCTTGCAAAATGCGAGAGTTCTTCTTCGATAACTTTATTGATGTTTGAATTCGCAAAATTTATCGCTTGGAATATCGCATTTTTTATGGCTTTGGAGTTGCTTTTGCCGTGGCTTATGATGACACAGCCGTTTATGCCAAGTAGCGGTGCGCCGCCATATTCATCGTAGCTGACTTGTTTTTTGAGCGTTCTAAAGACCTTTTTCATCAAAACTGAGCCAGCGATCGCAAGAGGCGATTTTTTGACCTGTTTTTTGATGATCTTGCCTATCGCATCGGCTACGCCCTCGCTAGTTTTTAAAAGGATGTTGCCTATAAATCCGTCGCAGACTATGACATCCACGCTTCCGTCAAAGACTTGATTTCCTTCGGCATTACCTACGAAGCTGTCAAGCCTTGAGACAAGCTCGAAAGCCTCTTTACTCACTTCGTTACCTTTGCAGGCCTCTTCGCCGTTTGACAAAAGACCTACGCGAGGGAGTTTGCGATTTAAAATTTCTTTAGCATAGGCTTCGCCCATCACTGCAAACTGAAACAGATGCTCGCTCCTACAATCCACATTCGCCCCGACATCAAGAACAAGGGTCGTGGACTCTTTAGAATTTGGCATCAAGGTAGCTATCGCAGGACGTGCGACATTTTTTAGTCTGCCTACCCTTAGTGTAGCTAGGCTCATCGTTGCGCCGCTATGTCCGGCGGAAACTACTGCGTCGACCTCTTTGTTTTTCAAAAGCTCTATTGCTTTATAGATGCTGCTTTCTTTACGTTTTAAAGCGTCCGTAGCACCCTCAGCCATAGAAATGACTTCGGCCGCTTCTAAAAAAGTGATATTTTTTAGATACATTTCAGGTATGAGCGGCTTTATGGCATTGCTATCTCCGACGAGGACGGCCGAAAATTTAGTATCTTTTAGCGCTTCTATCACGCCTGCGATTATAGGCTCGGGGCCGAAGTCCCCACCCATAGCGTCAATAGCAATGCGAATCATTTTTTAATATTCACCGGTTGTTTTGTTTATGCGATGAGGCATTTTCCATGAGCCGTCTTTATCTTTTACGGGCACTGGAAGTGTAACTTTGTAGTGTGTTCTGCGTTTTGCTGCACGAGAATGACTCACTCTTCGCTTTGGTACTGCCATTTTGTTCTCCTTTTATAAATTTCTACAATTTTTACAATAAAAATAATCGCTCTTAAAAGCTTCTAATTCGCTTTTGAAAACTTCGTTTAGATCGATATTTCCGTCAAAAAATTCCATCGTATCGCTAAGTTCGTTCTCTTTATCGATATAAACGCCGTCGCTTAAAACAAGCTTGACGTCTTGATCGACTGGTAGTGTCATTTCACATCCGCATCTATCGCAGATATATGAAATTTCGCCTTTCATTTTACCAAGACATTCGACAAGTTTAGGATCAAGTCTCTTTAAAACTCCACTAAAATTTAAATTTTTATCTTTTAATTCAAAATCAATATTCTTATTTGCGACTTTTGCAAACGCTATTTTCAAAATTTAGCCCTAATCAGCAAATTTCTCTTGCTGCAAAGAAAAAATTTATCTCGTTTATAGCATTTTCCAGGCTATCGCTTCCATGAACTGCATTTGCATCGATACTCTCTGCAAAGTCCGCTCTTATAGTGCCAGCAGCAGCCTCTTTAGGATTTGTCGCGCCCATTAGTTCACGGTTTTTAGCCACTGCGTTTTCACCCTCAAGTACCATGACAACGACCGGTCCACTCGTCATAAACTCAACCAAATCGTTGAAAAACGGTCTCTCGCTATGAACGGCATAAAACGCTTTTGCATCGCATTTGCTTAACTTTACTTTCTTTGCAGCAGCGATCCTTAGCCCGTTGCTTTCAAATCTATCTATGATTTTTCCGACGACATTTTTCTTAACGGCATCAGGCTTGATGATAGAAAGTGTTCTTTGCATAAAATTTCCCTTAACGTTAAAGTGTTTTTAATGAAGTTGGCAATTATATCAAAAAAAGTTTAAAAATCAAATAGGCCCAAAACTTGAGCCTAAAATTTTAAGCGATGACGGCTGTCGTGCCTAAACGTTGGTCTGCGCCGATTTGTTCACGAGATGGTTGGCCCGCTACTACGCTGTCCCATACGATGCAGCCGTCGGTCGGACAAGCTGAGGCACAGGCCGGTTCGTCGTTGTAGCCGACGCACTCTACGCATTTGTTTGCATACACATAGTATGTGTCCTCTCCTGTTGGGTTGTCACTATCATCAACGATAGCTTCTACCGGGCATTCGTCTATGCAAGAGCCGCAGCTTATGCAAATGTCTGTGATCTTTACTGACATGGTTTCTCCTTTGAAAATTTTGCGTAGAATATCAAAAAAAGCTGAGAATGATATAAATGCACCTTCTTAATATAAAATTTTAGCTCTTAAATTTATAAAAATTTTACACCTTTTTGGCTAAAATCAAAGATTGCAAAAATTAAATTTTGCATATCAAAAAGGCTGAAAATGAATGATTTTATAAAAATAACGGGTGCGCGTGAGCACAATCTAAAAAATATAAATTTGCAAATCCCAAAAAACAAGCTCGTGGTTTTCACGGGGCTTAGCGGTAGCGGCAAGAGCACGCTTGCCTTTGACACGCTTTACGCCGAGGGGCAGCGCCGATATATCGAGAGTCTAAGCAGCTACGCTAGGCAGTTTCTCGACCGCGTCGGAAAGCCCGACGTCGATAAGATCGAGGGTCTAACGCCGGCAATCGCGATAGATCAAAAAACGACGTCTAAAAATCCGCGCTCGACAGTGGGCACTATAACTGAAATTTACGACTATCTGCGCTTGCTCTACGCACGCGTAGGTATCCAGCACTGCCACAAATGCGGCAAGCCGATCTCCAAAATGAGCGCAGCCGACATCATCAGTGAAATTTCAAAACTCCCGCAGGGCGCAAAGGTCGTGCTCTACGCCCCGCTCGTGCGAGAGAAAAAGGGCACGTGGGCGGATCTCATAGAAAATTTAAGAAACAAAGGCTTCGTGCGCGCGCAGATCGATGGCGTCATGGTGCGCCTTGACGAGGAGATCGAGCTAAGCAAGACCAAAAAGCACACGATCAAAGTCGTCATCGACCGCTTAGGGGTAAGCCCCGAGAACTCCGCCCGCCTCGCCCAAGACGTGGAAAAGGCGCTTACAGAGAGCTACGGCGAGGTCGAAGTGGAGATCACAAACGCCGAAGAGCTAAATTTAAGCGAGAAATTTATACATTACAGCGAGCATATGGCGTGTTTTGAGTGTAAAATTTCATTCACGCCGCTTGAACCGCTTAGTTTTAGCTTCAACTCGCCAAAGGGCGCGTGCGAGAGCTGCGATGGGCTAGGCATCAGATATAGCCTAGATCTTAGCAAAGTCATCGACGAGGAAAAAAGCATCGAAAACGGCGCGATAAAGCTGCTGTATGGCTACAATATGAGCTATTATTATAAATTCGTGCTGGCTTTTTGCGAGCAAAACGGCATCGACGTGAGCAAGCCTTATTATGAGCTAAGCGAAGATGAAAAACGGCTCGTGCTTTACGGCAACGTAAAGGAGGTCGAGTTTTTCTGGAAGCGGCACAAGATCACGCGGGCATTCGAGGGCGCGGTCAAAATTTCGCACAATCTGCTAAAAGACTACAAAGACTTTGACGAGTATATGAGCGAGAAAATTTGCTCGGCGTGCGGCGGACATCGTTTGAAGCCCCAATCGCTCGCCGTCAAGGTCGCAGGGCGTGGGATCGGCGAAATTTTGGATATGAGTATCGAGGAGAGCACGGCGTTTTTCTCAAACGGAGCGAATTTTGAGTATTTCAGCGAGCAGGACAAGATGATCGCCGCGCCGATACTAAAAGAGATAAACGAGCGGCTTTATTTTCTTTTTGACGTAGGGCTTGGCTACCTCTCTCTCGGACGCGACGCACGCACGATCAGTGGTGGCGAGGCGCAACGTATCAGGATCGCAAGCCAGATCGGTAGCGGGCTAAGCGGCGTGATGTATGTGCTCGATGAGCCAAGTATCGGGCTGCACGAGCGCGACACGCTAAAACTCATCAAAACGCTGCGAAACCTGCAAAGCAAGGGCAACTCGGTCATCGTCGTGGAGCATGATAAAGAGACGATAAAGGAAGCGGACTTCGTCGTGGATATCGGCGAGGGAGCGGGTAAATTTGGCGGTAGCGTCATATTCGCAGGCGGCGTAAAGGAGCTGCTGGCGTCTGACACCGTGACGGCGCAGTATCTAAACGGCACGAAAACGATCGACTACCGCCAAAACCGCAAGCAAGAAAAGTGGCTCGAGATCTCAAACGTAAATATCAATAACATCAAAAATTTATCCGCGCGCTTTCCGCTGCGAAATTTAGTCGGCATCACCGGCGTGAGCGGCTCTGGCAAAAGCTCCTTGGTGCTACAAACCCTGCTGCCAGAAGCCCAAGAGCAGCTAAACCGTGCAAAGAAAGTAAAAAAGGTCGCTGGGGTAAATTTAAGCGGACTTGAAAATTTAGACAAAGTGATCTACCTCGATCAAAGCCCGATCGGACGCACTCCGCGCAGTAATCCAGCCACCTACACAGGCGTGATGGACGAGATCCGCGGGCTATTCGCGCAGACAAAGGAAGCCAAATTGAGAGGCTACAAGATCGGCAGGTTTAGCTTCAACGTCAAGGGCGGACGCTGCGAAAAGTGCCAAGGCGAGGGCGAGATCACGATCGAGATGCACTTTTTACCCGATGTAAATGTCGTGTGCGACGCATGCGGTGGCACTCGCTATAACGCCCAGACGCTGGAAATCCTATACAAAGGCAAATCGATCGCCGATGTGCTAAATATGAGCATCGACGAGGCTTTGGAGTTCTTTAAAGCCGTGCCTAAAATTTATCAAAAACTAAAAACGCTGCAAGACGTGGGGCTGGGCTACATCACGCTGGGGCAAAATGCGACTACGCTAAGCGGCGGTGAGGCGCAGCGCGTCAAGCTCGCAAAGGAGCTAAGCCGCACGGACACGGGAAATACGCTATATATCCTTGACGAGCCGACCACGGGGCTACATTTTGCCGACGTTGATCGCCTCGTGCGCGTGCTACATCATTTAGTCGAGCTTGGTAACTCGGTCTTTGTCATCGAGCACAATATGGATGTCATCAAAAACTGCGACTACATCGTCGATATGGGCCCCGAAGGCGGCGCAAAGGGCGGCAAAATAATCGCTTCTGGAAATGTGAAGGACGTGGCTAAAAATTTCAAAAAGACGGGGAGCTATACCGGGGAATTTTTGGCGGGGGAACTAGCGGAGATGGGTAAAAAATAAATTGGCTCTTTTATAATAAATCATTGGTACTTGCTTCGCTTCTGCCTTGCAGTTGCAAACGAAGTGAAGCAAAAACCCTGTTCGCTCCGCAAGACGCCGAACATATAGCACGATTTTTTGCATCGTTACACTCGCAACTGCAAGCAGACCGCGGTCAGCTACCGCTTCCCTGTGAAGCGACGCTATCATTGCCGATTTTTACATTATAGAGCCAAAATCTATTTTTGATATCTCTGAATTTTCTCAAAGACATGATAACTATACATAGTTTATTCGGTGTGTCTTGTTGATTTAAGCTTCTTATCCTAGCATTAAAGAAGTATCTCTCTAACCTAAATTTTAACTCAAATTTGTAATAATCACGCCAAAGGAAAAATGATGAAAACACTCACGATAATCGATACTTTTGGCTTTTTTTTCAGGCTTTACTACGCCATGCCAAACCTCAAAAACCGCGAGGGCAGACCAAGCGGGATGATAAGCGGCTTTGCAAATTTTATCTTAAATTTAAAAAACGAATTCCCAAGCGACTACATCATTTTCGCGCTCGAAGGCAAGGGTGAGACGCTGCGTCACAAGATCGCGGGCGATTATAAGGCAAACCGCAGCGAAGCCCCCGCCGCGCTAAAAGAACAGCTTCCCGTTTGTATCGAGATGATCGAGAAAATGGGGCTTTGCGCTATCTCGCGCGAGGGCTACGAAGCCGACGACATCATCGCCACGGCAGTGAGGCTTGCCAAGTCGCAGGATGTGTTCGTGCGCGTCGTCACGCACGACAAAGACCTTTATCAGCTCATCGAGGATGGCAAAGTTAGCATTTATAGCCCGCTTAGCAAGATCGACCATGACACGGCAAGTTGCGTGGAAAAATACGGCGTCCGCCCCGAGCAGATTCGCGACTTTCTCGCGATCGCGGGCGATAGCTCGGACAATATCCCCGGCGTCAAAGGCATCGGCGCGGTCGGGGCGAAAAAGCTGCTCGCCGAGTTTGGCAGCTTGGAGGCGATCTACGAAAATTTAGCCCTCGTTAGAAACGAACGCACGCGCGAAATGCTCGCTGCCGGGCGTGAGAGCGCGTTTTTGAGCAAGCGACTCACTACGCTTTTTGACGACGCGCCTGATATGGTGGATTTTGCCCACGCGCCCTTTCCACAGCAAAATCCTCTCTTAAAAGTCGCTGATATGCTGCGCGAATTTGATCTAAGTCGCGTGCTAAAATCGCTTCAAAACAGCGATGAAAACGCGGAATTTAAGCTAGGTTTCAATGCAAATTTACTCACTGACGAGAGCGCGATCGAAAGCCTGCTAGCAAACATCACCGAGGAGACCATCGTCGCCTTTGACACCGAGACCACAGACATCGACACGCAAAGCGCAAGGCTTGTGGGGTTTAGCTTTTGTTTTAACGACGAGGACGCCTACTACGTGCCGGTCGCTCATAGCTATCTTGGCGCGCCAAAGCAGGTAGGCACGGACTTTGCTACGTGGGCGGTGGGGCAAATTTACAAAGGCTGCGTCGTCGGGCAAAATTTAAAGTATGACTTCAAGGTCGTGAAGCGAAATTTAGGGCTCGAACCGCCCGTAAATTTTAAAGATACGATGGTGCTAGCGTGGCTTGCTGACCCGTCGCAGGCTGTGGGTATGGACGCGCTGGCAAAGCGGCTATACAACTACGATACGATCAAATTTGAAGACGTGGTGAGGCGGGGCGAGACCTTTGCGTCCGTGCCACTAGAAAACGCCGCCAAATACGCCGCTGAGGACGCGTGGATAACGCTGAAATTTTACAAAAGCTTTTTAAATTTGCTTGACCCCGCGCTCATCGAGCTTGCAAACGTACACGAGTTTCCGTTCATTTTGACGCTTTTTGATATGGAAAGCGTTGGCATCGCGATAAATAAGAAAAAAATGCAAAATTTGATCCTGCAAAACGACGCAAAAATCAAAATTTTAACGAGCGAAATTTATGAGCTTACGGGCGAAAATTTTAATATAAATTCGGTCAAACAGCTTGGCGCGGTGCTGTTTGAGCACTTAAAGCTTCCAGTGAAAAAAAAGACAAAAACAGGTTACAGCACCGATGAGGCAGTGCTCGCTGAGCTAATTGACGCGCATCCCGTGATCTCAAAGCTGCTTGAATACCGCGAGCTTTACAAACTGCAAAGCACATACTGCGAACCGCTGTTAAATTTAGCAAATAAAGATGAAAATAGCAGGATATATACGAATTTTATCCAGACTGGAACGAGCACGGGCAGGCTCGCGAGCAAAAATCCAAATTTGCAAAATATCCCCGCTCGTGGCACGCTAGCAAAAGACGTACGCGAGACCTTTGAGGCGAAGGAGGGATTTAGCTTCGTCGGGCTTGATTACAGCCAGATCGAGCTTAGATTGCTCGCGCATTTTAGCCGCGACGAGGCGCTTTTAAAGGCGTTTGAAAACGACGAGGACATCCACGCGCGCACGGCGATAAGCATATTTGGTAGCACAGACGGGCAAAACCGCGCCGTGGCAAAGAGCATAAATTTTGGTCTGATTTATGGTATGGGATCTAGCAAGCTAGCAGGTCAGGTAAATATCTCGCGCGCCGAGGCGAAGGAGTATATAGAGCGCTATTTTAGGGCATTTCCTACGATAAAGGGCTTTTTGGAGGGCATCAAAACGGCGGCTAAAAATGAGGGCTTCGTGCGGACTTTGCTTGGTAGAAAGCGGTTTTTTGACTTCACAAACGCAACGCCCATGCAGACTGCGATGTATGAGCGCGAGGCGGTAAATACGATATTTCAAGGCTCGGCGGCCGACATCATAAAGCTAGCGATGGTAAAGATCCGCCCGCTTTGCAGCGTGAGGGCAAAAATGCTGCTGCAAATCCACGACGAGCTGATTTTTGAAGTTGCAGACGAGCATGCGGCGGAGTTTGGCGAGGCGGCACAAAAGATAATGCAAGAAATTTATAAGCTAAACGTGCCGTTAAAAACGTCGTTAAATGTAGCGAAAAACTGGGGTGAGTTGAAATAAAAATATAATATTTTATCATATTCTTAAAATATAAGTTTAGTTTTAATTTTTAATTGATACAATCGTCGTTAGCTTTATATTAAATTAGGAGTCTACATGGAATTTCTCATGAATTTGAGTGAGGGCACGCAGTTTGCCATCCAGCTTATCATCGTTTTGATTTGTCTGTTTTACGGAGCGAAAAAGGGCGGTATCGCGCTTGGTTTGCTTGGCGGTATCGGACTCATCGTTTTAGTTTTTGGCTTTGGTATCGAGCCTGGCAAGCCATCGATCGCCGTCATGCTCACGATCTTGGCTGTCGTTGTCGCGAGTGCGACGCTGCAAGCGAGCGGCGGACTTGATGTCATGCTGCAAATCGCCGAAAGAGTGCTACGCAAAAACCCAAAATACGTCAGTATCCTTGCGCCTTTTGTAACGTGCTTTTTGACGATACTTTGCGGCACTGGACACGTAGTTTATACGATGCTGCCGATCATCTACGACATCGCGATCAAAAACAACATCCGTCCAGAGCGACCTATGGCGGCAAGCTCGATAGCCTCACAAATGGGTATCATCGCTAGCCCCGTCTCCGTCGCAGTCGTCACACTCACGGCATTTTTAGTAAATGCAAAAAGCCCGCTGGCTGGCTTTGACGGGTATCTTGATCTGCTTAAAATCACGATCCCTTCGACATTTTGCGGCGTTTTGGCGATAGGAATTTTTAGCTGGTTTCGTGGCAAAGACCTCGACAAAGACGAAATTTTTCAAGAAAAGCTAAAAGATCCTGAATTTAAAAATTACGTCTATGGCGACTCTGCAACGCTACTTGGCAAGAAGCTCCCGGGCTCGCAGTGGGCGGCGATGTGGATATTTTTAGGTGCAATTTTGGTAGTCGCTTTGCTTGGTTACTTTAAAGATTTGCGCCCGCATTGGGATAAAAATGCGCCCGCTCAGATCGTAGAAGTCGTCGTAGATGGTAAAGCGGTCAAAAGCTTTAATATAAAAGACGGCAAGATCGTAGCCATTGTAAAAGACGGCACAGTCGCACTAAACGTGAAAGAGAGTAAGGCGAAAAATGCGACCGCGTATGAGAGCGCTCAAATTTACAACGCCGAGGGCAAGCTCACTCAGAGTATCAAGGCTGAAAATGGCGGCGTGATGATAACCACAGGCGAAAAGAACGAAACTATCGCAAACGCGAGCATCGCGGTAAAAGACACGATGAAAAAGAAGACCTATCTTGGCATGGTCGATGTCATCCAGATGTTTATGCTACTTGCCGGCTCGCTCATCATCATTTTTACCAAAACAGACGCGAGCAAGATCAGCAAAAATGAAATTTTCCGCTCGGGCATGATCGCGCTTGTCGCCGTCTTTGGTATCTCGTGGATGGCGGAGACGATGTTTGCCGTGCATACGCCGATGATGAAAGCAGCCCTTGGTAGCGTCGTCACCGAGTATCCTTGGACTTATGCCGTTATGCTTTTGCTCATCTCAAAATTTGTAAATTCGCAAGCCGCCGCGCTCGTGGCGTTCGTCCCGTTAGCCTTAAATATCGGCGTTAATCCGGCGATCATCCTGGCCTTTGCACCTGCATGCTACGGCTACTACATCCTGCCGACATATCCAAGCGACCTTGCCGCCATTCAGTTTGACCGCTCAGGCACGACACACATCGGTAAATTTGTCATCAACCACAGCTTCATTCTGCCAGGACTCATCGGCGTGTTCGTCTCTTGTGTGTTTGGTTATATATTTGCCGGACTTTTTGGCTATTTAGGATAGAATTTTGGGGATTTTACTACAAATCCCCTTTATTTTTGACTTATTAAAGCAAAGCCTTTTATACGTAAAATTTTAAAGCTAGATTTACTTCAGCTTATCGCCAAATTTCTTGATATTGCTCGTATAGACAAAGCTTAGCACCTCTGCTACGGCTCGAAATAGCTCTGCTGGTATAGTGTCTTCGACCTCGCAGACTCGGTAAAGCTCGCGTGCTAGCGGCGGATTCTCGTAAATTTGCACTCCGTGTTCGAGAGCTATTTTTCTTATCTGCAAAGCCATCATATCCACGCCTTTTGCCAGAATGACCGGTGCACTGTCTTTTGATTTGTCGTATCTTACGGCGACGGCGTAGTGAGTCGGATTTGTTATAACGACATCAGCTTGCGGGACGTTTTGCATCATGCGTCTTTTAGCCGCTTGCATCTGCATACGACGTATACGCCCCTTTACTTGCGGGTCGCCCTCCATTTGTTTGTATTCGTCCTTGACCTCTTGCTTGCTCATACGAAGGTCTTTAAAATACTGAAACCGCACGATTAGTAGGTCCAAAAGGCCGATTACAAGTAGGATCAAGAGCATGACTCCGACTAGGATTATCAGCTTTTCTTTTAGCCACGCCAGCTGATCGAACATCGATAAAAACAGCGTATGAGGCAGCTCTTTTATAAACTGTAAAAAAAAGTAGAACGCGACTCCAAATACGGCGCTAACTTTTGCCACGATCTTTACGCTATCTATCGCTTTTTTCATTGAAAATAGATTTTTTAGCCCCTTTAGTGGATTTATCTTGTTTATATCGGGAGTGATGGGCTTTGTCGTAAAAATGAAGCCAAATTGCATGACATTTGCGACTATGCCGGCTATCGCCACGCAGATACATATCGGCAGTATCATCAAAAGTGACCTTGCGATGGTATTTATGACGATCAAATTTAGCGTGCTAGGAGTGATCTCTACGCCTATAAATTTACTGTAATAAATATAAAGTGCCACGACTTGTTCTCGCATGAAATTTAGCATAGCAAGTAGCACTAAGATAGCTATGACAAGTGTCGCAAAGCCCGCGATATCTTGACTTTTGGGGACGTTGCCGTCTTTTTTGGCGTCTTCTATCTTTTTGGAGGTCGCTTCTTCGGTTTTTTCCTGATCGTCGTCTGCCATTTTTACTTTGCGCTAAATTTTAAATTTTGCGCGTGTCTTCCTTTGCTGAATTTAGGCGATTATACCCAAAACAAATTTAAAATTTCGGATAGATTTCAAATTTGCTTTCAACCAAAATTTATAAATTTTTAGGTATCATCCGTTCCTTATAACCAACAAAGCTCCATAAATCTTTTTCACAAAAGTGCTTTTTGGTAACTTACCAAAAGAAAGGTAGAGTATGTCAAAATACGCTATTATCAAACATGGCGGCAAACAATATCGTGTCAGCGAGGGCGAGTATATCAAGCTTGACAGGTTTGAAGCCGAGGCAAAATCAACCGTCGAAATCACAGAAGTTTTGGCTGTAAATGACGGTAGTATCAAGGTAGGTGCGCCGTTCGTAAAGGGTGCAAAAGTTGTCTTAGAAGTCGTAAATTTAGGTAAAGACAAAAAAGTCGTGATCTATAAAAAACGCAGACGCAAAGACTCGAAGCTTAAACGCGGTTTTAGAAGACAATTCACACGCGTTAAAGTCGTTAGTATCGCAGCTTAAAGGAGATTAGATGGCACACAAAAAAGGTCAGGGCTCGACCCAAAATAACCGAGATAGTATCGGACGCCGACTAGGTGTCAAGAAATTCGGCGGAGAATTCGTCCGTGCAGGAAACATCATCATCCGCCAGCGCGGCACAGCTACTCACGCAGGTAGCAACGTAGGTCTTGGCAAAGATCACACGATATTTGCATTGATCGACGGCTTTGTAAAATTCGAAAGAAAAGACAAAAACAGAAAAAAAGTTTCTGTTTATCCTGCCGCTTAAATTTTAGGAAGCTTTGGCTTCCTAAATTCCTCAAAATTCATAAAAATCAAATCTTAAACCGTAAATCGCTATAATCAGCAAAAATTTTAAGGCAAAAAATGTTTATAGATAGTGTAAATTTAACCCTAAGTTCGGGGCATGGCGGAGCCGGGGCGGTGAGTTTCAGACGCGAAAAGCACGTCATCTTAGGAGGACCTGACGGCGGCGATGGCGGTGATGGCGGCGATGTATACTTAATCGCTGACAACAACTCCCACACGCTAGCCGCATACAAGGGCAAAAGGGCGCTCAAAGCTCAAAACGGAGAGGCTGGCTTGGGGAGGCGGATGACCGGCAAAAAGGGCGAAAATCTCGAACTCATCGTGCCGCCCGGCACTGCCGTGTATGACGCGCAGACGAATGAACTTTTGGCAGATCTTACCAAAGAGGGCGAGCGCGTGCTGTTTTTAAAAGGCGGCAAGGGCGGGCTTGGCAACGTGCATTTTAAAAGCTCGATCAACCAAGCCCCCGAATATGCGCAAAAGGGTCTGCCTGAAGAGACGTGCGACGTGCGCTTAGAGCTAAAACTCATCGCCGATGTCGGTTTAGTTGGCTTTCCAAATGTCGGCAAATCCACGCTCATTTCGACCGTTTCAAACGCGAAGCCGCAGATCGCAAACTACGAATTTACGACGCTCACGCCAAAGCTAGGCCTTGTCGAGGTCGATGAATACAGCGGCTTTGTGATGGCGGACATCCCTGGCATCATCGAGGGCGCGAGCGATGGGCGCGGGCTTGGGCTTAAATTTTTAAAGCACATCGAGCGCACTAAAATTTTACTTTATATGCTCGATCTTGCCAACTACCGAAGCCTAAAAGAGCAGTTTTTCACACTTCGAGGCGAGGTTGAGAAATTTTCGCCCGAACTTGCCAAAAGGGACTTTGCCATCGCTTTGACGCGCATGGACGCGGCGGAAAATTTGCAGCGAAAAGTCGGCGAATTTTTGCAGATTTTGGGACTTCGCGGCGAGCAGTCAAAAATAAAGGGCGAGGCTACGGGTAAATTTAACGAAGGCGAATATCCAAAAAACGGCGGCGCGGGCAAGACGGGCAAAAATTTGTTTTACAAGCAAGACATTTATAAATTTGACGGCTCAAAGCCATATTTTGTCATGCCGATCAGCTCCGCGACGAATCAAAACATCGCCGAGCTTAAATTTGGCTTGCTCGAACTGCTAAAAAAGGAAAATTTCAAATGATTTTTGCTAGAAATTTGACCGAAATGAGATGGTAAAATGGCTTGGATCTACTTGAAATGCGCCGGGCTTATGGAGATGGGCTGGCCCGTAGGGCTAAAAATGGCGCAGCAAGAGGGCTCGCGAGTGCTTGGGATCTGCGTGGCGATAGCATTTATGGCGGCGAGCGGGTTTTTGCTCTGGCTGGCGCAACGCGAGATACCTATCGGCACGTCTTACGCGGTCTGGACGAGCATCGGTGCGGCGGGAACGTTTATGATTGGCGTGTGGTTTTACGGTGACGCGGCGAGCCTGTGGAAATATTTTGGTGTGCTCTTGATACTTAGCGGCGTGGTCGTGCTAAAAGTCGCACCGTGATCGTGTTTTACACTCAAAATCTAGCGTGAGAAATTTCATGTGATTAAAATTTATACGTTTAAATTTATCATGCTTTGATTATTTAATAAATTTTTAGCTCTGTTATAATAAATCATTGATACTTGCTTCGCAAACCCTGTTCGCTCCGCAAAGCGCCGAATATATAGCACGATTTACGCGGTCAGCTACCGCTTCCCTGTCCTCGTAGCGAAGTCTCGTTACGAGTGCGTAGCGTGAAGCAAAAATCGGCGGCGATAGCGTCGCTTCACAAGGTTTTTACTCGAATGCTGTTCGCATTCTCCTGCTTTGAAATCTGAAAATTAATAAAATATTGAAACAGAGCCTAAATTTTTTAAAGAATACAATCACTATTGGCAGGTTACTAAATCTATAAATATCCTAGTCTACGCGCCAGAAAATAAAAATTTAATCCTCTTTTGGCTAAAATCACCTAAATTTAAAGGAAAAAGATGAATATAATTTTTATGGGCACGCCTGCGTACGCAAGGGTGATCCTGGATGCGCTCGTGCGCGCCGGTATCGGGGTCACGGGCATTTTTACACAGCCTGATAAACCAGTCGGCAGGAAGCAAATTTTAACGCCAAGTGAGGTTAAAATTTACGCGCAGCAAAATTTACCGCACACGAAAATTTTTCAGCCAAGGACGCTAAAAGAGGGGACGGTCACGGCTGAAATTTTAGCTTTGAAGCCTGATTTTATCGTGGTCGCGGCGTATGGGAAAATTTTGCCAAAGAGCATTTTGGACATCGCCCCTTGTATAAATTTACACGCCTCCATACTGCCTAAATACCGCGGCGCAAGCCCGATACAAGCGGCTTTGCTAAATGGCGAAAAGAACACTGGCGTAACGGCGATGCTGATGGACGAGGGGCTTGATACGGGCGATATGCTGGGCTTTACTCACGTTTCGTGCGAGGGCAAAAGATCGGCTGAGATGTTTGAGATTTTGGGCGAGCTAGCGGGCAAGCTGGCGGTAAAAACGCTTTTTGATTTTAAAAATTTGACGCCGCAAAAGCAAGATGACGCGCTCGCAACGCACTGCAAAAAGATACAAAAATCGGACGGACTTGTAAATTTGAGCGAGGATGCGGAGCAAATTTACAATAAATTTCGCGCTTTTCATGAGTGGCCGGGCATCTTTCTTGAAAGCGGGCTTAAATTTTTGGAGTTAAATTTAGCTGACGGTAACGGCGCGGCTGGGGAGATTTTACGCATCGAAAAGGACGGATTTGTCATGGCTTGCGGCATGGGTGCGCTTAAAATCCTCGCCCTGCAAGAAGCGGGCAAAAAGGCGCTGGACGCAAAAGCCTATATAAATGGAAAGCGGCTCGTGGCTGGCAATAAAATTTCTTAACGTAAATTTAAACTGCGATACGACTAATTTTGGTAGTGCCCTTTTAGGGCAAATTTAGGAGAAAATTTGATAGTAGAATTTGTTGATAGCGTGGGATCGACGCAGGAAGTTTTGTGCGAGGGCGTGCGAAACATGACTATAAATCCGCCTTTCATGCTCGTAGCCAAAGAGCAAACTAACGGTATCGGAAGTCGCGGAAATTCTTGGCAGGGGCTTAAGGGCAACCTATTTTTGTCATTTTGCGTGGATGAAGATTCTTTGCCAAAGGATATGCCAAGTGCGTCGGCGTCGATATATTTTTCGATGATAATGAAGGAAATTCTAAGCTTAAAGGGCTCTAAGATTTGGGTCAAATGGCCAAATGATTTTTACGTGGACGATAAAAAAATAGGCGGCACTATCACGACAAAGATAAATTCCGTTTATGTTTGCGGCATGGGCATCAACCTGCAAAATGCTCCTGAAAATGCGGGGGTTTTGGACATAAATATAGCCGCAAACGACGTAGTTTGGGACTTCGTACAAATGCTAGAAAAAAAGATTTTATGGAAGCAGACTTTTAGCAAATTTAGGATAGACTTTCAGAAATCAAAAAAATTCATCACGCATATGGGTGCGCAGGCGGTATCGCTCGAGGGTGCGCAGCTTTGTGATGACGGCGCGATTTTATTAAACGAAAAAAAGGTGTATTCTTTAAGATGAGTGAAGTTATAACGATAGCAAATCAAAAAGGTGGGGTCGGAAAGACGACTACGGCTGTAAATTTAGCTGCATCTTTGGCGGTTGCCGAAAAAAAGGTTTTGCTCGTGGATATCGATCCTCAGGCGAATGCGACGACCGGGCTAGGATTTAACAGAAGCGATTATGAGTTTAATATCTATCACGTTTTGACCGATCGCAAAAAACTCTCTCAGATCGTTCTTAAAACCGAGATACCTACGCTATTTTTAGCCCCCTCAAATATCGGACTAGTCGGCATAGAGCAAGAATTTAACGATCAAAACAAAGACTACAAGCTGATTTTAAAAAATAAAATCGCAGAGGTCATAGATGACTATGACTTCATCATCATCGATAGCCCTCCCGCGCTTGGTAGCATAACAATAAATGCGCTTAGTGCGAGCGATAGCGTGATAATCCCGATACAATGCGAATTTTATGCGCTTGAAGGCTTGGCTTTGATCCTAAATACCGTAAAGATCATCAAAAAGACGATAAACCCGAAGCTTAGTATCAAGGGGTTTTTGCCGACGATGTTCAGTTCGCAAAATAACCTCTCAAAAGAGACGATCGCAAATTTAAAACAACATTTTAAACATAAACTTTTTACGAGTAAGGACGACAAGGACGATCTAGTCGTTATCCCCCGCAATGTCAAATTAGCCGAGAGCCCTAGCTTTGGCAAGCCAGTCATCCTTTACGATATAAAATCACCGGGCTCGATAGCGTATCAAAATTTGGCGTACTCGATTTTAAATTGAAATTTTTAAGGATCTAAATAGTGAAAAAAAAGAGTTTGGGGCGTGGACTTAGCGCGATATTTGAGGATGTGGAGCAGGCATATAAAAAAGAATTTGCAGATCTTAGCTCGGACTCGGATATCGTCGAAGAGATAGAGATAACTAAAATTTTACCAAATCCCTATCAACCGCGTCAGCATTTTGATGAGGAGGCGCTAAAAGAGCTTAGTGAAAGCATAAAAAGACACGGACTCATCCAGCCTATCATCGTCATAAAAAAAGACGACGGCTATATGCTGATCGCCGGCGAGCGCAGATACCGTGCTACAAAGATGCTGGGCGAGCGCAAGATCAAGGCCATCATAGCCGATCTGAAATCTCAAAATTTACGCGAGCTTGCACTCATAGAAAATATACAACGTGAAAATTTAAACCCGATAGAGCTCGCAAATTCCTACAAAGAACTCATAAACGAATACAAAATCACTCAAGACGGACTCGCAAACATCATACACAAAAGCAGGACTCAGATAACAAACACCATGAGGCTTCTTTTGCTCAGTAAATCCACGCAAAAACTACTGCAAGAAGACAAACTCACTCAAGGTCACGCAAAGGTCATCGTAGGCCTTAGTGCGGGTGATGAAAAGATGATCGTAGATACTGTGATCGGTCAGAAGCTAAGCGTGAGAGAGACTGAAAATTTAGTCAAAAAGCTCAAAAATAAAGACTTGCAAAAAAAAGAAAAACCGAGCATTTCAAAAGAGTATGCCGATAAACTCTTGAAACTTCAGGGCGTATTCGAGGGTTTTGATATAAAATCTAAAATCAAATCTAAAAATTTAATACTAGAATTTGGCGATACGACGCAGATCGAAAAATTTATAGATAAGCTGAAATAAAATTTTAAATTTAATTTTATTTTTTACAATTTTATTGTAAAATCAGCTCCGATTTTAGTTTTTAAATGAAACTTAATAATTAAGTAAGGAGAGTGAATGTTAGAGATAGATGTGCCTCTAGTCATCTTGACGGCTGTCGTTTTCTTGGCTCTAATCGCTATTTTAAATCCTCTGCTTTATAAACCTATGCTCAAATTTATGGACGATAGAAATGCGTCTATAAAGGAGGACGAGGAGAATACGAGCAAAAATGCAAGCGATCTTAGCGTGCATGAAAAGGAGATCGAAAATATCATATTAAACGCCAGAGCCGAAGCCAACAAAATAAGACAAGATGCGCTTAGTGCGGCAAAAGAGGCTGCGCTTAAAGAGATCGAGGCTAAAAAGTCTGCACTTGAGGCGGATTATGAAGCGTTTTTGAATGCTTTAAGTACTCAAAAAGACGAGCTTAAAGCCGATCTGTCTTCGAGATTGCCCGAGCTTAAAGCGGCATTAAACGCCAAGCTGGCTAAAATTTAAAGGAGTCTTATGAGGATCAAAATTTTACTTCTTGTTTTGCCATTTTTTGCTTTTGCTAGCGAGCATGGCGGAGTGAACTACGATATCATCGAAAGAGCTCTGAATTTTCTATTATTTTTTGGAATTTTGCTGTATTTCGTTGCTAAGCCCTTAAAAGATCTCTATCAAAGCAGGATAGATAAGATAGCGGGCAAACTAGAGAGCATCCAAGAAAAGCTTCGCGCTTCAAAACTCAAAAAAGACGATGTTTTAAAACGTGTCGAAGAGGCGAAGCTAAATGCGAGCAGTCTAGTCGAAACAGCTAGAAAAGAGGCGGTAAATTTAGCTCAAAAGGTGAAAAAAGACGCCGAGCTCGAGATAGCAAATATTCAAAAGAGTTTCAAAGATCAAAAAGATTTCGAGGAGCGCAAGACTACAAAAAATGTCGTGAGCGAAATTTTAAATGATATTTTTGCCAGCGACAGCCTGAAAGTCGATCAAAAAGAGCTCATAAATATCATACTTAAAAAGGTCGGCTGATGAATGAAGTAGTAGCAAAAAAATATGTCAAAGCCATTTTGAACGATGTAAATTCCGCCCAGCTGGCTAAATTTATATCAAACCTCAGTGAAATTTCAGCTGCTTTTGAAATAGAAAAATTTAGAAATATAATAAGCCTTCCTACCTTGAAAAATTCTGCAAAAGCGGAATTCATACTATCTTTAGTGCAAGATCCAAGTGAAAATTTTAAAAATTTCATCAAACTGCTTGGAGTGAATAAAAGGCTAAGCCTCATCCCTGCCATACTAAACGAGATAAAGAGCGAGCAGGCGTTGCTAGATAACATCTATCATGGTAGCGTTTATGGAAATTTCGAGCTAAATAATGAGCAATTAAGCGCTCTTGAAGATAAATTTTCAAAGCGCTTTGACGCTAAGGTCAAGCTTGAGGGTTCAAAGAGCGACTACAACGGTATCAAGGTAGAGCTGGACGATTTGGGAGTAGAGGCGAGCTTTTCTATGGATAGGCTCAAGGCCCAAATGAGTGAATATATATTAAAAGCAATTTAAAAAGGAGTAAAAGCGTGAGTGCAAAAATTAAAGCTGACGAAATTAGCGCTATAATCAAAGAGCGAATCGAAAATTTTGATCTAAGCGTCGATGTCGAAGAGACAGGCAAAGTCATCTCTGTCGCTGACGGCGTCGCAAATGTTTATGGTCTTAAAAATATCATGGCCGGCGAGATGGTTGAATTTGAGGGCGGCGAAAAGGGCATGGCTCTCAACCTTGAAGAAAGTAGCGTAGGTATCGTTATTTTAGGCAAAACTAGCGGTATAACCGAAGGAAGCTCTGTCAAAAGGCTTAAAAAGCTTTTACGTGTCCCTGTAGGTGATGCGCTAATAGGACGTGTCGTAAATTCACTTGGTGAGCCTATCGATGCAAAAGGACCGATCGAAGCTACCGAAACTCGCTTCGTCGAGGAAAAAGCCAAAGGTATCATGGCCAGAAAGTCAGTCCATGAGCCGCTACAAACTGGTATCAAAGCTATCGACGCACTCGTACCGATCGGCCGCGGGCAACGTGAGCTGATTATCGGTGACCGTCAAACTGGCAAAACGACCGTCGCGATAGATACTATCATCAATCAAAAAGGTCAAGACGTCATTTGTATTTACGTTGCTATCGGACAAAAACAATCAACCGTCGCACAAGTCGTTAAAAAGCTCGAAGAATACGGTGCTATGGACTACACGATAGTCGTAAATGCCGGTGCGTCTGATGCCGCTGCACTTCAATACCTAGCACCATATGCTGGCGTAACGATGGGCGAATACTTCCGTGATAACTCACGCCATGCACTCATCATCTATGATGATCTATCAAAGCATGCCGTCGCATATCGCGAGATGTCTTTGATCTTGCGCCGCCCACCTGGACGTGAAGCTTATCCTGGTGACGTATTTTATCTACACTCACGTCTTTTAGAGCGCGCCAGTAAGCTAAATGACGCTTTGGGCGCTGGTTCACTTACGGCTTTGCCTATCATCGAGACGCAAGCGGGCGACGTTTCGGCATATATCCCGACAAACGTCATTTCTATCACCGACGGGCAAATTTTCCTTGAGAGCGATCTTTTTAACTCCGGTATCCGTCCTGCGATCAACGTCGGACTTTCAGTCTCTCGTGTCGGTGGTGCAGCTCAGATAAAAGCGACAAAGCAAGTTTCTGGTAATTTAAGGCTTGACTTGGCGCAATATCGCGAACTTCAAGCGTTCGCTCAATTTGCAAGCGACCTTGATGAGAGCTCAAGAAAACAGCTAGAGCGCGGACAAAAGATGGTCGAGGTGCTTAAACAGCCTCCGTATTCTCCTTTGCCGGTCGAAAATCAAGTCGTCATCATATTTGCCGGATCTAAAGGCTATCTTGATGATATCGCGACAGCTAGCGTTACGAAATTTGAAGCGGAGCTTTATCCATATATAGAGGCGAAATATCCTGAAATTTTCGAACAAATCAGGACGAAAAAAGTTCTTGACAAAGAGATAGAAGAGCTTTTACATAAGGCACTGAAAGACTTTAAAGCGACTTTCTCGGTCGCATAAGGCTAAAACATGTCAAATTTAAAAGATATAAAACGAAAGATCAAGAGCGTCCAAAACACTCAAAAGACAACGCGTGCGATGAAGCTCGTCTCTACCGCCAAGCTTAGGAAAGCGGAAGAGGCGGCACGCTACTCCAGGGTCTATGCACTTAAGATCAATGAAGTTTTATCAGAGATAGCTTATAAGATAAATCAATACGCTTCGGTCGTTTCCGAGAGTAAATTTTTCGATATCAAAGAAAATATCGAAAAGGTTGATATCATATTTGTTACCGCTGATAAGGGGCTTTGCGGTGGATTTAACGTCCAGACTATTAAAACCGTAAGGCATATGATAGATGAATTTAAAGCCAAGAAGATTAAAGTTCGCTTGCGTGCCGTCGGCAAAAAAGGTATAGAATTTTTTAATTTTCAAGGTGTAGATTTGCTTGAAACGTATATAGGCGCTAGTTCTTCTCCGACTTACGAGAAAGCACAAAATATCATCAAAGATGCCATAGATGATTTCGTGAACGGGGTCACAGACAAGGTTATTTTAGTCCACAACGGCTATAAAAATATGATCTCTCAAGAAATCAGAGTAAATGACATCGTGCCTATCGAGCCGTCCAAGATCATCGGCGTAGAGACGAATTCTTTGATGGAATTCGAGCCTGAGGATAATTATTCTAAAATTTTGGATGAATTATTAACAAAATATTTTGAATACAGTATGTATTATTCTTTGATTGATTCACTTGCTGCCGAGCATAGTGCGAGGATGCAAGCGATGGACAATGCGACGAATAATGCTAAAGAGCGTGTAAAACAACTAAATCTTGCCTATAACAAAGCAAGGCAAGAGTCCATCACTACTGAGCTTATAGAGATCATCAGTGGTGTTGAATCAATGAAATAAAAGGAGTATGAATGAAGGGTGTTATTAGTCAAGTTATGGGCCCTGTGGTCGATGTTGACTTTAATGACTACTTGCCAAAGATCAACGAAGCTATCGAGGTTTATTTTGAGGTTGAGGGCAAGAAAAACAGATTGATCCTGGAGGTTGCGGCTCACTTGGGTGATAACCGCGTCAGAACGATCGCTATGGATATGAGCGAAGGACTTACTCGCGGGCTTGAAGCTACCGCACTTGGTGCGCCTATAACCGTTCCTGTCGGAGAGAAGGTTTTGGGAAGAATTTTTAATGTCGTAGGCGATCTCATCGACGAGGGCGAGGGTGTAGAATTTGACAAACATTGGTCTATCCACCGCGATCCACCACCATTTGAAGAGCAAAGCACGAAAAGTGAAATTTTTGAAACCGGCATAAAGGTCGTCGATCTTCTTGCCCCTTACGCAAAGGGCGGTAAGGTCGGACTATTTGGCGGTGCAGGTGTCGGTAAAACGGTCATCATCATGGAACTCATCCATAACGTCGCCTTTAAGCACAGCGGATATTCAGTATTTGCAGGCGTTGGCGAGAGGACGCGCGAAGGAAACGACCTTTATCACGAGATGAAAGAAAGTAACGTTTTGGACAAAGTCGCCTTGTGCTACGGACAGATGAACGAGCCACCAGGAGCAAGAAACCGCATCGCGCTAACCGGTCTAACGATGGCTGAGTATTTCCGCGATGAGATGGGACTTGATGTGCTTATGTTTATCGACAACATCTTCCGCTTCTCTCAATCAGGCGCAGAGATGTCAGCGCTCCTTGGTCGTATCCCGTCAGCCGTTGGCTACCAGCCGACTTTGGCAAGCGAGATGGGTAAATTTCAAGAAAGGATCACATCGACCAAAAAAGGCTCGATCACGTCTGTTCAGGCCGTTTATGTCCCGGCTGACGACCTTACCGACCCAGCTCCTGCGACCGTTTTTGCGCACCTTGATGCCACGACGGTTCTTAACCGTGCGATAGCTGAAAAAGGAATTTATCCTGCGGTCGATCCGCTTGATTCTACTTCAAGAATGCTTGATCCGCAAATTTTAGGCGAGGATCATTATAAAGTGGCTCGCGGCGTTCAGGCTGTGCTTCAAAAATATAAAGACCTTCAAGATATCATCGCTATCCTTGGTATGGACGAGCTTAGCGAAGAGGACAAGCTGACCGTCGATAGGGCTAGAAAGATCGAGAGATTTTTGTCTCAGCCGTTCTTTGTCGCCGAGGTTTTCACAGGAAGTCCTGGTAAATATGTAAGCCTAGAGGAAAATATAGCCGGATTTAAAGGAATTTTGGACGGCAAATATGATAGTTTGCCTGAAGCGGCATTTTATATGGTAGGCAATATCGATGAGGCGCTGGCTAAAGCTGAAAAGCTTAAGGCTTAAAATTTTAAATTTAAGGAAGCGTAATGGATAAATTACATTTAGAAATAGTAACTCCTCAAGGTCAGGTTTTTTCTGATGACGTGAGTAGTGTAGTGCTTCCGGGCAGTGAAGGTGAGTTTGGCGTTTTGCCAAACCATGCCTCTTTGATATCGCTTTTAAAGGCCGGTATCATCGACATAGAAGATAAAAATAAAAACCATGACATCGTAGCGATAAACTGGGGCTACGCAAAGATCGATGAAGGCAAAGTCGTCATCCTTGCAGACGGAGCGGTTTATGTAGCTGGAAATAGCGAGAGCGAACTTGCGAATTCTCTTGATCAGGCAAAACGACTTATAGAGAGTATGAGCAGCGATACCAACGCCTTTGCGGCTACGATCGCAAAGATGGAAAACGTAGTGAGAGCAAGATAAGTGGGCGGGATAGATATTTTTTTAAACTACATTCAAAGAAGTAGTTTCATCACTATTATCGTATTATGTTGGCTATCTGCTTATTTTATCGTTAGCTTTACCATACTTTTTTCTCGCATGGCCGGTATAGGATTGTGGCAAAAAAGAGAGCAAAATGCCCTAGAATCTTTACTAATGGGAGCTAAAAATATCCCAAACGATTCATCTTTAAGAAAGTGTGCAAGCGGGAAAATTTCAAGAGAAAAACTAAATGTTTGCATAAGTATAGCCGAGAAAAACGCTACTAGTGGCCTGACCTGGCTTAGCGTCATAGCTTCCACGTCGCCTTTTATAGGCCTTTTTGGAACAGTCGTTTCTATACTTGAAACATTTTCACAGCTTGGCAATAGTGCAAATTCATCTCTTGGCGTGATAGCCCCAGCGATATCAGAGGCTCTAGTCGCCACTGGTGCTGGAATTTTCGTAGCTATCCCTGCATATACTTTCAACCTACTTATAAAGCGCAAAGCTTATGAGCTTATGAGCGTGATCGAACGTCAAGCTGATGTATTGGTAGCGCTTAAAAAAGACGACGAGATATAGATGACTCTTAAATTTGACGATGAAAAGCCGGAACTAAATATAACTCCTCTCGTTGATATCATGCTGGTTTTGCTGGCTATCTTGATGGTCACGACTCCTACACTTGTTTATCAAGAAGATATCGCTTTGCCGGATGGTTCAAAGACTAAGACTTCTACAGCAAAACAAAAAGATCTGATCGTATCCATAAACGCCCAAAGACAAGTAAGGATAGATCAGAGTCTGATGAGCCTTGCTGAGTTTCCGGATAATATCGCTTTGATGGGTGGTAAATACGACAAAAGCTTACCGATATATATCAAGGCGGATAAAAATTTAAGATACGATGACGTTATGTTTGTGCTAAAGACCCTCAAAAATGCGGGATTTAACAAAGTCGCCTTAGAAACAAACGGATAAGATGCCAAGTAAAGTAAAATTTCCTACCGTTAGTTCATTTTTCGTAGCTCTGTCACTCTATCTAACGATAGTGCTCATGCTTTTTATCAAGCTTACTTTTTTTTCTGAGCCTGCTAAAAAATATACGGACGATAAAGATGCATTCATGGATGTCGTCATGGTAGATAGAGAGGTAGCCGAAACTATAAAGGCTCCTAAACAAGCTAATGAAGTAGTCAAACAAACGCAGCCAGAGCCCAAAAAAGAGTCGCAAGAGACTAAGGTGGAAACTACGAACAAACCGGTAGTTCCAGAAGAACCGCTACCTACTCCGAGCATACCGACTCCCCCGAAAGAGCAGCCAAAGCCAGACCTAAAACCGGAACCAAAGCCTGAAATACCTGAGCCTAGCGAAAAACCAGATACAAAACCTGAGCCGCCAAAGCCGGTGGAGACTCCAAATATTAAGGATCTTTTTAGCAGTATCGATACGACGAAGCTAAAAAAAGATAATGGTATCGCAAAGCCGGAGCAAAAAGTGCAAAGCCGTAAAAAAAGCGAGGTAGCCAATTCTCAAGCCGCCAAGCAAGCAAGCGATATCATAAAAAGCCTGCAGATAGATACGGTTTCAAAAGCGCCAAAGTCGCAAGCCACTGGTGTTTATGACCCTTTAAGGGGCGCGATAGCAAAGCAGATACAAAGAAGATGGCAGAGTTATAAGGCTGATTCAAACGATGTCGCAACGGTTAAATTTATGATAGATGGGAGTGGGAATTTCAGCTACGAAATTTTGGAACTATCCTATAATGAAGAATTTAACAATAAAGTAAGAGAGTGCCTGGAAAAACTGACTACGGAGAAATTCCCGTTTTCTCCGGATGGCAAAAGTATTACTTTTAATTTAAAATTAGAAGATAAACTAGAATAAAATTTAAGAAATGGAGCAGTAATGAGAAAAATTTTTCTTTTTTTATGCGTCGCTTTGGGGCTTTATGCTGCTGATGCGACGATATCGGTCATAAATCAAGGTATCGCACTTCCAAAGATCGCTTTGCAAGATGCGACTACGGCGGTAGGGGATGCAAATTTTAAAGATAAATTCTTTAAGATCATGCTTGGTGATCTGAAGGTTAGTTCGGACTTTGAGGTCATCGAAGATCATGTGCCTTCTACTTATGAGGGCACTGCACAGACAAACACTATGAGTGATAAGGGCGTCGAGCTTATATTTAGGTATGCGCTCGAAGGCTCGGCAAATTCGCCTCTTACACTCAAAGTAAAACTCATAAACGCAAAAACCGCAACAACGAAATATGAAAAAGTCTATACTATGCCCGACGGTGCGAAATATCCGTTTTTGGCGCACAAAAGCATAGTCGAGCTGACAAACGAGCTAAATTTACCTCCGGTTGGCTGGATGGAGAAATTTATCATTTTTTCAAAATATACTTCAGCTCGCCAAAGCTCTATCGTAGTTGCCGACTATACTCTGACATATCAAAAGACGATAGTTAGCGGAGGGCTCAATATATTTCCTAAATGGGGCGGCGCCGATCAAACGAAATTTTACTATACTTCTTATGTCAATAACAAGCCGACTTTATTTAGATACGACCTTACTAGCGGAACAAAGACAAAGATCATAGATAGCGTAGGCATGCTGATAGCTTCGGACGTCAGCAAAGACGGAAGTAAAATTTTACTTACTATGGCGCCAAAAGATCAGCCTGACATTTATATTTATAATATAGCGACCAAAGGTTTGACGCAGATCACAAACTATCCGGGCATAGATGTCAATGGAAATTTCGTCGATGGCGATAGCAGGATAGTTTTCGTATCCGATAGACTCGGCTATCCAAATGTCTTTGCTACCAGCGCAAATGCCGGCGGGACCGTCGAGCAGATGGTATTTCACGGTAAAAATAACAACTCTGTAAGCACGTTTGAAAACTATATTGTGTATTCAAGTCGTGAGAGTAGTGGAGATGCCGGAACGTTTAATATATATTTGATATCTACGCAAACGGATTTTATACGCCAGCTCACCGCCAGTGGAAAGAATAATTATCCGAGATTTTCAAGCGATGGCCAAAGCGTCGTGTTTATAAAAGAACTCGGAGGTCAAAGCTCGCTTGGCGTGGTAAGACTAAATGAAAACAGAAGCTTTCAGTTTCCGTTAAAAGTCGGTAGAATTCAGTCTATAGATTGGTAAATATTTAAAATTTTTATGGTATAATGCGACCAAATTTTTGAAAAAGGATGTGGAATGAAAAAAGTAGTTCTAGCAAGTGTTGCTGTTGCAGCTTTATTGTTGAGCGGTTGTAGCTCTAAAAACCCTGAAGTCGATATGAATGCAAATTCAAATCAAACATCAGACTCAAATATGGGTATGAGTGATGCAGATAGATTGGCGGCGCTTATAGCCAATATCGAAAGCCAAGTTAAAAACGTATACTTTGACTTCGATAAATTTAACATCAAAGCAGATCAACAAGGCACTGTAAGTGCAAATGCTGCTATATTCAATCAAGCAGACGCTCAAGCTCTTTCTATCAAAGTAGAAGGTAACTGCGATGAGTGGGGTACAGACGAATACAACTATGCACTTGGCCTAAAACGTGCTAAGAGCACAAAAGACGCTCTAGTAAGAAATGGCGTAAGTGCTGATAGAATAGCCGTAGTTAGCTTTGGTGAAAGCAATCCTGTTTGCACAGATAAAACTAAAGCTTGCGACGCTCAAAACAGACGTGCAGAATTTAAAGTCCTTCCATAATTCATAATGGATAAAAAAATAGTTTTTGCGGCTCTCTTTTTGGGAGCCGCCATCTCTACTTGGTCTCAAGAAGTTTCTGCATTTGATGCGGGAGATATCAATAACGCAAATCCATATGGTCTTACCGATAGTGAAAAAGCCGCTTTGAATAATAAGCGAAGCGTTCAAAGCATAGAAGAAAATATGAATAGTGTTTCCGAGCAGATACAAGGGCTTCAAAGTCTGATAGAGAGCATGAGCCTTAGGATGAATAAGCTTGAGCAAAAGATCAATGACCTCGAGCTAAGAGTGAACGGCGATGTCAATAGCTCCGGTGAAAATTTCGCATCTTTAAAAGCTTATGTAGATGAAACTAGACAGATCCAAGAGAAAAACTATAAAAATATCACTACCACGCTTAATCGTTTAGGTGCTTTGCTAGATAAAAACTCAAATACCACCTCTACCAAGCAAAATAATGCTAATATCAAATCAAGCTCGGACAACTCGGACACTAAGTCAAATTTTAGTGGTAAAAGCGATAAAGATGTTATGTCAGAAGGCATAAAGCTACTAAATTCTGGTAAAACATCAGAAGCCGCCGAATATTTTGAGTATCTTAATAAAAAAGGCTACAAGCCGGCCGCTTCGAATTTTTATTTAGGCGAGATAGCCTATAAGCAAAAATCATATAGCACAGCTATACAATACTATCAAAAAAGCATACAAGGTAGCGATAAGGCCGACTATACTTCCAAGCTCCTTTATCACACAGCTATCAGCTTTGATAAAATAGGTGACACCCAAAGTGCGAACCGTTTTTACAAAGCTCTTAAGGTAGGCTACCCTGATAGCAAAGAGGCGCAAGCCGCCCCTAGCAGAAACTAAATTTAAACTTTTTTAGATATAATCTCACATTATCTTAAATCGAAATTTAAAGGAGATATTGTGAGTAAAGATCAAGTCATAACAATGTTTTATGAGCTAAAAGACGCTGCAACAGGCGAAATTTTAGAGTCAAATATGCAAAATGGCGGTCAAATTTCATTTATAACCGGTCGCGGGCACATAATCGAAAAGCTCGAAGAAGAGGTCAGCAAGCTAAAAGCCGGAGAAAAGGCCGCGATAAACATAAAAGCTGCCGAGGGATGCGGAGAATACAATAGCGAGGCCGTGCAGTCGCTCCCAAAAGAGCAGTTTGCGGGCATAGATCTGCATGAAGGCATGGAGCTTTTCGGACAAAACGAGGATGGCTCGAGCGTTCGCGTGATAGTAAAGTCTATCGGCGAGGACGATGTCGTAGTGGATTTCAATCACCCTTATGCAGGCAAAGATCTGCTATTTAATGTTGAAATTTTAGAGGTCAGAGATGCGAGCGAAGATGAAAAAGCCACAGGAATGGTAGCCGGCGCTCACACCTGCGGTTGCGGCGGACACGGACATGATCACGGCGAGGGACATCAATGCTGCGGAGGCCACGGACATCATCATGACGATGACGACGAGCATGGTCACGGTGGCTGCGGTTGCGGCGGACATCATCATTAAGAGATGGCTATGAGATATGCGTTGATTTTTGCGGGCCAAGGCTCTCAAAGCGTAGGCATGGGTCGAGAATTTTATGAAAATTTCGCCTGCGCTCGTGAGCTTTTAGAGAGCGCGAGCGATCGCTTGAAGATAGATTTTAAAAATTTACTTTTTACGCAAAACGAAGAGCTTGCTATCAGTGAATTTACGCAGCCCGCCATCATTTTAAACTCCTTGATGAGCTATGAGGCTTTGGCGCAAAGGCTAAGCATAGAGCCTAAATTTAGTCTAGGTCACTCCTTGGGCGAATTCGGTGCGCTTACTGTGAGTAAGGCTTTTAGCTTTTTAGACGCTATAAAGCTTGTAAATTTGCGCGGAAAATTCATGCAAGAAGCCTGCGAAGGCAAGGACGCAGGCATGATGGTCGTGCTTGGCCTTGCTGACGATGTGGTGGAGAGCATCTGCGCCGAGGCGATGACGCAAGGGCTTCAAATTTATGCTGCAAACTACAACTGCGATGGACAGATTGTAGTCGCCGGAGTGCGTGCGGATCTGGCTAAATTCGAGACGAAATTTAAAGAAGCAGGTGCGAAACGGACCATGCTCTTAAATATGTCAGTCGCTAGCCACTGCCCTATATTACAGCCAGCTAGTGTACGCTTGGCCGATGAGCTTGAAAAGATTTTAGCTCAAAATTTTGCCCCAGTCGTGTCAAACGTCAGTGCAAAAACATATACTACAAAGCATGAGGCGCTAAATTTATTAAAAGAGCAGCTCGTTAAGCCTGTCTTATACAAACAAAGCATAAAAAACTACGAAAGCGAAGTCGATTGCTTCATTGAGCTTGGCGCGGCTACGCTTAAGGGCATAAACAAAAAGATCACTGATAAACCGACTCTTAGCATTACCGATATGGCTAGCCTTGATGAGGCGGTTAGAATTTTGGAGGAGAGATGATAGCTATATTAGGAGCGATGGACGAGGAGGTAACGCCGATCTTATCGGCTGTGGGCGAATACGATACTATCTCATACGCTAACAATAAATTTTATCTTGCTTCGTATAAGGGCAAGCAGCTTGTGATAGCTTATTCAAAGATCGGCAAGGTAAATGCGGCGCTCACTACCAGCATAATGATAGAGAAATTTAAAGCTAGCAAGCTACTTTTCACCGGTGTAGCAGGAGCGCTCAGCGAGGGGCTTAAGATCGGCGACTTGATGTATGCTACGAGCCTAGCGCAACACGATCTTGATATCACCGCTTTTGGACATCCTTACGGCTATGTGCCGGGGATCGAAGTTTTTAGTAAAACCGATGATGGACTAAACAAGCTTGCCATCGAAGTCGCAGCCAAAAAAGGGCTCGATCTAAAAAGCGGCGTCATCGCGACAGGCGATCAGTTCGTATGCAGTAAGGATAAAAAGGACTGGATAAAGGCCGTTTTCAAAGCCGACGTAGTCGAGATGGAGGGCGCTAGCGTGGCTCAGGTGTGCACGCAACTTGGCGTGCCGTTTTTCATACTTCGCGCTATAAGCGACGAGGCTGGCGGCGGTGCGGAGTTCGACTTTGACGAATTTTTGAATAGCTCTGCAAAGGTGAGTGCTGACTTCATGCTTACGATGGTTGAGGCTTTATGATAGACATAAGCAAAAAGATACTAAGCACGGTCGGCAAGACCAACGCTCAGTATAAGATGGTGCAAGGCGGAGATAAAATTTTACTCGGCTTGAGTGGCGGTAAAGATAGTTTGGCGCTTGCACATGTGCTAAAGCATATGCAACGCGTCACGCCGGAGAAATTTGAGTTTAAAGCCGTCACTCTAAGCTACGGCATGGGCGAGGACTACGCCTATCTCACGCGCCATTGCAACGAGCATGGCATCGAGCACGAGGTCATCGACAGCTCTATCTTTGAAATTTCAAAGGACAAGATCCGTAAAAATTCCAGCTTTTGCAGCTTTTTCTCGCGTATGAGGCGCGGATATCTTTATACTCATGCGCTAAATGGCGGCTTTAACAAGCTTGCCATCGCACACCATTTAGACGATGCGGCGGAGAGCTTTTTTATGAATTTCACTTATAACGGCGCTCTTAGGACGCTTGCACCAAAATATAAAGCCAAAAATGGCATCGAGGTAATCCGTCCATTTATATTCGTGCGTGAGAGACAGCTTAGAGAAAACGCCCTTAGAAACGAGCTTCGCGTGATCGGTGACGAGGCATGCCCGGCAATGAGGTTTGATGTGAAGATGCCACATGCCAGATATGAGACCAAGCAGCTTTTAGCGCAGCTAGAGAAAAACAATCCAAAGCTATTTACTTCGCTAAAGGCTGCGTTTCACAACATCCATACAGATACGTTTTTTGGCTCTAGCGAGGCTAAATTTAGCGAAGATGACGAGTAAATTTCAAATTTAAAGGAGAGTGCATGAAAAAGATCATGATTACGCTGGCATTATGCTTGCTTGCTGCTTTTGCAAAAGAGGTAGCGCCCGAGACTTCGGCTCCTAATCGCCTTGAAATGGTGCTGATCCTCGATAAATCGGGCTCTATGAGCGGGCTTGAGGATGATACGATAGGCGGCTTTAATTCGATGATAGACAAACAAAAGGATCTAAATATCACGACTAAAGTCACCACCGTCTTGTTTGATACGAAATTTAACGTGATTCACGATAGAGAAGATATCAAAAACGTGCAAAAGCTAACGTCTAAGGAATACCGAGCGGGCGGCAACACTGCGCTTCTTGATGCGATAGGAAGGACTATAAACAAGATGGAAAACGTTAGTGGCATTTACGATAAAAACAGCAGAGTCCTTTTCGTGATCATAACCGACGGGCAGGAGAATTCGAGCAAGGAATACACCAAGGCGCAAATAAAAAAGATGATAAGTGCCAAACAAAGCAAGCATGACTGGGAATTTGTATTTTTAGGCGCTAACATAGATGCCGTCACCGAGGCGGAGAGCCTTGGCATCAAGGGCTCAAACGCCGTCAAATATAAAAATTCCAGCGAGGGCGTCAGGAAAAATTTTGAAGCCGCTGCGGAGCTATCAAAAGATATCGCAAACGATAAAAAAGACAGCTCGAAGTGGAAAGACAAGGTGCTTAAGGATAAATAAATTGGCTCTATTAAAATATTTCATTGATTTTCAGCTCTTAAAGCGAAGTCAAACCTTGTGAAGCGACGCTATCGCCGCCGATTTACAGGGAAGCGGTAGCTGACCGCGTAAATCGTGCTATATGTTCGGCGTCTTGCGGAGCGAACAGGGTTTGCGAAGCAAGCATCAATGATTTATTATAACAGAGCCAATAAATTTGATTTTAGGCCGAGTTTGACGGCTCGGCCTAAATTTAGCTTACAGCCCTTCTAAAACGATCTTGTAAAGAGAATTTACCTCTTCGTCGTTTAGCTCTATTGTGCTTTTGGTGTCAAATAGCTTTTCTATCTTTTTCATATCGAATTCGCTTCTTGCAAAACAGTGCGGATGTGATGGTAAAAATCCCCTCGTGAGGCACATCTTGCCGACTATAGGCTCATCGCATACGAAGCACTCGAATTCTTGATGTAAGCGCCCCTCATACTCCAAGATCCTCACGTAGCTTTCTATCAAAAGACGTTTGGCATTTGACAGCTCGAAGCGCTTGGCGCATAGATCAAGCTCGTTAAAGTAAATTTCATCCAGGCTGTCCACGTCTTTTAAGTGATCGTAAATGAGGCGCATGAACTGCTGCCAGATGATGAGCTTGTCGCGGTCTTGCAGCCAGCGATAGCCAAGATGCAGCACGCTTCGAAGCTGCGGCAAGAAATTTATATTTTCTATGAGTTCAAAATCGATCTTATAGCCGTTCATCACGCTTGGGTGGCGCGCACCGTAAAAGCGGTATGATTTTACGACGTTTGAGGGCGTTAATATATAGACTAAAAGGTCTTCGTCCTTGACCTTTTGCGTGCGCAATATATAGCCTTGCATCTAGGTGAAAAATTCCTCTATTCGCTTACGCATCAAACTAGTGTCTTTGATGTGATTTATCTCGTTGCGAAATGCGGTAGCGCCGTCAAGGCCTTTGCTGTATTGGTGCAGGTGCTTGCGAAAGATATTTGCTCCATGCTCGCCGTAATGGCCTAGCATAGCATCAAAATGAGCCAAGATGATCTCTTTTTTTAGCTCCTTACTCACACTTTGCTTGTTTTTTATCTCGCTAAAGACCCAAGGATTGCCGATACTAGCACGCCCTATCATCAAGGCATCGCAGTTTGTGAGGGCTAAAATTTCAGCTGCATTTTGCAAATTTATATCCCCGTTTGCGACGACTGGTATCTTCACGCTAGCTTTTGCCTGCGCTATCGCCTCATAATCGACCTTCGCGCTATATCCCCCAGCCCTTGTGCGTCCATGGATAGCGATATAATCAGCCCCGGCTTCTTCGCATGCCTTGGCGATATCGACTTGATTTTTTTCATTAAAGCCAAGTCTGAATTTCACGCTCGTCATTGTTTTATTGGACGTTTTTTTTATGGCTTCTATGATGCGTTTTAAATTTTCCAGATCGTTTAGCAGTGCCGAGCCGGCGCATTGTTTGACGACCTTTGGCACGGGGCAGCCGCAGTTTAGATCGATGCCGTCTATGCCGTCAAATTTATTTATGATGGTGACTGCTTTTTTGATATTTTCTATATCGCTGCCCGCGATCTGAACGATATAGGGTGTTTCGTTCGGTGATTTTTTGAGCATTTCGAGGGTTTTTGCCCCGCTTTCATAGACAAGGGCGTTTGCGCTTATCATTTCGCTGATCGTGACGTCGCAGCCAAATCTCTTTACGACGCTTCTTAAGGGCAGGTCGGAAAAACCTGCCAACGGTGCTAAAAAAAGTGGTTTTTTACTAAAGTCTATCATTTAAAAAATAGCGATGAAGGCACGATCTTGCCGTTATCGCGTAAAAACATAAGCACTTTTATCTCTTTGAATTCATCAGGGTCGCTTCCCTCGATAGCCTCTCTCACTTTATCTAGCATTTGAAGCTCGTAAAGTGCGTATATATAGGCCTCGTCAGCATCGGCATGGGTAGCTTTGAGCTTTTCAAATATACTCATGAAAGCATCTGGTTTTAGCTTATTTTTGAGCATCACGGCGGCTTTGTCGTATTGTACTTTAGTGATTTTTGCGTTGTCTAAAAGCTCGAAAATTTCATCCGAGCTAATGTCGATCTCGTCGTTTACGAAGCGGTTTATTACGAGCATGATCTCGTCACTACTCATCTCTAGCGGAACTCTTTTTATCTCGGTGTAAGAGGCTGTCCTTATAAGTTTGTCAAAGGCCGCCTTCGTAAGCTCGTCGTTTCGATCGGTTTGATTTTTCAAAATTTCAAAATAATAATTTGGAACGTTTTGTATTTTATTAAGCTCGTTTTGTATCATCAGCGCATTGTCTTTTGGCAGTCTAAATTTCCTCAAATCTACGACCTCTTTGTTTTTTACATTTCTTATACTTTGCATGATGAGTGCTAGCTCGCTATCATCTATGCTGACCTCTTTGAGATCGTTCCAAGGCGAAAGGGCGCGAGTGACTTGAGATGGGATCTTGTAAAGACCGGTTTTAAAGTCTTTGTTGCTTTCAAGGCCTAAAAGTATCTCCTTTGCCATATCGTTGTAGAGCGCGCCGTCTCTTTTTATGGCTCTTTTATACCTATAAAAGCTAAAGCTGTGATAAAAGATATGAAGCACTGCAAGCGCTGCTAAGATAGCTACAGGCAGCATGAACCAAACGGCTATCGGTAAATTTACGGACCAGCCTAAAAGCTCGAATGTGTAGGTTGAATTATTAAAAGAGTAGACAAATACCCCCACTGCGAGGATATATATGATGCTGTAGATGAGAAATTTTCTGGTTTTCATCTCTTTCTCCTTAGTTTTTGGCTGTTTTTTCCACTATCTCGCGACATGCTATGCAATACCTCGCATGAGGTTTGACCTTGAGCCTAGCCATACCGATCTCCTCTTCGCACATATCGCAAATACCGTATGTTTTGTTGAAAATTTTACTTAGAGCCAAGTCTATCTCGTTTAGCTCCGCTCTTTGCTGCGCGGATATGGACTGTTCGATGAGCTGGTCGGTGTTTATCGAAGCGATGTCAAATTCATCGCTCGCACCGCTATCGCGTAGCCCATTGACCTCGCTCGAAGCGTCGGCTATATTTTTTTTGATCTGAATTTTTCGCTCTTCAAGCAATTTTTTGAAAAATTCTAACTCGTTGTCGGTCATTTAAATTCCTTACTTGTGATATGGGTGGTTTGCGTTTATGCAAAGCCCTCTAAAAATTTGCTCAAAAAGCACGAGCTTGGCGATCTTGTGCGCCATCGTCATTTTGCTGAGGCTTATGACATTTTGGGCCTTATCTTTTAAATTTTTGCTAAGTCCGTAAGCGCCGCCTATAAAGAAGCTAAGCTGCATATTTTGCTCGAAAATTTTAGCGAATTCGCTGCTATTTAGCTCGCTGCCGCGCTCATCTAGCATCACGCAAAAGCCCTTTAAATTCGGCTCATACGCCTCATCGTATGCCTTTAACGCCTCGTCTTTTCCTATGCTTTGAGCCTTTGCGATCTTGTCGTTGAAGATGATCTTATCGCTGATATTGGCAAATTTAGCAGACATCTTTATATACTCTTTTATCTCGTTTTCAAAGCTGTCCGCACGCGATTTTTGTATGCTAAACACACTGATATCCAAAATTTCAGCCTTTGCTCTTCAGTTTTAGCTCAAACGGCTTTTCGTCTGAAATTTCAGCCTCTTTCGCCTCTTTTTGGAGCGGTATCTTTTTATGCTCGTTTGCGTCGTTCGATAAAATTTTTATCATATCGCTTATATATTTTTTGTGCTCGTTCCTAGGCACGATCGCATCGATGAGTCCGTGCTCTAGTAAAAATTCAGCCCTTTGAAAGCCCTCTGGCAGGTCCGCACCGATGGTTTGTTTGATGACACGCTGGCCGGCAAACCCTATAAGCGCGCCCGGCTCTGCGATTATGATATCGCCAAGCCACGCAAGAGACGCGCTGACTCCGCCCATCGTAGGATCCGTCAAAATGGATATGTATGGAATTCTTGCCTCGTCAAGCAGCTTTAAAGCGGCTGAGGTCTTTGACATCTGCATCAGCGAAAAGGTGCTTTCTTGCATCCTGGCGCCTCCTGAGGCGCTGATTATCACGAGGGCTTGGCGCTTATCGATAGCTCGTTTGATAGCTCTTGTGATCTTTTCGCCCTCGACTGAGGCCAAAGAGCCGCCCATAAAGCTGAAATCAAATACAACTAGCTGGATGTCCTCGCCATTGCATTTGCCTTCGCCGCTTATCACGGAGCTCGTGCGGCCGGTCTTTTCTTTGCTCTCAGCTATTCGTTTTTTGTATGATTTTTTATCTACGAAATTTAGCGGATCGACGGGCTTTAAATCTGCGTCAAACTCCACGAAACTACCCTCGTCGCATATCAGCTTTATACGCTCGCTAGCTTTTAATCTCATGTGATACCCGCATTTTGGGCATACGTTAAAACACGCTTCGACCTCTTTGTAATACATAAGCGAGTGGCAGCTATCGCATTTGATCCAGTGAGTAGGGGCTTCTTCGGGCAGCGGCTGCGCTTTTCTTATTTTGGAAAATATATCGGAAAAATTCATATCTGAACCTACTTATTTACAAAAATTGCTCGGATTATATCCAAACTTCACCTTGTTTTTTCTTATAAAAGCACAATAATAATTCAACGGATAATTAAGGAGGAGGGTGCTGTGTCGCACCCTAAATTTATGTATTAAAAGCGTCTGCCGATAGTAAATTCAAACGTGTTTGTATCGTCATTTTCTTTTGCATCAAGCGCCTTGGCAAATATGAGTTGAAGCGGTCCGATCGGAGTCACCCACTCGATGCCTACGCCGGCAGACGATCTTTTGATCTCGCTTAGGCTGGAATTTCCTATCATACCGTAGTCATAAAACAGCACGCCGCGCATTTTGACGCGATCGATCATAGGAAAGCTTAGCTCAAAGGAGTTGTTGAACGAAATTTCGCCGCCGGTCTCATACCAGTTGCCGTTTATCCTACTTTTGACCTTTGGAGATACTGTCCTGCTCTCGTAGCCGCGTAAATTTCTTATACCGCCAAGATATAGCCTCTCGTTGATAGGTATGTATCCTCTGTCCCAAATTTTGCCAAAGCTTGATTTGTAGCGCAAGATAAGGTCGTAGTCTATGTAGTCTCTTAGTCCTAGGTAATAGTTGAAATTCGTGCGACTTTTTAGGAATTTCTCATCGCCACCTACACCTGCAAATTCTAGCGAAGTGCTGGCTAAAATGCCGCGTCTTGGTAGGTAATAATCATCGGTGCTATTATATGATAAGGCCGGGATGAGCGAGCTTTTTAGGTTCGTGCCCTCTTTGTAGCCGATATCTTTTAGGGCGTCGCTAAGCCCTTTGATCTTGCTGTGTTCGATGACATAGCTAAGAGAGGCGCTTAAATTTCTAGTCAGCTTCCTGCCAAGTGTAGTGCTAAAGCCGTATGACTTCTCGTCGTAGCTATCCCAGTCATAGTCGTTTGCGTAAAGCGTACCGCCAAGGCTATACTCGGAGTCGAAAATTCTAGGGTTTGTGAGACTTATCTGTCCTGCAAGCTCGTCATCGCTCTTATCGACGCTGACTGTGCCTTGAAGCCCGGAGCCAAAGATGTTCGTATCTGAAAGAGAGGCGTTAAGTAGCAAGCCATCAGAGCTTCCGTAGCCGATACCGCCGCTTATAGAGCCCGTGGAGGCCTCTTTTACTTGCACTTCTAGATCGACTGTGTTTTTATCTACGCGCTCCTCTTTTATCTCGACTTCGTCAAAATAACTAGTCCTTTTTAGCGCGTCTTTAGAGTCCTCGAGGTCGGTTCTGTTATATAAATTCCCCTCCGTGAGATAAAGCTCGCGGCGCACTACACGATCGACAGTGCGGTCGTTGCCTGAAATTTGAACGTTTCTTATATATACTTGCTCGCCCGGCTCGACCTCGTACTCTATATCGACTGTTTTGTTCTCATCGTATTTTTGCGTTTTTGGATAGACTTTGACAAAGGCATAACCCTTGTTTGCGACCAGATCATCAAGCTTTTTCATATCTTGGCGAAGTCTTGCCGAATTCATCCTATCTCCGGCTTCCAGTCTAAAATCCTTTAAAAGCTCGTTTGTATCGAGCCCTAGCTCCTCAGGAGCGTTTATGCTGACCTTTGCCACGTCGTAAGGCTCACCCTCGTGTATGTAGTAGGTGAGATCCGCCGTATAGTTATCGAATGAAGCGTTTAGGTAAGGTGCTGAGACCGTCGCGTCAAGATAGCCTTTTTGAAAGTATTTGTCTTGAATCCTCGCAGGGTCGTTTGGAAGCTCGAATAGTTTGACCTTGCCGTCGTTCCTTCCCCACATCCAGCCCATAAATTCTCGGCTCTTGTTCGCTACGATAGGCTCTATATCGCCGTAGTCGAATTTTTTAGCACCGATCAGTTTTACGTCGTTGATTATCATATTTTCGCCGCGGTTTATATTCATCGTGATGAAAAGGGAGCTGTCGTTGCCCGCTACCGGCTGCTTTTGCACGTCTACTACCGTGTCGAAATAGCCTTTGGACTCGTAATATTGGCGAATTCTCTCTTTAGTCTTTTCTATCGTGAGATCGTCGTACATATTGCCCGGCTTTATGCTGATCAAAGACTCTATCGCAGTCTTGTCGTTTGTTGCGACGCCTTTTAGATCGACTCTGGCGACGCTTGGTTTTTCTTTGACATTTACCAAGATATTGCCGCTACCGTCAGTCTCGATAAAGATATCGTCGAAATAATTTTGTTTGAACAAATTCGTGATGGCTTTATCGCTTGCCTGCGGAGTCAGCTCCTGACCGACCTTTAGCCCCATGATCTGGGTGGCTACTTCAGGAGAGAGATGGATAAGACCTTTGTAGTTTATCGACTGGATTGTCTGTGCGTTTAGCCCGCCGACGGCTAAAAAAATCGCGAATAAGCTTTTTTTCATGTAAATTTAACCTAGATTTTGAGTATAAAGTCGTATAATATCATATTTTATTTTTAAAATATGTAAATTTGAAAATTTTAAAGGCGATTTTATGAAAGTAGGTATAGTAGGACTTGGATTGATGGGCGGCTCTTTGGGGCTTGCGTTGAAAGATGAAAAACTAGTCTCTTGCGTCAGCGGATACGATCTAAACGAAGATCATCAGGCAAAAGCTCTACAGCTTGGGTTGGTGCATGAAATTTTGACGCTTGATGAGATGAAAAAAAAGTGCGATATCATATTTTTAGCGATCCCGGTCGAAGCGATAATTAAAATCGTGCAAAATTTGACCGATATAGATGAAAACACGACCGTCATCGACCTAGGCTCTACCAAGCAAAAGATCATCGAGGCCGTCCCGCTTAGCATACGTAAAAATTTCATCCCCGCTCACCCGATGGCAGGTACCGAGTACTCCGGTCCTGAGGCTGCGTTTAAGACGCTTTATAACGGCGCAGTAGTCGTTATCTGCGACTTTGAAGAAAGCGGAGAAAAGCACGTGAAACGCAGCGTCGAGCTCTTTTCTCATCTTGGTATGAAGATAGTTTTCATGAATGCCGATGAGCACGATCATCACGTGGGACTCATCTCTCATTTGCCTCACGCTATCGCATTTTCACTTGCAAGCGGAATTTTAAAAGAGGAAGACAAGCGTCATATAATGGCCCTTGGAGGCCCTACTTTTCGCGGTATGATACGTGTCGCCAAGAGCTCTCCTGTGATGTGGGGAGATATCTTTAAGCAAAACAAGCAAAACATCATCGGTGCGATCGATATGTTTAAAGGCGAGTTAGAGGCTTGCGAGAGGCTGATAAAAGAGGAGCGCTGGAGCGAGCTGCACGACTGGATGGCTGGTGCGCGCACTATCCGAGAAATTTTATAATTAACTAAAAATTTATCGATTTTATGTAGAATTTCGCAAAATCAACGAGGTAATTTGAATGAAAAAAAGAGGCATCAGTAGCTTAGGGGCTATTTTTATTTTGATTTTATTAGTGGCTGCGGGCGGTTTTGGCTATGCTTTCATGTCTAGCGACTTTGAGAGAAATGCTCCTATGATAGGGGTGCAGGATAAAGTTTATTGGAATTTACGCTCGCCGATGAATATAAAATTTAAAGACGATCGCGGTATAAAATTCGTTCGTATAAGCATGAACGACGGTAAAAACGATCTAAACATACTAAATCAAGTCATCGAAAAGCCAAGTCCCGAGCTGGATATAAATTTGACATTTCCAAAGACCGGATTTTTCACAGCAAAAGATACCTATGAGATGAATATAGAAGCCGTCGATACGAGCAAATGGAATTTCTTTTCAGGCAACAAAGCCACTAAAAAAGTGCAAGTCGTCCTTGATACGACAAAGCCCGATCTTTACATACTTTCACAGTCTTATTCGATATCAAAGGGCGGCAGTGCGACGGTCGTTTTTAGAGCCACTGACAATCAACTAAAAGAGGTCTATGTCCAAACTAGCTACGGCAAGAAATTTAAGGCCGTGCCTTTTTATAAAGATGGATTTTATGCCGCTTTGGTAGCATGGCCGGTGCAGGTGGATAACTTCAGCGCCGATGTGATCGCTAGAGATTTTGCCGGCAACGAGAGCAAGGCGCATGTGAGATATTTTTATGAAAACGTAAAATATAGAACTTCAACGATCGCGCTAAAAGATAGCTTCCTAGACGGCAAGATCGTCGATCTCTCCGATCAATACGCAAAAGATCCCGGCTCGCTATCTCGTCTTGACAGGATGAAATTCGTAAATGAGACGCTTCGCGATGCCAACGATCAAAAAATAGCCGAAGTCACCGCCGCAGTAGATGAAAATTTGATAAACGGCTTTGACATAACCTCCTTTTATCCGCTTAGAAACGGCAAAAAGGTAGCCGATTTCGCCGATCATCGCTACTACACCTACAACAACGCCAACGTGAGCGAGTCATGGCATATGGGGCTTGATCTGGCTAGCGTCGCGGCCGCACCGATAATAGCAAGCAACGCCGGCAAAGTCGTATTTGCCTCCGAAAATGGAATTTACGGCCTAAACATAATAATAGATCATGGATTTGGGCTTTATTCGCTTTACGGACACTGCTCGAGCGCTCGGGTAAAAGAGGGCGACAGCGTATCTGCGGGCGAGCAAATAGGTACGACCGGCACTAGCGGACTGGCGCTGGGAGATCATTTGCACTTTGGAATTTTGATCCAAGGCGAGGAGGTCAGACCTCAGCAGTGGATGGATAAAAAGTGGATCAAAGACAATGTGACCAGCGTCCTTGACGCCGCTAAAAAGATGATAGATAATAAATGATTTGCAAAAATCGCTTTAAAGTGCTATCATTGCGCAATAAAATTTAACAAGGAAATCCGTTGAAACAAACTACTATCGCAAGACGAGTCGAGACCGTCGGCATCGGACTTCATAAGGGTGAGCCGATACGTTTGGTGCTTGAGCCGCTTGATGCAAACATGGGTATAGTTTTTCATCGCACCGATATAGGAGCTAGTTTTAAAGCTGAGCCGGCAAACGTCGTAAATACGCAAATGGCGACTGTCATAGGCAATGAAAAGGGCTTTATAAGCACGGTCGAGCATCTTTTGAGCGCGATAAACGGATACGGCATAGATAATATCAGAATTTTAGTCGATGCAAACGAAATTCCGGTAATGGACGGCAGTGCCATAAGCTTTTGTATGTTGCTTGACGAGGCTGGCATAAAGCAGCTTGACGAGGGCAAAAAAGTGATCTTGGTGCGCAAAGAGGTCGAGGTCGCGGAAGGCTCGAAATTCGTACGAACCGTTCCATCAAGAAATCCAAAATTCGACTATACGATAAAATTTAATCACCCTGTGATCGGCGAGCAAAGATACGTTTTTGAATTTAGCAAAAGCCGCTACGTAAAAGAGATAGCGCGCGCTAGGACGTTTGGATTTTTAAAAGATTTGCAACGCCTCCAAGCTCAAAATTTAGCACTTGGTGCATCGCTTGACAATGCCGTTGCGATCGATGATACGCATATCTTAAATCCTGAAGGTCTTAGGTTTGAAAACGAATTCGTAAGGCATAAAATTTTAGACGCAGTGGGCGATCTAAGTTTGCTTGGTGCGCCGCTTTTGGGCGATTATATCGCATTTGCAGGAAGCCACGATCTAAACCATAAGCTGACATTGGCAGTCTTGGCCGATGAGAAAAACTACGAGATCGCAACACTTAGCGGTGAATTGCTTAAAGATTACCAAAAGGTCTTTGCATAAAAAATATCGAAATTCTCGTAGTTTCGCTATCTTCTCCTTTACTTGTCGGGCTGTATGAAAACGGAGTGAAATTCGGTGAAATTTGCGAGCAAGAGCACGTTAGCGAAGCGCTCATAAGCATACTTGAAAATTTAAATCAAAAATATAACATCGAAAAAATCATATACGCAAACACGCCCGGAAGCTTCATGGGACTAAAGGTTGCTTATGTTATTTTAAAGACCTTTTGTATGGTGAAAGAGTGCGAATTTTACGCTATAAGCGGCTTTGAGCTAAACGATGGCGGACCGATCAGAGCCAATAAAATTTTAAGCTTCGTCAAACGAAATAACGAGATCACACTGGAAAAAATCGAGCCCAAAGGCTTTTGTCTGCCCCAAAATTTAGATAATTTAAAACTAAAAAAAGATACACTTCCAAATTATATCATCCAAGCGGTTTAGGAGAATTTTTGAACATTATAGTTCCCGCAACTAGCGCAAATCTTGGGCCGGGTTTTGACGCTCTTGGTTTAAGCTTGAAGCTTTATAACGAAGTAAGCATACAGCCGTCGAAATTTAGCTCTGTTTCGATCAACGGCGAAGGAAGCCAAAATCCAAATTTAAAGCGAAACAACCTTTTTATAAGTATTTTTAACGAAATTTTTTCAGAGCTGACGGGCAAAAATGAAAATTTTCGTATCGTTTTTGACAACAAAATCCCATTTTCACGCGGACTAGGAAGCAGCTCCGCCGTGATAATAAGCGCGATAGCCAGTGCTTATGCGATGGCCGGATTTAAGGTGCAAAAGAGCGTTATTTTAAACAAAGCTTTAATCTATGAAAATCACCCTGACAACATCTCGCCCGCCGTTCTTGGCGGCTTTATAAGCGCAGTGGTGCAAAACGGCGCGATCTACGCAAATAAAATTTTACTGGATGAGAGCATAAAAGCCGTGGTCGTCATCCCGGATAAGCCGATGAGCACGTCATCTTCTCGTCAAATTTTACCTAAAAATTACACTATGAAAGAGTGCGTGAATAACCTCTCTCACGCTGCATTTTTGACATCGTGTTTTTGCGAGAAAAGATACGATCTGCTAAAGATCGCATGCCAGGATATGATACACGAGGAGCGCAGGATGAAGGCGCTTGACGCGCTTTTTGACGTGAGGAGGACAGCTTATGACAATGGGGCTTTGATGAGCTCTCTTTCTGGGTCTGGCTCAAGCTTTTTAAATATCGCCTATGCGGATGATGCACAAAATTTAAAGCGCGTGCTGGAGGCTAAATTTAGCGATTTTGCCGTTCATATTTTTTCGTTTGACAACGACGGTTTTGTGATGACGCAAAGCTAAAAACAAGTAAGAAAAAGATATAATGCATAAAAACAATCCCATAAGAACGTGTGTTTCGTGTAAGCTCAAAGCGCCTCAGCCGATTTTAAAGAGATATCGCGTAGTCGGATCCGTCTTGGAATGCGGCAAAGGCGAAGGGCGCAGTTTTTACCTGTGCGAGGAGTGTTTGCAAAAAGATGAAAAAGTGTTAAAAAAAATAATTGACAAATACATAAAGGGCGTTAGCTTAGAGGTGTCAAATTTAAAGGAGAAACTCTTAAATGAGCAATGTTAGGATTTCAGAGATAGCAAACGAGCTTGGCTATCCGAGCAAAGAGATAGTCGAAAAGGCTCAAGAGCTGGGGCTTAAGGTAAAAACGCATTCAAACGCCGTGAGTTTGGAGGAGGCCGAGGCGATATACGAATACGTCCAAAGCGGCGTGATCCCGGAGAAATTTAAAAAAGAAAAACCAAAAGTCAAGCCTAAAAAAGAACCAAAAGAGCCGAGCGAAAAAGAGATCGCCAAAAAGCAGACGAAGGCAAAAGAGGAAAAACCCGTAAAGGCTTCTACCACACAAAAAAAAGATACCAAATCGCATAAAGCCGATGAAGCTAAAGCCAAAAAAGATCAAGAGAGCGTAAAAAAACAAAAGATCGAGATACGGCCTAAGCAAGAACAAACAAGGCAAGAGCCGCAGCCAAAAGAGGCGGAATCCAAACCCGAAATAAAAGATGAAATTTTAGAGCCTCAAAAGCCAAAAGAGAGTCTGGCCGATGTCAGCCAAAGACGCCGCGGCCTGGTGATCGTAAAGAAGAAAAAAGAATTCGAGCCCGCCCCCCTCAAGCGAGATGAAAATAGGGCTAAAAATACAGACGCCATAGAGATAAACAGCCTAAAAAATATGTTTGCTAGCTCGGATGAAAATTTGGCCCGCAAAAAAAAGAAAGACAAAAAGCCGGTCGTCGCGACCAAAAAAGATAGCGCACAAAAGATGGATCTGCTTGGCTCTAGCGACTTTGGCGATATCGTGATAGAAGACGAAGACGTCGTAGTTTTACCTGATTTTAGCTTCAAGACACCGACACCTCAGCCGACGCAAAAGACAAAACAGCCAAACGTGCTAAAACCGACTATAAACAATACGATAAATCCTTTCGGCGAGGGCGGCATACAGCGCCGCGCCAGGAAAAAGCACAAAAAGCCTGAAAACAAGCAAAATAGCGAAGCCGTAACGTCTATCAATATCCCAAAAGAGATACGCGTTTATGAATTTGCCGAGAAGCTCAATAAACAGCCAAGCGAGATCATCGGCAAGCTATTCATGCTTGGCATGATGACTACTAAAAACGACTTTTTGGACGAGGATGCGATCGAAATTTTAGCTGACGAATTTAATGTCGAGGTAAATATCATCGACGATCAAAAAGAATTTGACTATGTAGCAGCCTACGAAGAAGAGGTGCGCGATGATGAAAATTTGCTCCCTCGCGCACCGGTGATTACGATCATGGGTCACGTCGATCACGGCAAGACATCGCTTCTTGATTATATACGTAAATCACGCGTAGCGGCTGGTGAGGCCGGTGGCATCACTCAGCACGTGGGTGCGTATATGGTAAATAAAAACGGCAAAAATATCACCTTTATCGACACTCCGGGACACGAAGCCTTTACTGCGATGAGAGCGCGCGGTGCCGGAGTGACCGACATCGTCATCATCGTAGTCGCGGCGGATGATGGTGTCAAGCCTCAGACCAAAGAGGCTGTAAATCACGCGAAAGCAGCCGGTGTGCCTATCATCATCGCCATAAATAAAATGGATAAAGAGGCAGCAAATCCCGATCTTGTAAAAACCGGACTTGCCGAGCTTGATATAATGCCGACAGAATGGGGTGGCAAGTATGAATTCGTACCGATATCCGCAAAAACCGGCATGGGTATAGACGATCTGCTTGAGATAGTGCTTTTACAAGCTGAAATTTTGGAGCTCAAGGCAAATCCAAAAGCCAGTGCAAAGGCCAGCGTCATCGAAAGCTCGCTTCAAAAAGGACGCGGTCCGGTAGCCACCATAATCGTAGAAAACGGAACGCTAAGAGTCGGCGACACCGTCGTAGCTGGCGTAGCATACGGAAAGATAAGAAGCCTACTTGACGATCAAGGAAGGCCGCTACAAGAGATAAAGCCCGGTGAGTGTGGCGTCATCGTGGGTCTTAGCGAGATAGCTGAAGCCGGAGAGACGCTAATAGGCGTAAAAACCGACAAAGAAGCTCGCGAATACGCCCAAAAGAAAGCCGAATACTTACGACAAAAAGAGCTTAGCAAATCGACTAAGGTCAGCCTGGACGAGCTTAGCGCGAAGATCGCCGAGGGCGAGCTAAAGACTCTTCCAGTCATCGTAAAAGCCGATGTGGGCGGCTCTCTTGAAGCGTTGAAGGCCAGCCTGGAAAAACTAGCAAACAACGAGATAAAGGTAGATATCATCCACTCCGGCGTTGGCGGTATCACGCAAAGCGACGTGGCTTTAGCGAGTGCCAGCAAAGACTGTGTGATATTAGGCTTTAATATCCGTCCGACAGGCGAGATCAAAGAAAAGGCCAAAGAAAGCGGCGTCGAGATAAAAACTTATAACGTTATTTATAATCTCATCGACGATGTAAAAGCTCTGCTTGGAGGCTTGATGTCGCCGATAATCAGAGAGGAACAACTAGGTCAAGCGCAGGTACGTCAAGTCATAAACGTACCAAAAATAGGAGCTATCGCAGGATGTTTGGTGACCGAGGGCACTATAAATCGCGGAGCCAAGATACGCTTGATCCGCGACGGCGTAGTCATTTATGAGGGCATGGTGAGCTCACTCAAGCGCTTTAAAGATGATGTCAAAGAGGTCGCAAAAGGTTATGAGTGCGGCGTGGGCATCGAGGGCTGCAACGATATCCGTGAAAATGACTATATCGAGAGCTTTAAAGAGATAGAGGAACAAGCCAAACTATGAATGCGGCCGAGATAAAACGCATGCGCACCGAAAGTGTGCTAAAAGAGCTGATCCCCGAGGCTTTGGCTACGCTTGAGGATGGCTTTTTAAAAGGTCTTTGCGTGACTGATGTGGAGTGCAAAAAGGGCAGATACGATGCCTTTGTCTATCTTGATAAGACGCCGTTTGACGAGAGAGAGCAGGAGTATATCCTAGCTCATCTAAAGCGCGTCACTAGGCATTTGCAAAACCACTGCATGGCGGCTGAGGGCTGGTATCGCTGTCCGAATTTTCACTTTAAATTCGACGATAGGCTGGAGTATCAAAATCATATGGACAAGCTTTTTGATAAAATTTCAAAGGACTTAGATAAAAATGGATAACCTAAACGAGCTCGTAAAAGAGTGCGGAGTCGAGCTTTACGACACCGAGATAGCAAATGAAAACGGCCGAGCGATATATAGAATTTACATCACGAAAAATGGCGGCGTGAGTCTTGATGATTGCGAAAAGGTTAGTCGTTTACTTTCACCTATTTTTGACGTAGAGCCGCCTATTTCAGGGGATTATAACCTTGAGGTCAGCTCTCCGGGTCTTGAGCGAAAGCTAAGTGAGGCGAGACATTTCAAGGCTAGCCTGGGCGAGCTTGTAAAAGCTCAAACTGCCGAGGCGAAATTTGCAGGTAGGCTCGTAAAAGCCGATGATGAGAGTATCGCACTTGAAAACGACGAGGGCGTGTTTGAGATAAAGATCGGCGATATAAAAAAAGCAAAAACATATCTGGAGTGGTAATGCTAAGCGACATCGAAATAACCCATCTTGCCAAGCTTGATCATATCTCGAAAATAGGCGCTAAGCTAGGACTTGGCGAAGATGATATGGAGCTTTACGGTAAATTTAAGGCCAAGATCGAGCCAAGACTTGACGAGCCAAATTCTAAGCTCATCTTAGTGACAGCGACTAATCCAACGCCTTTTGGCGAGGGCAAGACTACGATGTCAATAGGCCTGGCCGATGCGCTAAATCGCCTTGGTAAAAAGGTCTGCTTGGCACTTCGCGAGCCATCTTTGGGGCCGGTTTTTGGCATAAAAGGAGGTGCAGCCGGTGGCGGGTATTCGCAGCTTGCACCGATGGAGGATCTAAATTTACATTTTACGGGCGATTTTCACGCGATAACCTCTGCAAACAACCTGATTTCGGCCATGATGGATAATAGCCTCTATCAAGAAAACCCCCTGAATATCGATAAAATTTTATGGAAGCGCTGTATGGATATGAACGACCGCGCGCTTAGATTCATCACCGTGGGACAAGGTGGGAAGGCTGACGGCGTAGAGCGCGAGGACGGCTTTAACATCACGGCTGCAAGCGAGATAATGGCGATCCTTTGCCTGGCGACCAGCCTTGCTGATCTAAAAGAGCGCATCGCAAATATAATGGTCGCTTACAATGATCGTGGCGAGCCTATTTACGTGCGCGATCTAGGCTGCGAGGACGCGGTTTGCATACTTTTAAAAGATGCGATGAAGCCGAATTTGTTTCAAACTATCGAACACACGCCGACTCTCGTCCATGGCGGTCCGTTTGCAAATATCGCGCACGGCTGCAACTCTATCATAGCCACGAAAACGGCCCTAAATTTAGCTGATTTCGTCATCACGGAGGCTGGGTTTGGCTCGGAGCTCGGAGCTGAGAAATTCATCGATATAAAGTGTAGAGTCGCAGGCATAGCGCCGGATGCGGTGGTCTTGGTGAGTACTATCAGATCGCTCAAATATAACGGTGGCGCCGATAAAGAGAGCATAACAAAGCCAAATATGAGCGCGCTTGAAGCGGGTATCGCAAATTTAGGCGGCCATATCGAAAATTTAAAGCAAAAATTCGGACTAAACGTCGTAGTAGCACTGAATAAATTCGGCTTTGATGAGGATAGCGAGATAGATTTTGTAAGGGATTATTGTGCGAAATTTGGCGTCAAAATGGCGGTTTGTGAAAATTTCGCAAAAGGCGGCGAGGGTGCGCTCGAGCTGGCAGATTTCGTGTTCGAGGAGCTAAAAAAGCCAAACGATATGAAATTTGCCTACGAGATGAGCGACGATACGAAAAGCAAGATCACCAAGATCGCTACTGAAATTTACGGAGCTGGTGAGGTCGTTTTCGAGGAAGCGGCACAAAAAGCCCTTGAAAACATTAAAAAGCTGGGGCTTGAAAAATTACCGGTTTGCATCGCAAAGACGCAGTATTCATTTAGCGACGACGCGAAGCTTTTAGGGCGCGTAAAGGGCTTTAAATTTAGCGTCAAAGACTTGCAGATACGCACGGGAGCGGGATTTATCGTAGCGGTTTGCGGTAAGATAATGCTGATGCCCGGCCTTCCAAAAACGCCAAGCGCGCTAAATATGCACATAGATACCAAAACAGGCGAGATAAGCGGGCTGGCTTAAGATCAAAGCGCCAAAAGAGGCCTTATGAACGATGAATTTTATATGCAGCTAGCCTTGAATAAGGCTTGGGAATTTCAAATCCTAACCTATCCAAATCCTACCGTGGGCTGCGTGATAACGGATCGTAACGGTAAAATTTTATCCTGCGAGGCGCACAAAAAGGCGGGCTGTCTTCATGCCGAGCCGATGGCCGTATTTTTCGCATTGTGCGCTTTAAGCGACGAGTTTTTAGCTAGATTTTTAGACGCATACGGCGCAAAATTCTCTCAAAATTTTAACGGACTAGACGAGCTAAAAAGCGCCGAGCTAGAGCCAAATTTCACATACGAATTCATCCTCGCACATCACGCAAACCTCCTAAAAGACGCAAAAGCCTATGTCACTTTAGAGCCTTGCTCTCATCACGGCAGGACTCCGCCTTGCGCCGAGCTTTTAAAACGGCTGAATTTCAGCGAGGTCGTCATCGGTGCGCGCGATGAGAACGAAATAGCAAGCGGCGGGGCTAAAATTTTAAAAGATAGCGGCGTGTGCGTGAGATTTGACGTTTTAAAGGACAAGGCGCTTGAGCTTATCGCGCCGTTTCGAGCCTGGCAGGATGGAAATTTCAGCTTTTTAAAGATCGCTCTTAGCGCAAACGGCGTAGCAAACGGCGGAGTGATCTCGGGCGAGCAAAGCAGGACTCACGTCCATAGGCTACGAAGCGTGATAGACTTGCTCGTTATCGGTGGAAACACGGTGCGAAAGGACCGCCCAAGACTCGATACGAGACTGATAAATGGCGGCAAAAACCCGGACGTTCTCATCTTTTCAAGGCGGCAAAAATTTGATGAGAGTATACCGCTTTTTAAAGTGCCCGGTCGCGAGGTGAAAATTTCAGATTCGCTGGGTATTGATGCGAAGCTCGTGATGTATGAGGGCGCGCAGTGCTTTTTAAATATGGCGGCCAAGCGCGAGATACCGAATTTAAAATGGCTCTTGATATATCAAAGTCCAAATTTCAAAGATGGCGAAAATCTAAAAATAGGGCTGAATTTAAGACCGATCTTTCGTGGGAGTCTCGGTGATGACATCTACACGTGGTGCGAGATACTCGCATGATCGGCGGCTACGCGTAGAGCCTCGCATATACGAGCAAAAAGGCTAAATTTAGCGTCCAATGTAGCGCAAATTTATGCAAGCCGTAACGCCGGTCGCTTGCTTTTAGCCTTGCTTCAGCTCTTTTACGATGTGCTCCCAGCCCATTATACTGGCAAATTCCAAAGCCGTTTTACCATCGTCGGTCTGTGCGTTTTTGTCGGCAAAATTTTGGAGTAAAATTTTGATCGTCGTGAGATTGCCCGCTATCGCCTCTTTGTGAAGTAGCGTGTAGCCGTTCTCATCGGCTAGGCTGGCTTCGCGCGAGTTTTCTTTTATAAATTTTTCAAATTTATCTTTGCCGTTTATACTCATCGGATGTTCGATCAGATTTTGAGGATATTCCTTTTGTCCGACAACCACCAAAATATCGTCAAAGTCGCCAAAATCAACGCCCCAAGCCTCATCGTGCCGCACTCTTTGCTGTTCGCTCATTTTTGAGCGCATGGCCTGCACGCTAAAAGCTCCAAAGCTCTTGCCCTCGCTTACGAATACCCAGTCGCTCACCTCATCTAGCGGCGCCTCGATCTCGTCGCCCTTTTTGATGTTCGTAAGCGTATCCGGCTCATTTACGAGCCTGCCGTAAATTTTCTCTCCGTCAAATTCCACGTCATCTACCCACATGTATTCGACCTCGCGCCCGTCATTTTGCGAAAACGGCAGCTTCACCATCGCCATATCAAGTGCAGGCACTATGCGGCGCCTATCCCAGTAGAGCTCGCGCCAAAAGTATTTAAACGTCTGTCTGGCCTTTTTGGCGGCCTCTCTCATCGCTGCGTCTTGACCGTCCGCGTAAAAAGTCTCTTGCTCGTTATCTCGTGCAGGATTGATCTCGCTAGCCTCATTGCCTTTCATCTTGGCTAAAATTTTAGCAAATATCCCCATTTTCAGTCCTTTTTAAAATTCTTTGGCTTGATACGTTCGCTAGAAATGCTTCGCGAATTTTGCTCTTGGTGACGCGGACACGTTCAGCGCCTATGCGGTAGCGGTAGCGGGGTAGCTACGTATTCATCTTGTCTGCACGCTAAAAAAGGCGCTAAAAAGCGAATTTATGCCTTGATGCGTAAATTTTTCCATCAGCTTTTCGATCTGCGGCTTTTCTTGCCAGACGGGCTCGTCTACGCCGCTCATCGCCTCAAGTTCGCTCTTTGCGTCAAAATATCCGCACACGCCGTCTATGAGCCCTATTTTTAGCGCATCGTCAGCTAAAAATACCCTCGCGTTTGCCCACTCGTCCTTTTTATCAAGGCTTAAATTTCGCGCCTGCGCCACGTCTTTTGTAAAGAGCTCATACGCGCCGTCTACTAAATTTTGCAGGCTTGCGCGCTCCTCTTTGCTCCATTGCCTAGTAAATGTGCCGGCCTCTTTGAGCTCTCCGGCCTTTACGACCTGCTCGCTGACGCCGATCTTATGCGCTAGTTCGGCTATGTTTGGCGCTTGCATGATGACTCCGATCGAGCCTATGAAAGAGCCCGGGTTCGCTAAAATTTTATCCGCATTCACACCCGCGTAGTAGCTGCCGCTAGCCATGCTGCCACCCGCATACGCCAGCACTTTTTTACTCTCTTTTAGCCTTTTTACCTGCGTGGCTATCTCTACGCTAGGACTTAGCGCACCGCCCGGACTGTCGATGTAAAGCAGCACGCCTTTTATATTTTGATCGTTTCTGAGCTCTTCTAGTTTGTTTAAAATTTCATCCGTGTCAAATAGCGCGCCTTTTATGTCTATCTGCGCTAAATTTGGCTGCTTTATGTCGCCGCCTGGCGCAAAGAGCAGGATCAAGATCAGTAAAAACACGAGCGCTTTGAAGTTGGTGTTGATAAATTTTAAGATCGCCGCCACGGGCGCGAAAATGAGCTTTAAAATTCGCAAATTTTTCCTCCTATATAAAGTCTTTTAGCCTGCTTGGTGTGTAAGATGAGCTGCAAGATAAGCTCGCTATCGTCGCATTTTGGAGCGCTATAAACTGCGACATCGGCCAGTTTAGCGGGCCTTAGCTCGCCGCTATTTATACCAAGCGCGTCTGCACCGCCTTTTGTGGCCGCTTTGAAAACGACTTTGGCAAGGTGGTTGAGCTCTAAATTTTGATGCGTCAAGAGAACGGCTCTTAGCTCATCCCAAAAATTTAGGCTAATGTTTGAGCTAAGCCCGTCGGTACCGATATTTAGATTTACTTTAGCGCGCAAGATAGCGCCTAGATCGAGCGCCTTTTTACCAAGCAAGCGGTTTGAGACCGCGCAGTGCGTGATAGAGTGATAGGGCTTAAATTTCGTAAAATCGCTCTCATAAACGCAATGCGTAAAAAGTGTCCTAAGCTGCGAAAACTGTGCAAAATAGCTATCTGCGCTAAACATCGGCTTTGGCTCTTTGACAAAGCGCTTTAGATGCTCTTTAAATGCGCCCGTGCCGCTATCTAGCCAGCTTTTTTCCGCTTTACTCTCTAAAAAATGCGTGCAGACTATCAGATCTTTCTCGCGCGCGAAATTTAGCGCCTTTATAGCAAGGTCAGGATGGATAGAGTAGGGCGAGTGAAGCGATACGGCAGGCGTGAAGCGAGCGCTGGCAAATGCCTGACTGGCTTTAAATTTAGCCATGAAATTTAGCCAGTTTTGCTCTACGAATTCGCCGTTTGAGCCTAAAATTTCATTGAAAAACACGACTCTAGCGGGCGAAGCGGCTAAAATCTGCAGATCTTTGCCGAAGCTAGATACCGCGCCCACCGTGCCGACGCCGCTTTTTAGCATAGAATTTAGCGCTTTTTGCATGATCTTTGGCGTACATTTTTTAGCAAGCTCGCTGCCATGCGTCACGATAGAGCCAAGCCACGCTATAAAATCACCGTATGTAAGCTCGGACGCGTTTGCGCTAAATTCCAAATGAACATGCGTATTTACGAACGCGGGCGCGATGACGGAGTTTCTAAGCTCGCTAAATTTGGCGTTTTTGAATTTCGCTCTCAGTTCGCTTTCGCTGCCGATAGCGCGAATTTTATCGTCAAAAGCTATGCAACGATCTTTTAAAATTTTAAAATTTTCATCGCAAACGATCAGCCATTTGGCCTTTAAAATTTCCATAAAAAACCTTGAAATTTTTCCTTATTGTAGCGAAAATTTAGGAACAAAAATGTATAATCAAACAACATTTTACAAAAAAGGAAAAGTATGGATAAGAAGCTAAAAATCATGGTCGTGCAAGGCCCTAACATCAACATGCTGGGCGTTCGCGAGCCTTCTGTATACGGTGCGATGAAGATGGAAGATATCCATGCTCAAATGAAGATCGTAGCCGATCAAAACGACATCGACATCGAGTTTTTCCAAAGTAACCTTGAAGGCGAGATCGTGGATAAGATCCAAGAATGCCTTGGCGAAGCCGACGGTATCATCATAAATCCGGCCGCATATACGCATACTTCTATCGCCATAAGAGACGCTCTGAGCGCCGTCGCACTGCCTGTCATCGAGGTGCACATCAGCAACATACATCGCCGTGAGGAATTTCGCCATAAAAGCCTCATAGCGCCGATCGTAGCGGGTCAGATAGTAGGTTTTGGACCTGTTGGATATCATCTGGCGATGATAGGCATGCTTCAAATTTTCGAGCAGATCAAAGCCATAAGAGCAAATCAAGAAAATAAATGAATTTCATCTTAAAAGACGAGAACGCCGTATTTTTCGAGTGCGGCTACAGCTGCGACAATGAAATTTTACTCTGCGTGGACGCAGTGAAATATTTCATCACCGACGCGAGGTATTATTTCGAGGCTAAAGCCTCTGTAAATAGCGATACCGTCGTCGTTTTAGCGCAGCGATACTTGATGAGCGAGACAAGAGCGCTTTTAAGAAAGCTAAGGCCAAAAAGCCTCGTTTTTAACCCGAACGAGCTTAGCGTGAGCGATTTTAAGGCTCTTAGCAGGGGGTTTAGTATAAATTTCAAGCCAAAGCCGAATTTCTCGCAGCTAAAGCGGATCTGCAAAAATGAGAAAGAGATCGAAATTTTAAAAGAGGCCGCGAGGCTAGGCGCGAAATGCTTCGACGAATTTGCCGCGTTCGTGCGCGAAAACGGCGAAGGCATGAGCGAAAGGGAGCTGCATTTTAACGCAGGCCTCATTTTTAGGCAAAAAAACAGCCTTAATCTAAGCTTCGATCCTATTGTCGCGATAAACGAAAATGCCGCAAAGGTGCATGCGCTGCCGACTGATAAAATTTTAAAAAAGGGCGATCTGCTGCTTTTAGACGCCGGAGTGAAATTCGAGCGCTACTGCTCCGATCGCACCAGGACTGCGTGCTTTGATGAAAATTTCAATTTTTCAAAAGAGCAAAATTTCAAAAATGCGAAGCGACAAGAGATATACGAGATCGTAAAACGTGCGCAGGCTGCCGGCATAGCGGCTGTGAAAGTGGGCGCAAAGGCCAGCGACATAGACGCTGCCGCTCGCAAAGTCATCGCAGATGCGGGCTATGCGAAGGATTTTTTTCACTCGACAGGCCATGGAGTGGGCGTAGATATCCACGAGCTGCCTTTCATCGCGGCTAAAAGCAATGAAATTTTAAAAGAAGGCATGGTCTTTAGTGTCGAGCCCGGTATTTATCTGGAAAATGAATTTGGCGTGCGTATCGAAGACGTGGTCGTCGTGCGCGAGGACGGGGCTGAGGTTTTATGAGGCTGGCGGGAGCGAGGAGGTTTGAGAGGAGTCGCTTTTGTCCCTGCTATTTTGGTTTCGATGAAAATTTTAAATTTAGCGCTTTTGTCGGGCTTGGCGGCAATATCGGCAACAGCGCGAGGCGTTTTGACAGATTTATAAGAGCGTTATCAAACGATAGGCGGTTTCATATCGTGGAGTGCTCGCCGATACTGATAAATGCGGCGTTTGGATACGAAGCACAGGCTGATTTTAGTAACGCTGTCATAAATTTACAAACGAGCCTTGGCTCGAACGTTTTGCTTAAAATTTTGCAGCATTACGAGCGTAAATTTAAGCGCGTGCGAAGCTTTAAAAATGCGCCCAGGACGCTTGATCTGGATATTTTGTATTTTAGCGGGCCTTCAAGAAAGAGTGAGAGGCTGAGGCTTCCTCACAAGGGGGCTGGCGAGAGGCTCAGCGTGATAGTGCCGATGGGGCTTATGAGAGGTTAAAGGATATAAATGGCAACGAAATTTCATACATTTACTGGCGAGAGTACTATCGAAGCGCTGAAAAAGGCGCAAGATGCTTGCGGTGAGAAGGCGATATTAGTAACCACCAAGCAGATACAAGCAAAGACTATAAACAAAAAGCCGCTTTATGAAATTTTAGTCAGCGTCGAAGAGGACGATGTGCCTGCCAAGCCAAAGCCAAACCCTAAAGCCGTGAACTACGAAAATGCCTACTCTAAATTTAACCAAAACTACGAGCCTGCCAAGTCAAAATTTGAGATAACCGAGCAGCCAAGCCAAAATTTAGCCAAAAAGCCAAAGACCGTTTCACCCGAGCCTTATGACGAGAGCGTGCTTTTAAACATCTCTGCCGCGGCAAAAGAGATCAGCGCCATCGCAAACGTCGATATCACCGAGATAAGATCAAGTGACGAGCCGAATTTGGGCATGAATAAAAAAATAGACGACGTCGCGAAGCAGGTCAACGCCCTAAACGAAAAGCTAGGACTAATAACTGACATGATATGGGACGAGCGCGCGCCAAATCGCAACAATCTCGCGATACCACCGGAATTTGCCAGCATTTATAAGGCTGCAAAGAGAAGCGGCATGAAAAACGAGCATCTTGAGGCGATCATGCAGGCTACGATACAAAATTTACCCGCGTCGATGAAGTCAAATCCGACCGCTGTGAAGCGATATTTTTACTCGCTTTTGCGAAATATGCTACCTTGCCGCAAGGAGCGAAGCGACAAAAAGCAGCGCATAATGATGCTGGTGGGGCCTACCGGCGTCGGCAAGACGACTACGCTTGCAAAGCTTGCGGCTAGATTTGCTTATGGCAACGAAAAGCGCTATAAAACAGGCATCATCACGCTTGATACATATCGTATCGGAGCGGTCGAGCAGCTCTTTCAATACGCAAAGATGATGAAGCTGCCGATCCTCGACGTGATAGAAGTAGAGGAATTTAAAGACGCGATAAAGATGCTCAGCCACTGCGACGTGATACTAATAGACACCACGGGGAATTCTCAATACGACAAAGAAAAGCTCGATAAGCTCGATAAATTTTTAAAGCACAGTGGCGCGCAGATAGATGTGAATCTAGTGCTTTCTGCGGGCTCTAAGGTCGAGGATCTGATGGAAATTTACAACGGATTTTCGTTTTTGGATATCGACACGCTCATCATCACGAAATTTGACGAGACGCGCATCTTTGGCAACGTTTTTTCGCTCATTTACGAGACGAATACGCCGGTGAGCTACTTTTGCGTAGGTCAAGAAGTGCCTGATGATCTGCTTGAAGCAAAGAGCGAATTTCTAGTCGAGTGTGTGCTTGATGGATACGATAAGGGCTCATCCGGTAAGGACGACGATGAGTAGCAACCAAGCCCAAAAACTGCAAAATTTAGTATCTGCCAGCAGCAGCCAAAAAAGCACTCATTTCATCGCGATCACCAGCGGCAAAGGCGGTGTGGGCAAGAGCACGATAAGTGCGAATTTAGCCAATATCCTCTCTCAAAACGGCTATAAAGTCGGGCTGCTTGACGCTGACATCGGTCTAGCAAATTTAGACGTGATACTAAACGTCAAAATGGGTAAAAACCTGCTTCACGTGCTAAAAGGCGAGTGCTCGCTAAAGGAAATTTTGATACCGGTGAATAAAAACCTGATCTTGATCCCGGGCGAAAGCGGCGATGAAATTTTAAAATTCAACAATCAATTTTTATACGAGAGGTTTTTAAGCGAAGCCGGCGAGCTTGACGAGCTCGATTTTCTCATAATAGACACGGGAGCGGGCATAGGTGGCAACACTCAGCTCTTTTTAGAAGCAGCCGACGAGATAATCGTAGTGACCGTGCCAGATCCCGCCGCTATAACCGACGCTTACGCCGTGATAAAGATAGTCTCAAGGTTTAAAAATAACGAACTCATGCTTTTAAATATGGTAAAAAACGAGGCCGAGGCGGCCAGAATTTTTGAAAATATAAAACGCGTGGCCGATACCAATATCGGCTCGAATTTAAGCCTCGAGCTGATAGGCTGTGTAGAGGCTGACAAGGGCGTAGCAAAGAGCATAAAGCAGCGCACGCTTTTTACGAACGATGCGCCGTATTCGCAGCCAAGCACGCAGATAAAGCAAATAGCGTCGAATTTGCTTTATAGGTTGGAACGGAAAGTGCTTACTGACGGGCAAAGCAGGAGCTTTGGCGGATTTTTCAAGCGCTTGATAGAACAATTTTAAAGGGAGCCACTTGTGCGAGCAGAGAATTTTATAGCATTTTTTACGGTTTGCGGCTTTTTTGTGGGTATGCTTTTTACGCTTTTAAAGGTAAACGAGCCTGTCGAAATGCTCGTTTATACGCTACTTATAACGTTTTTCTTTTATCTCATCGTTCACATCGTGATAATGAACTACGTAGACGTTCGCCGCACGATGAAGAGATTTTTCGATAAGGATAGACACGAAGAGATCGCTGATTATCTGATCTCGGAACTCGCCATAAGGGAAAAACGCATGGAAAACATCATGCTAAAAGTAGCCGCCGCAGCCGAACAGGCCGATAAAATTTCAGGCAAAGAAAATGCACGAGCTAAAGCAAAAGCAGCTTAACGCTTATCAAAATACGATAAAAAAAGAGCAAGACGAGATAGTCTTGCAATATATGCCCGCACTTCGCGCGATGGCCTTTAGACTAAAGGAGCGCTTGCCCTCCAGCATCGATGTGAACGATCTCATCGGTGTAGGCGTGGAGGAGATGATAAAGCTTAGCCGTAAATACGACAAGGAGCAAAACGACTCCTTTTGGGGATACGGCAAAAAGCGTATTTACGGCGCTATGCTTGATTATTTGCGCGGACTTGATATAATGAGCCGAACGAACAGGAAGCTGGTAAAGGCTATAAATTCCGCTATCGACGCTTATTTTAACGAATTTGAAGAAGAGCCTGACGATGAATATCTAGCTAAAAAGCTTGGCGAGGATATAGAAAAGATCCGCGAAGCAAGAGGCGTCAGCAGTATCATCACGATGCTTCCGATAGACGATCAGATGGAGCTTTTTAGCCAGCACAACGTAGAGCAAAGCGTAGAAAAAGAGGATCTCATACAAAAGATAGAGGCAATACTTGAAAATTTTGACGAGCGCGACCAGATGGTCATTCAGTTATATTATTACGAAGAGTTGAATTTAAAAGAGATAAGCGAGATAATGCAGATAAGCGAGAGTAGAATTTCACAGATACATAAACGGCTTTTGGATAGATTAAGAAAGAGTTTGGGGGCTTAATGGCTGATATTTTAAGTCAAGAAGAGATAGACGCGCTGCTTGAAGTCGTCGACGAAGACGGCGATACCAGCTCGATCGAGATAGAAGAGAGCGCACCGGGCGAGCAAAAGCAGATCATTATTTATGATTTCAAGCGCCCAAATCGCGTGAGCAAAGAGCAGCTTCGCGCGATCAAAGGCATCCACGACAAGCTTGCTAGGAATTTAGCCTCACAAATTTCAAGCGTGATGAGAAGCATCGTCGAAATTCGCCTTCACAGTGTAGATCAGATGACTTATGGCGAATTTTTGATGAGCCTTCCAAGCCCGACCAGCTTTAACGTCTTTAGCATAAAGCCGCTTGATGGTAACTGTATTTTGGAGATAAACCCCAGCATCGCCTTTCCGATGATAGATCGTCTACTTGGCGGAACGGGTGAAAATTTCGAGACTAATCGCGAGCTAACCGATATCGAGGTAAATTTGCTCGATGCCGTGCTTAGGATGATAATGCAGCGCCTAAAAGAGAGCTGGGCGATGATAACCGACATGTATCCAAACGTCGAAGCCAAAGAGAGCTCACCAAACGTCGTTCAGATCGTCTCTCAAAACGAGATCGTGATAATGGTCGTGATGGAGATCATCGTGGGAAATTCAAGCGGGATGATAAATTTGTGCTACCCTGTCATCTATCTGGAGCCCATATTAAGCCGCCTGGCAAATCGCGATATAATGCTAGGCGAGACGTCGGCTAAAAAGAGCCGAAACAAGGAGCTAAAGACGCTTATCGGACGTGCCGAGGTGCTTTATGAGGCGATTTTAGGCAAGGCCATAGTCAGCGTGAGTGAATTTTTAGATCTAAAAGAGGGCGACATCGTGCGTCTTGATAGGAGCGCAGACGATAAAGCTATCGTTTGCATTGATAAAAAAGAGGTATTTTTAGCCGAGGTCGGGCTGCATAGGTTTAGAAAATCCATAAAGATCGAGCAGCTCATCCGCTCCGATAAAGACGAGATCAAAAATATCCTTGAAAAATACGAAGAGGAGCGCAAAGCCAAACTTATGGCGTATGAGCCTGACGAAAACACGAACGAAGAAGAGAGCCAAGACGATGACGAATGATTTTTTCAATTTATTTACGAATGAGCTTAAGGCCACGGTCGAAGGACTGACCGGACGCACACCCGAAGTAGGCGAAAGAAACGACTTTGACGCCCCTACTCAAAACGGTATAAAGCCGCCTGTGGTCATGGCTAGCGTCATGCTAAGCGGCGATGTGAACGCAAAGGCCGAGATTGTCTGCACACCGGTCTTGGTAAGCGCGATCAGCGAATGGATGATGGGCGAGGAGGAAATTTCGCGAAACGAGGCGCTAGGAGCTGACGAGCTGGATGCTGCAAAGGAGATATTTTCAAACCTTTTAAGCGCCTTTAGCACCTCTCTTGGCGCGCAAAAAGGCATGCCAAAGATCAGCTTTGAGATAGTAAACGTAAATTTCCTCGATGAAAATTCCGCGCTTGATTTTTCGGTCTATGAAAAGCTGTTTTTATTTAGCGTCAAGATAGAGGACATAAACGAGCATATCGGCTTTGTGTGCGATCATACTTTGATGAAATTTTTTGAGCCTACGAAGGTCGGAGAGAGCGAAGGGCAAAGCGGCGATCAAGCAAAAGCGACTCACGGATCCAGGAGCGAATTTAGCGCCGAAGAGATGCGAAACATCAACCTCATAATGGACGTGCGCTTACCTATTCGCGTGCGCATCGGCTCTAAAAGGATGCTGCTAAAAGACGTGCTCAGCATGGACATAGGCTCGGTCATCGAGCTAAATCAGCTGGCTAACGATCCGCTTGAAATTTTGATCGGTGACAAGGTCATCGCACTTGGCGAGGTCGTGATAATAGACGGGAATTTCGGTATCCAGATCACTCAGATAGGCTCTAAGCGCGAGCGTCTGCAGCAGCTAAAATAGGGGCAAAATGAGTAGCGATCTGATAGACGACCTGCTGAAATTTCAAAGCATTTTAAACTATAAAAATAAAAATGTTACCTTTTTTGGTTCGGCTAGATTTGATGACGATAACGTCTACTGCAAAATGGCGCACGATCTCGCGTTTAGGCTGGGCGAGCTTGGCTTTGCGGTATTGACCGGCGGTGGAGACGGCATAATGAGAGCCGCGAACAAGGGGGCATTTGAGAGCGGTAAGAGCCCCAGTATCGCGCTGAACGTGCGTTTGCCGTTTGAGCAAGAGACGAACCCCTATGTGACCGCAAAATATCTTTTTTCAAATTTAAGTCCGCGTAAATTTGCACTGACTGACAGCTCGGTCGCATTTGTCGTATTTCCGGGCGGCTTTGGCACGCTTGATGAGCTGTTTGAAATTTTAGTTTTAGCGCAGATCGGTAGCAAAAAGGTCAAAATTTACCTCGTCGGCACAAAATTTTGGCAAGGGCTCGATGAGTTTATAAAAACGACTCTAGTCACTCAAAAAACGATAAGCCAAAAAGATGTGGATCTATACAAGATCACCGATGACATCGAGCTTATAGTGAGCGAAATTTTGCATATTTAAAATTCAGATATATAATCTCCTCTTTACATTAATTTTACAAAAAGGTTTTTATGAAGATAATGGTTGCTATGAGCGGCGGCGTGGACAGCACGATGACCGCTAAAATTTTAAAAGAAGCTGGCCACGAGATAGAGGGCTGCTACATGAAACTACATCAAAAGCCCGGCTATCACGAAGAAAACATCCGTAAGGTCAAAAAAGTGGGCGAGTATCTTGGTATAAAGGTGCATATTTTAGACCTGCAAGATAAATTTAACGAATTTGTCTACGATCCCTTCGTTAGGCTTTATAAAGAGGGCAAGACGCCAAATCCGTGCGCGCTTTGCAACCGTTTCATAAAGCTGGGCGCGCTTTTGAATTTCGCCAAGCAAAACGGCTGCGAGAAGCTTGCGACAGGGCATTACGTGCAGATAATAGACGGCTTTGTCACGATGGCGAAAGATCCGAGCAAAGATCAGAGCTATTTTTTGGCTCAGGTGCCAAAAGAGGTGCTAAAAGACGTTATTTTCCCGCTTGGAGATAAATTTAAAGCCGACATCAAGGAGCTTGCGCGTGAAGTACCCGTGCTAAACGAGTTTGCCACGCAGCCTGAGAGCAGCGAAATTTGCTTCGTGGAGGATACTTATATCGAAATTTTAAATAAGCATTACAACACGAATCTACCGGGCAATGTCGTCGATAAAAACGGTAACATTATCGGCCGACATCAAGGCTATATGCACTACACGATCGGCAAGAGACGCGGCTTTGAGGTATTTGGTGCGCATGAGCCGCACTTCGTGTTAAAGATAAACGCCGATAAAAACGAGATAGTCGTTGGTAGCAAGGACGACCTGGCACAAAAGATCGTCGAGCTTGAAAATGTGAATTTATTCATCGATGAGGACAAGTTCGAGTGTGAGACGAAGATAAGATATCGCAGTCCAAAGTTAGAAGCCAGCGTAAAGATTGATAGGCAAAACAAAACCGCCGTAGTTGCGCTATCTCAAAACGCTCTTGGCGTCGCGCAGGGGCAGCTTTGCGTGATGTATGACGGCGAGCGCGTCATCGCGAGCGGGTTTATAAAGTAAGCTCACGTTTATAAAAGCGAATTTTTCGTCAAATTTGGATTTATGGGCTATTAAAAATTTAGCGATATAGTTATGGATACTTTAAAACAAGGAGTTAAAATGAAAATTTCAAACGCATTGTTGAAAGTCGCCGTTCTTGGCTCGCTAGCTTGCTCGTGCGCCCTCGCGCAAGGTGCGTTCGTAGGCGGTAGTGTAGGCTATAACTTCAAATCCGGCAACGAGCTTAAGGATGATGGCATAAAATTTAAAGACTCATCTATTCCTCTTGGAGTCCAGGGCGGTTATGACTTTGGCGATTACAGAGTTTACGGCGAATACGTCTACGGCACTAAAGCTAAGGCTCACAAAACGGTAGGCGACGTGAAGGCCGATCTTAAATGGAAAACTCATAAATTTTTAGTCGGTGCTGACTATACACCTCAGATCGCACAAAATTTGAGATTTTTAGTCGGAGCATATACCGGCCTTACGTATCTTGACTATAAACTAGGCACAGTCGGCCCTGGCGAAAGGGTGCATATATCTGACAACTCCACTGACTGGACTATCGGCGGCAGAGTGGGCGGCCTTTATAGCTTTGACGAGCACAACGAGGTCGAGCTTGGCTTGAGATACGACAGGACGAAATTCGATGAGGGTAAATTCAACAGCTACGGCCTATACGCAGCATATAACTACAAATTCTAAATCAAAGTCGGGGCTCTCCCGACTTTGATCAAAGACTCTTTTTGTAAAAATTTTTACTGACGCGAAGTCAAATCTTATGAAGCGACACTATTGCCGCCGATTTTAAGGAAAGTCGCAAGACTGACCGCCAAAATCGTGCTATGTGTTTGGCACTTTGTGGAGCGAGTAAGATTTGCGAAGCATTCGTTTAAGAGTATTTAAAATAAAGCTAATTCTTAAAACCCTAAATTCTCCAGCGAAGTAAAATTTTATAAAGCGATTGGTTTTTGGCCAAATGATTTGACCGATACCAAAAGAGCCGCTTATTTGCCTTTTAGCGCCTGCAAGATCACTTTGACATGGCTTAACTCTGGCTCTTTTACGGCCGTGAGTAAAGCGACGTTTTTGTGCTTTGCTTCCATATCTTTTAAAATTTTAAGCCCCTTTTGCGCCTCCTCGCTTTGAAGCTCACGTCTAAATTTAGCACAAAATTCCTCAAACCTGCCCTCTTTATCGAAGTGAAACCATGCTCTAAGCTCGTTTGACGGAGTGACGCTTTTTAGCCACAAAAACTGCTCGAAGATTTCCTTTCTCACGCCTCTTGGATAGAGTCTATCCACAAAGACACCTTCAAAATCACTCTCACCCGACTTTATGAAGTCGTAAATTCTTATTACTTTAAACATGCAGGAATTTTATCCAAATTTTAGTAAAATGACGAAGATTTTAAAGGAAAACGATGAGACAAAACGTTGGCTGCGCTAAATTTGTAAAAGATTTTAAAAACGGAACGATAACCTCGACTTGGGCGTTTTATGCGGGAGTGGTCGTAGTCGGGGGTGTTGCTAAGGGCGAAGGAACGGCAAGCGATAGCTTTTTTGGCGAATACGATTGGGACATGGTGGATGATTTTGGCAACGAGACGAAATGGAGGATGTTTATCGAGGAGGAGAACGGCAGGGCTTTGGTGACATGCTATGACAAGGACGGGGCGCTAAAGACAAAAGGTGTCGGTGTCATCGAGGGTGACGTGATGTTTGTGGGCTGGGGCGAGTGGGAAGAGGAGCTTTAAATTTAAAATTTAGCTCATTTTGCTAAAATTACTCATCAAATCAAGCTAAAGGTTTTCAAGATGAGAGGCTATAAAATTTTCTCGGGAACGGCTAATATCGAGCTTTCGAGGAAAATTTCTCAATATCTCTCGCTACCGCTGAGCGAAGCAAATATAAAGCGCTTCAGCGACGGAGAGATAAATATCCAAGTGGGCGAGAGCGTGCGCGGCAAGGACGTTTTCGTGATCCAGCCGACCTGTGCGCCGGCAAATATAAATTTAATGGAGCTTTTGATCCTGACCGACGCACTCAAGCGAAGCTCGGCAAGCTCTATAACCGCGATAGTGCCGTATTTTGGCTATGCCAGACAGGATAGAAAGGCCGCCCCTCGCGTGCCGATCACTGCAAAGCTCGTAGCTAACATGATGCAAACTGCTGGCATCGACCGTGTCGTCACGATGGACCTGCACGCCGGACAGATACAGGGATTTTTCGATATCCCAGTTGATAACCTCTACGGAAGCATCGTTTTTAACGAGTATGTCAGGACTAAAAGCCTTCCAAACCCGATAGTAGCGAGCCCGGATGTAGGCGGCGTCGCACGCGCCAGAGCGCTTGCTAAAAATCTAAATTTAGACATGGTCATTGTCGATAAACGCCGTGAAAAAGCCAACGAAAGCGAAGTGATGAACATCATAGGCGACGTAAACGGCAAGGACGTGATACTAGTAGACGATATGATAGACACGGCAGGCACGATAGTCAAGGCCGCTGAGGTTTTCAAAGAGCGCGGAGCTACCAGCGTGATGGCCTTTTGCACGCATCCGGTGCTAAGTGGGCCTGCGTATGAGCGTCTAAAAATGGGCTTTTTAGACGAGCTCGTTGTGACCGATACGATACCGCTTAAAGAAAATTTAGACTGCATAAAAGTGATAAGCGTCGCGCCGCTCTTTGGCGAAGTCATCAGGCGCGTTTATCACAACGAGAGCGTAAATAGCTTATTTAATTGATCATTACTCCCGCAAACATCGGTAGTTCATTTGGGCTACCGATGATAAATTTTGAAATTTTATTAAATTTGCTTGGCTTTGCAAAAGCGAAAGAGGGCGAGCGCAGGCAGGAGCGAGAAGTTTTTGTAGCGCGATCTTTTCGCTATCTTGCCATTTATAAAAAGGGCTAAATTTAGGCCTTCAACTCGTCTAAAAGATCTTGCAAATTTACCTTGCCAAGCTCTTTTTGCATCGCATTTTGAGCGCTTAGAAAATGAGAATTCAGTAAATTTTCTATCTTGCCGCCAAGAGGACAGGCCGCGGGCGATTTGGCATGGACTTTAAATAGATTTTTCTCATCGTCGCTGACTGCCTGATAGACGTCAAGGAGCGTGATCTGCCCCGGCTTTTTGGCTAAATTTACTCCGCCCACGCCGGCTCTTACCTCAAGTAGCCCCGCCTTTTTTAAAAGCTGTGTGAGCTTTCTTATTATGACCGGGTTTGTCCCCACGCTGCTTGCGATGAACTCGCTAGTCACCTTCTTATCTTTAAAAAATTCCGCCGATAATAATATATGGATCGATACCGAAAATTTTGTCCCTACCTGCACTTTGTCCTCTAAATTTATGAAATCCCCTTATTTTAGCCAAATTTGCTTTTGATTGCGTCCGCCTCATCTCAGATAAGACGGCACGATGGATTTATGCTCTCTCGCCCACGGCAGTGAGGCACTTTTGCACGTGTTTTGCGTTCACGAGCTCATCGATGATCGCCACCGCGAGGTCTGCGTAGCTGATGTAGCTCTCACCCGCGCTATTTACGATGAGCTCGTCGCTGCCGGCGGTATATTTGCCCGTCCTTGCTCCGTTTGCGTCGTAGTCTGCCGCTGGTGAAACATACGTCCAAAGCACGTCTTTTCGGTCTTTTAGCTCGTAAAATGACGCTGCGTCCGCCTTTGCGACACCGACATAATCAGCCGGAAAATCAGGCGCGTCCATGAGCATTAGCGTGCGCTCTTTATCGACGTAAAGCGTGCCCGCTCCGCCCACGATAAATAGTCTGGTTTTCGTGCCGCTAAGTGCGTCTGCAAGGTGCTTGGTGTGCTTTGCGTGAAGCGGAAAGGTCTCTGGCGTCCAGACTGCAAACGCGCTGATAACTGCGTCAAAGCCCGCAAGATCAGCACTTGTGAGTTCAAAAACATCTTTATAGACGATATTTACTTTATCGTTTTTGTAAGCCTTGTTTCGCACGATAGCCGTTACTTCGTGTCCGTTTTTTAGGGCCTCTGCCACTAAATTTGCTCCGCTCTTGCCGTTTGCACCGATGATCGCTACTTTCATTTTATGTCCTTTTGGATAAATTTCAAAATTTTACAACCAAAGCCGTTTTAAACGGACTTCCAAAAGTTGTAATCAATTTTGTTACGACGCATTATATCAGACCTTTGCTGTAATGTCAAGAGTTACAGCAAAAAATTAAATCCTACTGCGAAGTAACAACGAATTTGAGTATGCAGTGTGCGAACACTCATGATAGGGAGAATACGGACAGTATTCGAGCAAAACAGCGTTTGCGATGAGTTTGAGAAATGGCAAGGGCGGAAGGGGGCAATACTCGAACGCTAGTCGCATTCTCCCGTAAGTAGAGCCCCTTCCTCCCCTTAAAAGACAAGAGCATATATAGAATGAGCGAGCATATTTGCAGACACGAGCAGTGTCTTTTGTGCGAGTGAAAAATGACAATGGCGGAAGGATCAATACGAGGACGCTGCCCGCATTCTCCCATAAGTAACCCCTACCATTTGATAAATTTAGTAAATTTATAAATCCAAAAATCAACACTTTCAAAACAGAGCCTTCAAATTTATCAAATTTTACCTTTTGTTGCCAGCCATAAATTTATCCGATATTAAATTTATCGGAAATTTAATCGACAACCAAATGCCCATTTGGCTATAATGCTTATCAAATTTGGCTCGAAATTTTAAATTTAACAATGTCTGTAACATCGCAAACGTGTTAAATTTAAGCAAATCTGCCATCTCGCACTGCAAAAACAGCCTCATGAAATGCAAGAAACAGGCAAGATAGTGTAACAAGGGCTTTATGGCAGGCACGTAGGGCAAATTTTCAAACATCGAGCGCACAAATAAAGGATAAAAATGTCAGAACAAGACCACGACGAACGCACTCTGCATGGCTGCGACGACCATATCCCAGGCATATATGCACAGAGCGAATACAACTGCAACGAACGTGTCCCAAACGAGCATGCACACGAAAAACTCTGCTGCAATAAACACGACAACCAAAAACACGTGCAAAAGGGGCAAGGCTGCAATAAACATGATCACGAAGCGCACAACCACGATGCACACGCTCACTCGCACGCGGCAAATAAAACCACGCTGCGAAATTCGTTTTTGATCATCTTTGGCTTCATGCTCGTTGAGATCGCGGGCGGGCTGGCTACAAACTCCCTCGCGCTGCTATCAGACGCAGGGCATATGTTTTCAGACGCCGCCGCCCTCGCGCTTTCGCTGTTTGCATTTAAATTTGGTGAGAAAAAGGGCACGCTGCAAAACACATTTGGCTACAAGCGCGTGGAAATTTTAGCCGCGGCGATAAACGGCATCGCACTCATCGCCATCGCCGCCCTCGTCGTCATCGAGGCGATCCGCCGCCTGCAAAACCCGCCCGAGGTGGCAAGCCTAGGCATGCTGGTTATCAGCGCGGTGGGGCTTGCGGTAAATATCATCGTGGCACTTTACATGGCGCGCGGGGCGGACACGAAAGAAAACGTGAATATGCGGGGCGCGTATCTGCACGTGTTGGGCGACGCTCTGGGCTCTGTGGGCGCGATCGTGGCGGCGATACTTATCATGAGCTTTGGCTGGGGCTGGGCGGACGCGGTGGCTAGCGTGCTCGTGTCGCTACTCATCGCAAAGAGCGGATACGGCGTGCTAAAAGCCACCTTTCACATCCTAATGGAGGGCGCGCCCGCGAATGTCGATACGAGCGAAATTTTAGCGGCTATTGGCGGGACGGCAGGCGTGAGATCCACGCACGATCTGCACGTTTGGAGCATCACAAGCGGCGTAAATGCACTCTCGGCGCACGTCGTGATCGAGGGCGACATGAGTGTGAGCGCGGCGCAAAAGGTGACGCACGAAATAGAGCGCAAGCTAGCGCACCTTGGCATCGCTCACGTCACGATACAGATCGAAACCGGAGCGCACGGGCATGCCGACGAGCTCATCTGCGAGATGAAGGGCGGCGAAGCGAGACATTTGGGGCATAGTCATTAAAATCGTAAATTTAGGGTATGTTTTAAAAAGGTGTTGATATTTTAATTTAATAAGGTGTTAAAAGCGATATTGCTTAGAATTTAAATCTACTAAAACAGGGCAAAAAACGTTGCAGTGCCGTAAGGCACGAATGCAACCCCTTAGGCGTGAGCGAGCATGCTTGCAAACGCGCACAGCGTTTGCTATGCAAGCGAAAAATGACAAGGGCGGAAGGGAAGCTACTCGAATGCTGTCCGCATTCTCCCGCAAGTAGAACAACCCGTCCGCCCCTTAATAAATAAAAGATGATGGAGCAAGTGAGCGTATTTGGCAAACGGGAGCACGCAGACAGCGTGTGAACAGCGTCTGCACGGGAGCAAGTAGCCAACGTGCAACACGATTTTTCTACTTCACGCTACTACTAGGACGCTGGTCGCGCTTTTCTTCTCCGAGACGCTTTGGCAACGCCTTACTCAAACGCTGGTCGCAAATTCCTTGCTTCTTAAAAAGGGAGAATACGAGCAGTATTCAAGTAACGAAGTGAAGCAGAGCAGAATGTTGCGAACGCGTGACGTGAAGTAAAAATCAACGGCAATCAACTCGCTAACAAGGTTTTACAGGAATGACATTCCCTTGCTTTGGAAACTTAAAATCAATGAAATATTTTAACAGAGCTTAAATTTAGTAAAATTTTACTTTACGAATTTTACAATTCAATAAAACAACGCTTTTTCAAGCAGAGCCAAATTTAAACAAAACGGAGAAACAATGAGTAAAATTTTAGAACAAACACTGGGGCAAATTTATGAAATTTTAGGTAGCGAGATAGAAAATTTAAGCGTAGAGCGCGTGGTTTTTGGGCTATTTTTTACTGGCGTGAAGCTAAATAACGGCGTCGCAGGCGTGAGCTACACGCCGCTAAAATCTCTTGGCTCGGCCGTTTGCTGCCCCTCTCAGGCGGAGAAAATGCCGCTTTCTGGCAGGCTCGTGGGCAAAAATGTGAAATATTTCTTACAAGACATCCACAGCGACAAATCCCTAAAAAAGACGCTCGCCATAGCTGTCATAAACGCACTCTCGCAAACCTGCCTGCAAAAAAAATCCAAATTTACACGAGCTCGAATTTGACGCCGATCCTTTCGACAAGCTGGACATCAAGGCGGGCTCTTTTAGCGTGATCGTGGGCGCGCTCGTGCCATACATAAAATTTATGATGAAAAACGGCAGAGATTTTAGGATATTGGAGCTTGACAAGAGCGTTTTGAAGCCTGACGAGCTTAAATTTTACCTACCGGCGCAGGCCGCCAGCGAGGTCGTGCCAAAGGCTGATAATCTCATAATCACTGGCACGACGCTCATAAATGACACGCTTGAAAATTTGCTCGCGATGAGAAAGGCGGACGCAAACGTCGTGGTCGTGGGGCCTACCGTGTCGATGCTGCCAAAGGCGATGTTTGATAGAGGCGTGAGCTATGCGGGCGGCGTTTATGTGAGAGATGCTGACGCGCTGCTTGACATCATCGCCGAGGCTGGCTCGGGGTATCATTTTTTCGGTAAATTTGCAAACAAGATCACGATAAGCGCGAAACGGGGCTAAAATTTATCCGCTAATCGCCGCCTAGCCCGATAAAGCGATGACGCCCGCGTCTGCCGCCATATTCGCTCTATTGATATGCTAAATTTAGTCATATTTGGAGTTGATTTAGCAAAAAGCTCGCGTTTATACTGTTTTAAATGATTTTTTCGCTAAAATCGCCCTAAATTTAGCTTAGGAACTCTATGAAAAACATCAGAAATTTTAGCATCATCGCTCACATAGACCATGGCAAATCCACTCTTGCAGACCGTCTCATCCAAGAGTGCGGCGCAGTCAGCAGTCGCGAGATGAGCAGCCAGATCATGGACACGATGGATATCGAAAAGGAGCGTGGCATCACGATAAAAGCCCAAAGCGTGCGGCTAAACTACACACTTGACGGGCAAAATTTCGTCCTAAATTTGATCGACACCCCAGGGCATGTGGATTTTAGCTACGAGGTTAGCCGAAGCCTAGCTAGCTGCGAGGGCGCGCTGCTTGTGGTGGATGCCTCCCAAGGTGTGGAAGCGCAAACGATCGCAAACGTCTATATAGCGCTTGAAAATAACCTCGAAATCATCCCCGTCATCAATAAAATCGACCTTCCAGCCGCCGACCCGCAACGCGTAAAAGACGAGATCGAGCACGTCATCGGGCTTGATTGTAGCGGCGCGATCGAGGTCAGCGCGAAAACGGGCGCAGGCATAAACGAGCTGCTTGAAGCCATCGTTAGACGCGTGCCAGCCCCTGACGCGAACGACGCCCTGCCGACGAAGGCGCTAATTTACGACAGCTGGTTTGATAACTACCTTGGCGCGCTCGCTCTCGTGCGGATTTACGACGGCGAGATAAAGAAAAACGACGAAGTGCTCGTCATGGGCACGAATAAAAAACACATCGTGCTAGACCTCATGTATCCCCACCCTATCGCGCCGATAAAGACCGCGCGTATCGCTGCGGGCGAAGTGGGTATCATCGTGCTGGGGCTAAAAAACGTGAGCGACGTGCAAGTAGGCGATACGATCACGCTGGCTAAAAACCCGACAAAAGAGCCTGTGGGCGGGTTTGAGCGGGCAAAGCCGTTTGTATTTGCGGGCATTTATCCGATCGAAACGGATAAATTTGAAGACCTGCGCGACGCACTGGATAAACTAAAACTAAACGACAGCTCTATCAGCTACGAGCCAGAGACCTCGATCGCGCTGGGATTTGGCTTTCGCGTGGGCTTTTTGGGCTTGCTTCACATGGAGGTCATCAAGGAGCGTTTGGAGCGTGAATTTGACCTTGATCTCATCGCCACAGCCCCGACCGTGACATACGAGGTCGTGCAAACGGACGGGCAAATTTTACGTATCCAAAACCCAAGCCAGCTGCCCGCGGTCAATAAAATCGAAATGATAAAAGAGCCCTACGTGCGCTCGACCATCATCACTCCGACCGAGTTTTTAGGCAACATCATCACGCTTTTAAACAACCGTCGCGGCGTGCAGACAAAAATGGACTACATCACACCTGAGCGCGTCCTGCTCGAATACGACATCCCGATGAACGAGATAGTGATGGACTTTTACGACAAGCTAAAAAGCTCGACGAAGGGCTATGCGAGTTTTGACTATGAGCCAAGCGACTACCGCGAAGGGGATCTTGTCAAGCTCGACATCAAGGTCGCCGGCGAGACCGTCGATGCGCTCTCGATCATCGTGCCAGAAAGCAAGGCACAAAGTAAGGGGCGAGACTTTGTCAAGGCGATGAAAGAGATCGTGCCGCGCCAGCTCTTTGAAGTGGCGATACAAGCGAGCATAGGCAATAAAATCATCGCCCGCGAGACCGTCAAGTCGATGGGTAAAAACGTCACGGCAAAGTGCTACGGCGGCGACATCACGCGCAAACGCAAGCTACTAGAAAAGCAAAAAGAGGGCAAGAAGCGCATGAAAGCCATCGGCAAGGTAAATTTACCGCAAGAGGCATTTTTGAGCGTATTAAAGATCGATTAAGCTTTGAGTGCTAAATTTTAAAGGACGGATATGCCATTTGTAAATATAAGGATCACTAAAGAAAACGGCGAGCCTACGCGCGAGCAAAAGGAGCGCTTGATAGATGGCGTGACGCAGTTGCTTGCCGATGTGCTTGGTAAAAACAAGGCCAGCACGGTCGTCATCATCGATGAGATAGATACCGATAACTACGGGCTTGGCGGCAAGACGATAACAAATGTGAGAAAGCTAGCCAAAGAGCAAAAGGAGCTTAAATGTTAAATTTTAAAGCTATTTTTATCGCGCTGATTGTGGCGTTTATGCTTGCCGGATGCGCATCTAGGTATTGCGGCTCGTGCGGTGCGGCGGGTGCTGATATAGACGGTCAAAGCAAGATGTATTTTGAAGAGGTCATGCGCGTACCGGCTGATTGCAGTGCGTGCGAGGGCTCTGGAGACGGCGTTTTCATAAACGGTGTGAAATATAAAAGCGATGTGGCTATAAACTGCTGCTTGGAAAAAAATATGATAGACATAAACATCGGGCTAAAAAAGGTCTATCTACACCGCATAGTCGATGCCAGAGAGAACGCGAGATCGATTTATTACACGAAAAAGGACGGCTCAGGGATGGTATTTAGCTCAAATCCGCGCCTTGAAGTGCTGCTTTATCTATTTTTGGAAAAAGAGCTAAGCTCCAGGGGCATGGTCGTCGTAGATACGCAAACCTCGCCTTATACGTATAGACTTGATTTTAGCTTTGATTATCTTCGCGGAAACTACAACCAAAACGGCGAAACACTAAATGGCAGACTAAATGGCAGACTACGCCTCTCAAATATAAATTTCAACAAGCAAATCAACATCGCCACAAGGCATCATGTCGAGAAGCTAGAGGCCGACAGGTCGGATCAGTTTGACTTTTTTATCGCGCTTTTGGTAAAGCAAGCGGCGATAAAGATAGCCGATGAAATTTCAAAACTATAAGGAAACGATATGAAAAATTTAAAATTTTTAGCGATTTTTGGGCTTTTTACATTTATCTTGGTAGGCTGCGCGCCTTCTCAAAGCGTGGTAGCGCTGGATCCTTATAAGGCGACTTCGGCTGGGGCAAACAAAAGCGGCCTTGAGGTCTATATCTCAAACGTTCATGACAACCGCAAAAACAAAAGCACGGTAGCTACGATAACCGACGGCAAGGGCAGTGTAAAAGAGTATGTCATGTTGCAAAACGACCTTGCTGGCTGGTTTAAAGAAGCACTCACGACGCAGCTAGTCTCAAACGGCGTAAATGTCGGCTCTATGGGCGGGCTAGTGGTCGAGGTTTTCATAAACGAATTTGACGCGAATATGAGCGGATATAAAAGCGACAATACCCGCGGCAACATCAAGATTACGCTAAAGATCACCAAGGGTGATCAAAATATCGTGAAAAATATCTCGAACAATCAAACGAAATTTGAGCTGATTCGTACGGGCAGCGCCTTTAAGCCGTTTCTTAAGGACATAATAGACGACGCCGTCAAACGCACGGCAGCCGCGATAATAAACAGCTGATGCGTTGCGCATTTTGCGGCGCATTTGCTATCGCTACGTTTTGTAAAATTTGCTCTAAAATTTTAGCCGACCCCGTTATCCGCTGTCGTGAGGTCGGCGAGTTTAAAATTTACAGCTTCTATGACTACTCGGAGATCAAAAATTTGATCCACTCCAAGCATCAAATGCACGGGCTTTTCGTCTATAAAAACCTTGCAAATTTCAGCATTGCTAAATTTAGCCAAAATTTTAAATTTAGCTCACCTATAAATATCGTGCCTATCGACGATAAGATAACGCATGGCTACTCTCACACGGCGATCTTGGCGCGTGCGGCAAAGAGCAAAACCCTGTGCCCGATCTACCGAGTCTTGCAAGCTGGCTCAAACGTCAGTTACAGCGGCAAAGATCTGAAATTTCGTCAAAGTCATCCTAGGGATTTTAAAATTTTAAAGCGTCCAAAATTTCCCGTTATTTTGGTCGATGATATCGTAACTACGGGTACGACGATACTTGAAGCCAAAGCCACGCTGGAAAATTCAGGTATAGATGTGCTTTGTGCGATAGTTTTGGCGGATGCTAGATATTAAAGCTATTTAGCAAGTTTTTATCAAATTTTGGCTAAAATCGCCTTTAGTTATTTTTAAGGATACAAATGGAAGAGAATATTTTAAATTTAAACCAAGATATCAAGGTCGTGGATATCGAGGACTCGATAAAAAGCAGCTATCTTGACTACTCGATGAGTGTCATAATCGGGCGTGCGTTGCCGGATGCCAGAGACGGCTTAAAGCCAGTCCATAGGCGAATTTTATACGCGATGAACGATCTTGGCGTGGGTTCACGCAGTCCTTATAAAAAGTCCGCTCGTATCGTAGGTGATGTCATCGGTAAGTACCACCCGCACGGCGATACGGCGGTCTATGACGCTCTTGTGCGTATGGCGCAAAGCTTTTCCATGCGTTATCCGACGGTAGACGGTCAAGGAAACTTCGGCTCGATCGACGGTGACAGTGCTGCGGCGATGCGTTATACAGAGGCTAGGATGACGATACTTGCCGAGGAGCTTTTAAGAGATATCGATAAAGACACGGTCGATTTCGTACCAAACTATGACGACAGCACGCTTGAGCCGGACGTCCTGCCAAGCCGTGTGCCAAATTTGCTCTTAAACGGCTCTAGCGGTATCGCTGTGGGAATGGCGACAAACGTCCCGCCTCATAGCCTGGATGAGCTGATAGACGGGCTTTTATTGCTTCTTGATAACAAAAACGCCAGCCTGGAAGAGATCATGCAGTATATAAAAGGGCCTGACTTTCCGACTGGTGGTATCATTTTTGGTAAAAAAGGTATCATCGAGGCCTACCGCACCGGTCGCGGTCGCGTCAAGGTACGAGCCAAAACTCACATAGAAAAAAAGCCGAACAAAGACATAATCGTGATCGACGAGCTACCGTATCAGACGAACAAAGCCCGCCTTATAGAGCAGATCGCCGAGCTCGTAAAAGAAAAACAGATCGAGGGCATCAGTGAAGTGCGTGACGAGTCGGATCGTGAGGGCATCCGCGTAGTCATCGAGCTAAAACGCGACGCGATGAGCGACATCGTGCTAAATAATCTCTTCAAATCAACTACGATGGAGAGCACATTTGGCGTTATAATGCTGGCTATCGACAATAAAGAGCCTAAAATTTTCACTCTCATCGAGCTGCTTAAGCTGTTTTTAAATCACAGAAAAACCGTCATCATCAGAAAAACGATATTTGACCTTGAAAAGGCGCGTGCCAGGGCACATATCTTGGAAGGTCTAAAAATCGCGCTCGATAACATCGACGAGGTCATCGAGCTTATTAGAAAAAGTGCCGATACGCCTAGCGCTCGTGATGGATTGATGGAGAAATTCGGGCTTTCCGAGCTACAGTCAAACGCTATTTTGGATATGAGACTAAGCAAGCTAACGGGGCTTGAGCGCGAGAAACTTGACAACGAGCTAAAAGAGCTTTTGGCTGAAATTTCAAGGCTTGATGAAATTTTAAAGAGCGAAACGCTACTTGAAAATCTAATAAAAGATGAGCTGCTCGAGATAAAGAGCAAATTTAAAGTGCCGCGTCTTACCCAGATCGTCGATGACTACGATGATATCGACATCGAAGATCTGATACCAAACGAAAACATGGTCGTTACGATCACGCACCGCGGCTACATCAAACGCGTGCCAAGCAAACAATACGAAAAGCAAAAGCGCGGCGGTAAGGGCAAGGTCGCTGTGACGACATACGATGATGATTTTATCGAGAGCTTTTTCACGTCAAATACGCACGATACACTGATGTTTGTGACCGACCGCGGGCAGCTATACTGGCTCAAAGTCTATAAGATCCCGGAAGGCAGCCGCACGGCAAAGGGCAAAGCGGTGGTAAATTTAGTCCAGTTGCAGCCTGAGGAGAAGATAAAGGCGATCATACCGACGACTGATTTTGCGCAGAACAAATCGCTGGCATTTTTCACTAAAAACGGCATCGTGAAACGAACGAATCTAAGCGAATTTAAAAATATCCGCTCGATCGGCGTGCGCGCTATCAGCTTAGATGAAAACGACGAGCTGGTTACTGCTCTCATAGTAGAACACGGCGATGAGGGCGTCCAGTCTGAAAATTTAATAGACGAGCTTGGCGTGGAAACGGAGATCAACGAGATCGAGACCATCGAGAGCGAGATAGACGAGCAAAGCGACGAAAATATCGATAGTGTTGACGATACGGACGAGAAGATGCTCTTTATCGTCACTAAAAAGGGGATGTGTCTTAAATTCAAGCTCAGCAAAGTCCGCCAAATGGGACGCACAGCTCGCGGCGTGACAGGTATCAAATTTAAAGAAAAAGGCGATGAGGTCGTGGGAGCCGCTGTCATCGAGAGTAACACTCAAGAAATTTTGAGTATCTCTCAAAAAGGTATCGGCAAGCGAACGACGGCTGAAGAGTATCGCCTCACAAATCGCGGCGGCAAGGGCGTCATCTGCATGAAGCTGACTACCCGCACGGGAGAGCTCATCGGTGTCGTCATGGTCGATGACGAGATGGATCTGATGGCTCTGACATCAAGCGGCAAGATGATACGTGTGGATATGCAAAGTATCCGTAAAGCCGGACGCAACACTAGCGGCGTGATCGTCGTAAATGTAGACGGCGATGATGTCGTGAGTATCGCAAGATGTCCTAAGGCTGAAAACGATGAGGACGAGGTAGAAGAGAGCGAAGATAACGGGCTTTTGGAATAAATTTTGCTTTAAAATTTTCTAAATTTAAAGGTTGGATCATGAGAGTTAAAATTTTACTTGTCAGTATTTTGTTAGGCGCTTTTAGCGGATGCTCGTGGAATGGCTTTATGGGTGACGCGACCACTACTGCCAACCGCGATGTAGTCATACAAAAGGTCGACAAAGACGACCTTAGAGAGGTCATGAAAAAAGAAAAGATGATATATAACAGCGCACCCGAAGAGACTACGTTTAGAGCTGTTGGCGAGGGTATAGCGCCGATGAATTCCGTCTCTTACGCGCAGTCGGTCACTCTAGCCAAGCGTGCGGCGATGGCTGATGCGTATTCGCAGCTTGCAGGCAAGCTTTATGGTGTCAAGATCAATGCCGAGGATACCGTGCGCGACGCGATGTTAAACGACTCGTCCATAACGTCTAAAGTGCAAGGACTCGTCAAAAACGCGACTATTGTGAGCGAGAGCTTTAAAGACGGGCTTTACAGAGTCAATATGGAGCTTAGAATCGACCAAGAAAAGTGGCGCGAAGTCTTTTCATACTAACGATTCTTATAAATTTGGCATTTGGCTCACAGGAATTTATCTTTTGGGCCGATGTCAATACAAAAAACAATATCATTTCCTCCGAGCAGATCGCATTTTCAAAGGCGATGGTCATCACTAAAAACCCAAAGGTAAATTTCTTGTGCGAGATAGACGCGATCAAGGATGAAAACACGAGCGAGATAGCGTTTTTAAACCTCAACAAAGATAAAATTTTCGACTGTTTTGCGCTACAAAAAGTAAGCGCAAAAGGCGAATTTAAAAGGCGTAACGATCATATTACACAAACCTCGAATTTTAAAATTTTCCCGATACGTTTTACAATAAAATTTAAGCCAAAATCGGCTATTATTGGCGTATTTAAGAGCGAGGAGGGCAGATGAACATAGTTATCGTCGAAGACGATATAAATATGCGAAAGTCCCTTGAAATCGCGCTTGGTGAATATGACGAGCTAAAAATCAAAAGCTATAAGAGCGCGGTAGAGGCTCTAAAAAAAATGAGCGAGGATACCGACGTCATAATCACCGATATAAATATGCCTCAAATGGACGGACTAGAGTTCATCAAGCGACTTGATGGGAAATTCGACGTCATCATAATGACCGGCAACGCCACGCTAAACAAAGCTATCGAGAGCGTGCGCCTTGGCGTGAAGGACTTCCTGACAAAGCCTTTTGACAACGAAACTCTTTACGAGGCGATAAAAAGAGTTGAAATTTTAAAGAAAAAAACGGCTGTAAATTTAGCCAAGCCGGCCAAAAAGCAGTGTGAAAGCGGTGATTTCATAGCGACGTCCGCGGCCTTACAAAGAGCGCTTGACATAGCTAGCAAGGCTGCAAAGACCGATGCTAGCGTGATGTTGATGGGAGAAAGCGGCGTGGGCAAGGAGCTGTTTGCAAATTTCATACACAAAAATTCAAAACGCGCAAATATGCCTTTTGTCGCGCTAAATATGGCAGCGATACCTGAAAATCTCATCGAAAGCGAGCTTTTTGGCTTTGAAAAAGGAGCCTTCACGGACGCGCAAGCAGCCAAAAAGGGGCAGTTTGAGCTGGCAGACGGCGGGACGCTATTTTTAGATGAGATCGGTGAGATGCCGCTAAATTTACAGCCAAAGCTGCTACGAGCCCTACAAGAGCGCGAGATCACGCGGCTAGGGGCGACAAAAAGCATAAAAATAGATGTTCGCATAGTCTGCGCGACAAATGCAAACCTGGCGACCTTGATAAAAGAGGGTAAATTTAGAGAGGATCTATTTTATCGCTTAAACACGATCCCCGTGCTGATCCCGCCGCTTCGTGAGCGTAAAGACGAGATCATGCCGATAGCGGAGAAAATTTTAGCCAAAAGCTGTGAAGAATACGGCTTTGAAGCGAAATTTTTCTCAAAAGAGGCGATGAGAGAGCTTATCGGCTATGATTTTCCCGGCAACATAAGAGAGCTCATATCAGTCGTTCAAAGAGCGGCGATATTAAGCGAGAGTAGCGAGATCTTACCGGGTGACCTGTTTTTAGAGGGCAGAAAGGTGAAGCGGACCGATGAGATCAAAAAGGAGCTGATCCGCGATGTTTTAAAAAGCGTGAATGGCGAGCTCAAAGAGGCATGCGAGATACTAAATTTAGACGAGAAAAGCTTGAAAGAAAAGATCAAACAATACGGATTAAAGGATCACGAATGAGAAAATTTAACGTTGCGGTCGTCGGTGCGACAGGAGCTGTGGGCGAGGAGATATTTAATGTCCTGGCTGAGGTAGATTTCCCTGTGGGCGAGGTTTTGCCACTCGCCAGTGCCAAAAGTGCGGGAAGCAAGATAGAATTTAAAGGCAAAAACTACAAGGTCGTGGAGCTCACCGAGAGCGTATTTGATGAGCATGAGGTCGACATCGCGTTTTTTAGCGCGGGCGGGTCGGTATCGGCTAAATTTGCCCCTTTAGCAGCCGCTAGCGGTGCAGTCGTGATCGATAACACCAGCCACTTTCGCATGGACGCAGACATCCCACTAGTCGTGCCCGAGTGCAACCCGGAGGACATCAAGCTCTGGAAAAACCGCGGCATCATCGCAAATCCAAACTGCTCGACCATCCAAATGGTGCAAATACTTAAGCCGCTTGACGACGCATACGGCATCAACCGCGTCGATGTGAGCACCTATCAAGCTGCAAGCGGAGCTGGCAAAGAGGGCATGGAGGAGCTTGTCGTGCAGCTGCAAAAGTTTTTCGAGTTTAAGCTAGACGAGTGTGAGCCAAAGGTATTTGCGCACCGCTTAGCGCTAAATGTGATCCCTCATATCGATGTATTTTTGGATAACGACTACACCAAAGAAGAGATGAAAATGGTCAATGAGACGCAAAAGATCCTTCATAAAAATATGGAAGTGAGCGCGACCTGCGTGCGTGTGCCCGTGCTTCGCAGCCACTCCGAGGCCATCACGATACACTTTGACCGCGATGTAGATGCCGCTGCGGCGCGTGAAATTTTACGCAAAGCCCCAAGCATCGTCGTAGTCGATGAGCCTGCAAATAAAAAATACCCGATGCCTATCATCTCAAGCGATACGAATGAGACCTACGTCGGACGCATCCGCCGCGACAACTACCGCCACAACGTGCTTCATCTATGGTGTAGTGCCGATCAGATCCGCGTGGGTGCGGCGACGAACGCCGTCAGGATCGCACAAAAGTGGATAGAGCTTCAGGACCAAGAGGGCTAAATTAAATTCGAGCTTACGTGCATGTTTTGCGCCTAAGCTCGTAAATTTACTTTGCTATGGGGCAGCCCCTGCCATCATACACGCCGCTAAAATCTTTTGCTAAATTTATCAGCTCCCATGTATCCTCATCGATATTTTTCAAATTTTGATTACGCACTATGTTTATGCTAAATTTTTTGAGATCCTAACGAGGCGGCTGCTTTGATAAAATTTTATAGCCGATCTGTGCGATCTTTTGACCGAAATTTTCCATATCTTTCTCGCTATCAAAGTCGATGAAGTGATCGACATCGCGTGGCAAGGAGGCATTATCTCCGTTATCGGCTAGATTTTGCAAGACTTTAAAGTTTTGCATGCAGGAGTAGCTATAATCATCAGGATACAAATACTCAAAATACGTCTCCCACTGCGCATCGTTTTTGATGTCTATGCTGTATTTATAGCCTTTGAATAGGCCAAATTTCTCGTTTATGATCGCTTCATGGTCTTTGACGTCTTTTGTGTAAAGCCAAAAATCAAGCCAGCCGTCGCTTTTGACGGTGCCTGCAAATACTGCTCCTTTGGCTTCCAGCTCGTTTATTAGGGCGTCTTCTATATCATATAGCGTTTGGGTCTCTTCGTTTGTAGGAAAGCCTCGCTCGCTCGGGTTCAAGAGCCAAGTACGTATGCAAACTCTAGTATCGTAGCCCTTTATCGGTGCGATGCTTGCGAGGGCTAAATTTATCCTGAAGCTTGCCTCCTTATCATCGACGCGGCACATATATACTCCCCAATCTTGCGGGATCTGCGGTTTTTGTTCGGGCTGCTTTTTACCAAAGAATTTTGAAAACATATCTGCTCCTCTGATCGGTTTGATGAATTTTAGCAAAAATATCAAATTTAAAATAGCGCCATTTTCAATTTGTAAAATTCTAAAAGCAAGTCTTACGCCAAGCTACGGACCATTCATGTGAAGATTACAGGGTGTCTTGCCGGCAATTTGCGAGCGCCAGCTTATAAAAAGGCAAATTCAATCGTTTTAAAACAAGATTATTATAAAATGCCGCCTTTAAATCCAACAAAAAGGAATCATTTGCGAAATTTTTTCGAGAGGATCTTGCTTTCCAGCAACGCCTTTACCATATTGCCCGTGATCTTTGGACTACTTGGTGCGATCGTTCTTTTTATCATCGCTAGCTACGATATCTTCGTGGTTTTGATCACTGTTTACGACTACTTTTTTGCAGGCGTTCATCCTGAAAATTTCCACTCCGAGGTCGTTGGCGAGGTGGTCGGTGCGATAGATCTATATCTCATGGCACTCGTGCTTTACATCTTCAGCTTTGGAATTTACGAGCTTTTCATTTCCGAGATCAGCATCTTAAAAGACTCCAAACGTAGCAAAGTCATCGAGGTGCATTCACTTGACGAGTTAAAAGACAAGCTTGGCAAGGTCATCATCATGGTACTCATCGTAAATTTCTTCCAGCGCGTGTTGCATGCGGACTTTAGCACTCCGCTTGAAATGATGTATCTTGCGCTCTCGGTGCTGGCACTTTGCCTCGGACTTTACTTTCTTCATAAAGGCGAACACTAAAATTTCAGGTATTTTCATCAAATTTTAAATTTAAGCTTTAGGATATTTAAAAATCGACGATTTACTAAAGAATTTATAATAATTTCGCTAAAATTCCCGAAAATTCAAAGGAAACTTATGATATTCGTCGATGCGTGCCTGAAAAAGCCAACTCCCTATACGCCTGTTTGGATGATGCGTCAGGCGGGTCGCTACCTGCCCGAATACATGGCTGTGCGAGAGCGCGCGGGCGATTTTCTCTCGCTTTGCAAGGATTATAAAAAAGCAAGCGCGGTCACCATCCAGCCCGTTGAAATTTTAGGCGTCGATGCGGCGATACTTTTTAGTGATATCCTTGTCGTGCCGCTTGAAATGGGCATGGGACTGCGATTTGAAAAGGGCGAGGGTCCGGTTTTTGATCGTCCCGTAAAAACGGCGGACGATCTTGCTGCGCTGGACGTGGATAGGGCGGTTAAAAATTTAAGCTACGTTTATGATACGATCGCTCTTACGCGTGAAAATTTAGCCCGTGACAAGGCTCTGATTGGCTTTTGCGGTGCGCCATGGACGATCGCGACATACATGATAGAGGGTGGCGGCACGAAGACCTACGCCGTTTGCAAAAAGCTACTTTATACAGATCCCGAGTTTTTACATCAAATTTTAGCCAAAGTTACCGCCGCGCTCACGGACTATATCAAGGCGCAGATCCGCGCTGGCGTCGATGCGGTACAGATCTTTGACAGCTGGGCGGGCGCGCTGGAAGAGAGTGCGTATTTTGAGTTTGGCTGGCGATATATTTTGCAGATTGTTGATAGCGTAAAAGCTGAATTCCCCGAGACTCCGCTCATCGTTTTTCCAAAGGGAGTGAGTGGCTTTTTAGATAAAATTTCAGGAAATTTCGAGGTTTTTGGAGTCGATTGGAGCACACCCATAGGGCTTGCAAAAGAAAAACTAAGCCCGAAATTCGTCCTTCAAGGCAATATGGAGCCAACGAGACTTTACTCGAAAAAGGCGATAGACGCGGGCGTGGATAAAATTTTAAACACCATGAAAGGTGCGCCGCATATTTTTAACCTAGGACATGGAATTTTGCCTGACATTCCGGTCGAAAATGCGAAGTACTTCATCAAACAGGTTCAAGAAAAAAGTCACAATCACAAATAAGGAGGTATAAATGAGGAATTTAGGCATAAAAACAAAGATAATGCTGTTGATGCTTGTTAGCCTTATTAGTATTATCATAGTCAGCGTGTTCTACTTAAAAGGGGTCGTAGAAACTCGCGAGAGAGCCGCAAAGAGCGGGCAGATAGTGGACGTCATAATCAATCAAAACAACTTCATCCACGAGCTACAAAAAGAGCGTGGCTTTAGCTCGGGCGTGTTAGCTGGAGGTAGTAATGCCAATCTCTTAGCCCAACGTGGCGAGGTAGATAAAGCGGTCGAAAATCTCCCTAACAAAGACGCTATAAAAAGCAAACTAAGCACGATAAGAGCGGGCGTAGATAAAAAAGAGGGCGGCATCGCGTTATTAAATCAAATGACTGACATGATAAGAGGCGAGATCATCACGATAAACGGCTATGCCAGTGAGATCGAGCCAAGCTTGACCGATGCGCTAAAAAGAGAGCTAATAATCGGTGAGATAAAAGAGTCGTGCGGTATCCTTAGAGCGCGTCTAAACGGCGTATTTTCAAAACATACCATGTCAAAAGACGAATACAATAGAATTGTTTCCATAAACGCAGTCATCCTTAAATCTATCAACGATTTTAACGAATACAACCCAGCAAAATACACCTCGGAATTTGAAAATATCGTGCTTTCAAAGCCTGAATTTAAAGAGGTCGCAGGCATAGTAAAAACCGTCGTCGACTCAAGCAACACAAGCTACGACGCGCCGACTTGGTTTAGTAAAATGACAAATTTGATAGACGATATGAGAGAATTCGAGCTAAGCTTGCTAAATGATATGAAAGAGGCGAGCGCCAAAATCAAATCAGACGCCGATAGCCAGCTCATTTTAAGCGCGGTCTTGATAGTCGCGATCGTCTTGATCATACTTAGTATCTCCATACTCATCGGTAAAAACCTCATCTCCGGCATCAACTCTATAAAAGACGGACTGATAGCTTTCTTCGACTTCCTAAATAACAAAACAAGTAAAGCTACATTGCTTGAAGTAAAAGGTAGTGATGAGATAGGACAAATGGCTACTTTGGTAAATGAAAACATAAAACAAATCGAACACAATCTATCCGAACAAAACGATTTCATCAACGCTGCAAACAACTTCGTAGGACAAATAAGAAGCGGCAACTACACTGCAAATTTAGATGCAAGCACTACAAACCCAGCTCTAATAAAACTAAAAGAAGCCTTCGCTCAGCTATCAAGTAGCCTAAAAGAGGAGATAGCAAGCGGTAGTAAGGCGATATTTGATGTGCTTGACGGCTTTAAAGCCCAAGACTTCACTAAGCGCGTGAACGAAAGCGGTAGGGTCGCAAACGGCATAGACCTGCTCGGGGCTGAAATTTCAAATATGTTAAAGGCAAATTTAGAGCAGGCTCATTTGCTGAAAGAAAAGGCTGAAATTTTATCAAATTCTATGCAGGAGCTCACAAACGGCGCGAACTCTCAGGCAAATTCGCTTCAAGAAAGCGCGGCGGCTGTCGAGCAGATGAGTAGCTCCATGAACGCTATCAGTCAAAAAGCCCAAGATGTGACACGCCAAAGTGAGGAGATCAAAAATATCATCGTCATCATCCGCGACATCGCCGATCAGACGAATTTGCTCGCCCTAAATGCTGCTATCGAGGCGGCGCGTGCAGGCGAACACGGCAGAGGCTTTGCTGTCGTAGCAGACGAGGTGAGAAAGCTTGCCGAACGCACACAAAAGAGCCTAGGTGAGATCGAGGCTAACGCAAACGTGCTGGCTCAAAGCATAAACGAGATGAGCGAGAGCATCAAAGAGCAGGCTGATGGCATAAATATGATAAATCAATCCGTCGCTCAAATAGATAATCTGACACATCAAAACGTCGCGGTCGCAAACAAAACCAACGAGGTCACGAACGAGGTCGATGCGATGGCTAGCAGCATCGTCGAAGAGGTTAGGAGAAAGAAATTTTAAATTCAGTGGTCTTTGGACCCATAAATTCGCGCCGTTTTGGTATGTCGCTTGGTATAGACTTGTCCGTAGGACAAAAATGCTGTAACTTTGACTGCATTTACTGCGAGCTAAGCGGCGCGAAAACGACTGACAAGATAGCAAACGAGCCGCCGATCTCGCAGATCATAAGCGAGGTGAAGGCGGCACTTCATGAGCATGAAAACATCGACGTCATCACGCTCACGGCAAACGGCGAGCCGACACTTTATACAAATTTAAAAGAGCTCATCGCACAGCTAAATTTAATAAAAGGCGGCGCGAAGCTACTGATACTCTCAAACGCAACGGGCGCTTTAAAGCCTGAGGTTTGTGATGCATTGATGGGGCTTGATATCGTGAAATTTAGCCTTGACAGCGCACTGCAAAAGACATTTAAAAAGATAGATCGCGGACAAAGAGGGCTGATGATAGATGATATCATCGAAGCCATAGCTAAATTTAGGCGAAAATTTAAAGGTCAGCTGGTGCTTGAAGTGCTTGTGGTAAAGGGCTTTAACGATACTTTTGCGGAATTTGAGGCGCTAAATTTAGCTATCAATAAAATTCGTCCCGCCCGCGTGGATATAAGCACCATAGACCGCCCGCCCGCCTACCCTGTAAAGGGCGTAGATAGCGAGCTTTTGCATAAGCTAGCAGAGCATATAAAAAACGTGCCCTGCGTGATCGCTAGTGCAAAGAGTAGCGATAAGGTGATGAAATTTAGCAAAGATGAGATTTTAGAGCTTTTGGCGCGTCGCCCGCAAAGCCAAAAGAATGTGCAGGAAAATTTTTCCGAGCTTTCAAGGAGAAATTTGAGCGAGCTTTTGGACAACGGTAAGGTTTATGAAACGCAAGTCGCAGGCGTTTGGTTTTATAAGGTCAGAATCTAGCTCGAGCCGTTTTGCGGAATTTTTAAGCTAAATTTTATTGACAAAACGGTCGTTTTTTTCTATAATACGACTTCTCTTACATTCCGGATTAGCTCAGCGGTAGAGTAGGTGACTGTTAATCACTTGGTCGCTGGTTCGAACCCAGCATCCGGAGCCATTTATATTTGAAAATCCTTTTAAAACCCCGATTTTACCGATATTTCAAGAGCCTTAAGTTTTCTTATTTTTTGTAATTTTCCCCTTTATTTCCCCTCAGTTTTATTTAATATTATAAAATTTTCTATTTCGCTCTAATGTGTTTTTATGTATATTATTTTTTGTTTTTAAAGAATTGCAGATAAAAACAAAAAATATTTCACTTTAATTCACTCTAAAATGCCCTAAAGAGCTATATTTTATAAAGAATTTCTAAAAATGCCTCATTCTGTGATGAAAAAATATCCCAATTAGTATAATTAGTAGTAAAAGCAAAAAGGATTTTTATGCTAGATAGTAATGAGTTTTTAAATACGGTACTGCAAAGTCTAGAAAGACAATTTCCAGCTATGCAAGCTCTAGATCGAAAACAAACAGCTAAGGCGATTGGAATTGGACTTTCAACATTAGACTTGCGCATCAAAGATGGCAGGAATTTGCCTAGATATATAAAAATAGGCGATGCTAAAAATTCAAGGATAGTTTTTCCCTTGCTTTCAATAGCTGAGTTTTTAACAAATCAAAGACAAAAGGTTTTATGATGAAGCAAAACAAAAAGAACAGACTCACTATAAGGCTTGATGATAATGAACTTAGTCAAGTGAATCTAAATGCTTCAATATCTGGGCTAAATAAATCGTCATATATAAGATATGTTTTAATAAATGCCAAGCCACCTATTCATAAATTTGATAAGGCAATGATAATTCAAGTGGCAAAAATAGGCAACAACATAAACCAAATCGCAAAGCATGCTAATACGCATAAAACCATAGACGGTATCGTTTTAAAACAAATAATTGATGTCAATAAGAAATTAGACGACTTAATGCTGCAAAAGCAAAATCCAGGAAGTTAAGCATGTTAGCAAAATTCTTTAAAAACAAAAACTGCGGTAGTGTTGCGGGTATCAACTATCTTTTGAATCATAGAGTGAAAGATGGGACGGCATTCGTTTTGAAAGGTAGCGAAGTGGTTACCAGACAGATAGTATCCAATATGACTAAAAAACAAAAACTTTGTATTGGTTGCTTAAGTTTTGAAGAAGCTGACATTGATTTGGATATCAAGCAAAAGGTCATAGACGAATTTGAAACGTTGCTTTTTGGAGAATACAAAGAGAGATTTAATATCCTTTGGGTTCAACATATCGATAAAGGTCGGCTTGAGTTAAATTTTGCCATACCAAAAATTGATTTAGAAAGCGGAATGGCTTTTAATCCATATTATGACAAAAAAGATAGAGCTTTAATAGACACTTGGCAAAACCTTGCAAATTTCAAATTCGGCTTTAGCGATCCAAAAGATCCAGCAAAAGCCCATATGCTTCAAGGCTCAAGAAAAGATATTGGTGTCATCAAAGACTATATTGAGCTAGAAAAAATACTAACCGAGAAATTTATAAATCAAGAGTTTACTTGTAGAGAAGACATTTTAAAAGCTTTAAAGGATATCGATATAGAAGTAACTAGAGTTGGTAAAGACTACATATCGGTTAAATTACCTGGTACTAAAAAAGCTAAGAGATTCAAGGGAGACATATTTAGTGAAGAATTTAGAAATATTAAAAGCATGGAGCAACTCCGAGGTAAAACTGAAACAAGAGCAACAGAATTTAGAAATAGAGCAGATGAACAAACGAATGTCGACGCTTCAGGACGAAGTTTTATATTTGCAGACTATCTTAAATCAAAAGAATCAGCAGATTTTAGACGAGATCAAGAGCTTGCAAGACTCAAAAGAGAGCTCGACAAACAAATACAAGAGCGAGATAAGTGGCTTGAAGTCCAAGCTAACAGAGTGCCAAAGCGATGCAAAATTTTTCGAAATCATATCATGGATATTGGTTATTGCATTAATACTAATTTCGATATACATATGGATCCCATATCTACAAAAGATCCGGCTTTAGCAAATAAATCAGCAAATGATAGCATATATAGAACAAAATACAAATGGCAAGCAATAAATTATAAACACACTATTTTTAACGAAAGGATTTTTGATAATGACTTTACTAGAGCAAACATTGTTGGCACAATTAGAAGAAAAGGAGAGATGGGAGCAAGATATCATAATGTTATTAGGGCAACTATTGACGGAATTCAAGACATTAAAAGAGGAATTGGCCAGTATAGAGACAGAATCAACAAGCAATATAAATTCATTATGTCAAGAGTTGGAAAATTTACAACTGCAACTAACGAACTTACAAAAAGAATCAAAGAATCAGACATTTTTGCAAGAGCAATGCCGAGAGCAACTGGAGAATTTGAAGAAGTCGCTAGAAAGTATCTACTAAGTCGCACACAAAAAGATATTAAGATCGATGCAGATATGATAAAAAATAGAGATATTTGTGATATAGGGATTGACTTTTGATTGGGAGATTAAATATAAATTTTTTATCTCCCAATCTATCTATGCTAATATAGGTGCAATGATTGGATCAGCTATCTATTTATAAATACCAAATTTTATTTATCTAGTTTTTTCAGCAAATAGTCAAGTGAGCCAGAATCACTATACTCTTTTTCATAGTCTATAGTAGCCAAAACACCCAAGCTCTTTTAGTGCTTGTGTTAGTTCTTTTTTCTCAAGATACTCGTATCTAAAGCTTATTGCGCGTTTTAAAATCTCTCTTATAAATTTCCCGTCGCTGCTAAATTTTTGTGCCGCACTTTTTAAAACAGCTATGACATTTTTTATAAATACACCTTTATAATAAGCTGTACTTAAGGCCTGAAGTAGCATTATTTTTGCCTTGTCAATAACTTTATTTTCATAGAAAATTTCTGCTATTTTTATGCATATTAGCGTATCTTTTTCTAAGTAGATATCGTTATCCCATAGGTTAAAGTTGTCAAATATCTTATGTAGACATATATTTTCTTCTACACTGCAGTTATTATAGGTATCAAATTCGGCATCAGGTCTTAAAAACCACTCAAATTTTATCTTCGCGTTTTTGCAGATGACGTAAGTTTGCCAGCTTTTCTTGGAGGTTCTTGTGGCATAATTATATAGCTTGTGCTCGAGTTTTACAAAATAGCATTTGCTTTTTAGTGGGATTATTTTCACCACTTCGCTTTTTGAAATTTGATCCGCGATCTCTTTGTAGTATGAGAGAGGTTTTATCTCATTTTTGATATATTTTTCTGCCTCATCAGCCATGATACAAAATTCTTCTTTTGTTGTGGAGGCTTTTATGAGTTTTTTGAAAATTTCGCGAGCCCATTTGTGAAAGCCTATATGTGAAAAAAGATCATCCTCTAGTTCATATACTCGCCCAAATATCTCGGCGCTTTTGTTCTTTTGCATGAGCTTAAATATAGCAGCTGCACCGGCTATGCCGTTTTCAGGCCTGCCACACATCGTGCGGTATATCCATCTTGCACAGACAAAGCATTGATTTGGTGCATCATTTAGCAAGTGACCAAGCATATCCTTTGCTTGCTTCTCTTTGCCAGCTTCAAATAGCTCTTTTATCTGTTTGATCTTCTTCATCACCACTCCTTTTTGAGATGAATTTTAAAATAAAAAATGGACAAAATTTATTCCTATCTTGTTGGTATGATCCTACAAAAGGACGTTAAAACAAAGATATTTTTGACGATATAGAGTAGATAAAGGAGAAAAAATGATAGAACAAAAATCAGTTAGAGACATAATAAATGAAAAAGTAAATTTTATCGTGCCCTCATATCAAAGAGGCTACCGTTGGGATGAGATAAACGTCACGGATTTGTTAGACGATTTGCTCGAGTTTATGCAAGACGGCAGTAGCGGAAAATTTTATTGTTTGCAGCCGCTGGTTGTTAAAAAGATTGGCACCAATCAATACAACGTCATAGACGGCCAGCAAAGGCTTACTACTATTTTTATCATTTTAAAGTATTTAGAAAAACTTTTAGAAGATGAAAACGATATAAAAGAAATTTATACGATTAACTACGAAACAAGGGAAGGCAGTCAAGAATTTCTGAAAGAAATCGCAAGCAAAACGCAAGAAGATAGCAATGAAAATATAGACTATTTTTATATGTATAAAGCTTATAAGGCAGTAGAAAATTGGTTTGGAGAAAAAATAAAAGAAAAGAAAACCACTAAAAGAAAGATGCTTGAGATTTTTACAAATTCAGAAGACGAAAAGCATATCGAGTTTATATGGTATGAAGTTGAAAATAGCGAAAATGACGAAGTCAAGATATTTGCAAGGCTAAATAGCGGCAAAATTCCACTTACCAACGCAGAGCTTATCAAGGCGTTATTTTTAAATGTTAGAAACTTCCCAAAGGAGTGTAGTGAAAATGAGATTATTACAAAACAAATAGAGATATCAAAAGAGTGGGATGAGATAGAATACACCCTGCAAGATGACGAGTTTTTTAAATTTTTGACAAAAAACGACTATCCGACTAGGATAGAGCTACTTTTTGAAATTTTATCTGGAGTAAAAAGCACAGAGCTAGATAGATATGCGATATATAGGGATTTTGCAAAAAAAGCAAAAGAGAAGGGTGGATTATTGCATCTTGCGAACAGGGAAAAAGAAGAAGAAGGTTTGTGGGGCAATATAAAAAAGAGATTTTTGACGTTTAAATTTTGGTTTAAAGATTCCGAATATTATCATTTAGTAGGATTTTTAGTAGCGTCTGGGATATCAAACATTATGACCCTATACAACGAATTTGAGCCAGGAGCCAGGCTAAAAACCGAATCAGAAACAAAAACAAAAAGTGGTTTTAAGGATTCTTTAAAGAAAAAAATAAAGGTCGATACAGATAATATTGGTAAGCTAAATTATATTGATAATAGAAAAGAATTAGAAAATATACTATTGCTTTTCAATATAGCTACCATTATAAATAGTAAAGGCTCTTATACTAGATTTTCATTTAATGAATACAATGGTAAAAAATGGAGCTTAGAACACATACATGCTCAAAACGACAAAGGGCTAAAAGATAAAAAGGCGCAGGATGCATGGCTAGAAAACTCGAAAAAATATATTGATGAAAGTGATCTTAAGGAAAAGATCGCTAATTTTATAAATGGCAATGAAAATAGTCGCTTTGACGAGCTTCAAATGGAAATTTTAAATCAATTTGGCAATATAGTAAATATGCACGGTATAGGAAATTTAGCCTTACTAACTGCCGAAAATAACAGTTCTTTAAGCAATGGTCTGTTTGTGGATAAACGGGCAAAGATTATAGAGATGGATAAAAATGGTGAATTTATACCAATATGTACTAAAAATGTATTTTTAAAATATTACAGCAAGGAGCTATCCGATGTATATTTTTGGAGTAAGCAAGACCAAGAAGATTATAAAGGCTCAATAATAAAAACATTAGAAAATTTTTTAGGAGAGAAAAATGGAAAATAATACAAGTAATTTAAAAGATATCCTAAGTAACAAGAAACTAAAAATTTCAATACCCATCATCCAAAGAGATTATGCACAAGGTAGACTAAATGATAAGTCGACAGGTATAAGAAACAAATTTTTAGATGAGATTTTTAATAGATTAGATAATGACGAAAATTTATTTTTAGATTTTGTTTATGGTAGCATAGAAGATGATAAATTTATACCGATCGACGGACAGCAACGCCTCACTACTCTTTTTTTGTTGCACTTATACTTTGCAAAAAAAGAAAAAAAAGATTGTGAGTATTTAAAGGGTTTTACATACGAAACCAGAAGCAGCTCTAGAGAATTTTGTGAAAGATTAGTGAATGCGGATATCGATCTTAACAAAGGCAAAATCTCTGCAGATATAAAAAATTATAACTGGTTTATGCCGTTTTGGGAGAATGATCCGACCGTAAAATCTATGCTCGTGATGCTAGACGCAATACACGATAAATTTAAAAATTCAAATTTTTACGACAGACTCGAAAATATAAAATTTAGTTTTCTTGAGCTTAAAGAGTTTGGGCTAACAGATGACCTATATATAAAAATGAATGCCAGAGGAAAGTCCTTAAGCGAATTTGAAAATTTTAAAGCGGAATTTGAGAAAGAACTATCTCAAGAGATAAAAGCAAAGCTAGATAATGCGTGGTTGGACCTGTTTTGGGGATTAAAAGACAGTGATAAAAAAGGCATAGATTTAAGTAGTGTCGATAAACGATATATGGCATTTTTTGAAGGGGTAGCTTCAAATTTTACCGTTCTTAATATAAAAGATACAAAAGAGGCAAAATATTTTGATTTTGATGAGTTTGATACACTAGATACATTAGAGTTTTTTAGCAGTAACAAAAATAGTGTAAACAATGTAATAAAAATTTTAGATGAGTTGTGTGAAGTTTCAAATTATGAGCTTCTTAAAAATTTTACTGATACTAGCAAAGATGTTACCTATGAAACAAGGGTTAAGTTTTTTGCACTATCTGTGTTTTTGATAAATTTTGGAGCCCAAAAGCTTGGCGGAGATTTTTATAAAGAGTATGAAAGGATAACTTCAAATGTAGCAAGAGACTTTAATATAGACAGCATTTCAAATCTAAAACAGACTTTTGAGTTTATAAATGAAATTTGCGAAAAATGTAAGAATGAAAAGATTTTTGAGCTACTAGAAGGTTTTGATGACAAGGAGCCGGAAAGCTTTAAAACAATTGGTTTTTATAAATGGCAAGAAAAAAAGAAGCTAAAGCTAATGCAAAGCGACACTAGATGGATTGTCGCTATTAATGAAGCTGAAAAGCATTGGTATCTTGGCTCAAATTTGACGTTTCTTATAGATTTTGCAAAAGATGATGTAGATGAATTTGAAAGATACTATAAGAAATTTGATGAGATTTTTAAAGAGGATAGGGAAAACTTCTTTTTTCAAAGGGCATTGTTGACGAAGGGCAATTACTTACCCAAGCGCGGCAATAGCAGCTACTTAACATTTTGTAATTTAAACAATAACTCTCGTAATAAAGACGACAACTGGCGAAGTGTATTTTTCGATAAAAAGAAAAGCCAAATTTTAAAAGAATTACTAGATGATAAGAGAAATTTAGAACAAATTATAGAGGATTTTGACGATAAAAACTATTGGGGATATTATTTTGTAAAATATCCTGAAATTTTAAAAGAGTGCAGTAATTTTTGGATATTAGCAGATTATTACACGATTAGAGTTTTAACAGGAGCATTTACAAATAGTTATCACGTAGAGTATTGCACTTTCGCTTTATTTATAACTCTACAAAGGCGATTCCCAAATTTACCCGATGAAAAATTAGGTTACGAATGGGCAAAGTCTTATGGTGAAAATCCACATATTTCCATAGGTGGTACAAATATTAGCTTTATCAAAAATGATGATGGAAAATATTTCTGGATGATAGATGAGGAACGAATAGGAGAGGCATTTGATCCAAATTTGCCAAAGCAAGATCCACTGCAAACCATAACAGATAAAGCATACGAAATCGCAAAAAGTATAGACAATGACCCTCTCTAAATCCCTCTACATCCGCGGTCTTCAGTGTGAAAAGAGCTTGTGGTTAAAAAAGAAAAAACCTGAGGTTTTGCAAGCTCCAGATGATGGCGCGCAGGCTGTATTTGACACCGGCACATCGGTCGGAGAGCTAGCCTGTGAGCTCTTTGGCGGCGGCGAGAGGATAGAGTATACGGGCGATTTTAACGCGCAGATGGCAAAGACAAAAGAGCTTATAGAACGTGGCACAAAGGTTATCTATGAGGCTACTTTTTGCTTTGACGGCATCCTTGTTATGGTCGATATCCTTCGTATCTGCAAGGATGGCCTCATCATCAACGAAGTAAAGAGCTCAACCTCGGTAAAAGAGGTCTATATCGATGATGCAAGCATCCAGTACTATGTCATTAGCTCGCTTGGCTACAAAGTAAGCGGCGTGAATATCATCCACATAGATAGCAGCTACGTAAGAGGCGAGAATCTCGAGCTTGAAAAGCTTTTTCATACCGAAGATGTGACCGAGCAAATCATACAAAAACAAGCAGAAATACCTCAAATTTTAAATAAATTTGAAGAAATTTTAAGCAAAAACATTGAGCCAGAGGTAGATATCGGCCCTCACTGCTCAGACCCTTATCATTGCGACGCTTGGGAGTACTGCTGGTGCGAGCAGCGCGGCATACCAGAGTATAGCATCTTTAACATATCTAGACTCAGAAGCGATAAGAAATTTGACCTTTACAAAAATGGCGTGGTTAAATTTGAAGATATCAAAGATCTAGATAAATTTAACGCCTCTCAGCAGATCCAAATCCGCTCTGAGCTCTCCAAAGAGCAGATCATAGACAAAGAGGCTATTAAGGAATTTCTAGAGACGCTTAGCTATCCGCTCTATCATCTTGACTTTGAGACCTTTCAGCAGGCGGTACCTGAGTTTGTGGGGCTTAGTCCATATGAGCAGATACCTTTTCAGTTTTCTATCCACAAAGAGGATGGCAATGGAAATTTAGAGCATTTTGAGTTTTTAGCCGAGGTCGGAGTCGATCCTAGATATGAGCTGGCGCTAAATTTGGTCAAATTTATCCCGCAGGATGCCTGCGTGCTAGCCTATAATATGAGCTTTGAAAAAGGAGTAATAAGACGTCTTGCCGTAAACTATCCTCAAATTTCAAATGAGCTTATGGCTATCCACGACAATATAGAAGACCTAATGGCGCCATTTGCGAGCAAGAGCTACTATCATCCAAAGATGCAGGGCAGCTACTCTATAAAATACGTCCTGCCGGCGCTTGTGCCTGAATTTGAGTCGGCTTACAAGGATCTAAATTTGATCCATCATGGTGGCGAAGCGATGCAGGCCTATGAGGCTATGGCGTATATGCCAGCCAAGGAGCGCGAGGCCTACAAAAAGGCGCTTTTGGCATACTGCAAGCTAGATACTCTAGCTATGGTTAAGGTTTTAGAAAAACTGCGCGAAGTAGCAAAATAGACAAAAAAGTGTCTGCTTTGCCGGCTATAATGCCAAAAGAATTTAAAGCTATAGGAGGCAACATGGACGCAGATAAATTTAAGTCATTGCAAGAAGCAATACTTCGAGCAAAAGAGATCATCAAAAACGCAGACGCCATAGTCATCACAGCAGGTGCTGGCATTCTTATTTTTTAATAATTATAAATGAAATATAAAAACGGCTATAATAGTAGCCAAATTTTAAAATGGAGTAAATATGGCTGGATTTCAACAAATAACAATAGCGGATGCAATACGAGAAATTGGGACGGATAAATATCTTATTCCCGCATTTCAAAGGGAGTATGTTTGGTCTGGAGAGCAAGTGGAAAGGCTATTTGATTCTATTATGCGAGGCTATCCTATTAGCTCTATGCTTTTTTGGAAAGTTAGAAGCGAAAGTGCAGAGCAATGGAAGTTTTACAGTTTTTTAAGATACTTTAGGGAATGGTATCATACTCATAACGAATATAAGTCTACTAAGAGCATAGGCGAATTTTCAGCTATACTGGACGGACAACAAAGATTAACTTCGCTATATTTGGCGCTTTGCGGCGAATACCATACACATAGGCCGTATAAAAAATGGGAAAATACAGACGATAAATTTAAAATTTGCGAGCTTTATTTTAACCTAACCGCAAGTCAAGAACCTAAAAATGATAACGTAGAATATGAATTTTTATGGTTGGAAAAAGCTGAAACTGGTAGTAAAACCATTTATACGGATAAATTTGGACAAAAATGGTTTAAATGTAAGGATATATATCCTCATAGCGATGATGAAGTAAAGGCTATGGAAATACAAAGAGAATTTGTGTTATCTAATAAAGAAGCCGGAAATTTAGCGCTTTTTGAAAAAAGAATATTTTCAAAAGATATTATAAGTTTCTATCAAGAAGACGACCCAAATCCTGAAAAAGCGGTGAATATATTTATTCGTATTAACTCGGGCGGGACACACCTTAGCTATTCTGATATCTTATTTAGCTATGCTATCGCTAACTGGAAACAAAAAGATGCCAGAAAAGAGATCAATGAACTTGTTGATTTTATAAATAACTCTAAAGGCTTTAATATCTCGAAGGATTTAGTACTTAAAGCGTTTTTATATTTATATCACGAAAATATAAAATTTGACATAGGTAGTTTTAATAACGGATTTATAGAAAATATCGAACAGCAATGGGATAACATAAAAATGGCTTTTCATAGCGTTTTTGATCTGCTCGGAAATTTTGGGTTTAATGCGCAAACAATGAGTTCAAATAATGCAATTCTACCGGTACTTTATTATGTATATCATAAAAATTTGGCCAGTTCTATAGTTCACAGTACTGGGCAAAAGCAAACTAGAGAAGTTATAAAAAAATACTTACTAAGGGCTACGCTATTTAAGCCGTTTGGAGGAAGTGCAGATAGCGTTTTAACCGCAACGAGAAAAGTATTTAAAAAGGATTTTGACGGTAAAGTATTTTTTGACGAAAACATTGATGAATTTCCGTTAGAAGGTATTGAAAAGTCTTATAAATATAGCAATACTGTCGATGATGACTTTTTGCAAGACTTAATGCTGTATAGAAAAAATAGTCCAGAGGCTTTTGCCGTCTTATCTATCTTGTATCCAAATTTAGACACAAAGAATAACTTCCACAAGGATCACTTGCATCCAGAAAGTAAATACAAAGAGTATAAAAAATTGATGGAGAAAAATAAAAAAGAATACTATGACTTTTCCATGTACGATGCTCTCCCTAATTTACAGTTGCTAGATGCAAACGAAAATATGGCTAAAAACGATAAGAGTCTTGAGGAGTGGGTTGAAAACGAATGTAGAAATAAAGACAAGAGTAAATTTTTAATGGATCATTTAATACCTGATATTGATTTATCTTTAGAAAATTTTGATGATTTTTATGAAAAACGTAAAAAGCTAATGATAAACAAATTACGAGAGTTACTATAGGGTATACTTTATAGTTGTATAAATAAATTTAAGCCCTGATCTCTGGGCTTAAATATTTTACCTATCTTACATTTGGTAAGCAAAAAGATGTTTATAAAATTTTGAGTGGGCGTTTGTCTAAAGCGGGTAATAAAATTTTTATAACTTTTTGGCAAAATGTTATATTCGAAATTACCCAAGAGCTCCAAATACTTCTACGAGTACGAATATATATTATCAAAGTCTTTAAAAGGTGTCTACCTCTCTAACACCCTTTGGCAGATATACGTCGTAGTCATCGGAGCTTACAATAGGCATCCAAATAAGCTTCTCGTTAAGCGCGGCACCTATTTTTTTCTTTTTGTAGTATAACTTTGGCTAAAAATGCCAATATATATCATCAATAGACAAAATTTCTTCTATAGTTATTGAGGTGCTATGTATCTCAGTGAGTATGATAGAGCAGTCAAAGCCCTGCAACCGCCCATCACAGCATAGTTCTATACCACTAAGATCATCACCATCTTCAAAGTAAAAGTCCTGTAACTTAACAGAGAGAATTTCTTCTTCGTAGTCTTTCATATAAAATAAACCTCGCAGACAATGTCTATCATGTTTTGATCATGGTCAAAATTCGCCTTAAAAAGTTCCTTAATACGTAGATACTCTGCCGTCATCTCGCGCTGTATCTCAAGAAGCTTTTGATCAAAAGCTATCAAAAGCTCTTTTCCTTGTTTGGTGTAAACCATTTTTTACCTCCTAAAATTTAAGAGGATATTAACGAGAGTTAAAGACATGAAAATGTCTGTTTTTGAGATATTTTATAGACAAATTTTGTCCATATTTTTATTTACAATAAAGGGATAGGAGTAAAACATGAGCGAGCAAGAATTTTGGCAAGAATATGATGAATTTTCTTTTTTGGCGCAGGCAAAATCAAGCTATGATTACGTAAATAATGCTAATTTTACTAAATACAGCTGCACAGAAATGTCAAAAGATTTTTATAAGCAAGCTGTTAAGGCATTAAATAATGCGTATGATGTTGTTACTGAGGCTAAATTTATACTGCAAAATCTAAAAAACGATTTTAGCTGTGACAGCGAATTTATAAAAGAGATATGCTTGCAAATTTTAAATACAGAAATGACACCCTATGAGCATCAAGAGGTGGCTAAAATAATAGAAAGTTATAGCTCTATCACTTGATAAAATGGCTCTTTTGAGCCGTTGCTTGCTGAGTTGTAAATTTTAACTCCGTTTAAAACGTCCGTGTGTGATTTTGGTTCGTGGATATGCCCGCAAAGGATGATCTTTGCCTTTAAAAGATTATTTTTTATAAGCCTTGCAAGCTCCATGTCTCCGTAATCTTTACTGTCTTGACCGATACTTGTTTTTGTCTTTGCTGGTGGGACGTGGGTTAGTAAGATATCACACTCTGCAAATTCAAGCATATCATCACATAGGTAAGGTGCGCAGCCAAATTTAACGCCGTTTATAGTTTTTATGGTGCCATCAGAGTATATGCCATTTATGGAATTTAGCCAAGAGGGCGGCATATCGTGGTTGCCAGAGCATACAAATACGGGCTTTTTAAAGCTTTTTAGCCACAAGGTAGTTTGTTCTTTTTCTTGCGCACTCTCTTTGTATAGAAAATCACCACTAAAACAAAAAATATCAAATTTTTCTTGAAGGGCCAAAATGTATTCGAAATAGCCAGCACTAAAGTGTAGATCGCTAGCGTGAAAAAGTTTTATGCCACCCATTTGTATCTATCAGCCTTTAATCCACAAGTAAATTTGTAATCAAATTTACCACCATATCTTTTTGCTTTGGCTCACTTTGAGCAATTAATAATGCAAGTGCAACAAGGGCGTTGTCGTTTATCCTTAGCTCGCCACTGCTTTTATAAAGAAGCTTGCACTTTGATAAAAACAAGATAAATATAAATGATCCGATACGTTTGTTGCCGTCGCTAAAAGGGTGGTCTTTGATGATGTAGTAGATCAAATTTGCCGCTTTTTCTTGCGGGCTTACTAAAAGATCACGTCTGCCAAAGGTCTGATATATATTTTTTATTATCCCTTCAAATTCGCTCGCCTTTTGAATGCCAAAAATTTTAGATGCCTCGCCCTTTTTTCCTAGCTCTCTTTTTAGCTCATCCACTGCCATTAGCGCCTCGTCATATTCAAGGATAAAATTTTCGCCCACATCGCTTTTACAAAGACCAAGTGAGCCATCATCAAATTTTTGCAGTAGCGACCAGCTCTTTTTGTAGTCTCTTATTAGCTCAAGTGCCTCTTTGTCGTTGCTGCTCATGGCTTAGAAATTTATCTCTTTTAGATACTCGCTGACATCCTTTTTGACCTCATCTGCTAGCTCTTTTGGTGCAAGGACCTTGATAAATGGCAGGTAGTAGTATATAAGTGGTTTTATCTCCATTATATGCGTAAATTCTAACTCGATCTCAACTGAGCCGTCTGTGTCTTGGCCTGTTATGCGTTGTTTTGCGTGTGGTTTTCGCTCAAAGTATTTTGCCACTTCAGGGGCCAGTAACAGCCTTGCAGTCTTTGGCTTTTCAAGGTTTGCCCATGCCGAGTTCATCGCCTTTACACGCTCATCTAGCTCGCTGCTTAATTCAAATTTACCCCCACTTTGCCTTATATCTTTTATACTTTTTAGATGGAATTTCTTAAATTTATCATCTTTGTTACTATCAAGTAAAAGCAAATACCAAAATCCCTCAAAAAGTGCCAGTTTTAGCGGTTTTACGCGAAATTCAAAGCCGTTATAAGTACATATTATCTCGGCTTTTTCTCTTATTGCGTCTTCTAGAGTTTGGAAATTTATGAGATCATCCTCGCCCAGCTTTTCGTTGTTGATATTTGTAAGTATGGGATGGTTTAGCTGCTGAGAAATTTGCTCTAATAGCACGTGAGCTTTGCTATAGAAATTTGATCCCATGTTTTTAGCTACGTTATCAAGTATGTTTAGCACCACTCTATCATCGCCGTTTAGTCCGTCGCTAGCCTCTTCGTCATTTATGCTCCAGTAGTGCCCCTTTTTGACCGCACCATAGTCTTTTAACGTGTCGTAAAGGTCGCGCTGTATGGTTTTTGTAGTTACATCTAACATATCGGCTAGCTCTTTTATCGTGTGTGGTCTCTCTCTTAGCTTTAGGGCTATCAAATTTATGCGTTCAAATTTGCTGTTTTCTTGTTTGGTTATGATAGGTTTCATTTGATCTCCTAGTTTAGAGATTATATCCAAACTAGGACTAGGATATGTCTTTTTTAGCACAATATCTGCCTAAGGCCATCCAGACCACCACGCTTTAGACTTATACCGATATATTGCGATACATAGTTATCTACTGGGTTTATACGTATTAGCGTTGCATTTTTAAAGCGTTTTACTAATGCTTCGCCATGTTTTCTGATAGTAGGCACTGTTAGACCTGCTCCTAACTCTATGATAGCTATCTTTGAGTTTTTATTTTCACTTAGCCATGCATCATATCTTTTACGCTGTGAGTCAGTTCTTTTTATATTAAACTCATGATCGTAAAACATCATTATATTTGGACGGCTTACACAGCCACACTCAGGGCAAACTGGCATCTTTGTAGCGATAAATTTCTCTTCATCTACTTCTACACTATTTTCATCCATATTCCAAATATTTCCATCATCGTTATGGATACACTGAGCGTAATGTATGGAGCCATGTACTTCGTAAATTTTATCTTTGTCAAAGCCGGCTTTTTGAAAGTGACCATCGACATTTGAAGTACAGACAAAATAGTTGTCGTTTTTACTTTTTATAAGATCTAAAAGTAGCCTAAAACCATCATGTGGCTCTGTCTTTTTGTATAGCTTTAGTCTATGTCCGTAAAATGCCCATGCTAGTTTTGGATCACTAAAAAAGCACTGTGGGTTTGCCATATCTTCAAAGCCTAGATTTTTATCTTTTAGCAGCGGATATGCTTTCCAAAAACCATGTTCTCCTCTAAAATCAGGCAATCCACTATCCACACCCATGCCAGCACCTGCTGTTATGATGACCGCATCAGCCTCCGCGATGATCTTTTTGATCCTATCTATATTCTCTTGCATTCTGATCCTTTTAAAGAAATTTTGGTAATTATAATGAACCAATCAGACAATTTTTTGTCCATTCTGACTGCTATAATTTCACATATCGCAAAAAATGTATCGGCGATAAAAATCAAAAAAGGATAATCAATGATCTACGAAGAGCTCAAAATTCTCACACAAAATAGCGACAAGAAGGCACTCTCGAAAGCACTTGGCTACGCAAGAGAGCAAAATTTCACAAGAGCACTTGCAAATTTAGAGGCGGCAAACAGCTTAGATGAGTTTATCACAAGGGGGCACTTTGACTGGACGCACAGCTCAGAAACGCTGATCCTTGCCCTTAGCGAGTATTTTGCTCTTAACATAGATGCAGAACTTAGCGAGGTGCAAAAACTCTACAACGAGCGAGTAAAATTTAGAGGCTCATATATCTACATAGATACAAATTTCAAACGCAAAAATGAACCTATATTTGTTCTTGCTATGGTGCAGCACCTAAGGTATGTCAGTCTAACGCCATTTTTAGACAAGCTATGTTTTAAAGCATTAGACGAGCAGCTAAAAGTTATCTCAAAGATCACAAAAAGCTACTATCAAAAAACGCAAGCTCTGCCTATTTTTGGTGCTATAACTGGCTTTAAGCTTTACTTTATAGGCAAAAATTACTCGCTTGACACAAACGAAAATTTTACGGATAAAGAGATCGCCGAACAAGTTGCGACGATTAAATTTTAAAGGACAAAAATGGGAAAATTTACAAAAGAACAAAGGCAAAAGCTAAATAGCATAAACGAAAGACTTTATGACCTTGAGCGCCGAGTTGTGCCACGTGCAAAGCAGATAAACATCTCTGTAAAAGATGTGAAAGAAGCATGGGATCATGAATATAGCCTACTGCTATCTTTTTACTCAAAAGATAAACTTCTTATGCGATATTGGGAGTATATGAAACTCATAGATGACTACTTTTTTACCGAAAATCAAAATGAATTTAGAAACTGGCCAACGCATGAGATGTTTGGTGAGTGGCATTGCTGGTTTTACCACTGCTTGTATGACCATACGAGACTTGGCTTGTAGGAGTTTATTTATAAGGTATACCCCATCATGCATAAGTACATATATAGATACTAAAGGCACTTTTGGGGCTATTGCAAACTAGATACTCTTGTAATTATTGAGGCTTTTGAAGATGCAAAAACATAATATAGTGTATTTTTTGTTTTAATGATATAATTTAATCAAAAATTTTTAAGCAAAAAAGGTGATTAGCATGGCACTCAAAAAGACAGAACTTTATTCATCGCTTTGGGCTAGTTGCGATGAACTGCGCGGCGGCATGGACGCAAGCCTTTACAAAAACTATGTTCTAACGCTCTTATTTTTAAAATACATCTCAGACCGCAAAGACAGCACGGTTTTGGAGCTACCTACGGGTACAGATTACGCAAGCATTGTCGCGCTTAAACACAAACCGAGCATAGGCGATGAACTAAACAAAAAGATAGCCTCTATCGCAGAAGCAAACGACCTTCAAGGCGTTATAAATCAAGCTGATTTTAACGACGAGGATAAATTAGGCAAAGGCAAAGAGCTGGTTGATAGACTTAGTACGCTAGTATCAATTTTTGAGAACCTTGACTTTTCGTCAAACAGCTCTGAGGGCGATGACTTGCTGGGCGATGCATACGAGTACCTCATGCGCCATTTTGCGACGGAATCCGGTAAATCAAAAGGACAGTTCTATACCCCAGCCGAAGTATCGCGCATCATGGCGCAAATCATAGACATTCCGCCTACCGCCAACCGTTCTACAACGGTTTACGACCCAACTTGCGGATCCGGCTCGCTCTTGCTTAAAGCTGCCAATCAGTCAGAATTAGGACTTAGCATTTACGGTCAAGAGATGGATGTAGCCACATATGCACTTGCTCGTATGAATATGATACTCCATGGCAACGACACTGCCGACATCCGCCAAGGAAACACTATGGCTCAGCCTGCATTTGCTGATAAAAATACGCTAAAACGTTTTGATTTTGCTGTGGCAAATCCGCCGTTTTCTAACAAAAACTGGACAAACGGTATAGTTCCAACAGCAGACATCTACAACCGTTTTGAAATAGGCATCCCACCAGAAAAAAACGGCGATTACGCATTTTTACTCCATCTTATAGCGAGTCTTAAAACTACTGGCAAGGGCGCTATCATCTTGCCTCACGGCGTGCTATTTCGGGGCGATGCTGAGGCTCGTATTCGTACGGAGCTACTTCGCCGAGGCATTATCAAGGGCGTCATCGGACTACCGACAAACCTATTTTACGGCACAGGTATACCGGCATGCATTATAGTTATAGATAAGCAAAATTCATTTGACGCTACATTTAACGAAAAAGGCGAAGTTTTAAGCGGTCGAGGCGTCTTTATGATAGATGCGTCAAAAGGTTTTATAAAAGACGGCAACAAAAATCGCCTTCGCGAGCAAGACATACACAAGATAGTAGATACCTTCACGACGCAAAAAGAGCTAGAACGCTATAGCCGCTTAGTCTCATTAGATGAAATTTCTCGCAACGACTACAATCTAAACATACCGCGATATATCGATAGTGCCGACAAAGCAGATACGCAAGACTTACATGCGCATTTATATGGCGGGGGGATTCCAAAAAGCGACATTGATGACTTGGGCGAATTTTGGAATATTTTTACACAAACAAAAACTAAAATTTTTACGCCTAATGGCTCGCTTTATTCGCCAAATTTTGCCCCAAACGAACTAAAGGCAACGATACAAGCATCAAGTGAATATGCAAAATTTGAAAACGAAATTTTATCGCATTTTGAGAATTGGCACGATGAAAATGATCTAAAATCCATAAAACAAAAAGACCATCCAAAAGAGCTTATTAAAAAATACGGCGAAAGCCTTCTAAAACACTTTAAAGAAACTAAGCTAGTGAGCGATTATGACGTTTACCAGGTCTTTATGGACTATGTCGCAGATACGTTAAGCGACGACGTTTATGCTATCGCGCAAAACGGATGGCTAACGGCGCGCGATCTAATGCCAGTAGAAAAAGGCGATAAACAAACGCCAAATCTAATCCTAGACTCGGGAAACAAAGCAAAGAAATTTATAAGCGAGATAATTCCACCAGAGCTTATAGCAAAACGTTATTTTGCGCAAGACGTAGAAAAAATTTCAAACATTGATGCCGCTATTACTAGACTCGAAGAAGAGCTACAAGACTTGCAGGATGAGTACGGCCAAGACGAAGGAATACTAAACGACATCACGTCCAAAACACAAGCAAATATCTCTCTTGATAAGTTTTGTACTATAGCTTACAATAAGCTATATCCAGATAATAAACTAGCTAGGATAAATGCTGAAATTCTACAAAATGATAACCTTATATCTCAGTTACGTAACAAGCATGTTATTATCTCAATGCCAAAAGTTAATCAAGCCGAATTACAAAAACTATCAAAAATTTCAAACGAACAAGATAGTCAAATTTTACTGCAACTAGTAGATGCGATGAAAAAACAAAGTAAACTTAAAAAAGAACAAAACGCCACCATACAAGATATTTTTAAGCAGCTTATGGATAAAAACGAAGATTTTGACTATAAAGAAGAAATCATGGCAATACATCGTTATATAACACTCGATGAAAGTATTGCAAACCAAAAAAGTGAGCTAAAAACCCTTAATGAAGAGCTAAGTGAAAAGATTTTTGAGAAATTTAAAAGACTTGACGAGAACGAGATAAAAACATTAGTCGTAGATGATAAATGGCTAAATGAACTAAAAGAGCAAATTTTATCCACCGTAGAACGAGCTGTGCAGGAGCAAATAACTCGCATAAGTACGCTTGCATCTCGCTACGATAAGACACTAGATGAGCTTACGGAGCGCGCAAACATTCTATCGCTTCGCGTAAAAACCCACCTAGAAGCTATGGATAAAGCAAGATGAGTAGTCAAATTTATAAAAATCAAATTCCTCAAGACTGGGAAGTTGTAAAACTTGAGGGTATAGTTGAAATTTATGACAACTTGAGAATTCCTGTTGCAGCCTCTTTAAGAAAATTTGGCACTACACCTTATTATGGGGCAAATGGAATTCAGGATTACGTGGATGGCTTTACTCATAATGGTGAATTTGTGTTAATAGCTGAGGATGGTGCAAATGACTTAATAAATTACCCAGTTAATTATGTTAATGGGGAAATTTGGGTTAACAATCATGCGCATGTTGTAAGCGGTAAGAATAAAATTGTAAATAATAAATTTCTATCCTATTGTTTAAAAATAACAAATTTTTCTAAATTTATAGTTGGAGGAACTCGTACAAAATTAAATGGAAGTATTTTGAAAAATATTGAAATTTTACTTCCAAAGGATAAAGCGGAACAGGAGAGAATAGCGCAGGTGCTGGGCGATATGGACGAGCTTATCGGTGCCAAATGCGAGCTTTTGGACAAAAAACGCGCTATAAAACAAGCCGCCGCCCAGCAACTTCTCACCCCCAAACCCCATTGGCATACCACCACAATTGGTGAAATTTGTGAAATTTCAGCAGGTGGCGATTTAAGTAGATTGACTTTTTCACCCATTAAGACAGATAAATTTTTAAATCCTATTTACTCAAATGCCGTAAGCGATAACGGACTTTATGGATATTCATCAGATTTTGATTATGAAGGAAATTTTATAACAGTTACTGCAAGAGGCTATATTGGTTATGCTGCCGCTAGAAATGGCAAATTTTGCAGTATAGGTCGTCTTTTAAATTTAAAACCCAAATTAAATATTTCTTGTTTCTATGTTGCTGAATATATAAATCATTTTATAGATTTTGTTATTGAGAGCACAGGTGTTCCGCAACTGACAGCACCACAAATTTCAAAATATAAAATTTCACTTCCAAAAGACAAAACAGAGCAAGAAAAAATAGCTCAAATTTTAAGCGATATGGACGATGAAATTTCGGCTTTGCAAGATGAGATAGAAAAGCTAAAGATGATAAAACAAGGTGCTATGGACGAGCTGTTGAGCGGTAAAATAAGGCTAAAGGGGTAAGTTATGCAAGAAAATACGGTAGAAAAAGAGAGAAAAACGCAAGAGCGAGTCATAGATCTTTTTAAAAACGAGCTCGGCTACGAATATATAGGCGATCTGCAAGGACTCGATAATAAAAACATAAGAGAGGACGAGCTTAGGACGTGGCTACAAGGTCGTGGCTACAGCGATAAGCTTATAGACAAAGCCTTTAAAAAACTACAAGATGAAAATCATACAAGCGGCGGACGAAAACTATATGATGCAAATAAAGCCATATACTCACTTTTAAGATACGGAGTAAAAGTAAAAGAAGGTGTTAGCGAAACAATGCAGAGTGTTTGGCTCATCGACTGGGATAATCCGCTGGCAAATAAATTTAGCATAGCCGAGGAAGTAAGCGTAAAAACTACAAACGGCGAATTTGACAAACGCCCCGATATAGTGCTTTATATAAACGGTATAGCCGTTTGCGTGCTTGAGCTAAAGCGTTCAAGCGTGTCGGTGAGCGAAGGCATAAGGCAAAATTTATCAAGCCAAGACAAGAGGTTTATAGAGAGCTTTTTTACCACCGTGCAGCTTGTAATGGCTGGAAACGAGAGCGAAGGACTAAGATACGGCGTGATAGAGACGCCTGAAAAATACTTCTTAGAATTTAAAGAAAACGGCGAAAAACTAAGTTTGTATGACGGACTTAAAGCGATTTGCGGGCGAGAGAGACTGGTTGAAATTTTACACGACTTTATCATATACGACTGTGGGATAAAAAAGACTTGTCGGCATAATCAATACTTCGGCGTAAAACGTGCGCAGGAGTTTTTACGCTATAAAAAAGGCGGTATCATCTGGCATACGCAAGGTAGCGGCAAAAGCCTAAGTATGGTCTGGCTTGCAAAATGGATAAAAGAAAATTTAAACTCTAGGGTACTTATAATCACAGACAGAACCGAGCTTGACGAGCAGATAGAAAATGTCTTTAACGGCGTAAAAGAAAGCATTTACAGAACAAAAAGCGGAGCTGATTTGCTAGAAAAATTAAGCAACGCCGAGCATTCACTCATATGCTCGTTGGTGCATAAATTTGGCAGAAACGGCGCGGAAGACGAAAGCGATGACGGTGCCATGAGCGCGTATCTGGACGATATAAAGCGTAGAGCGGGAAATTTTAAGGTAAATGGCGATGTAGTTGTATTTGTAGATGAGTGTCACAGAACGCAATCCGGAAAGCTACACGAAGCTATGAAAATGCTAATGCCTGATGCGATTTTTATCGGCTTTACAGGAACGCCGCTTTTAAAAAACGACAAAAAAAGCTCGGTGCAAGTATTTGGCGAGTTTATACATACATATAAATTTGACGAAGCGGTGCGTGACGGCGTGGTGCTAGACCTTGTATATGAAGCTAGAGACATCGAGCAGTGGCTAGGCTCAAAAGATAAACTAGACAAAGAATTTGAAAACAAAACAAGAGGACTAAGCGACCTAGCTAAGGGTGAAGTAAAGGCTAGATGGGCGACTTTACAAAAGCTGATGAGTTCAAAACAAAGGCTTGAGAAAATCGCAGGCGACATACTTTTTGATATGGAGAATAAAACTAGACTAAGAGAGCGCGGAAATGCGATATTCGTCTGTTCTAGCGTATATGAAGCATGCGAGGCGTATAAGATTTTTAGCGATAACGGATTTGAAAAAAGATGTGCGGTGATAACTAGCTATAGACCGACCGCATCAGCGATAAGAAACGAAATAACTCCAGATGGTATGAGCGACGGCGAATATAAGTATAAAATTTACAAGCAGATGATAGCTAACTACTACGACATAAATACTAAAGATGTAGATGATGCTAAAGCTGATAAGTTTGAGCTGGACGTAAAAAAAGAGTTTAAAGAAAAACCTGAACAAATGAAGCTTTTAATCGTCGTCGATAAACTCTTAACTGGTTTTGACGCACCAAGCGCGACATATCTATATATCGATAAACCTATGCGCGATCACGGGCTTTTTCAAGCTATATGCCGAGTAAACCGACTAGACGGAGAGAGCAAAGAGTATGGATACATCGTGGATTATCGCGATCTTTTTAAGAGCTTAGAAAAAGCGTATAGCGACTATACAAAAGAGGCATTTGATGGGTACGATGAGAGCGATATAGTTGGACTTTTAAAAGACAGACTCGAAAAAGGTAAAGAAGACCTAGAAAATACATGGGAAATCTTGGACGCAATATGCGAGGGTGTAAAGTCGCCAAAAAGCGATAAAGAATTTATAGAGTATTTTTGCGGCGATAGTAGGGAAAATTTAAAAGATGAGATGCAAACCAGAAGGCTCAGCTTCTACCGTGCGGTTGCGAGTTTTATCAGAGCGTATGACGGAGTAGCAAATGAACTTTTAAAGCTAGGTTATAGTACAGAGCAAGAGCAGCAGTGGGCTAATCGCGTAAAGAACTTCTCTATGCTAAGAGATGCCGTCAAACTAGCAAGCGGAGACTACGTGGATATGCGCAAATGGGATAGTGACATGCGTACGCTTATCAACAGGTATGTAAATGCCGGCGACAGTAAGGTCTTAGCAGAATTTGAAGACAAAGGCCTGCTTGAAATTTTAATCCAAAATGAGGGCATCAGCGAAGAAGAAAATGGTGCACTAGGTGGCAATGAGGCGGTTGCTGAGGCGATAGAAAATAATATAAGGCGTATAATAGTCGATAATAATCCCCTAAATCCAAAATTTTACGAAAATTTATCCCAAATACTAGACGAGCTGATAGAACAACGTAAAAAGGGCGCGTTGGACTATGAAAAGTATCTAAAAGAGGTTATAAATCTAGCAAAACAGTTACAAACAAAAAATACAAACAACATATATCCGCCAGAGATAAACAGCGACGGCAAACGAGCGATATATGATAACTTTAGTCAAGATATAAACTGGATCGCCAGACTAGATGAGACAATCAAAACATATAAATCAGACGGATATATCGGTAACAAAATGAAAGAGCGCGAACTAATGCGTACCATAAAACCACTATCGGATGAAAAAGGCGTGGATATAGATAAGCTTTTTGAGCTTATAAAACTACAAGAAGACTACCAATGAAAATAGGCTCGATTGATGTTGCGGTAACGCGAAAAGACATAAAAAACCTACACATCTCCGTAATGCCGCCAAATGGCGAAGTAAGAGTAAGTGCGCCGTTTGATGCGAGTGATGATAGAATTCGCATGGCTGTGGCTGGCAGGCTCGCATGGATACGTAAACATCAAAATATTTATAACTCGCAAGAGCGCATAGGTGTAAGAGAGATAGTAAGCGGCGAAAGTCACTATCTGTGGGGCGAGCGGTATCTAATGCAGGTAATAAACGGGGTTGGCGGCGTGACGGTAAAGCATAATAAGATGGTATTAAGCGTGCAAGATAGTGGAAATTTTGAAAGTAAAAAGCGAGTTTTAGAAAAATTCTACCGGAATGAATTAAGGACAAAAATCGCAAAAATACTAGAAATTTGGGAAACAAAAATCGGAGTAAAATCAAGCTCCATAAGAATCCTAAAAATGAAAACCAAATGGGGAAGTTGTAATATAAAAGATGGCAATATTGTTATCAACTACGAACTCGCAAAAAAACCGCTAGAATGCCTAGAATACATAGTCGTTCATGAGCTTGTACATATGCTAGAAAGACACCATAATAAAAATTTCATAGCATACATGGATAGGTTTTTACCAAACTGGCGAACGATAAAAAATATGCTAAATGCATTGCCACTAGAATACATATAAAGCCAATATTATTAAAAAGGCAAAACGGTCGCTTTGGGTTTTATATTTTAAACAAATTTCCCAAATTTTTATCATTATGGACATAAAAATGTCTTTTATGCCAAGTAAAATAGCTCCAAACAAAAGCAAAAGGAGCTTGTCGTGGAAAAAGAGATTTTTTACGTAGATAGCGAGATATATGAGCTTGCGACACTTTGGATACTTCGTGCTATTTTTGATCTCGGAGGAGAAAGAGAATTGTTAAGAAGCGGATGTGACGATGTTTTAGAGTTTTTGGGTATCGAGTCAAAAGAGTCTAAAGAAGAAGATATCCAAAATCTTAAAAACAGACTTGAAATTCTTGAAAAAAGTCAAATTTCATGCGAGCTAAAAGATCTTGAACACAACCTAAATTTACTTCAAGCAAATTTAGGTCTAAATAGTGCCGAGAGAGATATTTTGAGATTTGTCGCGATCATGTACAACTACGAAGTGATATCTAATGCTTGCAGTTTACTAGGAGATCTAAACAACATACAAGCCACAAAAGCCATCTCAAAGATACTAAATTTACGTTTCGGCGATGTTCAAAAAGCCTTTAGAAAAGATGGAATCTTTGCCAAGACTTCGATAATAAGACTAGACACTAATACGCATAATCTAAAATATAAAATCGATGTCATAAACAATAACTTTATGGGTGATTTGTTTGTTAAATGTGAAAGCATGAACGAGATATTTGAAAGCTCGATAAAACCATGTAGCAAGACAAATTTGAACACAAAAAACTACCCACATATAAAAGAAGATGTAAAAATTTTGCTCTCATTTCTAAAAAATGCCATTTCTAAAAAGCAAAAAGGAGTAAATGTGCTCCTATATGGCTCAGCAGGAACTGGTAAAACAGAGCTTAGCAAAGTGATAGCTAGTGAGCTAAATTTAAAGCTTTATGAAGTAGCTTATGATGATGGAGATGGATATGCAAATGAGCATCAAAGGATAAGATCGTATTGTCTTGCACAAAATGTATTATCCGCTGGATCAAATTTATTGATGTATGACGAAGCAGAGGATATATTTAACACAAATAATGACGAAAAAAGACAATACGGCAAAGCCTTTATAAATAGATCTCTTGAGACTAATGAGTTGCCTACTATTTGGATAACAAATAACATTTTTGATATGGATGAGGCCGTGGTTAGAAGGTTTAACTTAGCCATAGAGATAGGCATACCAACTGAAGATGTAAGAGCAAAGATCATAAAAAAATATAGTGAAAATTTGATAGACAATAAGCTCATAAAAAAGCTGGCTAAAAATGACTTTATAGCTCCAGCACTCATCAGTAACGCAAGCGCTGTAGTCTCAAATTTAAATACAAAGGACAAAAATAAAGCCTTTGAGCGAGTGATAAACAACACTTTAAAAGCACAAGGTTACGAGGAGATAAGAGATTACAATCCAAGAGATGATCTGCCAAGTAGCTACGATCCAAATTTTGTAAACTCAGACTGCGATCTAAACGAGCTAATGCAAGGCATAAAAATAAGCAAAAACGCAAGAATATGCCTTTATGGTGTGCCTGGAACTGGCAAAAGTGCTTACGCTAAATTTATCGCTAAAAGTCTTAAAAAGCCAATCATCATCAAAAAAGGAAGCGATCTTTTATCTATGTTTGTAGGAGGAACTGAGAAAAATATAGCATTAGCCTTCAAAGAAGCCAAAGAAAAACATGCAGTGCTAGTCTTTGACGAAGTTGATAGCTTTTTGCAAGATAGAAGTAGTGTGTCTCATAACTGGGAGATAACCCTAGTAAATGAGATGCTTGTGCAAATGGAGAGCTTTGATGGCATCTTTATCGCCACAACGAATTTGATCGACAACCTCGATAAAGCGAGCCTTAGAAGATTTGATCTAAAACTCGAGTTTGGCTATTTGCTGCCAGAGCAAGCGCAAAATTTGTTTAAAAAAGAGTGCACACTACTAAAAGTCAAATTTGACGAAAACGCAGCCAAAAAGGTTTCAAATTTAGGCTTGCTAGCGCCTGGAGACTTTGCAAGTGTTAGAAGACAAGCTAAATTTAGACCTATAAAAAATAGCGACGACTTTTATCAAAGGCTAGAGCTTGAAGTCTCTCTAAAAAAAGAAGTAAGAAGTGTGAAGATAGGGTTTTAGGGACTATCCCTAACGAGGTCTTTTGTCTGACTTGTCGGACAAAAAGTATCCTCGCCCAAGCATTAGAATTTGATTTGAAAGATATAATCTATTCTTTACTATATCATGTAGATCGCGCATATATTTAAGATTATATTAATACTATCTGCACTATACTTCTCGTGCAATTTGCGCATATAGATAAGATTTAATTAAGGTTGTAATATGAACCCATTAACGTTAGAAATAGTCAAAATTTTAAAAAATAGCAAAACTTTGCTTGCAAGAACGCAGATAGAAAATGGTGTAGAACGAGTATCAAAAAGAACTATTCAAAACGAGCTAAAAAAGCTAAGCGAGTTAAAGCGAATAAGAGTAGTAGGGCAGGCCTCAAGCACGGCTTATGAAATTTCTAACGAGTATTCTCATTTTGAAAATCGTCTTTTTATTTATCAAAATCAAGTTTTGGTAGGCTATTTGGGCTATGACTACGATAGCTATTATTTTGCATATGATACTGATTTTTTACTTGGTGGCAGGCATGGCGTAAAATTTGAAATGCCGATTGATTTTAAAATTTATATGAGTAAGAGCTGTTTTGTGGACTTTGAGGAGTCTTTGCCAGAGGGAATAGATAGAAAAATTTTAATAGATAAGACTGGCAACGCTACGGAGTTTTTCTTGCTGCTACATAATGATTATAGCAAGAACGATCTTGTGTTTTCGGCTAGTGCTTTAGAATTTAATCGCGAGATAAAACCTCAAAGCTATCTTTCCCAAAAGGCCAAAATTTTAGGAGCTAATACTTTTCCCAATATTTTAAAATACGATGTTGATATAGACGATGTTTCGCTTTTTCCTGGCAAATTTATGAGCAATAGCGAGGATATAAAACACGTAAGGACTATGAGTTTGTCCGGCTATCAACATAAACTTCAAGTGGTTGTAGAAAACAACACGATAAAAATAGCTAGCGATAAGGATAATGCGACGTTTTTTATTAAGCCATACGATACGCTCAAAGCCGATGAAAACAGCGACTACTATTTTCCGCATATTGCTATAAACGAGCATTTGCATATGAGTTTTGCTAAGAACGAGTTAGGATTTGACGTGCCGATGAGCGGAGTGTTTAAAAGAGATCAGGATAAAGAGTATCATTACTTTATAAAGTATTTTGATAGGATTAGAGCTTATAAATTTCAGCGAAAAGAGTTTTCTACGTTTATGGGGCTAAATAGCGAGGATAAATATAAAGCCTCATCTGAAAAACTCTTTGATGTGGCGGCCAAGATACTGCCAAGTAGCGAAGATAGGCTTAGAATGATCGAGTATTTTTTTTATTCGTTTCTTATTAGACATGAGGATATGCATACTAAAAACATATCGGTTATCTATGATAATGGTAAAATTTTACTGGCTCCTCTTTACGATATTGCCTGCACTGGTTTTTACGAAGGTATTAAAAACTACGAATCACATCTAAGTATAAACGGCAAGCAGACCAATATCAGATATAGCGACTTTATAGAAATAGTAAAAAGAGCTAAGGTTGATAGAGCTATGTTTAACGAGTCGGCAAAAAATATAGTAGAAGTCTATATAAAAAAGATGCCAAAGTATATAAAAAAGCTAGAAAAGCTTGATGGGCTAGACTTTTACAAAAAAGATAGAGCCAATGCCGAAGACAAAAGAGTCAAAATAAAATCCAAAACTACGCTTGCGGAAGTAATGATGGAACATTTTGAGCAAAGGTGCGAGACCCTAAAAAGAAATGGATGGTTTGAAAAGTTGGGGATAAAGATATAAGGCTTGATACAAATATTATTAAATAGAGAGGTTGTAGCAAAACATGGACATTGCTAATAAATTTAAAAATTTTATTTATACTTTACGTATACCGGATGATAAGATAGCAAAAATATCAGATAGATATAAGCAAATCACAAAAAGATTGAACAATGACTTTTGGGATGAGAACTCAGAGAAAGAGCATAGCTTGTATGTTGGTTCATATGGAAGAGATACTGAAACAAAAACCAGCGATATTGACATGTTATTTTGGCTTCCTTATGAGAAATACTCGCAGTATAACAACTATAGCGAGAATGGACAGTCGGCTCTACTCCAGGATGTTAAAGAGTCCATTAGAAAGACATATTCACAAACTGACATAAGGGCGGATGGTCAGGTTATTGTTGTCGATTTTAGTGATGGAATTTGTTTTGAAGTTGTGCCTTGTTTTGAAAATAATGATGGTAGTTTTATACACCCCAACTCCAATAATGGCGGTAGCTGGAAGAGGACAAATCCTAGACCTGAAATAAAAACAATAAAAGATAAAAATAATGAGTGGAATAAAAATTTAAAAAGATTATGTAGAATGGCTAGGGCCTGGAAAGATGAGCATAGCGTACCAATGGGTGGATTATTAATAGACACATTTGCTCATAATTTTTTAGAGAGTCGGGAGTATAAAAATAAATCATATTCGCACTATCATTGGATGATTAGAGACTTTTTTGAGTATTTAAAAAATCAAAATAAAGCACAAAAATACTGGTACGCAGTCGGTAGTAATCAAAAAATTTATAGAAAAGGTAAATTCGAGAGCAAAGCCCAAAAAGCATATAATGCGTCTTTAGAAGCCATTGAACATGAGAATAAAGGGCATGAGGTAGCTGCCGATAAAAAATGGAAAGAAATATTTGGAACTATTTTTTTAAGAGAAAATAATTTAACAAAATCCCTTAATGAAAAGTATAGGAATACGGAAGAGTTTATTGAGAACAAATTTGACATTGATATAAGGTTTGACTTAGAAATTGATTGTAATGTTACACAGAATGGATTTAGACCATTTAAATTATCAGATATGTTAGCAGAAAGAAAAATTTTATTACCAAAAAAGAAATTAGAATTTGAAATAATCAAAAATACAACGGTCGGTGACCATGATATATATTGGAAGGTTCTAAACCGCGGTGATGAGGCCAAGAAAAGAGATGAAATAAGAGGGCAAATAATCAAAGGAGACAAAACCAAAATAGAGCATACTAAATTTAAAGGCAACCATTTAGTAGAGTGTTATATAGTCCAAAACAATGTTGTTGTTGCGCGAGATAGAATAGATGTGCCTATTATAGAGGAGTAGGAAATGACTAAAGAATTATTGCTAAAACGAATAGCACAGAGTGCTTATAATGTAGGATTTGGTGCAAAGAAACATTTTGCAACCTATGATATTACTTCAAAAGTTCCTGGAATTATTGAGTTTTTATCGTTGGCCATAGGCGTTTTAGCTTTATGTTTTGATGTAGTTGGCACAAAAATAGTTTCAACGTGTTTGATAATTTTTGGAATTGTAAGTATTTATATTTCAAAATACAATGAAAGTCAAGTTGAATACAGTAAGACTGCTAGCGAATTAACCCAAATTTTTAATAGCATGAAAGACTTGTACTGTGATGTAAAGTCTAAAGAACATACGGAAAATTTAGATACTGACATATCCAAACTAAAAGAACTTGAAGAGAGGTTTTATCTAATTTCAAGGCCTAAACAAATAATTTTAAGCGACTGGTTTGCTCACTATAAATTCTTTTGGCAGTGGAGAACACACATAAAATGGCTGGTTGACGAACTAAGCCTAACGACAAAAGACAAGATTCCATTATCTTTTGTTGTAATTTGTATTTTCATGTTTGTTGGGCTATTGATATTAGTATTTTTTGATTGCATCGTAGTATTTTGGGGTCTGTTAATAAATTTTTGCTCATGACGCAGTAGAAGTATGGCTTTTGTAAGGTCGATATTTAATGAGCATTATTTGTTTAACAAAAAATTATTATAATGTGCCTTATCCTGTGACCGTGATGGATTATAGCTCATATCGTATTGATTTAAGTAAAATGTTTTTAAGTATTTAATAAGATTAATGTTTTGGTAATTCTTGTCTCAATGGGTTCTTTTTGAATTTCAAAATTAATGTCTCAATTATTTATCTAAAATCATATTGTAAATTATATAGAGTACCAAGTGTTGCGGCGGTATATGTTTTATCTCGCCCGTGGCGGGATTTTTAAGCATAGTTCCGCTTTGAGTGCGAAATCCGGCGTTACTACGCTGTAAGCGTTTTTGAATCTCTAGTATATGACGAGTTAGGAATAGATTATCTTTTTTTATAAGTGAGTAGCCCTTTTTTTAAGGCGATTTCGTAGTTCATAACCTCTTTTGCGCTTTGTGCGATCCTGGTTTCGTCTATTTGCGCTAAAAATAGCTCATCGTGCGTCGTGATAATGTTTTCGATCGCGCTCGAATCTTTTGCCTCTTGCAAAACGAGAGAATTTATCAAAATATCATGGTTTGGAATGATTTTTATAAAGCCGTTTAGTTCGCCGAGTTTTCTTGAGGCTCTATTGAGTGCTTTATAAATTTGCTCGGTTGGCTTAAAATCCAGCGGAAGCTCTTTGGGTATGAATTCTCTTGTTTGGGTCATTATGTTTGCCTATATATAATATATACGATTTAAATTTATGGTTTTATTTTTATAAATGGTAAGAGCGACAAAATCGAACATCTCAATCTACCTAATAATTGTTAGATTATACAACTTTTTTTGCAAATAAACCACAAATTATGCTTTATATAGTTTCTTCACCATCTCTTTACCGCTATCGGGCATCAGCTTTGCATATCTTAGGGTGTGATTGATATCAGAATGATTCATTAGCTTTTTTATCGTTAGTATCGGAGTGCCGGCTATGGCTAGATGTGAGGCGAACGTATGCCTTAGCGTGTGTATTACGACTCTATTTGCGCTATCCTCTGGTGCAAGCCCATCATTAAAGAGTTTGTTTAATAGATGCTGCAAAACGTTTTGAAGTGTGGCGTATGGTTTATCGACAAGAGCATCATTTGGCAAAATCTTCGTGTAAATTTTATTTATCAGCACCAATGCCTCGTCACTTAAAAATCCCGTATATCTTTTATTTTCTGGATTTTTGCTTTTAAAGTCGGTTATATTTACGCTCATATTTGAAAGCGATATATCTTTTTTCTTTATATTTAATATGCCATCAAGCCTAGCTCCTGTGCATAAAGCAAGTTCTACGAATAGCTCTAGTGCAAAATCTCCTTTGCTGGCTAGCTCTTTACGCAAAAGCTCGATTTCTACAAGTTCTAAAAATCTTTCTCGTTTGTTATCAGGTTTTTTGATCTCTATATCAAATGGACTAAGATGAGATATAAGTTTTTGTTTTATAGCGTAGTTAAAAATCGTTCTTATTATGCCCATGATGGCGTTTGTGCGCGACTGTGATAGCTTGCGACCGGTTCTACTAGACACCGTTTCCTTTATGTTTTTAAAATGCTCTTGTATCATCTCGGAGCTTATCAAGCTTGTAGCGAGACTTCCGAATTTACTTTTATGATACTGCTCGTACATACAGATTTGCTCTTTAATATTTTCCATTTTATCTGGCGTTTGTTCGAGTTTATAATCAAAAAATGCTTTTGCTATGTCATCAAATTTTAAACCGCCTTTAGCAAGCTGTTTTTTGGCTATGCTATCTGGCAGTTCACCGTTTCTCTTTTTGGTATCATATTCCTTCTTTTTATTATAGGCGTAGGTTATGTTTACACCTTCTGATTTTGAACCTACTTTTATATCTTTGCCGTCTAATCTTATGTAAAACACGATATCATTGTTTTCGGGAATATAAATTCTAACTCCCGGATATTTATTTGTATTTGCAAATTTATTATAAGACATTAAAGCCATTTAGAGTTTCTCCTTTTACTGAAAAAGTGGTGGAGCATTTTTCCCCTTTATTTCCCCTCAGTTTTTAAAAAAATACATAATATTTTAGAATAATTTAGAGTAAGCTTAATCAATAAAATCGCCTATTTTAGGTATATTTATAGTATTTTAGAGGTATGTAAAATGCTTTAAGAAATAGTATTATACAAACCCAGCATCCGGAGCCACTTAATATCTCCTTAAGCTTCCGATTAATTCCGATTTTTATCAAAAAAGCCCTAAAATACGAGATTTGCTTTTACTTATATTTCCATTTTATTCTATTTCTTTTCGTTTTTTTGTATCATGTTTCCGAAAAACATGGTATCTCTTATGGTATCTCCTTTAAAATTATACTTTTAGGAGATACCATAAACTTGAATTAAGCGCCATTTTTCGGAACTTTTCGCAACTTTTTAGAAAGTAAAAAATAGCAATTTTTTAGATAAAAACGAAACTTTTTGCTACTTTTTGAAAAGGAGATACCCTAAGAGATACCGCAATGTTTTTCAAAGACCTAATTTTAGGCGTTCCTATATGGTTTTTAGAAAAAAGATCGCAAAAAGGCATTCTAGATCCCCTTTTTGCTTTTTAAAAATCTTAAAAAACATTATAATGAACGCATAAGATAAAAAGATAATAAGGAAAACATAGATGATAATTACCAAGGAAGAACAGATACAAAAACTTCCCGTAAGCGGAAAAAAAGAGATGCATAGTCTAGCTTGCTTAAGAGAATTAAAACTCATACTTACCGGTAGTGGCGCTAAGATATTTAAATTTCGTTACGAAAATAAAATGACTGGCGATAGAACCACTAAAACGTTAGGAGAGTATAGGCAAGGGGTCTATTCTATAAAAGAAGCCAGAAACGATGCCATAAAGCTACTTATGCATTATCAGGAAACCGGAAGCATTAGTAAAGAGATAGAGCTAAGCTATAGCGATCTTTGGACTCAGTGGAGAAAACAAAGAGCCTCAAGAACGGATATAAAGCATACTAGCGACGAGAGTACTTTAAATTTAGTAGAGCGCTGCATACTTCCTTTAATAGGAAATATAATGCTTAAAAACTTTAGCGATGCAAAAACTACCGATATGCTCATTACTCAGTTTAAAAAGCTTCAAACCCCTGATAATCCTAGAACCGAAACCTTAAGAAAGTGCGTAAGATACGTAAGAATGTCTTTGGATTTCGCTATTATGAAGGGATATCTAAAAACGAATCCCGCAGATATAATAGGCAAGAACTTTAAATCCCTTATGGTTCAAAAACCTACTAAACATTTTAGAGCTATAACGGATCCTAAGATTTTAAAAGAATTTATAGCCTGCGTTAATTCTTACTGCGGGGATATTAATATACTAAACTGTCTTAAATGGCAGATGTTATACGCCCTCCGCTCCCAAAACGCTAGAAATATAAGCTGGGAGGAGATAGATTTTAGCAAAAAGACATGGACTATACCCGGTGAAAAGATAAAGATGACTCAGGACTTTATTATTCCTTTAACCGATACGGCTATAAAGATCTTAAAAGAGCAAGGCATTAAAAAGAGCGGATACGTCTTTGAATCTGGAATCTCAAAAACCAGAATGCTTAGCGAAAACACTCTAAATCAAGCCATAAAGCGTATAGGGTTTGGTGACCATACCGTATCTCACGGATTTAGAACCACGTTTTTAACGCTGGCGGATGAAAACTCCATATTTCAAGGATTTAGCGATAAAATCTTATCGCTTTGCATAGATCATAGACTAAGACACGCCGTAGCTTCCGATAAGGCGTATAATAGAGCTAAATTCGAATCAGAAAAAAGAAGGGTGTTTGAGTGGTGGCATGGTTATTTGGGCGAACTAGGGTTTAATAAGTAAATTGATTACGTTAGAAGCGACGTAAATGTTGCTTCTAGCATCTATTTATCGTATAATAGAATTCAAAGGAAAACATCATGGGTAGTAATTTTAAAATAAGTTACGAAGAGCATATATCTATTTCAACCAAGAGCATTCACGCTAAAAAACTAGGAGAAACAAATAAAACAGCCTACATATCGAACAATGACGAGCGCAAAGAAAAGCTTATCAAAGACTCGGTTATTAATCTATACGCCTTAGCCCTAAGAGAAAAAGAGTTTTACGATTTTAAAGATTACGAGACCGACGATTACGAAAAATTAAAAAGTATAGCTTACAATCCGTTATTGGATACCAAAAAGAAAGGTTATGGCAGAGAAAAGAAGATCGCAGATCAAGTAAAAAATACGTTGGGCTTAGAGTGCGCGCAAGATCCGCACAAATACCTAATCAATACTTTTTATATAAAAAAGTACATAAGTAATAATCGGTCGAACACCAGGAGTGAGGATAGGCATCTTAAAAATTTATTTAACGACTTATTCGAAAGGCTTACGTTGCTTAGTATTGAAAATAAATCTTCTCAACCCCAGGCTATAAACAATAAAAACTGTTACATAATATCTCCATGCAAAGTTTTGGAAAATTACGTTAGAAATATAAAAAGCTTTAAAATCGATGAATACGAGAAGTACGAGCGTTTGCAAGATAGCGCTTTCATAATCTTAACTAGCCTTAAGGCTAGTTACACTTGGGAAATTATAACAATAAAAGACCTTCTAAAAAAAGAAGCCGCACTCAAACAAGAACAAATGCAAAAAGAACCTGCCACAAGTTCCCCTATGGTATTGTATCTTTATACCCCTAATGAAGTCGGCAATATAAAATTTGATTACTTCATAAAAAACGTAGCCGCAATAATAGCTTATAAAGGCGGAGTAACCCTCGTAGATAATGATTATAGAACCGTAGATTTAAAAGATATAGGCATGGAAATCTTTGAGCTTGATATATTTAAAGATAGATGGATAAGCTTTAGATATAAAGATAACCTAGTAATATTTTCAAAAAAATATCCTAGATTTTACGAATTTGATAAGATGGCGGATGATATTAGCGCAGTTAGAACTAGACGAAAGATATACGGAAAAGAAAACTTCGCTCGCGTAATAAATGCTTGCCTCTCGGGCTCTTTGGATATCGATAGGTCTTTGAGACTCGTCGAAGGAAGTAATTTGTTGCTGTCAAACGATTTTAAAGATAAATTAAAAGAAGAGTTTAAAAACTCTCTATCATATAAATATGCAAAACGGGATCGAAACTATTTAAACAAAGCCTGGTTAAAAAGCGACCTAAAATTTCTATATCAAGCTACCAATCCTTGGTATGACAAAAACCTCTCCAAAGAAGAGACGGCGATGCTTATACTAAAAGAAAAAACGGGCGTTATCTTACCTGAATTTATCAAAAAATATAAAAATACAGATACTTTCAAATATACTTTTATTAGAAGTTCGTTAAAATAAGAATTCTATAAAACCCCATAACTGCATATCTAGCTAGCATAGGTGGAATGAACTCAAGCGCCTTTTAGTCTACAATTCTCCTTGTAAAACCAAAAAACAAGGAGAAAAAATGGCAAACGAAATTTCGTTTCATCCAAACGACATACAGACTACTCTGCTGGCCGATAGAAATATATTTCTTTACGGCGAAATAAATCAAGATATCTGTCTTGGTATCCAAAAAACCCTTTTATACTTTGACGGCATAGACGACAAAAGCGATATAAATATCTATATATCGGGACCAGGAGGCTCAATAAACGACGGTCTGGGCTTAATAGATATCATGAGAACGATAAAATCTCGTATCAACGTCATATGCGTAGGGCAAGCCGCATCGATGTCGGCTCTAATATTTTTAAACGGTGACCGCAGATACATGATGCCAAACTCACAGCTCATGCTTCATCAGCCTTTAGGTGGAGCTTCTGGGCAAGCTAGCGATATAGAGCTTATCTCAAAGCAAATTTTAAAACTGAAAGCACGGATTAATAATATGATCTCGCAAAACAGCGCCTTAGATCTTAAAAGGGTTGAGAGCATAACCGATAGGGATTGCTATATAGATGCTCAAACAGCATTGGAGTACGGCTTGGCTGACGACATCATAAAACCTACAAAAAATAGAAAAACAAAAAATCAAATAAAAAGGATAGCTAATGTCTAAATTTTCAATCTTAAACAAGTCAAACAAAAAAGCGGGTGCAAAGTCTTGCAGTCAAATAGAAAAAGAAAGTGCTATTCATATAGATAAAGACTTCACCCATGCTATGATTACCGGGCAAACCGGATGTGGCAAAACAACATCTGCTATATTGCCTATTATGGACGATCGCATAAAATCGAAGCATGGGCTACTGATATTTGACTATAAAGGCGGCGAACACTTTAAGATAAAGTACTTAGCCAAAAAACACAAAAGACTAAAAGACGTAGTTATGATTAATGTTCCTTGGGGAGAACGCATTAACATAACCGCAGAAGCTAGCGAAAAACTATTACAGAATTTTTTCAAGTTAAGCTTCGGAGGCAAAAACGATCCTTTTTGGGCCAATATGGCTACAGGCATAGCTTTAAAAAGCATTTCTTTATTGGCCAGCATCGATGAATTTAACAAAAGCGGTTTTTGCGAGCTTATGAGAGGACGTCTAGAAGATGCTACGCCTAATATAAGAAACCTATTTAAACACACTCAGGCAATATCTAATTTTAGAGTTTTTTACGACACGGTAAAAGAATACAAAAATTATATTCGTAATGGTAGCGATGTTCTTAAAAGTTTTCAAAATTTTAAAGACGATCCAGCTGATTTAAGAGCCGAAGTAGCCAAAAACATACATAAGTTAATTGCCGTAAAAGATAAAGTTAGAAGCTTCTTAGAAACTTTTAGTGAATACGCTTATTGCGCCAACCATGACACAAGGGAGCAAAAGGAGAAATTTTACGGCAACTATAGCTTTATGCTTTTGGCTCTACAAGATTTGGCGGATTCTAAATTTTTAAATCATGACGGTGCTAGCATAAGCTCGCTTTTAAATGATGGAAAAATCGTTATAATTAACTGTGCCGGCCTAAAAGATAACGCAACCGAGCTAATGATAAACTCAACCCTTTCAAATTTGGTTAAAAGAATAGCCAAAAGCGATAAAAAGCCTATAAGCGTCTTTATAGACGAAGCCCAAAGGGTTCTTAATGGCTCAACCGATCTTTACGCAGACGTATTAAGAGAAGCCAAAGTAGAGCTTATACTCGCTTTTCAAAACGAAGACATCTTGAAGCAAAGTATGGGGGGCGAAGCTAGATATAAAGAGTTAGTTGGAAATTTGAGCCACCAGTACTTCTTTAAAAACTCACAAAAACAATATGCGGATGGAACCAATAGAGATTTTAGCAAACTTAGTTCCTTTGAATATTATCACGAGGGTCAAATTTATAAAGCTAAACCCATGTTTATCAAAGAAAATGATCTTTTAAAAGCCGAACTCGCGTTTCAAAAATTGCACAATATAGCTAGTGCCTACACTACTGAAAATATCGCCGAAGACGAAGTGCTAATTTACAATGAAGAGCTTTATAGGGCCAATAACTCTTTTATATGTAAAAGGATTAGCGATGGATCGATCAGGCAAGTAATTTATCTTAATGAGCGCACAAAAAATGAATTAGATGAACTTTTTGAATCAGATGAGTATCTATATATAGCTTAGAGACTTGATGGGTCCAAAATGGCCCAATATTTTTATATAAAAAAGGATTTAATATGGGAACCAGAGCATTACGTATTTCAGAGTTAAAATTAGAAAAGGATATAAAGGAATTTGCGATTTTATTCGAAGAGATGGACGGTAAAATAGCAAGCTTAAAAGACGGTATAGGTAAAGATTCCACTGAAGAAGCCGCAGGAAAGATTAGCGAATGCATGAAATTTTATGAAAAGAACTTTTATCCTAGAATTCACGATATGAGATATTATATGGATTTCGTCTCCTGCCTATCTTCGATGGTTAAGCATAGAGCAAGATGGATACGAGTTAAAGCATTTGTTTGCGGCACGATCTTTGGTTCGTGGTTTATTATTATATGGCAATGGGGAGCATTTTTTTTAAATAACTGAATTATTTTTAAGTATTTTTATTTAACCAACCTGAGTTTTTATAATTAAGTTAATTTAGATTCAAAAATATAAAGGAAACTCATGAAAATAAACGGCTACGAGATCGTAATTAACGTTTTATCGGAGAATTTAACTCCGCAAGAAGCAATCGGTAGGATGGCTCATAACTTAAGAGAGCCCAAGCAAGCCAAGAAAATTCGGTATTTAAGAAGAGGTTCTAAAAGCAATAAGTATTATGTTCAAAGCCCTTTTGGTGCTCTAGTGGATATGTCTCAAACCCAAACGACGCACGATAACATCGAAAAACTTATAAAAGAAAAACTATCTAAATTTAAGGCCGATTATGAAAAGCAAAAGATAACCGATAAAAATGGAAATGTAAAAAGGCGTTCTTGGCAAAAGAAGATGACGCCTTTTACCGAAATTATTCTCTCTTTCGGTACGCAAAGACCCAAAGAGCCAAAAGAGGGGCTAAACAAAGATGAATCCGCTTTTATCAATGGTTTAGATATGCTTCCTATGGTTATGAATTTTATCAACTATTATTGCAATAAATACGGCGTAGAGTGCATCGCTGCGTGCGAGCATAACGATGAAAAGACCAAACATTGGCAGATAATTTTTGAAAACTACGATTATGTCAATCACACTTGCATTAGGAGAAATAAAACGCAGATGTCCAAATACGGCAAGGAACTGCAAGATATGGGCGCAGATGCGTTTAGGAATATCGCTGTAAGAGGCGCAAGAGGTAGCGAGGCTACTCACAAGAATCTAAAACAAATGCATAAAACCGAGATCTTTTATGAAAACGAAAAAGCGTTAAAAAATGAAATAGATTCCGGCGTTAAAGAGTACGTCAATGAAAATTTTGAAAAGGTAAAACCACTAATAGGCGAGTCGTACTATAAAATATCCAAGGATGGCATGAGCGAGTTCACAAAAACCATTAGCGAAGTGATCTATGATGCTGCCGAAGAAAATATTACGATACTTCAAGCCCCTGAATTAAAAGAGCAGATAGACGAGCTAGAAAAGCAACTGGTCGACAAGGGCAAAGCACTCGAACAGGTAAGAGATCTAGAATCAAAAAATAAAGCCTTGCTAAAAGAAAAATCGGACCTAGAAGAGCTAAACGAAGCTTTTAACGATAAAGATATCGTCGTTTCGCAAAAAAACGAAATAGATAAACTGAGACAATCGCTAGAACAAAAAGACACCATGATAACAAAGCTTGAAAATCAGGCATTGGCCGATGAAGAAGTAGTAAAGCAAGCAAAAGCAAGCAAAGATGAACTTGTAAGACTAAAGAACATAGAAACCCAAAAGACAAATATTATGACACAAAAAGAACGCATTGAAAAAGAAAAAGCCGAACTAGAAACACAAATTAAAATACATAAGGAGCAAGCCGATAAAGTAGAAGTCCTAAATAAAAAACGAGAAAAAACGCTTTACAAACTAAAGAATGCCACAAAAGTCAACAGAGCGATGCAAAAAGACAAACAGGAGCTGGAAGAAGAAAACAAAAGACTAAAAGAGGAAAATGCTTTACTTAAAGCCTTTAAAGATAAAATCGTAAATTTCTTTAAGAGCGTAGCAAACAAAATTCCCGCCATAAAGGAGTTTATCTACGACAATGCCCCAGAGATAAAAGGAGAGGTCTTTGAAAGAAGGGATATGGGGATTGAGATAGATTAAAGCTATGCTATAGCCAATATCTGTATATAATTTGCACAAATCTAAACTTCATCTAGCACAAGACAATTGCTCCTATAAAATTTGTCATATATTACGACATTCTATCTTGCGACTCCGATGGATTATAGCCTATCATCTTGATTTTAGCAAGATGTTTTGTTTTTTCAAAGCATTCCATAGGAGCCATGCCTTGGCAATTATTTCCTTGATGAGTTCTTTATAGATTGTAATGTTCTAACCATTTATCTAAATCATCTTGTAGCTCCTCTAGGGTATTGTATATCTTAGTTCTAAAAGCAACCGCATAGAATTCTTGCTGTATGGTTTATTGTGTGCCGCGCTGGCGTTTGGCGGCGAGCTTAATCTAAATCCTACGGACGGCGCCGTGACAAATTTGACTCCGCTTCGTAAAAGCGGCGAGATAACGCTAAATTTGAAAAACGATAATCCCGTCGCCGGGCTTGACTACGACGAAGCGAGCAAAAGCTTTTTGGTCGGTACGCTCAAATTTGAGCTTTACGAGATGGATGACGAGCTAAAAACCGTAAAAAACTATCTACGAAGCACGCCTGATTGGATAATCCAAATGGAGGAGACCGTCGCGGCAAGCTTTGTAAAATTTCAAAATTTTACGGCGCGATGCGAGCCAAAATAACCGCACAATAAAGCAGCGTCCGCGACCGACATAAACCGATCTCAAGGTATTGCTTGCTATCAATGAGGCGGCGTCCGCTACCGAAACGAGCACTCAGTAGGGGAAAACGCGGCGCAAGAATACAGCCTAAACGTAAGAAGATAGACATAATACAAGGACCGCTCCGCCGCAAGAAAAACGGATGCGCCCCAGCGATAATTGCCCCTCCACTTGCCTGCCGCCGCGCTAAAAGTCATTGCTCATCTTCTTGCTAAATTTTATAATTTCAATCGCGTCGCGTTTTATCACGCGACCCGCATAGGCGAAATCGGGTCAATCGAAATGCCTTAGATAAATTTAAATCAAGCTGAAATAGAAAGAATTTTCTTAAAAATAGCTATTTTAATATCATAAAATTTCATAAAGAATTTATTTACACTGATAAAAACACAATTTTTAATATATGTCTAATAAGCAAAATAGTAATATTTTTACAATATTAAATTTCAACGAGAAAGGAGAAAGCATGGAATTTTTGATGGTTCTGATGTTTTTCGTCGCAAGCCTTTTTCTATGGTTTAAGCCTGAGAAAAAGCGCGCAGTTATGAGCTTTGGCATCGCGGGTATCGCGATACTCGTTATTATGATGGCGTGGGTGAATAAATTTGCCGTCGTGCCTATGGGAAATTTCTAGGAGCGAGCGATGGAAAGTATGCAAGATAAAATGTCTCAAAGCTTCGCCCGCAGCGCCGAAATTTCTGCGGGCTGGGGCGATGATGAGAAGCTATTTTTCAACCTTTTTGCCCTCGCGGCGCTCGCTCTCATCGCTTTGCCGGTAGGCATAGCGTGCCTTATTTTGGGCTTTGGTATGGGCGATAGTCCCTGCATTATGTGTTGGCATGAGAGATTTTGCATGGTAGCGATCTCGTTTATGGCGCTAGTTATCGTTAGATACGGCTTTAAGGTCAAATACCTCGCTGCAATCCTCTTTCTAGCGTGCCTTGGGCTTTACGACGGCTTTTTACACTATAGCCTTGACGGCACGGGCGGCGGCTACCTCGACATCAAGCAGGGCTTCGGGCTTGAAATTTTAGGCGCACACACGCAGTTTTGGGTCGTAGTGGTGCATTTTTGCGTCATTATATTTTTGGGTGTGATTTTGCTGCTAGGCAAAAATGTAGGTAAAATAATGCAAAAAAGCGAAGAGGGCGCATACGGCGCGGTTTTACCCAAATTTGCGCTAGGCAAGATAGCCGTGGCGGCCTTTGCTATCATCATGGCTTTTAACTGCGTCCAGGCTTTCATCACGGCAGGCCCTCCGCCCTATCTAGCCTCCGCGACGCCTTCGCGCATGAGCATCGATCCGTCAAAGTGGTTTTGGGAGCTTGATCACTGGGAAGAAACCGAAATTGATTTTCGCGAAAGCTGGAATCCAAAACTACCGAATTTACCGAAGTGAGGTCGCGATATGAGAAAAATTTTAACCTTAACCCTTTTGTGCGCTGCACTGGCGCTGGGCGGCGAGTTTAATCTAAATCCTGCGGACGGCGCAGTGGTAAATTTAACGCCGCTACGCAAAATCGGCGAGATAACGCCAAATTTAAACAACAATAATCCCGTCACGGGGCTTGACTACGACGCGGCAAGCGGAAGCTTCTTGCTCGGTACGCTAAAATTCGAGCTCTACGAAATGGACGGCGAGCTAAAAACCGTAAAAAACTATCTACGAAGCACACCCGATTGGATAATCCAAATGGAGGAGACCGTCGCAGCGAGTTTTTTTAAAGGCTCGATCGGCGCGATGAGTTACAACAAAACCTACGAGTTTTTTAAACCGGCGCCCAATCAAAGCAAAGAGGAAGCGAACAAAGCGTGGCGCTATCTGCACGATGGGTACGAAAATTTCACGCTTGATTTCAAAGACCGCTACTCCACCGTGCGTGCCAAACAGCAGTATATCCTAAGCTGGGATCACTCGGACTTTTACGGCGAGTTTTTCATCGCGAGCGTGCCCGATGACATCAAGCAAAGCTGGAGCGTGGCGAGCTTTAGTGACGCCGATAATCTGCTCTCGAGCGAGTTCGTGCCGAGCTTTGACGAGACCCTCGGCGTAAAAGAAGGCAGAGACGTAAGCGACTACTACGTCACGGGCATGGATGCGCAGGGCGAGTTTGTTTATCTGCTTTCAAAGCAATACTCAAGCATCCTAAAACTAGATCCGCGTAGCAGAAAGATCGCAGAGGTTTATAGCTTTGAAGGCGCAAACGACGCGCATGCGCTAGCTATCAAAGAAGGTAAATTCTACGTCGCATCCAGAGAAAACGGAGCGAATAAAATTTTCGTTTTTGAGAGGTGAATTTAAGCCGCCTTTGGGCGGCTTAAATCTTATTTTTACTCTCTGTCAAATTTATATTCGCATACTCACCAAAAACTATAAAGCGATTTTTGATGTTTTTCTTTTTACTAAACTCTTAAGACCCCATTCGATATAATGTCACCGTAAATTTAGCCCAAAACAGGCGAAAAATGGAAGAGTAAAGCCTAAAACTGCCATTAAACTTGGAGCTTATGAAAGCAGGCAAGATCGCCCAAGTGCTAAATGCGGACAAAAAAAGATGTCGAAAAAGTGATAAAAGTCCCAAAAGACGATGGAAAAATAAGCTCACCTGAGAAGTGCTATTGCTAGGTGTCGTAAATTTGGCGGTCACCGCAAAATCTACTAGCTAATGGAGATTTTCTAGCCAGGATTAGAAAGCAGGATGGGTCAGCAAAACATATGGATGGGGGGGGGTGTTTTGAGAGCAAACCTTTTACTAATTCAATGACTAGATTGCATAATATTTAACTTTTAGAAAACGAGGAACATATGTCTATTAAAATAAATAAATTTAATAATGAAATTATACCTTTGTGGAATGAGATTCAAAACTTTGTCAATGAAATTAATGAAACGCTTGTGACTGAATCATGTATAGAAAATTTTGCTTATCTAAGAAAGATAATTGCTTTTTTATCAGAAGCAATGTCTTGTATTGATGCTGATTTTTTACCTGATAGTTTTATAAACAATATTAAATCATATTTGTCAAGTATAAAAAGCTATCTAGTTAATACTCAGAATTATACAAATTCATCTTATATTTCATATGTGGAAAGCGAATTGGATAATTTATTGCAAATAGTGTTCCCTTTTATCCTGCATAAAGGAAAAGCAACCAAGGGATTAAGGATGGGCTTAAATGAATATTCAAAGGCCATAACCAACCATGTAGAAAATGGATTTTTAGAAATAAAATTAGCCCAAGAAAATATAAGTAAAATTAAGACCGAATTAGAAAATGAGCTAAATGGGTTTCGGTCAATTAGATCCGAAATGGAAGAATTTAGAAATTTAATATTTTCTAATGAAGGAATAAAAAAGAAGATTGAAGAGCTATTGAATGATTCAGAATCAAAATTATCCGAGATAGAGGAGCTTTGTAATTCAATTTACGAGGAAGATGGATTGAAACAAAAAATAGATGAATTTTATTCAAATATTTCTGATAAAAATAAAGATATCAACGAGTTAAAAGAGGACAGTTTGTCCACCTTGCAAGGATTGGAGAACTTTTACAATAAAATTTTCGGCAAAGATGATGAAAATGGGAAAAAAGTAGGTGGCTTGAAGCAGGAACTCGAACAAAGAAGGGATGATTTGGATGAGTTTAAGCAGAAACAACAAGAGAGATATAATGAGCTTAATAAACAAATAGAAAATTTACTGCCAGGTGCAACTTCTGCTGGATTATCTAGCGCATATAGCGAAATGAGGAATAAATTCAGTAAAAATGCAACATGGTATAGTTGGGGTTTTTATGGATCGTTAATAATATTATCAATAGTAATATACTGTATTCGTGATTTATTGCTTATAAAAGAAATACCTTTAGATAAAGGATTAGGGATTAGCCTGCTCGCATTATTTGGAAATTTTGCCGTAAAACTACCTTTTATTTTACCTGCGTTATGGTTGGTAATTTTCATCTCCAAAAGAAGAAGTGAGGCAGAAAGACTAACGCAAGAGTATACACATAAAGAATCTTTAGCTAAATCATACGATAGCTATAAGCAACAAATTGAGAAATTATCGGAAAAAGATACAAGTAAACTATTGCCAATTCTCATGGAAAGTATGATTAAAGCCATTGCTTTAAATCCGGCGGAAACACTGGATAAAAAACATCAAAGCGATAGTCCTATTTCAGAAGTCTTAAAAGATAAAAACTTTATAGATTCTATTGTAGATAAAATGAAAGGTTCTTCTTCCAAATCCTAATAGAGAGCGGTAAAAAGTACAATGAGTTTTACTTGTACGTAAACCGCAAAAGGCGCCGTAATCACTGCTAAGAGTAACTATCTGTATAAGGAGTGATAGCACAAGAATGTAGCGCATATGCGCTAGGTAAGGCTCACGGCAGCCTATAAATTTTAAGTGCTACGGCGAGTACGAATAGATTTTCGTATTCCTGTTCTGTTCGCATTTTTGCTCTAACTGCTACGCCGCGGAGTAAATTTAGCGGTGTGCCTACCAAATGCGGCCAAAATTTTGCCCCAATTTTAAAATCAAGAGCTGTGTAATATTATTTTGCTTTTAACAATCCATCTAAGTATTATTTTTAAGCTAAATTTAAAAAGGTCGGACTTTCATCCGACCCAAGTATTAGGAAAAGGGAGAAACTAAAATATATAAACCGCGCCCAGCACGATAAACGCTCTTAGGCAAAAGCCGCCCACAAGTACGCCGTATTCGTTATAAACGCAGCTTTTTATCTCCTCGCCGCCGTGCGCGCAGACGCTGCCGTCTGCATTCACGCTGCAGCTGCGAAGCATAAATTTACTTCCGCCTAGCAGCGGCAAAGCAAGCCCAAACACGACAAAGCCTATCCAAAACATCGGCGCAAGCGAGCCGCTGACTATCTTAGTTACGCTAGCCATGCCTGCAGCCTCGCTTCTCACGCTCGCAAACAGCGCTAGCACCGCAACGATCTCAAGCGCAACTAACACAACGTGAAATTTATGCGCGCAGTGGCTTAGCCCGTGCCCTGCATTTAGCGTAGCGGCGGCATTTGCGCTAAGCCCCGTAGAGATCGCGGAGATCGTAAATAAAATCGGTAACCACACGCTAGCCCAAAGCGGGATCGCCTTTACGACGTAAAGCAGTAGCCCCGTATATCCCATCACTCCAAGCGCCAAAATAGCTCCGAGCGTGAGCATCATATCGCAAATTTTACCGCTCTTTTTGATCTGCAAAAGCACCAAAACGCTGACTACGATAAAAAACGTAAGCAGGTATGTACCTATGCTCATCATCGAAACCGGACGCGTGTAGAGCTGTAAAATTTTAAGAGGATTTATCGCAGCGCTCGGCGCCAGGTCAAATAGCAAAAGCGCGGTTCCTATTATTACCGCAACGGGTGCTAGCAGAAAGCCGAACTTATAAAACCTCTCGTTTAATGAGCCCAAAAAGCCTTTGTAAGCCAAAGCCGAGCACAAAAACGCCCCGGCGCCTAAACCGCCTAAAAACAAATAGATGACTATGAGCCATCCCCAAGTCGTCTGTACCATTGTCATTCCTTTAAATTTTTAAAAATTTCAGGATCTTTTAGTGCCCTTTTCAGCGCATCAATCTCACTATTTAGGTAGAGATTTAAAAAGCCCCCAAAACTTTTCCAAACGTCTAAATTTGCATGCTCATCGCAGCGAGCGGCAAATTTGCCAAACCACTGCGACGGATGAGTGGCGATAAATTCCGCCTTTTTACGCAGAATTTCGTTAAATTTAGCCTCGTCCTCCGCCTTTAGCGCGCTAAAACTTAAAAAGTAAAGATATTGCAGCTCGTACCCGATGAAATCGTCGGGAAATTTATCAAGCTGCGCATCCTCGAGTTTTAGCCCAGAGCTCTCGTAAAAGCTTCGCACCTGCATCGTCTTTACCCCAAACATCGTTTGATAGTCGAAATACACCGACTCGTAAGGCTCGGCTTTGGGGCGCTTAGGGCCTACGAAGAGCCTATTGAATTCGTAGCGAATTTCATCGATTAAATTTGACTCGTTTTTGCATTTAGTGAATTCGAGGATAAATTTATGCTCTTTAAACTTAGGCGCAAAATCCTGTGTCAAATTTAAAAGCTCGTTCAAATTTTCATCTGTAAGAGGCACCAAAAATACTTGCCTTAAAAAGTCCTCGACGCAAAGGCTCTGCTTTAAATTACGCATCTTTTGATCCTTAGTGGATAAACTCATTGCGCTTCATCCTAGGATAGAAGCGGATGTTTGGTTTTGTAAAAAAGTGCTTAAAGCCAGGCATCTCTTTCTCCATTCCCGCACTATCGCTCACATCGCTATCAACTAGCTTTAGCACGTCGCAAGGACAGCCCGCTACGCACGCAGGCTCCTCGCCGCGCTCGAGCTTCTCGGCGCAGAGGTTGCATTTTTGCGCTTTGCCGTCTTTACCCTTGGTTATCGAGCCGTAAGGACAGGCGACTAAGCAATATCCGCAGCCTATGCATTTATCGTGCAACGGCTGAACTATGCCGTTTTCAAGTTTAATATAAGCTCCTACGGGGCAAACGTCCATACATGCAGGCTCATCGCAGTGATGGCATGAGTGCGATATGAAAATTTCCTTTTCAATCTCGTCTTCATGAATAAGCATCATATCAACATGGCGCCAGTTGATGTCAGGGTCTTGGTTATGATAGACCTGACATGAAATTTCGCACGCCTTACAACCTATACAAAAGTTATAATCAAATAAAAATCCTTGTTTTCGTTTCATTTTATGCCTCCTGTTTTGCAGCTTTTTTTACTTCACAAAAGCTTGCAGTATAGGTCGATCCGTTGCCTAAATCACTCACTCCGTCCGAGCAAAGGATATTTGCTCCCGTGCGAGACTTGGTAACCTTAACCCAGATATTGTTCCATGCATAGACGATGCCCGGCTGCATCTGATTGGTTTCAACCGCCGTAAATATCGCCGTGCCCTTTTCGTTCGTGGCTTCAACCGTATCGCCCTCTTTGATGCCGCGCGCCAGCATATCCTCGCGCGTCATAAATAGCTCAGCGTTGCCCTTTACTATGACGCGTTTTAGGATGTAAGGCATATTGCCCCAGTTTGAGTTATCCTGAAGCTGCGTGCCCGGCGTCATAAAATAAAGCGGATATTTTTTGAGATAACCGTCGCCGAAACTCTTATGTTCTCGGTAATAATCCCAATCGTCATCAAGATCGATCACTGGATGATAACCTGCCTCTTTGAATGTCTCAGAGTAGAGCTCGCACTTGCCGCTTTTAGTACCAAATACAAGCTTGTCCTTCGGCGCATAAGGGTAGTAAGGAAACTGATCTTTCATCGTCTCAGGAGTCCTAAACGGCTTAATCCAGCCTACGCTCTTTAGCTTTTCGTAGGTGATATTTTGCTTTTTGGCAAATTCCGTATCCAAAAACCTCCTGCAAACCGTCTCGCTATCCCAATCAAAGCACTCCTCTTTATATCCCATCGCCTTGGCTAAAGCGTTAAAAAATTCCAAATTCGTCTTGGCTTCGCCCAGCGGCTTGACGCTTTGGGCGTTGTAGCAGACGTAGCCCGAAATTTGATCGTTTTGAATATCTTCGCTCTCCATAAAGGTAACGCCCGGCAATACGTAGTCAGCGTAATCGCATGTGTCGGTATCGTAAGGATCGATGACTACCAAGAAAAAATCGTCGTCCATCACGCGTTTTTTGATTAAATTCGTATTGGGCGCCGTTACCATCAAATTCGAGTTGTAGTTGATACAGGCTCGAATTACCGTATTTATCGGCTTACCTAGATAGGTCGGATTTTCCTTTTGAATGCCTTTGCCAAATTCTATATAGCTTATTTGCTGGCGCTCTATCTTTTTGCCTTCCGCGTCTTTCGGCGAAAGATCTGGCATGCAGTTATCGAAGTTAAAGCAGCCCTTTACGTGCACGTAAGCCCAGAATAATCCGCCGCCAAGTTTTGTAAGGCAACCCGTAAGTACCGGCAAGAAAGTAACCGCTCGCACGAGCCTTGCGCCGTTAAAGTGCCTTTGTCCGCCGTCGCCGTGCATAATGGCGGGCGCTTTAGCATGAGCGTATTCTCGCGCAAAAACCTTGATCTGATCGACGCTTGCGCCGCACATATCGCTTAGCTCGCCATAGGTGTAGAGGCTACACTCTTTAACCAGCTCGTCAAAGCCCATCGTATATTTTTCTACAAATTCGTGATCGTAGAGATCCTCCTCTATCAGCACCTTACACACCGCTAGACAAAACGCAGGATCACTTGAAGGCTTTAGTTGGATAAACATATCGGCTTGGTTTGCGAGCGGAATTCTGATCGTATTTATGACGATGATCTTGCCGCCTCGTTTTTTGACGCGGTGGGCAAATCTAATCCAGTGCACCGCCGTATAGGCTTCGTTTGAGCCCCAGCTGATATACATATCGCTCTCATCGACTTCCAGCGCGTCTTTTGAAAAGTCCGTGCCGATGACGCTCGGCGTGCCCGCATAGCGCGGCCAGTCGCATGGATTGCGCACAAGCCTCGTAGCGCCGTATTTTTCAAAGAAATTTCCAGACGAAATAGTCTTTGAGATATGCCCTTCGTTGCCCGAATAGACAAATTCCGTCAGCGCCTCGCCGCCGTATTTTGCCTTGATCTCGGTAAGCTTCGCGGCTATCTCTTTTAGCGCTTGATCCCAGCTGATACGCTCCCACTTGCCCTCACACTTTTTACCGACGCGCTTCATTGGATACATTATGCGATCGGCGTTGTATAGGTGCATCGCGTAGGTATGTCCTTTGACGCAGACCGTGCCTTGCGTTAGAGGGTGCTTCGGATCGCCCTTGATGCTAACCATTTTGCCGTCTTTGATCTCTGCAATCATCGAACAGGCGTCGCGGCAGTTTCTAGGACAGGTGAGGTAGTGATACTCTACGCCCTGCTCGTTTTTATAGGATTTCGGTTTAAAATCCACCTCAAACTGCTCCATACCAAATAGGCTTGGAGAGGCTCCCGCCGTAGCTAGAGCCGCTCCCGCGCCTTTTAAGAAAGAACGTCTTTGCATCTCTTCTCCTTAAATGTGGGCTTTATTTCATATCGTATATGAAAACTTTATTTTCTTTGCCTTCGCGCGAAAAAACATAAAATTTGCCGTCCTTCACCGCAAGCGCCCTCGCGTTTGCTGCTCCGCTAAAACTATACGCATCCTCAATTGCATGCGTTTGTAAATTTAGCTTTAAAATGGTCGAGAAATTTTTACTCAAAAGATAAACTGCGTCAGGCTGAGCGTCGATACCCGTGACGTAGTATTCGCCAAGGCTTCTTTTATCTTTTAGGCTTAAATTTCCGCCTATTTGCGGGATAAACTCCCCTAAAATCATCTTATCGTCGCCGTCAAACACCGCCACGCTCCAATAATCCCTCACGTCGTTAGGCACGGAGGCGATGATAAATTTATTCGCAGCCGCGTCGTAGTCCCAGCCCAGGATATATTGCTGCTTTGCCCGAAGTGTGGAGAAGCGCCCTTTGTTGCCGAGATCGTTTAGCTTCCATTTATCCCAGCCCTCGGTCAAGTGCCTCCACTGGCTGTTTTGCTCCTCTGCACTAAGCCCGTCCGCAGGCTCATAAAATACGAAGGTTTTATTAAAGCTTATCATGCCAAGTTCGTTTTTATACCACGTCGCGCCTACGGCCGCCTCCATCTCCATTATAAAGTGGCGATCGTGCTTGCCGTAGCGAAGCGGCTTTAAATTTTCGTCCGCGACGTAAAATTCATTATTTTTCGACACCAGCGCGAACTGCTTTTTATCCGCGTCGTAGTCCGCTCCCGTAATCGGCGCGTCGTTTTGCAAATTTAAACTCACGGCCGCACTCGGAGCGCCGAGTTCCTTCACGCCAAGAAGCGCGCCTGCCTTGCTATCGAGATTAAACTCAAACCCAAACGCCAGAGCAGCTAGCGCCGTAAAAATCATCAGCTTTTTCATCTTTTCGCTCCTTAGTTTGGCAGATCCGGTAGCTCCGGATTCCAATCGAATCTAAAATCAAGCGCGCTTTGCCAGTGGTCTTTTTCCCAAAACCACTTTGACGGATCAAAGCTCATCCTAGGCGGCGTGCTAGATCCCAAATACGGCGGCGGTCCGGAGACGATGAATGCCTGAACGCAGTTTGCGGCGATGATGACGATAAAGACTAAATTTGCGACCTTACCCAAAGGCAAATAGTGTAAAAACTCGCCGTATTCGCCGCTCGCGCTCTTTTTCATTATCTCGCCTAAATTTTTGCTACATAAAAATATGACCGCCAAAAAACCTATCACGCAAAAATCTACGACGACGACCCAAAGCTGAGTGTGCGCGCCTAAAATTTCAAGTCCGAAACCCTGCTTTATGTCGAGGTAGCCGCCGAACGTACCGTCAAGGCTATAATGGATAAAGCCGTTAAACATTCCCCAACAAGCCATCAGTAAAAGCGCTGCGACGTAGCCGGGTCTTAGGCCGTATCTAAGGATAAAAAGCGCAATGAGGCTAATGGCTATCATCGTGATCCTCTCCGACCAGCACATAACGCACGGACTATCTCCCATGCCAAAACCCAGTATCAAACAGGCTATGCCGACTGGGAGTGCCACGAGGGCGATGATGGCTAGCGACATTAGGTTAAAAAATCCTCGCTCGGCGGCGGGAATTTGATTTTGTTCTAAATTTTGCATATCGCCCTCCTAAAAGTTGCCTACCGGCACGACGACCCATAAATTTACGTAAAACTCGAGCGCGATCAGTATCGCGCAGCCTGCCGCCGCGCATCCCGTAGCTAAATTTTTCCTCTGCGGCTTAAAATATAATATAAGTCCGCTGATCAAAAATAGCGTCAAAATAAGAAATTCCATTTCGAACCGTCCTTTCTTAGTAAATTTGATATATTAAGCATGCTATATCTGAAATAAATTCTATAATTTTATTTATTAAATTAAAATTAAAATATATATTTTTTTACTTATTTTTTTATTTTTTTTCTATTTTATCCATATAAAAATATATATTTAAATATTTTTTTGTTTTTTATAAGTTATTCATAAGAAACCAGATATTATTTATCCTATTTGATTTATTCCTAATACTTCTAAATTCTTAAATATAAATTTTAAACTAGCTTAAACAAAGTTAGGGTAAAATTTAAACAAGCAAAAAATAAAGGGGTAAAGATGGAAAATATATTTCTAGAATCTTATGACGTCTTTAAAGTATGCAAAAACTCTGTCAAACAAAAAATTTATGAAGAATTTTTAGAAAACAATAGAAGATACTCCGTAACGCGCTGTTACTATGTCATAGTTGTAGATAATACATTTTTGACCTACTCACATTTGATGATTTATGAGGAGCTGCTTTATCTTCTGTATTCGCAGAACAAGCTAAAAAACGGCGATTTTTCGCTGACACTTAAAAAATCGGAGCTCGCGAAAAAATTTAAAACCGACATTACCAAAAGCGCGACCGAGACTATAAAGCGCTTTTATGAGATGCAGCAAGTAAAAATAACTATTTTCGTAAAAGACAAAGTCGAAAAACAGATGAATATCATAGAGCATATTGACGCGCCGCAGAGCGAAAAATACGGCGACATCCCCGACGAGATCAATATCTCGTTAAATTCCGAGTTCGTGCGGCTCTACCGCTGCGCGTATCTGGATAAGATCGAGTATTTAAATAGCTTCGATATCGAGCAGGGCAGCTTCATCCGCTACTTTATGCAGCACGAGCTGGACGGCGGCGTAAAAAGCTCTGCGATCGTCGATAAAATGGGCGTTACGACCTATCTACCCTTCACTTATAAAAAGCGCTTCGAACAAGAGATCGCGAGAGTGAGCTTTTACTATAAAAACGAGAAATTTTGCATAAAAGACGGCTTCGTCGTCATCGAAAACCACGAAAACAAGGCGGTAGATAATCAAAACGCGTCAATTGAGCTTTTTGGCGTGATATACGAGCAAATAACGCAAAACTGCACCAAAGCCGTTACGCTAAATGAGCAAAATTTAGAGAAGTATTACGCGCGCTTCGGCAGGTTTGAGACGAGCCAGACGGTATTTAAAATTCTAAGCAATATGGAGCTCATGCTAAATCAATCGATGCAGAAAGAAAACGCGAAAATCGCCTGCTTTTCGCACTTTTTCGAAAGTATCGTTTGCAAAAACGGCGAGGAATTTGAAATTTTGATCGAGCTAAATCAAAAGGGCTTTGAGTATATCGTCTCGCGCAGCGCGAATTTGGACTTTTGGAATGTCGAATCCGCAGACTACGGACTCACGCCGTACCCCGTAAATAGCTGTGCGACAAATGGCAGGCTGGGGTAAATTTAAGTCGGTAAATTTCAAAATCTATCCATAAAATATGGGAGTACGCCCACCATAGCAGGGACAAAATATGGGCAAATTTTAAAAATTACTTCTGCGTCCTTAGCTCAGCAATGAGCTCGTCAAGCTCTCCGCTATTTTGCGCGCTCAAAAGCCGCTCGTTTATGAGCCGCATTTGAGCCGAAAATTCGCTACCAAGCATATCCGCGACGAAATTTTCACTCTCGCTCTCATCCGTCACCGGATACATATCGCGCCAGATGTCGGTTATCCACCAGCCGCACTTCGAGACGCAGGCAAAGTCCTTCAAAACGCCAATCTTTAGCTTCATCATCACTTCGTCGGTTTGCTTGATCTCGCTTGCGACGAAGTCCTTGTGGATGCCGTCTAGGCAAGTGAAAATGCGGTGCCCTAGACTTTGGACACTGTTTTCGGAGCATATCCTAAACTGAAAGATGCTATCTTTAAAATTTAGATCGGATAAGCAAATTGGATGCTTTTGAGTAAAATTTGGAAATGAATCGAGGCTCCTGTCGTCGATGCTAAGCATCCAGCTCGAGTTTGGATTTTTGCGGGCGAACTCGCCGAAACTAAGACTGATAAATTCTTTATAGTTTAGCTCTTCGGCGGTGAAAAAGTCGTAGTTAGCACAGTTTGCAGCTTTAAAATCTTTAAATTTCATATCTTTCTCCAGTAAAAAATACCGTTTCAAATTCTATTGAGACGGTATTGTATCATCTTGCGGGGCTTATTCTTATTAATCTAAAATAATTTAATCGGGAATTTTATATCTTTGATCCTATGCTTACAAGCTTGTGGCCTTATGGCAAGTAGCTTCATCTATTTATTCGGCCGAGAATGTAACGTCTATTTTTCCTACATAACAATTTCTTTGCAAAATAGTCAAATAATCTTGCAGCATTAAAAACATAAACAGTCCACCAAAAATAGATTTTGCGGATTAGTCCTGTATCTTAAGCAAAAAGCTAATGAGCGACTTTTGATTTGAGATATGGATGCTCCGATTGGTATAAAAATCAGCCGTTTAATTTTATAAAAATTATGCTGATTTTTATAATAGCCGCTAGGCTATTTGCTTGTCTGGCTAAGACCTTACAGCACTATCGTGAAACGATGGTGCTAAGTAAGTTTTTAGCACCATGGGGGAGCTAAACTTACTCTTGGAGGAGACGTATGCGTACGATATGTATAGATACTTGTTTCGCAGGATCAAAAATCGATTTAGGTTTTTTAGATAAAAATAATATTCTAAGATTAGTTTTTGAGTGATAAAATAGTAAACAAAAATTATTTTATAAGATCATTATTTAAATCTATAAAAGTATTTTTCTTTAACTTTGACTATAATATCTCAATGAAAAAAGAAACAAATTTAAATCAAACGTCTAAGTCTAAAATCTACGCCGTCATCGATCTAAAGTCCTTCTACGCCTCGGTCGAGTGCGTGGAGCGAGGGCTTGATCCCTTTGAGGCGAATTTAGTCGTCGCAGACGCTAGCAGAGGCGAGGGCAGCGTATGCTTGGCCGTTAGTCCCGCGCTAAAGGCGCTCGGCGTAAAAAACAGATGCAGGCTGTTTGAAATACCTAAAAATATCAAATACATCATCGCTCCGCCCAGGATGCAGTTTTACATCGACTACGCGGCTAAAATTTACGGTATCTACCTAAAATACGTAGCCAAAGAGGACATCTACGTCTACTCCATCGACGAGGCCTTTATCGATCTCACCTCGTATCTAAAATTTTACAAACTAGAAGCTAGAGCCATGGCAAAGATGATAATGGACGACATCCTAAAAACCACGGGCGTAACGCCTACCTGCGGCATGGGGACGAATCTGTATCTGGCTAAAATCGCACTTGACATCCTAGCCAAACACAGCGAGGATAATATCGCTTTTTTAGACGAAGCGCTCTATAAAGAAAAGCTCTGGACGCACCAGCCGCTAAATGATTTTTGGCGTATAGGCAAGCAAACTAGGGCAAAGCTCGAGCGATACGGGATATTTTGTATGAAGGATATGGCAAACGCGCCATTTAGTCTGCTTGAAAGAGTGTTTGGCATCGACGCGTACATCGCGCTAGATCACGCAAACGGCATCGAGCCCACCGCTATAGCCGACATCAAGGCTTATAAACCATCAACCAAGTCATACTTTAGCTCGGAAATTTTGCCTAGAGACTACGAGAGACTGGAGGCTCTAATCGTGCTAAAAGAGATGACCGATAGGCTAGCTCTAAAAATGATAAACGAGGAGGTGCGGGCTAGCGGACTCACGATAAATATCAAATTCGCCGATAAAAACGAACCCGCGCAAAGAGCCACGGTAAGGTTTAAAACGCCTAGCAATATCGCTAGCGTGCTCATGGATGCGGCACAAGAGCTATATCTAAAAAAGATAAAAAACGCGGGCCTCATCAGGCAAATCGGCATATCGGCAAACGACGTCGTAAAGGAAAGCAAAACCGAAAAAAGCCTCTTTGAAGAAGAAAATGCAAAAGAAAAAACGGTGCTAAAAACCCTAAACAAGATAAAAGAAAAATACGGCAAAAACTCCATCCTAAGGGCCATCGACCTACTACCGGAGGCCACCGGACGAGATAGAAATAAAAAGATAGGAGGGCACAAAAGCGGTGAATAAGGACAGAGCCAAAATCTTTAGCTCGTTTAATCCCCTCTCTACTCTAGAAAAAGCTCTAAAAGCGCAGGAGCGAGAAAAGAGCGAAAAGCTAGAACTAGACGAAGCTAAGATAGACGAGATACTAAAAACCATATCCAAACTAAAACCCGCCGACGAGATAAAGCTAACCTACCATGACGGGCAGGGTTGCGTAAGTATCGAGGGACTAGTCTCAAACGTAAACTTAACGGATAAGAGCCTAACGGTAGTAAAGACGAAGGTGGGGTTTGGGGATGTCTATGAGGTGAGGATTGTTTTGTAACGACAGGATATGAAGTATATGGCTATAATAAAATTTAAAATTCCCACAAACGGCGGGAATTTACGTTTTTACCTTATTCTTTTCTAGGCTATCTAAGAATTCTTCTATGCTTGATCGCTTATAAACGATTCTACGACCTAGTTTTATAAACGGTATTTTTATTTTATTGTTACCGTTCATTCTCCACTTAGCTTGCGTTTGAAGCGGAATTTTAAATTTCTCAAAGAGCTCCGCCGGCGTTATATAATCTTCACTCATATTTTTCCCTTCCAATATTTTTAGCAAGAGAATATACTATATAAAAGAAAAAGGCAAGCAAAAACGGCCTTCGCCATGAAAAAATCGAAAATATTTTTATCTTACAGTAAACGTAAATCGTAGCAATAGCCTAAAATAGGCTTTTAGAAATTATAATCGGTTTTTGGCGATAGCCCATGTAAATACTACGAGTTTAATTAAAATCACCTTAAATGTAATTTATCCATGCCGTCGTTTAATTTGGAGCTAAGGAAAAATAAAAATTAGATATTTTTTGGAAAATATTAGAAATTTTAGAAATAAAGTAGTGATATTTTTATAATATAAAATTTGTCTTTGTTTTTCATGGTATCTCTTAGTGTATCTCCAAAGATTATAAAAGTAAGCAAATATAGAATTATTGGGCTTCTTGGTCGCACGATCAGTCCAGCATCCGGAGCCACTTTTTATTACTCTCAATTTAAAATCAAAACCGAACCGTAAAATCAAACACTAAATTTAGTGCCGATACCCGATATTTATCTCAAATTCTTTCAAACGTTTATGGATAGAGCGAAGCTCCGTAATCGTCGTCCAATTGTTTATAAAAAGTGAAAATGACATCCTGACTTGCGAAAATGCGTTATTTACCTGCATTAGCGAGCCAAGCGTGATGATGCCTGTAAAGATGCCAGGAGCCATTATCAAAAGCGGCACGATGACCATTAGCTGAGAGAAGAAATTTATCCATATATCAAAGTAGCCGTAGTGCAAGAATAGCCTGTTGTAGTTAAACCTCAGCCCTGTGAAAAGCTCAGTCAGGGTCTCTACACCGGCGTGATTTTTCTTATCGTCTTCGCCGTAAACTAGTTCTTTTCTAAAGGCCGCTTCGACCTTTTGGTTGTTGTATTCAAGCCCTGGCAGCAAGATACCCACGAACCACGATATGGCAAGTCCACCTATGCTTACCAGTAGCGCTATCCAGACCAACGAGCCCTCGTAGTCTTTGATGAACGGCAGTGCGACGCTACTACTTAGCCCCCAAAGTATCGGTAAAAAGGCGATGAGCTTCATGATCGCTCTTACTACTTGAAGCCCCAGGCTTTCTACGATCCTGGCGAAGCGGTAGATATCCTCTTGGATACGTTGAGAGCTGCCTTCGATCTCGCGCTCTACGTTTTTCCAGTATTTTATATAATCAAACGTCATCGCCTCGCGCCACTTAAACGCCCAAACGCGTGTGAAATAGCCCGTCAGCGTAGCTAGCAGCACATACGGGAAGGCTATCCAAGTAAAATTTATCATACTTTGCCAAAAATCAAGCAGGGTGTATTTTTGTTTGTTCTTTTGAGCTGCCGTCATCTTAGCAGGCGTATTTTGAGAGGAATTTTTATCTAAATTCACATTTTTGTTCGTTTGTGCGGATCTATCCTGCGAGCCGTTTGGCTTTGCTTCATCTTTATCCACATCTTTAAAAAAGAAGCTAAAGTTTCTGCCTTTATCTAAAATTTCAGCCTTTGTGGCGTTTAGCTCGGGGTTGCCTACGATGTCGTAAAAGCTTTTATACCAGTTGTTGATAGCGACGCTTAGCTGGACTTGTACGTAGAGCGAACCTATCAAAAACGCAAGCCCCGCATAGGCCCATAAAGCCCATTTTTTGTTTGCAAAAAAAGATGAAAGCAATAGTGTGTCCTTGTTAGAAAAATAGACGAATAATATCTTAAAAACCTTAAATATTATATAAAATACATCTATGGATAATTGTTATCAATTTAATATAGTTTTCAAAATTTTTTAGCTAGAATTGCGAAACTAAAATTACAACAAAATGCAAGATACGAGGGAGATCATGTTTGTAAAAAGCGCTATGGGGGGGGGTAGGAAGTTTGGAATTTCTATCGCTATTTTATTTTATGTCGCAAATTTATCCGCTGCAGATACTAATAATCAATATGTGCTATCCGAGGTAAATGTCGATGCAAATGCAACATCAGGCAAAAGTAACGATATGGCTATCTCAACGACAGATAAATTTCAAAGTAAAACTACCATAAGCAGAAAAATGATAGAGGCCACCCCGTCCGGAAATGGTGATATAACATCGCTTTTAAAAACGAATCACAGTGTAAAATTTTCAAATACCAACAACCAATCGACTACTTTAGGCGAGATAGACCCGGCTGATATCAGCATAAATGGTGCTAAATATTATCAAAACAACTTTATGATAGATGGCTTTAATATGAATAACGACCTGGATCCGGCCGGATCAAAGGGCTACTCTCACAGCAATGTAAATAGTATTTGGGATCCGATCAGCTCGGCATCACAAGGCATGTCTATCGATAGCGATTATATAGATAGCATAGATGTTTATGATAGTGACGTTTCGGCAAAATATGGAAATTTTACAGGCGGTGTCATAGATGCCAAGACGCGCGATCCTTTACCCGGATTTCACGGTAAAATTTCAATGTCGCATACAAGAGATTCTTGGACGAGATACCATATAAACGATGAGGCTTCTATAAACGGCGGCTCTACCGATGATTTTGAGGACTCTGCAGATGCGACGAACCAGCCGCATTTTAAAAAATATTCGACACGTTTAAATTTAGAAGGCTCATTGACCGATAGTCTTGCTATGATGTTTGGATATACCAATACAAGATCAATCATCCCTCTAAAGACATTTGCTTCTACGGTCACTAATGATAAATTTAAAGAGTCAAAATCCAAACAAAGAAGAAATATAGATAATTATTTTTTAAAGGGAGTTTGGTATGCTACCGATAGGCTGACTATAACTCCGAGCATAATATATGCTCCTCAAAAAGCCAAAGTATATAGAAGAAACGCAAAAGATTCGTTTATGGATCAAAGATCAGGTGGCATAACGGCGCTTTTAAAGGTAGATTATGAATTTGATTTTATGAGAGTGAATCAACAGCTGGGGTATTCAAAACTAGAGACGTCAAGAGACTCTGAAAATCAATATTCTCTTACTTGGAAATATTCAAATATCAAAAACTGGGGACCTATTAACGGAAATTCTTCAGAAGGTGCATTTGGCGATATAGAACAAATTCAAAAGACTCTTAATTACAATATAGACTTTGACTTTGATGAGGTTGATCTTTTATGGACTACGCATAAATTTATAACTGGAGCCGAGATAAAAAAGCAAGAGGCGTATTATAGTATCCCTGAGGAATTTGTAGCTGCAGGGCAACCTAAAACCCTAAACAACAATAACTGCTTAGCCTCGGATCCTTATTGCTCAAAAGACAGCTCTTTTAACGGCAAAGGCCAGTATCTGTCTTTATTGCAAACATACGGCCCCGGTAAGATAAGTGTGGATGCGACATCATGGGCTTATTATTTAGAAGATAAGATAACTATCGGCGACCTTACTTTAAGACCCGGTGTTAGATTCAGCGGGGATGATTATATGGATAAAAAGACTGTCGCACCGCGCTTTAGCACTGATTATGATGTATTTGGAGACGATAGCACGATAGTAAGCTTTGGCAAAAATAGATACTACGGCAGGAATATTTTTAAATATATCTTGGACGATGGAAAGCATAGTTTAGTCAAATACAGCAGAAGATCATCACCAAATAGTGCTTTCATGCCTTATGGCGGGCTAGCCAACGATATAAAATTTTCACAATTAAAAATTCCATACGATGACGAGACTTCGTATGGATTTATACACAAATTCCTTGGTATGGAGCTTGACTTTAAATATATCAAAAGAAAAGGCAGAGATCAGATCATTAAAACGGCGGCCTCTAGGGTCGGTGTCACGTGCGGAAACGGATATACAACTCGTTGTTCTACATACTCAAATAAAGGCTACAGCGATACAAAGGCATGGAAAATAGGCATCAAAAACGAGGAGCCTTTGAAAATTTTAAGCACAAGGCATACTTTTGAAATCGCTTATGATCACTTTAGCCAAAAGACAAATTCCAACACTTATGCCAACAGCCTTGATTCTGATGAAATGAACGGAGATAAAATCGTTTATTACAATGGACGTTTGATGAATTATTATGACCTTCCTGTCGGGGATTATTCCAGTCCGTGGACGGTTACTTTTACTACCGTTTCTCAGATACCTCAGGCAAATTTGACAGTGTCAAATTTCCTAACGTTTAAGGGAAGGACCGAGGTAACGGCTCGAAACGGAAACATAATCGTAGACGGGACTAGCTACGAGAGATACGATATGGTCGATCTTGGCAAAAAATATACTTGGGATTCGAGGATAGCTTATCAGCATAAGCTCCCAAAAAACGTGACCGCATTTGTAAATTTAGATATCACAAATATACTGGATAGAAAAAATAAGGCCGCTCAAACCAGCAGCTCTTCTACGGTCGTTACTTATCAGGCGGGTCGTCAATTCTGGCTGGAGGCCGGACTAAAATGGTAAATTTTGATGACCTGTACTAAAAACACTTACGGCAACGTGATATCGTTTTTCATATCCGCCACCCTTCATGGACTGGCGGTTTATTTTATATTCGCCACTTTTAAAAGCGATATATTTTTGGCTGAAAAAAACGAAGCGCCAAAGGCTATGGCTATAAATTTAAACCAAATTTCTCCAAATAACACCAGCAATAACGACATGCAAGCCTCGCAGGTACAAACCCCAGAGTCAAACGCCGCCGAGGCTATGCAAGAGGTCAAGCAAGAAGAGCCGCCAAAAGAGCAGGTCAAAGAGCCGGAGCCGGTTGCACAGATACAAAAACCAAAAGAGCCAGAGCCCATAAAAGAGCAAAAGCCCGCGCCTAAGCCTAGACCAAAGCCAAAAAAAGAGCGAGTGAAAGAGCCTTTGCTAGAGCCTGCGCCAAGGCCGCCCGAGCGTATCGCTCAGCCGCTTCCTACACCGACTAAAGAGCCAAGCCCTATGCCGCCGACTCCTGCTAGTGCGCCGTCTAGTCAAAATTTGGCAAACAATGAAGCGGTAAATCAAGGAGGCTCTAGGCAATCAGGCGAGTCAGCTAGCTTCGATCAAGCAAGCGCCAGGACGATACTGGGTGAAATTTATGGCTCGATACTAAAGCACAAAACCTATCCTAAGCGCGCTATAAACGGCAAAATGGAGGGGCGAGTGGGAGTCAGGTTTTTGCTCAAAGGCAGGTGCGATTTTGAAATTTTAGAGATCACTCAAAGCTGTGGGCATGACTTTTTGGACAGGCATTCGCTAAATACCATCAAAAAGGCCTGTGAGGATTTCCCGGACGAGGCGACAGGGATGGATATAAAAGTGCCTATCGTGTTTAACCTGCGCGACATAAACGAGTGATTTAGGAGGTTTGATGAACATAATCCAGTGCCGTGATCTCACGCATTTTTACGGCAATAAAAAGATATATGAGAATTTAAATTTTGACGTACAAAAGGGCAAAGTCGTGGGGCTACTGGGTAAAAACGGTACCGGCAAAAGCACGACCATAAATATCTTGATGGGCTTTTTGCGCCCGCATAAGGGCACATGTAAAATTTACGGTCAAAACGCAAACGAGCTCACGCCTGAAATGAAGGCTAAAATAGGGCTTTTATACGAAGGGCATATCTGTTATGATTATTTAAGCATCGCTCAGATTGAGCGTCTACACGCGGCGCATTACGGCAAAAGATGGAAAAAGGATCTATACTACGAGCTCATCTCGAAAATGGACGTGAGCGAAGATCAAAAGATCCACACTCTTTCTTGCGGTCAGCGCTCGCAGGTCGTTTTGGGGCTGATCTTCGCGCAAGATCCTGAGGTTTTGATCCTTGATGACTACGCCATAGGGCTTGACAGCGGTTATAGACGCCTTTTTGTCGAATACCTCGCCGAGTTCGTGAAAGACGGCAAAAGGACCGTCTTGATGACGACTCATATCGTGAGCGATCTGCACCATCTAATAGACGACATCATCGTTTTAAGAAAAGGTAAAGAGCCATACTGCGCGCCGCTTGGCGAATTTAGGCGAAATTTTAAAGGCTATGCACTTGATAAGGGCGTGGATATAGGCAAGATCCCTGATGTCGAGACCAGCTTGAGCCTAAAGCATGAAAATCAAATTTTTGGCTTTTTTAAAGACGAGATCGAGGGCGGCAGGAGGCTGGAGCTTGACTTTGAGGACGCATTTTTAGGGCTTGTGGGGAGGTATTGATGAAATATATCGTTTTGAAAGAATTTTATAAATTCAGGTTTGCGTTTTGGGTCTTTGTTGTGATGGCCTGTTTTTGTTGTGCGTGGAATTTTTTCGATATACGAAAGGGCTTTGAAAAGATCGGTGCGATAATGTATGCCTTGCAAATAATGTTCAATAAAAATTTCACCTACAACCATCTTGACGAGATAAATATCGCTTTTGGTGCTATCATCGGCCTTTGTTCTATGTTTTTCGAGCGCCAGTCAGCGCGCATCAGAGTGCAGTTTCACTTCCCGCACACCTATCTTAAAAACATCGTCACTATCACGCTCATACCGCTTGTTTTCCTGCTTGGCGTGTATGCGGTCGAAATTTTAGCGATGTTTGGCATTTTTAGTGCGTTTTTCCCGGCCGAGATCGTAACCGCGCTGCTTAGCACTCTCGTCTACTCGTGTGCCTTTGGCATAGCGATGTTTTGGCTGGCTCAAAGCACGCTCATCGAGCCGGACATCAGGCGCGTCGTAGCCAGCATCGTCGCAGCCATAGCCATGGCGTTTATATATTTTAAGATAAATCCTGACATAAGCAGATCGAGCCTTTATTATCTAAACGATAAATTTTGGCCTTATATGGCGGTTTGCTGGGCGTTTTGTCTGGCGTCGCTCGTCGCGGCTTTGCAAAATTATAAAAAAGGCTACATAAAATGAAAATTTTAAATTTGCTTATAATGACGATATTCGCGCTTATCTTGAGCTATTTTTTGCCTATTTTTATAAATTTGCTCCTACCTGTGAATCAAATAATCGATCGCGTGAGGTATTCGCCGGTCGTTGATGATTTCATGCTCTCTACGATAGACAAGGCCAAGGGTGCTAATACCTTCGAGATCATCGGCAAAGGCTCTATCAGCGAGGATGAATTCGTGCAAAATCAGCCTTTTACCTACCATAGCATCTTGATACCAAAAGGGCAGTTTCCTAAAATTTTCAAAGAATACGAGAACAACGCTTCCTTGATCCTGAAAAATTCGCAAATTTTAAATTTAAGACCGTCTTTGAATTTAGGCCGCGATATACCGCTTTACGTCTTTTTAAAAAGCGATGAGAAATACGGACGACTCAGCTATTTTCCGTTTTTGATAAGGCTGGGAGATAGTAACGGCATGCAGATGATCGATGCAAATAAAAACTTAGTCGATCAAAACCTAAGTGCAAATTTAAATAAAACTTTGACCCTTGCCGGCTTTAAATTCCCGGCAAAGCAGTTTTTCTCAAACCCGACCACACTAAAGGCGTTTGACGAGGGGGCGTTTGTCGTAGATAGCGGCGGCGGGATATTTCATCTAAAATTTGACGGGCGAAATTTCACGCTCAAAAACACCGGCATAGCAAAAAACGACATCATAAACATCATCGTTAGCGAGCATGACAGGCGCGAATTTTACGCCCTTGTGATCACGCCAAACGAGCTTGGTCTGATCGGCTATGATTATAAATATATCCCCTTACCAAATGGCGGCTACGACCCGACAAGCTCGAACCTAAACCTAAAGATCACGCCGATAAACAAAATAATCAGCTTCTCATCGCCTCAAAATATCAGCACTCACGTGATGGATCTAAACTATACTTTGCTCAAACAAAACGTGAGAAAGCCCGGCGAACCGACAAGCAAAAGGTATCTAAAAGGCTATGTCCTGCCGTTTGAGACGCAGCTGGTGCAGGAGGATTATTTTTATAAATTCAAGATCGAAAATTTCAGTGCCAAAAGCCTTTCTGTCTCTATTGTTTTGGCGTTGGCGTTTTTTGTATATAATCTAATTTTTTTAAGAAAAAAAGTGCTTTTATATAGCGCGTTTGTCGTGGTATTTGGCATTTACGGCTTTATCGCGGCGATGATGTATACTGCAAGAAAGGAATGATGATGAGGAAAATTTTACTATTTTTGGTTGCGTGTATTGGCCTATTTGCTCTCGAGCAAGATGCGGACATACTTTCAGGACGCCTTGAAAACGGGCTGAGCTACTATATAAAAGAGAACAAACTGCCTGCAAAGACGGCGTATTTTTACTTGATAGTGGACTCCGGCTCCACAGACGAAGCGACAAACGAACGAGGACTGGCGCACTTTGTCGAGCATATGGCCTTTAACGGCAGCCGCGACTTTAGCAAGAACGAGCTTATTAAAAAGCTAGAAGCCCTTGGCGTGAGCTTTGGAGCCGATCTGAACGCACAGACAGCATACGATAGGACGATGTATAAGCTCACCATAGCCGTAAATGAAAACAACCTAAAAGACGTCTTTAAAGTCTATAACAACTGGATGGATGGCGTTAGCTTCAGTCCTGAAGAGCTTCAAAAAGAAAGAGGCGTCATCATCGAAGAGGAGCGCCAGAGAAATACCCCGGAGTATCGCCTCTTTGAGCGTCAGGCGAAGGATCTTTTTAAGGATAGTGCTTATCTTGATAAAGCGCCTATCGGGGATATGAATATCATAAAAAGTGTAGATGCGCCAAGGATAAAGGCCTTTTATCACAAGCTTTATCAGCCTAGATTTATGAAATTCGTAGCCGTGGGCGACTTTGACAAGCGAGAGATCGAAAGACTCATAAGGCAAAATTTAAGCGAGGCGAAAAATACGAATTCATACTCGCACCCTGATAAAAGTATACCTTTTAGACAAGGGCTCGGCATTTATAACTATGACTCGAACGAAACGGGCATGAACGCCATAAGGATAAGCTACTTTGACAAGCACCTTGCTCGCGTAGATGAGGTTAGCGCGCGTAGAATTTTGGTCGATTCATACATCACGAGCCTGCTTGGCATGCTTTACGAGCAAAAGATAGCCGCGCAAAATTCTATCTTGCGCGCGGGCTTTGGGCGGCCAAATCTGCAAAATCAACAAACGATGTATAGCTTTGAGACCAAAGTCACCTCGGATGACTACGACGCAGCACTTAGCGATATGCTAAGCGTCATAAAGGGTGTAGAGCGATATGGCTTTAACAAAGAGGACTTCAATGACTTGAAAAAGGCGTTTATAAAGTCCATAGAGACCAGGTTCGCGCAGTCAAAGACTAAAAAGTCGCAAACCTACGCGGACGAGATCATAGCAGCGCTTGAGTCTGGCTCGGTGATACTAAGCGAAGAGGAGTCTAAAAATTTGAGCCTGAAGCTGCTAAACGAGATCGGTCTTGACGAGGTCAATGCGGAATTTAGGCGGATCTTAAATTTACCGGATAAAAGAGTGAGTGTCTTTAGCTCCAAAGGCTATAAGCTGGACGAGGCTAAATTTAAAGCCTATGAAAACAACGTCACAGCCTACGACGGACACACGAAAGATCAAAAGGTCGCCACCTCCTTGATAGACGACAACATCGCGCCAAAGGCGATAATAAGCAAAAAATACGACGAAAAGCATAAATTTTACATCTATACGCTGGAAAACAACGCGACCGTCATACTAAAGCCGCTAAACACCCGCAAAGACGTGATATCCTTTGCCGCGATCAGTCGTGGCGGGACGTCGAATTTAGCGTGGCCAAAGCAGGGCGGATTTGCCACGCAGCTTTCTAATCAAAGCGGAGCGGGAGAATTTAACAATTATCAGATCGCTAAAATTTTAAGCGACAAGCGCATAAGCTATCAAAAAAATATCGATATGCTGACGCAAGGATATTACGGCGGCTCGACGCCGGAGGATTTGAAATTTTTATTTCAGGCGATAAATTTGGAATTCAACTCTCCTAGCGCCGATCCTAAAATTTTGGAGCAGATAAAGACTAGGACGCTTGATAATCTCGAAAAACAAAAGAATTTGCCCGGTTATAAATTCAGCACCGAGTTCATGAGGTTTTTTTACGATAATAATCCTAGAATGAAGCCGCTTGAGCCAAGCGATGTCACGCCACTTGAGGCTGGAGAGCTAGGCAAGATCGTGCAGGATAAATTTACAAACGCGGCGTCTTATTTGTTCGTGCTCGTGGGCGATCTTGACGTGCAAAAGGTCGAGCCGCTCTTGCAAAAATACATCGCCACTTTACCAAGCAGGCCAAATGTCGAAAATTTCATCGATGATGGAGTCAGAAGCATAGACGGGCGACATAAATTCGAGCGAAACTACGAGACCTCTGAGCGAAGCGACGTCATGATAAACATGATCAACAAAAGCGCGCCTTATTCTAAAGAAAATGCGATAAAAGCTAAAGCACTCGCCGAGATCTTAAAAATGGCGCTTCGTGAAAAGGTGCGCGAGGAAAATGGCGAAACGTATGGATTTGCCCTGGCTATAACGCTCAGCAAAGAGCCGTATCAGCACTCCAGCGCAAATATCTCTTTTACCTGCTCGCCAAAAAATGTAGATAAAATTTTAAGCGAAGTCAAAACGATAGAAAATGAGATCAAAAAAGGCGGCGTCATCGATGCCAAGCATCTTGAAAATTTCAAAAAATCAGCCATCATAAATATTGAGAAAAGCTACGATCAACCGGACTTTTGGCTAAGAGACATCATAGCAAATCAAATTTTTGGCGAGGAGCTTTTTGACCTGGATGAGTATAAAAAGCTCATAAATTCTATCACCAGTGAGGATATAAAGGCTGCGGCTAAAATTTATCTGGACGATAAAAATGAGGTCATAAGCGTAAATAACCCGAAATAAACGTGGTGTCCGCTCTTTGCGGACGCCTCAAATAGGCAAGATACTATTTAAATTTTTAGCTCTATATTTTTCAAAAATTTTGATCATGACTCCAGAAAGCTGCTCGAAATCAATCCTGGTTTGCTCTTTTGACAAGATATTTTCACGTATATTTGATATGAATTCTCTGTCATCTTGGCAGGACTGGCACGTGGCATTGCCCCTTACTATCGCCATAAATATCTCGTCCGAGGTAGCATTTAGCATCTGAAGCATGTTTTGTTCGTTCATATTTTTCCTAAATTTATTTTTGCAAATTCCATGCAAATTTTGTTCCGCGTTTGTAAAAGTCGGTTTGGTAAAGCAAATCTTTTCAAAGTTTAAAATTTTATAAATTACATTTTATAGATAGTTATTATCAGTTTTAATATATTTTTAAAAACTTGTAAGATAAAATATACGGAAAATAATTATCAAATACAATATAAAAATGAAAGGAGATAAGGTGTCAAAAACCAGATCTAAAAAATGCCTCATGGGGGGGGGGTAGCACCAAGCTGGCCTGTTTCGCTGCGGCGGTGCTTTGCTCTATAAATTTAAGCGCAGCTAACAATAGCAAACAATACGAACTATCTCAAGTAAACGTAGACGCAAACGTGACTAGATCGGGAGGCCTAACCATAAAGACCGATAAATATCAAGGTGTGAGCACGATAAGCCGCGCGATGATAGAGTCGATGCCAAGCGGCAACGGAGACTTCGTTCAGCTTTTGCGCACGAATCCAAACGTGCAGTTTAGCAACACCAATCGCCAATCGACCACGATGGGCGAAATAAGCCCCTCAAATATCAGTATAAACGGGTCGAAATTCTGGCAGAATAACTTTATGATTGATGGTGTTAATATCAATAATGATATTAACCCTGGTAGAGATAGAAGCAACGATAATGCTTATAATGAATTAATGATTGTTGGTCCATCAACGTCTCAAGGAATGGCGATAGATAGTGATTTTCTTGAGAGTATCGATGTATATGATAGTGATGTCTCGGCAAAATACGGTAGCTTTACGGGTGGCGTGATAGATGCGAAGACCAGAAACCCACGTGAGGGCTTTCATGGTAAATTTTCTATGTCTCATACAAGGGATCAATGGACGAAATTTCACTTTTATGGTAAAGAGCAAGAAGAAGCCTTTGAAAATTCAGCTCTAGCTAGTAATCAACCACATTTTAAAAAATATACTACTAGGCTAAATTTAGAAGGCTTTTTAAGAGACGATCTAGGACTCATGTTTGGTTATACAAATACTAGAAGCAAGATACCGCTAAAAGCTTATAGAGATGGGTTTGGCGTGGGAGAGTCTGATACGAGAGTACAAAGGCGAAACATAGATAATTACTTTTTAAAAGCTCTTTGGTATGCTACTGATCGCCTGAGTATCACACCTAGTATCACCTATGCTCCTGAAGAATACAAGATGTTCAACTATGACGCTAAAGACTCCTTTGCTACTATGAAATCCGGAGGTCTAAATTTAGCTATCAAGGCTGATTATGAACTTGATTTTATGAAGATAAATCAGACTCTTGCTTATAATAAAGTTGAAAGCTCGAGAGACTCGGAACACGAGTATTATTATATTTGGCGTAGATCAAATTTAAAGCCATGGGGTTGGCCTTTGGTAAATCAATCTTATGAAGGCGGCTACGGCGATATAGAACAAGATCAAAAAACGCTTAGCTACAACCTTGATACAAGCTTTGACGAGATAGATTTTTGGGGGCTTAGCCACAAATTTAAAAGCGGACTTGAAGTAAAAAAACAAAAAGCTAAATTTCATATTCTTAGAAATTTCATCTCGGCTAGCAATGCTGTACCTTTAGGTAATGCTCATTGCGCCGCCGGAGATGAGCTTTGTATAGAGGATGGGGCATTTGATGGCACTTGGCTTGCACCATTGGGCAGCAATGGGCAGTTTCTAAGCAGAAAGTCTGTTTATAGTGGTAGTACAAATGTGGATATGCTCTCCTATGCATTTTATCTAGAAGATGAGATGAAGCTTGGAAATTTGACGCTTAGACCGGGTGTTAGATTTAGTGGAGATGACTATATGGATAAAAAGACCGTAGCTCCGCGTTTTAGCTCTAGCTATGATATTTTTGGTGATGATAGGTCTATCGTCAGTTTTGGCGCAAATCGCTACTACGGACGAAATATCTTTACATATAAGCTAAGAGACGGAATGGAAAGTTTGGTGACCAAATATTCAAGACCTAGCAATCCATATTCCCAAAACTGGATACGAAATTCTACTGGCGTCAGCGGGACAAAATTTACTCAGCTTAAAATTCCTTACGATGATGAGCTATCTTTTGGGGTGAAGCAAAAATTCGGTAACTTTGAAGTGTTTGGAAAATATGTAAATAGAAAAGGAAAAAATCAGATCGTAAAAACTACGAGAAGCAACCTGAATCTGCCGTCTTTACCTGGATATGCGACAGACTATCAAACCTTTACGAACGACGGCTGGAGCAAAAGTGATATTTACACATTCGGTGTAAAGACGATAGACGACTTTTATATTCTAGGCACTCAAAACGGTTTTGAGCTAAATTTTGAGCATATAAAATCAAAAACAAACAATACTATTTATGACCAAAAACTTGATAAGCTTTCACTGGAGGACGATAAATATATCATGCTAGACGGCAAGGTCATAAAATTTTCACAAATTCCGGTTCAAGATTTTGCTAGGCCTTGGACGGCAAGCTTGAATATTATCACCAAAATCCCAAGCTACGGGCTTAATATAAATAACTATTTTTCGTATAAAGGAAGACAAGATGCCATCGTAAGGACTGCAAGAGCCAACCCTCCTGTAAGACCTTATGACATATATGAAAAGGTTAATCTTGGTAATAGTTACTCCTGGGATGCTCGTATAGGATACGCTAAAAAATTGCCAAAAGAGGTAGAACTATTTGTAAATTTAGATATCTACAACGTTCTAAACAGAAAAAATAAGGCAAGAGTTTTGAGTGAAACTTCATCGGTTTTGGTTTATGAGGCTGGTCGTCAGTTCTGGCTGGAGGCTGGTATCAGGTGGTAGGTGAATCTAGCTAAACGTAGTTGCTAAGCTCGAGTAGATTGCCGTCCGGGTCGCGTAGATAAAGCGACCTTATCTTGCCATTTGCGCCGCTTCTGGCGACTATGCCATCAATCGGCGCGACGTCTTTGGCTTTTAGCTCCTCTAAAATTTCCTCTAGAGGCTGGGCGCAGATGAGGCAGATATCCGCCGAGCCGGCCGTCATATTTTTGGCGTTTGGCTTCACGGGCGCTCTTAAATCGTGAAAATTTATCTTCGTCGCGCCAAATTTCACCGCCTTTCTCTCCTGTCCGTCGGCCCCCGTAAAGCAAAACGCCTGCATGCCAAGCACCTCTTCGTAAAATTTCACCAAAGCGTCCACGTCCGCGACGCTAAGCACGATATGGTCGATATTTTTGATGTCCATTTTGCCTCCAAGCTTTGATATAGCGTAGTCCTTGATGAAATTTAGCCCGAATTTAAAAATAAATTTTAAATTTTATAGTAAAATGACGCCAGTAAGGCGCAAGTTTGCGTAATACATATCAAAGGCCGCTCAATGAAAAACAGATAAAAATCCCTAAATTCCAACTAACCACAACTAAAATTTAGGAGAAAGCAATGAAAAGACGAGAATTCTTAAAATTTAGCGCACTGGCGAGCGTCAGTCTTCAGGCAAAGGAGCTTGACGGCGCGGCTAGGGCTTTGTTTGACGAACAAATGGGGCTTAGCGCAAATAAATTCGGTGCGTTTTACGCCAAAACTATCGGCGGGCGAGTCGTGGATACGCTGCCTTTTGAAGGCGACGGCGAGCCGACCGAGCTAAACGGTGCGGTCGTGGACCTCATACAAAATGAGAGCCGCGTGAAATATCCGTGCGTTAGAAAAAGCTTTTTAAAAGATCCTTCAAACCCAAAACCGCAGCTTCGCGGCAAAGAGGAATTCGTGCGCGTCAGCTGGGACGAAGCCATAAGGCTTAGCGCGAAAATTTTAAAGGACAATCACGACAGATACGGCTCTGAAGCCATTTACGGGCAGGTCTATCAGTGGGGTAGTCTCGGCCGTGTGGGGCATAGCCAAAAGACCGCAAAACGCATGCTAAACGTACTTGGCGGATATGTAAATGAGCTTGGCGGCTACTCTTACGGAGCTGCGACCGTGCTACTGCCGCATGTCACGGGCTCGATCGACCCTACTCATGCGCCTACAAAATGGGAAGCCATCATCAAAGAGGCTAAGACTATCGTATTTTGGGGTACGAACCCGGTCGTTTCAAACAAAGTCTCTATCGGCGTCCCGCTGCATAACTCGTATCGTTACTACGACATCATCAGGCAAATGGGCGCAAAAGGTGAGATGAAAATTTACAGCGTCGATGTTTATCGTAACGAGAGCGCGTGCTGCTTTGGCGGCGAATATATCGGTGTCAGACCGTTCACGGACACGGCGATGATGATAGGGATGTGCCATTACCTTTTTGAGAGTGGGCTTTATGATAAAGGGTTTATCGAGCGCTACACTACGGGGTTTGATAAATTTAGAGATTATTTTTTAGGTAAAGACGACGGTGTGGTCAAAAATTTAGCCTGGGCGAGTAAAATTTGCGGTGTAGATGAGACTAGTTTAAAGCAGCTGGCGCAAGATCTGGCAAAGCAAAATTCCGTTATCGTCACGGGCTATGCTTTGCAGCGCCAAGATCACGGCGAGATGGCGTATTGGGCGCTTATAACGCTCGCAGCGATGCTAGGGCACATCGGCAAAACAGGATGTGGATACGTGATGAACGACGGCATGCATAAAAACGCCGACGAGAGCTATAAAGCCCCGAAGCTTCGCACTATCGAGACCAAGATCGATGGCGCCAAAGGCTACGAGATGCCAAACAGCAGACTTATAGACGCTTTATTAAAGCCTGGCAAGACGATCTATCGTAACGCCAAGGAGTATAAGCTACCTAAAATCAGGGTGATGTTTAACGCAAACGGCTCGATCTTTACGCGTCATCCGGACGTAAATCGCGCAGTATCGGCCATGCGAAAGGTAGATGCGATCATCACGACAGAGCCTTACTGGACCTCTACGGCTAAATTTAGCGACATCGTGCTGCCGGCTGCGCTTGAGTGCGAGCGTACAGATATCGAGTTTGCAAACTCGACAAACGAATATCTCTTTGCCATAAAGCCGCTTGTAAAGCCATTTGGCGAGAGTAAGAGCGACTTTGAGATAGCGCGGCTGATATGCAAAGAGTGGGGCAAAGAGGAGATCTTTACCGCAGGCAAGAGCGAGCTTGAGTGGGTCAAGGAAATTTACGAGGACGCAGCGGCTAAAGCAGCAGAATTTGGCTACGAAAAGATGCCAAATTTCGAGGAATTCTGGCAGCAAGGATTCGTGAGATTTGACAAAGTAGATGAGAAGAAGCGCTACTTTACTAACTACGCCGCATTCCGCGCTGATCCGGTCGCAAATCCTCTAAAAACGCCAAGCGGCAAGATAGAAATTTACTCCGAAACCATCGCCAAACTAGGCTACGAGGACACTCCGCCGCATCCAAAATGGCTCGAGCCTTTTGAGTGGCTGGGGCAAAAAAATAAAAAATACCCTATCGCGATCAGCGGCGCTCACTCGAAATTTAGGCTTCACTCGCAGCTAAACAACTCCGTGCTTCGAAATTTCAACGAGATAGAGGGCAAAGAGCCTATGCTCATCAACCCCAAAACCGCCGAGGCTCGGGGTATAAAGCATGGCGATGTGGTGAGGATATTTAATGACAGAGGTGAAATTTTATGCGGAGCTTTCGTGAGCGAAGATGCACAAGAAGACGTAGTCATCGTTAGCGAGGGCGCGTGGTATGACCCCGAGATACCAGGCGAGAGGTCGCTTTGTCTGCACGGAGATCTAAATGTCCTCACAAAAGATGTGCCCTCAAGCACTCTGACGCAAAGCAACACCGCTCACACGAGCCTCGTGCAAGTCGAAAAATTTAAGGGCGAAGTGAAGCGAGTCCGTGCATTTGACGCGCCGAGGATCGTATCTAAAAGGGACATTTGATTATGAAATTTAAGCCCCAAAGCGCTAAAATTTCGTCAAATTTTTATAAAGGATAGCCGATGAAGCTACACGAGATCGATACCCCGGCACTCATCATAGATAAAAGCATAATGATGAGTAACCTTGAAAAGATACAAGCATATGCCGATAAAAACGGCGTAGCCCTTCGTCCGCATACCAAAACACACAAGATGCCCTATCTGGCAAGGCTACAAGAGAAGCTGGGCGCTAGCGGTATCGCAGTCGCAAAGGTCGGTGAGGCCGAAGTGATGGCTGCAAACGGGATAAAGGATATTTTTATAGCCAACGAGATAGTCGGCGACCTTAAATTTGCGCGTATCATCAAGCTCTTAAAACAAGGCGTGCGGCTATCTTTTGGCATAGACAGCTTAGAGCAGGTAAATTTGATCGAGAAAGCTTTTACAAATAGCGGCGTAAAGGCGCTCGTTCTAATAGATCGAAGTAGGCGAAAACCGCTCCGGCGTCATAGAGATGTCAGACTTTGAGGCTATCATAAATCGTCTCAAAACGTGTAAAAATATAAAATTCCAGGGTATTTTCTCGCACGACGGCCACTCTTATAAGGCGGCTAATAAAAAAGAGTGCGAGCGGATACACCTGGCTGCTCAGAGTAGAACGCTCGAGTTTGCAAACGCGGCGAAGCGGCTAAATTTACCAGCCAAAGTCGTCAGTATCGGCTCTACGCCCTCGCTTGTAAATGATTTTGCCATACTTGAGGGCGTTACCGAGATCAGGCCGGGCACTTATATTTTCATGGACGCTTCGCAGGCGATGGCTTACGGTGATGATAGTATGAACGCCGCGAGCGTGCTTACTACGGTCATTAGTCGTCCTACACATGAGCGCGTGATAACCGATGTAGGGGCAAAAGGTCTCACGCAACAGCGCAGAAGCGTAGGCTTTACCGCTACGCCGGGGCTTGGGCGTATAAAAGGGTGCGATGTATGGATAGATAACGTCTTTGACGAGCACGCGATAATCTACGATAAAGCCCTGCGAGACAGTGTAAAGCTTGGCGATAAGCTCGAAATTTACCCAAATCACATATGCCCGGTCGTAAATTTGTATGACTTTGCTTTTCTGGTCGAAAACGGCGAGGTCGTAGAGAAGATACCAATACTTTGCAGAGGCAAGATAGAGTAAATTTAGTCATCGGCACGACCGGGCGGCTATCTGCTTTACCTTAAAGCCTCGTCGCTCACCATCGTCTTGATCTGGCTAAACTCCTTGCCGATTTGCAAGAGTTCGTTTTTTAGCGCCTCGTGGCGAGCGGCCAATCGCAAAATTTTTTCCATCTTTGCGCCCTTTAGCTCGTGAAATTCCTCAGCCAAGGCGTTTAAAATTTTATTCAAAAAGGACGCATTGCCTAGCATTTCGTTCTCAAACTCGTATAAATTTAGCGATGTCAGCACCCGCTCGTAAATTTCGTTCGCACCAGGGATGAAAAGCGAGAAATGTAACGGGTCTTTTTCGTATGATAGCGCTGCATTGTCGATCTTTTCTTTGATAAAATGCACCGCTATTTTAATCGCGTTTTCGTAGTTTGCCGCGACCTTGAGGTTTAGCTTGTCAAAAAAGAGCGAGATCTTTTGCAGCTGCTTGAATTTTGCCGTCTCGTAATCTCTTAAAAACATCTCATAAACCTGCCCGGCGTATGTCCTTATCGCGGCAAATTCGATATCAGAGTGCACCGCCTCCTCTTTGCGGATACTTTCAAACCTAGCTTTATATATCATGAACTCACGCTCAAGATGTGCGTAAATTTCATCTATTTTGGCGCACAGCTCGCTTTGTAAAGTGCCCAGATCTCTTCGGTATATCCTAAAAAATTTCGCTAGTTTCGTGTCGTTGTAGATGAGCTTGGAGAAAATTTCATCATTGTCAAAGCTCATCATCTCGTATTCGCTTTTTTCGTAGTATTCGCTTTTTAAAAGCCCCTTTTTAAGCTCGAACCTTGACTTTTTAAAAGGCTTTAGACTAGCTTGTATCTCGTCTGCGATCTGCTTGGCTATTTGCTTTAGCTCGTTAAAAGCAAGCTCTATCTTTGGTCTAAATTCCAGCGCAAGCGCCTTCAAGCTTTTATCAAGGGCGTCATCGAAATTTTGTAAAATTTCGCCCGCATCTTTATAGATCCGCTCGATATGCTCGTGCTGGTCGATGTTTGCGCGCACTATAGCGGCACATTTTTTAAGGACGAAATTATGCTTTAAATTTTCGTTTGAGAAATGCCGCTCTATGGCGCTCGTAACGGCGGCGAAATTTGAAATTTCAGCTAGCTTGCAGTCGTTTTGTTTTTGCGCCTCGATGGCTTGTTTGGCGGAGATCGCGATGATTTGAGCGAAGAAATTTTTAAATGTTGTGCGCGCATGATCCAGCACGTTTTCAAGCTCGCTTTGACTTAGTTTGTCTTTTTGGTTCAGCACGCAAATGGCCAGTTTGTCGCTGTTTGCTAGAAATTCGTTCAGGTCGTTTAGCTCGCTCGCTCTTGCGGCGTTTTCTATTAGGCTTAGCCAGATGACGCCAGCGACGTCTTTTAGTACCTCTTTGGTTATGTTCGTATCGGAGTTTGAAAGCGAGTTGAGCCCCGGCGTATCGATGAAATTCACGCTCTTTAAAAGCGGTACCGGCGCATATATGCAAAGCTGTTTCACATCGTCGCCAAACACGCGCTGATCGACAAATTTAGCTATCTCGCCCACGTCTAAATTCAGCTCTTTGCCGTTTTTATAATCTACTCTTAGCGCGTAGCTTTGCCCGTATCTGATGTGCGTGAGCTTTGCGGTCACGGGCGTCACTCCTGTGGGCAAAATTTCGCGGCCCAAAAGCACGTTTAAAAACGTCGATTTGCCGCTTGAAAACTGCCCGACGATAGCGATAGTGACAGGCTCGTTAATGAAAAGATCGAGCTTTTTTAGCTCATCTTTCAGCTCCGTGCTCGCGTGAAATTTTGGTTCAATCAGCTCGTTTTCAAAGCGTTTGAAGCGCCCGTAAAAATCATCACCAAATATCTTAAAATATGCCATCTTGTAGACGTTTATAAATTTTTCAAACATCTTTTAGCTCCGAGATGATGGCGTTTAGATCATTCTTTAGACCTTGAAGGCCCAAAAGCTTTGCCGATACGTCCTCGCTCGTGCTGTTTAGTAGTGCAGCTTCGTTTTTTAGGCGCTTGCAGCTTGCTTTAAAAAGCTCCTCTTTGCTTTGCACGGCATCTTTTATCTCTTTTATGAATTCGTCCTTTTCAAAACGGCTCAGCTCAAATACGAAATTTTTGATCTTTTCATCGCCTAAAAACTCCTCTAGTGAGGCATTTAGCGCCGCCGCTAGCTCTTTAGCGCCTAAATTCAGCGATTTGACGGCGCACTCGCACACCTTTGCCGTCTCAAAAACGATGCCTTTTAGCTTCAAATAGTCGTTTATACTAAAAATTTCCTCTTTTTTATCTTGCAAAAAGCCCTGAAATTTCAGCGATATGTCGCTCCTACAAGCTTTTATGCGGCTTAAAATTTCGTTTCTGTTTTGGCGCATCAGGCTTATGATGCCGTCATTTAGCGTGCTTTGCACGATGTAGTTAATGCGTCCGGTTTGTAGTTTTTCTTTGTTTCGTCCGGCAAAGTCCGCTTCTCTTAAGATGCGCTCTTGTAGGCTTTGAGCCAGCATTTTTAGCCCGGTGCTAAAATTCGCCTCAAGTCCCGAGACATCGAGCCTATTTAGCTGCTCCTGCGCCGTTTGAGACAGCGCTTCAAATTCACTTTTCAGCGCCGCTTCTTGCTCGTTTAGCTCGCTGAATTTCTCATTTAGGCTTAAATTTGAGCCACTTAAATTTAAGATACTTTGCGTGGTTTGAGCCAAGAGCTCCTCGCAAACGCCGTTAAGCTCCTTTTTGTAAGCCTCAAGGCTAAGGCGTGACTTCTCGCTATTAGTCCCAAAAAACGTCTCGTAAAGATACTCTTTAAACTCCTCTACGCCGCTATTTGGCTTGCCGTCTAGGTAGTTTTTGGCGCTGATAGCAAAAAATTTCACTTCAAGATCGCTATTTTTGTCGCCAAAGCGTTCGTTCATGCGCTTTTTGGTATAGCCGATGACCTCGTTTAGTTCGTCATTGCTTAAAAGATCGACATGTGTCAAAACGACCACCAGCTTCACGATATGCGAGCCGTGCACGCTTTGCTCGATAAATTCCACGTCTTTTTGCGTGGTGCTTTGAGAGACGTTCATTAGATGCACCATCAAATCGCACTCGCTCATGAAGTCCCTCACCAGTCGCTCCCTTAAAAACACCGCGTCGTCGATGCCCGGCGTGTCTATGATGCGGATATTGTCCTTTAAAAGCTCTAAATTTTCATAAAGCTCGACGCTTTTAACGAGCTTTGCATGCGCCGAGCCGGCCGAGGTATAGTTTTTAAGCTCGTTTGCTTGTATGACTATGCTGCTTCCTGTAAGGTCAGTCGGCTCGCTAGAAATGTCGATACCAAGCTCTTTTAGCTCGCTTTTACTCCAAAAATTTACCTTCGCGTAAGGCTCGCTCGCAAATTTTAAAATGCTTAAATTTATGGTCTCGGGCACATTTGAAGTGCCCAAAATTTTAGCGTTTAGCAAGGCGTTTAATAGCGTTGATTTGCCTGCGTTGACGACACCGGTCACTACGATGTTGAATTTAAGCTCCTCTATCTTTCGTCTCGCCGCCTTTGCTTTGCTGATTAAAATTTCATTACCCTCAAGCGAGCAGACTTTCTCGCAAATAGCGTTTAGCTTGTCGATCTTTTCGTGAAAGACATCGACTCGTTTTATGCTTGCCGCCACATCAGCTGTGGCGCCGTTTTGGCTTATAGAATTTAAAAAAAATTCTAAATTTATAAATTCAGCTTCGTTTATGATATTTTCGTTTTCCAGTCTTTTTAATGCCCGAGTCACTTTGCTTTTTGAAATTTTAGACGATCTTAATGCATTGATAGTGCCTATTTGCGCGGTTTGCACGCTATAAACATCAGCTCTTAAACCAAGTGAGTGAAGGATCTGCCTAAATTCGCTGATAGCTATGAATCTATCGTAGTTTAGGGCATTGCACGCCAGTAAGATCGCTAGATCTTTTTCGTCGGCTATCATTTGGACGCTTTGGTCTAAAAAAAGCTTCGCACCGCCCCAAATTTCGGTCAAAAATTTATCCATTTTTCGCTCTTTGGACGTTTAAAATTTAAGTAGATTTTAGTATATATTTGCTTACAAAGCTATCAAGTGATTTATGAGAATAGTGTGATTTTGTTGCCATTTGTTTATCGAAAATTCTGAAATTTTTAGGGAAATTTTACTTCGTGTGTTATAATGCTGAAACGAAATATTTAATTTTTATATTAAATATTTAAAATTTTACAAGGAGTTCATGATGAAACTAGGCAAACTTAGTTTAGTCGCGGCTGTTGCGCTTGGTTGCTTGAGTTACGCTAACGCTGCCGACACGCTCGCAGAGGCTTTCACAAAAGGCAAGCTCAGCGGAACTATAAAGGCTACCTATGCCGATCAGACCGACGAGAGAAACCCTGCGATCAATAACGAAAACATCTTTGGCATCGGACTTGAGCTGGGCTACGTCACCGATCCGCTTTATGGATTTAGGATAGGCGCCACCGGTCAAGCCTACGGCTCGCCGTTTAGCCCGGAGAAAAATGCCAAAACGATGTATGACAAAGAGTGGTACGCTAACGGCGCGGTGCTTTCGGAGTTATACCTAGGATACTCCATAGGCAAGACCGACATCAAAGCCGGACGCCAGTACTACGTCTCTCCGCTGGTCGCAGGAAACTATACTCGCGCCTTTAAAGAGGCATTTGAGGGTGTGAGCATAGAGAACAAGGATATCCCGGATACCTCGCTAAGAGCGGCTTGGTTTTATAAATTCCAAGGCAGGAGCAAGGTTGCGATGGATCGTGCCGGCAGTAAATTTGACCGTGACGACGTAGGTAGAGCGCCGACGTTTAAAGATAGAGTGATCTTTGGCGGGCTTGGACCTTATGCGTTTAAATTTGACAACATCTTTACAGGCGCTATCTCAAATCAATCTATCCCGGGCCTCAAGCTAACGGCAGCCTATGCCAGAGCCACAGAGGTCGAATACTTCGCTGGCAGCAAAGACGATGTGAATTTATACAATCTAGAGGCCAACTATAAGCTACCGTTTGACGCATTTAAGCTTGGCTTTGACGTGATGTATAAGGGCTCACGCGTAAATGGGGCGATGGATAACGCGCATTTAGACGGCGATATGTGGAATTTTAGAGTAGGCATCTCGGAGCTGTTTGGATTTAGCGCATCTTATGCGTATTCGACCGTGAGCGATGACGATGCGATGATCCTTGGCATAGGCAATGGACCTGGCTCATATACCGCGCTTCCTATCCGCGGACCTTTCGTATTTACAAACTACGCTGGCATGGATATACATAAGATCACGCTTGGATATGACTTTGGCGCGATCGGCGTAAAGGGGCTAAAGACGTCTTTACAATGGCTAAAAGGCGAGCAAGATACGTTATCACACAACACTCATAAGGGCGGCTCGATCGGACAACAAAAGGGAACTCATATGGACGTAGAGGGCTGGGCTGCGATAGCTAGCTACGACATCCCTTATGTAAAAGGTCTAAGCGCATCTGCGACTTACGTAGCGCTTAAAAGAGAAAATCACGCGGCAAACGGTGCAATAACAAAGCCTGATAACAACGAGCTTTGGTTGCAGCTAACTTATAAATTTAATCTCTTGAACTAAAAATTTAGGGGTAGCTTTGCCCCTAAATTCACTCATTAAAATTTTATGCCGTTTTTATCGTTTTATAGTGAGTCATCGCCGCTATATTTTTGACTTGTTAACTGGCGTATTTCAAAATTCTACGTTCATTTTTTCATCTCATTCATAGAGCCTGCAAGGCTTAAAGCGCAGATTTATTCCTTGGATGAGGCATGATATTTTTGTAAATTTTAAAAAAGTGTCGCGCAAATTTCTTTACGCGACACGAAGGAGATAAGTTATTTGATAACCGCCATTTTGCGGCGCATATATGCGATCCTACTTTGAAGCGGCAGATGTTTTGGGCAGTTGTCTTCGCAGCCTAGCAGCGTCATACAGCCAAATACTCCGTCATCATCACCGATGAGCTCGTAAAAGTCCTCGTCGGTTCGCTTATCGAGCGCGTCTATCTTGAAACGAGCCACGCGGTTAAGTCCCACAGCACCGATAAAATCAGGTCTCATGATGGCTGTGCCGCACGCTGCGACGCAGATACCGCACTCTATGCAGCGATCTAGCTCGAAAACCTCCTGAGCAACCTCTGGCTCGACCTTTTCCTCGAGCTTTGAGATGTCAGTGACGTGGTCCGAGTGTATCCAGCTCTCTACGCGCCTACTCATAGCGTTCATCCAGTTACCGGTATCTACGCTTAGATCTTTTAATAGCTTAAATACCGGAAGCGGCATAAGCTCGATGACGCCACTTGGGAAGTCCTTTGTGAGCGTCCTGCACGCAAGACTAGGCTTGCCGTTTACTAGCATGCCGCAGCTACCGCAGATGCCCGCGCGACAAACAAAGTCAAAGCTAAGATCAGGGTCAAATTTCTCCCTGATGACATTTAACGCGATAAACAAAGTCATACCGTCGGTTTCCTCTAGCTCGTAAGAGGCAAAATGCGGCTTTGAAATTTTGCTTTGCGGATTGTATTTGAACGCTTTTATCGTGATTTTCCTACTCATAACCTATACCTGCTCTTTCATTTGGTGCTTTATATTTTGGCTGAAGCTCGTAGTGCATCAAAGCCTCTTGAATTTCATATCTTCCTTTGCCCTCGGCTTGCATTTTCTCACGGATCTCATCGACTTGCGCTTGGCGTTTCGCGCTGTCAGGGTGCTCTATGATGTTGCCTTTGGCGCCGTATCCTCTAAATGCAGGCGGAATTTCCATCTTCATTATATCGAGCGCTTCGTATTCGACCGTCGGCATCGTAGCACCTTCCTTCCAGCTCGTTAGAGTCCTGCTTAGCCAGTTTAGATCGTCGCGCTTAGTATAGTCCTCTCTATAATGTGCCCCACGGCTTTCGGTGCGTAAGAGTGCGCCGTAAGCGATACAAAGGGCTAGTTTTAGCATTTTTGGAACGCGGTAAGCCTCTTCTAGCTCAGGGTTGCCAAACAGCGTTTTGTTTGTTACCTTAACATCAAGCGATTTTTTATAAAGCTCCTCAAGCTCTTTGACAGCTTTTTCGAGGCCCTCGCCCGTTCTAAAGATGGCTACGTGCTCCCACATCACATCTTTCATGCGGTTTTTGATCTCAAAGACGTTGTATTTGCCCTCTTTATCAAGTAGCCCTTGTAGATAATCAGTCTCTTTTTTGACGAATTTTTCTAAATTTTCGGTCTTTATATCTATCTCATGGCTCGCGCAGAAATCTGCGAAATAATCACCCACGATCATACCCGCTACGACGGTCTCTGATACGGAATTTCCACCAAGGCGGTTAAAGCCGTGCATATCCCAGCATGCCGCTTCGCCAGCGCTAAATAGTCCGGCTAGCGTCGGGCTCTCGCCTGTTGGCTTTGTCTTTATGCCGCCCATAGAGTAGTGCTGCATAGGCAGGATCGGCGCCCAGCCCTTTGGACCTTCGTCTGCTGGATCGATGCCGTTAAATATCATACAAATTTCTTGCACGTCGCGTAAATTTTTCTCGATGTGTTCGCGGCCAAGTATGCTGATATCTAGCCAAACATGCTCGCCATAAGGGCTTTTGACGCCTTTGCCTTTTCTGATGTGTTCCATGATACGGCGGCTCACGACGTCGCGGCTGGCGAGCTCTTTTTTCTCCGGTTCGTAGTCTGGCATAAAGCGGTAGCCATCGACATCACGTAAAATTCCGCCATCGCCGCGGCAACCCTCCGTTAGCAAAATTCCGCTTGGCACGATCGGAGTCGGGTGAAACTGCACCGCTTCCATATTGCCTAGCTTTGCTACACCCGTTTCCAGAGCGATCGCAGCACCTATACCCTCGCACACGACGGCGTTTGTAGTGTGCTTATAGACGCGTCCGTAGCCACCTGTTGCGATGAGAGTGCCTTTTGAAACGTAGGCGACGAGCTCGCCGGTCACCAAATCACGCACGATAGCGCCGTAACAGCGATTATTTTCATGGATGAGAGCGATCGCTTCCTTGCGGTCGTGAATCTCTACATTGTGTTTTAGCGCCTCGTTCGCCACGGCAAAGAGCATAGTGTGCCCGGTCGCATCAGCGGTGTAGCAGGTGCGCCATTTTTTCGTGCCACCAAAGTCGCGAGAGTGGATGAGTCCATGCACCTCTTCTTTTTCGACGATAGTCGTTTTTTGAGCGTTTATTATCGCGCTTCGCTCGCCCTTTGTTATCCTAGTCCATGGCACGCCCCATGCCGCAAGCTCTCTGATCGCCTTTGGAGCAGTCTGGCAAAACATACGCGCTACCGTTTGATCGCAGCCCCAGTCGCTACCTTTTACCGTATCGGCAAAATGCACGTCCTCGTTGTCGCCTTCGCTCATTTTTGAATTTCCCAAAGAGGCTTGCATACCGCCTTGCGCAGCTGCCGAGTGAGAGCGTTTTACGGGGATGAGACTCAAAACTATCGTGCTAAGCCCCTTTTCTCCGGCTGCTACCGCGGCTCGTAGTCCCGCAAGACCACCGCCTATAACCAATGCATCACAATATTTTACATTCATTTTTTAGCTCCTATTTACCAAACTAAAGGCTGACCCAAACAAAGTCAGCGATTAATGCGATTAATGCGAGCACTCCAAAGATTGCAAAAATTATAGTTTTGACTCTGTTTCTTTTTGCAAACATCTCTTGTTTATTAGCACCCTCAATACTTATCCATTTGACATACAAACGATACATTCCCACGCCCGCATGCACTACCATAAATAACAGTAAAGCAAAATAGAAAAATTCTAAAGTATGGAAATTTGCGGCTGAGTGCTCGGCTGTTATCTTGTGTGGATTGAAAACGATATCGACCAAATGGGCGCTCGCAGTGAAAAATAGCGCAAATCCTGTCAAAAACTGAAACCACCAAAGCGTGGTGTCCCAGTGCTTCATGCGATCTTTGTGTCCTTTAAACATTATAAGCTGTCTAAAGTTAGCAGGGAATTTCCTCATCGCCAAGAAAGCGTGAGCGATGAAAACAACGAAAATCACGGCTGCTATCAAATTTGTTACTATTGGTAACCCACCTTTGATCAAAAAGCTGGCTTCCGCAAATTCTACGACCGCATTGAACGCATCTTTGCCAAGTAGAATAGTCGAAGTAAATACCATGTGACATAGTATGAAACAGGCAAGAATAAAACCCGTTATACTCTGCCACCTATCAAAAACCGCAGGCACACGACTTTTTTTGCAGTCTGCCTGCTTACCGAGGAAACCCTCTATGAGCCCAACCATGAGCACTCCTTCTAAGAATTTATTAATGTTTGGTTTTTTTTTGCGGCGATTATACACCCATATAACTTTAAACTAAGTTAAACTATTTAATATAATTTTTTTTCAAAAAGAAATATGCCAAAATTCCGCCAAAAAACATCAAAATTGATAATATCTGTCCCATAGAAAGGCCAAATATGATAAAGCCTATCCCTGCATCAGGCTCTCTGAAAAACTCGCAAATAAAGCGCGCCAGCGTGTATAGTATCGCATAAAGCGCTATCAACTCGCCATCAAATTTTTTAAATTTACGGTAGAAAAAGAGGATTAAGAAAACGGCTAGGCCCTCGAGCACGGCCTCGTAAAGCTGCGAGGGATGCCGCAAAATTCCAAATACATTTATGCCCCAGCTCACATCTGTCGCTCTGCCAAAGAGCTCTTGGTTTAAAAAATTCCCGATACGTCCGAACATATATCCAAACGGGATACAAAGCGCACACAGATCGAGCAGCTGCCATAAATTTTGCTTGTATTTTTTACAAAAGAGTATGGTCGCAAGTAAAAAACCAACCACCGCCCCGTGGTAGCTCATGCCTCGGATGCCGACAAATTCGCCGTTGTGAAAGGGGTTGAAAATCTGCCAAGGATGAGTGAAAAAATAAACCGCCTCGCCGGAGTAGATCGCGATATATCCGAGTCTAGCTCCAAGTATCACGCCGATCTCCACCCAAAAAAAGTAATTATCTAAAAGTGCGTCCGTTATCGGGATATTGTCCTTTTTGACAAAGTATTTTGCCGCCCCTAGCGCGCTAAGCAGGGCTAAGATATACATTATGCCGTACCAATGCACGCTAAAGCCAAAAAGCGTGAAAGCGACGGGGTCAAAGTGGTTGTAGATATCGTTCCAAGTGCTCATGATCTTACCTTAAATCTTGTGATTTTACACCTCATAGGCTTAAAAAATACGCTTTGCAAAGAGCGGTATGGCTAAAAAGGCGAAATTTTGCGCCTCAAAGTGATGAGCGAAATCATAAAACGCGTTAAATTCATCCTCGTTAAATTCCACCTGCCATATCGCTCCATCCTCGTTAAATTCGCGTTTAGCCTCTAAATTTTTCTTTTGTAAGAAATGCTCAAACCTAGCCGTCAATGAAAACGGCACAAAAAAGCCGCATATATCTTTTTGCTCGAAATTTTCTAAATTTGCCTCGTTTATCGCTAGATTTGCAGCCCCGCCGTAAGCTCTTACAAGTCCGCCCGTGCCTAGCTTGATACCTCCAAAATATCGCACCACCAGCACTGCTGCGTCTATCAGTCCAGCTCCTCGCAAAGCGTTTAAGCAAGGCTGTCCTGATGTGCCTTTTGGCTCGCCGTCATCGCTTTGAGCCTCGATGATCTGGGAATATTTGTTCAGTTTTCTGTAGGCCCAGACGATATGCGCGGCTTTTGGATGATCTGATCTTAAAATTTCGTGAAATTCTTCAAATTTAGCGATCGGCAGGAGGTAGCTTAGAAAGGTCGATCTTTTGATCTCGGTCTTTGCGTTGTAAATTTCAGATACGGTTTGCAAAATTTGCCTATTTTTGATTTTTGTGCGCTAATGATAGCAAAAATTTACCCGTTCTAGCATTTTTAAGCTAAAAGTAGTAGAATTTTGCAACTTTGATAAAAGGATAAAAATGATACAAACCTGCCTATTTCCGGCTGCCGGATACGGAACGAGATTTTTACCGGCGACAAAATCACTACCAAAAGAGATGTTGCCGATCTTGACAAAGCCCTTGGTGCATTACGGAGTCGATGAGGCCTTGGAGGCGGGGATGAACAATATGGCCTTTGTCACGGGGCGCGGCAAGCGCGCTTTAGAGGATTATTTTGATATCAGCTACGAGCTGGAGCATCAAATAGCCGGCACCAGCAAAGAGCCGCTGCTTGATGACATCAGAAAGCTCATGGACTCATGCACTTTCAGCTTTACCCGCCAAAACGAGATGAGAGGGCTTGGGCATGCTATCTACACGGGCAAGACGCTCGTTCGCGACGAGGCTTTTGGCGTGGTGCTCGCGGATGATCTTTGCGTGAACGATGCAGGCGAGGGCGTGCTCGCACAGATGGTAAAAATTTATGAAAAATACCGCTGCTCGGTAGTTGCGGTGATGGAAGTGCCAAAAGAGCAGATAAAATCCTACGGCGTGGTGAGCGGCCGCTTCATAGAAGATGATCTCATAATGGTCGATGATATGGTAGAAAAGCCCGATCCTGCCGATGCTCCGACAAATTTAGCCATTATCGGACGATATATATTGACGCCTGATATCTTTAATATCCTAGAGCGCACCAAACCCGGTAAAAACGGCGAAATTCAGATAACGGACGCTCTAAGATCACAGGCTAAAGAGGGCATCGTGATAGCTTATAAATTCAAAGGCAGGCGCTTTGACTGCGGTAGTATAGACGGCTTTGTAGAGGCTACGAATTTCTTTTACGAGCTAAAAAATGGTAGAAAATAGCTTTAAATTCAACTTCACAAAAGAGGAGCTCATCGCCGCTTACGCAAAGCGTATGAACGACGAATACGAAAGCGGTGAGATAGGGTATTATCATCTGCCCGATCTTGGCGAGGGGCTGGTTAGTGAAATTTACGCATACGAAAAAAGCCTACAAGGCATAAAAAACGTCGTGTTAGTAGGCATTGGCGGTAGTTCGCTAGGCGTAAAGGCGCTAAGGTCGATGCTCGGGGCAAAAAAGAGCAAAAGAGAGCTTTATTTCCTCGATAATGTCGATCCAAACAGCTTTGAAAGCGTTGTAGGCGCGATAAATTTTAACGAGACGCTTTTTATCATCAGCTCTAAATCAGGCAATACGATCGAGACGATCACGATATTTAAGTGCCTGCTGGATCGCTTTAGCCCAAACTCACTTAGCCGAAATTTTTTGATAATCACCGATCCTGGCACGAATTTGCAAAATTTCGCTACTCAAAACGGTATAAAATTTTTCAATATCCCGCCAAACGTGGGCGGCAGATTCAGCGTTTTAAGCGCGATAGGGCTGGCTCCGCTTGCTATCTGCGGATACGACGTGAAACAGCTTCTGGCCGGGGCGTTAGCTTGTAAGAGGCGATATATCGACGAAAAGGACACCTCGCTTGTCGCAAAAGCCTACCACTACGCCACTCATAGAAGTGCGAGTATAAATGTCGTCTTTAGCTACTGCGACCGATTTTTTGAGTTTAATGACTGGTATGTGCAGCTTTGGGCGGAGAGTCTTGGTAAAAAAAGAGGCTACAAACGTGTAGGTCTCACGCCGGTCGGGCTAGTCGGCAGTCGCGATCAGCACAGCTTTTTACAGCTCATAATGGACGGCGTGAAAGACAAAAGCGTGACATTTATAAAGATAAATGATGCTGGAGTCGATACGAACATACCTGACATCAGTTTGAAAGGGCTTGAGGGATGCGACTTTGTGAGCGGGCTTAGCCTAAACAAGCTTTTAAATTTACAATGCGACGCTACTGCGATGGCACTCGTGCAAGAGGGCGTGAGCGTGGATATCATCACGCTTGACGTGCTTAATGAGTGGCATGCGGGCTGGCTGGTCTTTTACTACGAGCTTTTGACGTCCGCTACCGGCATCATGCTGGGCATAAACACATACGATCAGCCTGGCGTGGAGATCGGCAAACGCATACTAAAAACGATGCTTTTGAAGTAAAATTTAGGGTCAAATTTGAAAATTTTTAAAATTTTGATGCTTTTTGCTACGGCGCTGTTCGCCTTTTCTCCACAAAAGCTAGTCACTGACGCAAAAAGCCAGATCGGCGTTACGATCTATTACGATCCCTCATACTCCAGCCTTGCCTATCCGATGGGCGATGTAGAGATCTCAAAAGGTGTGTGCTCCGATGTGCTGGTGCGAGCCTTGAGACTTCAAAATATAGACTTACAAAAGCTGATACATGACGATATGGCTAAAAATTTTAGCTCCTATCCTAAAAAATGGGGTCTAAAAGGAACTGATAAAAACATCGATCATCGCCGTGTGCTAAACATCGCTACATATCTAAAAAGGCGAGGATTTGAGGTGAATGACGCTACTTTCATGCCAGGAGACATACTCACGTGGCAGCTACCGGGTAATCTCCCTCACATCGGCATCGTCTCCGATAAATTTAACGGCTCTACACCTCTTATAATCCACAATATCGGCTCTGGGACGCAAGAGGAAGACATCCTGGATCGCTTTAAGCTGACCGGACATTTTCGGATAAAATGAGGGAGAAATTTTATTTTTTTATACGACTATGGCTTTATGCTATACAATGAAATTTAGCTCTGTTTTAAAAAGTGCTGATAGCCTTAAATGAAAGCTTTGTAAATCTTACTTGCTCCACAAAGTGCCGAACATATAGCACGAAATTAGCGGTCAGCTTACGCTTCCCTTAATTTCGGCGGCAATAGTGTCGCTGCATAAGATTTGACTACGCTAGAACGTTTAAATTTTTTAAAAATCAACACTTTATCAGAAAGAAGCCGAATTTAAATGACGGCGGGTTTTGTGTGCTGTTTTGGTAAAAGATTAGAAATTAATAAAATTTTTGGCAAAATTACCGTTTAAAATTTAAAGGAAAATAATGTTAGAAGTTAGAGGTTTGACACAGAGATTTGCCAGTAGCTTGCTGTTTGAAGATGTAAATTTAAAGCTAAATCGCCACAACAGATACGGACTGATCGGTGCGAACGGCGCCGGGAAATCGACATTTTTAAAAATTTTAAGCGGCGAGATAGAGCCCACTAGCGGCGAGATCGTGATAGAAAACGGTCTTCGTGTGGGTGTGCTTGGCCAAGATCAGTTCGCGTTTGAAAATTTCAGCCTAAAAGATGCCGTGCTATATGGCAACAAGCGCCTTTACGACGCGGTCAAAGAAAAAGAAAAGCTTTATGAGAGCCCTGAATTTACAGACGCCATAAATGACCGACTAAGCGAACTTGAGATGATCACCGCAGAGGAGGACCCCACATACGAATACGAAACCAGGATCGAGAAAATTTTAAGCTCGTTGGGACTAAATGAGTTTGATAAATCTATGAGCGAGCTTGAAAATTCCGAAAAGGTCAAGGTCCTTTTGGCGCAAGTGCTGTTTCCAAAGCCCGATATTTTGTTTTTGGACGAGCCGACGAACAACCTCGACATCGACGCCATCGCATGGCTGGAAAACGAGCTCAATCACCACGAGGGAACGCTTGTAGTTATCAGCCACGATAGGCACTTTTTAAATCGCGTCTGCACGCATATTTTGGATGTGGATTTTAAGAAAATCCGTGAATTTTCGGGTAATTACGACGACTGGTATATGGCGGCGAACCTCATCACCAAACAGCACGAGATGGAGCGCGACAAGAAACTGAAGGAAAAAGAGGAGCTAGAGCGGTTTATCGCGCGCTTTTCGGCAAATGCGAGCAAAGCCAAGCAAGCGACCAGTCGCGCCAAACAGCTTGAAAAGCTGGATATCGCCGAGATCGCAGTATCGAGCAGACGCGATCCTAGCATACTTTTTCGCACGAACCGCGAGATAGGAAACGAGCTCATCGAGATCAAAAATTTAAGCAAGAAATTTGACGATAAAGTCGTCTTTGATGGGCTAAATTTCAAGCTTGAAAAGGGTGATAAGCTCGCCATCATCGGCCATAACGGTGTTGGCAAAAGCACGCTTTGCAAGCTAATAACCGGTGAGCTAGCCCCGGATAACGGCTCGGTGCATATCGGAGCGACTATCGAGCTGGGGTATTTCGCGCAAGATACCGTGAATAAAATCACCGGCGATCTAAAGCTTTATGAATATTTGCAAGATGCTAAAAACAAAGATATTGACGAGATCAGAAAGTGCCTTGGGCGTATGTTCTTTAGCGGTGCCGAGCAGGAAAAGGCCGTGGGTGCACTAAGTGGCGGCGAGAAGCATCGCGTCAGACTCGCTCAGCTCATGCTACATCGTCCAAATTTACTCGTGATGGACGAGCCAAACAACCACCTGGACCTTGAAGCGATCATCGCACTTGGCGAGGCGTTTTATAATTTTAGCGGAAGCGTCGTCTGTGTGAGCCACGATAGAGAGCTGATAGACGCCTTTGCAAATAGAATTCTGCATTTAAAAGGTAGTGGCGAGGCGGTTGATTTTAGAGGCACATACGAAGAGTATCGTCAGAATTTAGGACTTGAGGATTAAACTTTCATTTACAATGCCGTTTTGAAAACGGCATTTTCTACTATAAAATCTCATAAAAGTATCGCCTTCGTATCAAAATTTTATCATTTACCGTCTATGAGTGCTGAAAATTTAGTTTATTTTGTGTTAATAATCTTTAAAATTTAGATGTAAAACTTAAAAAAAATATGAAAATCACAAGATTAGTGTGACTTTTTAGTGATAAAAACGTTACTATTTTATATCTATAATAATTTTTTCGACCAGTAATATAAAATATAGCTTAAATTATATTATTAATTGTCTCTAAAAACGTTGCCAAACAAGCCTTACCTGAAAAACTTAAACCACAAATTAAAAATTAATCTTTGAAATTAAAAAATAGTTTATAATTCCGATAACAATTTCTTATAAAGGAGAACCATTATGGGTACTAGAAAAGAACACGACTTCATCGGCGAGCTTGAAATCTCTAATGATGTCTATTATGGTGTGCAAACATTCAGGGCACTTGAGAATTTCCATATGAGCGGACGAAAACTAAGCGACTATCCTTATTTTATAAAAGCTTTCGCTCAGATCAAAAAAGCTGCGGCTCTTGCAAACAAAGAAGTCGGCGTTTTAGAGGCTGCTAAAGCAGATGCGATAGCTAAAGCTTGCGATAGACTCATTGCGGGCGAATTTAGAGATCAATTCGTCGTAGATATGATCCAAGGTGGCGCAGGAACCAGCACGAATATGAACGCAAACGAGGTCATTACAAACATTGCGCTTGAGAGCATGGGTCATAAAAAAGGCGAATATCAATACCTTCATCCAAACGACCATACAAATTTAGGCCAAAGCACAAATGACACTTATCCAAGCTCTATCAAAGTAGCAGCTTACGCCAAACTTACCGATTTGCTTAAAGCTATGGAGCTTTTAAAAAGCGAGCTTGAGGTAAAAGCAAAAGAGTGGAAAGATGTCATCAAAATGGGTAGGACAGAGCTGGAAGACGCCGTCCCTACGACACTTGGCAATACATTTAACGCTTTTGCCACTTACATCAAAAGCGATATCGAAAAGATCACTGCCGCACGCGAGTCAATGAGATATCTAAATATGGGCGCGACTGCGATAGGAACAGGTATCAACTGCCATCCTGACTATAAGTTCGTAGTTGAAAAAAAGCTATCTGAGATAACCGGAGTGAAATTTGAAGCTGCAGACGATTTCATCGCAGCCACTCAAGATACTGCGGACTTTGTGCATGTAAGCGGTGCGCTAAAAACAGCTGCCGTTCGCCTTTCAAAGATAGCAAACGACCTTCGTTTGATGAACTCAGGCCCAAGATGCGGACTTGGTGAGATAAATTTACCTCAAATGCAACCTGGCAGCTCCATTATGCCTGGCAAGGTAAACCCTGTCATCGCCGAAGTCGTAGGTGAGGCTTGCTATGAGGTCATCGGCAACGACGTGACTATCATGCTTTGCAGCGAGCGAGGCGAATTCGAGCTAAATGCATTCGAACCTGGTATCGCTTATGGGCTATTCAACTCTATTTGCATACTTGAAAACGCAATGAAAACGCTAGCTGAAAAAGCCATCAAGAAACTGACTGCAAATCCTGAGGCTTGCCTAAAATCAGTCCTTGGCTCAGTCGGTATCGTCACAGCATTCAACCCACATATCGGATACGAGAAATCAGCAAGCATCGCTAAAGAGGCACTTCAAACAGGCAAAGCCGTAGGTGATATCTGCCTTGAGAGAGGCTATTTGTCAAAGGCTCAGATAGATAAAATTTTAGAGCCAAAAAATATGCTAAATCCTAGCATGAGTAAAGACGACATAGGTAAATAAAATTAGTTATAAAATTTAAGAATTTAATTTAAGTTTTATACTGATTGTAATAAAATCCTAATCATAAGAGCGTTGAGAGCCACCGAGCTTTCAACGCTTAGAGTTTAAAATTTTGAAAATAATTTTTTAAAAGGAGATTCCAATGGATATAATGCTGATTTTACAGATTATAGTCTTGTTTGGAGGTATTTACCTAGGCGTTAGACTAGGAGGTATGGGTATAGGTTACGCCGGTGGTCTTGGCGTTATTATTTTGTCCTTGTGCTTTGGCATGAAGCCGGCAAATTTACCTTGGGACGTCATCTTGATCATCGCGTCTGTCATCTCTGCTATCACAGCTTTACAGGTTGCAGGCGGACTTGATTATTTGGTTCAGGTAGCAGAGAGAATTTTGCGTAAAAATCCAAAACAGATCAACTATCTAGCTCCTGTTGTGACTTACTTATTGACTGTATTTGCAGGCACCGGACACACTGCGTTTTCTATGATACCTGTCATCGTCGAGGTCGCAAAAAGCGAAAATATAAAACCTTCCGCTCCGCTTGCGCTTTCAGTCGTTTCATCTCAGGTAGCGATCACTGCTAGCCCGATATCAGCGGCATTTGTCGCGATGAGCGGTCTATGTGAGCCACTTGGTGTGAATTATCCTATGTTGCTTTTCATCTGCATATCTACTACATTCGTTGGCATGCTCATAACTGCATTCATAGTAAATATGTTTTATGATTTGGACCTTTCAAAAGATCCTATTTATCAAGAAAGACTTGCAAAAGGTCTTGTCAAAGAGATCAAGGGACATGAGGAAAAGGAGCTTTTACCTTATGCAAAACGCTCTGTCGCGATCTTTGGTATCGGCGTTTTAGCCGTCGTCATCTACGCTTTGGCTATCTCAAAGAACGTCGGACTTATCAACCCGGTCATCCTTGGTAGAGATGGTGCGATCATCAGCTTCATGCTTACTATTGGTGCGTTTATCGTTATGCTTTGCAAAGTCGAGACAGGCAAGCTACTTTCAACTAGCACTTTCCAAAGCGGTATGAACGCGTGCATCTGCGTACTTGGTATCGCATGGCTAGGCAGCACGTTTGTCGGCGGACACGTTGATGCGATCAAAGCTGTGGCATCTGAATTCGTAAAACAATATCCATTCGTTTTGGCTGTCGTTTTATACTTTGTTAGTGCACTTCTTTATTCACAAGCTGTTACTACAAAAGTCATGATGCCTGTCGTCGCGCTAGCACTTGGTATGACAAGCCCTGAAAATTCAGGTCAAGTTTGGATACTAGTCGCTTCATTTGCAGCTGTTTCAGGACTATTCGTCCTTCCTACATATCCTACCACTCTTGGTGCGATAGCGATGGACGATACAGGAACGACAAGAGTCGGAAAATTCGTATTCAACCACTCTTTCTTTATACCGGGCACTATAATGGTCGCAGTTTCAGTTGCGTTAGGCTTTATAGTAGCACCTATACTTCTATAAAATTTTTGACCGAGATGCTTTCTCGGTCTCTTTCTTTAAATTTTACTTGGCTCTATTTTAAAAGTGTTGATAAATTTTCACTTACAGCTACGAACAAGCGAAGCGAAATGTCGCCGAATTCTATTTAACTTGCTAGGGCGTAGTAAAATTTTAATAAATCATTGACACTTGCTTCGCTTCTGCTTTGCAGTTGCGAACGAAGTGAAGCAAAAACCCTGTTCGCTCCGCAAGACGCCGAACATATAGCACGATTTTTTCTGCTTCGCGTTGCTTGCAGCTTTTCAAGACGCTTCGTTGCACTCGCAACTGCAAGCAGACAGCGGTCAGCTACCACTTCCCTGTCCTCGTAGCGAAGTCTCGTTACGAGTGCGTAGCACGAAGTAAAAATCGGCGGCGATAGCGTCGCTTCACAAGGCTTTTACTCGAATGCTGTTCGCATTCTCCTGCTTTGAAATCTAAAAATTAATGAAATATTGTAACAGAGCCAAAATTTTAAAAGCTAAAATTTCATTAAAAAATCCTCCTTTTTGATAGTCTTTATTTCAAAATATAAAATATAAAAATTAAACTTTATATTTAAGCAAATTTTTACCTTATTTTTACGCAAAGATAATAAAATGCCATAAAATATCAAGGAGGGAGAGATGGATAAATCTAGACGAGATTTCCTAAAAATCGGTGCGGGCGCTAGTGCTCTAGCGACCTGTCTTACGCCCGGAAGCCTCGGCGCAGTAGGTGCCGGTGCGCTAAAGGGCAGTGAAAATTTCACACCAAGCTTTTGTGAGATGTGCTCTTCTCGATGTCCTATCGAGGGCCGCGTGGTCGATGGCAAAAACGTCTTCATACAAGGCAACCACAAAGTAAGCGGGACAGCCACGTCTGTTTGCGCTCGCGGCGGCTCCGGGCACAACCAGCTTTATGACAAAGAGCGTATCGTAAAGCCTCTCATACGCGCAGGCGAGCGAGGTGAGGGCAAGTGGCGCGAGGCCAGCTGGGACGAGGCGCTTGATCTAGTCGCAAAAAAGATGCTTGAGATCAAGGAAAAATACGGAGCCCAGAGTTTTGTCTTCACTGCAAAATCGAGCCAAACTCATAAGCTGATGGTAAATTTCGCCAGTAGCTACGGCTCGCCAAACTGCTTTTCACACTTTTCTTGCTGTCCGATCACGTATCAGATGGTGTGCGAGCATATGTATGGCAAGCCTAAGCTTAAGCGCGACTTTGCAAACGCAAAATACGTTGTGAATTTCGGACACAATCTTTTCGAAGGCATCGTCATCGCCGACGCTAAAAAGCTAGCGAAATTTGCCGACAAAAAGGACACCAAGCTACTCGTACTGGATCCTAGATTTAGCGTAGTGGCCTCAAAGGCGGACGAGTGGCTACCCGTAAAGCCAGGCACCGATATCGCTTTTGTAATGGCACTTATCAACACTTGGATAAAAAACGGCACATACGATAAGGAATTTATCGATAAATTTACGATCGGCTTTGATAAGGTCGTGGAAAACACCAAAGACACCACGCCGCAGTGGCAAGAGGCGATCACCGGCATACCAGCCGGCACAGTAGAGCGCATAGCGGCTGAAATTTGGGCTGCAGCTCCGCGCGTCATCATCGATTTTGGACACAAGACTACTACGACAAAGGCCGAGTATATGCGAACGCGCGCCATAATGACGGCAAATGCGATGATGGGCAACTGGGAGGTCAAAGGCGGCTTGTTTGGCGGTAAAAACGCAAAGACTTTCAACAAACTGACCGGAACGAGCGACTTTCCGGAGCTTAAAAATATGGACGAGCCGTTTAAAGTGCCTAAAGTGACACGCCTCGATCACGCAGGAGATAGTGGGAAGCATAAATTCGTCAGCCGCAAACACGGCGTTTTGATGGATATAAACGAGGCGATACTGAGCGAAAAACCTTATCCTATAAAGGGCTGGTTCAACATCCGCTTCAACCACCTAATAAACGTCGCAGGCACCGATAAAAGCGTAGAGGCGCTCAAGAAGCTCGATTTCATCGTGGTTAGCGATATCTATCTAAACGATATGGCTACCTATGCCGACGTCGTTTTGCCGGAGAGCACATATCTCGAGCGTGACGAAGGCATCGAGGATAAGTCGGGCCTCAAGCCAGCATACATGATACGAAATAAAATAGTAGACCCAATAGGCGACACCAAGGACGGCGCAGGCATATTTAGAGAGCTTGCGCGCAGGATGAAGATAGATGAGCTTTATACTTGGAACGACATGCGCGAGTGGCGTATGCAGCAGGTAAAGGGCAATGTCGAACTCTTAAGTGCGCTAGAAAAAGACGGTTATGTCACGTGGAAGGTACCTGGAATTTTATTTAGAGAAAAGGCTCTTGTCGATAAATTCGTGGAGAAATTTCCAAACGCAGCGCAGTTTGTAGGTGAAAACGGTCTCATGGACGGGCTGGCAAAACTCGCTACAAAAAGTGGCAAGATCGAGCTTTTTAGCGAGCAGGTCGAGGCGGAGTTCCCAGGATATGGCTGCCTAAATACAAAAGATATCGACGTATTTGACGGACACGAGCTTTGTTTGATGAGCGGTAAAACGCCGGTACATACAAACGGCCATACCCAAAACGTACCGTTTTTACATGATCTAATGAGTGAGTCTCCTATCTGGATACATCCAAATACCGCGGCTCGTAAAAATTTAAAAGACGGCGACGAGGTCATTTTACAAAACAAATATGGCAAACAAAGAGGCAAGATCATGCTCACTCAAGGCATCAGAGAGGATACGCTGTTCGTTTATCATGGCTTTGGCCACGTGACACCAGGCATGAGCCGCGCAAACGGGATCGGCGTGAATTCCAGCGTTCTTTTGAGCCCCGAGGAGGGGCCGGTGGCCGCTACAATGGTGACAAATGTCGGCGTGGATATACTTAAGGCGTAAAGGGGAGAAAAATGAAAAAATACATGATGATACATGATGAAAATTTATGCATAGGCTGTCAGGCGTGCTCTGTGGCTTGCAGGAGCGAAAACGGCGTTCCTAGCGGCGTTTATCGCTTGCAGGTGCATTCAAAGATGATCGGGGAATTTCCAAATTTAAAGCTTGACTTCATCCGCCAAAGCTGCGTTATGTGCGAGGATAGCCCTTGCGTGGACGTTTGTCCGACGGGAGCTAGCTTTAAGACAAAAGAGGGCGTCACCTTACTAGATCACCGTATCTGCGTGAGCTGCAAATACTGCATATTAGCCTGTCCTTACGACGCTCGCTTCGTCGAGCCAAAGACAGGCGAGATAGGAAAATGCACGTTTTGCTACGAAAACAGGCTCTCTAAAGACAAGCAGCCTGCCTGCGTCAGCGTCTGTCCGACGGATGCGCTGGTCTTTGGCGATATAAACGATGAAAATTCTGAAATTTCAAAGCTCATGAAAAACAAAAAGGTCTATCTGCCAAAAGCCGAGTTTAAGACTCATCCGCAGCTTGCGATGATAGCTAACCGCAAAGGAGGAAGCCATGAATAACATGTGGGGAAGCATGACTCAATACACTGAAATTTACTGGCCGTGGCCGATAGCCTTGTATCTATTTTTGGCGGGGCTTTCCGCCGGAGCGATGATGGTAGCGATAAAATATAGATGGAAATTTATAAATTTAGCCCAAATTTCAGCCGGCTCTCGCTTTGACGCTTGCTTTAAGGCTGCAGCCATCCTCGCGCCGCTAGCGATCATAACGGGGCTATCGCTTTTGGTGCTTGATCTTGGCAAGCCGCTTAGCTTTTACTGGATACTTTTAAAGTATAATTTCACCTCCGTGATGTCTATCGGCGTCGCGTTGCTTTTAGTCTATACGCCGCTTGCTTGCGTGTATTTGCTGGTAGCTTTCGCACCGCAGGTAAAGAGACTAAATTTCGCTTTGCCGGGTAAAATTTCAGATCTGCTGATCGGCTCTGGCCTGGTAAAATTCATCGAAATTTTACTTTTTATCCTAGCTATCGGAGTTGGCGTATATACGGGCTTTTTGCTAAGTGCCGTGCATAAAGTGCCGCTTTGGGATACTTGGGTGCTGCCTGTGCTGTTTTTGGTATCCGGTTTTAGCTCAGGTATCGCAGCCAGCGTGCTTTGCGGTATGGCCTTTTTTAAAGAGGACGTAGATAAGCACGTGGTTTCAAGCTTACTTAAATTCGATCTTTTTGCGATAGTTTGCGAGATCGCGCTTCTTGGCGTGCTATTTGCTCTGATGTTTAACGGCGGCGAAGTCAGCATGAAGGCGGCAAAAGAGGCACTTAGTGCAAACTACCTGGCGTTTATCTTTTGGATAGGCGTGCTTGGCGTGGGACTCATTTTACCGATACTAATCGACTTCACTGCGTTAAAAGGACACGCTTTTAAGCCAGCCGTGATAGTTTTTAACACGTTTATTGTAATTTGCGGCGTAATTTTGCTAAGATACTACATAGTTTATGCAGGGCAAATTTTTACGGGGGCTTAAAACTTGAAAATTTTACTTTTAGAGGACGATTTACAATTTTGCGAAAGTGTCTGCGAGTATTTGCAGACACTAGGCTACGATGTCGAATGCGCCAGCGATGGACAGATGGCCTGTGATCTGATAGCTAAGAATTTTTACCATCTTTTTATCTTGGATATCAAGGTGCCATACCTCAGCGGACACGAGGTCATAAAATATATAAAAAGCCTAAATTTAGATACTCCTATAATGATAATGACCTCGCTTGTGGATATAGACGATATGGCGATAGGCTACGAGCTAGGATGTAACGAATACCTAAAAAAGCCTTTCGAGCTTGCCGAGCTGAAATTTCGCGTGGGTGAGCTTATGAGGAAGTATTACAGCGTGGACGATAAAAACATCGTCAAGCTAAACGGAGACTTTGACTTTAACGCGAATAAAAAGACCTTGCATTATAATGGCGAACTGATCGAGCTAAGCGCCAAAGAGATCGAGCTAGTGCAGTGCCTAGTCGCTCATTTGAATACCTATGTGAGCATGGAGGATATCAGAGAGCAAGTCTGGGGCGATAAAGAGATAGACGGTGCCGATATCCGCATGCACGTGCTAAAGATCCGTCAAAAGACCTCAAATGACTTTATCACCTCAAAAAGACGAGTCGGTTACCGCATAGATGCAAAAAAGCTTTAAAGTCCCGATATTAGCGACATTTATCATAATGGCGCTATTTGTCTTTCAAAGCTTCGTCATCTTAAATTTAAGCCAAAAAGATGAGACCTCTAAAAATCTTTTTGGTCTCATAAAACACGAAAAGCGCATAAGGACGCTGTTTTTAGGCAACGAGAGCATGCCAAGCTCGCTCATCTACAAATACGCGATCTACGATCAAAATTTCACCCCTATCGTTTCAAATCTAACAATGAAGCCTAAAGATTTTAAATTCGTAGTGCTGGAACAAAACGGATTTTTATTTTACAAGAGCTTTTTCGTTAAAGACAAGCAGCCGTTTTACATCGTGATCGCCCAAGAGCAAAGCCACAAAAAGATGCTATTTTTGACCGCGCTAATGCTTAGCTTGATACTAACGGCGGTGTCATTCATACTTTATATCTCCTATCTTGGCAGCGTCAAGCCCTACAAGGACGTACAAAAATATATGAACAACTTCTTTAACGACGCCATGCACGAGCTAAAAACGCCTCTTGGCGTTGCCGGGATAAATTTAGAAATGTTAGGGCTTGAGAACAAATATACAAACCGCATCAAAAACGCGCTCAAGCAGATGCAAATAACCTACGAAGACGTGGAATACTTCATAAAGCGCGGATATATAAAATTCCCAAAAGAGAGGCTGGATCTTGGTATGTATGCGCTTGAGCGAGTCAGGTTTTTAAGAAGCGTCGCCGGGGCTAAACATATAAAACTCATCACCGACATAAAAGACGGCGTATTCGTGCTCATAAGCAAGCTTGCCGCCCAGCGCATCATCGACAACACCATAACCAACGCCATAAAATATAGCCCGCAAGATACGCAAATTTTCATAAATTTAGCTCAAAATGGTGATACGGCCGTGCTTAGCGTGCAGGACTTCGGCGAGGGCATAAAAGACACCAAACGCATCTGGAAGCGATACGAGCGCGAAGATGAGGTGCAAGGCGGCTTTGGACTGGGGCTCAATATCGTCTCTGAGATCTGCAAAAAAAATGACATCGCCTATGATGTAAAGAGCGTACCCGGCGAGGGCAGCACATTTTTTTATACGTTTAAAATTTTAAAAGATGTCTCTTGAAATTTAAGCGTAGTCAAATTCGCTTGCTCGCTACTTGCGAGTGAGACATCTTAAAACAGCTCCTCGGCGTGCAGATAGTTTTGCGATATGTTGCGCTCTTTGGTGTCCGTGTTTATGTGAAGCACGTAGTATCCTATCCTCTTTGAGCTAGCGTCGATGAGAGGCACCATGCTAAAATAGTGCGTCTTATACGCGTAAAAATCAGTCTTTTCAAAGTCTATGCCGCGCAAAATTTCGAGGATATTTAAATTCGCGCTGTTTAAATTTTCTATGTAATGGTCTTTTAAAAGATCGTCATTTGGCCCCGGCTTGTGCGAGATGGCTTGGTTTTTATCAAGCAACACGAAAAGGTCGATGCCTTGCTCTTTGAAAAAATTCCCCAAATGCTCGTAGCTTAGTAAAACCTCGACACTGCCGATGTTTTCGCCCTCGTATGCTACGCTTGAGACTGCACGCATATAAACGCCCGCCACTCCAGCCTCTATGCCGGCGACTGGTTTTTGCTTTTTTATGGCTTGGTTTATCAGATAGCGAAACGACGTCAGCGTGTCGCCAAACTGATTTGTATCCCAGCTTCTTACGTAGCTTTTTAGATCTTTTGTATGTAGATGAATTTTTATATTGTTATACATCGAGACCGCGCTTAGCGTATTTACGATGTTATTCACGTTTTTTATACATTCATCTCTGTCTAAATTCAGCAGGCATTTTTGTATGCTGTCGTTTTGTCCTAGCAGCACTGCGATCGCCATAGACGAGAGCTTTGCGTCCTCGATATTTTTGTTTAGCTGCTTTATGTGATAGTCAAAAAAGCTCTTCATATTGCTTTGCTGCTGCTCTTGCTCATAAGAGCAGTAGAGATCATAAAGCAGTCCAAATACCAAAAATACGATGAAAACGACTATATAAGCGACCTTGTTTTTCCTAAAATTCAGCAAAATTTATCCTTTAGCTCGGTGGCTAAAATTTTTGCAAACCGCTCAAACTGCGGTAAATTTAGCGAGCTTTCGCGTTGCACCTCACCCCAGACGCTTTGTGGGAAAAATTTATCGTCTTTAAAACGCGCGATGACATGGATATGCACGTGCGGGACGTAGTTGCCAAAGCTTGCGATATTGATCTTTGTGGGTTTATAAAATTTCAGCATAGCCCTTTCGCTTATCATCATCGCCTCAAAAAGACGCGCGCGCGTCTGCTCATCACAGTCGCTAAGCTCTTTAAACGGCTTTTGGGTGAAAATTTTGACCCAAGGCAGCTCGCTCGCCTCTTGCTCTACTTTTATAAATTTGTCTTCATAGATCATTTTGCGTCCTAAATTTGAAATTTCAAACGACCGAGCGCTCTTTTAAAAGCACGTAAAGCTTGATGGTCGAGAGGAAAAACGTAACGATTGCAGGTCCAAGTATGAGCCCCCAAAAGCCAAATGTCGTGATGCCTGCTATCATCGCGAAAAATATCAAAAGCTCGTTGATCTTAGTCGGGATCTTTACTAGTTTGTCGTTTATAAATTTGATGACCAGCGGCTTTAAAAACGTATCGGCGATGACTGAGATCACGATGATCGTATAAAGCGCGATGACGATAGCGCCTGTGGCGTTGCCGTTTGCGAGCTCGTAAAGGCTGATAGGCGCCCAGGCTAAGACTCCGCCCACTACCGGGATGAGTGACATGAAGGCAAACAAGATACCCGTCAAAAAGCCGTTATAGCCGTAGATGATCGTGATGAAGGCAAACAAAAGCCCTTGCAAGATCGCATTTATGATGATAGAATAAAGCACCACGCTCATCACGTTGGCCATCTCGCTTAGTATAAAGCCGCTCTCGCTCTCTTTCATCGGAAGCGCCTTTTTCATATAGATGACAAGCTCGTTGCCATAAAGGATCGCAAAAAAGAAAAATACGAGGATAAAGGCGACATCGGTGATAAATTTCGCACTTAGTTTGCCTAAATTTGCAAGGTTTGTCAAAATGTTGGCTGTGATTGCTTTGATGTCGATCTGAGCGATGAATTCTTTAAATTTCGGCTCTAAAAACTCGATCGATGAAGGCAGCGCGAAGTCGTAGTTTTTGATGTAATCGATCGTGCCCGTTATGTTGTTCATATTAAATGTCGAAGCGTATCTGGTAAGCTCGATCACTGCGTATAAAAAAGGCGCGATGAAAAGTGTGAATAAAACTGCCGTCGTTAGTGCGGCTGAAAGCGTTTTGCGCTCTTTTGTGAGCTTTAAAAATAGCACGTTTATGTTCGAAGTGGCTACGGCCAAGAGCGCTGCGATAAAGATATCCAGTAAAAACGGCTTAAATAGATAAACCACGAGCGAGAGCGCTACAAATATAAATATGCCAAAGAAAATTCTGCTGTTACTCACCATCAAAAAGCCCTTTTGTTCGGTTTAGTTTTATTTTAAAAGTCTCGAAGCATTTCTCGCTTGCGATGCGCCCCTTTGCCGTGCGCTCGATAAAGCCGTTTGCCAGCAAATAAGGCTCGATGACGTCCTCGACCGTTCCCTCGTCCTCGCTAAGTGCCGCAGCGATAGTGCTAAGGCCTAGCGGACGGCGTTTGGCGTCAAGTAAAATTTCAAGATATTTTATATCCATCTCGTCAAATCCGAGCGAATTTACGCCAAGTGCGTTTAGCCCCTCTTTTGCGCGTTCGTGAGAGATCATAGCCTCGTCATTGACCTCGGCAAAGTCGCGGATACGTTTTAGCAGCCTTAGTGCTATGCGAGGCGTGGCCCTAGCGCGTTTTGCTATCTCTAAGGCGGCTGCCTTGTCGCACTCTTTGCCAAGCTTTACAGAGGCTATCTGGATGATCCTACTAAGCTCGGCGGTGCTGTAAAACTGAAGCCTAAAATCCATCCCAAAGCGATCTCGTAGCGGCGCGGAGATCATACCGGCACGCGTCGTAGCGCCGATGAGCGTAAATTTCGGCAGATCGATCTTTATCGTTTGCGCTGCGGGGCCTGAGCCGATGATAATGTCGAGGCGAAAGTCCTCCATTGCAGGGTAAAGCACCTCCTCGATAGCCGGGCTTAGGCGGTGGATCTCATCGATAAAGAGCACGTCGCCCTCTTGTAGGTTCGTTAAGATCGCCGCTAAATCGCCACTTTTTTCTATCATCGGGGCTGCGGTCATTTTTATACTGACAGCCATCTCGTTTGCGATAATGTGCGCGAGCGTGGTCTTACCAAGCCCGGGAGGACCGTAAAAGAGCACGTGATCCAGGCATTCGCCGCGCTTTTTGGCGGCCTTTATGAAAACGTCTAAATTTTGCTTTATCTTCTCCTGCCCGATGTAGTCATCAAAGCTTGAAGGGCGCAAAGATACTTCAAATTCGCTCTCGAAGCTTACTTTTTCGATCTCGACTATCCTGTCCATTTTTATCCTAAATTTTAGTTTTTGCCTGAATTTACGCTCTATTTTGGCAAAGTATTTTAAAGCCTCAGCAAGCCCTATTTTTTCACTTCATTATCACTCGCAACGTTCAAGAGTCACCTTGGGCTACGAGTAAGAAGCTCTAAAGCAGACGCGAAGCGCTCGTTAAACACATAAACACTTTTAAAAACAAAGCCTTATTTTAAACTAAAAGGGCTAAATTTAAAGCCATATCTTAAATTTCGCCAGTTTCCAAGCTCTACACGCGCCTTTGCCTTGCAAAATTTATCTAAATTCACGCAAGATCAGCCTTTATATGAAAATTCCTCGCTTGGAAAAATTCTGTTTTTGACCTCGTTTGCATATGTTTGCACGCTTTGCCTGACGAGCTCGGCGCCGTTTAGGTATCTTTTGGCAAATTTTGGCTTAAAATCCTCAAAAAACCCGAGCATATCAGACCACACCAAGACCTGCCCGTCCACATCCGCGCCAGAGCCAATGCCGATTACTGGCACGCTCACGCTATCTGAAATCTGCTTTGCGACGCTGTTTATCGTGCCTTCAAGCAAGATAGCAAACGCGCCCGCTTGCTCGATCGCTTTGGCCTCATCCATCAGCCTCTTTGCCTCGGTTGCATCGCGGCCTTTTACCTTAAATCCACCCTCAAATTTCGAAAACTGCGGCATGAGCCCGATGTGCCCCATAACGCTTATACCTTCCTCGCAAAGCCTTTTTATGATAGCTGTGTTTTTCATCCCACCTTCGATCTTTACGGCATCTGCTTCGGTTTGTTTAAAAAATTTCATCGCGTTTTTTAGAGCCGACCTTTCGTCGCTGTAACTGCCAAAAGGCATATCGGCCAGGATAAACGAGCTTTTAGCCCCGGCGCAAACGGCCTTTGTGTGATAAAGCATCATTTCCATAGTGGCGCTTATCGTATCTTTTTTTAGATGAAAGCTCATATTTAGGCTATCGCCGACTAAAATGATATCGGCATAATCATTGAAAATTTTGGCAAAAAGCGCATCGTAGGCGGTCATCATGACTATCGGCTCGCCTTTTATCTTTTTGTTTTTTATATCGTTTACCGTGAGTTTTTTCTTGTCGTTTGCCATAAAATGCCTCGAAATTTATATAAAAAGTTTTTAATTTTATCAAAATTTTGCTACAATTGCTAGAATTTCTTAGGGGACGTAATGATGGGTATATTAAAAAGGCTGGAGATAGATTATTCGTATGATATAGTTGAAGAATTTCTATCGCACTACTCTTTGATGTGCGATTTGATGGAGCCTTTGATAGTAAATTTAGCTAGAAACGACAAATATAAAAACAATATCCAAGAGCTTTTTAGGATCTTTCATAATATCAAATCCGCTGCCGGTTTCATGCATCTTGATCCTATCCTCAAGCTGACGACGCTTGCAGAGGAGGTCTGCGAGGAGGCCAGGGTTCTAAACGGGCCTGCGAATGATGATTTCATCGACTGGCTCTTGATGGTGAGCGATCAGTTTGAAAAATATAGACAAGATGTCGAGCATGACGCGGAGTATTTTAGCGTCCTTGACCCGCTCATCATAAATATCCCCGAAAAGCTTGACTAAAATTTTAAAAAGTATTACAATAGCCCTCCTTTGATATGGGAGCGACTTGGCTTCGACAGGAGCAGAGTGGCTACGGTGGCATGTCGCTTTGAGCAAAGCGTAAAAAGCTCAAACTAAATTTAAACGCAAATAACGTTAAATTCGCTCCTGCTTACGCTAAAGCTGCGTAAGTTCAGTTGAGCCTCGCCCTTTTGATACTATCTAAGAAAGTCTGCGAGTAACCCCAGATAGAGTAGGCGTGCGTCCTGACGAGGCGTGAGCTGAAATTTCGTCTTAGTTTAGCCGTTCGTTTTGGAAAGTGAGCGTGGTTAGATGAAATTTTCACTTTTGCTAAACATGTAGAGGCTGTGGTTGTTTTGTTTTTGGACAGGGGTTCGATCCCCCTCGCTTCCACCATTTCTTAGAAATCTCACTTGGTCTTACTTTGAAATCTAAATTTTATTATCCCGCTTTCAAGAGTTACTTTTCTACACATTAGTATAAATAAAATTTTAATACAGCAAAACAAAATCGTGACATTTTTTGAAAATGACAATCAAATACAATCGATATAAAAAGATATACTTAGACCTCATCTTGCCGTTAGAATTTTAAATTTTAAAATACCCAAAGAGATTTAAATTGATTTGCCTTGTCATAAATCAAAAAAATTAATTAATTTAAATAAGTCGTAAATAAGTTTCTCGCCGTTAAGATACGCGCAAAAATGCAACTTTAAGATTGTAAGGAGAGAAGATGAATCGACGAGATTTCATAAAGTCAGCCGCTGCTAGTGCCGCCTGTGCCAGTGCGGGTATCGCTATGCCTGCAAATTTATCGGCGGCGAGCGAAGCTGAAAAGGGCTGGCGCTGGGATAAGGCGGCTTGCCGTTTCTGCGGGACGGGCTGTGGTATCATGGTCGCCACGAAAGAGGGCAAGATAGTAGCCGTCAAGGGTGACCCGGAAGCACCGGTAAATCGTGGACTAAACTGTATAAAGGGCTATTTTAATGCCAAGATCATGTATGGCGAGGACAGGATCACGCACCCGCTTTTACGCGTAAATGAAAAGGGCGAGTTCGACAAAAAAGGTAAATTTAAGCAAGTAAGCTGGAAGCAAGCCTTTGACGTGATGGAGGCTCAGTTCAGAAAGACTTATAACGAGCTTGGACCTCATGGAGTGGGCGTTTTGGGCTCGGGACAATACACCATCCCTGAAGGCTATGTAGCCTCTAAGATGATGAAAGCTGGCTTTAGAAGCAACAGTATCGATCCAAACGCCAGGCACTGTATGGCGAGCGCAGTTGTAGGGTTTATGCAAGTTTTTGGTATAGATGAGCCATCAGGCTGTTTTGACGATATCGAGCTTACAGACACTATCGTAGCCTGGGGCGCGAATATGGCCGAGATGCACCCGATTTTGTGGGCTAGGGTGAGCGACAGGAAGCTTAGTAACCCGGATAGGGTAAAGGTGGTAAATTTAAGCACCTATTCGACCAGGACTTCAAATTTAGCCGATATCGAGATCATTTTCGCTCCGTCCGCCGACCTTGCGATCTGGAACTACATCGCTCGTGAGATAGTTTATAACCACCCTGAGATGATAGACGAGGAATTCGTCAAAAAGCACTGCATTTTCACGACCGGACCTGCCGACATAGGATACGGACTGCGCCCTGACATAAAATATAAAAAATACCTTTCAAGCGAGCTAGACACCGCCGCGACGGAAAAGTCAAAAGTGCTCAGTGAGGCCGAGGGTGTCACCCTATCTTACCTCGGGCTAAAGGCTGGCGATACGATGGAAAACAAAAACACCGCCACAGCCGGCAACCACTGGCACATAAGCTTTGAAGAATTTAAAAAAGCCCTTGCGCCTTATACGCTGGAATTTACCGCTAAGGTCGCAAAGGGCGATCCAAACGAAGATATAGAGGAATTTAAAGGTAAGCTAAAGGCTCTAGCCGATCTTTACATCGAGAAAAACCGCAAGGTCGTGAGCTTTTGGACCATGGGCTTCAACCAACATCAGCGCGGCACCTGGGTAAATGAGCAAGCTTATATGGTGCATTTTTTACTTGGCAAACAAGCTCTCCCTGGCTCTGGAGCCTTTTCTCTCACCGGTCAGCCAAGCGCGTGCGGTACGGCTCGCGAGGTAGGAACTTTCGTTCACCGCTTGCCTGCTGATATGGTGGTGAATAACCCAAAACATAGAGAAATCTCAGAAAAAATTTGGAAGCTTCCGGCAGGAACGCTAAACGGCGTACCGGGCTCTCACTACGTAAAAATGATGCGCGATTTAGAGGACGGCAAAGTGAAATTCATCTGGGTTCAGGTAAATAACCCTTGGCAAAACACCGCAAATGCAAACCACTGGATCAAGGCAGCTCGCGAGATGGATAACTTCATCGTCGTGAGCGACCCGTATCCTGGCATCTCGGCAAAGGTCGCCGACCTCATCTTGCCTACCGCGATGATATATGAAAAATGGGGAGCATACGGCAACGCCGAGCGTAGGACGCAGCACTGGAGACAGCAAGTGTTACCTGTGGGCGAAGCGATGCCTGATATCTGGCAGATGCTGGAATTTAGCAAACGCTTCAAGCTAAAAGACGTTTGGGGCGAGAAAAAGCTAAACGACAAGGTGACTCTGCCAAGCGTCTTAGACGCTGCAAAAGCCATGGGATACAGCGAAGAGGATACGCTGTTTGACGTGCTTTTCGCAAACGAGGAGGCAAAGAGCTATCCTGCAAACGATCCTATAATGGAAAATTTTGACAACACGGAAGTCTTTGGCGACAAGCGAGGAGTCATCGGCTCGGATGGTAAAGAATTTAAAGGATATGGCTTTTTCGTTCATAAATACCTTTGGGAAGAATACCGAAAATTTGGCCTCGGACACGGACACGACCTGGCTGATTTTGACACATATCACAGGGTGCGCGGGCTTAGATGGCCGGTCGTCGATGGCAAAGAGACGCAGTGGAGGTTTAATACCAAATTCGATCCTTACGCTAAAAAGGCCGCTCCAAACGATAAATTCGCATTTTACGGCAACAAGGCCGCAGCCCTTCCAAGTGGCGATCTAAAAGGCGTGACCGACAAAGAAAAAACTCCGCTTACGAACAAAGCTAAAATTTTCTTCCGCCCTTATATGGATCCTTGCGAGATGCCAAGCAGCGAATATCCGTTTTGGCTATGCACCGGCCGCGTGCTCGAGCACTGGCACTCAGGCACGATGACTATGCGTGTTCCTGAGCTTTATAGGGCCGTTCCCGAGGCGCTTTGCTATATGCACGAGGAGGATGCTACAAAGCTTGGCGTGCTTCAAAACGAGATCGTCTGGATCGAGTCTCGCCGCGGCAAGGTCAAAGCCCGCGTGGATCTAAAAGGCAGGAACAAGCCGCCTGTCGGGCTCATCTACGTGCCATGGTTCGATGAGAACGTGTTTATAAACAAAGTCACGCTTGATTCGACCTGCCCGATCTCTAAAGAGACAGATTATAAAAAGTGTGCGGTTAAAATTTACAAGGCTTGATCTTGCAAAATTTAGATTTAAAAAATAGACGCGAAGTACTGAAATTTGGGCTCAAGGCCTTGGCCCTGGCGGCTGGAGGCGGCTTTGTTTGGAGACAAGCCACACAAGCGGCCCCTTTGGTACTTCTTCGCCCACCGGCAGCCAAACCTGAAAAAGAATTTATCGCAAGCTGCATACGTTGCGGTCTTTGCGTGCAGGCCTGTCCGTTCGATACTCTAAGCCTAGCCAAGCTTGGCGATGGCATAAGTGCTGGCACGCCGTTTTTCAGGCCGCGTGAAATTCCATGCTATATGTGCGAGGATATCCCGTGCGTACCGGTTTGCCCGACCGGGGCGCTAGATGTAAATTTAGTCAGCACTGACGGCAAGCTCGATATAGAAAAGGCTAAAATGGGCGTCGCAGTCGTGGATATGAAAAACTGCGTGGCTTATTGGGGCATACAATGTGACGCTTGCTACCGAGCCTGTCCGCTACTGGATAAAGCTCTTTACCTCGAGTATAAGCGCAACGAACGCACGCAAAAGCACGCATTTTTGCTGCCGATCGTAGATAGCGACGTCTGTACGGGGTGCGGGGTATGCGAGCGCGCCTGTATCACGCAAAAGCCCGCCATCGTGGTCTTAAACCGCGAGGTGGCTCTAGGCGCGGTGGGCGATAACTACGTAAAAGGCTGGGTCAAAGAGGACGAGCGCCGCGTCGATGAGGCCGATAGTACGATAAAGCTTGACAGTAAAAAAGCGACTGATTATCTAAACGGCGGGGAGTTGTGATGAAATTTCTTATTTTACGTAGGATCACGCAGATATCGATCTTGGTGCTGTTTGTCATCGCAAATTTCTACGGCGTTAAAATTTTAAGCGGCGATCTAAGCTCGTCAATCGTTTTTGGCAAAGTGCCTTTAAGCGACCCGTTCGCGGTTTTGCAGATTTTCATCGCAGGCCTTAGCGTAAGCGTAAATGCCGTGATCGGCGCGCTCATCGTCTTTGCCTTTTACGCTATTATAGCGCCTCGCGTCTTTTGCTCGTGGGTTTGCCCGGTAAATTTACTGACCGATATCGCCTTTAAACTGAAAAACAAATTTGGCTTTAAGGGCGAGCGGATGCTCATAATGAGTAAAAATTTACGCTATTTCATGCTCGTGCTAAGCCTCGTGCTATCCTTTATGCTGGCTCAGCCGGCGTTTGAGGCGATAAGCTACATCGGTATCATCCAGCGCGGCGTGATCTTTGGCGCTAGCAGCGCTATCGGCGTGGCTATCGGCATCATCGCCTTTGACGTGTTCGTAGCGGGACGCGGCATCTGCGGACATCTTTGCCCGCTCGGAGCGTTTTGGGCGCTAGCGTCTAAATTTTCGCTCATTCGCGTGAGGCACGACGAAGAGGCCTGCACTAAATGTATGAAATGCAAGCTGGTTTGCCCCGAGGTGCAGGTATTAGGCCTCATAGGCAAACAAAGCGGCTTTGTAAGCTCTAGCGAGTGTATAAGCTGCGGACGCTGCATAGATGTATGCGGTGACGAGGCTTTGAAATTTAGTATTAGAAATTTAAGGAGAGAAAAATGAAAATGAAAACAACGGTGCTGTTGGCGCTTGTAGCGGCATTTCTAGCTGCCTGTGCTGTTTCAGGCAGTAAACTCAGCGATAGCCAAATGGGCTTTAGGCATATCGACTTGCTTGACGAGAGCAACGTCACGCTAAAAGACATCAACTATACAAAAGAGCCTGCGGGCATGGCAAAGAGATTTGACCGATCGTTCGAGAATGCTCCTCCGTTCATCCCGCACGATACCGAGGGGCTAGTGCCTATAACCAAGGATCTAAATATGTGCGTAACCTGCCACATGCCTGAATTTGCCAAAGATAGCGGCGCTACGCCGATCCCTGCATCACATCTTTATGATATAAGAAACAAAAAAGATTTAGCCGGACAGCTTGATGACGAGCGTTACGTCTGCACGACTTGTCACGTCGAGCAACAAAGCGGTATAACGCAGCTCGTTGGAAATAAATTCAAGCCCGAATTCCGCGACTCCAACGGCTCTCACAAGTCAAATTTACTAGACGTGCTAAACGACGGCGTTAAATGATGCAAACTAGGCGCGAGCTATTCAATAAAATTTTGGGTGCGGGCAAAACCGCTCCCAAAGCGATCACTCCTCCGTATTTTAGCGGAGAATTTGACTGCACGCTTTGCGATACGCCTTGCGTGGATGCGTGCGAACGAGAGCTTCTTAGCTTTGAAGAGGACAAGGTGGTCTTTAAAGTTAAAAAGCTTGGCTGCAATTTTTGTGAGGCGTGCGCTATGGCTTGCGAGCAGGCAGGTCGTAAGAGTCTTGGGCTAAATTTCGCAAAATTTATAAACGCCAAGGTGAGCATCGAGGTAAATTCCTGCCTCGCGTGGAACGACACGATCTGCTACAATTGCCAAGACGCGTGTAAATTTAGAGCGATCGATTTTTTAGGCGTGTTTCGTCCGATGATAAACGAGCGTTGCACGGGATGTGGCGAGTGCTTTGACGTTTGTTTTAAAAATTCACTGAAAATGGAGGCGCTGTGAGGGCGATATTTTTGATTTTGTGGCTGCTAAATTTTGCCTTTGCTCAGGTCATAAGCGAGCCTTTTAAGGTAGTGAGCGCTAGCGCAAACGTGCTTGGCACGACGCTGATCGGCGATAAGCTTTATATCGCTACTGACGGCGGCACGGTCGAGATTTATAGCATAAATGACGGGAATTTTAGCGAGATCATAAAATTTGACGATATCAAAAGCTATGTGAGCGACCATGAGAGGCCTAAAATTTTAAGCGTCGATGAGATGAACGGTAAAATTTTGATGCTTAGCGAGGCAGATTTTGGCGCTAGGACGCTTTATCTAAAAGACGAGGGCGGACTAAGGCCCTATAAACTAAAAAACCAAGCCATTAAAAAGGCTCTATTTTTAGATGAAAATGTCGTAGTTTTGGGCTCTATCAGTAATGAAATTTATTTCATGCGGCTAAATGACGGTGAAATTTTTGAGAGCTTTAAAATTTCGACCGCGATGCTTTCAGATATGGAACTTAGCGAGGATAGGAACACGCTCGCCATCGGATGCGAGAGCGGCAAGGTCTATTTTTATGACATCGCAGCCAAAAAAATGAAACAAATGCTTGACATCCACACTGATAATATTTATGACATATCCTACAAAAACGGCGCGCTGATAACGGGCGGCACGGACAGGATAGTGGGCGTCTTTAGCGGCGGGACGCTAAAAAAGATAGACGCGGGATTTTTAGTGTATGGCGTAGGACTTAGCAAAGACGGCAAAATAGGCGCTTATATGAGCGACGAGATGAGCGATGTAAGCCTCGTAGATATGGTGACTCTTAAAAATTTAGTGATGCTGAAAACGGGACAAAGCACGATAAACAGCATCATTTTTATCAGTGACGATGAGCTTGTCACGAGCGCATATGAGAAAAATTTGCTATTTTGGAGGATAAAATGAATATCTCAAGCCTTATAATCTACCTGAAAGACAGCTCGATAAATGCCGCTGTGCAGCAAAATTTGGGCGAATTTAAAGAGTGCGAGATAGCCGCCGCTCAAGATGACAAGATAGTCGTGGTCGTAAGCGCAAAAGATATCGACGATGAGATACGAATCTTTAAAAATATCGAGGCGATAGAGGGCGTAGTCGGCGTAGCGATGGTATATAGCTACCAAGAGGACGCCTACGATAACAAGCAAAAGCTGCAAATGCAGGGCAGGATAAGCGAAATTTTGACAAACGACGATATAAAAGCCGAGGATATAACATACGGCGGTAGCGTGAAGCATAAGGTCAAATAAATATTTAAGGGCAAATTCGTTTTGCCTTTGCCTGCATTTATAAAATTTCGGATTTATACGAAGATCACACCTTTTATTAATTACTTATTTTTTGGCTCTGTTAAAACATAGCGTTTATGTGCTTTGCAGTCTTGTTTAGTTAAAGCGCTATGCCTTGAAAGAGTCTTTTATTTTAAATATATAAAGCTGCTAAATTTAGCTATATTCCCATATATATCGATATTTTATAGAGATATCTTGGCATCAAGATAATATTTCGCTATCATCTCACAAAAATTTTAAAGGTCAAAAATGAGAAGCGATTTTTATACGTTTTATCTATATTTTAAAAACGCCAAGATCCTTGAAAGGGAGCTTGCGGAGCTATTTTCGAGCTATGGACTCAGTTTTAGCGAGTTTGGAACGTTGGAGGCTTTAAAAGCGTTTAAAAAAAGCTCGGTGCAAATGGTGGCGAAACGTATATTGATCACCAGCGGAACGATAACGCACACTATAAATTCTCTCTTAAAAAAGGGGCTCATCACCAGACAGATGTCTGCCAAGGATAACCGAGTCTTTTACCTCTTGCTGACGCAAAAAGGGACCGAGCTAATAGACGAGCTAATGATGAAGCACGATGAGGTCACGAGTAAATTTTTCGAGCCTTTGAGCGGGCGAGAAAGAGTGGATTTGTTTTCATTACTGAAAAAAATATATAAAAATAAGGAGAAAAAATGAGAAAAATAGAGTCGGTTTATGCGCCGCATGAGACGCATTGGGTCGGGAACGGATTTAGAGTACATAACTTCATACCAAGCGGCTTTGGGCTGGATATGAAACGTATAGATCCTTTCATTTTGCTTGATTATAACGCCAAAATGAGCGTTTCGCCAAGCGATACTGCTCGTGGAGTCGGAGCTCATCCTTATAGGGGCTTTGAGACCGTCACTATAGCCTATGAGGGTAAGGTTGAGCACCACGATAGCTTTGGCGGTGGCGGCGTCATCGGCACGGGCGATGTGCAGTGGATGAGTGCTGCTAGCGGAGTGCTGCATAAGGAATTTTACGAGAGCGGATTTAATAAAACTGGTGGCGATTTTTGCATGGTGCAGCTTTGGGTAAATTTAGCGAGTGAATTTAAGATGAGTGAGCCCAAATATCAAGCTATAACGAACGATAAAATGGGCGTTTACGACCTTAGTGATGGCGGACGTATCGAGGTCATTGCAGGAGAATATAAAGGCGTCAAGGGAGCGGCCAGGACATATTCGCCCGTGCATTTGATGAACGCAAAGCTAAAAAGCGACTAAAGCGCGAAATTTAGCTTCAAGGAGCATTTTAATACCGCACTTTTAGTCGTAAAAGGCGCTGTAATCGTAAATGAGAACGAGAGCGTATCACAAGACAACCTCGCACTCTTTGAAAACAATGGCACGGACTTTAGCATAAGGGCGCTTGAGGATAGCATGGTCTTGGTGATGAGCGGCGAGCCTTTGAACGAGCCTATAGTGCATTACGGGCCATTTGTAATGAATACCAAAGAGGAGCTAAATCAGGCTTTTATAGACTTTGAAAGCGGAAAATTCGGTCATTTAGAGTAGGTGAACGCCTTGGGATCCCAAGGCGTTTCAATTTAGTATATCCACTTCACGATGTCATTTAGGTCGCGGCGGTATTTTTGCGGTTGTGGGTTGATACGGTAGCCAAAAGGTATCATTATCGCGGCGCGTTGCTTTTTAGTGTCAAGCCCCAAAAGCTTATCGAGCGCCTCCTCGTCAAAGCCCTCCATCGGGCAGCTATCGATGCCTAGGCTAGCCGCTGCGGTCATCATATTTGCCGCCGCGATGTAGCACTGCTTGGCTGACCACTCATACGTGAGCTCGTCGTCATTTTTGAAGCGTCCTGTCAAAAAGTCGTGATAAAATTTCGTCCTATCGCCCACTATATCCGGTGCTTTGTTAGTGCGCTTGGCGATGATGTCGCTGATGTATTTGCTACCGGGCTTGACCTCGGCGATCTTTGCTGTGATCACGACTAGGTGCGAGCATGAGGTCACTTGCACTTGATTCCACGAAATTTCGCGGATCTTTTGGCGTAGTTCTTTGTTTTGCACGACGATAAAGTCCCACTGCTCAAGCCCCGTCGAGCTAGGACTTAGCCTGCCTGCCTCCAAGATAAAGTCAAATTCGCCCGCGCTTATTTTTTTGTTTTCGTCAAAAATTTTGCACGCATGGCGAAATTTCATCGCTTCTAAAAAATTCATTGTCTCTCCTTTATAAAATTTTTAGGATCTGTTAAAATATTTCATTGACTTTTAGCTTTCAAAGCGAAGTCAAACCTTGTGAAGCGACGCTATCGCCGCCGATTTTTACTTCGTGCTACGCACTCGTAACGAGACTTCGCTACGAGGACAGGGAAGCGGTAGCTGAGCGCGTAAATCGTGCTATAGGTTCGGTGCTTTGCGGAGCAAGTAGGGTTTGCGAAGCAAGTGTCAATTTTATAACAGAGCCAATTTTTTTTAAAATGATACAGCTTTTAGCGTAAATAAAACCCGTTTATTTACCGCTGTAAGGCTCGGTCTTGTAGCCTTTTGAGATGAGCCCGCTCATGCCGCCGTCCAGGTTTGTTATATTGGCATCCGCGCTATCTGCGAGGTTTGCTGCGGCTAGGCTTCTGCGTCCGCTCCTGCAGATAAAAGCTACCGGTTTACTAAGATCAACGCCCGAGTCTTTTAGCTTGGCTAGAAATTTGCCTTTGTCATTAACTAGCGTAACTAGCTTCGCGCCTTTGATGACGCCGGTTTCTTGCCATTCGCTAGGAGTCCTCACGTCGACGATCTGTTCGAATTTCTCTACATTTTGAGGAGAGGCCTCGAGAGTTTCTATTTTGGCAAATGCTGCGCTTACGCAAAGCACGAGGCATAGCGTAAATTTTGAAATTTTGTTCATGATTATCCTTTTTTGATCTCGCGACGCTTAAAGTAGGCTCAAGGCCGCTCTTTGATCATATTTTGTAGATTGTCTTTGATGTTTTCTTTTGTCAGATTTGAAATCTCGCTGAAAAATTTCCCTTCTTTATCGAGCAGATAGATCGACGAGCTATGTGCGATAGAGTAGTCTAGCGCGGAGTCTTTGAGCTGGACTTTTTTAAATTTCACTCCGTAATGTTTCGTGACTTGGGCTAAATTTTTCATCTTGAGGCCGATCGAGTTTTTGTAAAAATTTTGCGCCATCAAGGTCAAATTTTCCGGAGTGTCGCGCTCTGGATCGAGAGTGACGAAGATAAGCTCGAAGTCATCGCGTTTTAGCGCTTCTAGCTGCTCGCCCAAAAGCGAGAGCGTCGTCGGACAAACGTCAGGACAAAAGAGAAAGCCAAAATATATGGCTTTGTATTTGCCGTCAAAATTTTTAAGGGTCACCTGACCGTTCGCGGAGTCAGCGGTGAAGTCGTATTTGTTTGGCTTGATGAGCAAAAACAAAGCCCCGCCGCAAATGAGCAAAAATACCAAAAATCCAAACACCTTTTTCATCCGCTGCCTCCTAAATTTTAAGGTCAAAGTCTATGTGAAGTCCTATTTTAGAGCCTTTATCCGTCACGTCAAATCTATAACGCATGATATCGACCACGCAGGCGCTAAGTACGACCTGAGCGACTAGATCGTCGCCTTTTTGCTCTAGCTTCGCGCGTATGACGCCCATGTCCATGTTTAATCCGTAAATTTCAAGGCCGGGCTCTTTAAGGGCTAGCTTCGCGCCGCCAGTGATCTTTAAAGTGACCGGCCTCATCGCGTAGATCGGCTTTGGATCGAGCTCGAATTTCAGCTGCTCGCCGTTAAAATCCACAGGGCACGCGGCTTTGTTCATATCGCACGCCAAAGGCTCCAGCGTAGTGCTGAAATTTGCAAATTCAGGCGGATCGTCGCTGCTTGTCATAAAAAATTTATAACAAACCCAAAATAGCCCCACCGCTATGAATAAAAACGAAAAAAGGGCTAGGAACTTTTTCATTATTTGAAATTTTTAGTCACATTGATACTGTCAAATTTCATCGTCTCACCGTTGCTAAATTTTAGCTCAAGATCGACTTTGTCGCCGTCTTTTAGAGGTTTATTAAGATCGATGAGCATGACATGAAGGCCTCCTGGAGCCAGCATCACTTCGCCATTTTTAGGCACGTCGATATCTTTTACCTGCACCATCGCCATCATACCATCTGCCATTTTATGAGTGTGCATCTCGGTGCTTTTGCAGACGCTTGATTTGACGCCAACTAGCTTTACATCGGCATTTGAGCTATTTTTGATATTCATAAAGATAGCGCTGTTGTTCGTGCCTGGTTTCGTATCTCTGGCTCTGATGTTGTCGATGCTGATGTCACCCGCAAATAGGCTCATACCGCCAAAAGCCGCGAAAATAGCCGCTAAAACAAATTTTTTCATATTTTTTCCTTTAAAGAGATTTGATAATAATTTTTAAATTATACAATCTAATGACCTAAATTTATGTTTAAAGGCGTGAAAAATATAAATTTTAAGCTATAATTACGGATTAAATTTCACAATTCGGGGTTTTGATTGAAAAAAATAATTTTCCCTTTTTTCATACTGGCGGCGAGCCTTAGCGCTCAAAATTACGAGGATATCTATCTTAAAAGCGGTGCTGACGCCGTCATAAAGGCGATAGAGAAAAATATTTTAAGCAAAGAATACTGGGCTAAAAGATTAGATGGCAAAGACGTAAAATACGGCTACTACGACAACGAGGTGCTGCTTGCGGTAGTCGATAAAACGGACAAAAAGCTGGAAGTGCTTTCTTATGATAACGGCAAATTAGAACGCGTTTTTGATACCGGCGTGATAGTGGGCAAAAGCGGAGACAAGCTCTTAGAGGGCGATCTAAAAACGCCTGTGGGAGTCTATCAGCTTACGCGCAGATTTACGCCAAGCGACCCGTATCTAGGGCCTCTTGCCTTTTCGCTTTCGTATCCAAACCTGCTTGACAAACTAGCCAAAAGAAACGGCGGAGGCATCTGGATACACGGCTATCCGCTTGACGGACAAAGGACGGACGAGCTGAAGACCAAGGGCTGCGTCGCGATGGAAAATGACATTTTAATGAAATTTGACAAGGTTATCGACCACAAAAAAACGCTGGCGCTCATATACGAGGACGTGAGGCCTCAGACCAACGCAAGTGAAATAGCTGCGATCATATCGGGACTTTTTACATGGAAAAAGACATGGATCGAAAACGATATAGACAGCTATTTGAAATTTTACGATAAAGATTTCGCGCGCTACGACGGTATGAGCTTAGAGAATTTCAAAAGTATGAAAAAATCGATATTTGCACGAAAAGAGAGCAAGAGCATAGCGTTTTCGAATTTTCTCATCACGCCTTATCCGAATCTCAAAAAAGATAAGCTTTTTCGCGTGAGCTTTTTTGAGGATTATGCGAGCGCTACGCATAAATTTGCGGGACAAAAGACGCTTTATGTCAAGCTTTACGGCAACGATATGAAAATTTTTATCGAGGAGTGAAAATGCAAGATAAAAATGTAGTAAAACAAAAAATAGAGGCGATTTTAAAGGCAAGGGGCGAATTTTTCACCGAGCTGGACAGGCAAGTGCCAAAGAAAAACGGCACTGATGTTTTTGACTTTGACGCCGTGAAAAAGGCGGATCTAAAAGAGATCTACGCGAGATTTTACGCTTATGATTACAGCCTAAGAAAGCTCTTGCCCGATGTTTATGACGCATTTGATGTGAATTTTAATGTCTGAGATACGTTTAAATAAAAAAGCCTACATCCATAATCTAACGCAAATTTCAGACAAAGCCGGCGGCAAAGAGCGCGTCATGCTCGTGCTAAAAGACAACGCCTATGGACACGGCGCAAAGCTGATAGCCGCTGCGGCGAGCGAATTCGGGATAAAATTTTGCGCTGTAAAAAGTCAAAGTGAAGCTCTTGAAATACAGCGAAATTTCGAAAAAATTTTGATCCTTTCGCATATCGCAAACGGCGATGAAGATCAAAATTTCATATACGCCATAAACGATATGAAGGGACTTAGCCGCATAAAGCGTGGCACGCGCATACATCTAGCTATCGATACGAATATGCACAGAAACGGGCTGAAATTTAGCGAGCTTGAAGCGGTGTTTGGGCTCATAAAAGAGAGAGGTTTGGCACTTGAGGGCGCATATACGCATTTTCGCGCGAGCGATGAGATGAACGCCGATTATTTCGTGCAAAGGCAAAATTTCAAAGAGGCAAAGGCTGAAATTTTAAGGCTTTGCGAGAAATTCGCCATGCCTCATCCGATCTTTCACTCGCACAACTCCGCCGCGCTCGAGAGATTTGGCGAATTTGACGACGATATGGTCAGAGTCGGCATAGCTCAGCACGGATACGCGCAGTTTGATGATAGTCTAAATTTAAAACCGGTGCTTAGCCTCTGGGCGCAAAAGGTGAGCGAGCGCGTGCTAAAAGCGGGTCAATGCGTAGGCTACGGGGCTAAATTTTGCGCCGATAAAGACATAAATATCGCTACTTACGATCTAGGATACGGCGACGGGCTACTTAGATACGCTGGAGATGGCGAGCTGCCGCTTGCAAACGGCAAGGCTATGCTTGGCAAGATGTCGATGGACAGCTTTAGCTGTGAGGACGCGGGCGATTGGGTCTGCGTGTTTGACGATGCCAACGTTTGGGCGCGATACTTTGATACGATAAACTACGACATTTTGGTAAAACTCTCACCAAATATCAAACGAAAATTCGTCTAAACGCGATCTTTACTAAATTTTTAAAATTTACGGCTAGAATAACATCATTTAAAGGAAATCGATGAAAAAGATCATTCTGGCATTTTTGGCGTGCTTCGCCTTTGGCATAGACGAGAACGAGATAAAATTTTACGAGCAGATACTAGCAAGCCTAAAAACCGAGCAGATACCGCCTTTTATCGCGCAACTAGCAAAGGAAAACCTACCTCATAGAGTCGACGAGATGGTGACTTTGCAGTCGCTTAGCTACAAGGGGCTTGATATCGAGGCGAATTTCGCGCTAAACGATACTAAAAATAGAAAAATTTCGCGATACAGCGCAAACGAGATCAGATCCTTGAAAAAAGAATTTTACGAAAATGGTAAGGCCGCCTTATGCGCTACGGCGATATCTCACGCGGTGCTAAATCGCGGCATAACGCTAAAGGGCCGATACGCGCTTGATGGTAGGCATTTTTTTGATATCAAAATGGACAAAAGAAGTTGCGAATAGCCATTTTCTTGCTGATTTTGTGCGAAATTTCATTTGCCTCAAGCGCCGAGCAGGCAGCGGAAAGATACGCGAAATTTTATAAGAAAGCTTTACCTAATAGATGCAACTCAAACCTCGTGCTAAACGATATTTTAAACGTTTCTGATACCTTGATCTACAGATACGGGGTAAATGATACTAAAAAGACTTGGGTTACGAAATTTAACGAAAACGAACTGAAAAAATATGCGCAGGAGACTAAAAATTTAAACCTGCGCGAGGCCTGCAAAGATAAAGAGGTGCTTGCTTTGCTTGATGCAAATATCGCGCTGCAGCAGCTTTTTTACGATGAGAACGGCAAGCTTTTGTTTGAGTATGAGATCACGAGGCTTGATTGTCTAAATCAAAAATGAAATTTTATCCACTATAAAAGCTGTCCTTGTCGTATTTTGGCGGTCAGCTACCGCATCCATACCTCGAGCGAAGTTTTCTACTTCGTTCCACTCGTAGCCCAAGGGGACGCTTCGACTTCGTCTTATTCAAAATACTGCCCGTGTTTTTCCTGTAAGCCATAGCGTTGCGAACGCATTAAGATTTGACTACGCCAGAGCGTCATAAAATTTTTAAATATCTACACTTTTTTAAAACGGGGTCAAATTTTGATTTCCCTTAGGTGCTTTTTGTATGCTAAAAAGCTAAATTTAGCCACAAATCATCGATTTTTAAACTGCGCTTCTATCTTTCTTAGCTCGGCTATACGATCGCTCGTGCTTGGATGTGTGCGAAATAGCGTGCCTATCGTATCTTTGATGCTACCGAATGGATTAACGATAAACATATGCGCGCTTTGCGGTGAGGCGTTTTGCATCGTGTATGAATTCGAGTAGTTTTCGAGCTTATTTAGGGCGCTTTCTAGCCACTCGGGATGTCCTGTCAGTAGCGCTGCGCCTTTATCGGCTTTGTATTCGCGCTCTCTGGATATCGCCATTTGTATGATCGTCGCAGCCAGTGGCATTATGAGTGCGATTATCAGCATTATAGCCGCATTGCCCTTTTGTGTGTTACGGTTTGAGCCTGAAGCCGCGCCAAATTTTGCGAAATTTGCCAACATCGCGATAGCTCCGGCCATCACTGCGGCTATCGAGCCTGTGAGGATGTCGTAGTGGCGCACGTGGCTTAGCTCGTGGGCCAGCACCCCCTCGATCTCGTTTTCATTAAGCAGATTTAAAAGCCCCTCCGTGATGGCTACTGCGGCGTGGCTGGGGTTGCGACCCGTGGCAAAGGCGTTTGGCGCTCGCTCGGGGATTATATATACTTTTGGCATCGGCAGACCCGCGTTTTGGCTCAACCTACGCACTATCGCGTAAAGTCCTTTTGCGTTTTTCTCACTGACCTCCACGGCGTTGTAGTGCTTTAGCACGAGCTTGTCGGAGAAAAAATATGAGAAAAAATTCATCCCAAGCGCGACTAAAAATGCGATGATCATACCCTGCTGACCGCCGACGTAGCCGCCTACAAAGACAAAAAGTAGCATCAAAACAACCATCAAAAAACAGGTCTTAAAAATTTCCACCGATGATGCCTTGTCTGAATATCGCGGCGTCTACGCCAAATTTAGCCAAAATTTCAAGCTCGTCTTCACTATTTATCACGCAGGCTATCTTGCTATCAAAGAGATAAAACTGCGCTAGATCCGCGATCTCTTTGGCTTCGTGGGTGTTGCAAACGATAAATTTCGCTCCTGCGGCGTTTGCGATTATGGCCTCGCTCACGCTACGGCAAACGACGCTAAATTCAGCGTTTAGCTCCTTTGCGCGCCCTATCGTGGCCTCGTCGTAGTCAAATAAATTTTGTCTCTCGTTTGAAATTTCATTTTTGGATCGCACCCAAAATAAGGACTCGTAGGGCACTAGCCAATGACCGATCAGCTGCATCGTTTATCCTTTATGCACTCTTTGCAGATATATCTACCGCTACTTAAAACTGTCTCTTTCATATCGACGAAAGTGCCGCATTTGGCGCATTCTACGAAATTTTGCGCCTCTTTGTCGCCGCGCTTTTTCATTTTAAAAAACACGATATAAACGGCTAGCAAAATAGCCAAAAATATTAAAATTTTACTCATTTTCTTTCCAGTCTCGTTTTACATTTAAAAATACATAATTTCTATTTTTGACGCCGTAAATTTGCGCGTCAAGTCCGTCCAGCTCGCTGTCTACGCTGCTTCCTTTGTAGAGTAAAATTTGCGTCTCATCGTCATAAAATCCGCGGCAAATTTTAAGCAGCTCTTTTGTCTTCATCAGCGCGCGGCTGGTGATAAGCTGGGCCACAAAGGGCTCGCAAGCCTCGATCTTACAGCTTTTGACACTCACGTTTTCTAAATTTAGCTCAGCTTTGACGTAGCTTAAAAATGATGATTTTTTCGCATTTGGCTCAAAAAGCCACCACCGGCAATCCTTTAAAATCATCGCCAAAAATATCGCGGGAAATCCCGCCCCGCTGCCAACATCGATCGCCGTTTCGGGGTAAAATTTAAGCCAAACAAGCGGCTTAATGCTGTCGCTTATTTGCTCATCAAAATTTTTATAATTCGTCAGGCTATGCACGCGGTTAAATTTAGCCAAAATTTGCGTAAATTTTGCCGTTTGCTCGCTAAAATCGCTTGGGATCTCAATCATCGAGCATATGCCCCATTTGCTCTTTTTTGACCTTCAAGTAGCCCTCGTTAAATTTATTTGCGTGTATGACGATAGGCACGCGAGAGACGATCTGCACGCACTTTAAGCCCATTAGCTTTTGCGGATTGTTCGTGAGTAAATTTATCTTCGTGATGCCAAAATGCTTTAAGATAAAATCCACGATCTCGTATGTGCGCTCGTCGGCCTTAAAGCCTAGCTGATGGTTTGCCTCGATCGTGTCAAGCCCGCTGTCTTGGAGATGATAGGCGTTTACTTTGTTTAAAAGTCCGATATTGCGCCCTTCTTGACGTAGGTAGATGACCATGCCGCCGTGCTCCTCGATGTATTTTAGGCTGGCTTCGAGCTGGTCGCGACAGTCGCATTTTAGGCTACCGATGGCATCGCCGGTGAGGCATTCGGAGTGGATGCGGACATTTACGACCTCGTCAAAGGGTCTTTTAAATATCGCCAAATGCTCCTTTTCGCCCTCTTTGAACGCCTTTATCTCAAACATCCCAAAACGCGAAGGCAGGTGCGCCTCGCTCGAAAGGTTTATATTCATAAATTTTTAACTCCTAATATGATACACTAAGGCAAAATTGTAGCAAAGTAAAGGCAAAAATATGTTTAAACGTTTTAGAAGACTTAGGATAAATCCGCTGTTTAGGGACTTGGTGCGAGAGACGAACCTTAGTGCGAACGACTTCATCTACCCGCTTTTTGTCGTGGAGGGCAAGGGTGTGAAAAAGGAGATCGCCTCGATGCCTGGCGTCTTTCAGATGAGCGTGGATGAAATTTTAAAAGAGTGCGCGACGGTCATAAATTTAGGCATAAAAGCGGTGATTTTATTTGGCATACCAAGCGTGAAAGATAGCGTCGGCAGTGATGCTTTGAGCGATGAGGGCATAATCGCCGTCACGCTTCGAGCGATAAAGGATAAATTTCCAAATTTGCTAGTCGTGACCGATCTGTGCTTTTGCGAATATACCGACCACGGACACTGCGGCATCCTAGATCACGTCCATCAAACGGTCGATAACGATGCGACGCTGGAAATCTCCGCCGCGCAGGCTCTCGTGCATGCTAAAAACGGCGCGGATATGATCGCGCCAAGCGGCATGATGGACGGTATCATCGCCACGCTTCGCGGTGCGCTTGACGAGAACGGTTTTGAAAATTTACCGATAATGGCGTATTCGACGAAATTTGCGTCGGCTTACTACGGGCCTTTTCGCGATGTGGCGGAGAGTGCGCCTAGCTTTGGCGACCGCAGGAGCTATCAGATGGATAGCGCAAACCGCCTGGAAGCCGTTAGCGAGAGCCTAGAAGACGAGGCGCAGGGGGCGGATATTTTGATGGTAAAGCCCGCGTTAGCATACCTTGACATCATAAGAGAGCTGCGAGACGCCACGAGACTGCCGATATGCGCGTATAACGTGAGCGGCGAATACGCACTTTTAAAAGCGGGCGCAAAAGCCGGTGTCATCGACTATGAGCGCGTGATGATGGAGACACTCGTGGGCTTTAAGCGCGCGGGAGCGGACATCATCATCAGCTATCACGCCAAAGAGGCGGCGGAAATTTTGAGGCGAAATTTTTAAATTTAGCCTAAATTTAAGGAATAAAATGAGACATTTTTTGACGCTTGATGATTTTAGCAAAGATGAAATTTTGCAGATGATAAATTTGGCCGGCAAGATAAAAAAAGAGGCGAAAGTGCGGGAATTTAAGCCGTATTTAAAGGATCAAACGCTGGCGATGATATTTGAGAAAAGCTCGACCAGGACGCGCGTGAGCTTTGAAGTGGGGATGTATCAGCTGGGCGGACATGCGCTATTTCTAAGCGCAAACGACCTGCAAATCGGACGTGGCGAACCGATAAAGGACACCGCGCGCGTGATAAGCTCTATGTGTGACATGGCGATGCTGCGCGTCAATCGCCACGAGACGCTTGAAGAATTTGCAAAATTTAGCCAAAATCCCGTCATAAACGGGCTGAGCGATAAATTTCACCCCGTCCAGCTCATGGCGGACTATCTGACGATGATGGAGCGCGGAAGCGGCGAGAAGGTCGCTTATATCGGAGATGGCAACAACATGGCGCATTCATGGCTGATGTTGGCCTCTAAGCTTGGGCTCGAGCTTCGTATCGCCACGCCAAAGGGCTACGAGCCGGACGCTAAAATTTTAGAAAAAGCGCAACAAAACGCTAAAATTTCAGGAGCTAAAATTTACCTCTCAAACGAGCCAAAAGAGGCGGTAGTGGGTGCGGACGTGGTGACGACAGATACGTGGGTGTCGATGGGGCAAGAGGCGGAAAAGGAAAAACGCTTGCGAGAATTTGCTGGCTTTTGCGTCGATGAAAATTTGATGAGTTTAGCCGCTAAAAACGCGATATTTTTACACTGCTTGCCGGCGTATCGTGGTTATGAAGTGAGCGAAACGGTGTTTGAAGCGCATGCGGATGAGATTTTTAGCGAAGCGCAAAATCGCCTGCACGCGCAAAAGGGCGTGATGGTCTGGCTAAATGACAAAAGATAAATTTAAAAACGAGATGAAAATGAGTGAAGAAAAAAACGAAAAAGCCTATGAAAAAATAGACGAGATCAGCAGTAGTTTGGGGCTAAAGGACGATGAGAGGACGATATTTGAGATCGTTCCTACGCAAAATCCAAATGAACACGTCCTGAGCCTAAAAAGTGGCTCGTGGGACGGCATGGAGCCTTGGTTTGGCATAGATGAGCATCAAAATTTACACACGATGGTTTCGATAAAGTCGCTCTCGGCGCTCATAGAGGCTTATCGCGCGGCACAAAAGGAAAATTTCGACCTGCGGCTGGAAAAGACGATCTGGCAAAACGTTCCGGTCGATTTTAGCGATGTTTGGGTCGTTGCGATGGACGAGATAAAAAAGATCGCCGCCGAGCAGAAAAATAAAAATTTCAACATCGACCTCGACCAGCTCGTCAAAAATATCAAAAAAGAGCATCCGAATTTGTTTGTAAATATCAAAGAGATGATGCAGTTTGCAAGGAGTAGGGCAAATGATTGATTTTAGCGCCTATGTGAAGTATTCGCGTCCTGGACCGCGCTACACGAGCTATCCGACTGCGCCAGAATTTAGCGATAAATTTAGCTACGATGACTACGTAAACGAGCTCAAAAATCGCGATAAAAGCCGCCCTCTCTCGCTTTATCTGCACCTACCGTTTTGCAGGAGTGCGTGCTATTTTTGCGGCTGTAACGTGATCTATACGAGCAAGGACGACCGCAAAGAGCGCTACATCGGCTATCTTGAAAAGGAGCTTAAAATTTTAAGCTCTCATCTGGATACTAGCGTGCCCGTGCTGCAAATGCACTTTGGTGGCGGCACTCCGACATTTTACGATGCTACTCAGCTTGACAGGATCATTCGTCTAATCAAGGCGAAATTTCAAAATTTCTTGCCAAACGCCGAAGTAAGCTGTGAGATCGATCCCAGGTTTTTAAACGAAGCGCAGCTTGACGTGCTGGTCTCGCACGGCTTTAACCGCGTCAGCTACGGCGTGCAGGACTTTGATGAGAAGGTTCAAAAAGAGATCCACCGCATCCAGCCATACGAGATCACGCAAAATGCGGTGAATTTAGCGCGTAAAAAGGGTATAAACTCGGTAAATATGGACCTCATTTACGGCCTACCTTATCAGAATTTAGATAGTTTCAAACACACATTAGAGCTTGCTCTGACGCTCGATCCGGACCGTCTTGCGATATTCAACTACGCTCACGTGCCGTGGATAAAAAAGTCTATGCGTAAATTTGATGAAACGACGCTGCCAAGCCCGCAAATAAAGCTTGAAATTTTAAAATATACGGCGGAATTTTTGACTAAAAATGGCTACAAAATGATAGGTATGGATCACTTTGCAAAGCCAAATGACGAGCTTTTCGCCGCACTTGCAAACGGCACGCTGCATAGGAATTTCCAAGGCTACACGACAAAGGGCGGAGCCGATCTGATCGGTATCGGCGTCACTAGTATCGGCGAGTGCAAACGCCATTACGCGCAAAATTTCAAAGATATGGATCAGTATGAAGCCGCGCTTGATAGCGGGATTTTGCCTTATGCAAAAGGTATTTATCTAAGCGATGAGGACTTGCTCAGAAAGACCGTGATAATGAGTCTGATGAGTAACTTTGCACTCGATATAAAGGCGGTCGAGGCCGAATTTGGCGTGAAATTTTTCGAGCATTTTAAAGGCGAGCTAAAACAGCTTGAGGAGCTAAAGGATTTTGTAAAGATCACTCCTGAAAAGATCAGTGTAAATGAGACGGGAACGCTCATCATACGCAATATCGCGATGTGCTTTGACGAGTATTTGCAAAAAATTCCTGAAAATTTGAGGCGCTACTCAAAAACGATTTAAATTTTAGGTTACAGATTATTTAAAAAACGTTTAATTCTCTTTTATGTATAATAAATGGCTCATAGAAACGACGTGTTTTATCGAGCCAAAATAAAAAGGATTTTACGATGAAAAAAATGTTTGTAATCAGCGCTCTTACGGCCGCTATGGTGTTGTCCGCACAGGATATGTCTTATAGGATCTTCGTCGCTACGTTTAGCCAAAACGGCGATCAAAACAGAGTAAACAACGTAGTAAAAGAGATAAGCGATAAAATTTCGCAAGACTCCAGGCTAAGTGTGGGAAGCTACGATCTAAACGGACGAAAATTCGTCTATGTCGATACTACGCCAGTCTCCGCCGCGCAGGCTAACGAGCTACTGGGCAAAGTAAGAGACGCGTCAGGCTATAAAGATGCGTTCATGAAACGTAAAGATAATCAAACTACAAATGAAAATTCCGCTACAAACAACGCCAGCGATACTAAAGTCGGCATCGAGCAAGCGATGGCAAAGCCGGATCAAGCACCCGCACAAAAGAGCGACGATAGCATTTTAGCCCTAAACGATGTCGTAAGGTCCGTTTTGAACGAAAATCCAAATTTAAAAGCGGTCGAATTTAACTATCTGCAAGTGGGCAAAGACCTAAATATGGCTAAAAACGCTTACTATCCGACACTAGACGCTTCAGGTCGCGTGGGATACGAGAGAAAGCGCCTTGATAACGGCATAACGACACAAAAAGGCGACGGCAGGGTGTCCGGTGCTACTTTGACTTTAGTTGAAAATTTATATAACGGCGGCGCGGATAAAAACAGGATAAATTCCCAAAGCGCTCGCATGGACTCGGCTGCTTATAGCGTGGCTCAGGCTGCCGATAGACTGTCTTTAAGCATGACTAATGCGTATCTGGAAGTCATAAAAACCAAGAAAATTTTAGAGGTAGAAGAGCAAAACGTCAAAAATCACCAAGAAATTTTCGATCAGATCAAAGACAGAGCGCAGTCAGGATACGGTATAGTCTCCGAGCAGCGTCAGGCCGGCTCTCGCTACACCTTGGCCCAGTCAAACTATGTGGCTGCGAAAAATAATTACGAGGATGCGCTCTCTACGTTTGAAAAGCTATATGGCAAAAAGGTAGAGGCTAAAAATTTGATAATGCCTGATTTCACGCTTTCTTTACCTGCGACAAAACAAGCCGTTTATGATAAAGCGATGCTTTGTAACCCGTCTTTATTGGTGCAGCGATCAAACATCGCTATGGCCGAGTCGGTGGTAAAAGAGAAAAATGCACCGTTTTTACCGAAAGTCGATCTGGTAGTATCTGGCGGATACGATCACACGAACGTGCTTTATGATAATTACGAGGAGCAGACTTTCGATGCGCTCGTGAGGCTAAACTACAACCTTTACAACAAAGGAAACGATAAGCTGGATAAAGAAAAAAGCAGACTGGCAGTGCAACAAGAGCAGCAAACTCTGGACAATCTCTTAAGAGAGCTTAGAGAGTCTTTGGAATTTTCGTGGCAAAACTACACTTTAGAGCAGGAAAAAATGAGCTACTTAAATCAGCACGTCGAATACGCTAAAGCGACGCTGGACGCATATCAGGACGAATTTAGGATAGGTCGCCGCGACCTTATAAATTTGCTCGATGCAGAGAGCGAGTACAATACCGCGCTAAAAGAGATAATAAATACCGAAACGGCGCTGCTTTACGCGAAATTTAGGCTGCTTGACAACATGGGTATGATCTCTGACAGCTTCGAGCCTGGTTTTGCAAAGAGATATATCCAGGGTGCTTGCAGTATTCAAAACGATCTAAGGTAGCCTAGGATATGACCAAAAAGGTCGTAAAAGCCTTAAGAGCGCTTAGTTTTGGCGCTCTTTTATCTATTTTCGCATGCGGGTTGGTAGCTGATTTCATAAAATCCTCCACGATAGCGAAAATGGGTCAAATTTACGGAGAGGACGCCAGAAGGAGAGCAAGTGCTTTAAATGCACTGATGGCCTCCTTGCAAAATGCGAGCGTTCAAGAGAAGCTCGTTAAGGTCAATGATTTTTTCAATGCGTTAAGATGGACTACCGATATGGAAGTTTGGGGCAAAAAGGATTATTGGGCTACGAGGATGGAATTTTTAGGTAAGGGTGCGGGCGATTGCGAGGATTACGTGATAGCGAAGTATTTTACGCTAAAGCAGCTTGGAATCCCGACGGATAAATTATATTTTACCTACGTCAAGGCTCTAAAATACAATCAAGCTCACATGGTACTTTCGTATTATGAGACGCCAAAATCGATCCCGCTCATACTAGACAACATAAACGGCAAGATCAAGATCGCGACACAAAGGACCGATCTTTTGCCGGTTTATAGCTTTAACGGCGACTCGCTTTATCTCGCAAAGCAAGAGGGGCTGGGGCAGGTCGTTCCGGGCGGCAATAAAAAACAAAACCCGAAATGGTTAGAACTGATAGATAAAATGCAAAAAGAGGATTTATGACACTATTTAAACAGATCATGTTGGCTGTGATAGCTTTTGGTATCGTGATATTCATGGCGGTAGGATATTTGAATTTTAAAAGTTTAAATAGCTACATCAACGATCAGCTTGGTGAAAATGCCAGGCATACGGCAAATTCTTTAGGTCTGGCGCTAAAGCCTATCATAGATCCCGACGATATGTCGATGGCTGAAACGATGATAAATTCGATGTTTGACAGCGGTCGCTATCAGCTCATAAAGCTAGAGGACGTAGACGGTAAAATTTTGATAGAAAGCTCTCAGCCTACCCAAGCTATGGGCGTGCCGGAGTGGTTTTTCAAATTCGCAAAATTTGAAGCTCCGATCGCTCAAAGCGAGATAATGACCGGCTGGACGAAATTTGGCACTCTTTACGTTCAAGGCAGCACCGCACTTGCTTATAACGAGCTTTACTCCAATATAAAAAATATATTTGAATTTCTACTCGCCATGATAGCTGTCTCGCTTGTGGTGAGTTATTTCGGGCTAAAGGCGATATTCAAGCCTTTATTAAAGGTGCAAAATCAAGCCGAAGCGATACTTGATAATAAATTCCTGATCCAAGATAAAATCCCTTTCACGACCGATCTTAGACAGATGGTGCTTGCGATGAACTCGATGGTCAAAAAGGTCGAGGATATATTTGAAAGAGAGGCCGCTACGCTCAACAAATACCAAGAGCTGCTTTATAAAGACGGTATGAGCGGAGCTTACAACAGGAGATTTTTCCAGACCAAATTTAGCGAATACCTTGCAAGCGAGGAGTATTCTCGCGGTGCGATCGTGCTGATAAGCTTTAAAGAGCTTGTAAATTTAAAGAAAATTTTAGGCTTTGAAAAATGGCAGAGCTTCATCATAAAGATCGCTCAAATTTTAAAAAGCTACGTAGACGAGAGTAAATTTAACGCCGTGATAGCCAGGCTAAACGACAACGACTTTGCGCTCTTGATGCCGAGTGTAGATCCCCAAAGCGTTACCGGCCTTACGGAAAAGATAATGGACGAAATGAAAAAAACGTATCAGCATTTTGCCATCAACGAAAACGAGTATCCGGCAAACGCCGCGATAGTGGATTACGAGCCAAAAAGCCAGATAGGCAATTTGCTGACGACAGCTGATGTGACACTGGCAAATGCACGTTTAGAGGGAAATTTCACATATAAAATTTTCAAAAACAGCACGAATGCGCTCATCATGGGTAAGGAAAAATACCGAGACCTCATATCAAAATCCATGCAAAATGATATGTTTAAATTCGCCTCTCAAAAGGTCGCTAGCAGCGATGATAAATTTGAGCAATACGAGCTTTACTTGCGTCTTGTGGACGATGAGGGTAAGTGGCAGATGGCTTCTTATTTCATGCCGATGGTAAACGAACTCGACCTTGGCGCGGCTCTTGATCTACATATTTTAAACAGGATAGCTCAAATTTTACCTAGCAAAATTTTACCTGACGGCTCTTTGGCGATAAATTTAGGTAAGGAAATTTTAAATTCCGACGAGAATTTTTACAAGCTCGAGGCCGTGCTTAAGAAAATAAGCGCTTCGTCTAAATTTAAAAACTATATAGAAATTCCAAACAAAGACGATATTAGCTTGCAAAGCGTGATAAAGCTCACGAATAAGCTCAAGGAATTTGGCTTTGGCTTTGGCTTTGATCACTTCGGGCTTGATGCTAAAAGCATTGAGAGGCTAAAGGAGCTAAATCCTGATTATGTTAAAATTCAAGCCGCAAACATCATAGACTTTTTTAGTGAAAACGGCAGTGCGCAGACTAGGCAGTCGCTTGAGGTCATCATGAATTCTAAGGACATCAAGCTCGTAGCCATCGGTGTTGAAAACGAGGAGCAAAAGAAAAAGCTGCTCGAGCTTGGCATTATGAATATGCAAGGAATTTATATCGATGAGATCAAAAATATTGGATGATAAATGCACAATGAAAATATAAAAGACGAACTGCTCGAGTGTTTGGTCATCTTCACTAAGCTTCACAACAACCCTTACAGCGCCGACGCTCTCACGATAGGGCTACCTGTCGAGGACGGCGAGGAGATAGAGCTCTTTTCGCTAAACGGCTCGAAGTCGCTTTTTTCTCGTGCGGCGTCTCGTGCGGGGTTCGCCTCCACTCTTGTCAGAAAAGAGCTCGAGGAAATTTCACCGCTCGTTTTGCCCTGCATTTTGATGCTTCGAGGTAAAAAGGCGTGCATCTTACAGTCCATAAGCCACGATAAAAATACGGCAAACGTGATAACCCCCGAGCTGGCCTCGGGCAGCAGCACCATCGAGCTAGACAAGCTCAAAGAGGAGTATTTGGGCTACGCTTATTATCTAAAGCGCGAATTCGTCCCGGAGGATACGAACTCCACGAGGCTCATCGACACAGGCAAGGAGCATTGGTTTTGGGGGACGCTAAAGCGCTCTAAGAAAATTTACATAGACGTGATCCTTGCTAGCTTGATCATAAATTTATTCGTGCTTGCAAGCCCGCTTTTTACGATGAACGTCTATGACCGCGTTGTCCCAAACAACGCCGTAGAGACGCTTTGGGTGCTTGCTCTTGGCGTGAGCGTGGTTTATGGTATCGATCTTTTTTTGAAATTCGTGCGAGCGTATTTCCTTGAGATAGCAGGCAAAAAGAGCGACATCATAATGAGCTCAATGCTCTTTGAGCGCGTCATGGATATGAAATTTAGCAACAAACCAAAGTCAGTCGGCTCTTTTGCCAGCAATATGAAAGAATTCGACACCGTTAGGAATTTCTTCTCCTCCGCCTCGATCACGGCGATCGTGGATCTGCCTTTCGCACTTATATTTTTGATAGTCACATATTTCATAGGCAGCTACCTAGTCATCGTGCCTATCGTCATAATGCTATCTATCTTGTGCTATACGTTTTTTATAAAAGATCCTTTGCAAAATGCGATAAAAAGCACTTTCGAGGCCTCGGCAGCAAAGAACGGGATATTGATAGAGAGCCTGAGCGGGCTTGAGACCATAAAGACGCTAGGGGCTAGCGGCCATGTGCAGTGGAGCTGGGAAGAGGCCACCGGCGAGATAGCAAACAGAAGTATAAAGTCAAAAATGATAACGACCTCGATAACGACGGTCACATCGTTTTTGGTGCAGCTAAACACGATCGCTATCATCGTTCTTGGCGTGTATATGATACAAGGCACGCAGCTTACGATGGGCGGGCTCATCGCAGCAGTGATGCTCAGCTCGCGCGCTATCGCTCCGATGGGTCAAGTCGCGTCGTTAGCGGCAAATTTTGAGCAGACAAAGACCGCTTACGCCAGCCTTAGCAAGATCATGCAAATGCCGGTAGAACGCCCGGAAGGCAAGAAATTCGTAAGACGAAATTCCTTTGCTGGAAGGATAGAATTTAAAAATGTCAGCTTCACATATCCAGAGACTACGAAAGGCTCGCTAGATAGGATAAATTTCGTGATATCAGCAGGCGAAAAAGTAGGCATAATCGGCAAAAACGGCTCTGGCAAAACGACTTTGCAAAAGCTCATTTTAGGGCTTTATTCGCCTACTGAAGGAGCGGTGTTGATAGATGGCATAGACATAAATCAGATCGATCCTGCCGATCTTCGCAGAAACATAGGCTATGTGCCGCAAGACGTCGTGCTCTTTAAAGGCACGGTCAGGGAAAATATCGTGCAAAAAGCGCCTTACGTCGATGATATGCAGATCATCAAAGCCGCCAAGATAAGCGGAGTGGATGAATATGTGAACGCCCATCCTTTGGGCTTTGATATGCCGGTTTTCGAGCGAGGCGACGGTATCAGCGGCGGACAGCGCCAAAGTATCGCTGTGGCAAGAGCATTTTTGCTTGATAGCCCTATCATTTTGCTGGACGAGCCTACAAATTCTCTTGACAGCACGGTCGAGAGCAAGCTAAAGGCAAATTTAAAGATAAATATGAAAAACAAAACGATGCTACTCATAACGCACAGGACATCGATGCTTGATCTAGTAGATAGGCTCATAGTCATGGATAACGGTAAAATTCTTTTAGACGGTCCAAGAGACGAAGTTTTGGCACGACTTAGCGAGAAATAAACATGCAAGAAGAAAAAAATACTCAATCAAGTCCTACGAACGAGGATCAGCAGATAAAGCGACCAAGCACTCTTGAAGAGCAAGAGCGCGCGAGCACCGATATCTTTGATGGAGTTAAAGATATCAAGGCCGGCATCCAGGCCAAAGACTATGACGCATACGATCTAAAATTTATGTCCAGTCTCTCTGAAGCCGTGCTCGCGAAAGCACCCTCAACATCTAAAAAGATATTATACGCTCTTAGTTTCACGATCTTTTGGCTCATCGTTTGGGCTTCGTGGGCGCAGATAGACGAGATAACAAGAGGAAGCGGCAAGATAATCCCGTCAGGGAAAAATCAAGCCATACAAAACCTCGAAGGCGGCATCATAGATGCGATTTTCGTAAAAGAGGGTGACGAGGTCAAAAAAGATCAGATCATTTTAAGGATAGACAACAAAAATTTCTCCAGTAGCTACGGAGAGTCTAAACTCAGGCTTGACGAACTGGAAGCGAAATTTATGCGACTTGATGCCGAGGCAAACGATAAAGAATTCGTCTATGACGAAAAGCGCGACGCAAATAACACCAAAGCTATAAAATATGAGATTAGTCTACATAATTCAAATTTAGAGCATCTTGACGAACAGATAAGAATTCTGACCGAGCAGATAACCCAACGCCAAAGCGAACTGACCGAGCTTAAAAATAAAATTTCACAAACGCAAAACAGCTACAATCTCATGCTAAAAGAAAAGGCTATCATGGAGCCGATCTTTAAAAAAGGGCTCGTAAGCGAGGTCGAGTATATCCAGCTTCAAAGGCGAGTAAATGACCTAAAAGGCGAGCTGGACGCGTCCGTTTTGGCTCTGCCTCGCGTGGAGTCGACAATAAAAGAGGCGCAAAACAAGATAGCCGAGGTGAAGCTCGCGTTTAAAAATAACGCCAAAAAGGAGCTAAACGAAGTCTCAGCCGAGATCGCTCGTATCAGCGAGTCGCAGATCAGTCTTAGCGACAGGGTCGAAAGGACCTATGTGCGCTCTCCTGTAAACGGTATAGTCAGTAAAATGATGGTGCATACGATTTCTGGTGTCATAAAGCCCGGAGAAAACATCGCCGAGATCGTGCCGCTTGAAGACAAGCTCGTAGCTGAGGTAAAGGTCAAGCCGGCCGATGTCGCATTCTTGAGACCGGGGCTTGATACGATAGTGAAATTCACAGCTTATGATTTTAGCATTTACGGCGGTCTTAAGGGCAAGGTGACACAAATCAGCGCTGACACCGAGACGAACGAAAAGACCGGTGAGAGCTACTATCTAGTGCGCATCGAGACTGATAAAAACTATCTTGGAAGCGAGGAAAAACCGCTTCGTATAAAGGTAGGCATGATCGTTTCTGCCGATATTATTACGGGCAAAAAGACGATACTTGATTATCTTCTTAAGCCGATATTAAAAGCCAAAAACAACGCATTAACGGAGAGATGATGTCTGATAAAGCGGTAAAAAATGCCTATTACGATAAAAATTTTAAAGATTATGAAATTTTAAAGCCAAGATCGATAGAAGATCACGTGATCATTAAAGGCAAAGAGGGATGCGACCTGATAGGGCGCGAGATAAAAGATCTGGTCTTTGCCGATTGTGTTAAAAGCTTTGATGAAATTTTGGCAAAAGGGCCGCAGGATGGTGAAATTTTTAAATTTGATGACATCAAGATCAAAGACGAGGTCATAAAAAATTTAAAAATCGTCATAAAAGGCTACGACGAGAGCAATGATAATCTAAAATTTGACCTGGATAAGCTATCCTTGAGCGCTCCGTATAGATACGCTTTATCAAATGAGGGCTTTGAGATGAATATATTTTTAAACGAAGAGCCAAAGCGCGTACTCGAGTTTTTATCGACTTTTGAGTATGACTATAAAAAAGAAGAGGACAGGGCGCGTCATATTTTTGTTTTTATAAATGAAAATATGATTTATGAAAAAATATGCAAATAAGATGAGGGAAGGGACATGAACGTAGTTTTATTTACGCAAAACGGGTCGCTGAATAACCTATGGAGGGGCTATTCGTTTGGCAAAAATGTGAAATTTGCGCACAATAAAAAAGACTTTACGGGCGTTTTAAACGACAAGACCGATATTGTCGGCATCGATAAAGACGCTATCAAGGGTGATGTCCGAAAATTTATTGGCGAAATTTTGCAAAATTTCCCGAATTTAAAAATTTTGATCCTCACTAACGAGCCTAAATTCAGCGAAGGCAAATCGCTACTTACGACCGGGATAAAAGGCTACGCTAACTCGCATATGCAAAAGATCCACTTTAGCGATGCCTTTGAGGCGATACATAAAGGCAATGTCTGGCTATATCCGGAATTTATCCAAGAGATGATAGGCGAGCTGACTGGCTCTTACGCCAAAGCCGACATCAAAAAAGACAGCCTTAGTGAGCTTAGTAGCCGTGAGAAAGAGATATCGCAGCTGATATATCAAGGCCTCACTAACAGTGAAATTTCACATGTTGCAAATATAACATTAAGGACCGTAAAGGCGCATACTACGGCTATTTATAACAAGCTAGGCGTCAAAGACAGGATAGGACTCGTGCTCTTGATGCAGCAAAAAGATGCTTAGGATTTTAGCCTTTTTGCTGATCGCTGCCGTTTCATACGGGCAAAATTTCGAGCTCTTGGCTGAAAATATCGGGTCGTGCAAAGACGAACGCTGCAAAAATATCCTAAATCACTACGCTAAATTTATGAAAAAAATCAAAGATGAAAATTTTATGAGAAAGCTTGAGCTCGTAAATTCTTATATAAATTCACTTATACCAAGATATGATGATTTTTATAATACAAACATCGATATATGGAGCACTAGAGGCGAATTTTTGCACCGCGGAGGTGGAGACTGCGAGGAGTATGCGATCACGAAAGAGGCCAGTCTAAAGGATCTTGGCATGGATAATCAAAGCTGTCTTTTGATCGTCAAGGAGAAATTTTCGGGTGGATATCATATGGTCCTAGCGGTTTGGAAAGATACAAAGCAAGAGCCTTTGATCCTGGACAACCTTAGTTTTCGCGTTTTGCCGCTATCTAAGCGCTATGATTTAGAGCCAAAGTATTGTTTGACGGGCAGAAAATATTACCGACTCAAAAAGACGGCATAAATTTAGAGCCCGTGAATGTAAAAATGCAAGCCTATGAAAATTTGTTGCAAAAAGAGAAAAATGAAAAATTTTGGAAACCTTAATCGTCCAAATCGATATCGATTTTTTCTAAATTTGTGGTTATATTTTTAGCATTTTTTTCTATGTCGTGTTTGTTTTTTTCGATCAAAGATCTATTTTGTCCTATCATATCTCTATTTTCTTTTATGCCGTCGCTGTTTTGCTCTATCTTCTTGCTGAGCGATGCGATCCTTTTTTCGTAGCGTATCATTAGAAAATATATGACATAAATCAACATCAAGATCACGACCCAAGGTAAAAACTCCATATTCATCCTTTTAAAATTAAAATTTTCGCATATTATAAGAATATAGTTTTTAAAATTAATTAAATTTGCAGTTTTATTTTATAAAATTAGATTATTTTATGTAGCCTTGACTTTTAGTTTGATTTGAGATATAATTCACACTTCACAAACTAGGGTGCTGGTGTAGCTCAGTTGGTAGAGCTACTGCCTTGTAAGCAGTGGGTCGGCGGTTCAAGTCCGTTCACCAGCTCCATTTTTTGTAACAGTGTTTGACCAGAAATACCAAGCATTTTTTAATGTTAAAAAGGTGAGATACTCAAGCGGCCAACGAGGGCAGACTGTAAATCTGCTGACTATGTCTTCCGTGGTTCGAATCCACGTCTCACCACCATGCTATTGCGGGAGTAGCTCAGTTGGCTAGAGCATCAGCCTTCCAAGCTGAGGGTCGCGGGTTCGAGCCCCGTTTCCCGCTCCAAGAATTTGGACACTAAACTGGGAGCTGTATAGATATTTTTACCTAAACGCAGTCATTCAGTCTATAGTTTCCATAGTAGTTGTTTGCATTGTTAAATTAAGATCGTCTCGGCCAAGCGTCTTAAAGCGCTCATATGGCTCAGAGGTAGAGCACTTCCTTGGTAAGGAAGAGGTCGCGGGTTCAAGTCCCGCTATGAGCTCCACTGGTTTATACGATTTTGGTTGCATAACAATGCAAATTTTAGAATTAAGTCACATATCACAACGGAGGAAAAGATGGCTAAAGAAAAATTTTCACGCAACAAGCCACACGTAAACATTGGTACTATCGGTCACGTCGACCATGGTAAAACTACTTTGACAGCTGCTATTTCTGCTGTTCTTTCAAGAAAAGGTCTTGCAGAGATGAAAGACTATGATAATATCGATAACGCTCCAGAGGAAAAAGAGCGCGGTATTACCATCGCTACTTCACACATCGAGTATGAAACAGAAAAACGCCACTATGCTCACGTTGACTGCCCGGGCCACGCCGACTATGTTAAAAACATGATCACCGGTGCTGCTCAAATGGACGGTGCGATCCTAGTCGTTTCTGCTGCTGATGGCCCTATGCCTCAAACTAGAGAGCATATCTTGCTATCTCGCCAAGTAGGCGTTCCGTATATCGTTGTATTTATGAACAAAGCCGATATGGTCGATGACGCTGAGCTTCTTGAGCTAGTCGAGATGGAAATTCGTGAACTTCTTAATGAGTACAACTTCCCTGGCGATGATACTCCTATCATATCAGGCTCTGCTCTTAAAGCCCTCGAAGAGGCTAAAGCAGGTGTTGATGGTGAGTGGTCAGCAAAAGTTCTTGAGCTTATGGATAAAGTCGATGAGTATATCCCAACTCCAGTTCGTGCTACCGATAAAGACTTCCTAATGCCTATCGAAGACGTTTTCTCTATCTCGGGTCGTGGAACAGTCGTTACTGGTAGGATCGAAAAAGGTGTTGTAAAAGTTGGCGATACTATCGAGATCGTTGGTATCAAACCTACTCAAACTACGACAGTTACTGGCGTTGAGATGTTTAGGAAAGAGATGGAACAAGGCGAAGCTGGCGATAACGTAGGTGTTCTTTTAAGAGGCACTAAAAAAGAAGACGTCGAGCGCGGCATGGTTCTTTGTAAGCCAAAATCAATCACTCCTCATACAAAATTTGAGGGTGAGGTTTATATCCTAACAAAAGAGGAAGGCGGACGCCACACTCCATTCTTTAACAACTATAGACCACAATTTTATGTAAGAACAACAGACGTCACAGGCTCTATCACACTTCCAGAGGGAACCGAGATGGTTATGCCTGGTGATAATGTCAGAATTTCCGTTGAACTCATCGCCCCTGTCGCCCTTGAAGAGGGTACACGTTTTGCGATCCGTGAGGGCGGTAGAACTGTTGGTTCAGGTGTCGTTTCTAAGATACTTGCATAATTTAAAATTTAGCAAAAGAGCGATTTTGCTCTTTTGCCTTAAGGAAATTTAATGAGAATCAAAGTTGGTTTAAAATGCTCTGAAAGTGGTGATATAAACTACACTACTACAAAAAATAGTAAAACTATGACAGAAAAGTTGGAGCTTAAAAAATATTGTCCGAGGCTTAAAAAACATACTCTCCATAAAGAAGTAAAGCTAAAAAGCTAATGGGCTGATACCATTAGGGCAATAGCTCCAACGGTAGAGCGCTGGATTCCAAATCCAATGGTTGGGGGTTCGAATCCCTCTTGCCCTGCCATAATAAGGTTAAAGATGGAAAAATTAATAAACTATATAAAGCTATCAAAACTTGAAATCATGAAGGTTATATTCCCTACAAAAGAGCAAGTTAGAAACGCTTTTATTACCGTTTTTATTGTAGTTACGGTAGTGTCACTATTTTTGGCTTTGGTCGATGCCATCATGTCATTTAGTCTTTCAAAAATCATCTAAGGAAATATGACATGGCACATAAATGGTATGCTATTCAAACATATGCTGGTAGCGAGATGGCCGTAAAAAGAGGTATCGAAAATTTAGTCAAAGATCATGGCATCGAAGAGCAACTAAAAGAAGTCATCGTTCCTACTGAAGACGTTATCGAGATCAAAAACGGAAAACAAAAAATAAACGAAAGAACACTTTATCCTGGGTATGCTTTTGCACATCTTGATTTAGATACCGCTCTTTGGCATAAAATTCAATCCTTGCCAAAGGTCGGAAGATTTATAGGTGAGTCCAAAAAGCCTACTCCGTTAAGCGATAAAGACATAAATACTATTTTAGAAAAAGTACAAAAACGTGCTGCGCCTAAACCTAAAATTTTCTTTGATGAGGGTGAAAGCGTTCGTATCACAGAAGGTCCTTTTGCGAACTTTACCGGTATCGTGGAGGAGTATGATATGGTTCATGGCAAGCTTCGTTTGAATGTTTCTATATTTGGCAGAAGTACGCCGGTTGATATTTTATATTCACAAGTTGAAAAGATAATTTAAGGAGTAAGTTTATGGCTAAAAAAGTTATAGGCGAAATAAAATTACAGATTGCCGCTACAAAGGCAAATCCAAGCCCGCCAGTTGGTCCAGCTCTTGGTCAAAAGGGCGTAAATATCATGGAATTTTGCAAAGCTTTTAATGAGAAAACAAAGGATATGGTGGGATTTAATATACCTGTCGTTATAACCGTTTATGCAGATAAAAGCTTTACATTCATCACGAAGCAACCGCCTGCAACAGACCTTATAAAGAAGGCTGCCGGCATAGCAAAAGGGGCAGACAATCCTTTGAAAAACAAGGTTGGTAAATTAACTAAAGCTCAAGTTTTAGAGATCGTTGAGAAAAAACTTGTAGATTTGAATACGAACGATAAAGAGCAAGCGGCTAAAATCATTGCCGGTTCAGCTCGTTCTATGGGTGTCGAGATAGTAGACTAAACGCCTTTACCGTCAGGCTGAGTATCAAAAGACGGAAGCACTTTAAAATGCGGAGAATTTAATGGGAAAAACTACTAAAAGATTTCAAGAGCTACTTAAAAAAGTAGAAGAAAATAAAATTTACAATCTTGATGAAGCGATTACTACGATCAAAACTTTAGCGTCTGCTAAATTTGATGAAACCGTAGAAATAGCGCTTAAGCTCAACGTTGATCCAAGACATGCCGATCAGATGGTTCGTGGCTCTGTGGTATTGCCGGCTGGAACAGGTAAAACCGTTCGTGTCGCCGTCATAGCAAAAGACGCCAAAGCCGACGAGGCAAAAGCTGCAGGCGCAGATATCGTAGGCTCTGATGAGCTTGTTGAGGATATCCAAAAAGGCATCATGAATTTCGATGTTCTTATCGCTACTCCAAATTTAATGGGTCTAGTAGGTAAAGTCGGTCGTATCCTTGGACCAAAAGGCTTAATGCCAAATCCAAAAACAGGTACCGTTACTATGGACGTAGCTCAAGCTGTAAATAATGCAAAGAGCGGTCAAGTAAATTTCCGTGTCGATAAACAGGGAAATATCCATGCAGGGCTTGGAAAGGTCAGCTTTAGTAAAGAACAGCTAAATGAGAATATCTCAACTTTTATAAAAGCCATAAATAAGCATAAACCGTCTGCTTCAAAAGGTAGATATGTCAAAAATGCTTCATTGTCATTGACGATGAGCCCGTCTATCGCTCTTGATACTCAAGAAGTGATGGATCTAAAATAAATTATTAAATTAAATTTATATCTTAGATTGGAGATAGCCGAGGCCCTAGGGCTTAATCGATTCGACCCGCTCTGCTTGAAATCACCGGTCGGAAAGGAGAAAAAGTGACACGTAATGAAAAATCTGAAGTTATAGCTAAACTTGAGAGCGAATTTAAAGATGCTCAAGCGATCGTTGTTTGCGATTATCACGGGCTTAGCGTTAAAAAACTTGAAGCGTTGAGAAATGCTGCAAGAGAACAAAACGTTAAAGTTCAAGTCATCAAAAATACGCTTGCTAACATAGCTCTTAAAAATTCCGCTAAAGACGGAATGAGTCTAAAAGATACGAATATTTATCTTTGGAGCGAAGATCAGCTAGCTGTGACAAAGGTCGTTGTTAAATTTGAGGAAGCCAATTCCGAGCTTTTCAAAATCAAAACAGCATATATTGACGGAGAAGTTGCAAGCGTCGATAAAGTCAAAGCTCTATCGAAGATGCCAAGTCGCGACGAGCTTATCGCTATGCTACTTCAAGTTTGGAATGCGCCTATCCAAAATTTCACTATTGGACTAAATGCGCTTAAAGAGAAAAAAGAACAATCAGCATAAAAATTTAGAAGGATAATAAAATGGCAATCACTAAAGAAGATGTATTAGAATTTATTTCTAATCTTTCAGTACTTGAGCTTAGCGAGCTCGTAAAAGAGTTTGAAGAGAAATTCGGCGTAAGCGCCGCTCCTGTTATGGTAGCTGGCGGTGCAGTAGCTGGCGGTGCTGCTGAAGCGGCTGAAGAGAAAACAGAATTTAACCTCGTATTGGTTGATTCTGGCGACAAGAAGATCAATGTAATCAAAGTCGTTAGAGCCCTTACTGGTCTTGGACTTAAAGAGGCTAAAGACGCAGTTGAAGGAACTCCATCCGTTCTTAAAGAGGGCATTAGCAAAGATGAGGCCGAGGCAGCTAAAAAAGAGCTTGAAGAAGCAGGCGCTAAAGTCGAACTTAAGTAATTTCATTTTCTTGAAATTATCAAAAATTTCAGAGAGGGCTAGTGCTCTCTCTTTTTTAAATTTAGATGCCTTGCAAGAGAGGCTATACTTTTCTTTCAAAATCACCACGAGGTAGATGCAATGTTAAATAGCTTATACTCAGGAAATCGTCTTAGAGTTGATTTCTCTAATGTCGTCAAAGAGATAGATGTTCCTAACCTACTACAATTACAAAAAAAGAGCTTCGATAATTTTTTAAATTTAGACAATACCCAGTCCGAAAGCGGGATTGAAAAAGTTTTTAAATCGATTTTTCCTATACACGATCCGCAAAATCGCCTAAGTTTGGAATATGTGAGCTCTGAGATCGGAAAACCGAAATATACGATAAGAGAATGTATCGAAAGAGGCCTTACGTATTCTGTAAATTTAAAGATGAAAATTCGCCTCATCGTGCATGAAAAAGATGAAAAGACCGGCGAAAAAGTCGGTGTAAAAGATATAAAAGAGCAAGAGATTTTTATACGTGAAATTCCTCTAATGACCGATAGAATTTCATTTATCATAAACGGCGTAGAGCGCGTGGTGGTAAATCAACTACATAGAAGCCCGGGCGTTATTTTTAAACAAGAGGAGAGCGCAACGGTCGCAAACAAGCTCATCTATACCGCTCAGATCATACCTGATAGAGGAAGCTGGCTATATTTTGAATACGACACGAAAGATGTATTATACGTCAGGATAAATAAGCGCAGGAAAGTGCCGGTAACTATACTGTTTAGGGCGCTCGGATATAAAAAACAAGACATTATAAAGCTATTTTATCCTATCCAAACACTGAGCATCAAAAATAATAAATTTTTAACCCCTTTCAGCCCGGATGATTATCTTGGCAGGATAGACTACGACATAAAAGACGAAGAGGGCAACGTCCTTCATCAAGCAGGAAAGCGCCTTACGAAGAAAAAGGCAGACAAGCTCATAGAAGACGGCGTCAAATGGGTAGAATACCCTACCGAAGTTTTGGTAAGCCGCTATTTGGCCAGCCCAGTTATAAATAAAGAAAGCGGCGAGGTGCTATATGACACCCTTTCTCAGCTTGATGAGAATAAGCTTGTCAAAATTCTAAGCGAGCAAGATAGCATCGAGATAATAAACAACTCTGCTTCAGGCGTCGATGATGCGATCATAAATTCATTCATCGCTGATAACGAGATGCTTAAAATTTTAAGGCAAACAGAGGGTGTCGACGATGAGAACGATCTTTCTGCGATCAGAATTTACAAGGTGATGAGGCCGGGTGAGCCTGTCGTCAAAGAGGCGGCCAAGACCTTTGTAAATGATATATTCTTTAATCCCGAGAGATACGACCTTACAAAAGTTGGCCGTATGAAGATGAACCATAAACTAGCTCTTGACGTGCCTGAGTATGTCACTGTTTTAACTAGCGAAGACATCATAAAGACTGCGAAATATCTCATAAAGGTCAAAAACGGACAGGGTCATATAGACGACAGGGATCACTTGGGCAACAGGCGTATCCGCTCTATAGGTGAGCTTTTAGCGAACGAGCTTCATCTTGGCTTTGTCAAAATGCAAAAAGCGATCCGTGATAAATTTACAAGCCTAAGCAACAACACAGAAGAGATCATGCCTTATGACCTCATAAATCCAAAAATGATCACCGCAACGATAATGGAATTCTTCACTAGCGGTCAGCTCAGTCAGTTTATGGATCAGACCAACCCTCTTAGCGAGGTCACACATAAACGTCGTTTGTCAGCTCTTGGAGAGGGCGGCTTGGTAAAAGAGCGTGCGGGCTTTGAGGTGCGTGACGTTCACCCGACTCACTACGGTAGAATTTGCCCTGTCGAGACACCGGAAGGTCAAAACATCGGCCTTATAAACACACTTTCGACATACGCGAAGGTAAATGACCTTGGTTTTGTCGAAGCTCCTTATAAAAAAGTCGTCGATGGCAAAGTGATCGACGAGATCGTTTATCTGACGGCTACTCAAGAGGAGGGCAACGTTATCGCTCCAGCCTCTACCAAGCTTGATGAAAACGGCTACATCGTAGAGGATCTCATCGAGGTCAGACGCGAGGGCGAGATGATGCTTGCGCGACGCGAGGATGTCACTTTGATAGATTTGTGCTCCGGTATGATAGCCGGTGTCGCAGCTTCGCTTATCCCGTTTTTGGAACATGATGATGCGAACCGTGCATTGATGGGCTCAAACATGCAGCGCCAAGCAGTGCCGCTTCTTCGCTCTACCGCCCCTATCGTGGGAACGGGTATGGAAAGCGTCATAGCTCGTGATGCGTGGGAGAGTATAAAAGCACGCCGCGGCGGTATAGTCGAAAAAGTGGATAACAAAAATATCTTTATCTTGGGTGAAGATGAGGCCGGCCCTTATATCGACCACTACTCGCTTGAGAAAAATTTAAGAACCAATCAAAATACTACATTTTCTCAACACCCTATCGTCAAAAAAGGTGACGAGATAAAAGAGGATCAGATAATAGCCGACGGCCCTAGTATGGAAAAGGGCGAGCTTGCTATCGGCAAGAACGCTCTTATCGCGTTTATGCCTTGGAACGGCTATAACTACGAGGATGCGATCGTCATCAGCGAGAAAATGATCCGCGAGGATGCATTCACTAGCGTTCATATTTATGAAAAAGAGATCGAAGCTCGCGAGCTAAAAGACGGCGTAGAGGAAATCACTAAAGACATACCTAACATCAAAGAAGAAGACCTGCTTCATCTTGATGAAAGCGGTATCGTAAAGATAGGCACGCAGATAAAGCCCGGTATGATATTAGTCGGTAAAGTCTCTCCAAAAGGCGAAGTGAAGCCGACCCCAGAGGAGCGCTTGCTACGCGCGATATTTGGTGAGAAAGCCGGTCATGTGGTAAATAAATCGCTTTACGCTTCGGCCTCTATGGAAGGTGTCGTCGTAGATGTCAAAATTTTTACCAAAAAGGGCCACGAAAAAGACAGCAGAACGCATAAAGCCTACGAGGAAGAGAAGGCTCTTTTGGAAAAAGAACACCACGACAGGCTATTGATGTTAGATAGAGAGGAGATGCTAAAGGTCACTTCGCTATTATCTAAAAACCAGCTTACCAGCGAGCAGTCTATCAACAAAAAGACATACAAAAAAGGCTCAAAAATCAATAAAGCCGATCTTGAAAATATCAACCGCTTCACGCTGAATTCTATCGTAAAGGGCTTTTCAAAAGAGGTTCAGAAAAAATATGACGAGCTTAAAAATTATTTCCAAAACGAGAAGAAAAAGCTAAAAGAGGAGCATGACTCCAAGATCGAAATTTTAGAAAAAGACGATATCTTGCCAAGTGGCGTAGTCAAACTGGTCAAGGTTTATATCGCCACTAAGCGCAAGCTAAAAGTAGGCGATAAGATGGCTGGTCGGCACGGCAACAAAGGTATCGTCTCAAATATCGTACCAGAAGTCGATATGCCGTATCTTCCGAGCGGTCAGATCGTTGATATCGTGCTAAACCCTCTTGGCGTTCCTAGCCGTATGAATATCGGTCAAATTTTGGAGTCTCACCTGGGCCTTGTAGGATACCGCTTGGGTGAGCAGATAAATGAAATTTTTGAAACCAAAAAAGGCGAGTGGCTAAAAGAGCTAAGAGCCAAGATGATAGAGATCGCAAGCGTTTCAAAGCTTATGAACGCTAAAAATGCACTTGGCAAGATGAGCGATGAGAAGTTGCTTGAATACGCAAAGGATTGGAGCAACGGCGTTAGATTCGCCACTCCTATTTTTGAGGGCGTCAAAGCCGATGAATTCGTCAAATTATTTGAGATGGCAAAGATCGATAGTGACGGCAAGACCGAGCTTTACGACGGACGAACAGGCTCGAAAATTCGCGAACGCGTCAATGTGGGCTGCATGTATATGCTAAAGCTCCATCACCTGGTTGACGAGAAAGTCCATGCAAGAAGCACGGGACCATACAGCCTAGTCACTCAGCAGCCAGTCGGCGGCAAGGCGCTATTTGGCGGTCAAAGATTTGGAGAGATGGAAGTTTGGGCGCTTGAGGCTTATGGCGCAGCGCATACGCTTAGAGAGATGCTGACCGTCAAATCAGACGATGTAGATGGCCGCTTGTCTGCTTATAAGGCATTGACACGCGGAGAGAATGTGCCGGAGACTGGCATCCCTGAGACTTTCTTTGTTCTGACCAACGAGCTAAAGTCGCTAGCTCTTGATGTAGAAGTATATGATGAGGACGAGACAAATGAAAATGAATAATTTAAAACCAGTTGAGATAAAAGAGGAGCATAGACCGCGCGATTTTGAGGCTTTTCAGCTTCGTTTGGCAAGTCCTGAAAAGATAAAATCATGGAGCTATGGCGAGGTCAAAAAGCCTGAGACTATCAACTATCGCACGTTAAAGCCTGAGCGTGACGGTCTGTTTTGCGCCAAAATTTTCGGACCTATCCGCGACTACGAGTGCCTTTGCGGAAAATATAAAAAGATGCGCTACAAAGGTATAAAATGCGAAAAATGTGGCGTCGAGGTTACAAGCTCGAAAGTCCGCCGTTCGCGCATGGGGCACATCGAGCTAGTGACTCCGGTCGCGCACATCTGGTATGTAAATTCACTCCCAAGCCGCATCGGAACGCTACTTGGCATAAAGATGAAAGACCTTGAGCGTGTGCTTTACTACGAGGCGTATATCGTTGAAAACCCTGGCGAGGCCTTCTATGATAATGAAAATTCCAAAAAAGTCGAAAAATACGATGTTTTAAACGAGGAGCAGTATCAATCCTTGGCCGCTCGTTATGAGGACAGCGGTTTTGCGGCCAGAATGGGCGGCGAAGTCATCCATGATATGCTAGCAGAGCTTGATCTGACTGAAATTTTAGAGCAGCTAAAGCTTGAAGTGGAGTCTACAAATTCCGATGCGAAGAAAAAGGTGATAGTAAAACGCTTGAAAGTTATCGAGAGCTTTTTAAATTCAGGCAACCGTCCGGAGTGGATGATGATCACGAATTTGCCTGTTTTGCCACCTGATCTTAGGCCGTTAGTCAGCCTTGACGGCGGCAAATTCGCAGTTTCAGACGTGAATGATCTTTATCGCCGTGTCATAAATAGAAACAGCCGTCTAAAGCGCCTACTGGAGCTTGATGCACCGGAGATCATCATAAGGAACGAAAAAAGGATGCTTCAAGAGGCGGTCGATGCGCTATTTGACAACGGTCGTCGTGCAAATGCCGTAAAGGGTGCAAACAAACGTCCTCTTAAATCCCTAAGTGAGATCATCAAAGGAAAACAAGGTCGCTTCCGTCAGAATTTGCTAGGAAAGCGCGTGGACTTCTCGGGACGTTCCGTCATCGTTGTCGGACCAAAGCTGAGGATGGATCAATGCGGTCTGCCTAAGAAAATGGCACTAGAGCTGTTTAAGCCGCATTTGCTCGCTCGCCTTGAGGAAAAGGGCTATGCAACGACCGTAAAACAAGCTAAAAAGATGATAGAGGATAAGACCAACGAGGTTTGGGAGTGCCTAGAGGAGGTCGTTAAAGACCATCCGGTCATGCTAAACCGCGCTCCGACACTTCACAAGCTCTCTATCCAGGCGTTTCACCCTGTGCTTGTCGAGGGCAAGGCTATCCAGCTTCACCCGCTAGTTTGTGCCGCTTTCAATGCCGACTTTGACGGCGATCAAATGGCGGTGCATGTCCCATTAAGCCAAGAGGCGATCGCAGAGTGCAAAATTTTGATGCTAAGCTCGATGAATATCTTGCTTCCTGCAAGCGGCAAAGCGATAACCGTCCCTAGCCAAGACATGGTCCTTGGAATTTATTATCTAAGTCTTGAGCGAAACGACGAGAAGGGCGCAAATAAAATTTTCTCTAGCGTCGATGAGGTCATGATAGCCGAGGAGGCCAATACTCTTGGTCTGCACGCAAAGATCAAGACTATGGTCGATGGCAAGACTATGTTCACTACAGCCGGCCGCTTGATACTTCGCGCGATATTGCCTGATTTTGTCCCGGATAACATGTGGAACAAGATAATGAAGAAAAAAGATATCGCGAATTTAGTCGATTATGTCTATCGCAACGGCGGGCTAGAGGTCACGGCTGATTTTCTTGATAAGCTTAAGAATTTAGGCTTTAGATACGCTACAAAGGCTGGAATTTCAATATCTATCGCAGATATCATCGTGCCGGAGAGCAAGCAAAAGCATATCGACGAGGCAAAGAAAAAGGTCCGCGAAATTCAGCGTCAATACGGAGCCGGCTTACTGACCGACTCTGAGAGATATAATAAGATCGTCGATATTTGGACCGATACGAACAACACCGTCGCAGGCGAGATGATGAAGCTTATCCAAAACGATAAGGGAGGTTTCAACTCTATTTATATGATGGCGGACTCCGGTGCGAGAGGCTCTGCGGCACAGATCCGCCAGCTTGCCGGTATGCGCGGATTGATGGCAAAACCTGACGGCTCTATCATCGAAACGCCTATCACTTCAAATTTCCGCGAGGGTCTAAATATGATGGAGTACTTCATCTCGACCCATGGCGCTAGAAAAGGTCTAGCCGATACCGCTCTTAAAACGGCAAATGCCGGTTATTTAACAAGAAAGCTCATCGACGTGGCGCAAAATGTGAAAGTCACCATGCATGACTGCGGTACTCACGAGGGCGTCGAGATAACCGATATCACCGAAAACGGCGAGCTCATCGAGAGCTTGGAAGAGCGCGTTTTAGGACGTGTTTTGGCAGATGATGTCATCGATCCGATAACAAATGAAATTTTATTCTCCGAAGGCACACTGCTTGACGAGGAAAAGGCAAAGACCATCAGTGAAGCGGGTATAAAATCAGTAAGCATAAGAACGCCTATCACATGCAAAGCGCCAAAAGGCGTCTGCGCTAAATGCTACGGTATAAATTTGGGCGAAGGCAAGCTCGTAAAACCCGGCGAGGCTGTGGGCATCATTTCGGCTCAATCTATCGGCGAGCCTGGAACTCAGCTAACGCTTAGGACTTTCCACATCGGAGGAACGGCCTCTACCGAGCAGCAAGATCGTCAAGTCATAGCCCAAAAAGAGGGCTTTATAAGGTATTATAACCTTAACACTTACGAAAATAACGGCAAAAGGATCGTTGCAAACAGGCGAAGCGCTGCCGTATTGCTGGTCGAGCCAAAGATAAAATCTACGATTGACGGTAAAATAGAGATAGAATTTGCCCACGAAGACGTAAATATCACGATCAAAGGCAAAAAAGAAGAGGCCAAATATACGATAAGAAGAAACGATCTGGCTAAGCCAAACGAGCTTGCGGGCGTAAGCGGCAAGATCGAAGGAAAAATGTATATACCATACTCAACCGGCGATAAAGTAGCTGCGAACGAGAGTATCGTAGAGATCATCAAAGAGGGCTGGAACGTGCCTAATCGTATCCCGTTTGCCAGCGAGCTTAAGATCGCTGACGGCGAGCCTGTGACGCAGAAAATTTTGGCTGATGCGAGCGGAGTGATAAAATTCTTTATCTTAAATGGTGATTATTTGGATCGTTTAAAAGACATCAAAAAGGGACACAAGGTCACAGAAAAAGGTCTATTTGTCGTAGTTTCCGACAAAGACGGTCGTGAGGCGGTTCGCCACTATATACCAAGAAATTCTATCATCCAACTTTCCGATAATGAAAACGTGGAGGCAAAAAGCGTCATCGCGCTTCCTGAAAATAGCGATAAACTCGTTATCGCAGAGTGGGATCCTTATTCTACTCCGACTATCGCCGAGGAGGCGGGCGTGGTCTCTTACGAGGATATCGAGCCTGGATATTCCGCCGCCGAGCAGTTTGACGAGGCGACAGGACAAAGCCGTCTTGTCATCAACGAGTACTTGCCAAGTGGAGTCAAGCCGACCATCGTCGTCGCAACTAAAAATGGCGGTATGATAAAATATCAACTCGATCCAAAGACTGCGATATTCGTAGCCGACGGTGCCGAGGTCGCTCAGGCCGATGTGCTCGCCAGGACGCCAAAGGCGGTCGCAAAATCAAAAGATATCACCGGTGGTCTTCCGCGTGTCAGTGAGCTATTTGAGGCTAGACGTCCGAAAAATACGGCTATAGTTGCCGAGATCGACGGCGTAGTTAGATTTGACAAACCGCTTCGCTCTAAAGAGCGCATCATCATCGAGGCCGAAGACGGCGCTACCGCCGAATACTTGATCGATAAGACGCGTCAAATTCAAGTCAGAAACGGCGAATTCGTCCATGCTGGCGAAAAGCTTACCGATGGCTTGATATCAAGCCACGATATCTTGAGGATCTTGGGCGAAAAGGCGCTACATTACTATCTGATAAGCGAAATTCAGCAAGTTTATCGCCGACAAGGTGTCGCGATCGCAGATAAGCACATCGAAATCATCGTCTCTCAAATGCTTCGCCAAGTAAAGATCGTGGATAGCGGGAATACAAATTTTATCGTCGGCGATATGGTCTCAAGAAATAAATTTAAAGAGGAAAACGAGCGCATAATGAAAATGGGCGGAGAGCCGGCGATAGCCGAGCCGATCCTCCTTGGCGTCACGCGTGCGGCTATCGGAAGCGATAGCGTCATCTCGGCCGCATCTTTCCAAGAGACGACAAAGGTCCTCACGGAGGCATCGATCGCAGCAAAATTTGACTATCTTGAAGATCTAAAAGAAAACGTCATCTTGGGTCGTATGATACCAGTGGGCACCGGTCTTTATAAAGACAAAAAGATAAAAATCAAACAAATTTGACGCAAGAGCCTCGTTTTGAGGCTCTTTATTATTTACTTTCTTCTTATACAATCCTATTAAATTTAATATCCAAAAGGAATATCGATGAAAAATCAAGATCTAGGACTGCTTTTCGTGAGACTTGGTCTTGGGATTTGCCTATTTATGCACGGCTTTAGAAAGCTTACAGGCGGTATCGGCTTTATAAAATCGATGGTAGCTTCAGCCGGCATGCCGGAATTTTTCGCTTACGGCGTTTATATCACAGAGGTTTTAGCTCCGCTCATGCTGATCATCGGATTTTATTCGAGAGTCGCCGCAGTTATAATCGCTGCAAATGCGCTGTTTATCGTTTATCTTGCACATCCAAATTTCTTGGCCCTTACCGGACACGGCGGCTTTGAGGCTGAAATTTTATATCTTTATATGGCCATGGCTCTTTGCACGATCTTTTGTGGAAGCGGCAAATATGCCATCAAGGCGGACTGAAATTTAGCTTTTGTTACATTTTACTAATCGAATATAAAAATTTTATTTTTAATATTAAATTTTTATAATATTTTAAGCCTTTAGAATATAGATTTTTAATAAATCTAAATTTAAGGAGGCTGTCATGTCTGGCGAAAAGTTGAAACCGACGTTCTTGCAAAGCGTTACGCCGGTTTTGGTCATGATTTTTGGACTTGCTTTGGGAGTGGGCTACTACAAGCTCAAAGTCGAACCTATCATTTTGACCTCGGTGCTCGTTGCCGGGCTCATCGCTTGGCGGCTTGGCTACTCCTACAAAGAGCTCGAGGCGGGCATAATCGATAAAATTTCAAGCTCGCTTCCGGCGCTCATGATACTTTGGGTCGTGGGCCTACTTATTGGCTCGTGGATGTTTTCCGGCACGATACCGATGATCATCTACTACGGCGTCGGGATCATCAGCCCAAAATACCTCGTCGTTACCGCCTTTTTGATATGCGCCATCCTCTCGACCGTCACAGGTACGTCCTGGGGGTCGGCCGGCACGGTGGGCGTAGCCGTGATGGGTATCGCTCAAGGCCTTAACGTGGATCTAGCCGCGACTGCCGGAGCAGTCGTAGCAGGAGCTTATTTTGGCGATAAGCTCTCCCCACTTTCAGATACTACGAATTTAGCCCCGATAGCCGCAGGCTCGGAGCTTTACGAGCATATCAGGCACATGCTTTACACGACCGTGCCGGCTACTATCGTAGCGATCATCGTTTATCTTTTTATAGGCTCGGGCGCAGCCAGCGGCAACGATGTCTCGGCATCGATACTATCGCTTCAGACTGAGCTTGATAGAGTTTTTGACTTTCATATCATCCTCTTGCTGCCGGCGATTTTAGTCCTAGCGGGCTCTTTTTTAAAATGGCCAACCATACCCGTGATGCTCATCTCATCTTTTATGGCTGTGTTGTTTGGTGTATTTTTACAGGGTTTTAGCCTCAAAAACGGTCTGATATCTGTTATGAGCGGCTTTAATCTAAACATGAGCGGGCTTGATGGTGAATTTTCAAAAGATATGATGAAACTTTTAAACAGAGGCGGTGTGAGCTCGGTAAATGCCACGACTATCCTCGTCATCTGTGCTATGGGCTTTGCCGGGATTTTGTCCGTTACCGGTATGCTAAGCGTCGTGCTTCACACGATAATGTCAAAGGTCAGATCGCAAGCTGGCGTCATCATCTCGACCATATCGTCTTGTTTGACGGTCGCATTTGTGACTGGTAGCTCGTATCTGTCGATCTTGGTGCCTGGTGAGATGTTTAAGGACTTTTATAAAGAAAAGGGACTGGCGGCTAAGAATTTGTCCAGAACTCTCGAGGACTCCGGCACCGTCGTCGTTCCGCTCATACCATGGTCGGCGGCCGGAGCTTATATGACGGCTACGCTTGGTGTCGCAACGGTGGAATATCTGCCTTGGGCGGTCATGAACTATATGGGTATCGTTTTTGCCGTGATCCTAGCTATCACGGGCATCGGCATAGCGCCGCTAAAAGATAAAAAGGAGGAGTGATGTTGCTCATAAAAAACGCTCAAATTTTCTCTCCTAAATTTATAGGACGTAAAGATATTTTCATCTGTAACGGCAAGATCGTCTGCATAGATGAGAATTTAAACCCGAATTTGCCAAATTTAAAAGTGATCGAGGCTTCAAAATTTATAGCTACGCCGGGGCTCATCGATAAGCACGTTCATATCACGGGCGGTGGTGGCGAAGGCGGCTTTAAAACCAGAGTGCCAGAGATAATGCTCTCAAAATTTATAGAGGCTGGCATCACGACTGCGGTGGGGCTTTTAGGCACAGATAGTGCGACTAGAAGCGTAGAAAATTTAGTCGCAAAGGCGAATGCACTAAATGACGAAGGCATCACCTGCTACGCTCACACCGGCGCATATAACGTGCAAACCCCGACTATCACGGGCGATATACAAAAAGACATCGTGTTTATAGATAAGATCATAGGCATAAAACTAGCCATCAGCGATCACCGCTCCTCGTCCGTCAACAAAAACGAGCTGGCCCGCATCGTCTCGGCCGGTAGGGTCGCCGGGATGATCAGCTCCAAGTCGGGCCACACTACGCTTCATATGGGCGACGGTAAAAAGGGGCTCGGGCTAGTTTATGAGGTGCTAGAGGAATTTGACATCCCTATCACGTTTTTTCAGCCTACGCATGTAAATAGAAATGAAAATTTATTTAATGAGGCCGTTAAATTTCTAAAAGACGGCGGATATATCGATCTTACCTGCAAAAATTATCTAAGCCCGCTGGAAGCGATCAAGCGTATAAAATCCCAGGGCTTAAGCACCGATAGAATAACCGTCAGCTCCGATGGATACGGTAGCTTTTCCAGTTATGACGCTGACGGAAAACTGCTTGAGATCGGCGTTGCCAGTGTGAGAGCTTTGTTTGAGGAATTTTTAAGCTTGGTAAATGACGGCTTTAGCTTGGAGGAGGCTTTAGTGTTTTTTACTACAAATGTTGCAAATTCTATTGCTATCGCCGATAAAAAGGGCAAAATTTCAATCGGCTACGATGCTGATTTGCTACTTTTTGACGAAAATTTAGGGCTTGAGTATGTCATCGCGAAAGGCGAAATTTTAAAAGATGAGAACGGCTTTATCAAAAAAGGAACGTATGAGTATTGATAAAGTAAAACGGCCTTGTGTTTTGCTATTTTAAAATTTGATTAATCATTATTTAAGTTGTTTTTAAATATTATTAGGTCTTTTTAATAAATTTAGTCGAAAGGAATTACTGTGCCAACCATAAATCAATTGGTCAGAAAAGAGCGCAAGAAAGTGACCGTCAAGTCAAAATCTCCAGCGCTAAAAGAGTGCCCTCAAAGAAGAGGAGTTTGCACTAGGGTCTATACTACGACCCCTAAAAAACCAAACTCAGCTTTGAGGAAAGTTGCCAAAGTCAGGCTTACAAGCGGTTTTGAAGTTATCAGCTACATCGGCGGTGAGGGCCATAACCTACAAGAACACAGCATCGTACTGGTACGCGGCGGTCGTGTCAAGGACTTACCGGGTGTTAAATACCACATCGTTCGCGGTGCGCTAGATACTGCTGGTGTCGCAAAAAGAACTGTTGCACGTTCAAAATACGGTGCGAAACGCCCTAAAGCAGGCGCTGCTGCAGCTGCTAAAAAGTAAAATTTAGGTTCGCAGACGTTGCGTAGATTTGCAAACGTTTGAGTAAAATTTATAAAATTTGAAGGAAAAATCAAAATGAGAAGAAGAAAAGCCCCTGTAAGGGAAGTCTTACCTGATCCGATTTACGGAAACAAAGTAATCGCTAAATTTATTAACTCTTTGATGTATGACGGCAAAAAAAGCGTCGCCACAGAGATCATGTATGGAGCGCTTAAAGCTATCGAGAAAAAAGGCGGCGATGTTAAAGGCATAGATGTTTTTAACGATGCTATCGAAAACGTAAAACCTATCCTAGAGGTAAAATCACGCCGTGTAGGCGGTGCGACGTATCAAGTCCCTGTGGAGGTTCGTCCTGTCCGCCAACAAGCGCTTGCGATCCGCTGGCTGATCACTTACGCTAGAAAAAGAAGCGAAAGAACCATGATAGACAAGCTGGCAAACGAGCTTCTTGATGCCGCAAATTCAAAAGGCGCATCTTTCAAGAAAAAAGAGGATACCTACAAAATGGCAGAGGCTAATAAAGCGTTTGCTCATTACCGCTGGTAAGAAAGGCACAATATGGCAGATAGAAAAACACCATTACATATGGTCAGAAACATCGGTATCGCAGCTCATATCGATGCAGGAAAAACTACCACGAGCGAGAGAATTTTATTTTTTACCGGTATGAGCCATAAGATCGGCGAGGTGCATGACGGTGCAGCCACGATGGACTGGATGGAACAAGAAAAAGAGCGTGGCATCACGATAACTTCGGCTGCGACGACTTGTTTTTGGAAACAGCATCAAATAAACCTGATCGACACTCCGGGCCACGTCGACTTCACTATCGAAGTTGAGCGTTCTATGCGTGTTCTTGACGGCGCAGTCGCAGTATTTTGCTCGGTCGGCGGCGTCCAACCTCAAAGTGAGACCGTTTGGAGACAAGCGAACAAATATCACGTTCCAAGGATCGTTTTTGTAAATAAAATGGACAGGATCGGCGCAAATTTTTATAATGTTGAAAGCCAAATCAGAAACCGTTTGAAAGCAAATCCTGTGCCTATTCAAATTCCGATCGGCGCAGAGGATGATTTTAAGGGTGTTATCGACCTTGTTAGGATGAAAGCTTATGTTTGGGAAGATGATAAAAAACCGACTGACTATGTAGAAAAAGAAATCCCGGCCGAGCTTTTGGAAAAGGCGCAAGAGTATCGCGCGAAGCTCATAGAGGCCGTATCTGAAACAGACGATAGCTTGATGGAGAAATTTTTCAGCGGCGAAGAGCTAAGCGAAGAAGAGATCAAAAAAGGTATAAAAGCCGGCTGCTTAAGAATGAGCATAATCCCTATGCTTTGCGGAACAGCTTTTAAAAATAAAGGCATTCAACCGCTTTTAAATGCCGTTGTGGACTATCTACCGGCTCCGGACGAGATCGAGGCTATCAAAGGTGTTTATGAGGACGGCACGGAAGTTACCGTCGAGTCTACCGATGATGGCGAATTTGCTGCGCTTGCATTTAAGATCATGACTGACCCGTTCGTAGGACAGCTGACATTTATCCGTGTTTATCGCGGAAGTCTTGAAAGCGGTAGCTACGCTTACAATACCGTTCAAGATAGCAAAGAAAGGATCGGACGACTCCTTAAAATGCACTCAAACAAACGTGAGGAAATTTCAGTCCTTCATGCTGGTGAGATCGGCGCGGTAGTAGGTCTAAAAAATACCTTGACTGGCGATACTCTCGCAAGTGAGAAAGATAAAGTCATCCTTGAAAAAATGGACTTCCCTGAGCCTGTCATCTCAGTCGCCGTTGAGCCAAAGACAAAAGCCGATCAAGAGAAAATGGCGATAGCACTTCAAAAGCTAGCTCAAGAGGATCCAAGCTTTAGAGTAAATACCGATGAAGAGAGCGGTCAGACTATTATTTCAGGTATGGGTGAGCTTCACTTGGAGATCATCGTCGATCGTATGCTTCGTGAATTTAAAGTCGACGCAGAAGTAGGTCAGCCGCAAGTTGCCTACCGCGAGACTATCCGCAAACCAGTCGAACAAGAGTATAAATATGCTAAGCAATCAGGTGGTCGTGGTCAATACGGACACGTATTTTTACGTATCGAACCGCTTGAGCCAGCTAGCGGATTTGAATTCGTCAATGATATCAAAGGTGGCGTCGTTCCAAAAGAATACATACCTGCCGTTGAGAAAGGTTGCCGCGAAGCGCTTCAAAATGGTGTGTTGGCCGGCTATCCGGTAGAAGATGTAAAAGTCACTCTATACGACGGAAGCTACCACGAGGTGGACAGCTCTGAAATGGCATTCAAGCTTGCCGCTTCTATGGGCTTTAAAGAGGGTGCCAGGAAGGCAAATCCGGTCATTCTTGAGCCTATGATGAAGGTCGAGGTCGAAACTCCTGAAGAGTATATGGGCGATGTCATCGGCGATCTTAATAAACGTCGCGGTCAAGTTAGCTCGATGGATGAGCGCAACGGTAGTAAGATCATCACGGCTTTCTGCCCTCTAGCTCAGATGTTTGGCTACTCGACAGATCTTCGCTCAGGCACTCAAGGTCGTGCGACTTACTCTATGGAATTTGATCATTATGAAGAAGTTCCAAAAAATGTAAGCGAAGAGATCATTAAAAAGAGAAACGGCTAAAAGCTAAATTTATGCAGGTTTGTCCTATGGCAGACCTGCTTTTTAAAATTTTAAATAAATTCTTGTCCTCATAGCTCAGCTGGATAGAGCGCAAAATTCCTAATTTTGAGGCCGTGAGTTCGAATCTCGCTGGGGACACCACTTATAAAAATTACTATCTTATTATGCTTCCTATGATTACGTAAAATTAAATTAGCTCTGTTTAGACAAAAAAATTCTCATGAGCATTTAAGCTTATCAGCTAAGTAAAATTTCATTGTTTAGTCTATTTGGCTATACTAAAAAATAACAGATCGATACTCATTAAAAAACTAAAATTTTTATATTTTTCATAAATTTAACTAGATAATAAAAAATATTATTTAGTTAAAACTATTTTAAGTAAAATATGCTATAATTCCATCACAAATAAACCACAAGGAGACAAAATGTCAAAAGTTATTTCACAGTTGAATATAATCCAAGCCGACGCAAATGCGCTTTATATCAAATTCCATGATCTTCACTGGAATGTAAAGGGCATTCAGTTTTTCAGCGTGCATGAATATACTGAAAAAGCTTATGAAGATATGAGCGAAATTTTCGATGACACAGCCGAGAGAGCTATCATGCTTGGTGGCAAGCCTGTCATCAAAGCTGAGGATCTAAACAAACTAACTCACATAAAACACGAACCAAAGGCCAGCTACACTCCGAGCGAAGTTTTAGAGATCGTTTTGGCCGATTACAAACACCTATTGGATGAGTTTAAAAAGCTTGATAAGATCGCAGAGGGCGATACTACTACTCAAATGTATGCACAAGATCAGATAGCAAAATATGAAAAAGCTATCTGGATGCTTAGCGCTACACTTGCTAAATAATCACTAGGCGGGCCTCGGCTCGCCCCTTTATAAAATTTGTATTTTGACGATATTCAAGCTAGAAAATTTATAAAGGAGCTATCATGCAGGTAAATACAAACGTCAACGCATATGCTAATCCAAACGCTAAAGAAAATCCGCAAATTTCACAATACAAAAATACTAAATCCTCGGAGCAAACCGCCTCTAAAATAAGCGCAAAAGAGATATCAAATAGTTATTTTTTGCAGTTTCAAGCCCAGTCTCTCTCAGTATCTAGTTCAAATTTCAGCGCTCAAAGCGCGGTCGGCTCACTTTTTGGCGACAGAGGTCAAAATTTTCCGCAAAATTTAGCTGAAATTTTAAAAGGCATCGACTATGACGCCATAGGATATAGCGGCAAATCCATCGACTCGCTTAGCCCGAAAGAGGCTGGCGAGCTAGTCGGAGAGGATGGATTTTTTGGGATCAAAAATACCGCCGACAGGATAGCAAATTTCGTCATCTCGGCAGCAGGTGACGATGCACAAAAGCTTCAGGCCGGGCGAGAGGGGATACTAAAAGGCTTCAAAGATGCCGCAAAGCTTTGGGGTGGTGATTTACCTGAAATTTCACAACGTACTATTGATAGGGCGCTAGAAAGTGTCGACAAAAGGATCGCAGAGCTCGGTGGTAACGTTTTAAACGTATCGGCATAAATTTATTTGGCTGCTATGAATGGCAGCCAAATTCTAAAATTCCTCTTTTAATTTTTCGCTTAGGCAGTAAATTCCATTTAACTTAAATTTTAAAGCATTTAAATTTATGAGCTATACTTTTTTAAAAATTTTTTAGGAAAGCAAATGTCAAAATTTTATATTTTTACTATGACTTTAGCTGTGTTTGCCCTTACGGGCTGCTCATTTTTTGAAAACCAAGCACCTAAGAAGCAAGCTCCTCGCACGCAACAAAAGCCTGTTAAAAGCGCTATCAAGGGCTTTATAAAAGAGCTTCATTATGAGGATTCGAAGTATTGCTACACTATCATCGCGAGCGATACCAAAAACGCCAAATTGCCTAGTGCTAATTTTTGCTCCACCAGATATTACTACGACAAGGGCGATCTAGTGTATGCGACTTTTATCGGTAAGCAGCTTGAGAGCATGCTTCTTATCCGCGAGGGAAGCTCCAGGGGTTCATTTTCCGGGATCAAAAAACCACAAAATGACATCGTTATAAAAAAGAAAAATATCAAAACGAATATAGAAATTCCAAAAGAAGAGAAAATAACGTTTTGATTATCCGTTGATTTACTTAGGCCTATTATAATTTCACCAAGCAATCAAAACTAGAACTCCTTTTAAGGGGCTGATGTGTTTCGCCCCTTTCTTTTTATTTTCTACTTTTAAAACTTGATTTTTCTTCGATGCTACTTTCTGAATTTGATATATGATTTTAGTAAAATTTTGAATTTTTAGCGTTTTTCGGTAAACGATCGGTAACAAATTCGCTAGAATTTAGTATTTTTTAAGCTTAAAATTAAATTTTATGTATTATAATGCCCTTACACAATTTCTTAAAAGGAGAACAAATGAAACTAACAAAGATTAGTTTAGCGGCTTTGGTTGCTTTAGGTGCATTTTCAAGCGTAGCTTCAGCTACTCCACTTGAAGAAGCTATAAAAAATGTAGATCTTTCAGGATTTGCAAGATATAGGTATACAAATACAACAGAAAAAGCTTCTAAGAGCGATAGAAATACAGAGGCAAAACATAACTTTAAAATCGTAACAAATTTTAAAGCTGCGATCGACGATAATTTCTTTGGTGTATTGGGCTTGAGATATAACTCAAGTGATGCCTCTGGTCACCTAAATACTGGAACAGATACAACAAATACCACAGATACTTTTGGTGTTCATCAGTTCTATCTAGGATACACTATCGGTGGTACTACTATAACAGCTGGCAAACAAGAGATCGGCTCATTCTTTACAGATGATGCTATCGGTACAGGTGTTAGAGTAGTAAATCAAGATATCGAAGGTCTAACTCTTACAGCTTTTGCATTTGATGCTCTTGAAAATGGTAGTGAAACAGATGGAACGCTTTTTGATAATATAAGAGCTAAAAACCCTTCTACTTATCCTCTTAACGGATATAATGCAGGAAACCTTTATGCTGCAGCAGTTGTAGGCTCTTATGATCCTATAAGCTTTCAACTATGGTATGCCAGCTTGACAGAAGTAGTCGATTTACTAGCTGTTGAAGTAGCTGGAAATTTTGCTGTGACAAATGATGTTTCTATCGGTGCTAAAGCTCAATATGTGAATAGTAATGCGGACTCTGGTTTTAAAGACGCTGCAGCAGCAACTGTTCCATATGATGACGGTAACTTCTATGCAGCCGAACTTTCTACATCACTGTTTGGTTTAGATTTATCTGCCGGTTATATTGGCTGGAAAGCTAAAGATCATGGTGTAACATCATTTGCTCTAGAAGATAAGGGTCAGTTGATACAACCGGGCGAAGAGCTATTTGGCTATGATGATGCAGACTATACTTTTGCTGCTGGTAAAGGTAACTTCTGGTTTGGAACAGCCGGTTATACATACGATAAGTTCTTTGCAGGTGTTGATTATGTAAAGGGCGAAATAAAATATAGCAATGACACAAAAAACAAATATCAAGAGATCGTTCCAAGACTTGCTTATCAATACAACAAGAAACTTAAGTTTAGCTCATTCTATTCATTCCTAGAGAAAAAAGACAATGATGGAAACAAGGATAAACAAGATAAGTTAAGATTTGAGGCTAAATACTCATTCTAATTTACCCAGCTTAGTTTAATCAACTTATGCTATAATCCCAAGTTGGTATTCCCCAGCTTGGGATTTTTAAATTTAGAGCAAGATTTTAAGGAAACTTATGAAAATTTTTAAAATTTCTTTTTTGGTGTGTCTTTTTGCGGCAAGTGCATTCAGCGCTTCACAAGTGTATTATATAGAGGCCCACGGCGATTTTGGTAAAGAGCTTGCAGAGATGGCGACAAAACAGGCCAATGAAAGAAATGAAAAAATTCAAATATTTATCGATGAAGATCCGCGAAGATATAAAGACAATAGAATTTTAAAATTTGGTGTCGATAGAAAAGGCAGATATAGTGTCTCACTCGGCAAAGAGCTTTATGAAAAACAATGTCAAAGCTGTCATGGAGAAAACGCCGAGAAAAGACCTTACGGTGCAGTAGCGCTAAAAGATATGAATGCTAAAGATATCGAAGACAGCATCATTTCATATAGAAGCGACACATCTTTTGGGGGCGATGGCAAACTAATAATGCAAAATCAAGCCAAAATAACTACAAACAACGATCTTGGAGCAATTTTAGCCTATCTAAAAGGCAAAGATGCACTTGCCGATCAAGATGACCAAGCAAATAAGCCTGTTTCTACAGAGAAAAAACAGGGTAGCTATCTAAGATAAATTTTACATACGCACAAAAAGGAAGCAAGTAATGTTTGGCATAAAATCACTATTTTTTAGCATGACTTCGGCTATCGTTTTGATGATCATATTTGCCGTGGCAAGTGGTGCGGCAACGATAATCGAAAGCAAGACAAGTACGGAGCTAGCGTGGGTTTATGTATATGGTGCCGGCTGGTTCGCACTCGTTCAGGTACTGCTTGGTATAAATTTGGCTTACAATATTTTTCATTACAGACTTTTGAACATAAAAAAGCTTCCGTCTTTGCTTTTTCATTTGGGATTTTTGGTTATTTTAGTAGGCGCTGGCATCACGAGGTATTTTGGCTTTGAAGGAAACGTGCATATAAGGGAAAATACCGAAACCAACATAGTAACGACCAAGGGCTCGTATGTAAATTTTGCTGCAGATGTGGACGGTAAGGAAATTTCCGCTTCAGTACCTAGAGGTGTTGAAAATATAAATAAAGAGGGATTTGACATCGCACTAAAGCTCGCGGATGCGGATGCAAGGCTTAAATTTATCGAGTATATCCCCAAGGCTTCTTATAAATTCGTAGACGAGCCAAGTGGTAAGCCGGTGATCGAGCTCGTTATATCCGACGAGACAAACAGAGAAGAGGTATATTTGCTAGATGGCGAGGAGGCTTTGGCGGGTGAGATCAGCTTTATTTTCAATGCCAAGCCTCGAGAAGGGCAAAAATATGTATTGTTTGAGCTAAAAGATGGTAAATTTAGTGTGACTTCAAATCAAAAAATCTCAAAATTCTCGATGAGTGATAGCGCAAAAATAGAGCTCGACGCGGGTAGCGTGAATGAGTTTGCCCTCATGAATCTATATAGCGTAAATGGCATAAATTTCGCACCGCAGTTTATATCTGCCAGTGCCGCAAGGAAGCTAGTCACGACCCAAGATAGCGAATTTGACGCGATAATAGCCCAGCTTAGCTACAAAGGCGAAAATAAGGAGATGATATTGTTTTACAACCTCATAGAGCCTGCTCGCGCGACTATCGGCGGGCAAAATTTCATAGCTTCTTGGGGGCCGCAGCAGATCAAACTGCCTTTTAGCTTATTTTTAAAAGACTTCGAGCTAAAACGCTATCCGGGCTCAAATTCTCCTATGAGCTATGCCAGTGATGTCGTCGTAAAAGATAGTGTCAGCCCTAGTTTTGATTATAGGATTTACATGAATCACGTGCTTGACTACGATGGGTATAGGTTTTTCCAAAGCTCATACGATAGGGACGAGAGAGGAACGATACTCTCCGTAAACAAAGACCCAGGCAAAATTCCTACATATATCGGTTATTTTTTACTTGGACTTGGCTTTTTATTAAACGTCATAAATCCTGGCAGTCGTTTTAGAAAGCTCGCAAATCTCATAGACAACGAAGCGGCTAAAAAGGTAGCGGCATGTATCGCGGCATGTCTTATCGTGTTTGGAGCTAACGAGGCCAAAGCAAGCGACTTTTTGCCTCAGATAAGCCCCGAACACGCCCAAAAGCTCTCAAGACTCCTCGTGCAAAGCCCAGATGGCAGGATAAAGCCTTTTGATACTTTAAGTAAAGAAGTTTTAAACAAAATTCACAGACAAGACAGCATCGGCTCGCTAAATTCCAACCAAGCCATGCTCTCTATAATGGTGACGCCTGAATTTTGGCGAAGCGAACCTATCATCGCTCTTGGCTTTAGCAAGGAGCTAAAAAAAGATATAGGCGTAGATGAAAATGCAAAATATGCAAGCTTCAATGACTTTTTCAAGGTCGGCAAAGATGGCGGTAGCGAGTATAAGCTCACGAAATTTGCAGAGATCGCAAATCGCAAACACCCCGGCTCACGCGGCACTTTTGACAAAGATGTCATCAAGGTCGATGAGCGTTTAAATGTCTTTTATATGATTTTTATAGGTGAAATTTTCAAAATTTTCCCTAAGCAAGACGACCCTTCTAACTCTTGGTATTCGCCAGCGTCTGCGATGATGTATTTCTCACCGGAGGAGGCAAATCTCGTAGTTACCATGATGAAGGATTATTTTACCGCTGTAGACGAGGCTACTAGGATGCAGGACTGGAGTAAGGCCGACGCGTCGCTTGATAAAATTTTCGAGTATCAGAAAAAATATGGCTCTGCGATAATGCCTAGCGAGAAAAAGGTAGAGATCGAAATTTTGTTCAATAAATTTAAGATATTTGACCGTTTGATCCCGGTTTATCTGCTTGCAGGTTTGGTGCTTTTGCTATTCGTTTTCGTGAAAATGCTCGCGCCAAAGGTCAAGATAAGCGGCATAGTGAGAGTAGTCTATGGTATCAATATCCTAGCCTTTATAGCTCATACCGTAGGGCTCGGGCTAAGATGGTATATAGCCGAGCATGCACCTTGGAGCAACGCATACGAGTCGATGGTCTATATCGCTTGGGCCCTTGGGCTTTCTGGCATAATATTCTCAAAACGCAGTCCTATCGCGATCGCGCTGACATCGATACTAGCAGGCGTTACGCTATTTGTCGCGCATCTTAGCTGGATGGATCCGCAGATAACTACTCTCGTGCCCGTGCTTCAGAGCTATTGGCTGACGATACATGTATCTGTCATCACGGCGAGCTATGGATTTTTAGGACTTTGCGCGCTTCTTGGAGGATTTACACTCATCCTTATCATAATGCAAAATAAGCGCAAGCCAAATCCCGAGATCACGCGTAATATCTTGGAGGCTACGAGAATAAACGAGATGGCGATGATACTTGGACTAAGCCTTCTAACACTTGGAAATTTCCTGGGTGGCGTTTGGGCTAATGAGAGCTGGGGTAGGTATTGGGGCTGGGACAGCAAAGAGACTTGGGCTCTTGTTTCGATACTAGTTTATGCGGCGGTGCTTCACATGAGATTTATACCAAAGCTAAACAACCAATACGCATTTGCGGTCGCATCGTTTTTTGCTTATTGGGCGATCTTGATGACATATTTTGGCGTAAATTTCTATCTTGCTGGCATGCACTCTTATGCCGCTGGAGATCCGCTACCGATACCGGACTTTGTTTGGATAGGTATAGGCGTGATGTTTGCGATGACCTTTTTGGCCTTTCCAAAGCGTAAAATTTGCACGAAGCTTTAAAATTTAATGACTCCTATCAAAAGCATCGCCTTAATTTGTATCGTAATTTTACTCATAGCTGTCGGCGGGCTTTTTTATCTATTTTTAAAGATTATTAAAAATCGGGCGGAGCCTGCCTTTAAAGAGGTTTTACCCGATCTGCCAAAAGATAAAAAGATCGAGATAGACGATCTTGTAAAATTTGCCTCAGACAGCACTATCAACAAGAACGAGCTTTTTACGTTAGTGAGAATTTTTACCGAGCAGATGAGCATACCGTCTAAAAATGGCGATAAAGCCCCAAAAGAAGCCGGTAACTATCTAAATTTCATAACGCTTGTTTGCAGGCACAAAAATGTCGATGCAAAGCTCATAAGCTACCTGAATAACGAGACCAAAAAGAAAAATCCAACCTATGTTTTAGAGATCGAGGAGTATGAGAAGCGAGGTCTGGATACCAGGAAAGTTCGTAAATAACTTCATTAAGCCTTGCTTTAGGAACGATCAATTAAACGTGGCACGAACATTGCGCGTTTGCAACGCTCTGCTTACAGGGAAGCTGATTTTTTCTTCGCTTCGTTTGCAACTGCAAAGCACAGAAGCGAAGCGAGTATCAATACTTTGCTATAACAGAGCTTTAAAATTTTTTAAAATAGAGCCAAATTTAAAAACAACACTTACATGGCTTTATTGATTTATCAGCAGGAGCGAGTGGCTACGAATTAAAAATTTAAGGCAAATTTATCCCGAGTTTTAGGCAGGCACCATAAACTATCGCACTCATCAACCCCGCGAAAAATCCCGCTATCATATCATCGCCCATGACGCCAAGTCCGCCTTTTACATTTTTATCCACGCGGCCGATGACGGATGGTTTTTTGATGTCTAGGAGCCTAAAAAAGGCAAACGATAGTAAAATTTGCGAGATCGTACCACCGCTTATGGCCACTGCGAGCCAGACGCCGGCTACTTCGTCGATTACGATGTGCGAGCTGTCGTGGATACCGATTTGCGCTTCATATCTATCTATGATGCTTATGCTGATCAAAAAAAGTAAAATACTTGCCAGAAAAAGTGTAGTCGGCGAGAATGCCCAAAGTATCGCCGCCGCTACTACTGTGCCGGCTATAGAGCCCCAAGTACCGGGGGCTTTTGGCAGTAGCCCGAAGCCAAAAAATGTCAAAAATAGCTTTTGCATAAATTTCCTTATGTCATCGACGAGGTTTGATAAAGCTTCATCAGCTCTTCGTAAAAATCGCGGTCGGTACGTTTTTCTAACAACCCCGAATTCACGAACAGATCGTCGCAGAGCTTTTGCACGTCCTTGAAGCGGTTTGGAAAGAGCTCGCTTAAGACGAATGCCGAAATTTCAGGTCGCACGAGGATAGCTGGCGGCATGATACCCTTAAAAAGTAGCTCTTTGATGATGTCCGGATGATATTTGATGTGGTGATGTTGTCCGTGAGGGCAAGTCTTCGTGCTTACGAGTGTGCGGCACTGGTTGCAATAAACTAGCTCGGGTAAGACTATGATCTCTATCGCCAGCTCGTTTTTATATCGATCAAGGATCGTGTGCGCCTCGTTGTGGTCGTAAAACATACCGATGCCGGTGTGATTTTGCCCGATGACTAGCTTGTTTGCACCAAATGAGCGCGCAGCGATACATTCTAGCGTAGGATTTGTGTGCGAGCTAAAAAGCGTCGTATTTTCAAGGGGAAAGACGAATACGCGCTTTTCTGGTAGGTAGTTTTGGTTGAAAAATTCCAGCACCCGCTTTCTGATAGCGTAGTCTATGTGGTTTTCTTGCAGCGTCCTTACCAAAAATACGATGACTAGGTCGGCTTTATCGACCGTCATGCGAATGAGCCTTTCGTGCGCGCGGTTAAAAGGGTCGGCGGTCAAAAACACCGACGTTATCTTTTTGGCGTTTATCTCTTTTATGACGTTTTTTAGCCTGAATTTCGCATCTTTTATGCTCTCGTCATAAATTTCAAACTCACCGCTGATCGCATATTCGCCTAGTTGCAGTTGCCGTCCGTTGGCTGATTCGTTGGCTAAAAATATATTTTTCTCACGTGTAAATTTATCAAGCTTGAAAATTTTGCCCACGTCGATGTGTCCGACGCTCCTGCCCTCAAGTACCAAATTTACGCGCTCACCGGCACTTAGCTGCTTTATCATGTGCTGATTCATCTCGCTTGGCGGTGCGAAGCCAAAGGAGTAGGGCATCGGCTCGCCCTCGAAATAGCCGCTTTCGTTGACCAGTCTTATCTGCTCGTCGTCCATAAGGGCGCTGAAATTTGAGATGACTTGATTTTTTATGAGTTCCAGCGTGCCAAATACTTCGGTGTTTATAATGATGGATTTATTTTTTCTTGAGGATGTCATATTTTTTTCTCTTTTCCCAAAGTGATTTGCGTGAAATTCCTAGTTTCTTGGATAGCTCGGTATCGGGAAATCTATCTTGATAGTTCATGATGACGTATTTTATATAATCATCGATCGTGACGATCTCATCGATACTGAAAAGATTTTCGCCGTTTGAGATATCAAGCGTTTCAAATGACACTTTTTGCTCGAAGTCGCTGGTCGAGATTATCACCTTGCGCTTATACACGAGCGATAAAATTTTGTCCCTTTCGTCTTGTTTTAGCAGCTGAAAGCTCGAGATGTATACGTAGTCATCGTGATTTTGTCTTAAAATTTTTTCTATTTGAGCCAGCTTGGTCGCGGGCAAAAATATAAACGGAATTTTTGTCATTTTCATATAATTATGAACGAATTTATCGGCGTAGGCGATCTTTGAGGTGCGTATTAAAAGCGGGAATTTCACCTTTTTTGGCTCGAATTCGTCTATCTTTAAATTCCTCAAACTATAATCGACATAGCTCTCGTAGTTTCGCAGCATGCCCTGTAAGCGTCTGTGCTCCTCGAAATGATTCATCTTACGCACGAGCTCTTCTATCATGAACGGCTTTTGTATGTAGTCGTCAGCACCCGCCTGGATGGGTTTTAGCACGGTATCGTTGCTGATGTATGCGATTAGCAAGATGATGATCGAGCTTTTAAATTTTTCTATTATCGGGTAAAAATCCTGTCCCGGGAGTGTGGTAGAAAGTAACACCACATCAAACTCTTCGTCCTTCAAGGCCTCCTTCGCACTCTTTGCTATCTCGCACTCATGCCCCAGATCAGCGAGCTTCGTAGCCATCGAGCCCGCCAAATATATCTCGTTTTCAACTATTAAAATTTTCATCATTTCGTCCAATCATAGTATTTCAAATTTGCACTTGCTATCACGGCTATGCCCTCGCCGCGCCCTACAAAACCAAGCTTTTCTGTCGTGGTAGCTTTTACGTTTATGCGGTTTGGCGTCAAATTTAGCGCACCCGCGATATTCGCCTCCATTTTACGCTTGAATTTTGAAATTTTAGGGCGCTCAGCCATGATCGTGATATCGGCATTTACCAGCTCAAAGCCCACGCTTTGCACCTTTTTATAGGCCTCTTGCAGTAAAAGCAGCGAGCTTATGCCCTTAAATTCGGCATCCGTATCAGGAAAGAGCTCGCCTATATCGCCAAGCCCGGCAGCTCCTAATATCGCGTCCGTTAGCGCATGAAGCGCCACATCACCGTCGCTGTGAGCCTTGAGGCCAAATTCATATTCGATCTTTTCTCCGCAAAGCCACAGCTCTCGTCCGCGCTCAAATTCATGCACGTCAAAGCCGGTGCCCGTGAAATGCTCGTTTGAAGGAGGAATCAGACAGGGTATCTTGGCAAGGTCGCTTTTAGTCGTGATCTTGTGCGCTCTCTCATCGCCAAGCACGTGCCATACGCTAGCACCCACAGCTCTCATCGCGGAGCTGTCGTCGGTGTAAAGAGTATCGGTCTCAAGCGCTTGTTTTAGTAAATTCGTCTTTGAAAGCTGCGGCGTTTGGATGAGCTTTATCTTGTCTCTATCTATCGCTTCGTCGCCAAAATACGCGGTATCTGCGATCTTAAGCGCTGGAACTACGCAGTCGGCTTGCTTTGAGCCTTCTATTATCTTGCTAAAAAGCTCGTGCGTGATGCAAGGGCGGGCGATGTCGCTAACTAGCACGAACTGGCTGCTGACTAAATTTAGCGCATTTTTCAGGCTTTGCTGACGTGTGTCTCCGCCGATCACAAATTTATAATGAGGGGCGAATCTAGCCATGTATTCGCACTCTTTGCTCACGACGATTATATCTTTGAACGTGTAAAATTCACTCAAATTTTTTGTAGCGGCCAGCCAAAGCGGATCGGAGCCGATACGTAGCCATTGCTTTTTTACCGGTAGCTCAAAACGGCTGGAATTCCCAGCTCCAAGCATGATGAGAGAGATATCTAGCAAAATTTTTCCTTATATTTATTTTGGCTGAAATGTTACGATATTATACACCTACAAAACTTGTATTAAACTTTTGGCTCTATTTGTGAAGTCTTTATTTTAAGAATTTCAAAACCAAGAGCATTTTTGTTAAAGCATAAAAGAAGTTAAATTGCAGTAAAATTATCCGAATTTTGATATTAGGAAATTTGATGAGAGAAGAGTGGCTTGACGCCCGAAAAAACGATGCGACGCCTACACAGATGTATTACGCTAAAAACGGCATCATAACCCCCGAGATGCGCTATGTCGCGGATGTCGAGGGTCTTGAGGCGGAGTTTGTCAGGCAGCGCGTAGCCAGCGGTGCGATGATAATCCCCGCAAACATAAATCATAAAAATTTAGCTCCGATGGCGATCGGCATAGACACTAAGACGAAAGTAAATGCCAATATCGGCAACTCAAGCCTTGCTAGCGATATCGAAGGTGAGCTTGAAAAGCTTAGAGCTTGCTTGAAATACGGAGCTGACACGGTCATGGATCTAAGCACCGGCGGCGATCTAGACGCCATACGCGAGGCTATCATAGCAAATTCCAGCGTTCCTGTGGGCACTGTGCCTATGTATCAGATCATCCACGATGTGTGCGACCTTGAAAAGCTGAACAAAGACGTGATGCTCGAGGTCATAGAGCGTCAGGCTAGGCAGGGAGTGAGTTACTTTACGATACACGCGGGCTTTTTACTAAAATTTATGCCCCTTATCTCAAAGCGTAAAATGGGTATCGTAAGTCGCGGTGGCAGTCTGATGGCCAGCTGGATGATGCACTATCATAAAGAAAATCCGTTTTACGAAGCCTTTGATGAAATTTTGGATATTTGCGCGAGGTATGACGTCGCACTTTCGCTTGGCGATAGCCTACGACCTGGCTGCTTGTATGACGCTACTGACGAAGCGCAGCTAAGCGAGCTGAAGGTGCTTGGCGAGCTCACACTTCGTGCGTGGGAGAAAAATGTGCAGGTTATGGTCGAAGGTCCCGGTCACATACCGCTAAATCAAATCGAATACAACGTAAAAATCGAGCAAGATTGGTGTCATAATGCGCCGTTTTATGTGCTCGGGCCGCTCGTAAGCGACATCGGAGCGGGATACGATCATATCACTTCGGCTATCGGTGGAGCGATCGCGGCCAGTCACGGTGTGGCGATGCTTTGCTACGTGACGCCAAAAGAGCATCTGGGGCTGCCAAACGCAAACGATGTCAGAGACGGCATAATCTCTCATAAGATCGCAGCACACGCAGCTGACATCGCACGCGGCAGAGTAGGAGCGATAGAGCGAGATCACGCGATGAGCGATGCTAGGTATAACTTTGACTGGAACAAGCAGTTTGAGCTCGCACTTGACCCTGATAAAGCTCGTGAGCTTCACGACGAGAGCCTGCCTCAAGACGTGTTTAAAGAGGCGGAATTTTGCTCGATGTGCGGACCGAAATTTTGTGCGTATAAAATTTCAAGAAAAATCATAAAGGAGAAAGATGTTAAGTAAAGAACAGATCATGGAGCGCCTAAAGGGCGTAGTTTATCCCGGATTTGAAAAGGATATAGTAAGCTTTGGCTTTGTTAAAAACGTACAAGCGGGCGAGCTCATAAAGATAGACGTGGAGATCGTCAGCTCAAATCCCGACATAGCAAACGAGCTAAAAGCGGATATCTCGCGCGTGCTTGGTGGAGCGGCGGCCGAGATAAACATCATCCAGCCAAAGATGCCTCAAGAGAAGTCGAACTCTCAGAGCGGTAAAAATATCGCGCCGCAGATCAAAAATTTCGTAATGGTAAGCTCCGGCAAAGGCGGCGTGGGCAAAAGCACCACGACGCTAAATTTAGCCATTTCGATGGCAAAGCTAGGTAAAAAAGTAGGCCTGCTTGACGCTGACATCTACGGACCAAATATCCCACGGATGTTAGGAGAGCTCAACACTCAGCCTCAGGTTATGGGAAATAAGCTAAAGCCGATACTCAGCCACGGCATAGAGATGATGAGTATGGGCGTGCTGATGGAGGAGGGCGCTAGCCTCATTTGGCGCGGATCAATGATCATGAAGGCGATCGAGCAACTGCTAAAAGACGTGCTCTGGAGCGAACTGGACGTGCTTTTCCTCGACATGCCTCCAGGAACCGGCGATGCGCAGCTCACACTCGCACAAAGCGTGCCGGTGACTGCTGGTGTATGCGTCACGACACCGCAAGTAGTCGCGCTTGATGACAGCAGACGCGGGCTTGACATGTTTGAAAAGCTTCACATCCCGATTGCCGGTATCGTCGAAAACATGAGCGGCTTCATCTGCCCTGATAATGGTAAAGAGTATGACATCTTTGGCAAAGGCACGACCGAGGAGCTGGCTAAAATTTATAAGACTAAAATTTTAGCCCAAATTCCGATCGAGCCGGCGGTGAGGATAGGCGGCGATAGCGGCAAGCCGGTGAGCTTTTACGAGCCAAATTCCGTCACTGCCAAACGCTACGAGCAAGCTGCGCGCGAGCTTTGGGACGCGATAGAGACCATAAATAACGAAGGTGGCGCGGACAACTCCGCTATCCAGCCGGTAAATGACGGCAAGAGTGCGTGCAGTAAGTAAATTTTAGGGTCGTTTGACCCTAAAATCAGCTCCTGAACGCCCAAACAAAATACAGTAATAATAAAATTGCGAATAACAAAATTACAGTTTCGTGCTTACCGCCTCTTTTTGCCAGTTCTTCATCGCTTTGCATATCTAAGATTTTGACAAATCTGCTGCAAACTATAAATTTCGCAGATACCGCACATGAATAAGAGATTATCAGTGTTGGAAGTAAGCCTGCAACAGGGATAAAAACGCATACCAACAAGGTACAAAGCATAGCCGTATAGGCCTTTCTATAAAGAAAGAAAAATAGTGTTGCAAAAATGCCCACCAACTCCAAGTGGCTTTAAATGTGAATTCATTTGCTTGCGGGTCGAGAAATTTTTCACAAGCGCTTGCGTAAATCTCGATCTTTTCTGGCGTTTGAAGGTAAATTCCAAGCTTTTCTCGAAGCGTTTTGGGATCGCTTAAAATTTGCTTTTGATACTCTGATAGCTGCATATAAATCCTTGGTAAATTTTGGTAATACTAACAAAATTTCGCCGGATTTAGCTTATTAAATTTAAAATTTCCTCTAAATTTTCACACTTTTCAAGCTCATTTAGTGTTTCAAAAAGCCGTTTGTTTTCTCTTAAATCTTTTGTGCATTCATAAAATTTAGACGCCATTTCATCCGTACTTAGCGGGTTTTGCGGATTGCCTTTTGCGAGTAGGCATTTGCCATTTAAAATTTCACCGTTTTCAAGCGTGATCTTGATCTTAACGGGTGAGGTTCCGATGAAGCCTAGCCTTTTAAACTCATTATCGACGCTTACGTAAATTTTTCGCATAAACTCTTGTATCTGCGGATCTGCTACCTTTTCGTTCGTGTATTCGCCTAGACCTGCGCCACCGTAAAATAGTGCCGATGCGATAGCGTAACGCATCGAAAATTTAGCCTGTAAGGCATCGGTCGGAAACTCGCAGTTTAGCTCTTTTGGTGCAAGGAGCGAGCATCCTACGTCTATACGTTTTATATCTCTAAAATTTAGACCGTATTTTGGCCCCATTTCAAGCGCAAGGTCGATCGCCGGATGAGCGCCGCTACAGCTTGGATATCTTTTAAAAACCAGCCCGTTTTGTAGCAAGTCCCAAGTATCGCCAAATTTTAAATCTACCTCGCCCTCATAAATCCCGCCAAAAGTTTGCATAAAGCCGTCCACGCCTTCAAAACTATAAGGCGACGAGCTAAGCCCGCAGCCTGCAAGCAAAAGCGAGTCTATGCCGTTAAAGCAAGCCATTCCTGCATGATAAGCTTTTACCGAAGTTCCGAAATTTGCTCTCACTCCGCTGGCTTTGGACGCAGCGATACCAAGTGCGCTTATGATCTCGCTTTTGCTTGATCTTTTAAGCACCGCCGCCGCTACGACAGCCCCAAATACTCCAAATACACTCGTCGTATGCCAGCCGTTTTGAGAGACTTCGGGCATAGTGCAAAGTGCTAGTTTGTGCATGACTTCGCTTGCTAGTGCATAGGCTAGTATCATGTCTTTGCCGCCAAGGTTTAAATTTTCGCTCAGAGCAAAGCAAACTGGCGCGATGACTACGCTGGGATGTCCTATCGTGCTTAGGCTTACGTCGTCAAAATCAAGCGAGTGCGACGAGACGGCGTTTATCATAGCGACTAGTTGGACGGAGCTTTTAAAGCCGTAGCAAAATACGCTAGCTTCGCGCTTTTTGCTGTTAAGCTTTGCGTATTTTATCATCGCCGTGACATTTTTATGCCTTGCTCCGGCGACACTCACACCTACGTAATCGGTAAAAGCCGTTTTTATGATATCTATGAGCTTTGGCGGCAAGTCCTCATAGGAGGTTTCTTGCACGAATTTCGCCACTTTTTCAAATGCCGTCTCTTTCATCGAGCACTCCTTAAATTTAAGCCAGATCGTAAAGCTTTTTATATTTTTTGATGATGCTTGCACTTTTTTGCGGATATATCATTACGAAAGGATCTAGTGCCTCGTCCGCTTCGTCCGGCTTTAAAATTTTAAGCTCGAGCACGACCTCTTTTACGCTTTTATCCTCTTCAAATGCCTTTCTTGCGACTTTCGTGCCGACTTTATAACCAAATATCGATGAAAGTGCGGTCGAATCGTTTGCAAATTTAGCGCATATTTGCTCGTTTGGTTCAAGCCCGTCGATGCACTTGTCGGCAAATATAATAAACCCGTTTTGAAGCAGTTTAAAGGACTCGCATAAATTTTTGATGATGACCGGTTCCCAGACGTTTAGATCGAGCTCCCCGCCCTCTACCGCCATCGTGATAGCTACGTCGTTCCCGCAGATTTGATAGCCGATTTGATTTATAAGCTCCGGGATCACGGGATTTACTTTGCCCGGCATTATGGAGCTTCCGGGTTGGACGGCAGGTAAATTTAGCTCGTTTATGCCGGCTCTTGGGCCCGACGAGAGTATCCTAAAATCAGTCGCGATCTTTGAAAGCGTTGTGGCAAGACGCTTTAAATTTGCCGAAATTTCGATATAAAAGTCTGCGTTTTGTAAGCCGTCGAATAAATTTTCCTCCATTTTAAATTTCTTGCCCGTTACTAAATTTAGCTTCTCATAGACTTTGCTTAGATATCCTTCATGTACACTAAGGCTTGTTCCTATCGCGGTCGCACCCAAAGGAAGCTCGCTAGCCTCGTCCAAAAGGGTGCTAAATTTCGCCTTCATCCTTTTTGCTAAGCTAACGTATCCGCTAAAATACTGTCCGAAAGTCATAGGCACGGCATCTTGTAGGCAAGTCCTACCAAGCCTTAGTGCGTTCTCGTGCTCTTTTTGCTTTTTACTTAGCGCCGTCTCGAAATGTTTTAAAGACTCGCCAAGCTTTAATAAATTTGCATGCACGCTCATTTTCATGGCTGCTGGTATCACGTCGTTGGTCGATTGTCCCATATTTACGTGCGTGTTTGGATGCACGACATCGTAGCCTTTTTTGCCTGTGATGAGTTCGTTTGCCCTGCAAGCGATCACTTCATTTACGTTCATATTCGTAGATGTGCCGCCACCTCCTTGAAAGACGTCGATCGGGAAATTTTCGCCAAGTTTGCCAGCTACTACTTCGTCTGCGGCTTTGCAGACCGCTTCGCAAATTTGCTCGCTTATGGCGCCGCACTCGTGATTTGCCAAAACGGCAGCCTTTTTTATGTAGGCTACGCTTTTGATGTATTCGTCCATTTCATAATGGCTCACTTCCGAAACGGCGAAATTTCTCATCGCTCTAAGCGTTTGCACACCGTAATACACACTATCCTCAAGCTCGCATTCGCCTAAGAAATCACTATCTTTTCTCATTTTATTCTCCTTAAATTTATTGTTGTTAAAGGACTATTTTAGCCAAGAAAAAGCCAAAAGGCACAGAAACCACGATACTTAAAAGTCCGGGTAAGAAAAACGGATGGTTTATGATAAACGAACCGTTCCATTTTTTACTCATAAACGATCCCGTATCGTCCGTAGAGATCGCAAAAGCCGTAGTCGGATATATGTTTGTTATGTATAAAGCGCTGACCGCTACGAAGCTAGCCAGTATCGTTCCTGCATCTACGCCAAGAGAGGCGGCGATAGGCATCAAAAGCGCTGCGGTTGCACCTTGAGAGAATAAAACCGCACTCGTACCAAAAAATATGACGGCTAAAAGCGCGGGATACTCTTTTAAAAGCTCGCCGGCCATCTCTTTTACCGCAGGTATATGCACGCCTATGGCAGTAGAGCTTAGCCACGTAATGCCAAGCACTACTATAAATGACTCCGCGCCAGAAACAAAAATGGAGCTTTTCTTGATATCTTCAAGCGGGACTTTGCAAGGAAAAACCATAACGAAGGCTACAAAAAGCATAGTTATGACGATGATGTCTCGTGAAGAGAGATCATGCCCGATCTGCTTTTTAAATAAAAGCATTATTACGATAAAAGCCACGCTTGCTAAAAACAGCCACACGGATATCTTTGCCTCTTTCGTAGTCTGAGCCGTTTTTTCCTCGGGTGATTCGAAACTAACGAGACCCTTTTTGACTCTTTCTTGAAAGATAGGATCGTCTTTTAGCTCGACTCCTTGTTTGCTCGCTATAAATGCAGCCACAAGAGCTGCGACCGCAGCAGAAGGCATGATCACCATCAAAGCGCTACCAAAACTAACTCCCATAGGCTCTAGCGTAAGATATAAAGCTGCAGTCGCCGCCGAGATAGGCGAAGCCGTTATAGCTAGCTGCGACGCTACGACAGCCGAGCTTAGCGGCTGAGAGGGGCGCACGCCGTTTTCTTTGGCAACTTGTTGGATGACGTTTAGCACCGCCATAGCCGAATATCCCGTACCGGTAAGCACTGTTAAAATAAACGTCGAGGCGGGAGCTAAGAAATTTATATATTTTGGATGATTTCTTAAAATCCTCTCGGTTATTTTGACCATATACGCCATACCGCCCGCTCTTTGCATGACCGAGATCGCCAAGATAACGGCCATTATGATGAGCATGACGGCTATTGGTATCTCTCCTGGTTTAACTCCCATGATAAACACAAGTATGACAAGTCCCAGACCGCCTGCGAGCCCCACTCCGATACCGCCAAGTCTAGCTGCAAGCACTATATAGCCAAACAGCACGATCATTTCAATCATATCATCTCCTTTAATGAAATTTGCTAGGAGAATTTTAATGCCGTCAGGTAATAAAAAAGTGATATTTACTTGAGACTAGGTAGTTTTTTGTAATTAATCTTAAATTTTAAGGATTTATGAGTCGGTATCCCATCATCGATACGTTTTGTATCGCATCGATGGCTAGCTTTTTCTTTAGCCTTAGCACTAGCGATTTAAGGGCGGTTTTGTTCATGGTGTTATAAGGATCTAATGCAAGGAAAATTTCATCATAGCTGGCTACTTCGCCGTGCTTTTCATAAAGTAAAAACAAAAGCGAATTTTCAAGTTTAGTCAAATTTACCTCTTTGCCATCATGAAATTTGATAGTGCGATTTGCCGGATCATAAAGTACGATACCGCCTAATTTTAGGGCGTTGTTCGGGAAAAATGCGTCTGAAATTTCAACCAGGATCGTCGCTATAAATTTATCCTCCTCATCCTCGCAGATAAAGTCTATAACCTTAAAGATGTCTGCTTTTTTGTAGTAGCGGTTAAATTCGTAGATCGCGGCAAACGAGTCCGCCTTGCCGCTTAATAAAAGCTTGTCGATATTTTCAAGATGCTTTATAAAGGACTCGTCTTTTAAAATTTCGTAGTATTTTTTACCCAATAAATTTTGCGTACCAAACCCGAAGAAATCCCCCACGAGTTTGTTGGCATAGACTATTTCTTGGCGTTTGTTGCGGATGTAGATGCGATAAGGCAGATGATCGAAAGTGCTAAAATTCATGGCTTTTAAAATTTTATAGTTTTATGAAATATAACATAAATTTATAAAATTTATCCGCGAGCAATTTCTACTTAAACAATATTTTGCTAAACTCCATTAAAATTTAAGGAGCGAAAATGTCAAAGATAAATATCGAAACTAAAGAGCAGTTTAAGGACTTTTGCGAGCAGATACGCGCACAAAAGGGCTATAAAGATCCGCTGGCGTTTGGCATCGCGCGAGTAGATCTTGGGCAGCTAAATGAGGATAAAATTTTACAAGCCAGCTACGCCGTGGTAAATTTCAAAGAGAGCTTCCTCTCGGCTGCCGCGCTTGTTTGGGCGTTAAAAGAGTGCGGCGTCGAGGTTGATTTTAAAGCTAGCGAGTTCGTCGCGAGGTTTGATGCGAAGGTCGCTAAAAAGGCATGGAAGCTTTTTGGAGTGTTTAAGGATGAAATTTCACAGCACAAAAACGTTCAAGTCGTAAATGCAGTGCGTCACGCGCTGGAAGATGAGAAAAACGAGGGTAAATTCCGCGTCGTCTTTATCTACGAGGATACAAAGCCGCTTAGCGCCGAGGCAGTTTATCTGAAGCTTTATTTGCTTAGTTTGCAAAAAGCGCCGCTTCGCTCTCTTTGCCTGGAGGGGGCTTTTGGGGCATTAGCAAACGTGGCTTGGGGCGCTGATGGCAAGCCTATCGAGCTTGAGTGGCTGCGCGCGAACGAGATAGAGCTAAAAATGAGCGGCCGATATCCGGCGATAATGAGCGTGGATAAATTCCCACGCTTTTTAAGTCACATCATACCGGCCGAAAATACGCGCATCCTAGATACCGCTAAGGTGCGCATGGGTGCTTCGATAGCGGCCGGAACGACCGTCATGCCGGGCGCTGCGTATGTGAATTTCAACGCAGGCACCACCGGTAGCGTGATGATAGAGGGTCGCGTCAGTAGCTCCGTGGTCGTGGGCGAGGGCAGCGACGTGGGCGGGGGTGCTAGCATCCTTGGTGTGCTTAGTGGCACGAACGGCAACCCCGTCAGCATCGGCAAGCACTGCTTGCTGGGTGCAAACTCGGTCACCGGCATACCGCTAGGCGACAACTGCATCGTGGATGCTGGCATCGCGGTGCTTGAGGGCACGAAGGTCTTTATCGGCGAGGCTGAGCGCGAAAAACTCGCCGTGATAAATCCAAATTTTAAATTTGATCGTGAAATTTACAAAGGGCTCGAGCTTGCAGGGCTAAACGGGCTGCATTTTCGCCAAAACAGCCAGACGGGCCAGATCACGGCAAGTGCTAGCAAACGTGCGATAAAGCTGAATGAGGCTTTGCATTAGGAGGCGGCGATGAAGATAGGCATCGTGTTATACGACAAGGTAAATTTGCTAAATTTCGCTCAGATCAGCGACTTTGTGCGCGGACTTGAGGGTGCGAGGGTAAAGACCTATGCTCTAAAGCCCGAGATCATCGATGAGGTCGGGCTTAGGCTGCATCCTGAAATTTACGCCGAGAGCCTATACGGGCTTGAGACTATCATTGTACCGGATGGCATAGGCGCGTTAAGCCTTAGATACGATGAGATATTTTTAAGCTGGATCAAAGGCGCTTTAGGAGCGAAATTTAAGATCGGGCTTGACCTTGGAGTGCTGATACTTGGGGGAGCCGGATTTCTAAAAGGATGCGAGGCAGCCATAAGAGGCGGCTACAAAAATGCGCTGAGCGAATACTGCGAATTCATAGATGCAAAAATGTGCGACAGTAACGGTGTGATCAGCATTTGCGAGCTAAATAGCGAGGTCAGGAACGCTCTTTCTGAAATTTTAAAGTAAAGTGACGGCGAGGCGATCCTAGCAGCGACCGTGTCTGCTACCTATGATCTATTTGAAAAATCTCTCATACTAGCCCACGCGCCGACGAGCAGTAGCGGTAAAACGGCGTCTGATATGAGGTCAGCCACCGCGAGAAAAGGCTGCGTGAAAGCCCTTAAACTCTGCACCGAGTGCAATGTATGCAAGGTAGCGACGACGATGAGTAAAAATGCATATGAGCTAAAAATTTTACTTTTTGTGATGCGCGCCATTTTGAAATTTAACACTATCCAAACAAATAGCAAAAAGCACCACAAAAACGGCAGTACACCAAACAAGATCAGCATGTTTAACGACCTATCCGCGAGGTAAAATCCAGCGCAGCAAAGCAAGACTATGATAGTCACTATGCCGGCGCGCCTGAAAGTGCAGCAGACGTTTGAGTCCGAGATCTGCGAGATCAAGTGAAAGCTTTTGTGAAAAAGAGCGAGTGCGGCAAGGAGTAAGACCAGCCGTACCACTGCAAGCGGTGTTTGCAGCTGCTCGCTCGTGGGGAAAATTTTCGTCAGCTCTATCGCAAGCAGATACAGCGCGGCGCAGATGCCGTTAAATTTAGCGGCCTTGAATTCGGTGTTCATCTTTTTCCTTTAAAATTCGATATTTGATCAAGCTTAAAATTTTAAAGTGAATATACATAAATTCATTTTAAACAAGGCTTGCTGTGCGGTTTGTCCGCCAAAAGCGCAAAAATGTCGTGCCAGGCCCATAGGACACCCTAAAATAGTGGCGATAGATAGTAGTGAAAAGCTCAAGGATTGTATGTATAAGAAGATGATGGGAAAATAGCGTTTTACCCGAAAGAATTTTATGAGGCAAGGTGCGATAAAGCTTATCGCACCGATATTATTTCGCCTTTATGTATCCATAGCGACGTTGTCCCAGTCGTTTTCCTTGTCCATATCTACGATCCACCACAGTCCTACGCGACGCTCCATCACGACGCCCTCGTCAAGCTTCTTTGGCATCGGTAGATTGTTTATGCGTGCATTGACGCAGGCCCAGTGATAGCAGTAGATGAGGTCGGCTTCGTCTAAAATTTCGTCGATGTCTCTTAGCTTTGCAGCCGCGATGAATTCGTCTAAATTTGAAAATTTAGCCACGATGCCTATGGCTGTCGGACCGTCTACTATGGTGTCCGGGATTTAGCTCGTCCACAAAGCCTAAAGCCCAAACGAGCGCCCAGTAAGACTCGTATTTCCAGACCATGTTTATGATCTCTTGCTCATTAGCCTGCGCGTCTATGACGCTCTTTTCTTTTGGCGTGAGATCGTTTGTGACGCCAAAAGCCTCCAGCTTGCCAAGTAGGAATTCACGCTCGTTTTCATAGTTGCCGTTGTTTTGCTCTAGGGCCGCTAATATCGCTATCAGGCAGGCTACGGCGCGTCTAGATATCTCCTCTACGCTTCTTTTTCTGACCTCGTTTTTGCCGTCAAGCATAGGTAGCCAGTCGATGTGTGGGATGTCTAGCTTTTTTAGCTTCTCGATATTTTGGGCTTTTCTAGACTCCGGCGTTTTCTCGCCACCTTTTTTGAATGCGTTAAAAATTCCCATTTTCTCTCCTTATTCGACAGTTACTGATTTGGCTAAATTTCGCGGCATATCGACGTTGTTGCCAAGCCTCACTGCGATCTCGAGCGCCAAAATTTGCAGTATTATCATCATCTCGAAAAATTCGCTCATCGGGTGATCTTGCTCGCTGGTTTTTATAAAATCATCGCTAAGCTCGAACTCCTCGGGGCTTATCGCCACGATATAAGCGTCTCTTGCCGCAAGCTCTAAAGTGTTGCTCTTTGTCTTTTCGTATAAAAGCGTCTTTGGCATGAGTGCTATCGTAAAGAGCTTCTCGTCTGCAAGCGCGATAGGTCCGTGCTTCATCTCGCCCGACGGGTAGCCCTCGGCATGCAGATATGAAATTTCCTTGAGCTTGAGCGCTCCTTCCAGTGCCAGCGGATAGAAAATGTCTCGCCCGATAAAGAAAAAGCCGTGCCCGTGCATATAGTGCTTGCTTAGGCGGTGTAGCTTTTCTTGCAGACTCGTATCGATGTTTAAAATTTGAGGTATGTGAAGCAGTGTCTTTATCTCTTTATCAAGCTCTTTTGCACTTAGCGAGCCCTTAGCTTGGGCCACTTGAAGCACCAGCATCCAAAGTAGCGCCACTTGCGTAGCAAAGGCCTTTGTGCTGGCTACGCCCTTTTCGATGCCTGCGCGAGTTAAAATTGTGATGTCCGCGATACGAACGATCGAGGAGTTGTCGACGTTACAGATGGCTAGCGTTTTTAATCCGTTTTCTTTAGCGATCTTAAGCGCTTCTAGCGTGTCTGCGGTCTCGCCGCTTTGGCTGATGACGATAAATAGCGAATTTTTAAGCAGTTTTGGCTTGCGGTAGCGAAATTCGCTCGCTACCTCGACCCTGGCTCTAACGTCAGCCAAGCGCTCGAAAAGATAGCTCGCCGTAAGTGCGGCATGATAGCTCGTTCCGCATGCGCAAAGCACGATATCATCGAGACTTTTTAGGTATTCGTCGTCTAAATTTTCGAGTGAAATTTTATGATTTTTCACGCGTCCCATGAGAGTTTCCGAAACGACCGCGCTTTGCTCGTAAATTTCCTTTTCCATGAAAAAGGTATAGCCCTCTTTTTGCGCGTAGCTCTTGTCTTTTGGTAGGGCATTGAAGCTTACGCTCAACCTTTTGTGCGCCTTGAATACGGCGATCTCTTCAAGGCTTACAAAGCCGTAGCTCTTGTCGTCAAGATAACATACCTCCTTTGCCACGCCGATTAGTGGAGCGTCTGAAGAGGCGAAATATACCTCCTTTGCGTCGCTTTTGCCTATCGCCATAGGTGCAGCGTCTTTTGCAAAGAAAATTTTATCAGGCTCGGTTTTAGTGATGAGAAGCGTCGCGTATGCGCCCCTTAGCCTGGCGATGGTCGCCTCGTAGGCCTTGAATGCGTCCTTTTTCTCTTTTAGCATCTCTTCGAAAAGATGGACTATGACCTCGGTGTCGGTCTGGCTTATAAATTTTACGCCTTTGGCCTCGAGCTCCTCTTTTAGCTCCTTATAGTTTTCGATGATGCCGTTGTGCACGACAAAGGAGTGCTCGCCAAGGTGCGGGTGAGCGTTTATCTCGGTCGGTTTGCCGTGCGTCGCCCAGCGCGTATGGCCTATCGCCACGCCAAAGCCCTCCGAGGTAAAGTCTTTGACCTTGTCGGCTAAATTTTCAAGCTTGCCCACGGCCTTGAAATAATCTATCTTGTCGCCGCTCATCACGGCCATACCCGCGCTGTCGTATCCGCGGTATTCGAGCTCTTTTAGTCCGTTTAAAATAACGCTTTTTTTCTCTTTATTTCCGATGTATCCTACTATTCCGCACATATTTTTACTCGCTTATCAATAAATTTAAAATTTTCTCGCCGTTACGGCACAGCCTATCGTTTTTCTCGATCAAAAAAAGATTACGCGTGCGATTTTTGATGGTTTGTATCCTGGCACTCGCGATACGAAAATTCGTCTCGTTCATGACGCTCATCACATAGGCCATCAGCCCGCGCTGATCTTTTGCGTTTATGCCAAGTCTGACATAGTCTTTTGAGTGATTGATGTCGAAGTTTATCTCATCTTTGTTAATATTTGGTTTGAGCGGCTTTGGGTTTTCACTGCTTTTTAGCGCGTTTCTTGCGAGCCGCTCGATGTTTTTTAGCTCCGAGGTCTTGATATTTTTGTTAAAGTCCAGTCTGATGTAAATTTTCTTATCAAAAAGCTCGAAGATCTCCATATACGCAAGGTCAAGACCGGCTAGATCGGCAAGCAATGCGGCTAAATTTATAGGCTCGTTAGAGATGATCTGTAGGCTTAAATTTTGCTGGTTTTGCACGAAAATATCTAAATTTTCGCACGCATTTGCCATTTTGCTTAGATTTATGATCTCGTTTGCGCTGTATTTTGCAAAGACTAAATTTGAAGTGATGTCAAAAATTTTGTCCTTAAGGCTTGGCTCGAGCGCTTCGTAGGCTTGGTTGCGCTTGATGGAGTGCTCCTTTTTGACGCGTCTGGTGGCTTCATCGAGTAAATTTTCATCGTCAAAGCTTTCAAGCGAAATTTCATAAAGCTCGCGTAAGAGTTTCGCGTTATAGGCGTTATAAAGCTTCTCGCTAGTGGCGTTTATCACGCAGTAGCTAAGGATATAGAGTAGCTTTAAGACCTGTTTGTCGCCAAGCTTTGATATAAAGGCGAATATCACGCGCTGAGAGTAGATGTCCTCTCTGTTTGAGACGTTGCTCATGAGAGTATGGTATTTTACGAGCAGGACGCCGACATTCACGGACTTTGCGCTAAGGCCAAGCCTATTTGCGTATGCTCTGAATATATTTGAGCCAACGACGCTGTGATCGCCGCTTAGGCCCTTGCCCACGTCGTGCATGAGCGTTACGATCTTTAGCATCATCTTGCCCTCGGCACACAGCTCTTGATATAAATTTCTTATGAATTTATCTTTTATGTTTTCCAGGTAGCGCACGCTCAAGATACTGTGCTCATCGACGGTGAAATCGTGATATCCGTCGTATTGAGCCAGCTGAGAGATATGCTCCATCGGTTTTACTAGGATTTGTATCATCTGCGCGTCTAGTAGGGCCTTTAGTATGCAGTAGGCGTTGTTTCTGGTAAATATCTTTTTAAACTCGACGATCGCTCTTTCAAGCTCGTTTTTGCCTATTTTCGCCCGTTTTATGTAAAAGACGGTGCTTATGTCAAATTTATAATTGATATCCTTTAACGAGAGTAGCTGCTTTATGAGGATGTCGATATTTACGGGCTTTTTATGCACCGGCGTGTAGATCGCACCATTTATCTCGTAAAAGCCGTTTTGGTGGCGCGCTAGCCGTTTTTGTGTGAAATTCAGCTCGCTTTTAAACAGCGGTCTGCAAAGGCAGGCGGCTAGAAACCGCGAATAGATGGCGACGTTATTCATGTTGCTTAGCATTTTTTGGCTGATTATGCTCTCGTTATCCTGTGTTTTTTTGGACTTGGTCTGCATGAAATTTGTGATCGTCTCTACGCTGGAGGCGCTGAATTTATCGGAATTTTGTGTTAAATTCAGCGCTGATTTCAGACTCATCAAAAAATCCACATTGAGGTTAAAGGCGGCGATCTCCTTTTCGTCCATAAATTTTAGCGCCTGCGATCTGACTGAAACGTCGCTATCAAGGCAGTTTAGTATGCAGTGTAGATGCCAGACCTCGTCGCTGCCGCCAAAGCCGGTTTTGAGATCTGGCTCTTGATGCAGATATTTTATATTTTCAAACGGCAAAAACGCCTTTATGTGATAGCTCAAAAACTCGAGCTTGTCGTGCTCTTTTAGCTTTGCGATCTCACTTTTAGCCAAACGATAAAGGCTTTTTGATCCGCAGATGTAGCGCACCTGTGAAATTTCGCTCTTGGCTCTCACGTCATCTTTATAATGTGCGAAAAATTCGTCTATCTCGACACTTTTTATCTGCAAATGAATCGACGAAGCGTTTAAAATTTCAGTGAGCGTTTTAACGAAAAATTTTATATTGTAGCCTTTGACGTTTTTATAAACGATCAAAATTTCAAGCTGTGAGCTGGCTGAAATGATGCTTTGAGCGTATTTGCTCGTGGCTAAAACGCTTATGCTAAAGGCGTCTGTTTGAGGCATAAAGTCGCCGAAAAATTCTCTCATAGCCTCATTTAGGTAGCTTTTTATGAAGTCGTCGTTCTCTTTGACTAAGAAATTTACAAAATTCCTGCCTTGATTTTTTTGAAAATATTTTGCGAGATTTTGTCTGAAGTCTTTGAAATTTTCGTTTATTTTCACGATATTTTGGCTAGTTTTAAATTCTTGGCTCGTTTGCATCAAAATAAATCCAACTTTAAATTTATGGCTTTGTTCTAACAAAGTATCGTTTTAGACTTCAAAAGCGAAGCCAAACCTTGTGAAACGACGCTATCGCCGCCGATTTTTAGGGAAGTCGTAAGACTGACCGCAAAAATCGTGCTACACGTTCGGCGTCTTGCGGAGTGAACATGGTTTGCGAAGCTGGTATCAATACTTTACTATAGCAGAGCCAAATTTATAAACCTCGATGATACTAAATTTTTGCAAAAACAAAGCTTTTTTTTCATATAATCCAAGCATTAGTTTAAGCTTTAGGATAAAATCACGATAATGAAAATACTCGATAAACTGCAAAGCGGCGAACGTTTGAGCAAAGACGAAGCCTTTTTGCTTTATGACCTGCCGCTTTTTGACCTGGCGAAATTTGCTAACATCAAACGTCAAAATTTACACGGTAAGAAGGTCTTTTTCAACGTAAATCGCCATATAAATCCGACAAATATCTGCGCTGACGTCTGTAAATTTTGCGCATTTTCGGCGCATCGTAAAAATCCAAATCCATATCTGATGAGCCACGACGAGATAATGAAAATCGTGCAAAATGCCGTAGAAAACGGAGCTAAAGAGATACACATCGTCTCGGCTCACAACGCCAAAAGCGGCTGGCAGTGGTATCTTGAAATTTTTAAAAAGATCAAAGAAGCCTATCCAAATTTACACGTCAAGGCGATGACCGCAGCCGAGGTCGATTTTTTGGCGCGTCATTACGGGCTTAGCTACGAGGAAGTGATCGAAAAGATGCTAGAATACGGCGTAGATAGCATGCCAGGCGGCGGGGCTGAGATTTTTGACGAGGGCGTGCGGGCTAAAATTTGCAAAGGCAAGGTCAGTAGCGAAAACTGGCTAAAGATACACAAAATGTGGCATGACAAAGGCAAAGAAAGCAACGCCACGATGCTTTTTGGACATATCGAAAGCCGTGAAAACAGGATCGATCACATGCTGAGGATCCGTGACGTTCAGGACGAGACCGGCGGGTTTAACGCGTTTATCCCGCTTGTCTATCAGCGCGAAAACAACTATTTAAAAGACGTGAAATTCTTAGGTTCGGTCGAAATTTTAAAGACCATGGCCATATCTCGACTCGTGCTTGATAATGTGCCTCATATAAAGGCTTATTGGGCGACTTCGACTCTGAATTTAGCCATGATAGCGCAGGAGTTTGGCGCTGATGATCTGGACGGCACGATACAAAAAGAGAGCATCCAAAGTGCTGCCGGTGCTGCAAGTGCGAACGGAACCAGTATGAAGACGTTTTGCGATATCATAAAAAGCTCGGGATTTATCCCTGTCGAGCGCGATAGTTTGTATAACGAGATCAAAATTTATTGATAAAGGGGGCTTTATGGATATTTTTTCTTTAGCGCAGAACAAAACCAGCGTGAAGCAAGAATTTGGCGCCGGACTTACGACGTTTTTGGCGATGATTTATATCGTGCCTACGAACGCTTTCATAATGAGCGAAACCGGCATGCCTATGGAGGCCTTGATCACCGCAACGGCCTTGATCACGATATTCTCGACCGTTTTAAACGGGCTTTGGGCGAATACTCCGGTAGCGATGAGCGTGGGGATGGGGCTAAACGCTTATTTTACATACGGGCTGTGCTTAGGCATGAAAGTGCCGTGGCAAACGGCGCTTGGCATCGTTTTTTTGAGCGGAATTTTATTTATTGCGCTATCTTTCACAAATTTTAGAATTTGGGTCATCAGATCTATCCCTGTCGATCTGCGCCGCGCTATCAGCGCAGGTATCGGCACCTTTATAGCCTTCGTCGGACTACAAAAAATGGGCATAGTCGTGAACAACGATGCAGTTTTGGTCGGACTTGGAAATTTAAAAGATATGAACGTTTTGCTCGGTATCATCGGGCTTATATTAGTCATTTCGTTTTGGGCGTGGAAGATAAAAGGCGCGTTCATATTGTCCGTTTTGGCGACCTCGTTGATCGCTTGGATATTTGGAATTTCACCTTATCCGAAGGAATTTATCTCACTGCCCGCATCTATCTCGCCTATTTTTTTAGAGCTTGATATAAAGAGCGTATTTTACGATGCGATGGGAAATTTCAGCCTAGCGCTTCTGCCTATCGTGGTCGTATTTTTTGTGACCGATCTGTTTGACTCGATAGGCACTCTATCAGCCGTGGGCATGAGAGCGGGGATCTTTAGCGAAAGTAAAAAAGACGGCATCGTGAAGCTAGAAAAGACCCTGGAGGCGGACGCCGTAGCGACTGCAGCCGGAGCGCTCGTGGGCGTTAGCACGACTACCTCGTTCGTCGAGAGCGCCAGCGGTGTGGAGGAGGGCGGACGGACCGGCCTTACCGCGGTAGTTTGCGGCTTGTTTTTCATCCTCACGCTTTTCATGCTGCCACTGTTTAAAGCTATACCCGCAAACGCCATATATCCGATACTCGTGATGGTCGGCATTTTGATGTTTGCCGAGCTTGGCGAGATAAATTTCAAAGACAGCGCCACTGCGGTAGCGACGTTTTTCATGGTCGTGCTGATACCGCTTACATACTCGATCACAAACGGACTCGCGTTTGGTTTCATGGGGTATTTGATAGTTAAAATTTTAAAACGTGAATTTAGCGATCTGAGCATTGGCATAGTCGTGCTGGCGCTCATCAGCTTTGTCGTATTTTTAGTGCATTAAGGAGAGGAAGTGATATTTTATTCTTACGATGAATTTGCCGTAGATGTTAAAAAAATGGCTGCCGAGATAAAGAGCGAATTCAGCCCTGACGTGATACTGGCTATCGCGCGCGGAGGGCTTACTTTAGGACATTCTTTGGCGGTCGCACTAGATAACCGAAACCTTTTTACGCTAAATTCCATACATTATGAAAACACGAACAAACTCGATACTATCGATATATTCAATGTCCCGGACCTTAGCAGATATACTAAAATTTTGCTCGTCGATGACATCATAGATAGTGGCGAGAGCATGGTCGAGATAAAGCGCGAACTGCTTAAAAGCTATCCAAATTTAGTGATCAAGATAGCGACCGTTTTTTATAAGCAAAAGGCGCTTTTGCTGCCTGATTACAAGGTCAAAGAGGCGCATGACTGGGTCGAGTTTTTCTGGGATATACATATTTAAGGCTAAATTTTGATAAATAGCATAAGAGAGTCGGCTCTACGTCATAGAATTTTGACTATGACTTTTATATGCGTGATCGAGCTTGCTTTTTTGTTATATTGCGTATCGCAGCTTAGTATAAGCTACTACGAAGCGTCCATTTTTTTCGAGAAAAACAGCGCGATAGGCTACATAGTGCGTGCTAGCTGCGCGATTTTTGGGCAAAACGACTTTGCCTTGCGCGCTCCGATGGTGATTTTTCACGTTTTAAGCGTGATCTTGCTTTATAAGATCAGTAAATTTTATCTAAAACTTGAATTTGACCGTGTCGTCGCGGTCGTGCTTTTTATACTTTTGCCCGGCACATTAGCCAGCGCGATAGTCGTAAATAACGCCGGTCTTTGCATAATGCTGACGCTTTTAGCCCTTTATCTTTTTCATACGGATCGTAAAATTTTATTTTATCCGCTGTTTTGCGCTATTTTTTTTATTGACGGCGATTTTTTGATGCTTTATCTGGCGTTTTTTATCTACGCGATGTATCGTAAAAACGCTCCTTTGGCATGGGTTAGCGCACTTTTGTTTTTGCTTTCTTTATACGTTTTTGGCTTTGATACCAGTGGCCGTCCAAGCGGGCATTTTGTCGATACTTTCGGTGTATTTGCCGCTGTGTTTTCTCCTTTTGTCTTTGTATTTTTCGTCTATACGCTTTATAGAATTTGGATCAAGGAGAAAAAGGAGCTTTTATGGTTTATTTGTATAAGCTCGTTTTGCTTTTGCATGGTGGTATCGATCCGTCAGCGTATCGAGCTGGAGGAATTCCTGCCGTTTTGCATCATCGCTACGCCACTTATGGTACGTATGTTTTTTAGCTCGTATCGCGTGCGTTTGCCGCAGTTTAGGAAAAAATATAAAATTTTTACCGGGCTCGTCGTCGTATTTTTGGGTATAAACTGGCTTTGCTTGGTGTTCAATCCGATATTTTATATTTTCTTAAATGAGCCAGCAAGGCACTTTGCCTATAAATTTCATGTGGCAAAAGAGCTTGCCGGAGAGATAAAAGCGGCCGGATATCAGGATATAAATGTGGAAAATCAAAGGCTTGGGCTCAGGCTTAAATTTTACGGCGTCAATGTAAGCTCAAAAAGCCAAAATTTACTTGTTAGCTCAGATAAAAACGCCAAATTTAAAATAGAAAAATTTGGTAAAGAGATTGCGAAATTTGAGGTTGAAGGATTATGAAAATGGTGAGAAATAGGGCATTTACGATGATAGAGCTTGTTTTTGTTATCGTGATAGTTGGCATTTTGGCCTCTTTAGCGATACCTAGACTCGAGCGTAACGGAGCCAAGGAAGCTGCCGAGCAGATACTCTCGCATATAAGATATACGCAACATTTGGCTTTACAGGATGATAAATTTAGCGTGAGTGAAAAAGAATGGTATAAGGGGCGCTGGAGAATATATTTTAATTATACAACAGATAGTAATGATTGGCGATATGTAGTCTTTTACGATATGCGTGGAACAAAGAAATTTTCAGGTAATCCAAATAACGGCATAGTGAATATTGCAAATGATCCAAGCAAGCCAGGTGGTAAGCTTATAGATAAATTTCAAAAACAATCTATACCAGAAAAAGCAAGAAATAAAAATTTAAATCTAACAAAAAGATATGGTATAGGTGGTAAGTATGGTGTAATAACGTCAAAGGAATGCAACGGAAACACAATAGCTTTTGATAATATAGGGCGACCATATTCTGCTTTGCAAAATTCAGAGGGACCATACGATAAACTTTTGAAAAAGGAATGTATTGTGGCTCTAAAAGATAATACTGGACATCAAGCCAAGATACATATCGAGCCCGAAACCGGTTTTGCTTACATCACTTATAATTAGATATTATATAAATTTACTCAAAAGCTTATTTTTTCAACATCCTTTAAGCTTGCCTTGTATATAATTCCAGCTCACGATTTAAGAAGCCACCTTTAACTTCCCTGTT